>CDZY01041727.1_pt1 | contig 207545 bp, 179 predicted proteins | sample 557671 | NCBI WGS metagenome assembly CDZY01 (sample SAMEA3182091, study PRJEB8094) | gut metagenome | biome: human; feature: gut; material: Stool; isolation source: human stools | place: Canada | collected 2013-03-11
ATGTGGTACTGTGCGCTTATGCGGTATTACCAGCCGTTTCCAGCTGCTATCCCCCTGTATGAGGCAGGTTACCCACGCGTTACTCACCCGTCCGCCACTCAGTCATAAAAGACTTCAAACCGAAGTAATCTGTCTTAAATGCTTCGTTCGACTTGCATGTGTTAAGCACGCCGCCAGCGTTCATCCTGAGCCAGGATCAAACTCTCATAAAAAGTTTGCCTTGTCAGTTACAAACTAACTAGCTTAATAATAGTTTCCTTATACTGTGTTTAAGGATTCATTCAATTGCTTGAATGATGTTCACAAAAGATGTATACTTAATTCTATCGAATTCTGTACTCATCTCGAAATTCTAAAAAAGAATTTTCAAGGTTGTCTTTCTGTTCAGTTATCAAAGTTCATCGCTTTCAAACTCAGTATTTATCTGTGTTTGAGAAGCTTTCGTGTCGCTCATCTCTCGTGGCGACTTGATTATAATAGCACCTACCAGGTATTATGTCAACAACTTTTTTCAATTTTTTTAAATTTTTTCCAATTTTTTTAAAAACCCCCTAAAATACGGCATTTCCAAGCAATATAAATACTGATTTTGACAGCTATTGGACGATATTTGTTTATAAAATGCTTTTAATTAAGTCATTTTTTTCTTAATATTCCTTGCCACAATACCAACCATAGTACAAAATCCATTTAGTTATAGGTATAAAAATACCGGTTTCCAGTTGTTAGTTTTAACCTCTAACTCCGAAAACCAGTATATCAATAATATCTGTTAATAAAACAACACCAATGTGATATTAGAAGCTGTGGCCTCCGCCACCTCCGCCTCCACCACCTGACGAACCACCGGAAGACGAGCCCCCTGATGAGCCTCCAGAAGAGCTGCTGCCTGAGTCTGTCTGTACTGGTGAATATGTCCTGGTCTGATAACGGTATGTAACCTGACAATTATTAATAGCCTTTCCAGCAAATATACCTTTCATTATATCTTTTCTTGATGGTGCCTTCTTCCTTAAATATAGTCTTACAATTCCATAATTAATAATTAATGCCGCTACAACAGCAAGAAGTGCATTGCTTATATACTTCATTGGTTGTGATATTCTTCTGCCTTTAAGAAGTGCAAGTTCCTGCTCATACACCTTATATGCACACATATAATAGTCTTTTGATGAAGCATATCTGTATACATTATCAGTTATTGTATCTGCGTATGAGCTTGTAACTGTACTGTATATCTTACCATTGCTATGTATCCAGATATTACGGTTATACATATCAATTATAAATATCGTCCCACTATCAGTGCCATATTTTTCCCTGTACAGGCTTCTTACATAACTTTCAGTAGTGGTGCTGTTGGTATCTATAGTCTTTAGCATTACATTACCATACACTGTTATCTGTTTCATAATGTCTAACAATGAAGAATAATTACTCTCATCTATAATGTCTGCGTCATCTTCTATAACAGCCTCATATCCTGTATCAACATTATTATATTGATACTTCTCTTCATCAGCTTTTACCTGTAGTAAAAAAGAAGCCGCAAATACTAATAGCAATAGAACAACTGCTGTTAACGCCATAACTGCGTGAATACATCTATGTATGTCTTTAACAGTATATTTTCTATCTATAGCACATATAATACTTCTATTATGCATTATCATCACCTCCACTATAATTATCAAACTGTGGAAGCTTTCTAGTTGCAAGAACATTGTAATATCTGATTAAATCCATAATAGTATACATTATTGCAATTAATTCAGCTATAACAGCACCATAGTAATATAGATCCGATACAGGATTAATCCACAGCACTACCGAGGCTATTGCCATCGCTGCAAGTGAACCTATATTACCTGATATCTTCTTATTAGTTATCATTTTAAACGTTTTATGATTAACAAGAGTAAGCACTATACCTGTTATAAGACATATAACACTTATAGAAAATCCCGCCCCAATATCTCCAGAGCCATAGAATATAGACATCATCTGAAGATAGACATACAACATAGGAAATACACAACACACCAATGAAATTATCATAGTTACCACTGCCATATTAGTTCTTGTTGTTCTTCTTTTATTCTTACGTCCATATGACCTTGCTTCACGCCTGCCTTTGTCTATAACATCAGCTATATCACCTGCAAGCTGGTCTTCACGCTTACGCCTTGCCCCTGGTGATTCATTGGCATTAATAGCTGAACCTGCATACATTCTGCCCTTGTCATCTAACTGCTGGTCTTTCTTGTATATTTTCTTTAATTCTAATACATAAAGAATTATTGTAAATAATGCTATAATCGATGCAATCCCCAATGTAGTCTTAGGTCTTAATGTAAATGAACTGTTAAGCATTAAAAATATAGGTATTGCAAGAATAACCGAACCTATAAAATACCTCATAAGTGATACTGGCAGATCTGCTGCCACCTTCCCTGTCTGTCCATTAACTGTCGCATATGCAACTCTGTCTTTATTACGGTATGATAAGAACCACACCGGAAACATTGTTCTATCCTGTGCTACTACCTTTGTCGAAAGTCTTCTCTCAATATCCCCCTGATAATTATCAAGTTGCACTGACCCAAGATGTGCTGACCTTTTGACATAGGAATATGTCTCGTCAACAGCTACATTTTTCGCATCAGCCCTGTATACATCCGGTGCAACATCTGCTGTATCTGCATAGAATCCACTAAGCATTGATGGAGTAAATGGATTCATATTCTTAACGTCATATGGTGCTATCGCCTCACTTATACTGTCATCAAATGACGATGAAGCATCATATGACAGACCCTTATACTGGCAATCCAAATCGCCAGTTATATCATAATAGTCTGTATAAATGTAATCTCCCCGTCTATGGCTTTTAGAACCGCTTAGGCACATTGGTCCTTTCTGGGTTATATAATACGTCCAATAAGGCATATATATACCTCTGAAACCATCTATAAACTTCTCATCTTTTAATTCCTTATGGGCAAACCACGCGTGACGTACCATTTTCTTATAAGCCTGCTTACAGTCCTCCTTAGTCTTGGAAAATGGTATTATATATCCTGGTCTTTGCTGTTTTGATACTCTGCTTGTCAGAATTGTTGATGCTCCACAAAAGCTGCAAAAATTAGCTGCAGTATTATCAGTACTTAATATCTCTCCACCACAGTTAGGACATTTGAATACAGTAACGTCATATTCCTGACTTTCCTCCGCATCCTGTTCCTTACTGATTGCATATGGGTCATACTTCGTACCGCAATGGTCACACATCAACTGCTGTGATGGTATGTCAAAGACTAATCTTCCACCACAGCCCGGACACTGATACATATATTAATCCTCCCTCATATAATAATATGTAATTACAAAATCCGATTACCTGAATACAGCTACATCAGTGCATTCTTAGCCTTATCTGTAATCTCTCTCTGATATGCAATTTCGTTCTCGATATTTCTTGCAACCTCATTAGCAGTGTATGCCGCATCTACAACTTTATTAAGCACATTACCAATCTCATCTGCCTTTTCTTTCTGCTGGTTAGAATTCTCATATATGTTCTTCATAGAGCCAACTGTCTTATCAACTGACTGCTGTACCATATTGATTGTATCTGTAATCTCCTTTGATGACTTGGCCGACTGTGCAGCAAGATTCCTTACCTCACTTGCAACAACTGCAAAGCCTCTTCCGTGCTCACCTGCTCTTGCAGCCTCAATAGAAGCATTAAGCGAAAGTATATTGGTTCTGCTTGATATTGATGCTATAACGCCTGCAAACTGTTCAATGTCTTTAGAAAGCTTTTCAAGTTCTTTAATTCTTGCCGCTGATTCTTCTGCTATCTCATTAAGTTCAGTTATCATCTTAAGAATTTCCTCAACACTTGAAATACTCTCTTTCACGAGATTAAGTGATGTATCTGATGAATTAATTACATCAAAAGCATCTTTTTCTAACTGCTCCTGTGATGAATCCAATCCTTCAAGAATTCCTGACAGGTCGCTTACTAATTTACTGTTATCCATATTCTTCCTCCAAATATGTATATTATTCTTGTATATTTATATTAAGTCAATTGCTTCGTTAACATTATGTATACCAATAAGATTAATTTTATCATTATTTTTAATATTTTTCAAGCATACATATGGTAATATGCAGGTTGTGAACCCTAGCTTAACAGCTTCATTCACCCTCTGCTGTGCCTGTGTTACGGCTCTTACCTCGCCTGACAATCCGACTTCACCAAATATAACTGTTCTGCTGTCAACTTCTTTATTCTTAAAACTACTGACAAGTGCTATAACTATCCCTAAATCAAGTGCTGGTTCAGATACCTTTATTCCACCTGCCACATTAAGATAGGCATCGCTTGAGGACATTCTCATTCCCGCCCTTTTTTCAAGGACTGCCATCAACAGATTAACCCTGTTATAATCCGTTCCCGCAGCAGTACGCCTTGGCATACCAAAGTTAGAGTCACACACAAGTGCCTGAACCTCAACCATAAGAGGTCGCGTACCTTCAATAAGACATACTACAACTGAGCCTGACGCCCCTTCTGGTCTTCCAGACAACATATACTCCGATGGATTGGCGACCTCACTTAAACCGTCCTGCCTCATCTCGAACACCCCAATTTCATTGGTAGACCCAAATCTGTTCTTTACACTTCTTAATATTCTGTATGAAGCATATCTGTCCCCTTCAAAATAAAGCACTGTATCAACCATATGCTCAAGCACTCTTGGCCCTGCAACAACACCTTCCTTGGTAACGTGTCCTACAATAAATATCGTTATATTAAGTCCCTTGGCTAACTGCATAAGAATAGATGTACTTTCCCTTACCTGTGACACACTTCCAGGTGCCGCAGATATTTCTTCCCTGTACATAGTCTGTATAGAGTCAATTATAACCACCTGTGGCATTTCTTTTTTTAGAACCTCTTCTATAATATCAAGATTAGTCTCGCAGAACGTCTTAAGGTTATCGTTACATCCACCTATCCTTTCAGCTCTTAGCTTAATCTGTCTTAACGACTCCTCTCCGGATATATACAGCACCTTATTGCCTGCATCTGATAGGTAATAGCACATCTGTAACAAAAGTGTTGACTTTCCAATACCGGGATCTCCACCTACAAGCACCAGTGAACCCTGCACAATTCCACCACCAAGAACTCTGTCAAGTTCGCCTATTCCTGTTGATGTTCTCTCCTTCTCTTCAGAATTAATCTCTTTTAAGCTCACCGGATGGTTATCCTTATAGGTGCTTTCTTTCCTGACTGCTGATATACCCTTAACCGATGACTTAGATGCTATTGGTTCTTCAACAAATGTATTCCACACCTTGCACGCCGGACACTGCCCGAACCATTTTGCTGACTCATATCCACACTCACTGCAAAAAAATGCCGTATTCTTTGCTTTTGCCACTTCTCTTCTCCTCTCTTTCTGATACCAAATATAAAAAAGCTGCACCCCGCATTGGTCTATATATGACTTTATGCCAGGCACAGCATTTATTAAAATTTACAATTATGACACCTGTTAATGTTAAAGATTGTAGTATTATTATGCTTTAACAACTTCTACACTAACACTCTTACCTTCTTCAAGGCTTACTGAAAGTACAATCTTGCCGCCCATATTAGTAGCCATAGTTCCCTCAGATACTCCATTGATTGTTACATTATAAGAAGCGCCTTCTTCAAGCTCAACTGTTATCTGTGCATCATCGCTTCCTTCCACCGTAAATGATAAGCCTGTATCTGCAGCCTTAAAATTCATAACAGCTGTTCCAGGAACAGATTCATATACAAATGAACCATTGCGTTCGAGCTTTGTAATCTCCTTAAATGTCTTTACCTTGTAAGAATCTCCACAATGTTCAAAATCTGATAACTTTGACTTAGTATCCAGCTTATAATTACCAAAGCTAAGAGTTCCATCCTTCTCTGAACGAATTAACTCATTAATTACTGGCATATTATTGTCCTCCTATGTTTTATTACGAATATCTATACACACATTATACAACATAATGTACAATGACGCTAGTATTTTAGTAGTATTATTTGTGAATATTTCTATTATGACCTCGTTTGCAGCTAAAGTTCAGTTTACCATCCTTAACTGTTACCAATACTTTGTTGCCAGCCTTTATACTGCCTTCAAGTATCTTCTCTGCCATAACATCTTCTATTTCATTCTGTATTGTTCTTCTTAATGGACGTGCTCCATATTTAGAATCGTAGCCCTTATCAACAATATAAGCCTTAGCCTCATCATCAAGTTCAACCGAAAGACTCATCTGCTCCATAATTCTGTTATTAACGGTTCTCATCATAATATCAACAATCTGTCCAATCTGTTCTTTCTTAAGCATATGGAATACAATTATGTCATCAATTCTGTTAATGAATTCCGGACGGAATATTCTCTTAACTTCTTCCATTACTTTGCTCTTCATATCTTCGTGCTCTTTTTCCTCTGATGTTTCCGAAGTAAATCCTAAAGATTTAGGTGCTACAATATTCTCCGCACCTGCATTGGAAGTCATAATAATAACTGTATTCTTAAAGTCTACAACCCTGCCTGTTGAATCTGTTATATGCCCATCATCAAGCACCTGTAAAAGTACATTGAATACATCAGGATGGGCTTTTTCAACCTCATCAAAAAGTACAACCGAATAAGGATTTCTTCTTACTTTCTCACTTAACTGTCCACCCTCATCATATCCTACATATCCCGGAGGTGAGCCAATAAGCTTAGACACCGTATGCTTTTCCATATACTCAGACATATCAACTCTTATAAGGGAATTATCCGTTCCAAACATACAGTCAGCAAGTGCCTTTGAAAGTTCTGTCTTACCTACACCTGTAGGCCCTAAGAATAAGAATGAGCCTATTGGCCTGTTAGGGTCTTTTAAACCTACCCTGCCTCGTCTTATAGCCTTAGCTACTGCTGTAACTGCCTCATCCTGTCCTATAACCCTGTTATGAAGCATTTTCTCCAAATTCATAAGCTTCTCTGATTCAGCTTCTGCTATCTTGGCAACCGGAATCTTAGTCCACATAGACACTGTCTTTGCTATCTGTTCTTCATCAACAATAAGGTCACTGCCATCTATGCTCTCCTGCCAGCTTGTGCGAAGCTTCTCAAGCCTGTTCTTCTTTCTTGTCTGCTGTTTCTTAAGCTCTGCCGCTTCATCATACTTCTCTGACTTAATAGCCTGCTCTTTCTTAACTGAAAGTTCATCTATCTGTGTTTCAAGCTTCTTGATATCCTTTGGCACAACAAATGCTTCAAGCCTTGTTCTTGAAGAAGCCTCATCTATAAGGTCAATTGCCTTATCTGGAAGAAATCTGTCATTAATATATCTCTTAGAAAGCTTAACCGCCGCTCTTACAGCATCATCTGTAATAACTACATTATGATGTTCCTCATACTTAGGTCTAAGCCCCATAAGTATATCAATTGCCTCATCTTCTGTTGGTTCTTCCACCTTAACCGGCTGAAATCTTCTTTCTAATGCCGCATCTTTTTCTATATGCTTTCTGTATTCTTCTAAAGTTGTAGCACCTATAAGCTGGATTTCTCCTCTTGCAAGCGATGGCTTAAGAATGTTAGAAGCATCTATGGCTCCTTCTGCACCACCAGCACCAATAATTGTGTGAATTTCATCTAAGAATAATAAAATGTTGCCTGCATTTCTTACTTCTGCAATTACCCTTTTAATTCTTTCTTCAAATTCACCTCTGTATTTAGAACCAGCCACCATACCTGACAAATCAAGTGTAACTAATCTCTTATCCTTAATAGTTGATGGAACTTCGCCTTCAACTATTCTTAATGCAAGGCCCTCAACAACCGCAGTCTTACCTACACCGGGCTCGCCGATAAGGCACGGATTATTCTTTGTTCTTCTTGATAATATCTGGATAACTCTCTGGATTTCCTCTTCCCTGCCTATAACAGGGTCAAGCTTTTTATTACGGGCAAGCTCTGTTAAATCCCTGCTGTACTGGTCTAACATGGTTGTTGCCTTTTTATCCTTAGCTTTAATTCTGCCATTCTGAAAATCTTCTTTAAGACGTGATACATCTTCGCCCATTCCCTCTAATAACTCTGTATATATCTTCTTAATTGATACACCCATTGTATTAAGAAGTCTTGAGGCAACACTTTCAGTTTCCTTCATAATGGCAATAAGAATATGTTCTGTACCTACTTTATCAGCTTTAAATCTTGCAGCTTCCTCTATTGAGTTAGTAAGAATCTTACGGACTCTTGGAGTATAGCCTGCCGGTTCTTTAACACTTACCGCATTATCCGGTGCAATAAGCTGATATATAAGATTAAGCACTTTAGTTTCTGTTACATCATTGTTCTGTAAAACCTTGTATGCAAGGCTGTCTTCAACCTGTATAAGTCCTAAAAGCAAATGTTCAGACCCAATATAGCTGTGTCCATTAACCGCAGCAGCAAATGCAGCCTGTTCCAATACTTTTTTGGCTTTATCTGTAAACTTATCCTGCACTTTATTTCCTCTCTTTCCTGATTATATGATGTTGTGGTCAAAAGCCCCCAACTATGATACCTACGAATTGTTCCGTGCTTTGCACTCTCTGATATATCCAGACTGTTTTGTAATAATACCATTTATCAGAATACATCTTTAAACTTCTTCATAAGAAGATCATATGGCCCAAAATATGTGATTGCTGCAACACACAATGCCGCAAGCACTGATATTGTATTAGACATTGTAATATTATTAATTATATTATATGTCAAAAGTGTACATATACCCATTAATGCTGAACATATAACCGGCTTTGCAAATATTGATATAACAGGAAGCCTGTATCCCTCATCTTTATAAAGTGCTATAAGATTAAGCACAAATATAATAACAGGGAATGAAGCATTACCTATTACAAGTGAGAATATACCAAGATTAGTAAATTCCAGCAATACAAGCACCAGTATTATATGGACAACTAATGATATAAATGAATTAATCATAGGAGTCTTAACTCTGTCAACCGCCTGAAGTGCTGAGCTTGTAACTGTTGATAATGTATAAAATACAATGGCTATAGCGCCTATTTTTAACATAAGCCCACCCTGCACGCTGTCATATCTTGAAAATAGCAGTTTAATAATAGGCTCACCTATCACAAAAAATCCAACAAATGATGGTACCGCTATAAACATATTAGTCTTAAGAGTCTTTGTTATCTTAGAATATATACTGTCATAATCGTCTTCTGTATAAGATGCTACAATACTTGGAAGCATCGAGGCTGATAACGCTGTCGCTATACCCTGTGGTATACTTATAAGCAGTGTATAACTTGAACCAAAGTTACCAAGATCCATTGATATATTTTTCGATATATTTCTTGTCATCATTATATTACTAAACATTACATCATCTATTAAGGCACTAATCTGATAAAATGTCTGGCTTAATATAATAGGAACCATTGTAATTATAATTGTCTTATAAATGTACCTGTTAGTATCCTGCCTTGTAACACTCTTATCTTTAGCAACCATACGCATAAATGTAGGTCTGTATATAAGATACAGAAATATAAAGAATACAAGTGCAGTAAGAGCACCCATAGCTGTACCAAGTGTACTTCCTGCCGCTCCATAAGCAGAAGCATTAGAAGCACTACTGTATGCTTTCATAAGCATATAACCTGCAGCTATACTAACACCTGCATTGACAAGCTGTTCTATAATCTGTGAAACAGCCGTTGGAATCATAGTTCCCTGTCCCTGAAAGAAACCTCTTAATACACCTAATAATGCAACTATAAATATGGTTGGGGCTAATACTCTTAATGGTATTGCAAGGCCAGGTACACCCCCGCCATATATAACATTTTCTATAAAATCAGCACCAAAGTATACAAGCAGTGCCGCAACACCACCAGTAAACGCACCGACTGTCAGCGAACATCTTAATACCTTCGCCGCATTCTTATATCTTCTTTTAGTAAACCTTGCAGAAATCAGCTTTGAAACAGCCATCGGAAGTCCATATGATGACAGCACAAGTATTATGTTATATACATTATATGCCGTTACATATATACCATTACCTTCACTTCCAATTATATTAAGCACCGGAATTCTATAAACCATTCCAATTATTCTTACAAAAATTCCAGCCATAGCAAGTATGGAACCATGTAATATAAAATTGCGCTTATTATCCTGTGACATAACTTTCTCCATTCCTGCGCTGACAGCGCATTGTTATTTCCTGCTATATATGTCTGTTGTTTATAATTATCTTATTTATAATTATCTTATAGAAAAATCAGCTAACATCCACTTATCATTCTGCTTAACAAACACATATGTTAAAGAAATATTGTATGTTGTGCTTCCTGATGACCATTTTACATTAAGATTGTAATCTACATCACACGAATAACAGTCATCTGAATATTTTCTAAAGTTACTTACATTCTCGTCAGTAATATCATATGTAAAAGTTCTTCCTATCAGATATACATCGATAGCCGGAATATCACTCATATATTCCTTGGCATTACCAATCATATAGCTTGAAAGAGTACTTAAGCTTCCTCTGTTAATCATATATTTGCCGTAATTCTCAGCAACTGTTAATATATGGCTCTTCTCGCTTGAAAGAAGCTCATCATCTGATGGATAATATGCCTCATATCCATCTTTAACATATTCAGTATCAAGCTCTTTGCCATTATAGGTAACCTTAACCTCTGGCTTGGCAAACATTCCGTTAATATTGTATACATCATCAACTGGTGTAGTAACATAATCTCCAACATGCTTGCAAAGGCTTACATCTGCCTCACCTGTAATATAATCAGATGAAACATTAACTCCGTTAATTGTCACTTCACTATTCTTAGGTGCTGTAATTTTAACTGAATGTTCTGTATTCTTAGTCTTAGAGTCTACATTAAAATCTATAGAAGCTAACTTCCACTCTGTGAACTTATGAGCGTTCTTTTTCTTCTCTGTAAGAGTAACATTGGCTATCTTCTTATCATCAGCATAAAGAATATATACCGGATTGTTCTCTGTATATTCTCCTGCCTTCTTCTTATAGCTTACTTCCTTATCGGCAAATGTATCCTTAAAATAATCTGATACAATATCTTCTGTCTCGAACTCTCCAAGGATACCTGCATCCTTAATCCATTTGCCTACATTCCCTGCTTCAATATGTGATACAAGCTTATCCATAGTATTGGCTGGCCTGCCCGCCTCGTAATCCTTTAACAACCCGTATAAAAGCACTAACGCAACAGCAATAATTACTACCAGCGCAGAGGCATATATCACAAGAAACTTCTTAAATCCCGATAATTTCTTAAAAAAATTCTTCTTTCCACTATTATTATTCTCTGACATTCTTCTCATCTCCGTGTAATTATTTAATCAAAAATGCTGTTGGAAGTGTTCTTGGTCCTGTTGGTGAATATGGCTTATTAATAACCTCACCATTATAATACATCTGTGTTGATGTACCACCATCCATAGCTGATGCATTTACAGCACCGTACTGAAGCATAATATCCTGTAAATCTGAGAACGATGCACCAAGGCTTGTAGCCTGTCTTCCGTCTACAACAAGAAGAAGGATAGCTCCGTCAGCTCTCTGTCCTATCGCTGTTCGTGGATTAAGTCCTCCACCAACACCATCAACGTCCTGTGGTTCACCGTTAATTATAAGAAATGGACCTATATCACTGCTTACATTGACACAATCTCTTATACCAAGCTCTACAGCCTTAGATGATGTCATATTACCCATTACAAGCTTGTTATCAAATGTTATTCCTGTAACGTGGTACATTGTAGATGAATCGCCCTTTAATATATTGCCATCTACCATAACAAGTCCGATTGGCATAGCTGTCTGTGGTGTTGAGTCAACGAATTCTCCACCATTGATACCTGCTAGTGCATCATATCTCTGTGCTATCTCAGCAACTGTCCAGCCCTTTTCAAGCTTGAATTCTGGTACTGTTCCTACAAATAATCTTGAAGGATCTTTGACAACCATAAGCTTACCGCTATATGTTCCAGCCTTTACATCAACAACATAAAGGTCTTCTTCATCACTAGATGAATCCTGTCCGATTACAACAAGGCTTGAATCAGTTATATCAGTAGTATCCTTAACTGAATTCTCCTCTTTAATCATATCAATCTCTTCCTGTGAACAGAACCAGTTAGCCATAAAACCAAGCTCTCCTGTCTCCTGAAGCGATAATATAAACTGCTTCTTAGCAAATGTAGAAGGTCCCCACGCAAGCATAGCCATAACAAGATAAAGACCAACTACAAGAATTACGATAGTAGTTAAAAGCGTAGCTCCAACTCTTCCTAGCCACTTAAGTACGTTATTCTTCATTATTATCCTCATTTCTATTGATGTAATTCGTGTCTAATTATTTAAACACCCATTTTTTCTGTATGTTGTAGCTTATTACAAATAAGCATAAATCAACAATTATCTTTGTAAATGCGACAGCCACACTGCCAAGCACTAATAATCTTGTAAAGATGTATACAAGAAGATATGATGCCATAAGCTGACACGCCCATAATATGTAATATCTGACCATAGATGACTTGACATCTTTGTCTGATTTAAACACAAGACGTCTGTTCATCGTGAAATTAAATATTGACGATATAATTCTTGCGGCTACCGTACTAAATAACAGTCTTATTGATATTGTAAACGCAAAAAGAAAAAATTCAAGTAAATTAAATATTAAATTATCTATAACCCACGCTGCCAATGAGCTTAATATATATTTAACAACTGTTGGTGAAAATGAATACTTGAATATAACCTTATATATCTTTATCGAGTCTTTGACCGGATTGAAATGTGTTGAAGCATTATCTTCTATATACACTGTTTCAATTGGCACTTCCATAAATTGAATATCCGACTTCTTAAATTCAAGCAGCATAGTTGTTTCATACTCGAATCTCTCGCCCTCAATATTACAAAATGTATCAAGATAACGGTATGGAATAGCCCTCAAACCAGTCTGTGTATCTGAAATATTAAGTCCACACATAACTTTGAATACCATACTTGTCATATTGTTACCAAACCGGCTCTTAAATGGAACATCTTCTCCATCAAAACGTCTTACTCCAAGAACAACCTTGTCATTCTTTACCATAGCCTCACAACAGTTATATATATCATCTGCCCTATGCTGGTTATCTCCATCTACTGTTACAACGCCATCATATCCCTGTCTGTTCTTAAGGCAGTATTCAAATGCCGTCTTTAAACCTCTGCCCTTACCCTTATTAACCTCGTGGGTAAGTATTGTACACTGGCTATAACTGCCAACTTTCTCAAATGGCCATAAATGTGCCGAATCACTTCCGTCATTGACAATTATAATATCTTCGAATCCCTTCTTAACAAGTGAATCAACAACACTTACAAGCTTATCATCAGGGTTAAGTGATGGGATAATTACTGATATTTTCATAACAATCTCCATTCTTATGTCCAAACCAAGGACATTATCTGCACGATTAGTATGTACACTGGCACATACTATTTTCTTATATAACAGACTACTTTGTAGTCACTTATGTGTTAAATAACAACACAAAGTTAATGATATAATAATTTTAAAAATATTGCAATATTCACAAAAAAATAAGTAACACAAACAAGCCCTGCCACATATTATTGTATTGTAAATGTTTTATCGGAGGATTATTTATGAGTGATTTAGCAGCAACTAACTGTGGCGGATGTAATGGATGTGGAGATTGCGGATGTGGCAACAACATCATCTGGCTCATAATTCTTTTACTTCTATTTGACGGAAATGGCTGCGGCTGCAACAATGGCTGTGGCTGCGGCAACAATAACTGCATCTGGCTCATCTGCCTTTTATGCTTATGTGGCTGCGATGGCGGTAATGCATTAGGTTTCGGCGGCTGTAACAATGGCTGTGGCTGCAACAACGGCTGTGGCTGCTAATAGCGGCTGACTCCCAGCAATGATTATATCTGCTAATAACTGCTATAAAATATAACATTTTATATACAGTTGCAGAATAAAAGCAATTATCAACATCAGTTGCTGATATTATCTTTTATGTCTATTTAATGAGGCTGTATTCCGTCATTTTAAATTCTACGGATACAGCCTCATATCCTGGTATTTTAATGAATATACTAAAACAAGTCTATTAGACACACATTATATATTGCGTTTGTCGCAGGAATCGAGGATTGAATGGCGAAACAATTACCTGTTACTGAATTTGATATTCTTACCCTACCCGACTACCTTCAATTATTTAAAGCCCTCATTCCTTTTATGGAATACGGTATGCAAAAAAAGCTCTCTATGCTTATAAGGGCAAATGAATTAAAACACACATTAAGCTTCTACAACTCTCCCTATAGCTGTAACACATTTAAAACATGTAGTAATAGCTCAGGAATAAATGCTAACACTTCCTTGAATGATATATTAAATAATGAAGCTATTATGAAAACCATTATGGCTTACTGCCCAGACAACATTGAACAGTTAATAAACACTTACCGGAACTTTTCCAAAATGTCTGATATGTTAGGCATGATGGATATGTTTAATAATGCCTCAGGGGATAACAGCTTTAATAATGTTAATTCAAGCGGTTTTAACAATGCCAGTTCTAATGAATTTAACAATAATAATTCTAATGATAATTCTGAATTTAGTAATTTTAATAATAACACTGGCTCTGGTGGATTTAACAATATAAACATTAATAATATACTTAATTCTTCGCAGAAGGATATGTACAATGAATATATTAAACAGCTTGATAAGCTGGACTTTAATGATAGCAATAATTATGGAAGTTCCAATAATAATTAACTGTTATAAATGACTTTTGTCTTACATATTTATATTTGTAATTATTATTCTCAATCAGAAATGGAGATTTATATGTCAGAAAATGATTTTCGCAAACAACTGCTTTTAAATGAATTCAAAACTCTTTCCAAAGGTAAGAATAAAGAAGAAATCGTTCCGCTTATATTTGCATTAAGCCAGAAGGCTAAGCAGGCAGGAATACAGTTTACAAGACAGGATTGCGAGCTTATATATAAGCAGATTGTGCCTGGTGGTAATCCGCCGGAAGGGTGAAGTGGGATACTTTGAAATGTAGATTTTCTATTACTTTCTTATAAAAATGTCATACGAACGACAATAAGCCAAGGGTGGCGGCACAGGGGCAGTGCCTTGGTTTATTGTCTGGTATGTTCGGTATTCAATGTTTAGTCTGTTTAATTACTAAATTATGTAAGATTTATCCAGATATATACAATCTCAAAATAATACCGTCAATAATATTTTTATTATTCTAAATATATAATAATATCAACTTCAAATTGCCCATTTTCATATGATTTAATCATTGAGCCATCATATTTATCAACGATTCTTTTTATACTATCCAGACCATAGCCATGATTATCCTTATCATCCTTTTTACTTATGATATGTCCATCAATCTTGTTTATACTGCCATCATATAAATTGGACATAGAAATATGTATCATTCCCGCAGTATATTTAATATCCATACTTACTTTTGAATTATCCAATGCATTTTCCAATGCATTATCAAGCAGATTACCAAGTATAATATTTACATCATATATGTTTATTTCAAGATTTTCTGGTATTGCAACTGACACAGCCAGTTCAAGGGACTTATTCATATATTTTTCAGCATAAAAATTTAGAATTCCATCGAAGGCTTCATTACCTGTATTATATATATTTTGTGCATTTATAATATCATCACTTATCTGATGCAAATAATCTTTTGCCTGCTGAATTTTATCCTTCATAAGCAAATCATTTATTTCTCTTATATGGTGTTTCATATCATGCTTTATCGTCCTGATTTTTCTATTGTTTTCAATATCACTTCTTATCTGACGTTCGTATATATTCATCTGCTGTTTTAATTCAAGATTTTCTCTTTCATATAGAAAACGGTCAAGCATAGACATATAAAAAATATATAACATCAAATTAAAGCTCAATATAATAATACTGATTGTAAGCACCGCAATTCTTGAAACCACCATATCCTTATATACAACATACAATACTGCAATACTTAATAATGCCGAATATAACAATAAATACCATTGTCCTGACAAATCAATCCTGCCTTTTCCCTTAAAAGCATTTTTAATTCCTATTACAACTATATAAAAAAACAATACAGAAATAAATGAACTGACAATATCATAATTATTAGAATCCGGTGCTTCATATAATAAAAAAGAAGCTAACAAATCTATTACAAACATAATTGCATAAAGCATTATACTTAATAATAATTTTTTCTGGAACTTTCCTCTAAAACTACCAGATAAAAATATTATTCCTGCAACTGTAACTATTAAATTAACCAAAACATTATGAAACACCAGATAACTTAATAATGTAATAATATATGTAATAACACAACTTATAATATTTCGTCTTAAAGAATGTACATTTAAAAATATTTTAAAATATTCCAAAATAATATATATTCTCACAAATTCAGTAACTCCAGATACAACAACATCCTCTAATTGCATCATCCATTACCTCCACGTTTGTTATATTCTATCATTTTTATATTAAAAGCATCTTTGTATTTTCTTCCAATATTGATACAATCCCCATTATCCATTATACGAAAATAATATGATACTATAACAAATATTTGTGTCTGTTTTTTGATTTCCACGTTCCCATAACGCAAGTATAGCACAACCCTCCGCTTCCGGCTACCTTAACCCACCGTCTAAAGCCAGTGGGATTGCGGTAGCCCTATTTCAACATTAAAAAAGCATATGGAAAATGATAAGTATCCTCCTTACTGGTCTGTCCAGTAAAAAGAGTACATATCAAAATTTCCCATATGCTTCAAATATAATTCAGTAATAAATCAACTATATTTAATATAATTTATTTTGCAACAATATTTACAATCTTGCCAGGTACATAGATTTCCTTAATTATATTACCTGTAATCTTGCCTTCTACTGCTTTCTTAGCCTTTTCAAGAACTGACTCCTTAGCCTCATCTACAGCTATAGAAATAGTTCCCTTAACCTTACCATTTACCTGAACACCAATCTCTACAGTGTCTTCCTTGCAGGCTTCCTCATCGTATGTTGGCCAGCTTTCATAAGCTATTGTATCGTTATGGCCAAAGCGGCTCCACATTTCCTCACCTGCGTGTGGGCAGATACAAGAGAACATCTTTATAAAGCCTTCTGCGTATTCTCTTGAACACTTGCCAAGCTTAGTTGCAGCATTCATAAATATCATCATCTGGCTGATAGCTGTGTTAAAACCAAGCTTTTCAAAGTCATCTGTAACCTTCTTTACAGTCTGGTTATATACCTTTTCAAGTTCCTTAACATCTTCATCAACAACATTTCCTTCAGTTGTAAAGAAGTTCCATACCTTACCGATAAATCTTCTTGCACCTTCAACACCCTGCTGGCTCCAAGGCTTAGAAGCTTCAAGAGGACCCATGAACATTTCGTAAAGTCTTAAAGTATCAGCACCATATTCTCTTACGATATCACTTGGGTTGATAACGAACTCTGGAAATCTCTTACCCATCTTGATACCGTTAGAACCAAGAATCATACCCTGATGAACTAACTTCTGGAATGGCTCTGCAACTGGTGATATACCCTTATCGTAGAGGTATCTGTTCCATATTCTTGAGTACATAAGATGTCCAACCGCATGCTCTGGTCCACCTATATAAAGGTCAACTGGAAGCCAGTGCTTAAGAAGTTCCGGATCACAGAGTTCCTTATCATTATCTGGGTCGATATATCTCATATAATACCAGCTTGAACCTGCTGAACCAGGCATTGTTGAAGTTTCTCTCTTACCCTTAAGTCCATTATGTTCATACTGCTTCCATTCTGCTGCATTTTCAAGTGGAGCCTGTCCATTTTTGCCCTTGTAATCTTCAAGTTCTGGTAAGATAAGTGGAAGCTCATCATCATCAAGAACGTGAATCTGTCCGTCTTCAAGATATACGATAGGCACTGGTTCACCCCAGTATCTCTGTCTTGCAAATATCCACTCTCTGAAATGGTAGTTAGCCTTTCTTCTTGCTACGCCCATTTTTTCAAGCTTCTGAGTAATAGCTTCCTTAGCTTCTTCTACTGTAAGGCCTGTGAACTCCTCTGAATTAATAAGCTTACAGCCCTTGCCAAGGTAATCGTACTTCTCAAATGCCTTCTTAGATACATCAGCACCATCAATAACCTGTATTCTTGGAATGTTGTGTGCCTCTGAATACTCAAAATCTCTCTGGTCGTGGCTTGGAACTGCCATAACAGCACCAGTACCATAGTTAGCAAGAACGAAATCACCTATGTATATAGGAACTTTCTTGCCATTTACCGGGTTAATCGCATATATTCCTTCAAGAACGCAGCCTGACTTAGTCTTGTTAAGCTCTGTTCTATCCATATCATTCTTCTTAATTGTCTCTGCAATATAAGCTTCTACCTCTTCCTTATTCTGAATTCTTGGCATAAGCTCTTTAACGATATCTCCATCTGGTGCAAGTACCATAAATGTAATACCATATATAGTTTCAATACAAGTAGTAAAGATAGAGAAATCTCCACCACCGTCAATCTTAAAGTCAACCTCAACACCTTCTGACTTGCCTATCCAGTGTCTCTGCATTTCCTTAGTAGACTCTGGCCAGTCAATATGTTCAAGTCCTTCAAGTAACTTATCTGCAAATGCTACCTGATCGATAACCCACTGCTTCATATTCTTTCTTACAACAGGGTATCCGCCACGCTCTGACTTACCGTCAATAACTTCATCATTAGAAAGAACTGTACCAAGTTCCTCACACCAGTTAACTGGCATATCTATATATTTAGCATAGCCGTCAAGGTATAACTGCTTGAATATCCACTGTGTCCATTTGTAGAACTTAGGATCACTTGTTGCTAAAGTCTTGCTCCAGTCATAATCAAAACCCAATTCCTTTAACTGCTTAGTAAATGTTTCTATATTCTTTTCTGTAAATCCATTAGGATTGTTACCTGTCTTTACAGCATACTGTTCTGCTGGAAGTCCAAATGAATCATATCCCATTGGATGAAGTACATTATATCCCTGCATTCTCTTCATACGTGAAGTGATATCTGTAGCTGTATATCCCTCTGGATGACCTGCGTGAAGACCTACTCCTGATGGATAAGGAAACATATCAAGTGCATAGTACTTTGGCTTTGAAAAGTCCCATACATCTGTTTTAAATGTTCCGTGTTCTTCCCAATACTTCTGCCACTTTGGCTCGATAGACTTGGGATTATAAGTTGTTGTATTAGCCATCTTAAAACCTCATTCCTGCACCGGCTATGCTCTTCCGGTGCTTTCAATCACATATTTACTCACTTTCAAATATTATCACAATGAAAGGATTTGTCAATAACCGGCCACTTTTTTACAGTAATCCTTTGACATTGACATTATATCTTTGCATTTCCAGCATTTTTTCTCATTGCTATTTGACATTAATCATTTAACCTTAGTTATTTTACTTTAATTATTTTACTTTAACCATTTTACCTTAGTTATTTCACTTCAATTATTTTACTTTAGTTATTTCACCTTAGTATAGAATTTTTCCAGTATCATTTTCTTAAGTGCCGTACTATCTGTGTGGTATTCCTCAAATTCTTCTCCTATCTCAACCTCACCAGGGATTGTTGTCACATCTTCCATAGAAAAATGGGTTCTTCCTGCAAGCTGTGCAATATACATAAGCTCTGAAGCTGATATATCAGTATATATGCAGTCATTTTCTTTAAGCTTATTAAGAATAGATAATGCTATCATCGGGTTACGCTTAAGCTTTGATTTGGCTGTGCTTACAAGACTGCTTATATATTGCTCCTGCCTTTCCACCCTGTCCATTGCACTCTTAAATATACTGCAATCTCTTTCTCTTATAAATGTAACTGCCTGCTCTCCATTAAGCTTTAATGTGTTACCCTTGTAGAACTCCGGTTCGAGAACTTCTCCACTCTCATCTGTAAAATCGTTCTCTATGGTAACCTCAACGCCTCCCACAGCATCATTAATCACACCTATAGCTTCACAGTTAAATACACACACGCGGTCTATAGGTATATTATACATCAGCCTTGATACTGCCTCCGCGTTACAAGAAGATTGCTGTCTATGCCAAGCACAAGTATATTTACAATATCAGCATTATATATATACTGTCCACCATTATATTCAACGCTATCAGAAATAACTTAATTTATACGTATTATTTTATGAACATTTTTGACAAATTTTTCAAAAGTTGTTTAATTACTTTAAATATATTTAGTTTCAGCCTTTACACTGTCACTTTAAAGTGCTAAAATCTATAACAATCATTATATTTTGATTGATTTTGATTACACACAAACATCATATTTATTATTAAATTATAAGAAACGAGGTTAAGTATATTATGGATTGTAAAGTTGGTTTTATAGGCTTCGGACTTATCGCTGGCTCTATAGCGCACGCACTCAGGGAATCGGGCAATAATTATAATATAATTGCAACAAGCAGAAGACTTGAGCCTGTGTATAAAGCAAAGGAAGACGGAGTTGTTGATGACGTACTTGACTGCGTTGATGATAGATTTGCTAATTGTGATTTTATAATTCTGTGCACACCGGTAATAACGATGAATGACTACCTTAAGCAGTTAAAAGATATCGTTAAAAGCGGCTGTATTATAACTGATGTCGGAAGTGTTAAGACTTCAATACATAACACTGTTAAAGAGCTTGATATGGAAAATGTATTTATAGGCGGTCACCCTATGGCTGGCTCTGAACTTACAGGCTATGCTAATTCTTCATCAGCAATTATGAAAAATGCACGCTATGTAATCACTCCAACATCAAAGACTACCAATGAACAGCTTGAACGCTTCAAAGCACTTGTGTATGATATGAAAGCCAATCCTATTGTTATGGGCTACACAATTCACGATAAAAGCGTAGCCGCAATAAGTCACCTTCCACACCTCATATCTACAGCACTTGTAAAGCTTGTATCTGAACAGGACGACAACGACAAGCATATGCAGATGTTAGCGGCTGGAAGCTTTCGCGATATGACAAGGGTAGCCGCTTCATCTCCTGAAATGTGGGACCAGATATGTGCTTCTAACTCAGAAGACATAAGCGTACTGCTCGGCGATTATATTGACATATTAAGTGAAATTAAGAAGAATATTGATAACAAAACTCCAGGGTATGTTAATGAACTTTTTGAGATGTCAAGGGAGTATAAGAATTCGTTTAGGAAATAGTATATGTTATATATAGCTATATAACAATTTCTATTGTTTTCGTTACAAGTTAATTTCAAAAGAATACTCGGTCACAACCGAGTCGGTTGTGACCGAGTATTCTTTTACTCCATATTTTCTACTTATCCCTATAGTGCGTTCCACATTGTATGATTTCAATATTATTATTTTCTATTCTGAAAACAATCCTATTCTTCTCATCAATTCTAACACTCCAATATCCTTGTAAATTGCCACTAAGAGGCTCTGGCTTTCCTATATATTGATATCCATTTCTGTCAATATCTATCAATAATCTATTTATCTTTTTTAGCGTCTTCTTATCCTGTGTATGCCAATTAAGATATTCTTGCCAAGCCTCATCTCCCCATAATTTTCTCACTCATCCTCCTCTATTAATTCGTGCTCCTTTAAAGTACTTTTACCTGAACGTATATTTGCCACACGTCTTTCCAATTCTTCTATATTATACTTACTATAGAATGGGTCAGCTGTAAGTTCAAAAGGAATACGGTTTTCCCTGACAACTGTTTTTAAGAATATATTAATTGCTGTTGACATACTTAGTCCTATTTCGTCTAATGTTTTCTCTGCTTTATGCTTTATCTCATCATCTACACGTAAACTAATCTGTGCCATAATATTCACTCCCTTCTGTATAATAATTATAATATTTTCCGCCATACTATGCAAGCATTTGTATATACATTTGCTATTATTTTTCTAAACCCTAAAACATCCTCCCCCAATAAATTCTCTCATTATAGAATTAATCGGAACATTGTCTGCCTGACAAGGAAGGAAGTACGCTAAGAACTTAAGCAACCTCTTAGCTTCCTGATATTCCGGGTCATCTTCTGTTATTGAGAAAAGTAAAGGCTCTACTATTGGCTTTAATATACATAGCTCATATGCCATAGCCGAATTAAACATAGCATCTGCTTCTTCCTGAAATGGAAAGATATTCTTTTCTTCACCTTTTCTAACCGACTCCCACATTGAAAGTGTTCTCTTGGCAGAAGCTCCTCTTGTTCTGTAATCCCTTGCCATACGTCTTATAAGACGTCCATCTGTTGTAGCAACTCTGTTATGCTCGTCAACATTAAGCTGTGTAAGTGCACTTATATAGATTTTAAACTTGCTTTCAACTGGAAGTGCGTAGGATAATTCATCATTAAGGCAGTGTATACCCTCAATAACAAGAATATCTTCTTCCCCAAGCTGTATATAATCACCATTGTATTCTTTCCTTCCTGTAAGGAAATTAAACTGAGGTATCTCAACCTTTTCACCTCTTAGCAATGCATTCATATGGTCATTAAAAAGCTTTATGTCTATTGCATGTAAATCCTCAAAATTGTACTCTCCATTTTCATCAACAGGTGTCTGCTCTCTCTCCACGAAATAATTATCAACCCCAATTGCGTGTGGCTTAAATCCACTTGCTCTTAACTGTATAGATAATCTGTGTGAAAATGTTGTCTTTCCAGATGAAGATGGTCCGGCTATCATAATGAATTTAACGCCTTCCCTTTCTTTTATCTGATTAACAATCTCAACAATCTTCTGCTCCTGTAACGCTTCCTGAACAAGAATAAGTGAATTAATATCCCCGCTTATTATATGCTTATTCAATGATGCAACTGTATCAACACCAAGCATATCTGCCCACTCGCTTCTTTCCATAAGTACATTAAAAAGCTTAGCCTGTGGTGCAAATTCCGGCACTGTTTCCGGATTTTCTTTAGTTGGCAACTGAAGAACAAAGCCCTTATCATACTGGAATATGTCAAATGTCTTTAATATTCCTGTATTAGCTGCCATATAACCATAGAAGTAATCGTAATAACCCTCTATGCTGTATACATTAACATAAGAACTAATTCTATATTTGAATAACTGTGTCTTATCTTCCATTCCGAACTTCTTGAACAGCTTAATAGCCTCTGATGTCTTCATTCCCTGCTTCTTAATAGGCAGGTTTTTCTTAACATCAGCTCTCATAACTTCTTTTACTTTATTAAGAAATTCTTCTGTAATCTCAAAATCACCCTTTATATCGCAATAAAGACCTTTGCTAAGAGAGAATTCAACTGTAACTCTCTTGATTTTATTATCTGTATCAAGCTTATGTATTGCATTGAGCATTAAAAGAAGTACGCTTCTTTTATACGCCTCATTACCCATAGTTTCTCCTACAGTAATAAATTCCACCTTTTCATCCGTTATATCCATATCTGATATCTCTGTAAGCTTGCCGTTGACATTAGCAAGAATAATATCATATTTGTAATCTTTTGCGGCTTCTGCTGCCATCTGTGATAAAAGCATTTATTGCTCCTTCCATCTTCCTAACGCCTTATTAATAACAGCAATATCTTCATCAATAGCCTTAATTCTATTCTTCACAGACACTGACTGTTCTTTATTAAGAAGATTATCTCTAATATTATTACAACTCATAAGTTCTTTATTAAGATACTCATAAAGCACTTCTGACTTATTATCAAGAAGGTATTTTCCATATCTTAATTCTTCCTCAGTGTAAGCTGTAATCTTTTTTTCATTATTATTCTTTTCATTATTATTCTGATTATCATTTTTATAAATGTCATCTGCATCAACAACATTTTTATTAAAATGCTGTTCATATGGCGTGTTGTATACACAGTCAAATATAAAGTAATATTTTCCGTCTTCTAATAGAATATGTTCTGACTTAATATCTATGCCAGCTTCTAAAAGATATGCACGGAAATCCCTTAATTCTGACTGTGCAGATAAGACAAGCTGGGTATTATACCCAAGCTTGTCTATACCTGCCTGTAATATACTCTTCATAAGCTTTCCGCCCATACCGCATATAGTTACTGTATCAACGTCACCTTTATTAATACCTTTAAGCCCGTCACAAAGCTGTGTAGTTATCTTATCTGAAAGTCCATATTCATCAATGTGCAGCTGTGCACGTCTTAATGGTTCTTTTCTTACATCACATGCATATACTTTATTACTTATTCCATTCTGGACAAGATATATTGGAAGATATGCATGATCTGTGCCGATATCTGCTACTCTTGCACCTTTATTAACAAGACTTGCAACACATTTTAATCTATTAGATATATTAATAATATCGTTCATAAGCTTTCCTTAGTAACACCATTTAATAGTCTTGCCAATTAATCAAGGTAATCCTTAAGCTTGCGGCTTCTGCTTGGGTGTCTTAACTTTCTTAATGCCTTAGCTTCAATCTGTCTTATACGCTCTCTTGTAACATTGAATTCTTTACCAACTTCTTCAAGAGTTCTTGCCCTTCCATCGTCCATACCAAAACGAAGTCTTAATACCTTCTGTTCTCTGTCTGTAAGTGTTCCAAGAACTTCTACAAGCTGTTCCTTAAGAAGTGTTGAAGCTGCGGCTTCTGCTGGAACCGGAACATTATCGTCCTGGATAAAGTCACCAAGGTGGCTGTCTTCCTCTTCACCGATAGGTGTTTCAAGCGAAACCGGCTCTTGTGAAATCTTCTGGATTTCCCTCACTCTCTCAACCGGGATATCCATAGTCTCTGCTATTTCTTCAGGAGATGGTTCTCTTCCTAATTCCTGTAAAAGCTGTCTTTGTACTCTTACAAGCTTGTTGATAGTTTCTACCATATGAACTGGAATACGGATTGTTCTTGCTTGGTCAGCAATAGCTCTTGTAATAGCCTGTCTTATCCACCATGTAGCATATGTTGAGAACTTATATCCCTTACGGTAATCGAACTTTTCAACAGCCTTAATAAGACCGAGGTTACCTTCCTGAATAAGGTCAAGGAACTGCATTCCTCTTCCAACATAACGTTTTGCAATACTTACAACAAGACGTAAGTTAGCCTCGGCAAGTCTTTTCTTAGCTTCCTCATCACCCTGTTCCATTCTCTTAGCGTACTCAATCTCTTCCTCTGCACTTAAAAGTGGGACTTTACCAATCTCTTTTAAGTACATTCTTACAGGATCTTCAAGGCCAATACCATCTGGTACAGATAAATCAATCTTTTCAATATCTATATCATCTTCATCATCAAGAAGGATATCGTCCTCCTCAACTTCATCATCATTCATCTTAACATCTACATTACAAGCTTCAAGGAATTCAAATACCTTTTCCATTTTATCTGCTTCAAAATCAGTATCCTGAAAATAGTTCATAATCTCCTTATAATCAAGGACATTCTTTTTCTTCTTGGCTATTGCAAGTATTCCCCTGCATTTTTCCATAAACTTTTCCTGAATAGCCTGTGCTTTTTCTTCTTCTGTAAGTTCAGCTTCTGCACCTTCCTTGCCTTTTCTTGGCTTCTTGGCTGTGCTTTTAGCACCTTCTTCGTCTGATTTCTTCTTTCTTGTTGCTTTTTTAGTTTCTTTTACTTCTTCTTCGATTAAGTTTTCTTTCTTATCTGCCATTACAATGGTCCACCTTTCGCATATATTACAAATTAATATGAATATTATTAAGCTTCATCTGCTGATTGATAATGTCCTGCATAGCTCTTGCATCTGTAGCATTATCAAGCTTAGTATCAAGACTATTCTTCTTGACCTTTATAACTGTATCATTAAGCGTCTTCTCCCTCTCAAGCTTATTAAGGGAGTCACTTAATTCTGCACTAAACATAGCCGCTATTTCATTGTGCATACTTGTATCCATATATGAACTGATAATCGCCGCAGGATTAATCTGCCCACTCTCGTATTGTTCATATATCTTAGCTGCTACATCTTTAAATACCGGATCTACAAAATCATCAGGACTTATAAACTTACTGACCTTCTCATAAATGTCACCATCTTCAATCATCCACGTCAGCAAAATCTTCTCTGCCTGTCTTACGCCATTTTCGCGTTTCTTCCTTATAGGAGTATTCTCCTTAGCCGTATATGTGTCGTGCTTTGCCATAATGCCTTCATTGCTTCCAAGCCTTATGACCATATCCCTCATTCCGTCTTCCGGAATCATATACTGCCTGCACACCGCCTTAAGATAATTCTCCCTCTCAAGCTTTTCCTTAAATACAACAAGCCTGGAAGCTACTTCTTTCTCAAATGACGTTTCGCCCTCAGGATCACTTCTGTTATAATTCTTCTCTATTATTCCAATTTCATACATAAAGCTGTTCTGTGCCTTATCTATTCTGTCCTGAAAGCTTTCTGTACCTAATGCCTTGATGAATTCATCAGGGTCTTTATATGGCCGCATATTAATAACTCTTGTGGACAAACCTGCCTCTTTAAGTATCGGAATTGCCCTTAACGCAGCTTTCACACCTGCCTCATCACTATCATAGGTTATAAGAACATTGTCAGTATACCTTTTCATAAGTCGTGCGTGTCCCGGTGTCAGTGCCGTTCCAAGCGATGCCACTGCCTGCGTAAATCCAGCCTGATGAAGGGATATTACATCCATATAGCCCTCACATATTATAAGGTTATTCTTTCTTGCTGTTCTTGCCGCATTCAGCCCATACAAATTCCTGCTTTTATCAAACAGCTTGGTCTCTGGCGAATTAAGATACTTAGGCTTCGCATCTCCCATTACTCTTCCGCCAAAGCCTATAACCTTATTGTTAATGTCCATTATAGGAAATATTACCCTGTTCCAGAACTTATCCCTCACACCTTTTTCATATGTAAAAAGGCCCGATTCTTTTAAAATCTCATCATCATAGCCTTTATCCTTTAACATACGATACAGCTCACCCGTTGACTGCGGTGCAAATCCAAGTCCAAAGCTGTTAATAGTCTTATCCGACAGACCTCTCTTTACAAGGTAATCAAGCCCCGACTTTCCAGCTTCTGACTTTAACTGATGATAATAATAAGTCGCCGCTATTTTATTAATCTCTAAAAGCCTTGTCTTTATATCCCTGTCTTTTCTGTCCTCTGCGGAGTAATCAGTCTCAGGAAGTTCCATTCCTGCACGTTCTCCAAGCATTTTTACTGCTTCTGGAAATGTATAATTCTCATATTCCATTACAAATGTTATTACATTTCCTCCAACTCCACAGCCAAAGCAGTGATACATCTGCTTCGTGCCAGACACAGAAAATGATGGCGACTTCTCATTATGGAATGGACAAAGCCCAACATATGAACTTCCATTTTTCTTAAGTTTTATATATCCTGAAATAACATCAACTATATCATTTCTTGATATTACCTCTTCTATTACTTCACTTGAATACATTATTAACTCTTCTTTCCAGCCTTTCCAAGATATGAAAGCAAATATATTATTATGCCCGAAAGCACTTGTTATTACTTGCAGATACATTTTCTGCACATCAGCCTTTCCAGGCCTTAGGAACAAATATATTCTCAAACTTGCTTATAGAATACTGGTCACTCATTCCTGCTATATAATCGCATACAACACGCTCTGGCTTCTCGCCTCTTTCATATATGAAGCGTTTGTAATTGTCAGGAAGTTCCTCAATATTAGCAATATAATAATTATAAAGTTCTGTTATGAGCTTGCACACCTTAATCTCCTCGCTCTTTGCAGCTGGATTGGTATACAATCTGTCAAACATAAACTGTCTTAAATCTGTCATCGCCTTATGTACTGTATCAGACATTATAATATCATCCTTGTCAATACTGCACTTTATTATATCGCTTATAAGCGTATTAAGCCTGCTCTTGGTAGTTGTTCCCAACACATCCGTATATTCCTTAGGTATATAGTCCTCGGAAAATATTCTTGCCCTTATTGCATCATCAATATCGTGATTAATGTATGCAATCTTATCTGAAAGCCTTACTACCTTACCTTCAAGCGTTGATGGGTGTCCTGCTGTTCTATGATTAACAATGCCATCTCTTACTTCCCACGTAAGATTAAGTCCTGCTCCATCTTTTTCCAAGAATTCAACAACTCTTATGCTCTGCCTGTAATGACTGAACCCTAACGGACATATCTCATTAAGCGTTCTCTCACCTGCGTGTCCAAATGGCGTATGCCCCAGATCATGTCCCAGTGCAATAGCTTCTGTCAAATCTTCGTTAAGTCTTAACGCTCTTGAAATGCTTCTTGCTATCTGGGCAACCTCCAGCGTATGGGTAAGTCTTGTCCTGTAATGATCTCCCTCTGGTGCAAGAAATACCTGTGTCTTATGCTTCAGTCTTCTAAATGACTTACTATGTAATATTCTATCCCTGTCCCTTTGATAAATCGTGCGCATATCGCACTGTGGCTCTGGCTTATCCCTGCCCCTTGATTCATCACTGAAACTGGCATATGGACTCATATACTCGTGTTCTCTGCTCTCCTGCTGTTCTCTGATATTCATACTTCACCCTCATTTCTGCGCAATACATAATCACGCATACAAACGCCAAAAAACTGCCTACTTTTTAAATATTCAACAAAAACAGATAATTTCCTTTTTTTATTTTTCATCTTTTTAGTATTGCATTTGTATTGTATGTATGTTATATATAATATATATTACGCGTAATATTTTATTATAATGATATATCATTAGTCTTAATTATCTAGTGCATAGCCAGCACAAATAACAATATTGTTCTTCTTGTCATAACTTTTTCCCGATGATAGAATATAGACATAATGACACGAATTACACTAATGTAGACGATTTAACTGTTACCACCCTTAAAGGTGGCGTGTATATGAAGTATAAAAACGATGCTTCATTTGTGTTCGGGCAGGATTTGTATATGTTTGAACAGCAGTCAAGCCGTAACCCTAATATGCCGTTGCGATTTCTACATTATTTATCTGACGTGTACAGGCAGATGTACAACAATAGTGATTTGCACAGGAGTACAACGCTTAAAATTCCAGTACCACATTTTGTTACATTTTATAACGGTAAACAGCCGCTTGAAGCAGAGAGTATTCTTCGATTATCTGATATGTATGAGAAGGAAATTGACTGTCCAGAGTTAGAGCTTATGGTAAGGGTTATTAATATTAACACGGGAGCTATTATTAATAAAAAATTATTGGACACTGAAAAGAACCATATTATTAATGGTACTAATCAATCAGATGAGTTTCATAATTCTAATAATAAAGTCAGTTCAGATAACACTAATTCATTTACATACAGCTCTGAATTTCTTTCTAAATGCGAAACTCTTAAGGACTATATGTCATTCGTTAATAAAGTGCGTGTTAAGACAGATGTTGAAAGGCTTGATATCCGTACTGCTGTTACCGAAGCGGTTGATGAGTGTATTGCTGAGAATGTATTGTCGGAATTTTTTAGAAATCACAGGGAGGAAGTGATTGCTGTAAGCATTTATGAATACGATGAGGAAGGTCATCTTGAAATCGTTAAGGAAGAAGGCAGGCAATTGGGTATCGCTGAGGGTAGACAACTTGGACTTGCAGAAGGCTTAAATAAAGGTATCAATGCTTTTATAAAACTATGTAAAGATATGAACCTATCAGATGATGACATCGTTAATAAACTGATTGAAGATTACCAGCTATCCAAAGATGAAGCTGTCAAAGCCTTAAAGAACCATTAACTACTTGTGTATATAACACTTTAACCTAGGTACAACACTCAATATAATTCAGTTATAAATATTGGGTGTTGTATGTAAATAATCTTTATTTACAGATAATCTTATAACATTTTATATATTAAATATTAATGCTACATAGACTATTTATAAATATCTATATCAAATATCCAGCTATCATATTTAACAATCAATAAAACAACCACTTATAATGCAACATTTTTAATATGCTTGTCATACATATTTACTAATGATAATATAAAGATATGAATTCTTCAATTTAAAGTAATTGTGTTTTATTGAACTAAATATGATATCTAACATTATTTACCAAGATTGGAGAACTTATGAGAAAATTAAATAATTATACTAACAATACTAAGCAAGCTTTACACCCACAAAATAACAGTATAAATGCTGGTGCAATCAGACAATCAACTGAAATAAGGCAATATAAAGACAATGTATTCTGTCTTTTATATAGGGATAAGAATAATCTGCTTGACCTTTATAATGGATTAAATGACACAAATTACACTAATGTAAACGATTTAACTGTTACCACCCTTAAAGGTGGCGTATATATGAAGTATAAAAACGATGCTTCATTTGTGTTCGGGCAGGATTTGTATATGTTTGAACAGCAGTCAAGCCGTAATCCTAATATGCCGTTGCGATTTCTGCACTATTTATCTGATGTATACAGACAGATGTATAACAATAGTGATTTGCACAGGAGTACAACGCTTAAAATTCCAGTACCGCATTTCGTTACATTTTATAATGGAAAGCAGCCGCTTGAAGCAGAAAGTATTCTTCGATTATCGGATATGTATGAGAAGAACATAGATTGTCCGGAGTTGGAGCTTATGGTAAGGGTTATTAATATTAACACTGATAATAATGCGGGTAATAAATCCCGTACTTTTAATTCTAATATTAATGATAATTCTGTTAGCAATTCTAATATACATACATATAGTTCTGAATTTCTTTCTAAATGCGAAACGCTTAAGGACTATATGATATTTGTTAATAAAGTGCGTGTTAAGACCGATGTTGAGAAGATTGATATCCGCACTGCTGTTACTGAGGCAGTTGATGAATGTATAGCTGAAAATGTATTGTCTGAATTTTTTAGAAATCACAGGGAGGAAGTGATTACTGTGAGCATTTATGAATATGACGAAGAAGGTCATCTTGAAATCGTTAAGGAAGAAGGACGGCAATTGGGTATCGCTGAGGGTAAACAGCTCGGATTGGCTCAAGGTAGACAAATTGGATTTAATGAGGGCAAGCAACTCGAACTTACCAAAGGTATCAACGCTTTTATCAAATTATGCAAAGATATGAACCTATCAGATGATGACACTGTTAATAAACTCATTGAAGATTACCAACTATCCAAAGATGAAGCTGTCAACGCTGTAAAGAATTATTAATACAAAAACAACCCCAACATATGTGCATGGAACATATTGCGGGGTTGTTTTTATGTAATTTTTAATAATCTAATTTTGATTATTCAGGCTTTTTTATTTTGCTTGATTAACCTAGTAGTAATACGCTAATTGATTACTGAAGAAGTGTAAGAACACCCTGGTTAGACTGATTAGCCTGTGCAAGCATAGACTGTCCAGCCTGTGCAAGAATGTTGTTCTTGCTGTAGTTAACCATTTCTTCTGCCATATCTGTATCACGGATACGTGACTCAGCTGTCTGAAGGTTCTCAGAAGCTGTATCAAGGTTATTGATTGTATGCTCAAGTCTGTTCTGAACAGCACCCATCTTACCTCTTGCAGCAGATACCTTCTTGATAGCTGCATCAATAGTTGTTGTAGCTGTCTTAGCACTCTCCTGAGAGCTTAAGTCTACTGCCTTTCCACCAACACCAAGTGCATCAGCACTCATATCATCAAGTGTAAAGCTCATTGTCTGACCTTCGTTAGCACCAATCTGAAGTGTAATACCGTTACCTGTATTAGATGTACCAGCCTTTAAGCTAATATTTCCATTCGCATCTGCTTCAGCACTAATACCAGTCTTTGAGTTGATTAACTTAGCCATAGAATCTGCTTCTGCAGGTTTTATTGTAGCAGCAGCTGTTTCAATATAATTAACATCCTTATAATCATCACCTAATTTAGTTGCATCTGTTACATATGCGAATTTCTGTCCATTAACAGTAAAGATTGCATCTTCAATATTACCTGTTCCATCATATGCCTTATAATCTTTACTCAACTTAGAGTAAGCATCTGTACCTGCAATTACTGTCGCTGCTTTTGCTGCGGCAGTACCCTGCTGTGTTAATACAACATTAGATGATACACCTTCCTCTTTAGATGTAAATTTAATCTGCTTATTTGTTGTATCATATGATATATCAAATGTATCAGCTAAATCAGTTTCCTTTAATGCTTTTACTATAGAGGCTCCATCTGCATTTTCATCTGCTCCACCTGTAAACTTAACAGTTGTTGTAGATGCATTACCATTTTTATCCATAATGGTTACTGAATAAGAAGACTCTTTTCCGTCACCGGCCGGTGTAATCGCAGCAGCCGTTGATTCACCTGTTGTTGCTTTTTCAGTTGTAAGAAGATTAGCAGAGCTCTTGCTTACAGAAGCCTCCACTTTGCTTCCTGACTGAGAACCATCAAGTAACTTCATAGTGTTGAATTCTGTTGTATCAGAAATTCTTGTTAACTCGCTCTGAAGCTGTTCAATTTCGTTCTGAACTGCTTCTCTATCGTCATCTGTCTCTGTTCCGTTAGCTGCCTGTACTGAAAGCTCTCTCATTCTCTGAAGAATTGAATGTGATTCATTTAAAGCACCTTCAGCTGTCTGGATAAGTGAGATACCATCCTGAGCATTAGTTGAAGCCTGATTAAGACCTCTGATCTGTCCTCTCATCTTCTCTGAAATAGAAAGTCCTGCTGCATCATCTGCTGCACGGTTAATTCTGTAACCTGATGATAACTTCTCTGTTGACTTTGACTGTGCAGATGAAACTCCGCTTAACATTCTGTTAGCATTCATAGCTGACATATTGTGTTGTACTACCATAGTGTGTACCTCCGTGTAAAATATAATATTTGTTTGGGAATCCGTTCCCAACTCCCTTACCGGGAATGTATTAGAACTGCTGGCATCAGCCTTAACAGTTAATACGCATATATAATAAACAGTGTTACCATGCTAACCCTGTATATTATCCTGACTGATGTCCTCTTTCCTATCTACAACCTGCTTATTCATCTTCTTATCTTCCCTTATAAGCCTGCGGATTTTGGAAAGTGTTTCAGGGGAAAGTCCACGTTCCGCATAATATGGAGATATATAGCGGGACTCTTTCTTGTCCGAATTGGCGGTATTTCTTGCAAGAACCTTGCTTCTTACAATGTTGAGTTCCCTTGGGGCATCTATTAAAAGATGAATGTTCCCTTCTGAGCCTCCTGAATAGATAACCCTTACATCATCACCGATGTTGATGTACTCGCCGGGTTTGATTGTGAGCTTAAGCACATTAACCTCCTTGTCTATGCAACAAATTATTTCAAAATGTTGCATCAAATGTTGTATGCTATATGGTGAATGGAGGTATAAATATGAGCACAGCACAACCGATAAGAAATATTGATGAGCTGGAAGCATTTCGCAGATTTTATCTGGATAATGAGCCCAACTTAAGAAACTATGCCCTTATATGTTTAGGGGTAAATTCAGCATTAAGAATTAGTGATTTGCTCGAATTACGATGGAAAGATGTCTATGACATCAAGGAAAAACATTTTAGGAAGCATCTCGTAACAACCGAGAAAAAGACTGGTAAGGAGACACGGATAGCAATTAACAAAAGCACAAGAAAAGGGTTATCTAGGTATATGGAGAGCCTTGATGACGTAACAGGGGAGGGGTATATATTCCCAGGGAGATACAATAATACTGCATTAAGCCGTTCGCAGGCATTCCGTATTATCAAACACGCGGCTGATATTCTTAATCTTGAAAACGGAATAAGCTGCCATTCAATGCGTAAAACCTTCGGGTATTATGCTTGGAAATGTGGAACACCTCCTGCAATTCTTATGGATATCTATAACCATTCATCTTATGAGATAACTAAAAGATACTTAGGAATTAAGCAGGACGATAAAGATTCTGTATTTTTAAAGGTTAATCTTTGAAAAGTTTCTAAAAAAGTCAATTTTTTTATAAAAAGGGGTAAAGTAATATGAAAAATAGACGATATAGAATATGTAAATAAGAATAAGATATTAATAATGGATGCAACATTTTGAAATAAAATGTTGCATCGTTTTTTATATAATGCTTGAATACACAACAAAATATGAAATAAAAATATACAACAAAAAATGTGACTAAGCATTTACTTAATCACATTCTTCTATAAGTATATTAATTATATTCATATCAGTGTACTAAGCCTCTGATATGATATTTTCTGACTTTGTTATAATATCCAGCAATTCTTGTGCAGCCTTTCAGTGCATATAAAGTTCCACAAAGAGCTTTTAAGATTAACACTTTGGTGTTCATTATATTATCTGTCATTAGTGTCTTTATTATCCGGCTGTATCTTTAATATAACTGACTCTGCCCTGTTTACCGAAGAACGTTCAACAAACAGCCATACATTATCAATTGTCAGCTTATCCCCGGCTTTAGGTATTCTGTCAAGCTTTTCTGATATAAATCCACCAAGCGAGTCATTATCCTGTGAGTACAACTTAGTTCCAAGCTCACTATTAATGTCATCAAGCTTGCACGATGCATTAATTCGATATGTATTATCCCTTATCTTAGTCATATCGTCTTTCTCATCTGTATCATACTCATCTCTGATTTCACCAACAATTTCCTCAAGCAAATCCTCAGTTGTTATCATACCAGCTATCTGTCCGTATTCATCAAGAACAATTGCAATACTGTATCTGTTAAGCTGCATTTCTTTAAACAGCTCAGATGTATTCTTATGTTCGTATGTAAAAAATGGTTTTCTCATTATATCTCTTATATTAAAGGTTTCGTCTTTTTTATCACCGACTATCAAATCTTTAATATTAAGTATGCCGATTACATTATCTGAATCATTCTCGTATATCGGTATTCTTGTATACATTGTACTTTTAAATAATGTAATTATATCTTCATAAGATGAATTAACATCTGCAACTGTCATATCAATTCTTGGAATCATAACGTCTTTAACGCTTGTATCTCCAAAGTCAAACAGATTATCAATAATCTGTCTTTCATCTTTCTCGATAATTCCTTCTTCATGGCTTACCTTTACTATTGTACGAAGCTCTTCCTCAGTAATAGTTGAATTCTTATCATTAGATTTAATACCAAATATTCTTAATACTCCGCCAGCAAGATGATCAACTATAAATATCACTGGTGTCAATATAACCATAAGACCATATATAATTGGTGCATATAATAATGTAAGCTTAACAGAATAATATGTAGCAAGATTCTTTGGGGTTATTTCTCCGAATAAAAGAACGAAAAGTGTAAGAACACCAGTTGCTATTCCTGTAGCATAGCTTCCCCATACCTTTATTGTAAATGTAGTAACAAGTGCTGAGCAGGAAATATTAACAATGTTATTACCTATAAGTACGGCACTTAGCAGCTTTCCAGAATCATCTATAATCTTAGCAACTAAAGCTGCACGTTTGTTGCCCTCATCCATAAGCGAACGAATTTTCATCTTGCTTACAGTCATAAATGATGTCTCAGCTGACGAGAAAAATGCCGAAAGAAATAATAAAATAATAATAGTTATAAGTTGAATATAACTGTCCGTATCCAAGGAATTATTCCTCCATTCTTTTTATAAAATAATATTTATATACAACACTTTAATTTGTGTGTTATATTTTAATATATTACAGTATTAATAATACAGATGTCAAGTTGAATGAATATTATCAAATATATGGACATAAGCTTGTAAAGAATATATATAGATTGGAAATGCTGTATGAACAAATTAATTGGAATACTAAAGACCTTAATAGCGGGTTACATTATAACAATTGCTTTACTGATAATTATATCTATATGTATGTATAAAATGTCACTTAGCAATAACATAATAAGCATATGTATTACTGCCGCCTATGGTATCAGCACATTTGCCGGTGGACTTATATTAGGACACATAAGAAAATGCAACCGTCTTATATGGGGAATACTCTATGGTATTATATACTTCTGCATTTTATGTGTTATCTCTGTTGCCATTAATCAGGGTTCTGGCTTTGATATTGCTTCTGCTGCAAAATGTATTGGCATATGCTGTGCCTGCGGCGGTGCTGGTGGCTTTTTTTCCCCATAGATAAGCCCTGTCCGAAAGATAATAAATACGTCAAGACATTTATTATCTATAACAGATAAAGCCTGCTATTACATAAAATATGCCAGACTGGCACTCAAGTGACATTCTGGCATATATATTAAATAACATAGTTATCAATTCCATTACCAGAATTAATAAGGTCTGCTATTGTTATCTTGTTAAAGTAATCATTGATTGTCTTCTCAAAATTCTCCCACATAGTAATTGTCTTGCACTCTTCAAGCTTAGGACACTTATTAGGCTTGCTCTCAAGACAGGCAACAGGTGCTAAAGAACCTTCTGTACACTGTAATACGCTTAATACTGTGTATTCCTCTGGACGCCTTGAAAGCTTATATCCACCACCCTTTCCTCTTAATGATATAAGAAAATCATTCTTGCTTAATAAAGAAACAATTGATTCTAAATATTTCTCTGAAATTCCTTGTCTTTCAGCTATATCCATAAGTGTTATATATTCGCCATTATCGTGTTCTGCTAAATCTATCATAACCCTTAATGCATATCTGCCTTTTGTTGATATCTTCATCTAAATCCTCCATTCTTAAATATAACAGTCTTAAGTACAATGGACTTATTATATTTCTCATTCATATAAACATACTATACCACAATGTTTGTATGAATTTCAAGATGATTTATAAAATTTTATTAAGCGTATTCTTAAGACACACCGCTCCCCAGCCTGTACGCGGGTCTGGCTGATTATCGTTTCGTGTAATCCCAACAAGTCCTACTGGCTTAGAACCATCAATAAGAGCTGCCTTTAATTTCTCGCCATACATAAACCTGTCATTGCCCATAACTATTCCCCACTGCATAAGAAGTGCCGCCGCACCTGTAACAACCGGAACTGCATAAGATGTGCCTGTAACATTTCTATATGTAATATCATTCCCCCTCTGCCTTGCAATACTTATATCGACACCTGGTGCTGTGATATCCGGCTTAACCCCTGCATTAACATTTCTTATGCTATTATCAAATCCCCGTCCCGAAAATGCTGCATAAGAATTCGTGTATGCATTATACGCCCCAACTGCTATACAGTTTCTTGCCGTTGCAGGTATTGTAATCGTCCCATCAGCTGTAGGATTATTAAATGCTGTTGCATAACCAAGTGCCTGACTTGACGGAAGCCATATATTATATTCACCTGCCCTTATACTTCCTGCCATCAACACTATCTGCCATATACCTGATAATATATAATCAGTCTTTGGAATAAGATTAATATATATTTCCTGATATATATTATATGGAGATGGTTCACCAAGCAATGTTATAATCTCAGTATTGTATGTTTCATACCTGTTAATTCTCCCCTCAGTTATTATTCCAATCTGTTCGCCACGCGGATTGATTAACATTACATCAATTGTATCCCAGTAATTCTTCCATATCTGGATATCTATGGCACTCTGATATTCACCAACACTAAGATACGCTGTCTGTACCTGTCCGGTATTAATAATCCCCCCAAAATGTATCGCTTTATCTGCTTCATTGCCACTCCCTACACATATAACACACCTGTAGCTTTTGGATATATCATCAATAAAGCTCTCTAATAACGTATTACCATTATGTGCACCATAATTACAGCCATAACTTATATTAACCGCCACAGGCTTTCTGTATTCAATTGCTTTTCTTATAATATAATCAATTGCATCCATAAGGCTTGTTGTCCTTGGAAACTGGTTATTAATAGAATATCCCATTTTAACTGCTATAATATCAGCCTCGTAAGCAACGCCCAAACTACCTGCCGCTATATACGAAACATCCGTTCCATGCATTATGTTATCAACCCCTGGAGCATTATCATAAGAAAATGTACCGCCTGATAAATCCTCATTAAGCCTTATATACTCATCAATCGACTGTTTATCGTATTTCTCACCTGTCGTCTGGTCATATATGTTAAGTATTCTTGTAGTCCCATCAGAATTCCTAAAAGCATTATCAAATATATCTATCCCTGTATCAATCACTCCGACAATAACACCTTTTCCTGATAAAATGTTCCCATCCGCCCTCACGCTTCCTACACATGCGGCTGTCTTAGTGCGTTCTATCTGATAATAAAGACTCTTAGGCTTTTCCACATAATCTATGACATCTTCCTGCGATATAAGTTCTATTGTAGCTTTATCAGCCACTATAATTGCATAATAATTAAGAAGCTCTTTGATATATACGTTATATCTGTTTCGTATACTCTCAAGACTTCCTGAATATTTAACTATTATCTCCCATGTATTATCACGCCAGTTATAACCTGTACTAAGGCTGTCAGCTTTTCTTAATTCGTCTTCTGTGGCATCTAAAGATACATTCAATATATTTTCAAGCTTCTGGTTCATATTCAAATCGTCCGGCATTACAATAGATAAATAATTGCCATTTTTCTTCTACAATAATGCCGCTGGCAATTCTTTCACTATATTCCATTAATTATATTCACCAGAATATAAGTAAAGACCTGATTCAAGTCTTTACACTTTAAATCAGGTCTTCTTAATAAATTCTATTCTGCACTTTGGACATTTAATACTTATCCTGCCTTTTCCTCTAGGCACCCTTATCTTCTGTGAACAACTTGGACACTTAAATATCTTATGTGTCTTATTGTCTTTAATTCTATATTTAATTCCATTAATCTTTCCTACTACTTTATAATGGAAAGACAGGTATTTCTCATTCTCTTCGCTTCTTTTAGATATATTACGCGAAAATACCCTAAAATATGTATATATTATTCCTGCAAGTGCTATGGCATATAATACATTGCTTCTGCTAAACATTGTTATAACCAGTAACACAAGACATATTAAAGATAAATTTCTTGACAATTGATCCATGCCATATCTTCCATACATAAATCTTGCAAATTTATCCTTGAAACCATTCATAAACAATCCAGCCTTTCACATTTCTCAATAATTATCATCAAATAATACTCTATCATATACTTTTGCAAAAGCAATTAAAAATATATAAAGAATTATTAAAAGGCTGTTATAGTTTAATATTTCTGTTCCATATATACATTACCATCAAGGTCTTTCCAGTAGAACTTATCATCAAGTATCATATAGCTGTGAGCTGAGTTCTCCTTAGGGATAGATACTGAACCTGGGTTCATATATATATATCCATCTCTCTTTTCACACTTTGGAACGTGTGTATGTCCGCATAAAAGGATATCGCCATCATTTAACGCCGGAATATTCTTTTCATCAAGCTTGTGTCCGTGTGCTAATACTATTGAACGGCCATTAAAATTAACATATGCCTGTTCACATAACACATTAAAATCAAGCACCATCTGATCTACCTCTGTATCACAATTACCTCTTACACATATTATCTTATTGCGCAGGGGATTAAGCATTGCGATAACTTCTTTGGGAGCATATTCTTTAGGAAGATCATTTCTTGGTCCGTGATAGAGTATATCTCCAAGAAGAACTAATCTTTCTGCGTTCTCCTCCTTGAATCTGTCTAACATTAATCTGCAATAATATGCAGAACCGTGAATATCTGATGCTATCATTATCTTTGACATAACTTTCTTCCTTTCCGTGCTGATGTACTGTTCATTAATATTCTTTTATCAACATATTTTTATTCATAAATTTTATTATTAATGTATTTAATAAATCCTAATACATAATATGTCAGTATAATGTTAATTGGAAGCTGTATCATATTCTTAGCAAAACGTATTGATAAGTAAAATGCGAAGCCCTTTCCATACATTATACTGCACCAGTAAGTTCCAAGTAATACATTTACAAGTAATGTATCAATTGTAAGTGCCGCTGCACATCTTAAAAGGAACTTAAAGTCTATAATCCTTAATATACCTTTCTTCTGACCCTGTTCATCATACTTTTCAGCTACCTTCATATTACAGCCATAAAAGAACAGACCATATATAAATCCAGCTAATGCCGCACTTATTGTCCAGCCAGGAAAATATGCACCTGTAGGCTTAATAACAAACTGAATCAAATCTCCAAGTCCACCACACACAAAGCCCATAACAGGACCAAACATATATCCTATTGCACAGTTGGCAAGAAAGGATACTGAAATTCTAAGTGTTGGTGTTACCTGAATTGATACAAACACAGCTAATACTGTGTGCAGAGCTATCAATAATGCCGCGGCAACTATTGACTTAATGCTCTTGAATTCTTTTGCAGAAAATGCAAAATTTCTTAATAAAATTGACATAAAAAAACCTCCTTTGCAGTAATCTTCGCTCTACATAGGAGGTTATTCGCCGTAGTATGTAGCAGCGGGATGCGGATTATGTATCGCAAGAAAACTTTTCGTCCAAATGGCAACTCCCTGTCCAGATGGCACTTAACGCACATATTCCTACTCTGCTTTTTTATTATTGTTCAAGCGTTATTATATACATACACTTTACTGTTGTAAAGTGTTTTTTTGTATTTTTATTCATACATTTATCTTGCTATCCTCTGTACAGCCGGAATTTTATAATCTGAGGCGTAGCTTAAAAACTGCTGTAAACTATTCTGTGTCTTATACATATCAAGTATCTTCTTCATAAAAGCTATCGTGCTTTTCTTATATTTCATATGTAAAAGCACATTTACAGCCGCCTCATCATTATAGCTGCCTGCAAACTGCTTGGCATACCTTGCAAACTTCAGCTTATCTAAATTCTCGATATTATGATAATTCTGCAAAATCTCCAAAGCCTCAAGCACTTTGGAATTCTCAAAATCCAGATCAACCTCTGGTCTTTTAACTATTATATTGCCAAGCTCACAGGTTCTTGTTCTTATCACAGTTGAATACAGCTCTATCTTATCGCCCTTGTAAGATGATATCATATACTTGTTATACAGCCTGTAGCCTATAAACATTCCACTGTCGTTATTATCTCCAAAGAAATAATTAAGCAGTAATTCTTCTATGTTCTTATCACCATCAGATGTCTTAATATACATTCCTTTTCCAGCTCTTAAAATGTAACCATCCTCGCACAGTCTTTCTATAGACCTGAAAAAAGCATCGTGGCTCATCCTGGTAAATCCCTGTTCATACATTGCATTAGCAACTACAACCGTACCTTCTGGAATATTATCAAAATATTCAATCATTTTATCCCTGAACTTCATACGCTTTATCCTGACTACTTAACTTCTTCAAGATTAATAGTTTCTGTGTTGTCCTCAGTAGTATCAGCGTTATCTGCAGGCTTAAAGCCGTCTTCTGACTTAACTGTTTCTTCTGACACAGCCTCTTTCTCGCTCTTGTTAATAACTTTTACGTCTACATCTCCTGACTCTGGAAATGCTTCTTCTTCATCAAAATCATCTTCTGCTAATATATCTTCTACATCATTGTCGTCCACATAAAAATTAACAGGAATAATATCAACCTTGCTTAATGTTGCTTTTCCAATTACATATACTGTATGAATTCCTTCTTCATCAACATTTTCTACAAGATTATGAACACCTGCTATTCTCTTTTCTATGTCACACGCCACATTAACACCCTCTGGAAGAATGATTGTGACATTACTGCATACACTTTCAAAATTAATGTATACATCTTTTTCAAATACAGCAAGACCAAGGTCAAGAGTTGTATTAGAAGCTACTGACTTTATCTCACAGCCAACAAATTCCTCGTCTTCTACTTCAACAACCTTCTTCTCACATATTGCATTATATTTGCGGACCTCAAGATCTGCACTATCCTGTTCTTCCTTTGTATAACGGCTCTTAGTTGTCTTATACTTCTCGTATGCAACTTTACCAGCAACTACTACCGCACCAATACCTACTGCTGCCTTAACAATGCCTGATTTCTTCTTAGCCATAATTATTCCTCCTTATTATACTCTGTCTGGTTAATGATAACATACTATAATATGACACCGGTGTCAAAATATATAACCCTTCGTCACTAATTATAGGTGTTGCCACTGTGGCACCACCTGACTGTGCATATATTTATTTGCTCATTAATATCTGCTGTCTTGAATATACACAGCCGCAGTAATTCTGTCTGTATAATCCATATTCCTTTGACAGCTCAATAGACCTCTTATAACCTTCCTGCTTCTTAAAATCCGAAAGCAGGTAATTAACACCATATTCTTCCTGAAGCTTTAAGCCTGTCTCATTAAGCTTTACACTGTTCTTTAATGGGCTGATTGTAAGAGTTGTTGTAAAATAATCATACGCCTCTGCCTTGGCAAGTTCTGCTGTCTTTCTTAATCTTAATTCATAACATTTAAAACAACGCTTACCGCCTTCTGGCTCTTTCTCAAGGCCCTTAACTTCCTTAAAGAATACATCCGGTTCATAATCACCCTCGATGAATTCAACTTTGTTAGGGGTATCAAATTCTTTTATAAATCTTATCTGCTCTGCAACTCTTTTCTTATATTCCTCATCACTTGATATATTCGGATTATAATAAAATACTGTAACCATAAAATACTTCGATAGAACTTCAATACAGTTACTACTGCAAGGTGCACAACAGCTATGTAATAATAATCTTGGTACTTTTCCTTCTTTTTGAAGCTGTCCTGCAAGCTTTAGCATTTCCTTATGGAAGTTTCTATTCTCAAATGGTACTGCCATAAAGTCTCCTCTAACCAACAATCTCAGATAAAGCACTTATAAGCTTATCCATCTGCTCATCTGTACCTATTGTAATTCTTAAATAATTATCAATTCCTGGCTGTGCAAAATATCTTACAAATATATTCAAATCCTTAAGCTTTTCAAATATTTCTTTAGCTGGAACACTCTTATGTGTAGCAAATATAAAGTTAGCCTTAGAGTCTGGGAACGTAAATCCAAGCTTTGTAAGTTCTTCCTTAGTTCTTTCTCTTGTAGCTGTTATTCTTTCAACACATTCCTCAAAATACTTCTTATCATTGATTGAAGCAACACCCATATCAATTGATGTCATATTCATTGTGTATGAATTAAATGAGAATTTCACATCATTAAGTGCCTTTATAAGTTCTTTTGAACCAAACGCATATCCAATTCTCATACCCGCCATAGAACGTGACTTAGAAAATGTCTGTACAACAAGTACATTATCATATTCATTCACTAAATCCTTAGCTGATACTCCTCCAAAATCAATATATGCTTCATCAACTATAACTACAACATCTTTATTATGTTCAATAATATCCCTTACACTGTCAAGATCCATTAAAAGACCTGTTGGAGCATTAGGATTAGGGAAGATTACACCGCCATTTTCTTTATAATAGTCTTCTGGAACAATCTTCATATTATCATCAAGCTTCTGCTTCTCATATGGTATACGGTACAGATCAGCCCATACACTATAAAAAGAATATGTAATATCCGGGAATAATACCGGCTTCTTTCCATTAAAAAATGTAAGGAAACACATTGATAACACATCATCTGAGCCCACACCGACAAATACCTGATTATTATCCATTCCATAATAATCTGCAATGCTCTTAACAAGCTTAGTCACATCAGGATCCGGATATAATCTGCAACGGTCTATATCTATTGCTTCCATTGCTTTTCTGACATTTTCTGATGGTCCATATGGATTCTCATTAGTATTAAGTTTAATAACATCCTGAACCTTAGGCTGTTCGCCCGGAACATAAGGTTCAACCTTTCTTATATTACTCTCCCAAGCTTTCATTAATAATCCTCATTTCCGCGTACATTTTTCGCATATTGATTTTATAAACCCATCTCTTTAGCAACTTCTGCAAAATGTGGGAGTGAATTAATTATTGTATCGTATGATACGCAGTAAGCCATCCTTACAAAACCAGCACAGCCAAATGATGAACCAGGAACAATAAGTATATTGTGCTTCTTAGCTGTATCACAGAAAATATTCTCATCTTCTGTTGGTGATTTGACAAAGAGATAAAACGCTCCTTCTGGCTTAACACATTCAAAACCAAGCTTTGTAAGTCCTTCGTAAAGTGCTTTTCTGTTCTTATCATAAGCTTCGATATTAACCTTGGCATCAAGACATCTGGCAATGACCTTCTGCTGTAATGATGGTGCATTAACAAATCCTAATATTCTTGTTGCTACAGAAGCGGCTGACTTCATATCATCTGAATCTGCTGCTTCATCTGGAATCACAAGATATCCGATACGCTCACCTGGAAGTGATAATGACTTGCTGTATGAATATCCAACTATAGTATTATTGTAATATTTAGTAAGATATGGAACTTCTACTCCATCATAAGCAAGTTCTCTGTATGGCTCATCAGCTATAAGGAATATCTCTATGCCTAATTCTTTCTGCTTGTCTTCCATAATCTTAGCTAACTTCTTTATTGTATCTTCTGAATACACAACTCCTGTTGGGTTGTTAGGATTGTTGACAATTACAGCCTTGGTATTCTTGTTAATAAGCTTCTCAAATTCATCAAACTTTGGCTGGAAAGTAGCTGTATCTGGAGATACTGCAACAAGCTTTCCACCAAAATTACTTACATAATTCCTATATTCTCCAAAGAATGGTGCAAATGTAAGCACCTCATCACCAGGATTGATAATTGTCTTAAGTATTGTATTAAGACCACCTGCCGCACCAACTGTCATAACAATATTAGTGTAATTAAAATGTGTATCAAATCTCTTATTAAGTGACTGTGCAATCGCTTCTCTTACATCTTCAAAGCCTGAATTGCTCATATATCCGTGAAGGACAACTGACTCTTCCTCATCAACTATATTCTTGATTGCCTCATTAACTTCATCCGGAGCCGGCACATTAGGATTACCTAATGAAAAGTCATATACATTTTCCGCTCCATATATCTTAGCAAGCCTGTTACCTTCCTCGAACATCGCTCTGATAACTGAGCTTCCTTTAACAAGTGCTTTCATTGATTCTGCTATCATCTTACTTGTCCTCCAATTCACATAATTATATAGATGTATTATAACAAATCTGACAATTTAATCAATTGCCTGTTGCTCTATTTTTGAATACTGCGATTACATTTTCTGCATAATATACAGTTTCATACTGTGATGAATTCAGGTAACTGCTGACATTGTAATAAGTATCGCTATATCTTAAGTCCAAAGCTATATACTCTGTCTGTTTGTCGGTATAATATAATTCATACAATATCTTATGCTTTGATAAACTGGCACATAAAAATGTTGTCGCTGTAACACTTGCATCGTCAGGAATTGTACCAAGCCCTTCATTCATAGTATCAATCACCCTTTTATTATTCTCGTCCACATAATTAAACGCATTATCAAGCCTTGATACATTGAATGCCATAAAAAATATAACAACTGCCATAGCTGTCATACGAAGCATTAACATTTTCTTCCTCACATCCATATCGCATATATTAATAATTAAAAGATATATAAGAAGTGCACCTGAACCAAATGAATAGTGAAAATATATGCTATGGAAATATTCATAATCGGACATAAGGTTAAACATTATATAAGGTCCAAGAAGAATAAATCTGCTCCACTTTCTTGTACATAATGGTATGAACAAAAGAACACCAAGTGTCTTTAATATATAAGCAATCTTACTTTTATCCATAATCTGCGTAATTATATACGCTGGATTATTAATAACCGTCTTTATTATTCCTGTTATATTACCATTACCTTCCGCAATCATATTATTAAATCTGTCAGAGATTATGCCCGTTCCTATTATCTCAATTATCTTGCAGGCAATGACAAAATACACTATGGATAATATCAGTATAATAAATCCTTTTTTATACATTCTCTTTCCTATTATCATATAAAGGGCCATGAACATAAGAACTACCGGTGCATCTTCCTTTACAAGGCATATAAGTATTGCAGATATTAATATTCCTGTCATATTATCTTTTTCCATATATAGCAGAAATGTAAATATAAGCACTGGAAGAAACATATTCTCGTGTATATCATAAAAGCATCCGCCGCTTATAACCGGATAAAAACAGTATATTATACATATTATTAACACAGCCCGTCTTGACATTCCTTTGTACTCAGCAAGCCTGCAAAGTGGAATTACTGCTATTGCAATGACTACTGCCTGCATAACCTCAAGCGTCACCGGTGATGATACAAGCATATAAAATGGCAGTATCGTATAAAACATTGGTGATATATGCACACACATATGTGACATAAGATGATCTCTCTCACTTGTATTTAACATTCTGCCCGTCGTCTTCATATAGTGAAACATCTGCGAAAAAAGTCCCATATCAAAATTAGGTGAGCCAAATGACAGATAACGGAACACCATACATATACTTATAAATGCTGTCATAACACCTGCAACTATCGCAACACCTGTGATATACATTCTTTTACTTATATCTTTTATATCCGCATTATAAGTGGTGCTGTCACTAATATATCCCTTGTAAATCTTGTGCACATAACTATATGAATATACAGCTGCCGCCAGTACAACAAGTGTCATTCCAGCCACAAAATACACATCATTATATTCATATACACACACACAGGCATATACCAATACAACTCCTGTTAATAAAGTTCCCTCAAGAATACAGGCTTTAAGCCTGTTATTATCCTGAAGCTTTTCAAATATGGCATATAATACTATTGTTAATACCAGCGAGCATATAATAACTGAAACCATATCAACATTTTTAACGTATGACAGGCTGTTTATCATATACCTTCTGCTATTCATTATAAAACTCTCAACTAAACTAACAAAACACCACGCCATAATAAATCTTACGACGCAGTGTTCTAATGTAATTGTATTTCTTAAATTGTTAATACCCCTATACAGTCTGCTCTTATCCATCTCGTCTCTGTCCCTCTTGTTAAATACTATTAATGAATTCAGACAAAAACATTATTGCCGCTCCTGTATCCGTTCTCTCTGATGTACAGCTTGAAATCGAAAAATATCTTCCATCTGTATCAAAAGAATATTTATCAATAAGTCTTTGTCTTATATTCTCTTCATATTCTAACAGATATCTTGAAACAAATCCACCAATTACTATATCCCTGTCAAATATAACATACAGATTATTAATTCCTGTTGTAAGATTATCAAGATATTCATCAAGAACTTTGACGCATTGTGCATCACCCTCAGATGCTTTCTTAAAGAATTCATCTATCTGTATGCCAAGGTCTGATGAAAGATTTCTTGCTGAAAGATAACTTTCAACACAGCCCTTCTTTCCGCACATACATTTTCTTCCGTCAGGATATAAAGTCATATGTCCAAATTCACCATATCTGTTATGCTCTCCCTGCACAATCTTATCATTGCTTACACACGCACCACCAACTCCATCATTAATCATAAGATAAAATTTGTCGTGATAGGACTCGTCCATATGAGCATTTTCATTCTTATGGGAATACCAGTAATCAGCAAATGCACTGGCTCTTGCATCGTTCTGTACAGTATAATCATACTTAAGACGACTCGTAATGTTATCAGTCTTATAGTCTCTTGTGTTAAGTGGTGGAGATGAAATTATCATTGTATTATCACTATTGAATATACCCGGCATAGTTATTCCTATGCCAAGTATATTATCAGTATTAATATTATTCTCCTCTATTATATCATCGACAAGCTCTGATACCTTAACTCCATAATCACTTTCCGGACTGAATTCAATATCAACACTTTTCTGGCTTCTTATCTCTCCATTAAGATCTATAAGTGCCACCTTTAATTCATTAGCACGGACGTTAACGCTTATTGCGAATCTTGCATCAGCATTTACCATAATCATCTGGGCTTTTCTTCCTCCTGTTGAGTCAAAACTACCCTCCATAACTATAAGCCCTGAATCTTTTAAAAGCTTGATATTCTGGTTGATTGTCGGAAGTGACAATCCAAGTGTATCCGCAATCTCCTGCCTTGATATTGCACTGCTGTTATATATAAGCTTAAATATTCTGTTCTTATTATACTTTCTAACCTCTGACGTTGTTATTTTCTGTGATGAAATCATTTATTCTCCAAATACTGCCTTATAATCTTTCTGGAACTTCTCAATACCTGCATCTGTTAATGGGTGATGAACCATCTGCTCAATAACCTTATAAGGAACAGTTGCTATGTCAGCTCCTGCAAGTGCACAGTCTGTTATATGTATAGGATTTCTTACACTTGCACATATAATCTCTGTCTGGATATCATAATTAGAAAATATACCAACAATATCATCAATAAGCTGGATACCCGGCTGTGATATATCATCAAGTCTTCCAAGGAATGGGGATACATATGCTGCACCTGCTCTTGCTGCTAAAAGTGCCTGATTAGCTGAAAAGATAAGTGTTACATTACACTTTATTCCTTCTGCTGAAAGCACCTTAACCGCCTTAAGGCCTTCTACTGTCATAGGAATCTTAACTACCATATTAGGATGAATCGCAGCAATCTCACGGCCCTCTTTAATCATTCCTTCCGCATCTACTGTAGTTGCCTTAACTTCACCACTTATAGGTCCATCAACAATACTTGTAATCTCTTTAATTACTTCATTAAAATCTCTGCCTTCTTTGGCAATTAATGATGGATTAGTTGTAACTCCGCAGATTACACCCATATCATTAGCTTTTCTGATATCATCAACATTTGCCGTATCAATAAAAAATTTCATAAAACCTCCATTCTGCATATACACTATCTGTTATTATTATGCCAGATACATCAATTACATTTTCTCAAATACCCCTTTTAATGCAGGATATATGTCTTTAAATGTATTATAACGTGAATTATACCTGTCTGCAATGTCTTTTTCCGGCTCGATTGTCCTACATATTCCAACAATGCTGTCTGCCGCCTGCTTAACATTTTCATATTCACCAGCCGCCACCATAGCAAGCATAGCAGCTCCCATAGACGGACCCTCTTCTGACTTTAACAGATGTACTTTAATTCCCAGCACATTAGCCATAATTGTACACCAAAGCTCACTCTTAGCACCACCACCGCACATCTTGGTTTCTGTGATGTTAATTCCAAGCGACCTGGCAATCTCAAAAGAATCCCTTATCGCAAATGCAACACCCTCAAGCACCGCCTGTGTCATATCTGTCCTTGTGCTGTCCATAGTCATTCCTGTAAATGTTGCTCTTGCAAGCGGGTCATTATGTGGTGAACGCTCTCCCATAAGATATGGAAGAAAATATACATGATTATTGCCAAGCATATCTTTAGTTATATGTGACTGTGCTTCTTTGTAATCTGTATCCTTTAAAATATTATCCATCCACCAGCCATTGCAGGAAGCTGCACTTAACATACAGCCCATAAGATGATAATAGCCGTCCGCGTGGTCAAAGGAATGAAGTGCATTATTATTATCAACGCTAAAGTTACTGCTTGATATAAATATTGTTCCGCTTGTTCCAAGAGAAATATTGCACATTCCGTCCCCAACAGTTCCAGTACCTACTGCCGCAGCAGCATTATCACCTGCTCCAGCAGCTACACATACATTGTCTGGAAGTCCAAGCTCCATAGCAGCTTCTTTAGTAATACAGCCAACCTTTTCGTAGCTTTCATACAAAGCCGGAAGCTGTTTTCTTGAAATTTTGCATATGTTAATCATCTCTTCTGACCAGTCACGCTTTTTAACATCTAATAAAAGCATACCTGACGCATCCGATACATCTGTGCAATGTACTCCTGTAAGCCTGTAGGCTATATAATCTTTAGGAAGCATTATCTTAGCAATCTTTTTGAAATTGTCAGGCTCATTATTCTTAACCCAGAGAAGCTTAGGAGCCGTAAAGCCAGCAAATGCTATATTCGCTGTATATTCTGTAAGCTTATCCTTTCCAATCTCATTATTAAGATAATCACATTCCTTAGTTGTTCTTCCATCATTCCAAAGAATTGCCGGTCTTATTACATTATCATTCTCATCAAGAATAACAAGACCGTGCATCTGACCTCCGAAGCTTATTCCTGCAACCTTGTCCTTATCTATATCCTTTATAAGCTCTTTGATTCCCTCACAGGTCTTATCATACCAGTCTGTCGGATTTTGCTCTGACCAGCCTGGCTTTGGAAAGCTTATAGGATAAGTCTTAGATACTGTATTTACAATATCACCTGTTGGTTCCATCAATATCAGCTTAACCGAAGATGTCCCAAGGTCAACACCTATATAATACATACCGCACCCCATTTCTATAAACTATTATCTATTTACGTTATAATCTTAACTATGCAAAAGGATTTTCTGACTTATAAAGCACGCCTGCCGGCTGGTTATATGATATGTCCTCAACGCCAAGATACTTAAACACATCAAACAAAGCCTTTCCATAATGTCCAAATGCTACTGCCCCATGATGAGGATAATTCTTCTCAACAAGCACGTGTCTGTAAAATCTTCCCATTTCATTAATTGCAAATATTCCTATAGCACCAAATGAACGTGTTCTTACAGGAAGAACTTCACCCTGTGCAACATACGCCCTTAACTGGCTGTCTGAAGTACTCTGTAACCTGAAAAATGTAATATCACCAGGTACAATATCTCCCTCAAGTGTTCCGTTAGTAACTTCTTCTGGAAGTGAACGTGCCATAATCATCTGGTTCTTCATCTCACAGAATGAAAGCTTGCACGCTGCTGTATTGCCACAATGGAAGCCCATAAATGTATCCTTAATTGTATAATTGAATCTGCCCTTAATATCTTCTTCGTATATATCTGATGGAACCGTATTATTAATATCAAGAAGTGTAACAACATCATCGCTTACAACTGTTCCTATGAATTCACTTAAAGCTCCGTATATATCAACCTCACAGGATACAGGTATTCCCATAGCTGTAAGACGTGAATTAACATAGCAAGGAACAAAGCCAAATTGTGTCTGAAATGCTGGCCAGCATTTTCCTGCGATTGCAACATATTTTCTTGAACCCTTATGTGCTTCTACCCAGTCAAGAAGTGTAAGCTCATACTGTGCAAGCTTCGAAAGTATCTCAGGTTTCTTATTACCTTCTCCTAATTCCTTCTCCATACTCTTTACAACCGCTGGAATTCTCTCATCTCCTGCGTGATTATTATAGCTTTCAAAAAGGTCAAGCTCTGAATTCTCTTCTATCTCAACGCCAAGATTGTATAACTGGTTAATTGGTGCATTGCAGGCGAGGAAATTATTAGGTCTTGGTCCAAAGCTTATAATCTTAAGATTATTTAACGCATATACAGCCTTTGCAACCGGTATGAATTCGTGAATCATATCTGCACATTCACTTGCTGTTCCTACTGGATATTCCGGAATATATGCCTTAACTCCTCTTAATTTCAGGTTGTAGCTTGCATTAAGCATACCACAATAAGCATCTCCTCTGTTACCTACAAGGCCTCCATTAGCTGATGTTTCTTCTGCTGCCGCAACGAACATCTTAGGTCCGTCAAAATATTTAGCAAGCATAGTTTCTGCAATTTCTGGTCCAAAATTACCAAGATATACACATAAAGCATTACAGCCAGCTTTCTTGACATCTTCTAATGCCTGCTGCATATGTATCTCGCTTTCGACTATACATATTGGACATTCATATATTTCATCTGCATTATATTTGTTCTTGTAAGCCTCAACTAAAGCTTTTCTTCTGTTCACTGACAGGCTCTCTGGGAAACAGTCCCTGCTCACTGCCACAATTCCGATTTTAATAGATGGTTTGTTATTCATTGTAAAATCCTCCATTTCTGTAACACCCGTTACTACAAGTATGGGGACACATCCTGCTATATGACGTATCCCCTTACTTTTAATAAATACATTTCAAAAAGTTACTTATATAATATTATTTTTTTGTACATTTTGCAATACATTAAGCAGCTTTTATAAAATATTTTATATAAATCACTCAATTATTCACTAACTAGTTTTATAACCATTATTTATTATCTGGTGTATGCCACTTCCATTCCTGTACCTCTGGAAGATCCATACCATACTCGCTTATATATTGCTTATGTGCAACTAAAGTATCTCTCATCTTCTGGAGAAGATATGAACCTTTGTTGCCAAGCTGTGGAAGTGCATTAATAACAGCCTGTACAAGATGATAACGGTCAATCTCGTTCTGTACTCTCATATCAAATGGAGTTGTAATCGTACCCTCCTCCTGATAACCGAATACCTGAAGATTTCTGTTATGTCTGTAATATGTAAGCTCGTGTATAAGTGTTGGATAGCCGTGGAATGCAAATATAATCGGCTTATCCTTTGTAAATAAAGCGTCATAATCTGTATCTGACAGACCGTGAGGGTGCTGTGTATTAGACTGTAACTTGAATAAATCGACTACATTTATAAATCTAATCTTTAAATCAGGCATATTATCTCTTAATATTGTAACAGCCGCAAGTGCTTCAAGTGTAGGTGTCTCACCACAGCCGGCAATTACCACATCTGGTTCTTCTCCCTGGTCATTACTTGCCCATTCCCATATGCCAACACCCTGTGTACAGTGCTTAACAGCCTGTTCCATAGTAAGCCACTGTGGTCTTGGGTGCTTAGATGTAACAAGCACATTGACATAATCACGGCTTCTTATGCAATGGTCAAAGCAAGAAAGCAAGCAGTTAGTATCTGGTGGAAGATACATTCTTACCACATCCGCCTTCTTATTAGCTATATGGTCAAGGAAGCCTGGATCCTGATGTGTAAATCCGTTATGATCCTGCTGCCATACATTTGATGAAAGAATAAGGTTAAGTGAAGCAATTGACTGTCTCCAAGGAAGCTGTGAACATACCTTTAACCATTTAGCGTGCTGTGCCGCCATAGAGTCTACTATTCTGATAAATGCTTCATAGCTTGCAAAGAAGCCATGACGTCCTGTAAGAAGATATCCTTCTAACCAGCCTTCACACATATGCTCTGAAAGCATTGAATCCATTACACGTCCGTCCTTGGCAAGGAATTCATCATTATCCTTAAGAACATTATTCCAATCCCTGTTAGTCTCCTCAAATACTTTGCCTAATCTGTTAGACATTGTTTCATCTGGTCCAAAGATACGGAAGTTCTTAGTTTCTTCATTTAACTTAAATATATCTCTTACAAAACCTCCAAGTTCAATCATATCCTGACCATCTTTTGCTCCTGGGAAAGGTACGTCAACGCCGTAATCCCTGAAATCTGGAAGTCTTAAATCTCTTAAAAGCTTACCACCATTAGCGTGAGGATTGGCACTTATTCTGTGATCTCCTTTTGGTGCAAGTGCTCTTAACTCTGGAATTAATCTGCCATTTTCATCAAACAATTCTTCTGGCTTATAGCTTTCAAGCCAATCATTAAGCTGCTGTAAATGTTCTGGTCTATCCATCATAATTGGAACCTGATGTGCCCTGAAAGTTCCCTCAATTTCCTTGCCATCAACAACCTTTGGTCCTGTCCAGCCCTTTGGTGTTCTAAGTACAATCATAGGCCAGAATGGTCTTTCTGTCTTACCTTCTTCTCTTGCTTCTCTCTGTATTTCCTTAATCTCCTCAATAACAGTATCTAATGTCTCTGCCATCTTTCTATGCATTGTCATTGGATCATTGCCCTCAACAAAATATGGTTTCCAGCCACATCCGTGGAAGAAACTTTCTATCTCATCGTGTGATATACGTGAGAATATTGTAGGGTTGCTTATCTTATATCCATTAAGGTGTAATATTGGAAGCACTGCTCCGTCTGTCACAGGATTGAGGAACTTATTAGAATGCCATGCTGTAGCAAGTGGTCCTGTCTCAGCTTCACCATCACCAACAATACAAGTTGTTATAAGATCCGGATTGTCAAATACCGAACCAAATGCATGTGCTATCGAATAACCAAGCTCACCACCCTCATTAATTGAACCTGGTGTCTCAGGCGCAACGTGGCTTGATATTCCTCCTGGGAACGAGAACTGTTTGCAAAGCTTCTTTAATCCGTTCATATCCTGACTTACATTCGGATATACTTCGCTGTATGTTCCCTCAAGGTATGAGTTAGCTACAAAGAAATTGCCGCCGTGACCAGGACCAGATATAAGCACCATATCAAGATCATACTTCTTAATAGCTCTGTTCATATGACAGTAAACGAAATTCTGACCCGGAACTGTACCCCAGTGACCTACGATTTTCTTCTTAATATGTTCCTTCTTTAAAGGCTCTCTTAAGAGAGGATTATCTAAAAGATAAAGCTGGGCAGCTGCTAAGTAATTGGCAGCTCTCCAATATGCGTCCATCTTTTCAAGATATTCATCTGTAATTGGCATCTTTTCAACACACATTTCTTCGTTCATCCTTAACCTCATTTCTATGACAATGATATTGCCACTTAATAATTGTTATCTATTTTAAAATCACTTCTGTAAATATCTTTTATAAATATATTTTACAAAAGTGATTTTATATTAGCACATCTTAATCAAATGTCAATATAGCTTTCACAAAAATACATAAAAAATACAAGCACTATCACAAAAGGCTGTCCAATATTGATATGCCTCTTTACCTGACACAAAATGTTCTGTAAAGATTAGCCATATCATAATCGGACAGCCTTTATTTTTAACATAATTACAATTTATATTATCATTACTATTTCATTATTACTGCTTATTAAATATAGCATTAAGCTTTGGGACTTTATTCATAAGTGCCTTAACAATAAAATAAGCCGCTACACCATATAATGCACCTGTGATTGTACCGACAAGCACATCTGTTGGATAATGTACTGTAAAGTACAGTCTTGAAAATGCTATAAGTGCCGCAAGTACCAGTGCCGCACTTCCTTCCTTCTTTCTCCACATAAATATTGACACTGCCGCAGCAAACGAAGCTGACGAATGTCCTGATGGGAACGAATAATCGTGAATAGAATTAAATATTCCATATAAATTCTCGAATTCATTGCCAACAACAAAATTCTGTCCAACTACCCAGAATGCTCTTGGTCTTGCCCATAGATGCTTCATTATTCCATTACAGAATATAAGCGACAATATAAGTGCTATTGCCATTGTAAGCCCTGCTTTTTTATATTTCTTAGGAAGAACTGTAAGCATAAGCACAGCTAATACTATCCAGAACCAGCCTGCATTCCCCAATGTAGTAATCACATAAAATATTGGATTAGTTATTGGGTTATGTAATGTTTCAAACCAATGTAATATCTGAATTTCCATTATATAACAGCCACTTTTAATGTGGTCTCTCCTTTCCACAATTGACCTAATATATTAATCAATTGAAATCATATTGTGGAATTATAAATGAATATATATATATTGTCAATTTAACTTTACAGCCCTCTGGCATATACATTTATTCTTTCTTCCCTTATATCCATAACTGTATTCTGCTTCAATTGCTATGTCATACAGCATTGCCGTCCTGTCCGCATATAACAGCGTAACTGTATACTCTGCATCTGAACTGACAGCCTCATTAAATGACTTACAGAAACTTCTCATAAGCTGTGTTGTAAATACATCATCTGGAATATCATCATATTCACCCGTTATGTAACCATCTGACACTTTATCCAAAGCATAATCAAATGCCCCATTAATACTGCTGTTCATCTCCATATTACAGTAATTATCACTGATAATCGAATTATGTATAATCACAATCAGAATAATAATAACCATCATTCCAGAACTACTTATTATTAATCTCATATCACTCCTTATCTATATTACATTGCGCCGACATCTCAATTTAACGTGGCAAATCCATATTTGTATTTATTCAATCCCCATCATCTTTATTTCGTAGAGCAAATCCAGATTTATCCTTATTGTGCTGGGACGTACTACACCGCCATCTCAACCCTTACAAGTGCCTTATAATCACACAGCTTATTAAGTCCGAACAATCTCGACTTTACAGGATATTTAATATTCAGGCGGTAATAATCATAATCTGCGGCTGCATCGAAATATTCATAACTTACATCTGCCCCATATTGTGCAGCTATCTCGCATACCTTTTTATTAGTATCATAATCAATATCCCTGTGTTCATAACTTATGCCATTTATCTGGATTACATCTTTTATATACTGCTGTACCTCACTGCCTTTGCTTACACTTTTATTAACAGCAATAAAATCGAGCGATATCAGACATATAAAAGAAAGTATTACAAGATATGCCGAAGCTTCTACTATTATCTTCATTATACACCTACCTGTAGAACAGCTTTGCAAGCTGTGTACCCTCTAATACAGTGCATTTGTTCATACATATCCCTAAGAATGTAAATGCTATTGCAAGTCCTGTAATACATATAATTACATCACCATATTCTTCCAATAAATATTCCATTATACTATCCCCTTTCATTTCTTAGATTGTATTTCAATTAAACTATTGATTTATATTAAATATCTATATCAACCACCAAGCATTTTATCAGCAAGCATTGCGTACATATTTATCATTGATAATATAAATACTATAGCAATGCACGTCTCACCTAATTTTTCTAATATAAAGTCCATGCCAAGCCTTTCTCCGCCTTTAATATTACCAGCAGCAAATCTTTACCTACTCATCACTAATGATATTCTCTTCCACCTTATTAACGTATAGACAGACACAATCTTTAACAATATTAATATTACACATTACAAATACAGTGTTATAACAAGCATCATATCAACAGACATTTTCAATGCCATAAGAAATACAGGTATGTATTCCATAAATTTAAATAAACTTATCCTGTCCTTATAAGCAATCTCTGACTGCTTGTTTATAAGCTCGTTATTTCTCTGTATTAAAGAATTAATAGTTTCATCTACCTGATTGTCTGGCAATTCCGATACTGAATATAATGTTCTTACTGTCGACATTATATCTGTCTGTCCATACTCCGACAGAAATTCATAATATGGCTTAATATCTGATGGGTCTGCCTCTATGTCCCTTATAAAAGTATCAAGTGAATTCTTAATTATATACGGACTTTCATCGTAAGTATCTTCAATTGCCGCAATCAATGGCATATTCTCAAGATTAAGTGCAACATTTCTTAACCAGTCAGAAAATGCCTGTCTTAAATTGTTAGTAAGCTTTTTCATTGCAGACTTTTTATTAATCAACGGATAAATAACCATTACAGCCATTGCCATAACAAGATATACAAATATAAAATAAAAACCATTAATAAACGCCAGGCCTGCCAATATTCCAAGCACTGTTATAACTGGAATTATCTTCTCAATTATATTCCATACATTGGTTTTAAACACAAGCTTATAATATTTCCTGCTGTTAGTATCAATATCTTTATCATTAAGAATTTCATATCCGTAATGTTTATTCGTGAAAGCATAGAATAATATACATAACACAAGGAATATCACTGCTGTCCCCTGATACAGCCAGTCATCAACTATGTTTCCCTGTCCGCTTTTATATCGGTTAAGCATGGCACTCATAAATATTGTAAGACCTGAAAGCACTATGCTTATAATAACTCCTATGGTTGTATCCCTTTTTACATTCTTGATTTCAAGCTCCTGCCTGTATATTCCTTTAATCCACCTGTCAGAGTCATCAAGAAGCACTCTAAGTGCATTCTTATACCTTCCACCTCTCTTTTCAATTCCAATAATAAACTTATGAAGTGTCCTTATACGGCTGCAATTATACTCTTTCTCTATGATATAAAGTGCATTAGCATATACATCTTCTCCCATACCATATTCAAGCTCGTCCATAGCCTGCTCTATCACCCTGCCAAGAGTGCCGCCTGCTATCTTGCCTGTATCTTCTAAAGCTGTGTATATCTTAGGATTTCTCATAAATGAATACGCCATCTGATGAAGATATATATCAACGTCCATAAACTTTTTAAGCCTGTTATTATTGTAGTACCTTTTTCTTATAATACCCGGAATAACGCTTATGGACACAAAACCAGTAATTATTACACATACAGGCTTAAGGCCATATATCATACTTATTCCGAATATCACAAGAAATCCTGTTGTTATTGCTAAAATATATTTCTTCATTGAGAAATCATATCCATATGCTGATATATCTTTAATTACTGAACGTACCGAAAAATATCTAATTAACCTTTTCATATATGTTCTTTATGCCTCTCCTTTTAAATTTATCAAGAATATCTTCCGGGACAGTTTCGTCTGTAAATGTGCCGTCTTCGTATATTACACAGCAGTGATTAACAGAATTGCACCTTGAAAGAAAACCTATCTGCTTAATCCTCCTTTTCTCGTGCTTGTCACATTCCACAAGCACAACAAGATCTATATATTTGTATACACTATTGATAAATCTTTCATTGACACTGCTGTTGCCAAGCATATTGTACATTCTGTCAGGCATATCCCTTACCTCATCCAGATGCATAGTTGTCATACAATATGAACCTGTAGACAAACTGTTAAGCAGATGTGCAACTTCTGGTCCTCTTGACTCTGACAGCAAAATCCAATCTATATTATGTCTTAACCCAGCCTTTATGATATCCTGGTATGTAACCTTGTCATCCACAAAAAATTCAACACATTTTTTATTAGGATTAATCTTTCTATAATGTATCTCCTGATTATCCTCATATACTCCTGCCTTCTCATTATGCGGAATTTTCGTTGACAGATACTTTACAAGCTCTGTCTTTCCTGCGTGTGGCTGTCCTCCCACAACTATGCTAAGGTGTGCAGTAACACTATTCTCCAAAAGATTAATAATGCTTTCAGGGGCATAATCTGACTCAACTAAATCCTTATGCGAAAATCTCAGATATTCTGGTATCTTTCTTATAGACATACTTTTCTTGTGACACCTTGATTCGTGCCATATAGAAATTCTAAGCTTCTCTGTATTGGCCTCAAGAATAGGTCTGCTTCTGTTAAATGAAACACCCATTATATTGGCAAGCTTTATTGATACATTTTCCACATATCTGTCACTTAATTCCTTGCCTGAAATATAACTTCCAATGCCAAGCTCAGTTATCCAAAGATTATAACCATCCCATTCTATATCCGTCACATTATCATTATTTATTTCCTGTGCTATCTCACTGAATAATTCATCTTTATTCTTTTCAATAATGTCTTTTAAATCTTCTTTATCCATATTCCACCCCATTTACTGCACACCTGCTTAATTATTTCATAGCTTCATATATCTGTGACTCATACTCAATATCTTCTATCGCTCCTGTTGTCTTTCCACTTACTATTGTCACAACCGCCGCTGTTAAAAGTAAGGCTGCAAGCACACCAGCAAGTGCAACAACAACTTTTCCATAATGCTCTATTATATCGTGCAAATATATATCCTCCTATAAATATATCTATTAATTATAATATATCAGATTATAATAATCCTAAATCCTGATATTCTATAATCAATTAAACTTTAAATTAACGGGAAACTCCTGTATATGACAGGTAATGAATAACACTTATATGTGTTATCTAGAAATCTTATGTACTTCCTGATGGAAGTTAAGATTATATTAAAAACGCGTTTTTCATATTGATACTATATCACTATATTATATATTTGTAAAGTATTATTTTAAAAATATTTTTATTTTATATAACTTTCATTTTATTTATATACAGCACATTCACTTGCAGCAAACTACATATTGTAAACTACATATTAGAGCGATTACACGTTATCATTACATAATACTTTTTTGTAACAGGGATCTTTATCAGATTTTCATATTACATTAAAAATCCCTTCAGGCAATATCTGCCCGAAGGGATAATAAATCATTCTTTAGATTATCAGCATCTGGTTATTCACCCTTTTTAAGTTCAATTTCACCTGAATCGTTAGATAATGTAAGTGTCTTTGACTTGTTAGAAATCTTAAATGTATACTCGTCTGTCTGTGTTCCACCAAGAACTGACTTGTTGATAGTTATTTTGTCACCATCAACGGAATATGTAATATTAAGCTGAATTCCGCTTAACTGCATAGTTCCCTGACCATCTGCCTCGAAATTAAATACAACATCATATCCGTTATCATTACCACTCCAGCTTCCCTCTACACTTGATGACTTACTTCCGCAAGCTGTAAATGCCAAAGCGAATACCATAATCATAGCACTTATTATTAAACTCTTAGTCTTTTTCATAGACGCCTCCTTTCTTCTTTCTGTATATATTTAAGCATTTGCAAAACGCTTAATCTTAATCTAATTATCCTTGCTTAAAAGCTCCACAATATCAGCAAATTTCATTGCGTGCGATGCCTTTATCAATATATTATCATTATCCTTAAGGATTGACGAATATGCCATATTGAATTCTTCCATATCATCAAAGCTGTGTATCTCACAATCATATGAACCAAAATGTGTTTCCATATAATCGTCTGTTCCCATAGCGATATGTCTTGCCAGATCACCAATCGTAATAAGAACATCTATATTCTTAGTACCTATATACTGTCCAACATCATAGTGGAGATTTTTCTCATTTTCTCCAAGCTCATACATATTACCAAGTATACATACTTTTCTGCCAATAGCCATATCAAGCACATCAACAGAAGCCTTCATAGATACAGGATTAGCATTATAACAGTCATCTATTAATGTATATTTACTTGTTTTGATAATGTTATTTCTGCCTGAAATAGTCTTTAAATCAGCTATTCCGTCTGCTATCTGTGCAGAAGTAAGCTCTAATGCCGCACCAACACAGGCTGCTGCAAGTGCATTGTATATCATATGATGTCCAGGAACCGGCACAGTAACCTCAAAATCCTTACAGCCATCTACACAATTAAGACCTGATATTACAAATTTAGTTCCACTAAGCCCAAGATTTTCTATATCCTTGGCATACACACCGTCTTTATAGTTAATTCCAAATCTTTCAGGCTTCTTTCCATTAACCTCATCTACAGTGATAAGCTTATCATCATCGCCGTTAAGTATCGCTATTCCGTCAGGCTTCATATTATTGAAAATCTCTGTCTTCGCCTTTAATATTCCATCTCTTGTCTTAAGATTTTCAAGATGACACAGACCTATATTAGTTATTACGCTTATATCTGGCTGAGCAATTTTTGATAATCTGTCCATTTCTCCGAAATCACTTATTCCCATTTCAAGAACAGCAACTTCATCATCATCTCTTAAGCGGAATACTGTAAGAGGAAGTCCTATTTCATTATTGAAATTACCTTCTGTCTTTAACACTTTATACTTCTTGTTAAGCACATAACTGATTGTTTCTTTAGTGCTTGTTTTACCTACACTTCCTGTTATACCTACAACCTTGATATCAAGATTATTACGGTATAAAAGTGCCATATCCTTTAACGCCTGAAGACTTGATTTAACCTTTATATAAGAATTAGTCTGTCCTTCAAGTTCTTTTTCTGATATAACACACAACGCTCCATCATTAAAGCAGTTGTCTATGTATTGGTGTCCGTCAGTTCTCTCGCCACATATGGCAACAAACAATCCGCCATTCTGCACTTTACGGCTGTCAGTTGTTATGTCTGTCACTTCTTTATCAAGGTTATCTTCACTGCCATAATATACGCCATTGCAGGCTTCTGCTATAGCTCTTAATGTCATTCCACGCATAAATAATAATCTCCATTCAATATTAATTATACTTTTCTAAAGATATTTCTATAATCTTCTTAGTAAGTTCATCATATGACATTCCTACAGCCGCAGCTTCCTGTGGAAGTAAGCTTGTTCCTGTCATTCCCGGAAGTGTATTAATTTCAAGGCAGTATATATCTCCGTCTTCATTAAGAAGTTCATCTACTCTTGCATATGTAGTAACTCCAGCTGTCTCACAGGCTTTCTCTGCCCATCTTTGCATTTTCTCTGATATTTCCTTAGGAAGATTAGCTGGACAAGTCTCCTTAGTTGCTCCTGCCTTATATTTATTCTTATAATCATAAAATCCGTCAAGCGGTTCTATCTCTATAACTGGAAGTGCCTTTCCATTAAGTACACCTACAGAGAATTCTCTTCCTTTAATGAATTCTTCTACAAGTATATTATCTTCATATGAGAATGCATCTGTTAAGGCTCTCTTGAATTCTTCTTCGCTATTAACAATAGATACTCCTACACTTGAACCACCACAACAAGGCTTAACCACACAAGGAAATGGAACATATTCTACCTTATGTCCCTTGTGGAGTGCTATGCCCTTAGGCATTGGAATACCCTCTGGAACAAGAACCTTTTTAGTAAGCTCCTTGCTCATTGATATGGCACTGCTTATATAATCAGTTCCTGTGTACTTAATTCCCATAAGTTCAAATGCTGCCTGTATCTTTCCGTCCTCACCATTGCTTCCGTGAAGCCCCATAAATACTATGTCTGCTTTCTGGCAGAGTTCAAGAACATTATCTCCAAAGAAACCTTTTCCCAAAGCTTTTCTTGCTTCAAGTTCCTTCTCAACATCAGGAGTCTGGTTCTTTAAATATTTGCAAAGCTTTTCCAAATCATTGTCATTATTAAAAAAGTTATCAACATTTTCACTATCTATACCGAAAAAAACATCCACAATGTTAGCATTGTATCCATTTCTTCTTAAAGACTCACACACTTTGGTACTTGTAAGAATTGATATATCTCTTTCAGTGCTTGTACCACCTGCTAATACAACTATATTCATTATTAATCCTCTTTTCCACACACAATCTCTTATTGTATAGTTCTCCTGTGCATACCTTATAGAATATAACATTTATTAACAACATATGCAATCAATATCGTAATTAGTCACATACTTTTCCACAATATCAACATACTTATACACATTTTATGTGAATTCACAAAATTCTGTAATATTATCCATTTTATCGCATATATTATGTTAATTTTCTGACAATTATCACTACTGACGCAGTCTTAATCCTTCATATTTGGTATGTGCAAGAAGACATTTTCTAAGTGAATTATATCTATCAGTAATGTCGCCCTCTGGCACAGCAACTTCAATGGACTCCGCCATAATATCAATAAGCCCGTCATTTAATTCACTTCTCATAGAAGTTAATATATCAAGCTTCTCTTTATAATCATATGCATCAAGAAATCTTATCAGCTTGCTGTCCTGTACAGTATTCTCATCTGAATTGTAGGTGTCAGCAATATTCCCATTATCAGATGAGACATTTTCTGTCTTATAATCAATAGATTTATTCTCTGTATATCTATTTCCTGCTATGTCGCAGGCAGACTTATCTACTGTATATGTATTATCCGCTGAAACCATATTAACATTGTCTATCGATTTATTATAAGCAGATGTATCATCGGATTTCTCAAGTGCTTTTCCTGTATTAATATCTATAAGTTCAAATCTGTATTTCTGCTCTACATCAGGATATTTATTATGGTCAACTTCGCTCAAAAACATATCATATGGTCTTACATATAACTCATATGAGCCGTATAGCCCCTGATACACAACCATTTTCTCCTTAGTCTCTGAGTGTATCGCAACGCCTCTTACCTGATACAGCTTATTCTTAAAATGTCTGTAAAAACCACCAATAACTAATTCTCTTTGCATAATCACTCCTCCTGTTGCTTTTATATAAAATTAAACTTTTTCGTTAATTTATTATTTTATTAAGATTAAGGATTTTGCGTACTTTTTTAAAGTGTTATAATCTACTTGCGTACTTAATACAATTCTATTATCTGCTTAGAAATCGTGCGCAGAAATGAGGTTATAATATGAAACAGGTAGATTTGCACGTACACTCAACATATTCTGACGGAACTAATACTCCTTCAGAGCTTATAGCAATTGCTTCTTCTAAAAATCTTAGTGCCATCGCCCTTACCGACCACGATACTCTTGACGGAATACCAGATGCCCTTAAAGCCGCTGGTAATTCAGAGGTGGAATTAATACCCGGTGTTGAATTAAGCACTAATTTTAATAATACCGAAGTCCATATCGTAGGACTTTTTATTGATTACACTAACAATGCCATCAATGATTATCTTAAAACACAGCGTGAGTCACGCATCAACCGTAATATTGCAATATGTGAACGCTTCTGTTCAATCGGTATTAATATTACATATGAACAAATGTTAAAATTATACCCTGATGCTGTTATAACAAGAGCACATTTTGCTGATTATCTTGTTAAGAATCATTACACAGGCGACCGCAACGAAGCCTTTGACAGATACTTAAGTCCCGGAAAGCCCTGCTTTGTGAACAGGCATAAGGTTGACCCTTCTGAGGCTGTAAGCATTATTCATCAGGCTGGCGGCGTTGCTGTGCTTGCACACCCAATTCTTTACCACCTTGGCAAAGCCCAGATGAATGAGCTTATTAACCATGTATGCAATGCCTCAATTGATGGAATTGAAGCAATTTATTCAACCTATAAACCTGCCGATGAAAGGGAAATCCGCAAAATCGCCAAAGAACATAATCTTCTCTTATCCGGAGGCTCTGATTACCACGGTGCTAACAAGCCTAACATACAGTTAGGAACAGGTCTTGGACATCTTTTTGTTCCTTACGAAATAAAAGATGCCCTTTACGAAAGAAGCCTTACTTTTCGTCAACAACCTGAAAAATATAGAATTTAAGGTATAAGGACTCATCGGCTGACCACAGAATTGGATGGTCAGGTGACTGGGTCCTGTATTCTATCTGTCTTAGTCTTTTATGTACATTTCTTGCCGCTTCGCCAATTGTCTTAGTGAACAATTCCGGATCCATAAAATGTGAACAAGAGCAGGTTGCAAGGTATCCGCCGTCTTTGACAAGCTTCATCCCCCTAAGATTAATCTCTCTGTATCCCTTAACTGCATTTTTAATGGAATTTCTTGACTTGGTAAATGCTGGTGGATCAAGAATCACAACATCAAACTTCTCGCCACTCTTTTCAAGCTGTGGAAGCAGGTCAAACACATCTGCACATTTGAATCGGACAATATCCTCAAGTCCGTTAAGCTTGGCATTTTCTGTCGCCTGATTAACAGCAAGTTCAGATGCATCTACTCCTAATACGCTTGAAGCTCCCGATATTCCTGCATTAAGTGCAAATGAACCTGTATGTGTAAAGCAGTCAAGAACCTTCGCACCCTTGCATAAGCCGCCGATAGCTCTCCTGTTATATTTCTGGTCAAGGAAAAAGCCTGTCTTCTGACCGTCCTTAACATCTACATAATATTTAACACCATTTTCAGTTATCATAACTTTGGTATCGAATTCTTCACCGATAAAGCCTTTAACTCTTTCCATTCCTTCAAGCTGTCTTACTTTGGCATCGCTTCTTTCATATACGCCTCTTATTGGCATGCCATATTCTTTAAGTATTTCTTTCAGGTCATCGACAATAAGCTGTTTAAATCTGTCAATTCCAAGTGCAAGTGACTCTACTACAAGAACATCTGAGAACTTGTCTATTACTATACCCGGAAGAAAATCTGCCTCTCCGAATATAAGCCGGCAGGAAGATGTATCGACAGTATCCATTCTGTAGGAAACAGCATCTTTTACACGCTGTTTGATAAATTCTTCGTTAATCTCTCCCTCGTGTCTTGATAACATTCTTACTGTTATTTTGGAACGGCGGTTTACGAAGCCTATTCCCATAAAGTAATCATCGAAATCATGGAGTTCGATAAGGCCTCCGTCTTCTACGGTTTCGGAAAATGTGTCTATTTCGTTGTCGTATACCCACATACCGCCGGATTTTAATTGACGGCCGGCGCCTTTTTTCAGGGTTACTGTGCCTGTTATTTTGAATAAATTGGTCATTGGTTGAGGTCCTCTCTTTTATTTGGGGTGGGGTGGGAAATGCGGTGGTGGCATAGATTGCGCTTGTGCTTCGCACTTCGCTTCTACTTTGCCTTGGCTTATTATGTACTGCCGCGGATTGCCTTTACTTTTGGCTCGTGCTTTGGCACTCCGCTTTCCTTTGCCTGCTTATGGTTTGTTTTTGCTGGCTCGTGCTTTGGCACTTCGCTTTCCTTTGCCTGCTTATGGTTTGTTTTTGCTGGCTCGTGCTTTGCACTTTGCTTTCCTTAGCCTGCTTATGATTTGTTTTTGCTGGCTCGTGCTTTGCACATCGCCTTTAGTTGATTTCCCACTGGTTTCGCCGTGCAGGTCCAAGAAAGCTCTGGCTTTCTTGGACTGTCGGGCTGTCGCCCTATCAGACAGAAATTTTAAAAGCAGCTTTGTGCAAGCACAGCAGCTTTTAAGTTTTCTGTCTGGCACGGCTTGTAGCTTACGCACATTATATCCCCTCACCGTCAGTTTTACAACTTTAATTCTTTCCCAACATCACTTACTACAGCTACCTTTTCACTTCAATACAACCTTAATCTCCTTCTCCATCTAATTCTTCCCTGTATTGTAGAACATAAATACTCCGCCCATTGCTATTATCAGGGCTAAGAGTTTGAGCCACGAGAAGTCGGCTTTTTTGCTTCCAAATAAGCCCATAAGTTCTATTATATAGGCTACTATTACCTGTGCTACTACTATTGTGACTTCGGCTTTGGCTACACCTAGGTCGGATACACTTTTTACTACGGTGAAGGTTATGAATGCTCCTATCACACCGCCTAATAATGATATTTTATTCTCTACCTGAAATATTCCACTAATATCAGGTCTTCCGTTAAACAGCCACATTATAATGCAGGTTGCAAGTGCTGTAAACTGCACGAAGCCTGCCGCCACCCATATACTGCTCGCTTTTGTAACATTCGTATTAAGTACACCTTGCAGGCTCATTAACGCACCTGAGATTATTGCAACAATAAATCCTGCCATCAGACAACCTCCTTTAACAATCTCTATTGTTAATAAAGTATTTACTGATAGCAGGATTTTATTCACTAATATTGGAGTAAATTACATTTTTATCCACACTAATGTATTATTCCATATTTAATTATTAAGCCTTGATAGTGTCATATAATTGGAGATTTCTTTGTAAAACTCATTATATGCACTGTTAAAATCCACTCCGTCCCATAACTGGTGAAGCATAATCTCATATTTTGTATATATGTTGCCTACGCCTACATATTTGGCTTTTACGATGCTGTTAGCATATATTGTGTGCAGTGTATTGTAATTGCTCTGCTGGGTCTTTGATTTATAGCTTATGTCTGCCCTTGCACTCATATGTCCGCTAAGACTTTCCAAATCCTCTGCATAGTCATATGATATTGCCCTTGCTACTGCCTTGGATACCGCAATATTTGATGTGTATGGATTTACTATTGCCATCGTAGTAACTGACATTGCCTTTGACTCTAAATCATCTGCAAGCTTTGGAACTGGAATTATTCCATATTCAACACCTGAAGCATCAATTGTTGAAAGGCTGTCGGCATCAACTATTGTATATATAAGCTTTCCCTCTGCAAACTGTGATACACACGACTGCAATGATGAATTATATCTATCAATCGCATAAGTGTCCTTTAACTTCACATATTCAGTTAAAGCCTTTTTAAAATGCACCTCATCTATTGCAAATGCTCCTGAATCCTCAGCATTATTGCCGCCTATATTAACGTATCTTCCTGTAAATGTATAATTAAGAAACATTGATGATGCATCAAAGTTAAATATCCTCTGAACACTTTTATTATCTTCTGTAACTTCGTAGTTATCATTATATTCTTTTATCTCATCAAATGTATCAACTGCACCTGCAAGCTTACTGTTATACACCATAACCGGCATATTAAATGTAACCGGATAGCCATATAACTTTTCATTATATGAGCTTGCTATAAGGGCAGCCTGTCCATATACTTTATCATTGTATACATCCTTGTAAGAATCATTTTCAAGCATAAGACCTAAAAGATATGCCTTATTGCAATTCTCTGATGACATAAGATACACATCTGGCACATTATCATTTCTTACAGTTTCATTGTAAATTGTATCAACAAAATCTGATGACTCAACATATACCGGATTGACAGTAACCAGATTGTTAGCCTCTTTAAATTCTTTCGCTACATTTTCAAGATAGCTGTCATAGTCCTTATTATCATACCAGACATTAACTGTTACAGGAGTCTCTATATCAAGTTCCCTTGCTGTCTTATTCTTATCTGTACCTGAACATGCCATCACAGATAAAGTAAGAACACCTGCCATAAGAACTGACACAAGCTTCTTAATTACTTTCATTATTCATCCAACCTTTATTAAAATGATTTCTTTAACTTTGTTATCATTTCATCTACGTCCGCCTTAGTTATAACAAGAGGTGGCACCATTCTGATAACATTAGTTCCGGCTGAGAACAGTATAAGTCCATTGTCTAATGCATTAGCAATAACATCTTTAGGATTGATTGAAAGTTCAAGTCCCTGCATAAGTCCAAGTCCTCTCCTCTCAATTATAAAATCATATTCTGCTACAAGTTCATCAAGCTTTTCTTCAAGATATGCTGATACTTCCTTGACATTATCCAATATATGCTGTTTCTCAAATAATTCAAATACTTTTGTTGCTGCTGCACACGCAAGTGGATTACCGCCATAAGTTGTACCGTGATCTCCTGGTACAAGTGCCTTGGCAACTTCTTCCTTGGCAAGAAATGCACCTACTGGAACACCACAGCCAAGTGCCTTGGCAACAGTAAGAATATCAGGCTCAACTCCATACTGCTGGAATGCAAACATTGTACCTGTTCTTCCCATTCCACACTGTATTTCATCAAGTATAAGAAGAATACCCTTTTCATCGCAAAGCTGTCTTACACCCTTGATGAATTCGTTAGTTGCAGGATATATTCCTCCCTCACCCTGTACTGTTTCAAATATAATAGCACAAGTTTTATCATTTACCAACTGTTTAACACTTTCAAGGTCATTATAATTAGCAAATTTAATTCCCGGAATCATAGGTCCGAACGCTTCCTGATAATGCTTATTGCCTGTTACAGCTAATGCTCCCATACTTCTGCCATGGAAGGAATGATGCATTGCTATAATCTCTGAATCTGTTCTTCCTGTCTTTAAATAAGCGTATTTCTTTGCAAGCTTTATAGCACCCTCTATTGATTCTGTACCACTGTTAGTAAAGAATACCCTGTCCATTCCAGAAGCCTTTGTAAGTGCTTTAGCAGCATTTACCGCTGGCTCATTATAGAAATAATTAGATGTATGTATAAGCTTGTCAATCTGTGCCTTTAACGCATCATTATATTCCTTGTTATTATAACCTAATGCAAATACCGCAATACCTGCACCAAAATCAAGATATTCTTTTCCGTCTGTATCATATAATCTTACACCATCACCTTTATCAAGTACAATCTGGTATCTGTTATATGTATGTATTAACTTTTCTTCTGCTGTTTTAATAATCTGTTCTGTCTGCATAACTACTCCTGTTATTATATATTAGTATCGAAGAATTTCTCAGCACCTTCTGATAATATAGCTGTACCAACACCCTTGTTAGTAAATATTTCAAGAAGGAGGCAGTGTGGAATACGACCGTCAAGTATATGCACTCTTGAAACACCGTGTTCAATCGCATCAATACAGTTATTAAGCTTAGGTAACATACCACCACCTATTGTACCACCTGCTAATAATTCCCTTGCCTCAGTTGTTGAAAGTTCTGAGATAAGGCTTGATTTATCATTATAATCCTTGTATACACCTTCAATATCTGTTAAGAATGCAAGCTTCTCTGCATTAACTGCCCTTGCAATGGCACAAGCTGCATCATCAGCATTAATATTGTAAGCGTGGAAATTGTCATCATATCCTATAGGGCATATTACTGGAAGAAAATCATCCTTAAGAAGAGAATGTATAAGTGTTGTATCAACTTCCTTGACTTCACCTACATATCCTATATCTTCACCCTTTGAATACTTCTTCTCTACCTTTAACATACCGCCATCTTTACCACTTATACCACACGCCTTTACGCCAAGTTCCTCTATAAGCGATACAAGGCTTTTATTAACCTTGTTAAGAACCATCTCAGCAATTTCCATAGTTGGCTCGTCTGTAACTCTTAAACCATTCTTAAATTCTGGTGTCATTCCAGACTTTTCAACCCATTTGCTGATTTCCTTGCCGCCGCCGTGTACAATAATTGGCTTAAATCCAACAACCTTTAATAATACTACGTCCTGAATAACTTTTCTTTTAAGTTCTTCATCAACCATTGCACTTCCACCATATTTTACAACTATAATCTTTCTGTTGAACTTCTGTATATATGGGAGTGCTTCAACAAGCACCTGTGCCTTCTTTAACTCTTCTTCCATATTAATTGTACTCATTTATTATCCTCATTCCTGACAATATTACAATGCCATTTTATTCTTAACTATTATGATCTGTAATCCGCATTAATCTTTATGTAATCAAATGTAAGGTCACAGCCCCACGCTGTAGCTTCACTGTTACCCTGCTTAATATCTGCTATTGCGGTTACAGGATTTTGTGAAAGAATTTCAGTTGCCTTTTCTTCGCTGTAATCTGTTGCAGTACCATCTTTAACTATCTGAAGCTTTCCTGCGTTGCTTTCAAAGAATATATCAACCTTCTCCGGCTCGAAATCAACGCCTGAATAACCCATAGCACAAAGAATTCTTCCCCAGTTAGCATCGTGTCCAAATATTGCCGCCTTTGTAAGATTAGAAGTCACTATTGATTTGGCAAGAATTCTTGCCTGTTCCTTAGTTGAAGCTCCCTTAACCTGAACTTCAAAAAGACATGTACAGCCTTCACCATCTCCTGCTATTTTCTTAGAAAGCTCTGTAAGTACATAAGATAATGCCTCATAAAATGTATCATAATCACTGCTGCCTTCCTTAATAGTATCATTGCCTGCTTCTCCATTAGCAAGAACAAGCACTGTATCATTAGTTGATGTATCTCCGTCAACAGATATCATATTAAATGAATCTTCAACAATATCACTTGTCATCTTCTGAAGTGCTTTCTTCTCTATAACTGCATCAGTTGTAATAAAACAGAGCATTGTAGCCATATGAGGATGAATCATACCGGCACCCTTGCACATACCGCCTACCGTTACTTCTTTGCCAGCAATATTTACTGTGCAGGCAACCTGCTTGCTTACAGTATCAGTTGTCATAATTGCCTCTGCGGCAAGTGTTCCAGCCTCTTTAGTATAATCAAGAAGTTCCGGAAGTGCCTTAATTCCTGCACACATTCTATCCATAGGAAGCTGCATTCCAATAACACCTGTTGAACCAAGAAGCACTGCATCGGCTGAAATTCCAAGTGCCTCTCCGGCTGTCTTAGCTTCAAGTGCACAGGCTTCATCACCCTCAACACCAGTACAGGCATTAGCAACACCACTGTTGACTACAATTGCCTGTGCATAAGCTTCATTATATACAATATTCTTATCCCATTTAACAGGAGCGGCAAATACTCTGTTAAGAGTAAATGTCCCTGCTGTCACGCAAGGCTTGTCTGAAACAACCATTGCCATATCTTTCTTACCATTCTTATACTTAATTCCTGCCGCCATACCAGCTGCCTTAAATCCTTTAGCCGCTGTAACTCCACCTTCTATAATCTGCATAACTTCCTCCTGTCCAGATTAATAATCACGTCTTATTAATCTTATATGAATAAAATATTTATAGTGCCGCCTGTATTATATAATTCTATGGGAACATAGGTGCAATCTTAAGTCCTTCATTCTCCTCAAAACCGAATAAAAGATTCATATTCTGTACTGCCTGACCAGCCGCACCCTTAACAAGGTTATCTAATGCACCCATAGCAATAATTCTGTTAGTTCTTGGCTCTATCTTAAATCCTATATCTACAAAGTTACTTCCCTCAACCCATCTTGTCTCTGGGCATACATCCTTAGGAAGAACTCTTACAAAATATTCCTTATCATAATATTTATCATATGCCGCCTTAACATCTTCATAAGTTACATCCTTTGCAAGATTAGCATATGCTGTCACAAGTATTCCTCTGTTCATTGGAACTAAATGTGGTGTAAATATAAGCTTTAAATCATCTCTTCCACAAGCATATCCAAGCTGTTCTTCTATCTCTGGTGTGTGTCTGTGTGTACCAACACCATATGCTTTCATACTCTCATTAACTTCACAGAAAAGATTAGCAACCTTTGCACCCCTGCCTGCACCGCTTGTTCCGCTCTTAGCATCAATGATTATTGTATCTGGATTAATAATTCCTTCTTTTACAAGTGGATATAATGTAAGAATTGATGTTGTAGTGTAACATCCTGGGTTAGCAATAATTCTTGTATTATTATTCACTTTATCCCTGTTAATCTCACATAAACCATAGACTGCTTCATCAATATATTGTGGTGACTTATGTTCAAGCTTATACCATTTCTCATATATATCTACATTCTTTAATCTAAAGTCTGCACTAAGGTCTATTATCTTTACCTTTGATAAAATCTCATCGTTAACAAGTGATGCACATAAGCCCTGTGGTGTTGCCGTAAATATTACATCAACCTCATCTGCAAGCTGTTCCATATTATCATCCATACATCTGGCATCTACAAGTTTAAACATATTTCTGTATACATCTGAATATTTCTGATCTATATAGCTTCGTGAACCAAGCCATACAATCTCTACATCCTTATGTCCAAGAAGAAGTCTTACTAATTCGTTACCTGCATATCCGGTAGCTCCGATAATTCCAACCTTAACCATACGTCCTCCATCTGAATGTTTATTTATTCATTCGTGTACATATATTATTCATCAATAAAAATGACAAGTTCCATTATAACAACTTTTTTTTCTATGTAAAGTGTTTATTCATTATTTTTTATATTTATGCAATATTATTGCATAAAATTGCATAATATACATTTTTACCTATTGCATTTTCATAATAAGTAGTTTATTATAATCAGCAGAGTTTTACACTTTGTAATAGCATTATTTACTACATAATATTTATTACATAATTAAACCTATTACTTAATTATATGGAGGTACATTAATAATGAAAGAGAAAGTTGTTCTTGCTTATTCAGGTGGTCTTGATACTACAGCAATCATTCCTTGGTTAAAGGAAACTTTCGACTATGATGTTATCTGTGTATGTGCAGATTGCGGTCAGGAAGAGGAATTAGACGGACTTGAAGAAAGAGCTTTATCTTGTGGAGCTGCCAAGTTATATATCGAAGACATCACAGATGAATTCTGCGATAACTACATCGTTCCATGTGTACAGGCTCACGCAGTTTATGAAAATAAATATTTACTTGGTACATCAATGGCAAGACCTATCATTGCCAAAAGACTTGTTGAAATTGCCCGTAAAGAAGGTGCTGTTGCTATCTGCCATGGTGCTACAGGTAAGGGTAATGACCAGATCAGATTTGAGCTTACAATCAAGGCTTTAGCTCCAGATATCCAGATTATCGCTCCTTGGAGAGATTCAAGATGGACATTACAGTCTCGTGAAGATGAAATCGAATATTGCAGACAGCACGGTATTCACCTTCCATTCAGCCCTGACTCAAGCTACAGCCGTGACCGTAACATCTGGCATATAAGCCACGAAGGTCTTGAGCTTGAAGATCCAGCTAATGAGCCTAACTATAAGCACCTTCTTGTTCTTGGATGCACACCAGAAGAAGCTCCAGATGAAGGCGAATATGTAACAATGACATTTGAAAAGGGTGTTCCTACATCTGTTAACGGCAAGAAGATGAAGGTTTCTGATATCATCAGAGAACTTAACAGACTTGGCGGCAAGCACGGTATTGGTATAATTGATATCGTTGAGAACCGTGTTGTTGGTATGAAGTCACGTGGTGTATATGAAACACCTGGTGGAACTATTCTTTACGAAGCTCATCAGCAGCTTGAAGAATTAGTTCTTGACAGGGATACAACAGCAGAGAAGATTAATGTTGCTAACAAGTTCGCTCAGGTTGTATACGAAGGAAAGTGGGAAACACCTCTTCGTGAAGCACTTCAGGCATTTGTCGAAAAGACACAGGAATACGTAACTGGTGAAGTTAAGTTCAAGCTTTACAAGGGCAACATTATCAAAGCTGGTACAACATCTCCATATTCATTATATAACGAATCTATCGCTTCATTCACAACTGGAGACCTTTATGACCACCATGATGCTGATGGTTTCATCAACCTCTTTGGTCTTTCACTTAAGGTAAGAGCTATGAAGAAGCTTGAGAACGAAAAGAAGAATAACAAATAATACTTTAAAAAATATTATATAACAAGTATTATAAAACAAAATCAGGAGCTGCCACATATATATGTAGCAGCTCCATTTTTCATCTTTTATAATGTTTTATGAGTTTTTATAAGCTCTTATAAACTCTAATAAACTCTTATCAAACATTAATCTCAGATATTTCTATATTCTTTTTCTCCTGTTTTTCACAACCATTCCATATATCAAAGTAATAACATAAGAAGCTGCTGCCAGTATACACATAACACCCATAACCCTATAAGCAATCTGAGTATCTATAAACACAGTTCTTCCTAGATATCTGTTACTTACAGCCGCCATACATCTGTTTCCAATTATATTTGCAATAAAAATATATATACCACCTGTTATGACAAATATACATGGGAGTGTGTACCTTACAACCCTGACAGGATTAAATGCAATGATAACAATCAATAATGTGATATATATTAAAAGCATCAATATCTTAAACACAACAGACGTTATTATTCCATATACCTTTATAAGCGGCTGCAGACGATAAGATATATCACCATATATACCACTGGCATAATTATTTATAGCCTCATTTGCAGCATTTTTACTATAGCTAAGAGCTGCCCTGACTATTGTTTCCTGTATATTTCCCATATTGATATTAGATGCTATTTTGTTATATGTCATATCCATAAGCTCATCCAGCTCTGCATCTATATTAATCTCTATATCATCAAAGGATTTTTCTTTAAGCATCCCGTCAACCATAGCAGTTGTATATTTCTGTGCTATTCTGTCTACTATCTTAGAATCCTCTATACTTGTCTGAATTCTGGATAACGCCTCCATATTATCCCCAAGTGAATCAAAAACAGTATCCATAAAACGGTGCGATATAGCAGCTGACAGTCCTGCATCCTTTAACATGCTTGAGACATACATAGGTGCCGTTACACATACAATAAGTATAAGACCTGCTATTACAGATATTAAACCAACACCTATCTGTGTCCATCTATGAGCAGTATCCCTGTATTGTCTGTATCCATATGACATATATATTCCTTCTTTCTGTTTAGATATAACAATTCCGTAATCTTCCTACGCAATCACATTAAAACAATCACATTAACATAATCATATTAACACAATTATATTAATACAACCATAAAAAAATGTAATAGATTTAGTGCTTTCTTACATTTTCCTGAATCTGTTATACCGCTGTCTTGCAAGTTCTTCCTTGTCCATATCAATATATCTGTACATAAAATCACATATCATGCGTTTCATATATAATGTCACTCTTTTTATATTATTTTCATTTATAACCTGATATTCCGGAATGACCTTCTCTATTATGCCAAGCTCATATAAATCTGCTGCCGTCAGCTTCATTATTTCCGCAGCCTCTTTTGCTTTCTTAGAATCCTTCCACAGTATCGATGCAAAGCCTTCTGGTGAAAGTATTGAATATATGGAATTCTCCATCATCCATACCTCATTGGCAACACCTAGTGCAAGTGCACCACCGCTTCCACCTTCGCCAGTTACTATTGACAATACCGGAACTGTAAGACTGCTCATTTCATACAGATTCTTTGCTATAGCTTCTCCCTGGCCTCGCTCTTCTGCACCAAGACCGCAATATGCTCCTGGAGTGTCTATAAAACATATAACCGGTCTGTTAAATTTTTCAGCCTGCTTCATAAGCCTTAGTGCCTTTCTATACCCTTCGGGATTAGGCATTCCAAAGTTTCTTGATATATTCTCTTTAGTAGTCTTACCCTTCATATGTCCTATGACTGTTACAGGAATGCCGCCAAATGTTGCGATTCCACCTATTATTGCTTTATCATCACAAAAGTTTCTGTCACCATGAAGTTCAAAAAAATCTTTAGTTATTTTTTCTATGTAATCTGCGGCATTAGGTCTTTCACTGCTTCTTGCTATTTCAACCTTTTCCCATACATCATACTCATTATACAGATTATTATCAGCCTCAGCCTTTTTTTCTTCTTCTCTATCTATCTTTTTGAAATATATATTATCAAGATACTCAAGATACTTCTTCATAATATCTGAATTGCTCCGGTATGTATCCACATTTTCTTTAACTTCTGTATAAGCTCCACTGTACTTATGTATGTCAAGCAGATGCGCAAGTGTCTTCTTTAGCTCATCCCTTTTAACTATCGCATCCACAAAGCCGTGCTCTAACAGAAATTCAGCTCTCTGAAACCCTTCTGGCAGTTCCTGTCCTATAGTCTGTCTGATAACTCTTGGTCCTGCAAAACCTATAAGGGCACCTGGCTCTGCAAGTATAATATCTCCAAGCATAGCAAAGCTTGCAGTTACACCTCCAGTTGTAGGGTCAGTAAGAACAGTGATATATAAAAGTCCTGCCTCATCATGTTTTTTTAATGCGGCACTTATCTTTGCCATCTGCATAAGAGATACTATTCCCTCCTGCATCCTGGCTCCGCCTGAGCATGTAAATATAATAACCGGCAGCTTCTGCTCTGTAGCCTTCTCAACTGCCCGTGTAAGCTTTTCACCTACAACTTCGCCCATGCTGCCCATAAGAAATCTTGTATCACAGACACCTATAACAGCTTTGCTGCCATCTATCTTTCCAACACCGGTTATTACTGCCTCATCAAGATTTGTTTTTCTTTTAAGATTCTGGATTTTCTCCTCATAACCTGGGTATTCACATGGATTGCTCTCTTCAATGTTAGTATCCCATTCTGAAAATGTATTCTTATCCACTACCATGGATATCCTTGTTCTGGCATCCAGCTTCATATAATATCCACATTCCGGACATACACAATTATTCAGATACATGTCCTCTGTTAAAATTATTTTTGAACAAACCGGACATTTCGTATATAATCCATCTGGAACATTTATATTACTGCTATCCAGATTGTTGATTTTATTTTTATGGATATTCTTTTTAAACAAGCCTTTTATCTGCATATAAATCCTCATTTCCACGCACTCTTACTGTGCATAACGAACAACTATTTTTTACATACCTGTGGATACTCCTCTGGTATGAAATCTGTACTGACATCACCTTTAATAAACTTCTCATTCTGGCATATATCATACATAAAATCTGTATTTGTTGTGACACCTTCAATAATAATCTCGCCAAGGACACTTCTCATCTTCTCAATCACTGTTTTCCTGTCGTTTGCATATGTCATAACCTTCATTATCATGGAATCATAAAAAGGAGGTATCGTATATCCACTATAAACTGCAGTATCTATTCTTACACCATTACCACCTGGTATATGTATATTCTTTATTGTTCCCGGATTAGGTGCAAAGTTCTTTTCAGGGTTTTCAGCATTGATTCTTATTTCCATGGCAGCACCATGTATCCTTACATCCTCCTGCTTAATACCAAGACTTTCGCCGGCTGCTATCTTTATCTGTTCCTTTATAAGATCAACACCTGTCACAAGTTCCGTTATACCATGCTCGACCTGAATACGGGTATTTACCTCCATAAAGTAATAATTGTCGTTTTTGTCAAGAAGAAACTCAACTGTTCCTGCATTTTCATAGTTAACTGCCTTAGCCACTGCCACTGCAGTATCTCCCATTCTCTTTCTTAATTCATCATTCAACGCAGGAGAGGGTGATTCCTCAACTAACTTCTGGTGATTTCTTTGTATTGAACAATCTCTTTCACCAAGATGAATTGTATTTCCATATTTATCAGCTAATATCTGGAACTCTATATGTCTTGGCTTTTCTATATATTTTTCTATATACATTGTGCCATCAGCAAAGCCATTCACAGCTTCTCTCTGTGCGTTATCGAATTCCCTTTTAAAATCTTCTTTTGTATATACAACACGCATCCCCTTGCCACCGCCGCCAAGTGCAGCTTTAACCATAACAGGATAACCTATATTGTCTGCAAGCTCTTTTCCTCTTTCTGCATCCATAACTGGTTCTTTGGTTCCTGGAATAACTGGAATACCTGCTGATATCATTGTATTTCTTGCTTCCTGTTTATTACCTGTTTTCTCTATGATATCTGAATCTGGACCTATAAATGTGATGTTACATTTTTCACATAATGATGCAAACTTACTGTTTTCAGAAAGAAATCCAAAGCCTGGATGTATTGCATCTGCATGTGTAGCTACTGTTGCACTCAATATTCTTTCCATATTAAGGTAACTATCCTTAGCTGCTGCCTTTCCTATACATACACTCTCATCAGCCAGCTGCGTATGAAGTGCTTCCTTATCCGCCTCAGAATATACTGCAACTGTCTGTATACCCATTTCCCTACAGGCTCTTATTATTCTAACAGCTATTTCGCCTCTGTTCGCTATCAATATCTTATTAAACACAGCTTCATCTCCTTATAATCATTCCATAATCCACATATTATATTTATAACATCAGACGGATTAACCTACCATAAATGTAAGCTCTGCTGTAAGTGCAACCTCGCCATCTACCGTCGCAACAGCCTTTCCCACGCCAACTGGTCCTTTTTTCTTTATAATCTCACATTCCATCTTAAGTTTATCACCAGGAACTACTTTTCTTTTAAATCTTGCATTATTAACTGCACCAAAATATGCTGTTTTACCTTTGTTTTCTTCCAGCGAAAGTATCGCAACAGCGCCTACCTGTGCGCATGCCTCTATCTGAAGGACCCCCGGCATAACAGGCTCAGCTGGAAAATGTCCTGCAAAATAAGGCTCATCATATGTAATACACTTATATCCTGTTGCCTTTATTCCAGGCTCAAGTTCATCTATCGTATCCACAAGCAGAAAAGGATGTCTGTGTGGTATAATATCCATTATTTCCTTTGTTGTAAGCATACTTAACTCCTTATATTAAATAATCGAATTTCATATATATAATGTCGGTATCAAAAACCCATGCCTTTGATACCGACGTATTGTCAGACTGGTTTTATAACAAACATAGGCTGTCCATATTCAACCATCTGTTCATTATCTACAAGAATATCAGTAACCACACCATCATAATCACTTTCAATCTCATTCATAAGCTTCATTGCTTCTACTATACCGATTACCTGACCTTTTTTAACCCTGTCACCTATTGCTACATATGCATCAGCTTCCGGAGATGCTGAACTGTAAAATACACCTACAAGTGGTGAATTAACAGTAAGCACATTATCATCAGAAGTTTTAATGTCCGATTTATTCAATCCTGATTCATTGCCGTTATCGCTATTAACTATATCATCAGCACCGGCAGTTTCTTTAACAGCTGCCCTGTCACTTCTGTCAGCGCCAAGCGAAAGCTTAGTGTCGCCATCTTCCATGCTAAAGCTTGTAAGTGAAGATTCTGATACAGCATTAATGAGCTTTATTACATTTTCTAATTCCATATATTATCTCCATTTCTTCATGACCTTTTATTCATATTCTGGTATTCCATATATCTCACCAGCAATCTACTTATGTACTTTAAGCGTTCATCATATTATGAATACTTTCTTACTATAAGAGTTGCATTATGTCCACCAAAACCAAGAGAATTCGTCATGACTACATCAACGTCCTTTTCGATTCCTTCATCCTTGACATAATTAAGATCCATTTCTTCCTCTGTTTCTGATAGTCCTACATTTGGATGTATATAACCATCCTGGATTGACTTGACACAGGCTATGAACTCAACTGCGCCCGCTGCACCAAGCAGATGTCCAACCATGGATTTTGTTGAACTTACAGGCACATTGTAAGCTGCATCCTTAAGTGCCAGCTTGATCGCCCTTGTCTCAAAAAGATCATTATGATGGGTACTTGTTCCATGTGCATTTATATAATCGATATCATCTGGTTTTACTTCTGCTTCCTTCATGGCACTTGTCATAGCATATGCAGCTCCACTTCCATCCTCCATAGGTGATGTTATATGGTATGCATCAGAAGAACAGCCATAGCCTGTGATCTCTGCATATATATGCGCTCCTCTCTTTAAAGCATGCTCCAGTTCTTCAAGTACAACCACACCTGCTCCTTCACCCATGACAAAGCCATTTCTTTCTTTGTCAAATGGGATAGAGGCTCTCTTAGGGTCTGTAGATGTTGAAAGTGCTGTAAGCGCAGCAAAACCACCGATTCCAATAGGAGATATAGAACTTTCAGTTCCACCTGCAAACATAACATCTGCTTCTCCATGCTGTATGCTTCTATAGCCTTCACCTATAGAGTTAGTTCCAGTAGCACATGCTGTAACAACATTTATATTCTTACCCTTTAAACCTAGCTGTATTGATACATTGCCAGCTGCCATGTTAGTTATCATAAGAGGTACAAGAAGCGGATTAATCCTAGATGGACCCTTTTCAAGAAGCTTCTTGTGATTGCTTTCCATAGCTTCAAGGCTTCCAACACCAGAGCCTACTGATACACCAACACGGAAAGCATCCTCTTTAGCCATATCAAGCCCCGAATCATTCATAGCCTCATGCGCGGCCGCAACAGCATACTGGCTGAACTTTTCCATCCTTTTGGCTGCCTTGAAATCCATATAATTCTTAGCATCAAAATCCTTTACCTCTGCTGCAAGCTTAACCTTATAATCTGTTGTATCAAATCTTGTTATATTATCTATTCCAACTGTATTCTCTTTAACAGAATTCCAGAATTCATCCACACTTAAACCTATAGGTGTTATTGCACCCATACCTGTAACAACTACTCTTCTCATCAGATATTCATACCTCCATCTACTGATATCACCTGTCCTGTTATGTATGCTGCTTCATCTGATGCCAGAAATGCTACAGCATTGCTTATATCATCCACGCTTCCCATTCTTGAAAGAGGAATCATATCAAGTACTGACTTCTTCTGTTCATCAGATAAAACCTTTGTCATATCTGTATCAATATATCCAGGTGCAACTGCATTAACAGTTATTCCTCGCGATGCAAGCTCCTTTGCCGCAGATTTGGTAATACCTATCACACCTGCTTTAGAAGCACTGTAATTAACCTGTCCTGCATTACCAGCTATGCCTACAACTGATGACATATTGATTATTCTTCCGCTTCTTTGCTTTAACATGTATCTGCTTACGTGTCTTATGCAGTTAAATGTTCCCTTAAGATTAACATCTATAACTCTGTCAAAATCTTCCTCTTTCATTCTCATGATAAGACCATCTTTTGTTATACCTGCATTATTTATAAGAATGTCTATTCTCTTATATTTATCCATTATATATGTAATCATTTTTTCAGTTTCTTCATACGAATCAACCTGACACTTGTATTTTTCTGCCTTTCCGTTGGCAGCCAGAATATTTTCAACTGTTCTATCTGCTGCCTCATCATTACCACTGTAATTAACAATAACCACAGCCCCCTCTTTGGCAAAACGGGCAGCTATAGCAGCTCCTATTCCTCTGCTAGCTCCGGTTACAAGCACTATCTTGTTTTCATATCTTTTTATACAATTATCCATACACATAACACACTGCCTTTCATCGATACAATATTGCTAAAGCCTTACCAATATCTTGTCTGCATTTATTGCCTGTTATTTTATAACTACTTCCTTTTCCATGCTCTTAGCTATCTTTTTAACAAAGCCAGATAAAGTCTTTCCTGGTCCCACCTCAACAAATGTATCATAACCATCGGCTATCATTTTTCTGACTGACTGTTCAAAACGTACTGAACTATATACCTGCTTTGAAAGAAGTTCTTTTATATATCCACTGGATGTATTCTCATCCACATACTCAGCTGTACAGTTTGCCACATAAGGATACTTCACTTTATCAAAAGTAACTTTTTCAAGATCCTTCATAAGCTTATCACCTGCGCCCTTAAGAAGCTTTGAATGAAACGGTCCACTTACATTAAGAAGGAGTGTTCTTCTTGCTCCTGCTTCCTTAAGCACTTCCATAGCCTCCTGTACACATTCCTTTTTACCTGATATTACTATCTGGCCAGGGCAGTTGTAATTAGCTGCGGAAACTGTATCAGGATACATATCATTATCAGACTCTGTGTTCCCACTTTTATCCTTGTTATATTTAGCAAGTACACTGTCAACCTCATCTGATGTAAGCCCGATAACTGCAGCCATGGCGCCTATACCAGCCGGAACCTCCTGTTCCATATATATTCCACGGTTTCTTACAAGTCTTACACCATCTTCATAAGATAGCGCACCACTTGCAGTAAGTGCACTATATTCACCTAATGAAAGTCCAATAGCTGCATCATACGTAAGGCCCTGCTCAACCATATCAGCAAGCTGGGCGATTTCTGTTACATATAACGCAATCTGTGTATACTCGGTTTTATCAAGAAGATCATTTTCTTCAAATATTAAATGCTCCATATTGATACCTGTCAGTTCACCAGCCTTCTTAAAGCACTTTACTGATGAAGTGCAGCTATTATAGCTTTCTCTTCCCATTCCAGTACGCTGGCTTCCCTGTCCTGGAAACATTACAACTGTTTTTCCCATACCTTTTAAATCCTCATTTCCATACACTGTTTTATGCCAGCTTATTATGTGAATTATATACCTCAGAGACTTCCTTCATAAGCTCCTTAATAATCTCTTCACATGTCTGTTCCTTATTGACAAGACCTGCTATCTGACCTGCCATTACAGTTCCCTGCTTGACATCACCATCCACAACAGCCTTTCTTAGTGTTCCAAGAGTAAGTCTTTCAAGCTTTTCAAACTCAACGCCTTCTTTTTCCATATCAAGATACTCTCTTGTCATGCTGTTTCTAAGTGACCTTACTGGATGACCTGTACTTCTGCCAGTTACTACTGAATCTATATCCTTGGCAGCTATAACTCTGTCCTTATAATTCTGATGGACATTTGACTCCTTAGCCACAACGAATCTTGTTCCCATCTGTACAGCCTCTGCACCAAGCATAAATGCCGCACATACACCTCTGCCATCACCTATTCCGCCAGCTGCTATAACAGGAATATTAACTGCATCAACAACCTGTGGTACAAGTGTCATGGTCGTTTCCTCGCCGATATGTCCACCTGATTCCATGCCCTCTGCTACAACTGCATCTGCTCCGGCACGTTCCATCATTCTTGCAAGTGCAACTGATGCCACAACAGGAATAACCCTTATTCCAGCTTCCTTCCAGGCCTTCATATATTTGCTTGGATTGCCTGCACCTGTTGTTACTGCTTCTATATGCTCATCAATAACAAGCTGTGCTATCTCATCTGCATAATCACTTAAAAGCATAATATTAACACCAACTGGCTTATCTGTTATCTTTCTTGCAATATGTATCTGTTCTTTAACCCATTCTGCCGGCGCATTAGCTGCTCCAATAAATCCCATTCCACCGGCTTTGCTGACGTGGGCTGCCAGATTAGCATCTGCAACCCATGCCATACCGCCCTGTATAACAGGATATTCTATATTAAGAAGCTCTGTTACACGAGTTTTCATAACTTATCTTCCTTCCTGACATTTATAACTATTTCTGGTTAGCCTCGATATAATCAACAACATCCTGTACTGTAAGAATCTTTTCAAGCTCCTCAGATGGAATAGTTACTGAACACTCATCCTCAAGTGACATAACAAGTTCAAAAAGATCAAGTGAATCTGCCTTAAGATCTTCCTTGAAATTAGACTCAGGCTTAATAACTGCCTCATCTATACCTAACTGTGCTGCAACTAATTCTCTTACTTTTTCAAACATAATGTTAAATCTCCTTAATTCTTATTATTTTTTATTATATGTTGTCGGGGTCAAAAGCCCACAACTTTGATATCTATGGCAAAGCTTTTGCCATAAACATCTTATATATGTTAAAATGCCGCTTATCCGGCTGCCTGATATCTTTTAGTAAGCAGTCTGCAAATATCTATATAATAAGCTTAGCATCTTTAACCGTGCTACCATACAAGCAGAATACTTCCCCAGCTTAATCCTGCACCAAAACCGGCAAGTACAAGCTTCTCTCCCTGTTTTAAGCTTCCATTCCTGTTTAACTCATCAAGCAGAATAGGAATGCTTGCTGATGATGTATTTCCATATTCATTCAGATTGACTGGAAACTTATCTTTATCAGCCTTAAGTCTTTTAGCTACACTCTCTATAATACGTACATTAGCCTGATGCAATATGAACTTATCAACTTCATTAATATCCATATTATTATTATGTAAAAGTGTTTCTATAGCTGTAGGAACACTCTTTACGGCGAATTTAAACACTTCCTGTCCATCCATATGTATAAATATATCTGTGCTGCATGAATCAGAAAATCTTCTGCCACCTGTTAAAACAGATGCACCTGTTCCATCATTGTAGATATTGCTGTCAATAATTCCTCTTTCATGACCAACTAAGGCACCTGTAACATCTTCTGTGTTGTTATCAACTGCTTTAAGAACCACTGCACCAGCACCATCTCCAAAAAGCACACACACACTTCTGTCTTTCCAGTTAACTATTTCTGACATTTTTTCTGAACCAATAACAAGTGCATATTTATACGAACCTGCCTTTAACATTGAAGCTGCAATATCCAGGGCTGTAATAAAACCTGAACATGCTGCACTTACATCAAAACACATAGCATTTACTGCTTTAAGCTTTGCCTGTACAAGTGATGCCTGATTAGGAAAAGCATAATCAGGAGTTGACGTTGCAACTATAATCAGACCAATCTTAGAAGCTTCAATACGTGCATCCTCTACTGCATTTCTTGCAGCGTTATATGCCATATCAGCATTATCCATATCTTTTGCTATATGTCTGTTACATATACCAGTTCTTGTCCTTATCCACTCATCACTCGTATCTACCATTTCTGACAGATTATCGTTAGTCAATATATCTGGTGGAACATAGCTTCCTGTTCCTATGATTCTTGTTCTTATCATACTTTTTTGTCCTTATTTATTTGACTTACTAACAATTTGATTATCTTACTTTGATTTTCAAACATTATTTTTATACTACAAAACTTATGTGTTTGTCAAGGTTATTTTGATATTCAAATTATTAAAATATACTAAAGCAATAAAAAAAGACCTGAAACAGATTATTACATCTGCTTCAGATCCTTTTTAACTTTTAGTTTAACTTCTTTATCCGGCGTGAGCGATTCACATATCTTTCGTACCGCCTTCTGATATGACAACTTATCTAACTTTAAACAGTCGGTATCTGTAAGATATTCCCACGTTCTTTTTGGAAATGTAACAAAACATTCCGCAAGAAGCCAGCCTGCTGCCATCTGTGTATAATATCCATAGGCCGAAAAATCCCTGTTTACAAGTGAAAATATATCATCAAGATATAAACCATTAGCACAATTTATTTCATCTGTGCTTTCTATATCTTTAATAGTAACCTTTTTCATTCTCGGTCTTTTCATGCCATGCATATCAACCTTTAAATAGTGGTCTAACAGCATTATAAGCCCTACTCTTGCCCTGTATTCATCAAACGATTCTATACATTCCTTTATGTATGGCAGAAACTCGTCCCGAAACATATCCATAACCCTGAATTCTACACAGAAGCTGTCGTTTACAGCCCAGTTGTTCACAAGAGGAACGAATGTGTTGAAGTCTTTTAAAGCCTTCTTAAAGTCTTTCTCCTTCGCTGTTCCCATTCCTATTATGTAGCTTCTAAGCAGTGTTTCTTCCTGATAAATATCCGGTTCACTAAGCAGCTGCCGGAAATCCTTATTCTCCTTTATCAGCTGTTTTGCATATTGCTTTAATACCGGTTGTCTTATTCCTATTATATTATCGCAGCCAGGAATAAGTGAGGATGTAAATGCTGCATATTCTCCTTTATCAGTCATCCCCAGAAGTTCATTTCTTATATATTCCAGCATTATTCATAAAGAGGATACTTGTCTGTAAGTTCCTTAACCATAGCCATAGCCTTAGCCTGATTAGCATCAACGTCATCTACAAGTAAAGCAATAGCTTCTGCTACTACATCCATATCTGCTGTGTTGAAGCCTCTTGTTGTAACTGCTGCTGTACCAAGTCTGATACCACTTGTTACGAAAGGTGAAGCTGGATCGTTAGGGATAGTGTTCTTGTTGCATGTAATGTTAGCTGCATCAAGAAGCTTTTCTACTTCCTTACCAGTCTTATTCTTGCTTAAAAGGTTAACAAGCATAAGGTGATTATCTGTACCACCAGATACGATATCAAAACCTCTGTTCATAAGTCCTGTACAAAGAGCCTGTGCATTATCAACAATGTTCTTAGCATAAGTCTTAAAGCTTGGGTCAAGTGCTTCCTTTAAGCATACTGCCTTACCAGCAATAACATGCATAAGTGGACCTCCCTGGATTCCTGGGAATACAGCCTTGTTAAACTTAAACTTTTCAGCAGCTTCTGCTGATGAAAGAATCATACCACCTCTTGGTCCTCTTAATGTTTTATGAGTTGTAGTTGTAACTACATCAGCATAAGGGATAGGGCTTGGATGCTCTCCACCTGCTACAAGACCAGCAATATGAGCCATATCTACCATAAGATAAGCACCAACTTCATCAGCTATCTCTCTGAACTTCTTAAAATCAATAACTCTTGCATATGCAGATGCACCAGCAATGATCATCTTTGGCTTACATTCCTTAGCAATTCTTAATACTTCATCATAATCTATAAAGCCTTCAGCTGTAACTCCATAAGGAACTATATTAAAATATTTACCAGAGATATTAACTGGTGAACCATGTGAAAGGTGTCCACCACAGTCAAGGCTCATACCCATAACAGTATCACCTGGTTCTACCATAGCAAAGAATGCTGCTAAGTTAGCCTGTGCACCTGAATGTGGCTGAACATTGGCATATTCACAACCAAATAACTTCTTAGCTCTCTCAATTGCAAGTGTTTCAACAACATCTACATATTCGCAGCCACCATAATATCTCTTTCCAGGATATCCTTCTGCATACTTGTTAGTAAGAGGGCTTCCCATAGCTGCCATAACAGCTTTACTTACAAGGTTCTCAGAAGCTATTAATTCAATATGGCTTCTCTGTCTTGCTAACTCATCATCCATAGCTTTAGCTAATTCTGGATCATAGTTCAATACTTCATCAAATGAATACATATTACAACCTCCATTTTCTATAGTTGTAGTTATACAACCTGTTTGACTATTAATTTTATAGATTATTTATCAATAAGTCAATGTATAATTATACATTTGTACAATAATTAAGTTATTTAATACAATCTTCATTAGAATATCCGCCTTAGAAAGTTATATAAGCCATTATTCCATACACCTGCCTCGTGTCCGCCGTGTCTGTAATAGAATATATGGTCAATTGAATGTTCTGTCATATATCTTGAATAATTCTCTGATGATACCCTGCAATATGGATCTTCATCACCTGTTACTATAAGTGTAAGAAGTGGTGCTTCCCCGCCTTCCTTAACAAGCTCAGGAAGAAGATATCCCCTGTTGCCATATAATGTTTCACCGCTTCCTGTATTAACAACTCCTCCAACAGGCTCAAATGCACCTACATACCCAAATATATCAGGGTGTGCAAAGCATAAATAAAGAGCTTCCCGTCCACCTAATGAATATCCCGCAATTCCTGTGTATTCCCTGCCTATCTTAGTTGAATAATGCGAATTAATATATGGAATAAGAGCATTAATCACATCATTTTCACAGGCATCATATCTTGCAGTTAAATCTGAAAATCCATAATCAGATTCCTGCTTTCTGTCAACATCTGTAAATACAGTAAAGCTTACTAATATCATATCGTTGCGGTTGTATTCATACACAATATTCTGTGCTGTTGGTCTTGCACCAAGAACCCTGTAATCTTCATATGTTCCACTCATTCCGTGAAGAAGATATACTACAGGATAGCTTTTACTCTTATCATATCCATATGGAAGATACACATTGGCATTTCTTGTAGCATTAGTAGTTGGAGAATAATATTCTATCTTCTCAATCTCACCATAATTGCCGCCAAGATATTCTGAATTAAACGCTTCTGGTTCTTCATAATTAGTATCATTCTTATCATAAGAGAACAACATTACCGGATAATCGTGATTAATTCCAGCTTCGTCTGTTGTACTATTATTTTCATTAACACTGTCACCATTAGTATTTTGGTTACCACTACTGCCATTATTATTGTCTACGCTGTTACTACTGCTTACAATGCTTGCATTATTAGAAGCTGTATTCTTACTACCAGTACTATTGCCACAACCTGTTAACAACAGGCTTGCTGATAATGCAAATGCCATTATAAGTGCCTCTGTTTTTCTAATATTATTTCTTCTCATAATTAATCACCTCATATAATTATTAATTAAACCTGATTATTAACTCTACATTTTGATAATAGCATTTAGAGTTAACTTCAAGTCAAGCATAAAATATTCCTATATAAATAAAATATATGAAACACCTTCTCACACTAAGCACTGTCGCTTGCGACAACCTACATCTTCGTGCAAGTGTGCATCATCGGCACATAGCACCTTTTATGTATAGGAAATTCTATCGAAATTCCCTATTACATAAAAAAACAACAGCTGTCTTTTATAAATAATGCAGACATAAAATGTCATTTGCACTCCTTATAATAAACATACTGTTGTCTTATAAATATTAATAACCCTTCAAAACCATCCTGATTATATTATTAATTACAACTTATAATAATCAACTGCTAGTCTTGCAATACATTGTAATCTGCTTAATCTCTTACAATCCATTTAGTTATCTACTGAACTCTTTAAGTCCTCTGCAAGAAGATATATGTTATGTAATATATTCTTACAGTTCTTCATACTTTCAACTGTTATGTCAGATACTTTTAGGCCTTCAGTTGAAGCAGCTGCTACCTCTTCTCCTGTTGCTGATAAATGTGAAATATTATCAGAAATAACAGAAGTTGAATCCAGTATCTTGTTAATGCTCTGCTCTGCAGAATCTATATTGTTCATAAGATTGTCAACTGTTTTTCCTACGTCCTCAAAAGTCACTCTTGTATTATCAATAAGTTCATTCTGCTTATTAACTGACTCAACTGATGCTTTTATGCTCTCATTAGCTTTCTTCGTATCTTCATAAAGATTATTGATTATATCTGTTATGCTTGAAGATGCATTCTTAGTCTGTTCTGAGAGCTGTCTTATCTCTTCGGCTACTACTGCGAAGCCCTTTCCGGCTTCTCCTGCTCTTGCTGCTTCTATTGAAGCATTTAATGCAAGAAGGTTAGTCTGGCTTGAAATCTCTACGATAGAACCAATAAATCCCTGTACATCATCTACCTTTTCTGTAAGACTGTTAATCACATCTACGATTATATTGCTTGCATCATGTACATTCTGTGCCTGTTCCTTAAGTTCAACTACTATAGCCTTACTATCATTAACAGTCTCATCTGTTCTGTGTGAGGCCTCAACCATCTCGCTTATCTCTTTTTCAGCAATATCAGTGTTTTCCTGAATCTCTGCACACATAGTGGCCTGTCTTTGTATGGCTTCTGCTGTGCTTTCTGTGCTTTCTGCTATATCTTTCATTGAATTGTGGTTTATATCTATGCTCTTTTCTAACTCATCAAGCATATCCATAGCCTGTCCGAAATGTCTGGTTATATTATCAGCTACAGCAACCATCTTCTCGTTATTCTCTTTCTGTATAACTGCTGCTGCCTCTATCTTATTCATATTCTCTGCAAAAAACTGCTTAAGCAGCTTTGTTACACTAAGAGATATACATGTAACAATAACCAATACTAATATAGCAAGAACCCTGCTTGCCATAGCCACTCCATTATACATATTATAATCCATAATAAGTCTTATGACATTACCAGCTATCGCAACGCCATCAGCCCACAATATTAGTTTTTCATTAAGATATACCATCGAAGCCATAATCAAAGGAAGTACATATGTCCATACACCATCAGTTGAATTAAGCAGTATAAGAACAACATATCCAAATGCCATTGATACCGCAATCGTTAATTCACACACTCTGGTCTTCTTCCTTAAAATATAAGCAGCTACTGATACAATAATTACCGCAAGTGCCACAACAAACTGTATTAAAATCTTTCCTTTGTTATGTCCGTCACCCACTCCTAATGCTGCCATCAGGGTCAGCGCAATATAACCAAATACTATGAGAACTGTAAATAAAACAGTCCTGTTTGCCCTTATATACTGATTCTCTGTCATAATTTCTCTCCCGTCTTTTGTTATAGTTTTGCCAAGATTTATAAAAATAAGTATATACCCATGATTATTCAAATGCAATGTTTTTGCTAAAAAAAAGCTGATAAAGCCATTATTTTTATCCAGATTTAACAAAGTATTGTCTAAAAATATAGTTAAAAAAAGCATTTGAAAATATCCATTAAATACTTTCAAATGCTCTTAAAATATTATTCCTGTTCTGACTCTGTAATTCTGATAGATAAATCTTCAAGCTGTTTTGCATCTACTACATCTGGTGCATTAGTAAGAAGGCAGGAAGCATCCTTTACCTTAGGGAATGCAATAACATCTCTTATTGAATCTCTCTTAGCCATAAGCATAACAAGTCTGTCAAGACCATATGCAAGACCAGCGTGTGGTGGTACTCCGTACTTGAACGCATCAAGTAAGAAACCAAACTTCTCATTAGCAACTTCATCTGTAAGACCAAGTGCCTTAAACATCCTTGACTGTACATCAGCCTGATGGATTCTTACTGAACCACCACCTATCTCTGTACCGTTAAGTACGATATCATAAGCCTTTGCACGTACTGAACCTGGGTCTGTTTCCAGCTTATCAAGATCCTCATCCATAGGCATTGTAAACGGATGGTGCATAGCTACAAATCTTTCTTCTTCATCTGACCACTCGAACTGAGGGAATTCTGTTACCCAGAGGAACTTATAATCATTCTTATCAAGAAGTCCCATCTGTCCAGCAAGTTCAACTCTTAATGCTCCAAGTACATTCCATACAATCTTATTGCGGTCAGCAGCAAATAAAAGAAGGTCACCCGGCTTACCTTCCATAGCCTCAACAAGTGCGTTCATCTCATCCTCAGTCATAAACTTAGAGAATGAAGACTTAAGTGAACCATCTTCGTGAATAGCTATATAAGCAAGACCCTTTGCACCATATCCCTTTGCAAAGTCGACAAGTGCATCAATCTTCTTACGAGGCATACTTCCCTGTCCATTGGCATTAATACCTCTTACAGTTCCACCATTCTCGATAGCCCCTGTAAATACGCCGAAGCCACAGTTCTTTACTATGTCTGTAACATTCTTAAGTTCCATACCAAATCTTAAATCTGGCTTATCAGAACCAAATCTATCCATAGCTTCCTGCCATGTCATACGCTGGATTGGAAGCTGTACATCAATATCTAATACCTCTTTGAAAAGATATGCTAAAAGTCTTTCATTAACATCAATTACATCATCAACGTCAACAAATGACAATTCCATATCTATCTGAGTGAATTCCGGCTGTCTGTCAGCTCTTAAATCTTCATCTCTGAAACATCTTGCAATCTGCATATATCTGTCATATCCAGAGCACATAAGCATCTGCTTAAAGAGCTGTGGTGACTGTGGAAGTGCATAGAATTTTCCTGGATGAACCCTGCTTGGCACAAGATAATCTCTTGCTCCTTCCGGAGTTGACTTAGTAAGCATAGGTGTCTCTATTTCAAGGAAACCTTCATTAGCAAGAAATGCTCTTGTAAGAGTGGCAACCTTGCTTCTCATAATGATATTAGACTGAATATCAGGACGTCTAAGATCAAGGCATCTATATTTAAGTCTTATATCTTCTTTAGTATTAATATTATCCTCAATTGGAAATGGAGGTGTCTCTGACTCAGAAAGTATTCTTAATGATTCAGCCGCAATCTCAATATCACCGGTCTTAAGATTGTCATTAACTGCTCCACTTCTCTTAATAACCTTACCTACTACAGCTATTACGAATTCATTTCTTAATGTATATGCCTTGTCAAATCCTTCTTTGCCGATAATATTCTCATCAAAAAGAATCTGTAAAAGACCGCTTCTGTCTCTTAAATCCACAAATATAAGTGAACCAAGATTACGTCTTTTAGCAACCCAGCCCATAACTGTAACTGTACTGCCAATATCTGCACTTGAAACTTCTGTGCATCTGTGTGTTCTCTTTAAGCCAACCATTGACTCTGCCATAGTTAATTACCTCATTCTTCTTAGCTGTATTAACAGCCTGTTTTATTTGCCCTAAGGCATAATTAGGTTACTCCTAATCCTGACTGATTTTTAGTATATCACTTATATCCAAATCATCAATATCTAATCTGCTATTATTAATCAATTCTATAGTCGAATCTTCGTGAATAAGCCTCTGGAATAAAAGGAATACTCTGATATCCATATTCTTAATCTCATCTATCATAATTGTAACAGCAGTGTCTATATCAAATGCTTTCCTATATGGTCTGTCTGATATAAGTGCCGCAAATTCATCTGCAACCTTTAATATTCTTGCTCCTAATGGTATCTGCTCACCAACAAGCCCATTAGGATATCCGCTTCCATCAAAACATTCATGATGTGAAAGAACGACATCCATTATATTATCTGAATAATCGTATTTTTTCAATAGATCATAGCTTATCTTTGAGTGCATACTCATATACTGCTTCTCATCTTCCGGAAGTGCCTCATCGGTTCTTCCATACAGATATTCTGAAAGCTTTAACTTTCCAACATCGTGAACCATCGCAGCAATCTTTAATTCGTATGCCTCATCTTTAGACAAACCACACATCTGTGCAAGCTCATATGTCAGATTGGCAACAAGCACTCCGTGCTTAATTCCACTTTTAAAATCATTAATCATATAATCAATGAGTTCATTATTGTTATTCTTCATAATTCTACCATATCAATATACTTAATGCTGAATCAATTCCATTCAGACAATATTATATTATATTTTTATGTGAAAGAAATGTCAATGTCCTTATCGGCTATATTTAAAGAGAAACCTTGTATACACGTTTATTTAAGCTTTGCAAAATGTTCTTTAGCAAATTCCATATCCTGAACCACCTCAAGAGTTCCAACATAATTTCCCTGCTTGTCCCTTACCGCAATATATTTAACAAGCATAGTCCTTCCTTGTTTATCCATCCAGACAGGTACTTCATCAAGTGTTCCTATCCTGAATTCTTCTATAATTCTTCTGACCTTTGCCTCAATCTTTGGTGGGTGGCACGAGAATACCTCCCTGTCAATTGCCATAACAGGTCTTTTAAATACCTTTGACCCTTCATTAAAATATCTGTTGATATTATCTTCATCAACAAATGTTATCTCCATTGGTATTGCATTAAGCAGTGCCTCAAGCTGCGAAAGTGTCATATGTCCGCCTGCCATATATAACTCATTCTGAACATCTTCTTTCTTATCAGATTGTTCTGACACTTCAGGTTTATACACATTTTCTACTTCTTCTGCTTTCTCCCATCTGTCTGATACTGTATCAAGGCACACGGCATAATCTTTGGAATCGTGATATATTCCAATCCACTCAGCTTCCGTAAAATTAGCGGCACAGTTAGGATACAATATATTATCTTCCTTATATATCATCTCCTCTGCCCTCTTTATAACATTTTCTATTCTTTCAATTAATTTACCGTCCAGACTTTTACCATTATTGTTATCCGCACTGTTATTATTGTCTGCTTTGCTACTGTTATTACCGTCCATGTAATTTAACTGCTTTGCTATGTCTGACAGCTCATCTCTTATCTCATCATCAACTGTCCACATAACCGCCGAAGGTCCGCTGATTTTATATCGTACATTAAGCACCGGATATAACAAATCCCCTTTCTTGGCATAATGAATAGATAACTCCCTGAGCTTATATATCTTCTCTTTCAGTGCCTTTATATCAATATGTCCGCTTGTAATATTTTCTTTAATATCATCAATAACCTGCTGGATTGCCTTATTTTCTTTCACAAAAGTATTTAATGGGTGGCCGCTTATCATAGCCAGTTTATTAAAAATGCTTTCTCTGTCTTTACGCATATCTGCAATGGCACTCTTAGTCATACCTTTCATTGTGTCATCATAGTACTTTTTCATCTCTGATATTTCATTTTCCGCTTTGGCTATTCTTTCTTCCTTAGTCGCACCGTGAAATAATGCTGAGTGAACATCACACAGCTTTGAAACCTCTGATATAGGTGTTCCCTCTGCTATCAACGCCTGCTCCGCTTCCATAATCTCTATTGGATTGACATCATTGAATTCCTTAACAAAATCTTTCTTAACATTCTCAAGACTTTCACCATCACCAAGTCTTTTAAGATAGCCTTTAATCTGTTCTGCCCTGTTCATATAATTCCTCCATTATTTTTATTATATTTTTCAATCTATCTGCTGGTAATTTATCAGCTTTATATATAAGCTGGCTGTTATGCTTATATGTGCATCATATTATAATCTGCTTTATTATCTTGTAAGCTTACAGTCACTCTTACCTGTATATCTTGTAAGACCACAATTACACTTATCTGTATGTGGATTATTAGTATGTCTGGATTGTAACATCTTCATTCCGCATTAATATGTTGTATTTACAACACTTTCAAGATTAATATTCATATCTTAATTGTTTTGCTTGTTAATAATCCTGCTTTTATAATATAATACTTAGGACGATTAACGATTGTGGGGTGAATATTTTATGAAATATGATGTAATAATTATAGGTGCTGGTCCGGGCGGAATATTCTCTGCTTATGAGCTTATGAAGAAAGCTCCTGATCTAAAGGTTGCCGTATTTGAAGAAGGTAATACTTTAGAGAAGAGAAAATGTCCAATTGACGGAAAAAATATAAAATCCTGTATCAAATGCCCAACCTGTGCCATTATGAATGGCTTTGGCGGTGCCGGAGCATTTTCTGATGGCAAATACAACATTACTAATGACTTTGGTGGTACTCTTTACGAATATATCGGCAAGGAAGAAGCTATTGGCCTTATGAAATATGTTGATACCATCAATACTTCCCACGGCGGTGAGGATACGCATATGTACTCAACTGCCGGTACTAAATTCAAGACTTTATGTATGCAGAACAAATTAAAGCTTCTTGATGCTTCTGTAAGACATCTTGGAACTGATATTAATTATATTGTCCTTGAAAATATGTACGATGAAATGAAGGAGCATATTGATTTCTACTTTAATACTCCTGTTACTAATATTGAAATAATCGATAATAATTACCGCATATATTACAAAGATACCTATATGGACTGCAACAAATGTATTGTGTCAGTTGGAAGAAGCGGAAGCAAATGGATTGAAAAAGTCTGTCAGGACTTAGATATTCCAACCAAATCAAACCGTGTTGATATCGGCGTAAGAGTTGAGCTTCCTGCTGTTATATTTGCACATCTTACAGATGAATTATACGAAAGTAAGATTGTATACAGGACTGAAAAGTTTGAGGATTTAGTCCGCACCTTCTGTATGAATCCTAACGGTATCGTTGTTAATGAGAATACGAACGGCATTGTAACTGTTAATGGACACAGCTATGAAGGCAGTGATAAACAGACTGAAAATACTAACTTTGCCCTGCTTGTTGCAAAGCACTTTTCTGAACCTTTCAAGGACAGCAACGGATATGGTGAAAGTATTGCACGTCTTTCTAATATGCTTGGCGGCGGTGTAATTGTCCAAAGATTCGGTGACCTTATACGAGGCAGACGAAGCACAGATAAAAGAATCGAAGAAGGACTTGTCAGACCTACTCTTTCTGCTACTCCAGGCGATTTAAGCCTTGTTCTTCCTAAGCGTATACTTGATGGAATAATAGAGATGATTTACGCTCTTGATAAGATTGCTCCGGGTACTGCCAATGACGACACTCTTTTATATGGTGTTGAGGTCAAATTCTACAATATGGAAGTTGAGATTGACAACAACCTTGAAACCAAGTACAAAGGTCTTTACATAATCGGTGACGGAAGCGGCGTTACACATTCATTATCACACGCTTCTGCAAGTGGTGTATATGTTGCAAGACGAATAATTGATGAGGAAGAATAATTCCATATTAAAATAATTCTCAATAATTAATATTAAGAATAGGTCAATATATTTTAATGAATCCGCTCTAAACATTTCACAAGTAAAGATTAGAACAATAAACCCTTTATATATAATAATACTTAAAGCTGATAAAATCTCCCTGTAACTTATATCTTTCCTAAGCCTTTGATTCCGGATATAAGTTACAGGGAGATTTATTCTTAATAATCTATCTAGTTCGATAATTAAAATCTACCATAATATCTATTAGTATCTATTTTATTAAGTTAATAATCTACTCAAGTCTTATTTAACTTCTACAAGCTCAATCTTAAAGTTAAGTTCTTTTCCTGCCATCTCGTGGTTAGCATCAAATGTTATGTCATTCTCTGTTAATGCTGTTACCTTAGCTGGAAATGGCTGTCCATATACATTCTGAAGATATACCATATCATCAACCTTAAGTTCTTCTGAACCTGCAAGCTCGCTGATTGGAACTGTGATAATTGCATCTGGATTTTTCTCTCCATAAGCTTCTTCTGGCATTAAATGTATATCTATTATATCTCCTACATTCATATCAGCTACAGCCTTATCAAAGCCAAGTATCATCATACCTGCACCACAGGTGAATTCAAGAGGTTCTCCTCTGTCATAAGATGAATCGAACTGTGTTCCATCATTAAATGTTCCTTTGTAGTGTACTCTGCACACCTTGCCTACATTAGCTCCATCAAATAAAGGTGCTCCTCCACCACAACCTGAACAGCCGCCACAGCCTGATGTTTCATTACTTCCACAGCCGCAGCTTCCGTCATCTGTGTCACTTCCGCAACCACAGCCACAGCCGCAGCTTTCATTTTCTGTATCAGCAGCTCCACAGTTCTGTTCTTCTTCGTGTGAATGATGACTGCAATTAACACCCTCTGATATCAATTCTCCATTAAGGTATGCCTCTAGCGCTTCATCTGCATTTCCTGATACACCTGAATATACTTCTATGCCTGCTTCGCCTAATGCATTGGCAGCACCACCACCGATACCACCACATATAACAGCATTAATATCAAGACCTGCAAGAAGTCCTGCCATAGCTGAATGTCCAGAGCCTTCACTCTCTATAACTTCTTCTTTAACAATGTTCTGTCCATCTGTTTCATAAATCTTAAATTGTCTTGAATGTCCGAAATGCTCAAAAACATTTCCATTCTCGTAAGCAACTGCTATCTTCATATTATCCTCATTTCTATATATTTTTATTATTTCTAGAAATTATTTTCCTCAAAGAATTTCTTCTTTCGATCAATCATTTCATCAATTCTTTGAATATAATTACGAACGTCTTTTACATTTTCTATTCTCTCAATTCTGACTGAATGATTATCATCTGCTTCATTATGAAATACTACCTTGCTGGAAGCTCCTGCACCACAGGCAATTATTGTCTGCTTTTCCTCCATAATAAGAATGTTATATATACATTCAAGTCCCTCAACTGAGTAACCGACATTCTCAAAATTACCTGCCATATTCTTCTGACGATACATATAATAAGGCTCCATTGACAGTCTTTTGGCTGTGTCCTCTGTCATTCTTATTATCTCATCTGTATTATTGGTAGATAACTGCTTATATTTATCTCTCCATATATTAAGTGCCGCCGCTCTCTTTATTGCAAGAGAATGTACTGTAAGGCTCTCAGGCTTCATCGCCTCAATCTCTGATAATGTATGAGCCACCTCATCAACATCTTCACCGACAAGTCCAAGAATAATATCCATATTAATATTATTAAAACCTTCTTCCCTTGCCATAGAATACACATTTTTAATCTGCTCTACAGTGTGCTTTCTTCCTATAAGGTCAAGTGTCTGCTGGTTCATCGTCTGCGGATTAATAGATATTCTTCCAACATTATGTGCCTTTAACACCTTTAACTTATCCCTTGTTATGCTGTCTGGACGTCCTGCTTCAACTGTAAATTCATGACAGCCGTCAATATCAAAAAGCTCCTTTAAAGCCGTTATGAGCCTGTCAAGCTGTGCCGCACCAAGTGTTGTTGGTGTTCCACCGCCAAAATACACTGTATCAAGTCTTCTGCCTTTCATCGCCCTTGCTACAAAGGTCATCTCCTTAATAAGTGCATCAAGGTAATCATCCACATAATTCTTATACGCATCAAGTGCATATGATGAAAATGAGCAGTACAAGCATATACTTGGACAAAATGGTATTCCAATATATAAACTGTAACCATTCTTATAATCTATCTTATTAAGAATGTCCATTTCTTTCTTTGCTACATTTATTGCAAGGCTGGCTTTCTTCTCACTTGCCTTATGCTTATCCATAAAATGCTTCTTTATAGTCTGCTCATCTTCGCCATCTTCAAGCATAACATATGCAATCTTGCTTGGGCGCACTCCTGTAAGATAACCCCAGGGCAGTGTCTTTCCTGTCATCTGGCTGAGCCTGTCATATAAATATGACTTGAATTTATCGTGCATTTCGCTCTTGTTAAGTCCTGTCATATCAGGTACTGTTATATCAATCACTTTATCAGCTTCTGTGGCAACTGTATCCTGCTTATATGCCTTTACCTCCATTCTTGGGTAAAATGAACGCACAAGAACTATTGCATCATCATAAAATGTATCGTTATCAATTTTAATATATATCATATTGTCCATCTTTCTTATGCACCTATAAACGGGTTATGAACCCTCTCATATCCTATGCTTGTTCCCTCGCCGTGTCCTGTATACACTTTGGTATCATCTGGAAGTACCATTAACTTGTCCTTAATTGAATGCACAATGTCGCTCATACTTCCACCAGGGAAATCTGTTCTTCCAACTGACTCACAGAAAAGTGTATCACCTGAGAATAACACGCCGATTGACTCAATATAATAGCACGTTCCACCCTCCGTATGTCCCGGTGTATGGATTGCCTTAATATCAAAGCCTGCAAGATTAAGTACATCACCATCATTGTGCCATATATCAGCCTTCACAGACAGGTTCATTCCATAAGCCTCACCAAGATTAATATGAGGTGTACTTAATGTATTCTTCTCCTCTGCTGAGGCATACACCTTGACATTATATTTATCCCTCACTTCATCTGCTGCCATAATATGGTCAAAATGTCCGTGTGTTAAAAGTATTCCCTTTAACGTACAGCCAGACTGCTCTATCATCTCACTTATCTTTCCAGCATTATCCGCAGGGTCTATAAGCACACATTCTTTAGTGTCTGTATTACAAAGCAGGTAACAATTCGTTGCTACCATTCCTAATACTCTTACATCTATTTTATACATTATAATCTCCAATCCCTGTGTCAAAAATGCTGTCGTACGAAGCAATATATAAAATATCTTAACTTCGCACGACAGCGGTTATAAATATCAGCCTGTAGCTCTCTCTATATCTGTCACTCCGTCAATCTTTCTTAAATTGTCAATTAATCTGTTAAGCTCTTCCTTACCAGATACAACAAATCCAAGATTGATTGTTGCAAGCTGTTTCTTATTAACACGGCTGTTCATAAATCTTACATCTATATTGGCTTCCGTAAACAGACGTGAAATATCAACAATAAGTCCTTTTCTATTGCCTGCATATATATTAATCTCTGCACTGTACTTCTCATCTTTATTCTCTGTCTGCTCCCACTCAGCTTCAATAAGCCTTGCTCTTTCATTAGCTGGGAAATTAAGAATATTAACACAATCTGTTCTGTGAATTGATATTCCTCTTCCTCTTGTAACAAACCCAACAATCTCATCACCCGGCACTGGATTACAGCACTTAGAGAAACGGACAGCAACATCATGTATTCCTTTTACAACAATACCGCCTTTGCCCTTCTTCTCCTTCTCTTTCTCCTTGCTCTCACTTGCCACAATGCTGTCAAGTACCTGCTTGTCAGTTATCTCAGCCTTCTTTGTCTTCTGATATTCCTCATTAAGCTTATTGACAATCTGACCTTCTTTTAATGCACCATGTCCTACTGCCGCAAGAACAGCATTCCAGTCTTTGTAACCATATTTTCTTAGTGCTTTCTCAACAAACTCAGGCTTATTAATCTCAGAAAGAACAATTCCCTTACTCTTACAGTAATTAGATATAAGTTCCTTGCCCTTTATAATATTGTCTTCTTTAAGCTCCTGCTTAAACCACTGGTTAATCTTGTTACGGGCCTGTGTTGACTTAACCATTGAAAGCCAGTCACGGCTTGGTCCTTTGGAATTCTGTGATGTTATAATCTCAATTCTGTCACCATTCTTAATCTCATAATCAATATTAACAAGCTTGCCATTGACCCTTGCACCAACCATCTTGTTACCTACAGCACTATGTATGCTGTATGCAAAATCTATTGGATTAGAACCTGCTGGAAGTGTCTTAACATCACCTGTAGGAGTGAAACAGTACACTGAATCAGAAAAAAGGTTAAGGTCATTCTTAATTGATGATAAGAACTCCTTGTTATCAGACATATCTCTCTGCCATTCAAGAATCTGTCTTAGCCAGCTAAGCTTAGCTTCCTCACTCTTATCAGACTCTCCTGTCTTGCCCTCTTTATACTTCCAGTGGGCAGCAATACCATATTCAGCAATTCTGTGCATTTCATAAGTTCTTATCTGTACCTCGAATGGCTGTCCATTAGAAGCAATAAGTGTTGTATGAAGTGACTGGTACATATTAGGCTTAGGCATTGCTATATAATCTTTAAAACGTCCCGGTATTGGCTTATACATTTCATGAATAACACCAAGTGCCGCATAACAATCCTTGACTGTATCAACCTTTATACGAACGGCAAATATATCATATATCTGGTCAAGTGTCTTATTCTGGTTAACCATCTTTCTATATATTGAGAAGAAATGCTTAACTCTCCCGTCTATCTCAGCTTCAATTCCAGCATTGCTAATGTGCATACCTACTTCTTTGATAATGCTCTTTATAAATGCCTCCCTGCCCGGTCTGTTAATATCAACCTGCTTTACAAGATCATTATAAGTATCCGGCATAAGATACTTCATTGATAAATCATCAAGTTCTACCTTAATCTTGGATATACCTAACCTATGTGCAATAGGTGCATATATATCCATAGTTTCTCTTGACTTTTCTACCTGCTTGGCTGGTGACTGATACTGCATTGTACGCATATTATGAAGCCTGTCGGCAAGCTTTATCATAATAACTCGTATATCCTTTGCCATTGCAAGGAACATTTTTCTTAAGTTCTCAGCCTGAACCTCAATCTTATCGTGCTGGTAATTAAGCTGTGTGAGCTTTGTTACACCATCTACCAAAAGTGCTACTTCATCACCAAATTCCCTAGCAACATCTTCACTTGTCATAACCGTGTCTTCCACAACATCGTGCAAAAGACCTGCAATAATAGATTCCTTATCAAGTTCAAGCTCTGCTAATATAATGGCAACACACAATGGGTGAATAATATATGGCTCTCCAGACTTTCTAAACTGTCCTTCGTGTGCCTCCTTAGCCACTTTATATGCTCTCTCTATATCAGATAAATCTGATGAGGGATGATACTGCCTGATTGTTTCTATAAGCTTATTATAAAGCACTTCAGGACTTGTAAAATCTGCTGGAGTATCAACCGACTTGTCCACCTGACTTGTCTTGATATTGGTATTGCCTGCTAATTCTATATTATTCTCTGGCATATAATTTCTCCCTACACTTCTGAATATAGTTTTTCCATAAATTCTCTTGTTGCTACTGCATTTTCTGGTACAGTATTCTCAAGTGTACAATGAACATATGGCTTATGTTCCTTAATCTTCTTAAGAAGAAGCGGATAATTAAGTCCGCCTGTTCCCGCCGCTATTGATTTAAGTTCATCACCTTCAACAACATAATCTTTGCAGTGGACAACTGCTATATCCTTTAATAATAAATCAAATGCCTGATTAATTATCTCATCCTGCTTATCTATATTACCCACATATAAAAGATTGACTGGATCAAATATAATCTGAAGATTAGGTGAGTCTATCGCATCAAGAACCTTTCTTGCTCTCTCAACTGTATTAACAATATGCTTCCATACCGGTTCAATCGCAACTATAACGCCGAACTGTTCTGCATATTTAACAATTGGTCTTAAATTATCTATAAAGCACTGTAAAGCTTCCTCTGAATGGTTAGCTGGCTCATACTTGTACTCCTCATTGACAGCACCTGTCTCTGTACCAACTACGCCACAGCCAAGTATACTTGCAAATCTTATATGTGCCTTATATTTCTCAACTATCTCCTTGTGCTTCTCCCCGTTAGGATTGCAAAGGTTAAGGTAACAGCCAAGTACTGCTATATCAACCTTATTCTCTGCACATAATTCTTTAATATACATTGCAAGACCTGGTGTCATAGTCTCTACTCCAGGCTTGAACTCCTTAATAGACTTGCTTAATGCTATGTGCATACAATGAAATCCCTGATTATGTATATTAGGAATAAGTTCATTAAGTGGTGCATATGCCACATCGTGTGCTCTTATACCGATTCTCATAATTAACCTCCTTAGGCTGTTACTCTATGTTATGATTATTTAACCCAAACAGCCATATCAGTATATTCTTTCTGATATGGCTGTCTGTTTCCGGTGTGCTGTATGTCCCAGTAAAATGACATCTTTCATTACTGAAATGCCATCTTATGCCTCTTACACATACATCATAATATTTATTTTAACACATTATTGTCAGAATGTCATATTATTTTCACTAATTGCATTATAATAAGTTGCAAGTGGTATGAAACTCTGTGCAAATCCTTTTCCTGAATTACCCTGACATATTACCGCATCATCTATAATAGTCTTGACTCCTACTGCTCCCTTAGGCACTTCATTCACAGCACCCCTGAACGTATTAATTCCATATTCAAGATACTGTTTATTACCTGTAAGCTCATAGGCTATTGCAAGTGCTTCAAGAAGCAGGGTATTATTGCCATTTCTTGCAAGACTTGGAAGCTCCTTATAATAGAACAAACCATTATCCATATAACAGTTCTCTGTCAGGTCATCAACTGCCCTTAATATCATCTGCCTGATATCTTCTCTTGGGAATATTCTGTAATATCTCATAACGCTTCCTACCGCTATTGATATCATAAAGCCTACTCTTATGGCTGTATTATCTGTGTAAGGTGATAACCAGTCGCCATATTCTTCTTCCCACTTCTTAAAATTATCAATTATCCAGTCACATTTTACTAGCCATTTATTATCATTAGTCTCTACATAAAGGGCTGTAAGTGTTCTTAGTGCCCATCCGGTTTCCCTTGCATTGGCTTCACCCGGCACCTGATACATAGGCGTTTCAAGAAGTTTTAATACATTTTCTCCTATTCCAATGGCTGTATCATAGCCTCTCTTATCACCTGTAAAATGGTAATAATCAAGCAGACCCTCGACCCACTCGTGAGAGCATACCATAACACCATTCTTACAATGTCCTGCCGTGTGCTCCCACTGTCCGCCAATTCTAAGAGGATTACTGCTGTAATGGCACACATCTATATCCATCCAATGCTTTGCTGACACAATCAGATAATCCATAAATCTTCTGACACCGGTTCTTGCATACATAAGTGCACACGCATGTGGATAATCGTATTCATTATTGCTCCAAACAGGCTTTCCACCGCCACGTCCCTGAACAGTGTAGCCCTGATCTACCGTGTCGCCCCAGTTAAGCATACCATAGCACCTTGAATGTCCGTCTGCTTTTGCCATAAGTGATATCTCAAAATCATCATTATGCTTTACAGGGAACACATCAATCATAACCCCTGCCCTCTTAAACACTTCCGGTGCTATATATGGTCTGTCTGGCATCTGGTATATAAGACTTCTGTTGTCTATCTCCCACAGCTTCATAGCAGGACTATGAAAATGTATCATAAACTGCTGTTCTTTTGCCATTCCTGACTGCATAGTAATCTCCCCGACATTCTCAGGAACAAGCATAACAGCCACACCTTCACTGCACGACTTCACTGCCTTAGGATAATTCTGCTGTGCCTGATGAACCGTAACACTAAAGCCATCTTCACCATCAGTATAATCAGCCATAAATGTTCCATAAAATACCTCTGCAAAATGCTCATTAGCCTCTTTCACAAGATATTTATCATCAATTACCTCATTGACCTCCTCGCCATTCTTACCAATTATAAAGCTTGTCTTATAATTAGAAGTTGCAACAACAGTTCTTATATTATTGACATAAGCCTTCTTTTCAATCATATCAAGCTCTGTTGTACCTCTTGTCATAAATACAGGACCATCATTATGCGAATTATCTGTACGGATATCACCACAGCCTGTTGAATCGTTACCTGCTGCAATTTTAAGAGGCTTTAACTGCTCTGTAATTACACTATCTTCTGATTTCTTAATATAAAATACAAGCGACTTTATCTTTAACTCATCATCTGATGTATTAATAATTCTGTATGTAATATTAACCCATGGCTTTCCGGCATAACCAGTGACTTTAATAACTGCCTTAATATTTTTGTTCTCAATATTCCCTACTGCGATATTACTGCACTCAGCTTCTACGCTTGCAGTAACTGGTCCGGCCTCAACAACCTTCCACTCTCCAATCTTAAGCTTATAAGCATTGCCATCTTTATCCTTAAGATATGGACCTTCAAAATTCTTATCTGTATATACTTTCCTGTAATCATTAAGCTGCCTGAATATTGAACTGCTGTTGTTGGCAACCTCATATTCCAGACTGCCGCATTTTATTAAAAAGCCATTATTAACCGGTGTTACGCTGACGGTGCCATCTTGCTTAGCACACTCTGATTGTCCGTCTGCTATAAGATTAGCTAACTCCTGTTTAGTAGTTGTCAATACTGCCTTTGCCGACTTATTAGCTGGTAAATCTGCCATAAAATCAACAAAAAGATACTTTATACTGCCGTCATCATACTCTGCCGTAACCTTTGGCTGGATAATACATTTTCTCTTATTCTGAACTATGCTTATATTATCCGTATTATATAGTTCCCCCTCAGCAAATGGAACTGCTATGCTAACACATTCATTAATTCTTGGATATCTGTATAACTTGTCAAAAAATATATCAACCATATAAAGCCTCTTTTCTGTTATGCATTTTACATATGTAGTGTCTGCTATACTATTTCTATTACGTTATGCGTTAAATCTTTAACTATTGTTATTATAATATTAATTGCCACTTCTAACCACTGTTATATTTGTCCAATTTATGATATTATACATATTAATTTACATATAAGGCACATAATCAGGAGGAATATTTTGAACTACGCTGAAATTAAATATAACGACATCGCCAATGGTCCTGGAGTACGTACAAGCATTTTTGTAAGCGGATGTACACACCACTGCAAAGGCTGCTTTAATGAAATTGCGTGGGATTTTAACTATGGTACACCTTTTACTGATGCAACCATATCTGATATAATTAATTCAATGAAGCCAGATTATATTGCTGGTCTTACACTGCTTGGCGGCGAACCATTTGAACCAGCCAATCAAAGGGGACTTATTCCGCTTCTAAAGGCTGTAAAGGAAAACTATCCGGCCAAGGATATATGGTGCTTTACCGGTTACCTTTTTGATGAGGATATTATGGATAAAATGTATGACAAATATCCTGAAACCAGAGAAATGCTTTCATATATTGACGTATGCGTAGATGGCAGATTTGTTGAAGAATTAAAAGATATGATGCTTAAATTCAAGGGTTCATCAAACCAGCGCACAATACTTGTACAGCAGTCCTTAAAAGAAGGCACTGTAATTACTGCTGAGGAATACCAATAATTAGTGGAAAATCTATATAAAAATTTTAGGTATTAGTCAGTCACCTGAATATCAATAATATTAAGGAGAATAATTATCAATGAAACAGACAGTTAAATTTAAAAAGCTTACACCAAATGCAATAGTTCCAACTTATGGTACAGAATTCTCTGCCGGTGCAGACCTCTATTCCGGAATGACTGAACCAGTGATAATCAACGCTGGTACTACAGAATTCATCAAGACAGGGATTGCTATGGAAATCCCTGAAGGCCTTGTTGGTCTTGTATACGCACGAAGCGGTATGGCGTGCAAAAAAGGTCTTGCCCCAGCCAATAAGGTCGGCGTTATTGACTCTGATTACCGCGGCGAGCTTATGGTTGCATTACACAACCATTCACAATCCCCTGTAACCGTTGAACCTGGCGACAGAATTGCACAGCTTGTACTCACACCTTATATCACTGCTGAATTCGTTGAGGCTGAAGAATTAAGTGATACAGTGCGAGGTGATGGAGGATTTGGGTCTACTGGAACTAAATAATATTCAGCATATTACTGTCATTACATACAATAGCAGCTTCTACCGAAGCTGCTATTGTATATTTATATTAAATTAATTTCGTGTTATTTTAATCAGGTATTTCTAATTGGATTTATGGACGTTATATAATATATCTCTCTTATATGCCAGTGGGTTTAACAAGAACCATCCTGCCATTTTCAACCTGATAATATTTTTCCTTTTCTTCATCATAAGCTAATAGCAACAATTTTCCACCCTTATAAACCGATCCGTCAATATAATAATGACTCTCTCCGTCATAATAAACATCGTGATAACTCCGATTAGCAGCAAGATCTCTGCTGCAGGTTCCAACATGCCCTGCTATTATCGTTTTATAAAACTTACCTTTCGTTGCTGGAAACTTTATTGATTGTAATTTGTGTATATAAGTTAAGTCATGCATGTATATTTGGCGAATACAAATCAGCAAGTCTACGTGCTAATTTTCGGCACATTACAGAACGCATATTGGCTCCCGTTATCTTTATCCTTTTTACTCTGTATTTAATTTTTTTTAAACGGATTTATCTAACTGCAATAAATTGATATTATATTTACCAATAGCGCAATAATACCGACTGCCACACCTATAACTAAAATCTTTTTAGATGATACAGACATTTCTTTTCTTTTTTGTTATGACATCCCAATAAAGAGTTACATATACAATCGGTATTATTGCATTTATTATAAGGCATATTCTTAGCATGTTCTCACCTCCACTAATAACATGCTGGATAGTCCCAAAAGTGTATGAAACTTTTTGACATACTCCCCAAAAGCCTCCTTTAGACTTTTTGATAAATTTTTTCATAATGTTTTTTTGTATACATTTTAATAATGCATTTTTGCACTAAAAAAAGATCCACCCGAAAGTAGATCTTCCTGCTTAAACGCATTTCATTAAATATCTTTTGTAGTTACTGAATCTGTTATACTAAGTCCATTGAAGATTGTTCCTATACAAGTAAGAATAATTGCTACAACAATTAACATCATTGCACGTGATTTACTATCTGCATCTTCATTTTTAAATGCAAGTACTAATTGACCTATATCCCATGCTAATAGTAACCATCCAATGTATTTAAATATTCCAAATACATATTCTAAAAGATTTGTTACCAAACCTTTTGCTGTAGTAGTTCCAGCAGTACTACCACTACCACTTGCAAAAGCAAATGATGTACCAACTAATACGGCACTTGCTGTTGATCCAGCAACGATTTTTAATGTTCTTGCGTTTAACTTGATTTTATTTACTATATTTCCCATTCACACCCCTCCTCTGTTTTCAAACTTTCTAATATAGTACATTTAAAATATGCATATTAAGTTATTTGAAAGTTGGGAAATTTAATCTATTGATTACAGACAAAAAGAAAAACAGCCACCCCGAAAGGTAGCTGTTCATCTATTCACAAAGAATATGAATAGGTAGTTAAACAAGATCATATATAATATATTTTTTCAGCTATTCAAAAGTAAGAAAAAAACACACCTATTTCCAGATGTGTTTTAATGCGTGAAAATTTAATTCAATTAAAGGGTTTTTTCACTATACCAAGTTCTTTAATCTACACCAATATTCTATTGGTACTATCTGGTTCACCAGCATATCAATTACGATTTGAAACGATCTACAAGTAAATCCTGTAGCTTATGTCTCCACATCTTCACTAAGACAATTATAATATGTAATTTCGCTTTTGCCAATAACTGAAAAATTTAATCAATATCTTCTATGGTTGAGCCACTATCCAAAGTAATTCCAATCTAACTTGCTATTCTTGTCATTACTTTTTGCATAAATGCACTTGTTACTTTACCCTTGCGATCCCTAAATCGTTTCTTATCTACTGTATACAGGTCTGTTAAATTTATTCTACTTGGTTGTTTTGTTAATGTTCCAAATTCCAGATCTGTATTATTTATTTTCATTTGTGACATTAGATTCTTTGGTTCTTCTCCATCTAAATACACTACATTTACCGCATCACTTACTTTTGCATGAGTTGTATTTGATATTATAAGCGACCATCTTATTCCTGTTGTTTCCCTTCCAACACCAGTAGAAACTTCTACCACCCAGATTTCACCTCTATGTACTTTCAGTCTTGCATTACTTTCTAATTCATACAATTTCATTCCACCAGCTATTTTATGTGTTAATATCTTCTGTTCACTTGCTGGTGCTGTTGCATAGGTTGTCTGTATTCTATTGATTAATGCAGGAAAACTTTCTGTTGCATGCCATCTTTTTTCCAGCACAATTTCAATACTTTCATCCATTTCTGCAGTATATCCATAACGCTTTGCCAATTCGTCTATTGCTATTATCATTAAATCAGCATCTACATCATTATAGACTCTTTCTAACCAATCCATTGCATCTTCAAATTCATAAGATACACTTAAATCAATTTTTTCACCAGTCTTGTTATTTCTGGAACACAACTGCATAATGTTTTCTGTTAGACCCTGTTCATTTGCTTCATTATGTATTCTGTCTAACTTTAACATTGCTGTTCTGAATCTGGCAACATTGCTTTCATTTGCTTCTGTACAAGTGTCCCGATCTGGTTCATACTTGCCAGAAAATATGTTTTCTTTTGGCATAATAGCCCTCCTGTGCTATTTGTGATGATTTTATTATACCAAAATCAAACCCTTTTATAAATTCGTATTTTACTCTTCATCTTCAAAATTCATATCTATATTTTCTTTGTCTGTATAGCCATCTATCACATTTCCATCGTCATCAATGAAAAATACACGATATTTCTTATCTGTCTGATCTATGATATTTACATATGTATTTTCATTGTGAATTTCATAAATCACAGGTGCATCATTCTCAGCAGAGCTTTTTATAAGTTTTCCAATTTGTGCTTTTCCTAAATCATATATAAAACTTACAGCTAAGGGCAAAATTACATTCAAAAGGATAAATTTTATAACCGCATAGAAGTGTTCTTTAAATTTGCTGTTTTGAATAACTGCATCACCGAGCGTATCATTTTCAATTTCTTCCCTAACAACATTTTGTAATTCTTCTTTGCCTATGTCTGGCTCTCCAGCTTCTTCTCTTGCTGTTTCATATGCATATTCAATAGCTTCCGAAAGTTTTGAATTAATTATATTTTCTGTATTTAATAACTTTCCTAAATTAGATTGCAAGCCTTCAAATGCACTCATATCTATTTTTGGCATCTGAAACGTGAGTTGCTGTAATCCTGCTTGTATTCCTGTCAGTTTTTCATAATCAATCTTTTTAGAAAATTCCGACCACATACGCATTGATTTATTAATAGAACTTTCTGGATCATTTAAAACTTTTTGCCATGCCTGCATTTGCTTATAGGCATCATTGCCTGTTATAGATTTGTATGTAGCTTCTAATCCTGCTTGAATCACTTGCATATTCTTTAAATAATCACCATTAAATGCTTTTGTAGATGCATCTATTAATTCGCTTGTTGACATTTTATTTACCTCCTGCCATAGTTCTTATATCTTCATATCAAAAATTTCTTCCGTAAGTACTTACAAATATATTGTAAGTGGTAATTTTCAAAAACACAATATGACATCATATGACATTTTAGGACAACTTTACATTTATGATGTTTTACTAACAAAATATTTTTCTATCATTTCCAGCCGAATCTCATACATCATATTGTGGTTTACCTATTTTCCAAAATACTGTATGTTGTGGTGTTTTTCAAGTGTAAAAAAGCAGGTCATTAACCTGCATTTATATCTTTATAGAAATAGGAATCTGGAATAGGAATTACTTCTACTTTCTTATCATCTAAGTAGCTTAATGCTTTTCCAGATAACATTATTGTGGAATCTATATAAACCTTTTTTAAATTCTTATTTTTCATATCCTGTTCAAATGCATCCACTTCTTCATCTGTCAATAATAATACATATTTATCATTGTCTATCTCAACTGCATTTTCAAGTTCAATCATTTCCTTTATGTGTTGCGTTATCTTATCTTCTATGTAATAATCTTCATCTTTTGAAATCTTACTTACAAAATCGGTTTTATAATATTTTAGATTTGCAGAAATGCCATCTGAATATTTGCTACCATCTTTCCTTATCCCTGTTATAACTGTTTTCAATCTTTGATATGTCACATCTTCACAGATGTTATTTTCATTATTGGTACATAAAATAAATTTTCTACTACCGCCATCTTCCATATTTAGATCCATCACTGCTTGTCCTGTTGTACCAGATCCAGCAAAGAAATCTAAAACAGTTATATCTTTATTCGAATTACAACTAATACATTTTTTTATAAGAGATATTGGTTTTGGATAGGAAAAAGAACTTTTTCCATTTATTACACCTTCTAAATCCCTATTTCCTAAATCATTGTTTATTAATAATGATGATACATTTTCATATTCAACAGAATCTAAATATCTTTTTAACTGCGGAACTTTTGCCTTGAAATATATTATATTTTCAGCCACCTTTTTATCTAAATCTTTCTTTTTATACAACCAACCTCTTTTTGGTATTTCACATTTTTCTCCTGTTAATGGATTAATATAATCATATGTGTATTCTGGTTTTTGATATGCTGTATCAGAAGAATTCCCAAGATCTGAAATCCTAAAAATTCTAAATTCATCATCTACATATTTATACTGTTTTGTTCCATCAGGAATATTTTTATTTTTCAAATAATAATTTTTCAATTCTGCCTGTGCTTCTTCTGGTGTCATACCATTATCTTTACATTTTTTCACTAATGCTAATATATCATCAAAGGATTCTTTTCTTTGGGAAAAAAATGATTTTCCTAAATGCTTTTTATCATTTCCATAAACTAATACATACTCTGTTTTTATAGATACATTGACTGAATTATTATTTCCAGAATTTTTCGCCCATATAATATTAGCTACAAAATTTTCTTCATTAAAAATTGAATCGCATAAAATTTTTAATTGACTATATTCGTTATCATCAATAGAAATAAAAATAACTCCTTGCTGTGATAGAAGTTTTTTTGCAATTTTTAACCTTTCATTCATAAATGATAGCCATTTACTATGTCTATATCCATCATCTTTTCCAACTATTCTATCTTCATAGATAAAATCTTTATTTTCTGTATTGTATGGTGGATCAATATAGATTACATCTATCTTTCCTTTATGTGTTTTTTACAACAATTTAAGACTGTGTAAATTGTCACCTTCTAATAAAAAGTTGTATGGAAGGTCTGGAGCTGAAACTATTTTTTTATCTTTACCTTATGTAAATACTGGTATGTTATTAACCATCATATCATCTACTGCCTCAGAGTGTTGCTCCCAGACTAACCCATATCTTTTTTCATTGAGTTCATTTATAATATCATTTAATAGTAATCTATCTGTATCATCTATTGCTTCTTTTTGCTTCAATGCTTCTGTTTTTGCAATAAATTCTTCCCTCTTTTGTTTTGATATATTTGCCATTTTCATTCTCCTTGTTGTTTACAAAGAGAATGATTTTTTTTAGTGCCTTTTATAATAAAAAAAATGCGGTTTCCCGCATTTTTCCTTAGAAGAAATTTTCAATACATTCCCAGTTATCGGTCATTTCTTCTGTGTATTCTGTATTATTCAAAAATAGTTTTGGTTCATCATCAACATTTTTATTTCTTACAAAACCAAAATTAATATGATGATGTTTTGCATATTCCTTTAATGCATTGAATTTCTTCTCTGCATACTTATCAATATTTTCATCTGATCCGCTGTCAGATTCACCGCCTTTTGTTTCAATAATCCATACAGAATTATCTTTCATTTTTATTATGTAATCGGGATAAAATAAGCACTGGTTCATCATTCCATCATAGTATACAATAGAAAAATATTCTGCTCCTTTATCACCATTCTTATATACCCATTCTATTTTATCTGTCTTTTCACAATAGCGTTCAAATACCCTTTCTGGCTTAGAGCGTAACCCCTTTATGAAACAATCTGTTGTGTAATCTTTATAGGCATTTGATAATAATACCTTTACATCTTCAATGGAATCATCATATAAAAATAAATCTTCCTCTGGTATCTTAAATTCGGATGTTTTTGGTGCAACCTTAAAACTTGGATCTACAACAATCTGCGACATTGCTTCTCTGAAATCATACTTTAATAAATCCCTGTTATTGATTACAAATGCATAATATTCTGTCGTTGTTAGTTTTAATAACTTGCCACCATTTTTCATTCCATAAAATAATTTTTTTAATACCCTTGATGCAGTACTATAATCTGTTTTTAATTCAGATTTTAGCATATCCATTGTCTGCTTAAAATCAAGTCCATCATAATGTGTTTTTACATCCTTTGTGAGTACTACTGTATTAGTTTCTTTTAATAATCCACTGGTTAATACTTCTTTTCCTGTCTTTACATCATATTTGATTTTATCAGTAACATCATATTTTCCAGCTTCAAACATTGGCTTATTCTTTGTTGGTGCTGTTAAATGGTATTTATCAGTCATAAATTTTTTGATTCTTCTAAATACTTCTGCATCCCCAAGACCTGCAACATCTTGATCCCTATTTTCTTTTTGTATTGAAAATACTTTGCATTTGTCCTTTAATTTAATACGTTTTACACTGTAGGCAGAAAATAATTCAGCTTTCACACTTTCCTTATAATCTTCATCAAATGTGTAAAGGTAACAATTATTAAGCAATTCTTTATTATAGAAATGTGATTCTGGCATCCTTCGGATTCTTCCGATTGTTTGGATCTGAAAATCTTCACTCATATTTTCACGAAGTTTTACAAGTATCTTGGCTCTTGTACAGTTCCATCCAGTTGCAACAGCCTGTTTCATTAATAAAAACTGCTGTTCACCATTCTTTGCCTTTATTTCATCAAGATTGATTTTATCCGACTTATCACTCATCCATTTTGCAAGTGCTTTATTTTCATATGAATAACCCATATCATTCAATATTTTTTCTATGGATTTTATTAAACCCTTTGATTTATCTGGAAATTGAATAAGTACTAATGGATTAATGTCTACACCGATATTTTTATATTCATCACGAATTGCCTTACGTTTTTCATCGGCAAGCTTTAAAAGTAATTCATTTTCGTTTGTAATATGTCCTGCTGTCACACCTTCATTGATATATAAAGCCTTTGTAATAAGCTGTGCATTTATTACATCTCTTTCATCAATTTCAATCCATTCAAACTTATTATTTTTCTTTGCTGTAGCCGATACACGAATAATAAGTTTTGAATTAAATTCATTAATAACAGCCTGTGATTTTGATGTATTGTATGCATGTTCTTCATCAACAATGATAACAAATTTAAAACCTGCTCTATGTGCCTTTGCAATCTGATCGATAAGGTTTTTATGTTCTGATTCAGTCATTGCCTTTTTATTAGCATTATTTACTTTTTCCCAGTTAATAAAAACAGTATCACCAGCATCAAAGCCATTTCTTAAAGTATCATCAATATCCTTTGCTACTCTGTCCTTCATATGCTTTTCCATTTCTACCTTGCTTTGTTCTTCGAGATCACCAGCACCAGGGCAGAACCACACAAATACTGTATCTTCATCAAAATTATTAAAATATGCTTCTATATATTTCAACAAGATGATAGTTTTTCCAGATCCAGTAGGTGATTTTATTACAATACCATCTTTTGAAGTATTGCTTAATGAAATCATCTTATCAACACATTCATCTTGAAAATCAATTTTCTTTACACCGATCATTTAGTTACCCCCTTTAATGTCTTTTGCGAAATAGTAATCTGGAATAGGTAATACTTCCACCCCTTCAGTATCTAATTTATCCATTATTTTTCTGGATAAAAATACTGCTCCATCAATATAAACTTTTATCGGATTGTAACTATCTATGTTGCTTTCAAATTTCTCTGCATCTTCATCTGTCAATAAAACAACATATTTATCATTGTCTATACTGATACCATTTTCAAGCTGAATCATTTCAACAATATGTTCCATTAATGCATCTTCAATAAAGTAATCTGGATCATTAGAGTATTTATCAACAAAATCTGTTTTATAATATTTTAGATTTGCTGGAATACCTGTTAAATCTAAAATTTCAGTTTTTCCTATTAATTTTATAATTCCATCAACAACCTTTATTTGAAACTTCTTAAATTGACTTTTATTTTCTTTTTTAATTGATTCTATATTTTCTAATAATTCTGTTGAATCCTTAATGTCTTTCAATTTTATTTCATGTTCAAATAAAATTTCTTCTGTGCATTTCTGGTAGTGATATGTATTAATTACATCACCTATTCGCTTGTATGTAATTTCTTCGCAAATATTATTTTGATTATTTGTACAAAGTATAAATCTTCTGTTTCCACCATCCTCTATATTTAATTCCATTACTGCTTGCCCTGTTGTTCCAGAGCCAGCAAAAAAATCTAATATTATTGCATCTTTTCTGTAATATGCTTTTATCAATTTTTTAATTAATGCAACTGGTTTTGAATAATCAAATTCATCTTCTAATCCAAATGCCTTTAAATCCTTTTTTGCATTATCATTTGAATAGATATTATTTATAAATTCTATTGAACTGGTTGCCTTAGTCCTCTTATTGTAGATAATACAAGGTTCACCATTTTCATCTTTATCAATTTTAGCATTAAGATATGTTTTTGTGTATATTCTGGCAGAACCATCATTTTTTCTTTTTATAACTACAAAACCATTTTTATATCCAAAGTCAAATAATTTTTTTCTCCATCTCCATGCCCAATCTGCACGTTTATGATTTCCTTCTTTTCTTTCTTTCCATTTTTCTATATCACCACCAGCATAGAATGTTTCACCTTCTATTTCAAGTGGATAATCTAAACTACTACTATATTGCAAGCTGTCATAGTCAAGTGTTTGATTTAACTTATATTTGCCTCTTTCCTTTTCAAATTCATCTGAATATTTAAAGGCAGGATCAACGTGTTCTTCCATTGCAAATATATCTTGATTTCTTTTTGTGTACACTAAAATATAATCATGATTTTTTGCATATGCTGTTGTAGTTTTTCCACTTTTTTTAGTTATTCTTGGCATAGAAATGACGAAATTTTCTTCTGTAAAAATTTCGTCCATTAATATTTTTAGTTGTGAAAATTCATTATCATCTATTGATAAAAAAATCAATCCATCTTCTTTTAATAGGTCATAAGCAATATTTAAACGTTCGCTCATAAAAGATAACCACATAGAATGCCTATATGCATCTTCTTTTTTAACAAATTCATCCATATATACAAAATCTTTATTTCCTGTATTGTATGGTGGATCAATATAGATTACATCTATCTTTCCTTTATGTGTTTTTTCCAACAATTTAAGACTGTGTAAATTATCGCCTTCTAACAAAAAATTTATTTTTTCATCATCTGGATTACCACAAATTTCACGTTCTTTTATTTCATCAAAGACTGGAATAGCGGTCTCCATTTTTTTATCAACATTTTCTTCATGCTGTTCCCATATTAATCCGTATTTCTTCCCTGTTAATTCATTTATAACAGTATTCAAAAGTAATTTTGTATCTTCATCATCTTTATACTGTGTTTTTAATGCTTCAATTCTATCTATCAAATCATCTCTTTTGATTTTGGACAAATTAGCCATAATAGCCTCCTTTTTTGCTTATAAAAAGCCCACTTTACACATATTTTAGCATAAAATGAGCTTATATTCTATATAAATATCTTTATGTACTACACGCCTTGATGCTGATGCATCAATTCCCAGTCTACCGCACAAAAAATTTACCGAGCCAGAAAAAGCACTAGCATGGCAAATCTTTTTGTTTGGTGTATTATTTTTCGCTTTTATATTTATTTTTTATAGTAAATCTTAATACAGCTATTTTTCTACTTCCCCTTTTATTCACACGCTGATAACTTACATCTAAATTTGTTTTTTATTGATTTGTTTAATTGCACTATCTAATTTTCTTGTAAAATCCGCTGTTCTTATAGATGCATCACCATAAAATCGAAGTTTTGCATCTTCAATGTATATACTTACATCATTTTTGAAATTTGAATTACAGGATAACCACTTGAACAAATTTAATTGAAATAATGTTGACAATTTTACAATATCATTTAGCAAAAATACTGAGTATTCTTCTTTACGCAATTTAAGATAAAATTGTTTTACATCTTCACTTAATTTAAAATCTATGTACCTTTCTTCTTCATCCACTTCTGCATATTCTATATAATGATAATGCTTTGTCTTTTTGTCAGTTTTTATTCTTAATGATTTATTCATTATGTCTTTAACGGCTAAATTTATATCATTAACGGTTACTTCACAATATGGATTTTGAGGATTAAAAATTTTTCCGATTGCACTATATGATATATGATATGTCTTAAAATCATCATCTGTTGGTTTTACCAATGAGATTATGGCATATACCATGTCTAATTGTCGTTTTGTAAAATTATTATCAAAAATATTTCTTATTAGTTTAGTCGATTCTGCAACTTTTTGTTGCATATCAAATTCATTTATTTCTATCATTTTTCTCCTTTTTTTATTCTTGCAATTAATATGACAGTTAAAGTGTAAAAAGTAAGATTTTTTTATTTTTTTACACTTTAACTATAAAACTTACACTTTAGAATCCAGCTATCCCAGTATTTATAAGGCTTTGCACGATTCTGTATTATATATATTATTATATTCTCTATTATAGTATAGTAGCATCAGATTAAACTGTACCTCAAATACTTACTAATAATTTTCTTTTTTTAGTTAAGTACAAATAATTTATTTTTTCATTCTTCATAAAAAAATATATATTTTTTCATATCTTAAATACAAAAAATACATATTTATTTAGTAAATAAATAGTGAATACGCACTCTATTCAAATGTGTCTAAAATAAATTCATTTTAATGCAGGTTCTCTAATGAAATAAATCATGAGGATATATGCAACGCACACAGTTGCATTTTTTATGAAGTAAACATTGACAGTAGATCAATGAAATTAGTTAAGTGTACTCTTTATAATTAAATTTTTTGTAAATACGCATTGCGCACAATTTTGTTCAATACAAAATTTGTGGGCAGTAAGGAAAGTTGTAAGGTAGGTACAAATGAATGGTATGAACCAGTCCTCCATTGGTTTATCAATGGGTGCATATTTACCCCAAAATTTATTTTTTACTTTCAAGGATCTTTTTGTAAGACAAATACTTTTGTATTTGTCTACGCAAGGAAAGGGGTCGTGGGGAAACCGTGTAAGCTCGGTGTCCCCCCTTCTTTCTTTGTTACTTTCTTTCTTATTAGATAAATTATTTGAGTGTAAATAAAATACCCCTAAAGTCTTCCGCTTTTGTTTGTAAAGTGAAGGAATTTCCAGTATTTTAATTTCTTTCACAATAACTATAAAACTTACACTTTAGCATTTTCTAATGAGCCAATTCCCTTCCAAAAATGAATATCAATGTGGGGAGTTATGCTTATTTTTATTATTTTTACCGCACAAAAGTGTAGGAGCACCCCACCATACTTAAAAAATTTTGATTTTTTGCAACTTTTTTCAAAAAATATAAAAAGAATTTGTTATTGCTTTTTCGCTTTTACCCCTAAAGCCTTCCGCTTTTGTCTGTAAAGTGTAGAAACTTCCAGTATTTTAAATATTTTCACAATAGCTATAAAACTTACACTTTAGCTTGAAAAATTGATTTTTACGCATCACGCAAAAAAGAACCCCCGAAGGAGTTCTTTTCTGTATAGCCTTTTTACTGATTTTTAATATAAAAAAGCTATACAACTTTTTTCTTTTTTCTTAATACAGTCATATTATTAGAAACACTTCGCACCATATATGGTGCGTGAATTTAAATCAAACTATCATCTGGAAGTATTTAAGTGCATCTATAATAGCTTCCCTTTTTTCTGGTGTTACTTGTGGTACTCTTGATTTACCTGCACCAACATTATAGTTTTTACGTTCTATAATTCCAAATTCCTGTTTTACTTGTGCTATATACAAATTTGTCACATTCAAACCATATTTATTTTGCACCTATTCCTGTATTTCCTTATATGTTGCCTTGCTTTCTGCACTGGTTACATCTAATTCCGACATTTCAAGATTTACCTTAATTACGGCATCTGGAGCTGTTCGGGACAACAAGATTACCGTTTCAACGGTATTACCTTTTTCCCACAAGAGCCGCCTTACCTCTTGACCATCCCGATATATTGGGAAATTAAACTCTATTGACTTCAAAGGCTGCTCTGACTCCCCATTTGGATATATCTGAATTTCTTTTATGAGATAAGTAATAAGGCTTTTCTTTTCCTCGTCACTTATTATATCATAGAGCTTTCCGAAATTCAGCATAAGCTTGTAAATATTGTCCAGAGTGATTGTTTCCATTTCGATAGAACTTTTTCTCAGCTTTGCATCTTCAATCCGTTCTTCCAACTCGACAATCGTATCATACAATCCATCAAGCCTTAATGTCATGTCGTGGATTTTTCTTTCTCTGAAACGAGCATCAATAGGCAGATTATCAATCTCTCGTTCCAGACGGGCTTTATTCAAATCTACTTCTTTCAGCTTGCTCTCATAATTGGCAAGTTCCTTATCAATAGCAGTGGTATCGGTCTGTACGCCAATACGCTTTTCTATCTCTTTTGCAAAATATTTATCACTTACCAGTTCTTTAACAGCTTCAATTACAAGTGGTTCAATGTCTGTTTTTCTAAGCGATGCCTTGTAATCACAATGATGTCCTCGCTCCTGCTTATTTCTACCACAAATATAATAGTAAACCTCTTTGTATGTGCCGTCTTTATTTGTCCAAGCGTGTTTGTTCGTATACATTGAACTTCCACAAAGGGGACACTTTAATATCCCTGTCAAAAGGTGCGACCTATCCTTACCGATTTTGGATGGCTGTTTAATTCCTGTTGCCATACGCTTTGCGTGAACCTTTTGCCACAATTCCTCGCTGATAATTCCTTCGTGTTGTCCATCTTCCAGAATATAATCCTCTGCATGAACCTGCTTATATTCATTTTTTGTACCTTTTACCTTTTCTCGTGTTCTTCTGCCATAAGCAATCTTTCCACAATAAACAGGATTGTCTAATATCAACCGTATAAAATGACTGCTCCAAGTTTCCAATATGCCATTCTGACGAGGTATCTTCTTTATACCTTGAAGATTAAGATATTTTGCTACTCCGCCAAGTCCTATGTCAGAATTAGCAAATTTATCAAATATAATTCTGATTGCTTCAGCTTCCGTTTCTTCTATCAAGAGCTGATTGTCTTTCAGATAATATCCGTATGGTGCAAATCCACCATTCCACCCACCTTGTCGTGCTTTTTCTCTCCGTCCATTCATTGTCTGTTCAATGATATTTTCTCTTTCAATTTCTGCAACCGCAGATAATACAGAAATTAAAAGTTTTCCGCTTGTCTGGGATGAGTCAATACCTTCCTCAATACAAATAAGATTTATTCCATACGACTGCACAAACTCCAATGAATTTAGAATATCTGCTGCGTTTCTTCCAAATCGTGAAAGTTTATAGACCAGAATATAATCTATCTCCAATCCGTTCTTTATATCGGAAAGCATCTTCTTAAAAGCAGGTCTCCCCTCAATAGATTTTCCCGATTTACCCGCATCTTCATATATATCAACAATCTCCATTTCCTCTCTGTCAGCAAATCGTTTCAGGCTATTCTTCTGCCCTTCAAGGCTATATCCGTCCACCTGCATTTCAGTACTTACTCTCGGATATAAGACACATTTCTTTCCTTCTCTGTTCATCGTACCACCTCCATAAATTTATAGGGAAATGTGATATGTAAGGCTGCGTAACCTACGCAGCACAATCCAATTCCTGCAAAACAGTCTTTCCGTATTTTTCAACTATCTGCACCATAACATTGATAAAAGAATTGAATATTTCGGTTTCATCTTTCAACTGTTCGTTTTTCAGTTCTGTATTATGAATTAACTTTTCATTTCCCATAAACGAATACCTCCGCTAAAGCTAAAACGGCTGTACCTCTAAATTATAGAAATACAGCCGCCATTTTACCAATGTGCAAATCTATCCCTCATACCTGCTTTACACATTTGTTTTCATTTTTTTCAAGTGCAACACTAATGGCAAGAGCCTTGTCAACTCTTGCCATTATGTTATTGGGCATCATTCCCATATACTGTTTTAACCTCTGCTTATCAATCGTCCGAATCTGCTCAAGCAGGATAACAGAGTCCGTGTCAAGCCCTTCATAATTACTTACTGGGATATGTGTGGGCAACTTTGCTTTTGTGTGTACTCGGCTCGTAATTGCTGCAATGATTACCGTCGGGCTGTGCTTGTTTCCTATATCATTGGAAATGATAAGTACAGGTCTTGTGCCGCCTTGTTCTGAGCCAATAACGGGGTTAAGCTCTGCATAGTAAATGTCGCCACGCTTAATAATTCTTTCCATTGTGTTTTACCTCCCATCTGGATTCAGGCAGATTAGTTCTGCCTATGTAGGCAGCCAAACAAAAGGAAGTATTTAAGGTCGGAAGAATATTATCAATATCTCTGTTCTTATGACCACCTTTCGTTTGGCTGATATGATAGGAGCATTTCAATTTGTCCTCGACACCCCGAAATGCTATGGGAAGTCGCCAAACGGTCAGCAGCGAACTGGCGCCACGGGAGTTCCACCCCAACTGTCGTTCTGACAGAGCCGCCCTCATTGCCTGCGACGTTTTTTTCACGCTCGGACTGTGACTGGACGGGAGTATCATTATCCTCTTTGTGGGTTATGGCGAAATCGGGAGCTGCCCGATATTTTGAGTCGGTAAAGATAGGCTCACCACCTTTCAATCGCTCGCTGCCGCTTGGCAGGTCGTGGCGTACCGCTGCACACGCTTATGCTCATCACAATCACAAAGAGAAAGTATTTGGCGAATGGGTATTCGGTTGTCAAGGAGCTATCCCGTTTTCGCCACACAAAGGAAAACAGGGTAAGAGTTTTTTGTCCTCTCACCCTGTAGCCCGTGGGAATATTCAATTTTCCCCTCTACTCAAAAAACTTTTTTAATTTTTCTTTGAGCCTATCCATTCTTCTGTAAACAGCTTTTTCAGTAATATCCAGATACACCGCAATTTCACGGGTTGAATATCCTTGTATCTTCATCAAAGCAATCTGCAATGTAAGCCTGTCCACCTTAATCAAAACTTGATAGAGGTGCTGATTTTCGATGTTATCCAAAAAGTCCTCAACCGTTTTTATTTCGGGTGGTGTTGTATCCTCTGCGACTTCATCAAGGTATGTACCTGCTTCCTGCATACGCTGATAGTACCGTCTGTCAGAATTAAAAATCGCCCAATCATGAACACGGAGCTGTTCTATAGTGTCTTCGCTAACCCCCAAGCTCCGTAACTGCTTTTCCTCGGCTTCTTTCCAGAGCCGCCATTTCTTTTCTTCTCTGGCTTTGTTGTAAGCCATAATGTGTACCTCCAATCTGAATTTTTTTGAGAAATTCAGATTGAGGTGGGCTACGGCACCCAATGCCAGAAGCAGGTTTATCCTGTGTTGCGACAAAAAACGACAAACAAAAAGCCGCAAAGGTACTAAGACCTCTACGGCAACACGCATAATTATCTCTATGATATAGATATGTGACTTCTACTCGAAAAGTAGAAAAGTGCCACGAGCAAGCAAGGCTTTTTTTAATAAGTTATCCTCACTTCTACGTGACACTATGTAAATAACTGCTGCTTCTGATAAGCAGCGTGATGGTCGTGCTTGACCAACACATAAAAATCCCTCCAAACTCGAAAACGGGTTTAGAGGGCAGTAAAATTTAGTCTGGGCGTGACAAAGCCGCCCACCAAAGCACCGTTTTTTTTATTCGGCGGGCTTGTCCTACCTATGGTTATATAAAAACAGAGCCGACAAACTGCGATTACTCACTTGTTCATCGGCTCTGCATCTTATGCGTCTGGCTCTTTGATGACGGTTATTTGTAAATTCTTTACATCAATCAATGTTTCCTGTTTACATTTTGGGCAGTAAAGAGGATAGTTTTTCAAAACTGTGTCCTCTCTGCTTTTGTTTCGGGTTTTGTTTCCGCAAAGAGGACATAATAGCCATTCTGTCTGCTTCAAGTTACAACCTACCTTTCAAAATTAAATACATTTACTTACTATCATTCTGCGATAAGCTCCAATAACACGATTTCTGGACGGTTATTAAATCGAATAGGGATTATACTATTGCCAAGTCCTCTGCAAACAATCATATTTGTGTCACCTTTCGTATATAAGCCTGCATCATATTTTGGAAACAAGCCTTGATTTGGAGCAACCAAACCGCCAATAAACGGTAAACGAAACTGACCACCATGTGCGTGACCGCTTAAAACTAAATCGACACCACAATTTACATAGGCTTCAAACAATTCTGGGCGATGTGAAAGCAAAATAGTGTAATTGTCTTTATCTCCGATTAGTCCCCGTAATTTCGTATCAACCATAGCAGGAACTTCTCCAAACATATCCCCTTTAAGCGTAAAGCTTGGGTCGGAAAGTCCGATAAGCGTAATGTCATCTCCATTATATTCTAACTGCATTGCTTTATCTTCAAGGACAACTACACCAGTATTTTCAAGTTCTGCTTTAAGCTCATCATACTGTGACAAACTGGCTTCGTGATTGCCTGTTACATAATATGTATCTGCAATTTGAACAGCTTCTTTTGCAAAATCAAGGGCAACATCAATGTCCGTATGTTCAGCATCAACTAAATCACCCGTTATTACTATTATGTTTGGCTCACATTCTGACAGTATTTGTAACAGTTCTGCATTGTCTTCTCCGAACACTGCATTGTGCAGGTCGGATATTTGAGCTATCCGAAAACCATTAAATGCGGCAGGGATACGATTGCTTGAAACAGTCACCGTACTCAACATCAAAGCTGTATTGCTCCACATAGTCCAAATAATCAAAGCAGCAATCAACGTGCATACAGAAATCAAAGTTTTTTTAGATAATCGTTTTTTCATGGTGTTCTCCATCTTTCCTATATTATGATATAGAGCCAACCTTACAATTAGATGAATTTTGACTTACAAAATAGTAAGCTAAAAGAGGCAGACAATTCCGTTCAAGAATTACCTGCCTGCCCCTCTATGAATGCAATAATATTGAGAACTATTGCACACTAATTATATCTACGATAGATGTTTTCTCCAATTTTTTAATGGGGTTTCTTACTGCCAAAATTACTGCAATGGCAACAACAACAATAATGATACCAAGCTGAACCAGAGGAACACTCCATGCATCGCCCCATTTATAGGTTATAAGTTTGCTAAATAAAATCTTGTTACAGACTATTCCTAAAACGCTACCGCAAATAGTACCTGTGATTGCATAGGTAGATGCTTCGGCAATAATCATTTTAGCCAGTTGCCTGTTACTTAATCCAATCGCTCGAAAAACTCCGTATTGTTTCATTTTTGCCACCACACTCATAGCTATGCTATTTATGATATTGAATAGTGTAATCAATGCAATCAATACCAAAAAGCCATAAATGAAAAGCCCAAAACAATAGTAAGCCCCACGGGTGTTACTATTACCCATTCGCTCATCAGAAAATGTATATTGTGAGCCTACCAAGCGGTGTATTTCATTTACATCATTCTCTGTGGCATTTTGAGATAACTGTATATCAATAATACTATAATCCGTTTCGCCCGTCAGTTTTCTAAAGGTATCCTCAGAACAAATGAGCTTGCCAACATCTTGACGATTATTAAATGGGCAGTCAGATAACATACCGACAATCTCCATATCAGCTTGGCTGCCATTCAAATTTAAGGTAATGACATTGCCTACCTCAATGTCGTTTTGTGGCTCAAAAACGATAAGTCCTGTATTACTTTCACTTTGTGCTTTTTCCAAGCTGCCGGACAAAACATAGTCCTTTGCCCAGTCAAACTGCATGTCTTCATATGAAATAAGGTCAACAACTTTTTCCTCGCCATTTACGATTACGGGAACATTGTAAGCAAACATTCGCCCATAAACATTTTTTACGGCGGGATTTTGCTGTAATTCCTCAATAAATTCAGCCTTTACCGAGCAGGTATCTTCTGGACTGATAACAGATATATCGGCAGTCCACGGCTGTAAAGGCGTCAATGTGTGATTCATAAAATCAATAGTTACTGAAAATGCAAGAAAAAGAATAATACTGATTGAAAATGAGCTAATCATTAAAATAAAATTCTTTTTGCTTGCTTTAGCATGATGAATACCAAGAGAAGTGTCTATCTTGAAAAACTTGGTATTCGCCGCTTTTTTTACAGGTTGTAAATCATTTGCATTTCCAGATACCGCTGCCAAAGGAGAAACTTTGGATGCTTTCTTAGCAGGAGAACGGGCAGCAAGGAGAACTGTCAACAAACCAACAACAATACCCGCTATAATACTTGGATAGCTTATACTAAAAGCAGGCATTCCACCAAAATATTGTGGACTAAGCTGCCGCAAAATAAAACACAATACCCAAACCAATACCATACCGCCGATAACACCAAGTGGAATTGCAAAGCGACACCAATTCATAACCTCTTTACGTACTAACTGCATAACCTGTTTAGGTGTTGCCCCTATGCAACGAACCATTCCAAAAAACTCTGTTCGCTGTGCCACATTAGTGTTCATACTACTTGCAATCATTAAAACGCCAGCCATCAAAACGAGGAAAAATAGAATTATTGCAACAGTATACACCTGTGCCATGAATGAATCATCACTCTGCCCCATCAAGCCAAGCAATGTTATATTTTCGGTTACTTGTTTATCGGACAATCCGTACTGTTCTTTAATCTCAGCTATCTCTTTTGGAATGTTTCCTTTATTATCAAATAGCACGAAAAACATTGTATACTCAGATGGGTTAACATCTGTTTCATTGGAGTAAATTGTTCGAAAGCCATCTGTTGTCAAAAACACACCATAAACATCTTCACGCATAAGGTTTGCGGAATTTTTCATAAAGCCAGAAATAATATATGAGAATTCCGTTCCATTTGGCGTTGTAATTACAATTTGCTCACCAATTTTTAACTTTAGCGTATCCTTCGCATTGATTGATATCATTGCTTCATTCTCAGTTTTAGGAAACGTCCCTTCATCCAACACATTAAAAATTTCTGTAACTATGCTTTCATTTCCACCGCATATACTCACATTTTTTCCATGCAAAGTATATTCTTGTTCTCCTCGAAAATTCAGCGTACCATAATCGGCAACAGTAGCTACCTCTGGTCTGGAAGATATAAGCATTGCATCTTCATCACTAATGTTTTGTATGCCAATATGCCAATTTCCGTTTTCCTGCTGTGCCTGCAAAATCTGCCCTCTGATAAACATATCAGCCATACCGAAAATAGCTGTTACCAGAAAGACAGCCAATACAATACAAATAATAGACATACGATTTTGCTTTCGATGTACTTTTGCAGAAATAGGAACAAGGTCAAGATAACTTTTCATTCGCATTACCTCCCAAGTCTGTCAGCACACCGTCTGTGACACGCAAGACACGGTCAACCATAGAAGTAAGACCGTTGTTGTGCGTAATCATAAGTATTGTTTGTTGGTAATGTCTGGATGCTTTTGTCAGCAAATCAATAACATCTTGGCTATTCTTGCTATCCAGATTGCCTGTCGGCTCGTCCGCAAGAATCAACTTCGGTTTTGTAATCAATGCCCTGCCAATAGCGACACGCTGCTGCTGACCGCCAGAAAGCTGGCTTGGCAAATGGTTTCTTCGTTCTGTTAAGCCGAGCAATTCTAATATTTCTTCTACATCAGAAGCTTTCGGTTTGCGATAATCCAAAAGAAGCGGAAATGCTATATTCTGTTCCACCGTCAATTCAGATACAAGCTGAAAAGACTGAAAAATAAAGCCGATATTCCTCCTTCTGAAAATCGTGCGTTCTTCTTCTTTCATAGAAAATAAGTTATTCCCATCCATCGTGACTGTGCCAGAAGTAGGAACATCCAATGCACCGATACAATTTAGCAGGGTACTCTTCCCAGAGCCAGACTCTCCAACGACAGCAACGAACTCACCTTTTTCCAGAGAGAACGATACATTTTTCAAAGCATCGACTTTTGCCTCACCAGTTCCGTATGTTTTACACAGATTTTGTACTTTTAAGATTTCCATTTATAAGTACCTCCTTTCTCACAAGGATAGAAGTAACAGCTTACAATCAGATGAATTTAACCTTACGATTCCGTAAGGAAAGACAATGTAAAGGTTGTTCCCTGTAATCGCTCGCTCTGAACAGAAAGAATACCGCCTTGTCCCTCAACAATCGCCTTTGCTAATGGCAATCCAAGTCCAATCCCTTGACTTTCTGAAGTATTTTTGCTTCGATAAAATCTCTTAAATATGTGGTGTATATCCTCTTGGGAAATGCCGTGTCCGTTATCCGTAATAAATATTCTAATCATAGCGGGCGTTTGTTCCCACGATATAGAGATTTTTCCCCCTGTATCTGTATGGTCAAGTGCGTTTTTGATAATGTTGCCAATGGCTTCGCCCGTCCACTCTATATCACAGTAAAGCATCTGTTCCAAATCACCATCTATCACAATTTCCTTTTTTTCATTGTCCGCCCGTGTTGTCAATTCACTAATTGCGTGATTAATAATATTCGGGATACTGTAATTGGATTTTTCAAAAGAGATGCTCCCTGCATCTATTCTTGTGATTTTCAACATAGATTGAATAAGCTGTTCCATTCTCTTTAATGCAGTTCCAATCTTTAAGGAAAATTCTTTGACCGTTTCGAAGTTTTCTGGCTCATTCTCAATAATTTCCTGATACATCATAAGTGCCGACAGAGGCGTTTTTAATTGATGTGATATATCAGAAATTGTATTTTTAAGAAACTCTTTTGTCTTTTGTTCTGTATCATTTTTTGCTTGAAGCATAGTAGCCAATTGGTCAACAGAAGATAAGAGCTGGTAAATAGTTCCCTCGTTAGATTGCGGAAGGTGAACAGTATAGTTCCCATCTATGTAGTCCTTAATGATGTTTTCTGATTCCCTATATAGTCTTTCCCTACGATACAAAAACAGCATTGTACCTAAAAACAGAAGCAGCGTCCATAGAAATAACATCACAAACAGAGATGTCAGTATTGTATTTTTAACAGCAGATACATAAGGTAAATTTTCTATATCCGTGCTGTTTGAAAGACCAATTTCGGCTAAAAACTTATTTCCTGTAGTGCCTGCTTCCGTATTCATTAAGGCTGTTGCAATTACTTCCTTTGAAATTCCTTCTTCCAGTAAAGAAGTAGCAATCGCATTATTGTGTGTTAAAAACATTTCTTTGGTAGCCGCCGTTTGCGTGTCAATGACAGCTATTCCCATCAAAAAAAGCAGCAAAACAAGAGTAACAATGAAAATGCAATAATAACGGCTATGTTTATCATGTAAGAAGTTCATTCGTCCACCTCTTTCCACTGATAACCAAATCCTCGGACTGTTAGTAAATGTTCTGGATGTGATGGGTCTGTTTCTATTTTTTCTCGCAGTCGTCGCACATAGACGGAAAGGGTATTATTGTCTACATAATCTCCTGTGCTGTCCCATAACTCGTCTAAAATAATATCTCTTGTAATAATACGGTTTGCATTCTTTACCAACAGGCATATTAAACGGTATTCTGCGGCGGTAAGTTCTAATATTTTTCCCTTTAATAAGACACGGCTTCCTAAAAGGTCTATCTTAATATCGCCACATTCCATAACTGCCCCTGTTCCTTGAGTGGACAACCCTGCCCGCCGCAGCAACGCTCGTATGCGTGAACATAACTCGCCTAACTTAAACGGTTTTGTTATGTAGTCATCACCGCCGCAGTCCAGACCACGAATAATGCTAACTTCTTCATCAGAAGCTGTCAGAAAAATAATCGGTATCTGACTTCCGTTTTTTCGTACTTTTTCACATATCTCAAAACCTGTTCCGTCTGGCAATGTGACATCAAGGATGAGCATATCGTATTTTTCTATCTCAGATAAATAAGTTAGAGTTTCCTGCACAGAACGGACAAAATCGACATCGAAGCCATTTTTCTTTAGCGAATATTGCAGTCCGTCTATTAAACTTACATCATCTTCTAGTAATAAAATTCTATTCTCCATAATCTGTAACCTTTCTCCGCTTATCAACGGGCTTTTTTGAACTTTTAGGAATAAGCCACACCCGATTTATATTTAGGACACCCTCAATACGGTTTTCTTTGCATAACCGTTGCACACGCCGCACCGATATCCCCCAAAGTTCTGCGGCTTCCTGTGCCGTCATATATTCAAACATTTCTGACCTCCTAAAATCGTACTGTATCTATTATATCCGTTTGAACGAACAATATCAACTATGCAAATGTGAATTTTTATATCTTACAAGTAGAGATTTTATATCCTAATACAAGGGATTTCAGACCGTTCTATAAGAACTATCATTTCTGTAAAATATAATAGAAGCATTATATTGATACAAGGTGGTGAGTTTATGGACGCAAGAAACAATGATTTTGACTTCGATTTTACACCGATAGGGCAGGCAATCAAAAAAGCAAGGACAGCAAAAGGTATGACCAGAGATGAGCTTTCTCGTATTGTGGATTATGACCCAAGACATCTTCAAGCGATTGAAAATGAGGGGCAAAAGCCAAGTCTGGAGTTGTTCATTCAGCTTGTGACGATGTTCGGTGTATCAGTTGATGAATACATATTCCCAGATAATGAGGTCAAGAAAAGTTCCGTCCGCAGACGCTTAGACGCAGAACTCGACAAACTAAATGATAAAGAGTTGCTCGTAATAGAAGCAACTGTCAGCGGTCTATGTAAGGCAAAAGAGCCAGAGGAATAAACCTCTGGTTTTTCTTTTGCCCATTCTTAATAGGCAGGAACACCGTAACCATAGATGGAGCTACTTCCAACCGTATATTGATTTTGCCTGCAAGTGTCGCCAGAGTTACCCTCCACGGTGTAAACGACACCGTTTTCGCATTTCTCCACAATGCCTACATGGTCGGTTTCTCCGTCGCCTTCCCAATCAAAAAAGATAATATCGCCTGCCGACGGCTCATAGCTTCGGTCTTTCCATTGTCCGTTACCCTTAAACCAATTTGCACCGTCCACGCAGCCTGCGAATTTTGGGATAATCCCGCTTTCGATATAGCCACATTGGTCGGCACACCAAGACACAAAGCAGGCACACCATTCCACACGCCCCTCAAAGCCGTACCAACTCCAATAAGGCTGACCGCCCTCATTGCCGAGCTGTGTCAAAGCGACCTCCACAATCGCCTGGTTACCGCCGCTTGTGAACGCTCTCCCGTATGGATAATACCGCAGCACATGGGCGGGATATTGCGTGTCGCCATAGCTGTCCCAACCTAACCGTGCCGCCTGCATGGTGGAGAACTCTACCGCATTGGCATAGGAATAGCCGCCATAGTTAGTCTTAGCCCACGAGATATAGCCGTTGCCGAAATTGTAACCCTGCAAGGCAAGTTTGATATGCTCCATATCAATCGGGTTTTCTACCTCGGCAGAGATAAGGGCAGCCTTTAATTCCTGTACACCGCACTCAATCGAATATTCTGGGTCTTGTATCCCGTTCGGCTCGTGGGGATACCTTGTGTTAAAGCTGCCCTCCGCCGCCTGCATCGGGTCAAGTCCACGCCCGCCACTTTCCTGCATCATTACCGCCTTGATAAGCTCCACATATTCGGGAATACCGTACTGTTTGGCATATTTCTGTATCAAAGGCTCATAGGCTTCCACCTCTGCACTGACAGGGGTATAGGCGTTGCTCCCGCTTCCGCCACCAAACAGGGAAACAGCACAGCCGAGCAGGACAACAATGAGAATAATCACAACTGCAATCCAACCACCTGCAATTAAAGCGGAAATCAGAGCTTTTGTTCCTGCAATAATCGCCTTGACCGCAGCTATGGTGGCTCTGACCGTAGCTTTTGTTGCTTCAGCGGTTGCCTTTGCGGTGGCTTTTGCCGCCTGTGCTGCCTTTTGGGCAGTTTTCGCAGAAGCCTTTGCCGCTGCCTGTGCTGTTTTTACCGAGGTTTCCGTCGTTTTGATTGCCGCCTTAGAAGTTGCCTGTGCTGTTTTAATTCCCTTTTCGGTAGTCTTTACCGTTCCCTTAGCAGTTGCTTTCACCGCTTTTTCTGTATTTCGGGCTGTGGTCTTAATCATTTTTTGCCCCTGCTGTCGGGTCTTTATCAACTGCGATTTTGCTGTCTGGGAAACATCGGGGGCAGAGGAACGGCTTGCAGCCCCGTGACGGATCTGCAAGCCGTGTTGTTCTGACATATTCTGTGCTGCTTTCTGTTCTGCGGCTTTGACAGCCCGACTTTGCTTGAAATCGGTTATTTTATCTTTTGCCTTACCGATATTCTCCTGCGTTGTCTTGACTGCCTTTTGCCCCTGCTTATTGAACTGGTGGATACCCTCGTCCTTTACACGGTCTGCCGCATAAGAAATCCTGTCAGCAGCATACTCAGTGGCAGAGTTTTCATCAGCGTAGTATCCCTGTTCTGCCCTTTCCTTTATCCCCACATAGGCAGACTTCATACGCTCACTGGCTATGGCGGCTTTATCTATGGTCTTTATTGTGCCTTTGACCGCATCTCTGGTTTTTATATCAGCCATAGAAAACCTCCTTTCCCAGAGGATTTGCGTTCAAATCAGCCGACCTTTTTTGCCACAACAACGAGCCTGCCGTTCTGTGCGGAGTATTCGCAGGTGGAAAGGGTAATGAGCCTGTCGCCGTATTCAGCGGTCACACCTGTATCATACAAAGCAAGCCCCTTGCACTTCCCGACATAGGAATTAAAATCTTCCTCATTCTCCGCATCAACAAAGTCGTAGTATCGGAAGCCCTCAGAACTGTACGCCACAGTCTTAAACACAGCGACGATTTCATACTCTGCCTGCTCTGTGAGGGTATCAAACTGAATAGTCTTGTGTTCCTCATAGAAGTTCTTGGACTTGTAATCCTCCAACGCTCCAAACATCTTGCCACCCTTAATGTGATGACCGTAGATAACCAAATTTTCACTTTCGACAATATCACCATTCTCCTGCACATAAGGCGTACCTAAGTCGCTGTACTCTTTTTCAAAATTGTGCTTCAGATAGAAATTCGGATTGTTCCTGCTCTGCATCACAGGATAATTGATTGTCGTGCCGGCAATGGAAATCCAACCGACCATATCCTCATTCTGTAAATACAATTCCTGATACTTGGCAAGCACATCTTCTCCCTCGCTGACAGGGGTATCATCTGGCACGGTTTTCTCCGTGGGAGCCTGCTCTACCATTTCGGCAATCTCCTCAAAGGCTTCCGTCTGCTCGTCCACCTGTGCATAGTGATGGTAAATACGGAAGCCGCAAAAAGCCGCCGTACCTAACAGGCACACGGCGGCGGCAATACAGATAATAGATTTATAATTCTTCATAGGTTTTTCCTTTCTTATCTTGAAATTTCTGTCTGTTTTCTGGGAGCAGGAAGCTCCCTGCAATATTCGGGGTATCTGACCTTGATACCCTCCATAAAGTAGGGAGCAAACTCACAGCAGAACAATTCATCTGGCGTGAAATACCGTTCCCGCCCTTCCTCTGCATACCCGTTCCAAAGGTTAAAAGCAAGATGGCAGACCTTGACTGTTCCGCTTGTCTGCCAGCCGCCGTGCATACCCTCTGGCTCGATGCAGTCCTCCTTGAAATTGAACATCTGGTTGATGTTTGCCCTCGTTTCTGAAGCGATACCCATTACATAGAAAAATGCCCTATGATAACAGTCGTTCACTCTGCATTTCATCATATTTTCCAGAAAGAAATCACGATGAGCCGTATCACGGAATTTAATATCAGCCATAAAAAACCTCCTTTCTTAGACCTCACCGAACTTGGTCGTCATCAACTTGTAAAGCTCGGTATTGCGTGGGAACTTGTTTACAAATGGTACAAGAGAGCTGCCAACTTTGAGTAATCCCTGTCCTGCACCGACATTCGTGATATAGCTCATCTGAAGGTCGGAGATATTAAGAAGCTTGGCAAGCTCAAGTCTGTCCGTAGATGCTTGGTTAAGCATAATGATAAATTCGCTGTTAGCAAGCATCGTCCTTGCCGTATGGCTCTGCAAAAGGTCGTCCACATTCTGCGTAATACCTGTACAGTACGCACCGTATTTACGCACACGCTTCCAGAGGGTAAAGAGGAAGTTTGCAGAGTATTCATGCTGAAAGAGCAGATAGATTTCATCAATGAAAATAAATGTGTTTCTGCCTTTGGCTCTGTTCTGTGTGATACGGTTTAAGATACTGTCAAGCACGACAAGCATACCGATAGGCTGTAACTGCTTGCCCAAATCCAGAATGTCATAGCAGATAAGACGGCTGTGGGTATCAACATTCGTGTGCTTTGCAAAGGTGTTGAGCGACCCGTCCGTAAACAGCTCAATCGCAAGGGCGATTTCCTGTGCTTCTGGCTCATTCTGTTTTAACAGTTCCTCACGGAAGTCCTGCAAGGTGGGCGGCGTTCCCATATAGTTGCCCTGCTGATAATAGCGGTACACGCTTGCCGTACAGCGGTCAATGATGGATTTCTGCTTTGCTCCCAAGTTCGTGCCGCCGATGAGCTGTTCGCAAAGGGATAAAATAAACTCCGATTTCAGAATGACAGGGTTTGCACCGTCACCGTAATCAGAGTTCATATCCATAGCATTGATGTGATTTTCGCTTGTCGCAGAGATATGAATGACCTCTCCCTGCATTGCTTTCACAAGCGAGGAATATTCACGCTCTGGGTCAATGATGATTATATCGGCATTAGGGTCGGTCAGAATGATATTCGTCATTTCTTCCTTTGCGGTAAAGGATTTTCCTGCACCTGACACACCAAGAATAAAGGAATTGCCGTTAAGGAGCTGCCTGCGGTTGGCGATAATCATATTTTTGCTGATGACATTCTGACCGTAATACACACCGTTTTCATGGTAGATTTCCTGCACACGGAACGGGATAAACACTGCAAGGCTCTCTGTTGTGAGGGTACGCAGGGCATCTATCTTCCGTACACCAAATGGCAGAGCTGTATTCAATCCGTCCATCTGCTGATATTTCAGCACCGCAAACTGGCACAAATGCTTTCTTGCAGTAGTCAAGAGAGCTTCTGTATCATTGTCGAGCTGCTCTTTGGAATCTGCCGTATGCACCATCGTCAGCACGGCAAACATCATTCTCTGGTCACGGGTTGTCAAATCGTCCAGAAATTCCTTGCTTTCCTTTCGCTGCTGTTCCAAGTCATAGGGGATAACGGCAGAAAAATTGTTGTTCTGGTTCTGCTTTCTCTGCCAATTCGTGATATTGGTTTCCACACCAAGCAGACGGTTTTCCACCTCTCGCACGGCTTCATCTGTGGGAACGGGGATAATGTCAACGGACAGCATCATATTCCTGTTCAGCTCACAAAGCTCCGCCACCATACTGTCCTTGATATATGCCGCATACTCTCTGAGAAAAATCACACGCCCATATCTGTCACCTATTCTGAAGCAGTCGCTCTCAAATTCAAAGGTATCGGGGCAGATAAAATCCTTGAAATCGTGACCTTTCCGCATCGTCTGGGTAATATCGAAGTGGAACGCTGTTTCTTCTCCTGTACGGTAGAAGTCGTGGAAGATACGCAGCTTGTCGCCTGCGTCCAGTTCCATACACTTCGACCCCAGACGGTTAAAGTGGGCGATAAGGTCAGCACCCACACGGGCGAAGTAGTTTCGGGCTTCCTCGATATTCTTCTTGCAGACGGATACGGTTACATACTTATCCTGTACGATGGAATTAGCCCCTGTCGCCTTATCCAGAAGCATTTTGTTGTATTCCTTACGGTACTTATCCAGACCGTCATCAGCCATCGGAATTAAGATGGTCTGTTCAAAATCAGCTTTGTTCAAGCGACGGTTGTTGATAGTGATTTTTGTGGTCGCACCGCTGTCGAGGGAATTAAGAAGCTCCGAGTATTCAAGAAACATCGCTTCCTTATCCTCACGGCTTGCCACGGCATAGTTTATATCTTCAAATTTAAAGGTCTTTGCGTACTTGTTCCTGCCGACAAGGAATATGCCGTCCTCCCAGATTGTCTTAATCGGAATAACATTCTGTACCGACTTCGGCACAACAAACTTTTCCCTGTCCTGCTTGAACAGATTTTTAAGAGTTCTCAGCATTGTTTACCTCCTTGCTGCGTTTCGCATTTTTCTTTTTCGTTTTCTTTGGTTTCGGTGTCCTGCCTTTCTGCTTTTTCCGTACTGTCGGCACCCCTTTTTCGTGGGCTTCAATGGTCGGCTTCATCGTTTCATAATAGAGATTATCTGGCAGGAACATCAGCTTTTTCGGCATCAGAAATTCTGATTTAATCCACGCCCAGACAAACTGCTCTGCGGTCATACCGTTGTATTTGATAAATCCCATAGCCGCAAAGGGGAACGCACCTAAGATACAAACCCAACTGAGGGTTTCCGTACCAAACCGTGGACGGAGAAGGAAATACAAACCCACCGCCACGCCGCAGGCAAGGACAGAAAAAATGAACTGTCTGAGGGACAGTCCAAAAAACATACTCTCCGTATAATTACGGATTTCCTTATTTATCTTGACTTCCAATCATAGCACCTCCCTTACAAGCCCATCATTTCTCTTACAACACGGTCTGCCATTTTGACCGCACCGACAAGGACGAGCATATTGAACACAAGCTCCCCGATATAGCTCCACACCATAGATACCGCAGCCGCATCGGGATTGACTACGGGCGGAGAAGAAGCAAACAGGGAAAAGATAATGCAGGCAAGCACGATAACCGCACCTTCAAGACACACAGCGGCATAGCTCTTAATGAAACTCTTGCCAACGCTCTGGCTCGGCTCTCCCGCAAAAGCGGAAAGGGGTACGGGTGCTATGGCAGTATAGATATACAGCTTGAAAAACCTGCCATATACCGACATAATCATTATGAATGACAGCACCGTAATAAACAGTCCGCCTATCAGCGTGACCGCCCATAGCGGGATACTCTCAAAAAATCCGCAGTCTTCAACGGCTGTCACGATTTCCTGCGGCAACACCGTCTGCTGTGCCGAGCCAAATCCTGCGGCATTCATAATCGTGGAAATCATACCCTGCACAATCTTAAACAGTGCCATCATCAGTTCCAATCCGTAGGTCACTGCACCTTTGGCAATGGCAAAGCGGATAAACAGCTTCAACGCCTGCTCTGGTCGCTTAACTTCTGCAAAATTTCCGCAGGTACGCATTACACCCACAACAAAGAACAGCACGAGCAGGGCAAGTCCGATAGCCTGCACCGCACCGTGAATATCCACGATGACATTCCATATCGTGCCGCCCTTAAAGTTCTCTGGGGATTGGGTAACGAGCTGCCATATCTCGGCTAATTTCTCATTCCAAGTGTTTAGGGCGTTCTCTAAATTCTGTACCACCCAGTTATCAGACATTTGACCACCTCCTTGATGATATTAGATAACGGGAGCGAGTTCCGCACTCGGCGAATCTGCTCCCGTTATCTTTCGTCTTGTGTCAGTCTGTTATCTTAGCCTGTGATAAGAGTCAAGATTTCTTTTGCAAAGGTAATGACAACGCCGCCTGCAAGGGTCAAAAAGCCGTTAGCTCTCTGGGACGGGTCGTGAGATTTGAGAGAAAGACCAATCTGCACGATACCAAAGCCGAGCATAATCATACCGACAGCCCTCACCAGACCGAAAATGAAATCGGACAGATTGTTGACTACCTGAATGGGGTCATTGGCAGCAAAGGCGGTTACGGAAGTACCAAGCACAAAGGTCATTGCCATAACAGCCATACAGTAATAGCGGAAGCCTTTCTTAACCTTTTTAGTCATCGGCAGCTTCGTGGTTTTCTTGTTCTCGTTCTTCTTAAAAAGTTTCATAGGGTAAATCCTCCTTATAAATTGAATATTTCTTCCAAGTCCTCATCGGACAGAAGCTCATAGGAAGTGCTGACAGCTTTCACGCTCACGGCGTTATCTGGAATATCACTGTCAAACACAAGGGTTGCGACAGCCTGCGTAGGCTCTCCGTGGATATACGGTGGTTGCCCTCCGTCAGCCGTCAGCTTCACATTCGGGTGCTTCAAGATGTCATACTTGAAGTCCATAACGGGGCGTTCTCCACGCACAAAAAGAAGTGCGTAACGGTTATCAAGCATACGCACTTCGTCTGGGGTCATCAGCTCACGCCCCGAAATCTGATAATTTGTTGAATAGTTACCACTCCGCCCAGAGCTTTTCCCGTAGGTGTTGGTATCAATGGTTTCCTTGCCCAAAAGCTCTGACACATATTTATGGGTGCTTTGCTCGTTGCCGCCCAGATACAGAAACTCATCGCAGTTGCCGACAATGCTTTCCCATTGCTTTTCAAAAAGGGCTTTGAGCTGTGCCAGATTTTGCAGAATAATGGATACCGATACCCCTCTGGAACGCATAACAGACAGGATTTTATCAAAGTCATCAGGCAATGAAACATTCGCAAATTCGTCCATTATGAAATGGCAATGCACAGGCAGGCTTCCGCCGTACTTGTGGTCTGCCAGATAAAAAAGCTGTTGAAAGAGCTGGGTATAAAGGATACTGACAAGGAAGTTAAAGCTCGTGTCGTTGTCGGGTATCAGAGCGAACAGAGCGACCTTCTTTTCTCCCAGACTTGGCAGGTCAAGCTCATCGGTGGCGGTCAGTCCTGCAAGGCTCTCCAGATTGAATTTTTCAAGCCTTGCGGCAAGGGTTATCTGGATACTCTTTAAGGTCTTTGCACTACCAGAGTGGTAATCCCTGTAATACTTAAGGGCGATATGCTCTGGGTTTACCATTTCCAGACGGTCAAACAGCTCATCCAGAGGGCTTACATAGCTGTCATCGTCCTCTCGGACTTCGCCTGCACGGAGCAGCTCCATAACCATCGGGAAATTCTGCTCGTCTGGCGGTGCTTCATATTTCAGATAGAACACCAGAGCCAGAAGAAGCATACTCGCTGCCGTATCCCAGAACGGGTCTTGCGACTGTGAGCCTTTCGGTGTGGTCGCCTTAAACAAGTTTGTTACCAACCTCTGAACATCGTTATCGTTCCGCAGATAGACAAAGGGATTGTAACAATGGCTGCGGTGCATATTGATAAGGTCAAGCACACGCACCTCATAGCCTTTGTTTTCCAACAGACCGCCGATGTCACGGACGATTTCGCCCTTTGGGTCGAGTATTACAAAAGATGTGTTGCACTGCATAGCATTTGGCTTGCAGAAAAACCTCGTTTTTCCCGCACCAGAGCCACCGCAGACTAAAATATTCAGATTCCTGCGGTGCTTTTTCCCGTCCAACCCGATACGGACATTCTGGGTCAAGAGCTTATTGGCTGACGGGTCTTTATCTCGGTACTTCTTATTCAAAGCACCTGCGTTGCCCCATTTCGCAGAGCCGTGTTCCTCACGCCTGCGGTAGTTCCTGCGTGTAGAAAAATAAACGCCGATGCCCATAGCGTAGGCAAGTAAAAAAATAAGGACAGTCTTTACGCTGTCCTCACACATCGTTATTTCAAACGGATTGCCCATCGCCACAGGCAGACCTCGGATAATCTCTACAAGACCACCGCTGACATAGGGTGCTGTCAGTAGGGCGAGCCATACAACAGGAAGTATGCCGCAGGCAGAAAGGATTAGGCTCGTTTTCTGGTCATCGTTCCTCATTGCACCTGCAATGCACGACCTTAACCTTTTTTGTCGGGGCGTGTGCCACCTTGCTTATCAGCTCGTCAACAGGCTCGGTGGGGCGTTCCTCCTTTAACTGCTGTGTACGCAGGGTGTTTAAGGCGTTGATGACGATATTCTTATCGTACTTATCAAGTGCGATATGGTATCGTTCCTCTCTCATAGTCTGCACCTCCGATTAGCGTTCCTGCTCTTTGTTCTTTGCAGGCTTGTTCTTCTCCATACTCTTATACATATCGCTCTGGATTTCGCCCAGAACATCACGCATCGTGCCAAGCTCTCCCTTGAACGCCTGCGTATCCATTTCCGCATACTCACTGGGAAGTCTGGAAAAGTCAAAACCTTTGGTATCCACGCCGTAACGAGAGCTTACCATATAGGCAACGCAGAAAGATTTGAAGTCGGAAGCATCACGGCTCTCGTTGTACTTAAAGTCATAGACCGCCGCCGACACTTCTTTTGCCATACTCACGAACAGCACTTCCTCGAAAAGCCCTTTCTTGACAAAAATGGTCTGCTGAGAGCTGTCATAATAGGCAGGCAGTTCAAGCTCACCGACGGGTACACAGGGTACAGGGCTTGCATCAATCAGAGCCGACACAAGCTCACGCATGGATTTCGGCTCCTGTTCCTGCTGCCTGTCTTTTGCCGAGGTTTCGGAAATATCATAAACCACTTTGGCATTGTAGGAGATGCCCTTTGTCCCGTCCTCACGGGTGTATTCCTTGCTCGGCTCAAGGATAATAATTTTCTGTGCGTCCTTATTCACATAGACACGGTTCGCTTTCCATTTGCTGTACTCTTTAAGCTGCGTTGCTTCGGGCATCTGTGCTGACACCAGAATAGCGTTAGCCACGGAGTAGCGGTCAAAGCTACCCTGCACATTAAGATACTGACGGAAGCTGTCGCCGCTTGTCATCATTTCAGAGCAGGTATTGTCAATCAGCTCATAGGCTTCTTTCCGCTGTGCCTGCTTTGCGGCAGCCCATTCCTCTTTATCAAAAGGTCTGTTGCCGCCGCTGAATACATCGTAAATACTCATAGCTGTTTACCTCGTTTCTTTGGATTTTGGTTTCTTTTTCTTTCTCTGGGGCTGTTTATGCTCCGTTTTTCCGTTAGCACTTTTCGTTCTGTCGGAAGCTCCGCTTTTGTCCAGGATGGAAGTGTTAATCTCTGCTTTCTGCTCCTTGCGGCTCTCCTTGATTTTCCGCAGTTCCTCTCTGACAGAAGGTTTCTCCTTAGTCATAGTAGCCCCCTCTGCGGATTTCTTTGGCTGCTCTGAGGTAGGCTCGGACTGAGGGGATTTTTCTGTCTTTGCCACCGAGGGGTTTGGTGCGTTTTCCTCCTTCTGGACAGGCTTGCCCATAAGCTCGTCAAGCAGCTTATCTTTCTCCGCCTTTTCCTGCACACCAATATCTGGCTCTGGCTGACCGTCCTTTGCATCTTTGGATTTCTCGGCTTCCGTCACAATAGAAGCGGTATCCACCGAAGCAAGATTAAAGCGTTCCACAATACGGCTGATTTTCGATGCGTCCTCGGCACGAGCGATGACATCGACCTCTGCATTTGGGTCTTTGTTTTTTCTGTCCGTGAGGACGCAGTAAAGCACACCGTATTTTTTTGCTTCCTGCGTGAACTTCTTTAAGTCGCCGCTTTTGACGGTAAAGACTTTCAGCTCCTTGCCAGAACGGAGCATACTCGTTAGCCTTGCTTTGCCTTTGGTTTTCCTTTCTTCTTTAAGAATGGAATACAACAGGATAGCGATGTTCTTCGCACCTGCACCTGTGATTTTGGCAGCGACCTCAAAGCCCTCCAAGCTCATTCGGACGATTTGTTCTGCCGCTTCGCCGCCTGTGTTCATTCTTAATCAGCTCCTTTCTTCGCTGTTCGTTTTCGTCTGCCCGTATCGTCTGCAATTTTTCCTTGAGGGTATCACTACGGGCAGCGATGCCCTCGCACAGTCTGACCTCCTTTCGGATAACTTTCAGCCGCCCCGAAATATCGGAAATCTCTGCCTTGACCGCTTCCTTTTCTTCGCCGCTTATCCTGCGGGATTTGGAGTAAAGCTCCTTTCGCTTCTGAAGCAGGGCAGACATCTCCGTTTCCAGAGAGCCTTTATATGAACAAAGCTGCTCCGCCGTATCAATGTGATTGCGGCAAAGCAGCCTTGTTTCCTGTGTGATGGCTTCCATCTTCATAAGGTCGTCCTTTAAGAGATAATGAAGCCGTTCATAATTTTGTTTTCTGCCTTTTGGCAGGATACCGAGCTTGTAGCAGTAATGGAGATACAGTCCACGCAAGCCACCGATTTTCTTAGCGTTCTTCAAAGAGCCTTTGACCCGATAGACCTTAATCTGTGGCTGTGGCTCCGAGAAGCTCTGGAATTTGACCGCATAGGAATTTTCTCTGATACGCTCCATAATCCTGTCATTGGTGTATTCCTCTCCGAGCTTATAAAGCCGCTTGGGTCTTTGCCAGCCCTTGCCGATAATCGTCCAATACTTGCGGTTGGGGTCAAAGTTTATGCGGTAGCCCATTTCTGCCAACTGGCGGTCAAAGTCTTTCAGCGTGAATGATTTGCTGATAGCTTCGTCCACCGCCTGTCTTGCAACATTATCCCTCGTGGGTCGCCCCTGCTTTTCGGCTTGATAAAGGGCGTAGGGCTTTTTCTTGCCGCTTGGGTGTTCGATGACGGACAGGGCATACTCACGGCAAAGCTCATCGGAGCGCTGACGGAGCAGCCGCAGATTTGCTTTGTTGTCGTGGTAGTGCATACCGTCAGCAAAAGAAACAGAGTTCACGACAAAGTGATTATGCAGGCAGTCGGTATTCAGATGGGTGGCAACGATGACTTGAAATCTGTTGCCCCACATTCGCTCAGCAAGTTTAACGCCGACTTCGTGAGCCTGCTCTGGCGTAACCTCACCGTGCTTGAAGCTCTGAAAGCCGTGGTAACAGACAATCTCGCTCGTGTCGTTCCACCCCGCTTTGGTAATCATCATTTCATCTCTAGCGGTGGTCGGGTCACAGTTTACGCCTGTGACAAAGAAACGCTGCTCGGTCTTATTCTTATTAGTAGCGTACTCCATTACATCGACCATCGCCTGCAGGTCGGCTTCGGTGTATTTGGGGTTGGCTGTCTTTTCGGGATTTTCGGCATAGTCGATTGGGTGGTCGAGCCTGCCACGCACATCCCATATCTCGCAGACCGCCATTACGATGACCTGCGTGGAAGCAGATACCTTTTGCGAATTTCAATCTGAAATTCGTGCCACTTCCTTGCTTCCTCACGGAGCATCGGGGTATCCACAAAGCCGAGGGCGTTTGCCTTAACCGCAAGCTGATTGATACGGTTGCCAATAGCGGACAGCTCACGCATCATTTTATAGAACTCTGGGTCGGGCTTTTCGCAGAGCTGATAGCCCCTTACCATTTCTCTTAAAAAGGCTTCTTTTGAGCGACCCGATTTCCGCACAAGCTCATTAAGGTGTTCGGCTTCCTCCTCAGTCAGACGGAAAAGTATCTGCACATTTCTTTTTCGCATTGTCCTCTTCCTTTCTCTCGGAAAGTCTGTTTATCTGCAAGCAGCACATACACACAACGCCAAACAGACCGCCGAGCATTGTGCCGATAATGAAAAATAAGAACTCACTCATTCTTGAACTCCTTTCTGTTCTCACGGGGTATTAGGGGGCTGCCCCCTAACAAGCGAATTTGGCTAACCAAATTCAGTGCTTGGTAAGACATCTCATTCTTCGCAATCGTCCTCATACATACACTCACCGCACACAGGGCAGAAGTACGGGCAGTCCGAACAATCTTCATTTTCCTGTAGTGTATTCTCGCCCACACCGTCAAGACCGTCCTCGCTCTGCTCGGTAATATCGGCTTCGCCGCAGACAAAACCATCATCGGTAAAGTTGATAAGGTCGGTATCGAACAGGATAATTTTTGTCTTTTCCTTTGCCTGTTCGGGGCTTTCCGCATAGACGGAAACGGTCTTTCGGTAATGGGCAGTAAGGGTTACATCATACTTTTTCAATGGTTCATTCCTCGCTTTCAGCATTAAATTTTGATTTGGTTTCGGTGTCTTTCTGGGCAAAAACTGCTACACAATCAACGGACATCACTCCTTTCACGCTTAAGCTTTGGTCTTGTAATCCCCAGATAGGACAACAAAAAATCGTTGAAGTCCTTGCCGACAGGCGGTGGATCATCAACGATTTTGTAGTCTTTCTGCAACAGTTCTTTCAAAGTAGCGGTACAAAGCCTGCCTACCTTATCATTATCCAGATGCAGAACTATGGTTTTAATTTGTGAATTGGCACTCAAAAAAGTTGTGAGGGCTATGGGGATTTTACTGTCCTTCATCTCTTTCTTTGGCTGATACACGCCCGAAAGAGAAAGCAGACTTTCCGATTTGTAATCCTTGCCCTCGCATTTCAGATAAGTGGCATAGGACAGTAAATCAATGGCGGCTTCAAATAAATGCACGGTATCCGTCGGCTCTTTTGCCAGAAGTCGGAACGAATACCGCTTGTCACTGCCCGATGCGTCCTGCTTGAAAGTGCTGCCGATAGTACTTCGCAGGGCGGCATATTTCGGTATTCCGCTTTCATCTTTGCCGATAAAAACAGCATTGTGGTAATCGGCACTCTCATAAAGCGTGCCGTCTGCGATACACTCCTGTACGAGCTGATAGTCAATACCACGCCCGAAAAGATACTGTATCACTCGGTCACAATCCTTATTCTTTGGCGGCAGGAGCAGGACTTTCGGTTCATCTTTCTTGGGAGCAGGGGGCGGCTTCCAGTCTGCCATCGTCTGTCCCGTGAGAATTTCCACGGCTTCCACAAAGTCATATTCCTTGACCTTAATGAGATAATCGAGGGCAGAATAGCCGCCAAAACCTCTTGACCACCAATACCATTTGCCGTTAGAAATCTTTAAGCTGTCGTGTTCTGCGGTACAGTACACATTGTTTGTGCCTTTGACCTTAACGAGATTGCTCGGCTCAAACTCACGCAGATAGGATAACAAATCAATCTGCCGCACCCGTTCAAGCACATCTGGGTCAATCTGCACATAGGGTCGGTTAGTTCTCAATGGATAAAATCACCTCCAAAAATAGAAAAAGCCGAGGGGCTTTCGTTAAATGAAAACCTCTCGGCTATGTAAAATATAGTTCTTTTAGAATGAAAAAAGCATCCCTTTTTCTGTTGCGATATTATAAATCCATTTGTTACCCGTAGGGCTTACCAAATTACTAATATTCGCAATTTCCTTAATTGTTTTTTCTACAAACTCTGAATTATGCAACTTATAATTTTTTGCAAAGCAATCGCAGCACTCCTGCATTTTTGCATCGGCAGGTGGAAAAAGAGCCATTGGAACATCTTTTGCATCTAAACGACCCTTGATATTACCTCCCGATATTAGGCTTGCATTACCGTCACGCCCTTTACCTGCTATGAGAAAATAGAACGGCAAGGCTAATATAGCATCACAATTTGTATCGGCTACTCGCTTATAAAATGCTTTTATAATATCAAGTAAATCATCGGTAGTTAGGCAATCTTTATTTGTCGCCTTGTTCAAATCTATTGAAATAGCCTTTTCAATAGCTGCGTTACCTGCACTTGAAAAAGCTAAATGGTCATTTATCATAAGGACTTTGTCTAAATCATCTGACAAAGTTTTCCCGTCAATACTTGACCCTCGCTTATCGCCTGCAATAATTATACGGTTATTTTCTTTTATTCCAAAGATAACACTCACAAACTGTCACCTCCTTACTGATTTAAAAATCATACCACATTTTTATGAATTTTTCCACCTCTGCGGCTATGTAAAAGCGGCATCAGCTCCACGCCAATGCCGCCGTTCTCGGTTATAAAATTCCTGCCTTTTTGAGATACCCAACGCTGTCATAGCATCCTCTGAAATAGATTGCTTCCTGCTGCATATCGCTGAGCCTGTTCCGAAGCTCCAAAACTTCTATCAAAGCCTTACACTCCTGCTCGGATAAATCACTCGGCTTTTCCGTATCCAAAACTGCCATCACTTTTGGATACTCCTTGTAGAGTTCCTCTATCCTCTCCTCTATGGAACGGTATTCTGGATTTTCTTTGGGCAACTTTGCGATAACGGAGCTTAGATATTCAGCAAAAATGTTGCTATGCACATCAACAAAGGTTTCAAATCTGAAATTATCAAGCACACCTTTCACCTCCGACATTTACTAATCTACACCTATTATACTTCCCAGAAATCAGCAATACAAATATGCAAACCACATTATCTCTCCCGACTTGCACATTTTCTTTCGGGCTGTTCTTCTGCCTGCTCTGGCTCGGTATCCATAACGGAAGTATCTTTTTCATTCAGATTCAGCTCAATGTTAAGAGCGTTCAGCCGTTCTGTTTTTTCTTTCAGCTCATCTTCAAAGGCAAAGGACTTCTTGATTTCCTCCTTTGCGGTTTCAAGCTGTGCGATAGTTTCCGCCTTTTTGGTCTTGGCAGCTTCCAGTCTGGCGGGGAGCTTTGACAGCTCGTTCTCAATTCGGGTCAGATTTCCGAGGGCATCAGCACCTAAATCCATCTTATGCTTTGCCTTTCCGCAGAGGTTCATACAGTAATGGGCATTGACGGTATCATAATAAATCTCCATTCGGAAACCTCGGTAGCTGCCGATTTCGGTAGGTGCGGACATCGGATAATCCTTGCAGATTGCAAGAAGCATTTCGCCTGCGTCTGCCTTTTCGGTGTAGGTCACGCCTTTTAGAGTCATCGGGCAGAACTTATCCTCGCCCTGCGGCTTGTGCTGCTCGGCAAGAGCCGCATCGTTTTCATAGCCTGCAATACGTTCCTCATACTCTTTAATGGTCTGGGGATAGTATTTCAGCACCCTGTCCTCAAGGTCGTAATGCTCGGAAAGATAACTCTGCTTTAACACTCGGAGCTTTGATACCTGTATATCCAAATCCATCTTTTCCTTAAAACGGGCATCACCTGTGGCAAGCATTTTAACCTCCGCAAAGGACAGGGCAACCTCGTCCACATCTTCGGCAGAACGGATAGGGCTTTTGCTCGTCATTATCTGGCTGATAAATTTCTGCTTACTCTCCACCAACTGATAGAGATAGGCATCAAAAGTCTGCTCGGTCACATAACGGTAAACCTCCACCTCTGGGAACATATTGCCCTGCCGTTCAATACGTCCCTGCCTTTGTTCAAGGTCGGAAGGACGCCATGGACAATCAAGGTTATGGATTGCTATGAGCCTGTCCTGCACATTCGTACCTGCTCCCATCTTCGGAGTAGAACCGAACAGCACACGGACTTCGCCGCTTCTGACCTTGCCGAACAACTCTTTTTTCTGTGCATCGGTGGTCGCTTCGTGGATAAAGCGTATCTGCTCCGCAGGGATACCACGGGCTATCAGCTTCTCCCTCATATCGTCGTAGACATTGAAAGTAACGTCATTTTTTGGGGTGGAAAGGTCGCAGAACACAAGCTGTGTCGCTTTGGTATCGGCGTGTTCCTCCCAGATACGGTACACATTATCCACGCAGGCATTGACTTTACTGTCTGGGTCATCTGGCAGCATCGGGTCAATCATTCTCTGGTCAAGAGCCAGTTTCCGCCCGTCATTGGTTATCTTGAGCATATTGTCGATGTTCGGCTCGACAAGCCTTGCCCTGACTTTCTCAGCCCGCTTCGCAAGGGAAGCTACCATTTCGGTCTGTATCTCGCTCGGCTTGGTCTTAATATTGTGGTAATTGACCTTTGGCACGGGGAGTTTTAGCATATCGGCGGTCTGAATATCCGCCACCTCACAGAACATCTGCATCAGCTCTGGCAGGTTATAGAACTTGGCAAACCTCGTCTTGGCTCGGTAATTTGTGCCTTCGGGTGCTAATTCCAGAGCTGTAACCGTTTCTCCAAAGGTAGAAGCCCAACTGTCAAAATGCTGCAAACCATTCTGTGCAAGGGTGTCATACTGCAAGTACCTCTGAACGGAGTACAGCTCAACCATTGAATTGCTGACAGGCGTACCCGTTGCGAAAACCGTGCCACGGTTGCCCGTGATTTCGTCCAGATAGCGGCATTTCATAAAGAGGTCGCTTGATTTCTGGGCTTCGGTCTGGGCGATACCGCCTACATTTCGCATCTTGGTGTAGAGGTACAAATTCTTATAAAAATGGCTCTCATCAATGAAAAGCCTGTCAACGCCGAGCTGTTCAAAGTCGATAACCGTATCCTTACGCTTGGTGTCGTTAAGCTTTTCGAGCTTCGTCTTGATTGCCTTTCGGGTTTTCATTAGCTGTTTGACCGTGAACTGCTCGCCTTTGGAAGCCTGCACATCATCAATGCCACGCTCAATATCATCAAGCTGCTTCTCCAACTGTTCCCGCTGTCGTTCTATGCTCATCGGAATTTTTTCAAACTGAGAATGCCCAATAATGACTGCATCATAGTCGCCTGTGGCAATCCTACCGCAGAACTTCTTGCGGTTTCCTGTTTCAAAATCCTGCTTTGTTGTAACAAGGATATTTGCACTCGGATAGAGCCGCAGATACTCAGAAGCCCACTGACCGACAAGATGATTCGGCACAACAAACATAGATTTCTGACATAAACCGAGCCGTTTGCTTTCCTGTGCGGCGGCTACCATTTCAAAGGTTTTGCCTGCTCCCACCTTATGGGCAAGGAGCGTATTGCCGCCATAAAGGATATGGGCGATGGCGTTGACTTGATGTGCTCTTAGTGTGATTTCTGGACTGATACCTCCGAAAGTGATATGGCTTCCGTCATATTCACGGGGTCGCACAGAGTTAAAAGTGTCGTTGTAATAACGGACAAGACGGTTTCGCCGTTCTGGGTCTTTCCATATCCAATCCTGAAATGCCTGCTTGATGACTTCCTGCTTCGCCTGTGCCGCCGTAGTTTCCTTTGCATTGAACACCGCTTTTTTATTGCCGTGTTCGTCATACACATAATCAAAGATACGGGTGTCACGCAGATTTAAGGTGTCCTCAATAATGCGATAGGCGGAAGCTCTTTTCGTACCATAGGTGCTGTCCGCCTTTACATTCCCCATATCGGAGCTTTTATTCTCTATGAACCAGTCTCCGTTTATCGGGGTGTATCGTACCTTTAATCTGCCTGCAGCATAACTTGACGGAGTTAAAAGCTCCATCACAAACCGCTGTATATCTTCCTGCGGTATCCAAGTTGCACCCAGACGGACAGAGATTTCCGCCGCCGAGAGGTCTTTGGGAATGACCTTTTCCAAGGCTTCCACATTAACTGCAAGCTCTGGGTCATTCTTCGCAGCAAGCTCCGCAACCGTCAGCTTGTTTCGGACATTTCCTGACAGATACTCGTCTGCGGCTACATAGGAAACAGGCTCACAGTTCGGTACTTTGAAGATAATACCTTGTAAATTCTGTACAAGCTCAGCCTGCGTTTTGCCTGTGAGCTGCTCCATATAAGGCAAATCAACACGGGCTTTCTCTCCGATAGAGAGGGCAAGGGCTTCGCTTGCAGTTTCAACCGAAGTTACTTCTCGGTGGGGTTTGATAGTCCGCTTTGTGAACATATCTGCCTTCCGTTTGAAGTTGCCCTCATCATCAAGCACCTCCAGAGAACATAGAAGGAAGTAGCTCTCATCTGAAGCAAAAGCAAGATAGTTTCCTCGGCTGTTGATTAGACCGTATTTTGCGGTATAAACATCATACAGACGGTTGAGGTTTTCCTGCTCGGTGCGTATCATTTCCTCTGGGTAATCATCGGTCTGATACTCTATGAGCTTACGCACACAGTCACGAATTTGGATAAGTCCCTTAATACGGTTTTCTGCGGTCATCGACACAGAAGCAGGTTGCATACGGTCATTCTCTCGGAAGTAAACCCTGCCGTCCACCAGAGTAAAAGAGAAGTTACGCACATTCGGGTCAGCAGGAACGGAAAGCTCCTGCTCATCGGAGATTTCATCAACCCTATTATCAAGCTCTGGGATTTCGCCGTTTATCCTCTGAACTGCATTAGACAGAAGCTCGGAAAGTGGTATATCCTTACGGGCTTTACAGACAGGCTCGAAAGTACCAAAGCGTGTGTTTTCCATCTTTATCTCGCCCAACACCATTTCGGGGTGTTCGACAAAATATCTGTTCATCGTAACACCGTTTTCGTCCGTATCAAGGTGTACCCAGTCTGGCTCTATATCCATCACTCGGTCACGCTTTTGCAGGATAAGAATATCGCTCGTGACCTCCGTGCCTGCGTTTGCCTTAAAGGTGTTGTCTGGCAGACGGATAGCACCTAAAAGCTCGGCTCTCTGGGCAATATACTTGCGTACCTCTGGACTTGCTTTATCCATCGTACCCTTTGAGGTAATGAACATCACAACGCCGCCGGCACAGACTTTATCCAGAGCCTTTGCGAAAAAGTAGTCGTGTATGAGAAATTTCTGGGCGTTGTATCGGCTGTCATTGACCCTTATCTCCCCAAAAGGCACATTACCGAGGACTACATCAAAATGGTCGTCTGGGAGATTTGTTTTCTCAAAGCCCTCAATGGCAATGTTCGCTTTTTGGTAGAGCTGCTTTGCAATCCTGCCTGTGAGAGAGTCGATTTCCACGCCGTGGAGCTTGCTGTTTTGCATACTTTCGGGAAGCAGACCAAAGAAATTGCCTGTACCGCAGGACGGCTCCAAGATATTGCCCTGTGAAAAGCCCAGGCGGTCAAGTGCGTCATACATCGCCTTGATAACAACAGGCGGCGTATAAAAAGCGGTCAGCGTTGACTCCATAGCGGCACGGTATTCCTCTGGGGATAGGCTGGCATATAGCTCCTTAAATTCCTCCGCCCACGCCGCATTGTGTTCATCAAATGCCTTAGAAAGACCGCCCCAACCGACATATCGAGATAGGACTTCCTGTTCTTCGGGTGTGGCAAGGCGGTTTTCGATTTCAAGCTCGTGCAGCAGGTTGATTGCCGCCATATTGTTTCGGAACTTTTCTTTTGCTCCGCCGACACCGATGGCGTCATCGTTAATACGGAAATTATGACGGTCTGTGGCAAGAGTTTCCGTTTTTTCTTCGGGTGGTACGGTTTTTTCCTGTTCCAATAGCTTTTGGATATAGCCGATTTTCTCCACTCGGTTTATCGGAAAGCCCACATTGTTCTGGAATGTGATGTCACGCAGGGACACATCACCGCTGATTTTCCCAATGCTCTCAATGAGATATTTACGGTTATCTATGATGATTTCCCTGCCTATGAGGTCATCTGTGGATTGCTCCATTTCAATGACAGGAGCTTCTGAGCCATTCACTTTATCGGCATTCGCCTGTGGTTTTTCTTCGGCTTCCTCGGCTGTCCTGTACCAATCACTTTCGGTAGCCATAATCTCATCAAGGAGCTTTTCCTCCTCTTGGGTCAGCTCGGTGTGCTGTTCCAAGAATGGGATAAACTCATCTCTGCCACGGAGCAGGCTTTCTCGGTCATCTCCATATAGCTGTTCGCCCTTTGGCGATAAGGCATAATCGTAAAAATTCTTAATGTGGGCAATTAAATCGCCCTCACCATCGCCAATATCAAACCGCCCTTCATAGTTAAATTCCTCGCCGCCGATAACAGCCTTGATAACAAAATCGGTCTTGTGATACCACCCGATATTTTTATCGCCCTCACGCTCACGGTGCTGTTTCTCGTCCAAAATACCAAGCAGCTTATTACCCAGAGCAAAGCTCAAATCTGTATAGCGGTCATTAAGCTGTCTGTCATAAAAGGCAGGGTGTTCGGAAAAACCGATAGAAAACTGTATTCCGTCCTGCTTTTTCTCGGACGGTGTTTCTGTCCTCTGTTTCTCGGTTACGACCACTTTCAGATGGTCATTTGCAGGATTTTCCGTTAGCTTTTCTTCAAAGTCGGCTCGGCTGTATTCCTGTCCCAAGATAGGAAACTCGGCATTTTGCAGATAAACCTTTTCCTCGGTAAGTGTTGCAATCTCATATTTATCCGCACCGATATACACCACATCGCCCTCATTGTAGAGGTAGCGGAGTGGGTGCAGCTCCCTTAATTCCTCGGTAAACTTCCACCCATTACTGCGGCTGAAAACTGAGGTCGTTTTCCATTGTACCTGTGCAAGAAAGTCTATGAGCTGTTGAACGGTTGAGGGGTCGGATAAGTGCTGTTCCATTTGCTCGGCGGTAACATCTGCAAGGTCGCTTCGTTCCACAACAGATAACAGGTCTTTTTCGTACCTGTCCAAGTCACGGATAAAGTCAGATAGCCGCAAAGCAAGGGTATCCCGTTTGTCGGCAGGCGGCAGGTCACGGTGGGCGTCGATAAAACGCTGCCTTGCTATTTTCCTCTGGGTGTCAATCTCATATTGAGGGGCTGACACGCTCTCCAGATAATCGGCATAATGCTCTTTTTCTTTCGGATTGAGATAGCGGTTATCCTTAATCAGCTCACGCAGACGCTTTTCAACCTGTGACCATTTCAACACAAGGTCGTGATTGGTATAAGTGCCGTTTCGGTCAATGGCAAGACCTTTGCTGTCATGCCAAGAATGACCGCTGAAACCATCGGGGAAGATGTGCGTACCGCCGCCCGTTCCATACTCATTTTTAAGGAACTCAATATTTTTCTGTCTGTCCTCGCCCTTTTGAAATTGGCGGTAGATGCGGTATTTTCCGTCCGCAACGCCACTGCCTTTCTGAAGTACGGAGTCAATATCTTCTTTGGAAATAGCAAAAGCAGAGGCTTTTTCGTCCTCTGCTTTTGCTATCATTTCGATTTGTTCATCTACGGTTGGAAGATTGACCCTGACCTCATCCTCTTTGGCAACGCTTACTTGTAAATCAGTTCGGTCAGTATCACTTCCTCCGCTTGGCTGCGGATGTTGTTCATCAGTCCGACCCACTGCATCGGAGCTTTCTCTTTCAGTTCCTCTGTCACGCCCTGCTCGGCTGAGAGCTGCTTCGTCAGAAGCTCCAACCTCTGGAGTGCTGTCTGCTCTACCTCGTGCAGATGCCCGTTCAGCCTGCCCGATGTCAGCAGGTTGAGATAGGTCACTCGTTTGTGCTTCTCCAGATAATCCCTGTGCATCAAAGCGTACCTGCCAAGCGGAAGCTCTGGCTCTGTCGGTAATGTTAGGTCGGGAATAAGATAATCCCCCTGTCTGCTGTAAGTGATTTCGCTCATTGTATTCGCTCCTTTCGGGTTGTTGTCTGCCTTTATCATACTGAGCCTGCGTTCTTTGTGCAAAGGTGCGATTCTGGTCTTTTTCCGCCATTTGCACATTTCGGATAGACTGTGAGATTTCCCGTAACGCCATTTCCGCAATATCGCTCGTGGCAACGCCGATGGCGTTTATCATTGCAGGGGTATTGAAATTTACAATATCCGCAAAATCCTCTCGGTCAAAAAACTCATTCGTATCCAGACCGCAGCGGCTGATCAGCATAAAAGCAACGCTGTTTGCTGCCAGCCGCCTGTAAATGACTTCTATATTAAAGTCGTCCAGTTCTTCCAAAAAGCTGTCTTTCGTGCAGTCCTTTAACTGAGAAAAATAGTCTTGCAGATTGTCCTCCACGGCGTTCTTTGCCGTTTCCATTAAGGCAGAAGCAAGGTCAGTGCTTTCCACATCTCCAAACCTGTCCGAGAGCCTTTCCATAACAGCCTGCTCGTATCGCTCATCCATCTGCCATATCGGAACAGGGCGGCTGCTATAATAGCCCTCGTGGGTGTCGGACACATCAAAATAGTATTTCAGCGTATTCCTGCGACCTTTCGGGTCAAATACGGCAATACCCTTGCTGTCCTTATTGACCCAACGCTTGAACTGCCTGTTCCAAGTTTCGAGCTTCGCAACGGCGACAGCATCGGGGCGTTGGGCGTATATTAAAAGCTGTTCGTCATAACGGCATTTATAGTTGCGGCAGGCAGAGGACAGAAAGCCCTGCCACGCCTGCGGATTTTTTGCAACCGCAACGCCTGTACGCCGATACAGCTCTGTGATTAGCTGATACTTCGCAGCCATTCAACCTACACCTCCTTATCGTTTTTGTTTCAAATATTCCTGTTTGCTCACTCCGCACCACCGCCAAGAAAAGAAATGACCTTGTTCGATTTAATGCTCTTTTGCAGGTCATTGATGAGAGTAATATCCCCAACCGTGATGCCCTGCATAGAAAGAATATCGTCCATAGTCATAGCGGCAATCGCTTTTTCATCGGTAAAGCCTGCTTCCAAGACCTTATTCAAGACCTTGACGGCTTTCTGATTAACAGCCATATTCTAAATCCTCCTTATCGTTCTAAATCCTTGTGCTTCGGTTCTTTCTGCGGCGTTTGCTCCGCAGGTTTCGGCTCATAGGTCGCCCCGTTTTTCTGCATACGCTCGGCAAACTCGCAGATGTGGTACAGATTGCTGCCGACTTCGGTATGGTATTCATCAATGAAGCGGCAGGGATACTCCCGTTTTTCTCCCCAAGAAGTCGTGACAATGACCTTTCCGCCGTCGGGGATACGGAACAGTTCTTTATATTGAGGGTCAATAAATCGGATACCTTGTTCTGCTTTCTGGATATGCTTATCAAGCCATTCCTTCACATAGCAATAGCAATAAAAATTATAGTCGCCTTTGGTGGGATTGCACCGAAGCAGAAAAGCGTGTTTCTCCGTATCCACACGGAAACCGTACTCCATACAATAGTTACCCTTGATAGCACTTTCGGGAAAATGCCTTGCAAACGCACTCATATCATAGCGGTTATGCAAAAGCCCTTTATCCTCCCGTAAAGCATTGATGACCGTATCAAGCTCTGCCTTAAATTCGTCAGATTTCCATTGGGGTCTGGTATCAAACCAAGTGGTGTAAAAGCCATAGCCCGTTGTGGCAAAGTCACCACGCAGATGCCCGATAGTGCCTGTCTGCCCCTCAAGCTGCATGCTCTGGGCATAGGTGTATTTCTGTTCTGTCGGGGTTAAAGGTCTTGTCTTTATTTCATTACTCATTCGGCTGCTCCTTTCTTTCCTTTTTCTCCTTCTGCTCGTCTAAAATCTTGCGGATACAGACATCGCAGAAAATAACTGACCCGTCCTTATATCGGGGATAAGGACAGGTCGTGCAGTCATATTTTATTTTATCGCTCACGGTCATCACCGTTTTTCTGCTTCTGGGCAGGCTGATTATAGGGCATACGGCACTCTGACTGATATCGTTCATTCAGCTTTTGCCGTGCAGCAACAAGCTCATTCGTGTAATAACCCCAGAAATAATTTGAGCCGCCCTTGCAGTACCAACACACATAAGGATTGGGTGCGTTGGGATTGTGACCGATGACAAGCTCTGTACTCCCGATAGTACAGCTCTCGATGATTTCATAGTTCTGATTGGAGCGTTTTTCTTCGTCCATAAGCACCTCTCTATTCTTTGGCATAACGCCGATAGGCTTTTTCGCCCGTGGCTCTCATTTTTTGCACAGGGTGACTCCCTGCAAGCTCTGGATGCTGTGCCTGCAGCTTGCGGCGTGTCCTGCTGACGCTCTCAAAACTCGGCAGACCGAGATATTTGTGCTGCGTCATTATCTCTGCAAGCGGCATTGCCCCTGCATCCTTCAGACAGGCATTACAAAGTGCAAGATACAGCACCATATCGTCATTTCTGGCATCTTCATTCTTTTCCAGAACAGCTCTGACTTTCTTTTCAATGGTTTTTAGGTTTCTCATCTTTACCTCCATAAAGGAAAGGGCGGCATCTTTCAGCCGCCCCAACCACTTACTTATTCTTTCTGTTACGGATATTCAGCCATACCGCCGCACCCACAATGAACACGACAAGCACGATTGCGATAATAGTTTTAGCGTCCATCAATTAGTCCTCCTTTTTCTTCTTTCTGTTCTTATAGCCGACAAATCCGAGAACGCCCGCACCGACAACAGACAGAGCTGCAAGGCTTACCCATAAGCCCAGATTGAAGTCATCGCCTGTTTTCGGGGTATCCCTGAACTCATTGTGCATCTGCACGATAGCCGTAGCGTCCACCTTGACCGTTGCCTGTTTATCGGCAGGCAGGATATATCCTGCGGAAGCCTTGTCGCTTACTTCGGATACGGTATAGTCACCAATCCGCAAGCCCTCAATCACGATTTCTCCGTTCTTATCTGTCTTAAAGGTCTGGTCATAGTCCACGCCTGTCACACGGAAAGAGAAGCCCTCCACCTTACCGTCAGAGGAAGTCTTTACGATTTTAAGAGAGCCTTTCTGTGCTGCATTGATAAATCCTACACCCGCCTTATTTTCCACGGTGTAGGTCTTGCCGTTCTCCTCAACGGATACGGAATACACATTTTCATCAAGCACAAAGCCTGTCGGAGCTTTGGTTTCCTTTACCAGATATTTGCCGTAGCGGAGTTCACTCATCTGGTAAACGCCGCCGTCAAGTTCTTTCATTTCGCCAAGCAGCGTATCGTCTTTATCCAGTTTCCCATCGCCATTAGTATCGGAGTAAACCTCAAATACCGCACCAGACAGCTTGTTGTCGGGGTAATCCTCATCAACCTTTGTCAAAGCGATATTGCCCTTAATGAAGTAGTTGACAAGTTCGATTTCCACAACTTCGTCCACCTTGCCGATTGTCACGGCGATTTCTTCCTCGGAGAGTACATATCCCTTCGGGCTTTCGATTTCACGGATTATCCAAGTTCCATACGGCACTTTGGCAAAAGAAAAACTACCATCATCTTTTGATGTGGTAGCTGCAATCGCATTTTCCTTTGTAAACTCGGTAGTTCCTGTCGTAAAGATACCGATAACTGCACCTCCCAGAGCCTTTCCGTCCTCATCAGATTTCTTACCGCTTACAGAGCCGTAAATAATGTCATTTGTGATAGCTTCGCCCTCATTGGCTGTGATACAGACAGTTTCGGTATCCTGTCCTGCGTATTCAAAAATAACAGGGTATTTTGCATCGCTGACAATATATGCGGAGTTGGTCGAGATTTCCTGCACATAATAGCTGCCCATCGGCAGGTCGCTGATAGCTTTCCCGTGACCGCTTTCATCAAGGGAAATGACCTCAATCAGACCGTCCGCAGGAATGGTCTTTCCATCTGCGGCTGTGAGTTCCTCCGCCGCATACAAGCCAAAGGTCACATCAAAGATTTCTCCATTCTTGCCAATGCCGTAGGCTTCATCAATGGCAAGGCTCTTGATGAGGTCGATTTCAACACGCTGTCTTTCATTATAGAAAGAAGTAGCCGTTTCCGTTACATCAACATTCTGTCCTGCATACACAAGCTCAACAGAACGGACTTCCTCATTCAGCACCATTCCATACGGAGCTGTGATTTCCTTAACCTCATATTTTCCGAGATACAGTTCTTTGGATTTTACTGTACCGTCTTTTCCTGTCGTAACGGTATCTACAACCTCGCCCTTGTTTGCTCTGACCGTCCCGTCCAGAGTGACAATATCCTCGGCTGCGGTAATTTCATAGACTGCACCCTCAAGACCGCTGACAGAGAAAATCGGCTGATACAATCCCTTATCGCCTGCAACGGAGCTGAATACCTCGCCAGACTTTTCTACGGTAATTGTGCCTTTCTGTGCCATATTGGAACGTACTACCTCAATAACGGTAATGCCGCTTTCTTCCTCAGAGTTTTCCTGCACCACATCAAAATAAACAGGCTCGGAATTTAAGACATACCCATACGGGGCTTGTACTTCCACAAGGGAATAGCCTTTGCCGTATTCCAGCGTCTGCGGTGTGATAAGGTCGCCGTCTGCCGTAGTATAGAAGGTGTCAATGGTCGTCACTTCGGGATAAGTGAAAGTCATAGTCACAAGGTTTCCATTCGGGTCGTAAATCTGGAAGCCTGCACCTGCATACGGGATTGTATTGCCTGTTTCCACATCTTTCTTTACGATTTTGATATAGCTCTCAAAGTTAGCGTTGTTGATAAGGTAGCGGTAGGTCTGACCGTCCTTGCTGATAAACACATCAAAGTCTTTCATCAGCTCACGCCCCTCCCAACCAGAGGTCTGACGGACGGTATAAATGCCATACGGCATATCCTTTGTCTGGGCAAAACCGTTCTCGTCACATGTCAGCACATCACGCTCGGTTTCCTTTGCATTTTCATAGCTGCCTGCGGATTTGAGGAACACTTCAAATACCGCACCTTCTTCGGGTGTTTCAATCTGGGTTTCCCCGTTATCCGTATGCTTGATGAGTGCGATATTGCCTTTGATGACCTGTTCATTCACATCGTTTGCGGTACTGTTCAGCTCTACCGTGTATAGCTCTGGTTCTGCACCTACCTTGTGGATTGCGGTATCCAGAAGATACCCCTCGGACGGGCTGATTTCACGGACAGTCCAATCATTATCACAGATATAATACTTGGTCGTAAACTGACCGTTTTCATCAGTCGTGTAGGTGTCAATCAGTTCCTCACCTTTATAGATGCCGTAAACCGCACCTGCAAGGGAAGCATTGCCCTGCGGAGAACCTGTTTCTGCATCGGTCTTTGTCACAGTCACTTGGAATTTCTTCAACACATTGTCGAAGCTGCGTTTTGTGACCTTGTTCCATTCAATCGGAGCTGTCTGGGAAGCAGGAACGACATAGCGGACTGCGGTATCCACTTCCTCAACCACATACGGGGTATCGCCACTGATAAGGACATTTTCAAACTTAGCCAGTCCGTTTTTATCAGTCACGGCATACTCGTCAACAGGCAAGCCGCTTAAAGATGTGCCATAAAGGTGGAATTTCATTCCCTCCACCAGATTGTCCTCGGAAGTCTTGACGATTTCCAGACTGCCACGCTTCAAAGTGTTGCCAAAGGTCACAGTAGAGGTTTTCCCTCCGATAAGTGTGACGGTCTGGGTTTTCTGCGGCTCATAACGGTCAATAGACTGTTCTGTGACCGTATAAGTGCCAGGGAATAATCCCTCCACGGAGACAGAGCCGTCCTTTCCTGTCTTAACTGTTTTATTGAAGTTATCACCTTTGATTGTAAAAGAGATGCCCTCCACAACTCCGTCCTCAGAAGTCTTTTTGAGGGCAATCGTGCCTGTCGGCGTTTCGATATTGATATATGCAGACACGGTATCAGCATTTTCCACACCTGCTACCAAGTCCTGCAAGTTTGGGTCGCCATAGGCAATGAGCTTTGCACTGCTGCTGACCGTCGGCACATTGTTCCTCTTTGCCGTAATGCGGATAGAACCGCTGATAGCTACGGTAGAGCTGATTGTCAATTTATTTCCAGACTTCGATACACTCACATTGCTGTCAGAGCTTGAAAAGCTGTAATCAGAAAGCACGCCGTTGCTGTCATTCAATGTGATGCTGTACTTTCCGTCCTTGTAGGCAAGCTCCTTTGTGATGTCATTCTTACCGCCCGACATAAAGCTCGGAATGGTGTTATGCTCACGCAGCATTGCAACAATCTGGTCATACACTGCCCTTGCTCCGCTGTTGGCATAATTTGAACCGAAGTGCAGGCTGTAAACGGTGGTGCTTGTCTGGTTATATGAACCTGTGGCTTCACGGCAGCCTGTGACAAACTCCCATACGAGAGTCTGCGTGGCAAGCCATTTTTCATCATCACTTCCCGACAGATTATTTCGGTTGCCCTGATACCCATAGAGCAGGGCAAGCCCAACCGCCTTTTTCTGGTTGGCTGAAAGTGCGTTCCAAGTATCAGAGGAAGCCTTTTTCAAGGTGTTTCCTGTTTTCAGCGGTACTCCCGGCTGAATACAAAACGCATTCTCGCCATCCACAAACATACGGTACTTGTAATTTCCCGTTCCGCCTGCGGTATAGCCGCCGATATTCGCACTGGAATTGTACCTCATCGCATTACCGTTGCTGTCATAGGTGTGGGAAAAGGAAATCATCCCGATGTCACCCGCAGCAAACGCTGTCGCAGGCATTATAGATAATGCCGTGACCGCAGCCACTACAAAAGCCGCAGCCTTTTTGAAGAATTTAGGGATTTTCATAGTTACCTCCTGTAATTTGGATTGAATATTTTGCCTTACTGACCGAAAAAAGCTGCCCGTTATGGACAGCTTAAAGTATTTCTTTTCTCGGATAGTTACTGGCAGTAGTTAGGGGGTGAGGTGTGGAGAGGGGGAAGCCGAAATAATGGCTATCCACTCAAATGGGCAGACCTCGCCCTCGGTGTGTGGCTATCTCTCGTGAGCCTTGTTCCGCTGCAAGTGTCGGTTATAAAACTCCAACGCCTTGACAACAAAATCCGTTTCCTGCCCTCTGGGAACAGTCTTGGGAATGAGCTTGGTTATCCTCTCGTCACGGAAAGCAGGTTTTTCCTTCTGATTGGGCTTTTCTTCCTCCATAATGGACTGGATAACCTCGGAATTGAGCTTGCCATCTTGGTTATACTTCTTCATTTTGATAGCCTGTGCCAATGACGGGGTAGCATCGTTGTACTCCATTGCTTCAAGCAGGGTGTATTGCTGTTCCTCGGTCAGATAAGAAACCTCAACCGCAGGACGGAATGCAATCTGCCTTTCATCTACCATTTGCAGGATTTCGGGTACAAGCTCCGTTAGACGGATATAGCGGCGGATTTGCTCACGGCTTTCTCCAACCTCTTTACCCAGTTTCTCATTTGTTCGAGTAGTATCTAAATCTGACACCATTGGTGTCAAATTATCTTTGCTCGGTCTGCCTGCTTGCCTGTTCATAGCTTCCAACCGCATTTTATACGCAAAGGCTTTTTCACTCGGTAGAATAACAGAGCGTTGGAGATTACTTTCCACCATCACAATAATGGCTTCGTCACGGGTAAGCTCTTTAACCTCGCATTTCAGCGTTTCAAGCCCCGCAAGTTCACAAGCCTTTTTTCGCCTGTGACCACTGATAAGCTCATACCGTCCGTCCTCTTTTAAGCGAACTGTCGCAGGGGTCATTACACCGTTTCGCTTGATACTCTCGACAAGCTGTTCCATATCTTCGTCCATTAAAACCTTGAACGGGTGGTCTGGAAACTCGTCAATCTCCGATATGGGAATATCCCTTATCTTAGAGAGCTTTTCTTCCTCACGGCTTTCGTCCGTTTGGAAAAGGTCATCGTATGCGGTCAGCTCGATTTTGGTTTCTCTGCTTCTCGCCAATCTCTGCCACCTCCTTTCCGAACTGCTCATAGGCTGCGGCAACCTTGCCGCTTTTGTCGTAGGCAAAGATACTTTTGCCTTCTGCGGTAGCTTCCACCGCACGGATAGAATGAGGTATCTCGGTATCAAATACCTTGATTTTCTTACCGTATGCACTTTTGACCGTTGCCGTAATTTCCTTAGAAATGTTGGTACGGGGCATTACCATAGTCATTAAGATACCGTCTATCCGCAGCTTGGGGTTGATTTGCCGCTTGACCATTGATACGGAGCGAAGTAAAAGCTCCAGACCTTTAGCCGAGAGATAGTGGGGCTGTGTCGGGATAATCACGCTGTCAGCCGCCGCCAGAGCATTGATGGTTATCATACCTAAGCTCGGCATACAATCAATAAGCACATAATCGTAATTCTTTTTAACCTCATTGACATAGGTTTTCAGCACACGCTCGCGGCTCATTGCATTGATTAGCCTTACCTCAAAGCCAGACAGCTCAATGTTTGACGGAAGCAGGTCAACGCCCTCTCTGTGGTGGATAATACCCTGTGAAACATCAAGCGTTTTATCGTCTATGATGTTCTGCATCACAGTAGAGAGCGTTATGGGAATATCGTCTGGTCTGTTATAACCCAGAGCCATCGTGAGATTTGCCTGTGCATCGGCATCAATTAGCAGGACTTTTTTACCCTGTTGCACCAGACTTACGCCCAGATTGACCGCTGTGGTTGTTTTTCCGACACCGCCTTTCTGGTTAGTCAGAGCAATCACTTTGCAATTTGACATAGATGCGTCCTCCTTTCACATAGATTTAGCCACTTTGTCAAGGTGGCTATGTAAACAGTACCAGAGAACGCAAAAAAGCCGCCTACTCTTAAAATCAATAAGAATAAGCGGCTTTGAAATTTGCCCTAGACATATTCAATTTTCATTCTCTTGGTCGGTGCATTTATGACCTTAAAAACAAGCTCATCAACACAATCCGTATATCTGCCTTGCTGAATGAGCTGATTTTTTAACTCTACAAGGCTATGCATTAAAAGTTTTCTTTCGTGGCTATCCAAATACAGATGATTAAATTTCTCTCTCATAAGCACACCTCCACTTCTTTAGCTTCATTATATTGGAAAGCAGGGGAAAGGACAAATCTGCAAAAAGGGACAAAAATAAGCGTACCACTATTTCTAATGATACGCCTATCCTCATTAAATCACTTCAAAATGCTTCAACGCATCCTTTATGGCTTCCACTTTCTCTGCTGTCGGATGCTTCCTCGGCTGTTTCAATTCCTCTACCGCATTAGGAGCATCGTACATTGGCAAGCCTAAATCTCTCTTTACCTCTGCGATATATGCGGTATGTACCTTGAAACCGTATTTAGCTTCTATGTACTCCTTTATCATTTTGTAGGTCACTCGTTCTTTGGGCTTATATTCTTCGGCTCTTTTAGCGATATTATCAAGCGGAACTTTTCCCTCACCCTCGCCAAACTCAACTTTTACGTTGATATGTCCGTCTGGCTTTTTGTGGGAAAGCAGTACTACCGTCTCCACATGCCCCGTATTCGGAAACATATCCACGCAGCACCCCTTCTTAACCTCATACCCACTCTCCTGCAACACAACCAGATCCCTTGCAAGACTTGTAGGCTTGCAGGAAATATACACCATTGACTCCACGCCATAGTCAATTATCTTCTTAAGTGCCTTTGGATTGATACCATCTCTTGGTGGGTCGAGAACGATAAAGTCTGGCTTGTCCTTTATGTTATCGAGGGCGTTAAGCACATCATCTGCGATGAATTCGCAGTTATCAAGACCATTTATGCCGGCATTAATCTTAGCCGCTTCTACGGCTTCTGGTATTATCTCAACGCCGATGACTTTCTTTGCAACCGGGGCTAACATCTGTGCTATTGTTCCTGTTCCACTGTACAGATCAAAGATTACCTTGTCTTTGGTTGTTCCGACATAATCTCTTGCCTTTGAGTACAGGACTTCTGCACCAAGTGAGTTAGTCTGGAAGAATGAAAATGTTGTAATCTTGAATTTAAGTCCAAGAAGTTCTTCTTCAATATAATCCCTTCCGAATACTATATCTGTCTTTTCATTGATTACTGCATCGGCAACACTGTCATTGTAAGTGTGTAAGAAGCCTGTTATCTCTCCATCAAGTGACAATGCTTTTAATCTGTCTGCAAGCTCGTCCATAGGGATATCATTAATTGTAGTTGTCACAATGTCCACAAGGATTTGTCCTGTCTTTACGGCTTTTCTTACAAGCAAATGTCTAAGATACCCCTCGTGCTTCATTTTGTGGTAATAAGTGAGATTTTTCTCAAGTGCATAATCATATACACACTTGAGTATTTTTCTGTAATCATTATCCACAATCTTACAACCTGTTACTGTTACTATGTCATACATACTGTTTCTCTTATGTAAACCGAGAGCTATCGGACCATCTTTTACCTCATCGCCAAATGAAAATTCCATTTTGTTACGGTATTCACTTGATACAGGGCTTCCAATTATTCCCTCCCACTCATATTCTGTATTAATAACAGGAGCAAGAAGCTTCTTCACTGCATTTTCTTTCATCTTTAACTGTTCTTCGTACTTCACAGTCTGGTATACGCAGCCACCGCATTTGCCAAAATGCTCACATCTTTCGTTAGTTTCTGTATCTGCCTGACAGACAACTTCAAGAAGCCTTCCTTCACATTTGCCGTGCTTCTTCTTGTTTACCATAAATTTAACTGTCTGTCCCGGTATTGAATTCTTTACCACAACCTTTTCCTCTATAGTCTGTCCGTCTTCCTCTGTCTTAACTATTACATTTCCCTTATTAGGAAAATCCACGCTTTCTACATAACCTGTATATATGCCGCCTTTTTTCATCTTTTATCTCCAATCCTTCTATATAATCAATCAGGAAACTAACCCTGTCCTTATTCTTTATCAATTTTTTATACGAACCAACCACCAGCTAACCAGCCTTCCTCCCACATCACCGAACATCTAAAAAACCACTGGCTGTAAGCCAGCCAGTGGTCTTTGTCTTAATCATTCTTTAATTGGCAGAATAATTAGTTCTCGAATTCATCATCATCTTCAAAGTCTTCATCAAAGTCGTCATCATCAAAATCATCATCAAAATCATCAAGATAATCTGGTGTGAAGTATCTATAGATTGCATATACGATAGCTGCTAATGCTGCAACCGCTCCAATAACTGCTAATACTATGATAATTACATTACTTTTCTTCTTGCTCTCTTCTACATCTTTCTTGTGAAGAAGTTCATTGAGCTTGCTTGCCGCAATAAGCTCTTCAATCTTATCCTTATTCATAACAACCGCTCCTTTCAAAACACTTTTAAAGTAAATATATTGTATCACAACATATTTTATTTGTCACCATATTTAGGCTTTTTTAAGCTTTGCAAAGCCTGCAAGCATTTTCTTTAAACCATACTCATCAAATGTTACAGTTACCATATAATCTCTTGTGCCATTATCAATTGAAATTACTTTTCCTTTTCCAAATTTGGCATGAACCACGGTATCGCCAACACCATATCCAAGTCCAGATGTTCCACCAGCACTGCCAACAGAGGCAGTCAAACCCGCTGTGCCATATGAAGCACCTGCATAACTTCCGCCTGATACAGATTTTCCACCTGCTGTCAATCTACCGCCAGTTCCACTGTCTCCAGCTCCAGCAGCCTTCGATGACTTCTTTAAGTCAAATATATCCATAGGAAATTCTTTACCAAAACCAACCTTAGTATTCGCCTTTCTCACAGAAGACCTGTAGCCTGCTGAAGTTGAGCCGCCGATTGATACACGTTTTGGTTCTTTATAATTCACATTGCCTGAACCGTATCTGTTAAGAGCGGCTTTGGCATTGGCTCTGATATTATACGAACGTGTTTCCTCTGAGTCATCTTTTCCTCCATATGCAATCTTACCTTTATTATATCCTGAACTATTATTTTCTATGTGCATATATTCTTCGGGAATTTCTTTAATAAAGCGTGATACTTTATTCATCTGTGTTTCACCGCGTACCATACGCATCTTCGCGCTGCTTAAGTTAAGTATCTTCTCTGCTCTTGTTATTCCTACATAGCAAAGTCGTCTTTCTTCCTCTATCTCTGCAGGGTCATCTGACACTATTGTCATATAACTTGGAAAAAGGCCATCTTCCATTCCTGTCATATACACAATAGGGAATTCAAGACCTTTGGCACTATGTAATGTCATAAGCATTACCTGCTTATCTGACTCATTAAGATTATCAATATCTGCTATGAGTGCAACTTCTTCAAGGAAACCGCTTAATGTAGGAGTTTCTTCCTTCTGTCGGCAGCTCTCCTCATAGCTTACTATTTTGTTAATCAATTCATCTATATTTTCCTGTCTTGCTTCTATTTCTTCTGCTGTTTCGCTCTCTGCAAGACATTCTATATATCTTGTATCACTTACAACAGTTTCGGCAAGTTCTTTTATGCTCATAAATTCCTGCTTTGCCTTAAGTGAACCTATAAGTGTAACAAATGGCTCTAACTTTCCAACACCTCGTTTTATCGTATCGATATGCTCAGCATCGCACAGAGCCTGCCAGAATGTTATGTCATTCTGGTCTGCATATTCCTGAACTCGTTCAATTGTTGTCGCACCAATTCCACGCTTTGGAACATTGATAATACGTTTTACTGCCTGTCCGTCCATACCATTGTCTATAGTCTTTAAATATGCAAGTATATCTTTTATTTCCTTACGCTGATAAAAGCTTATTCCGCCATATATACGGTATGGTATATTCTTTAACATAAGCTTTTCTTCCAACGCTCTAGACTGTGCATTAGTCCTGTATAATATGGCAATATCGTTGTAATTCCAGCCGTCCCTTACCATAGAACTTATGCTGTCAACAACACCCTGTGCCTCATCATATCCATTTTCATAAAGTGTATAATTAACCTTTTCACCCTCGCCATTCTCTGTCCACAGACTCTTTGCTTTTCTTCCTATATTATTGCTTATGACCGCATTGGCTGCATTAAGAATTGTCTGTGTTGAACGATAATTCTGCTCAAGCTTTATTACTTTAGTTCCTGCAAATGTATTCTCAAAATTCAATATGTTGGTAATATTAGCACCCCTGAACTTGTATATTGACTGATCATCATCCCCAACCACGCAGAGATTGCCATATTTGGCGGCAAGCATTGATATAAGCTTAAACTGCGATGTATTAGTATCCTGATACTCATCAACCATAATATACTTAAATCGTTCCTGATAATAATTAAGTACTTCAGCATCATTTTCCAATAATTCTACTGTCTTGTATATTAAATCATCAAAATCAAGTGCATTATTAAGCTTTAATGTCTTCTGATACTCCCTGTATACATTGGCAATTCTCTTGCCGTTGTAGTCACCACCTGCCTCAAGCTCCATCTGATCCGGACTCATAAGCTCATCTTTGGCGTGCGATATCGCATTCATAATTGTTTTTTCCTTGAGCATCTTCGTATCTATATTGAACTTCTTACATATATCCTTTATAACACTCTTGACGTCATCTGTATCATATATTGTAAATGTATTGGAATAACCAATTCTATCTATATAACGCCTGAGAATCCGCACACAGGTAGAGTGGAAGGTGCTTACCCACACTTCGCCAGCCTGCTGTCCTACTGTCGCATCAACTCTCTCTCTCATCTCCCTTGCCGCTTTATTAGTAAATGTAATAGCAAGTATATTATATGGTGCTACACCACAATCATCTATAAGATAGGCTATCCTGTTAGTAAGAACTCTTGTCTTTCCAGAACCTGCTCCCGCTATAATAAGAAGCGGACCCTCTGTCCTTTTAACCGCTCTTTTCTGGCAGTCATTTAAACCATCTAAATTCATATACGCTCCAATCCAATGTGTGATTATACTCACACTATCTCCACTTTAACTTACATATGCACTTAACTAAAATCAACAGTACATCTAAACTTAACCTTCACATACTGTGCATACACAATATCATAATTTAGTATAACAAATGTTCGATAATTTTAAAAGCAAAAAATCAGAAACCATTGTCTGAATTAGTATATCATTAAATATATTTATCCAGCTATGATTTCTGATTTATAGTGTATGTTCAACAAATGTATTCTTATATATCCTACTTCTCTGTTATGACTGCATTATCCATTACTAAATTCTGTGCCTTCTTAACAAGCATAGACTTAACAATAGTTTCTTTGTCATATTTATCTGTAAATGTATCTACCTTTGAATAACCGCTGTCCTTAGCGAACTGCTCAAGGTCATCCTTGTATTCATAATCTGTAATTGCAAGTCCTTCCTTTTCTGCAATTGCCTGATATACAAGCTGCTGTCCTGCTGATGCCTTAACGAATTCATCAAATGTCATGCCATAAAGGTTCTGGCAATATTCATCATTAGTCTTTCCCTGAAGTGTGCTGTAAAAGCTTATTGATTCCTCAAGCTTTGATGACTGCTGTGCAAGGAATTCCTCTGGATAACCTGTAACCTTGCATTTGTCAAGGAGCTGGGTAAGTATTGCTTCATTCTTAGCTTCTGTTATCTTAGTTTCTATTGTTCCACTGACATCATTCTTAACATGTGCCTTATATGAATCAACTGTTTCGCAGTTGAACGCACTCTTAACAAAAGCATCTGTAAGCATAGGAACATTAGCCTGCTGTACATAACTCATTGTAAGCTCGAATACAACTCTCTTGCCAGCATAATCAGAATACTTTGAATTCTCTGGAAGTGTGATTGTTATTACCTTAGTCTGTCCTGCAACCATTCCATATAATTCTTCATCTAAGCCAGTTCCTGCAACAGGGAAAGCATCCTTACCAAGTGTCATACTATAATCAGAACCAGTAAAATCATCTATTGAAAGTCCGCCTGATGTACCAGTATAACCAAATGTAACCTTATCGCCTTTCTGTGCTTCCCTGTTAACATCTGTATATGTTGTCTCACTTTCAAGCTGTTCTGCAATCTTATCATCTATAACCTGATTAGTTATGGCTGTTACATCAACCTCAGCCTGAATTCCCTTATAATCTCCAAGCTCTACATAATCAGTTGGATTGTATCCATAATCTACCTTTATCTTACTGTTACAGGCTGTTGTCATCATAACTGACATAACCATAGCTGCTGTAACAGCATATTTTACAACTTTATTCTTTAATACTTTTCTCATAACCTGTCTCCACATTAAATATTGCCGTAACACCGACTTATAAACTATACCACAATATCACATTTAAAACCAGTATTATGCAAATGTTTCACAATATTATCACAAAAAAAGGCAAAAAGCCCAATCTGATATGCTCCCGAATTACTGGAACACATCAATTCGCTTTCTGCCTTTTATATAACTGGTATTAATACCAATATAAATCTTAATTAAGCAAGCTTAGTCTTAGCTACTTCTGCTAACTTAGCAAATCCTTCTGCATCGTTTACAGCCATCTCAGCTAATACCTTTCTGTTAAGGTCGATGTTAGCTAACTTTAAACCATACATAAACTTGCTGTATGAAAGACCGTTCATTCTTGCTGCAGCATTGATTCTTGCAATCCATAACTGTCTGAACTGTCTCTTCTTCTGCTTTCTACCCTTGTAACTCTCTGTAAGAGCTCTCATTACAGACTGCTTAGCAACTCTGTACTGCTTAGATCTAGCTCCTCTATAACCCTTAGCGAGCTTTAATACTCTGTTATGCTTCTTCTTTGCGTTCATACCGCCTTTAATTCTTGCCATTTCTTAATTTCCTCCTAATAATCAATCACAGACATCCATATCTTATAAATATGGCATAATCTTCTTCATTGTCTTTACATTAGTTGCATCTGTCATAGCTGCATGTCTAAGATTTCTCTTTCTCTTAGTAGTCTTCTTTGTAAGAATATGGCTCTTGTAAGCTTTCATTCTCTTTAATTTACCTGTTCCAGTTACTTTAAAACGCTTTGCAGCTGCTCTTTTTGTCTTTACCTTTGGCATAATAATCCTCCTAATTTAATTCTCATATGGAATAAATAATATTTTAACGTTTTTCAGTTAAAAACATAGTCATGCTCCTGCCTTCTAACTTTGGAGCTTTGTCTACTACTGCAATATCACTTAACTTCTCAGCAAAATCTTCTAATATATGCTTGCTGGAATCGATATGTGCCATCTCACGGCCTCTAAATCTTAAAGATACCTTTACTTTATCGCCTTTCTCGATGAACTTTCTTGCTGAATTACACTTAGTATTCAAATCATTAACATCTATGTTAGGTGACAAACGAACTTCTTTGACTTCTATTGTTCTCTGCTTCTTCTTAGCTTCCTTCTCTTTTCTGACAAGTTCATACTTATACTTGCCATAATCCACAAGCTTACATACAGGTGGCTTTGCAGATGGGGCAATCTTTACTAAATCAACCTCTGCCTCTCTTGCCAGTTTCATAGCATCCTTAGGAGACATAACTCCAAGCTGCTGTCCTTCTTCTCCAATAACACGAACTTCCTTATCACGGATCTGCTCGTTAATCATTAATTCGCTAATAGTAGTGCACCTCCAAAATCAAAAAAAGTGGATAGTCAGACTATCCACTTTTTAATCATAATGCATCTTAATTGCTGTTTATCATGCACATTCTTAAAAATATAAACCCAAGTCGCCCGATTGCGCTAAGGTGAGAGTGGATACTCTGCTTTGTTTAACAACTATTAGAGTGTATCACTAATAATTATAGCTGTCAACTAATATTTTATATAATTATGAAAATAATTGCAGAAATTTTCAATTAAGCTCTGCAATTCCTGACAGCCTTACATATCTGTCCGATATTCTGTACCATGTTGGGAAATCCACAACACCAGTCTGCGGCATATTATTAATTCTCTGAAACTGCCTTACTGCCTCCGCTGTACGCTCTCCATATATCCCGTCAACCGTCAGTGCCGGTATTGCTGTGTAATAATCCCCTATAAGATTAAGCTGTTCCTGCAGCTGCCTTACCTTCTGCCCTGATGAGCCTATATCAAGATCTGCACCAGGCCACGATGACGGAATACCCTGTATCTGTTCAGCCGTATTAATGTACATATTATCTCCATAATAATATCTTAATATATCTATTGAGGAATATCCCTGATCACCCAGATATTTACTTCCCCATTGTGTCATCCAGTCAGGACAGCTCGATTTCTTTCCATCACAATACTGTGTTAATATCGGCTGTTTTACATTCGGTCTTGACAGATAATTATCAAATATTTCATCCACAACCTGTGAAATACTTTCAAATATATTACGTCCGTTGACCCATTTGTGGTCAAATGCAGTTGATGAGGTTATCGTAAAGTTGTAATTCTGGTTTCTGTACCACTCTGTATACACTCTGTTTAATGTAAAGGACATAATTGCTAAAATATTAGCTTCCAACGTCTGTCTTGGCCATGTCGAATATATTTCACTGCTCGCTACATTTTTAATATAATCCTTGTACCTCACATAATAATCAAGTGCTGTGGAGTCTGTAGGAACACCATCGTGCACAACTATTGTTTCTGGTATTACAACGCGGCTTAACACAATCTCCCCCGACTGGCGTACCGGCTTAATCTCGGTCTCTGGTATCTTGGCAGGATAGCTGCCATACAGCGTATTAACTGGAATTACAATATTATTCTCAGGAATCTCCCTGTTATCCTCATTCAAATACACATTCTGAATACTTGTTTCCCCTGAGAATACATCAATACCGGATATATTAATCTCCTCGTAACCATCTGCATTAACATCAATAGTGTATTCCGAAAATGGCTGGTTCTCACCTGGTTCCATACTATACTCCACCGGCGGTGTGAGAAGATCATCAAGATTAACTGCTCCTTCTGAGTCAGTAGTTATCTCATTGATAATTCTTTCAGGATTTCCTGTATATGCAAGTGAAATCCTTGCATCTGCCAATGGTGTGCCCTGCTGTTTATCATATACGTTAATGCGCATTTTCCCTTTATCTATTGCATCGGCAGGAGTTTCCATTGTATGTACATACACCATAATCTAATTCCTCTTATATTATTCATTATATTTTTGATTATTATATGTATCTTTATGAAATTTTATGAATAAAATAAACTGATATTTCCTTTAGGAGGATTTATGGCTGATTATAGAATCGCCCTTGATGCTGGACACGGTGGAAGCGACCCCGGTGCTGTATATAAGGGCAGACAGGAAAAAGATGACACTCTCGACCTTACTTTAGCTGTCGGTGACATACTTAAAAAAAATGGCATAGATGTATATTACACAAGAACTACTGACGAATACGAAACTCCATTTAAGAAAGCAACCGATGCGAATAATTCCGGTGCCGACCTTTTCGTATCAATACACCGCAATTCCTCAGAAAATCCTAACCAGTATTCGGGCGTTGAAACCCTTGTATACAGCGATACTGGTTTAAAGGCTGAGGTGGCAAGAAATATTAATAACCAGCTTGAAGATGCTGGCTTTAAAAATCTTGGTGTAGACGAACGCAAAAACCTTGTTGTCCTTAAACGTACCAAAATGCCAGCCGTTCTTGTTGAAGCTGGATTTATTAACAACGATAAAGACAATTATCTATTTGATGAAGAATTCGACAGCATTGCACAGGCAATCGCAGACGGAATATTAGAAAGCATACCATCAGGCAGGCCCGGAAATACCACTTCCAATAAAAGCAATCGCACTGACAACAATAATAATAGCAACAACAATAGTAACAACAATAATAGCAGCAACAGCCAAATGAATAACTCTGGCAGAACTGCTTCTGCCCCAATTGACAGCACAGCTATGGTTAATTCCATCCCACCTGATAACGAGGTGTTTTCTGTCCCTGTCAGTAGTTCAAATATTATGCCACAATGTCCTTGTGACAATAATGATTATGACACAGAAAATGAAGCACTTTACCGTGTACAGGTTGGCGCATACCGCAACAAGGATAATGCCGACAGAATGTTAAATTCACTTTTAATTGACGGATTTCCTGCATTTATAATATATGAGGACGGCTATTATAAAGTCCAGGTCGGTGCTTACCGTATTCTCTTAAATGCTATTAAAATGGAACAGCGTTTAAGAAGATTCCGCTACAGCACATACATTGTATATTCATAACAGATTGCTATTTAATTAACAAACATTTAAAACCCTCCAAAAGTCAGAAACAGTGTCTTACTTTTGAAGGGTTTATTTTAGGTTATTTTACATTTTAGGAGCTGTAGTTATTAATTATAGTTTATTATTCTGCTGAATATATTGTTACACCATGCCACTCAATAGATGCAATATTATCAACACTGATAACCTGTTTTAATGCAAATGATATATGCATAGTACCTGCTTTGACACTTAAATCAGAAGTTTTGTCGTCAATACTAACAACTGTGCCATCTTTAAGATGTACTACAGGTGCATATTTACCACTCATACCAAACCACTTAAAGTCCGCATTTCCTGTTCCCTGTATATCAAGTACGAATCCATCACATTTAAGTGTATCTATATTGATAGTCTGGTCTGCATTATAAGATGATGTAACCGATATATTAGGAGTTGTACTAAGCACACCTGTGCTGCTACTCTTAAGAACTGTTTCAAAAGACCACTCCCCTGTTGCTAAAGTTCTGGTTTCTCTTGTTTTATTATCTTCACCATTTCTGTACGTACACTTAAGATCCTTAACATCAATCGAAATGTTATGATTAACAATATCTCTTGAATCAGCATTAACATATATTAATTCTGCATATATTTCTGAACCATCATCTGACATACCATTATAATTAAGATGGTATAATGTACCTGTTGATTTGAACTGGTCTGTTTCATCACTTATTTTTATTACAGTATCTGCAAAATCAAATGTACCAATTATTGGACTTAAGGTATCATCATTAGGTATAATCGGACTTCCGTCTTTTGACTTTATAGTCAGTTCAATATAAAATCTTCCACCATTAGCAACATATTTTCCCCATTCCACGTCAACATTAGATTCTTCTGTAGATGTAACATTACCTGTATTATAGACATTAACCGAACTATCCCCGCTCATATGAGATTCAAAATTGACATTACTCTTTGGGACAAGATACTTCTGGTACGCGTATACACCAGTGTAAGTTAATCCCGAGATTGCAATCACTGCGGCTGCCGCTGCTGCTATATTTCTATATATTTTTGATCTGGTTCTCATTATGACAGGCTTATTAGCTGGCTTTGCCTGCTCAATCCACTCCTGATTAATATTGTTCATTGACTTAAATAATTTCTCACCATTCATACCAAAACGCCCTCACTTTCCAAAAGCTTCTTTAAATCTTTCCTTAATCTGTGCAGTGCAACCTTAACTGAACTTTCGCTCTTTCCAAGTTCTTTTGATATAACTTTAACAGGTTGTGAATACCAGTATCTTTTGATAAATATATTTCTCTTATCAGTATCCAATGTTTTAAGAAATGTATTAATCAATTCTCCTACCATATGTTCATCACCCTCAAGTGCTTTATCAGGCTTGCCGATACACTGTTCCATCTCGGCTGTAAGTTCTATAACATTAGAGCTTCTTTTTAATGCATTGTCATGGTCTATTCTCTTGCAGATTATATGTCTGCATATAGTAGCTGAATATGCAAACAAATATTGCGGTCTGTTATCTGGAACTGATTTCCATACTTCATAAAACGTATCATTAACACATTCTCTTGCATCTTCCTCACTGTCAAGCATATTCATTGCAAGCTTCATTAATGGTCTTTGATACCGCTCCATTAATTCACGCATTCCAGATTCATCTCTGTTTGCTATTAGATCAATTATTTTTTCTTCGCTGCACACTTTATTAAATCGTCCTTAATTATTTCTTTTTGAAAGCTTTCACTTATAGAGTACGCTTTTTTCAGGATTGGTTACAGAAATGTAAAATAATTATTTTGCAAAGACTTATTGGATATTAATATTTCCTGATGCCTTAAGCTTTAAACTGTGATTCATAAAATGTATATCTGCATCGGCTGACACTCCTATTACATTATCACTTTGCATATCTATCTGTATTACCGAATTCACATATTCAGCCTGTGAATATTCAGCCATAATATATAGCGTCATATTATCCAGTCCATCAAAATCAATAACCATATTACAGACAGCGTTTTGATTGTAATATACTACAGCACTCACCTTTACAAGGTTATTATCCCTGTCAGCCTCTATATCAAGCACTACATTGCAGTCCTTTACTTCCGTGGCAAATTCAGATTTAATACTGTCCTTTTTTATGCCATATACATTTAACAACGAAATATATGGAAGAACCTGTGAATCTTTATATAATTCATCCACAAATGTATTAAAGCCATTAACTAAAGCTGTTTCATCTATATTAATATTATAAGTGTGTTTTCCTGTTTCGCTGACTGTATTCACGCAATCCATTGCCATAACTTCATAGCCCTTCACAAAGTCAGCTAATGCAGCTTTTAAAACAGGCTTAAGCTGATCTGCATCTATATTAATATATCTTGATATATCAGCTTTAGATATTAAAAATGTATCATTAGTCAATTCAGGTATAACTACATTTATTCCATTATTATCGATATTAGCTGTAATGGTATATTCTGCACTATTCTTACCCTGCATATAATCAGTATTATCATATATCAACTCCGATATATTAATTTTTCCAGTATAGTTATTGGCACTTACATCTATGTTGTTTATATATTTTTCAACTGTGCTTTGTAAAAGTTCTCCAGATTTCAACATCGTTTTTAAAGCTTTTTTCTCTGGAGAAGCATACATTTGTGTAACGCCATATGCCGATAATATTATTGCTATTACGGAAAGAAATATTATACCAGCCACAGCACGCTTTACATTTTTCTTTTTATTCTGGCATTTCATCAGCCTTACCCTTTCTTTCATACCTTACAAACTCATAACATATATCAAAATATGTATGTTCATCACTCTGTCCTGTAATTCTCCAGTCTTTAAGCTTATCGAAATCACTTATATAGGTATCAGCTTCGTAAGAGTAATCAACCTTTGTAATATGTGCTGTATCACAATATGGAAGGAATTCTTTGTATATCTGTCCACCACCGATGACATATACATCCTTACTATCCACATTTTTTACCTTCTCAAGCACATCTTCAACACTATGGCATAAACATACGTCTTTAGCTTCATAATCTTTATTTCTTGTAAGAACAATATTCTTTCTTCCAACAAGTGCTGACTGGTTAGGAAGTGCTTCTAATGTCTTTCTTCCCATAATAACAACTTTTCCATAAGTTTCTTCACGGAACAGCTTCTTATCCTCTGGAATATCAACAAGTTCTCTTCCTTTATTAGCTATTCCCCATTTTTTATCAACAAGTGCAATTAAATTCATAGTTTGCCTCCTACCCAGGCTGGCACATATCCTTTGACACTTATGCCCTCCTGTGTGTATTCCTCACTTTCAAGCTGTCCGTATTCTCTTATAAGCTGGATTTTGCCTGCATCGCTGTAAGGAAATACTCTTTCTATTCTAATTCTGCTCTTTAATATAATATCCTGCACATCTTCCAGAAATTCATCTATTCCCACACCCGTCCTGGCTGAAATATTCTCAACATAATCAGCTTTGCTGTCCTTGAGTATAGGAAGTTCGCCGTATTTATCACATTTATTAAAAAGTGTAATTATCGGCTTATCACCTACATCTAACTGCTTCAATGTCTCATATACTGTTGCCATATGTCTTTCGTAATCATCATTAGAGCAGTCCACAACGTGAATTATCATATCTGCATATTTCGCTTCCTCAAGTGTACTCTTAAATGCCTCTATAAGATTATGTGGAAGCTTTCTGATAAATCCAACAGTATCTGTCATAAGCACTTTTTCCTTGTTAGGAAGTGTAAGTGCCCTCGTTGTAGGATCAAGTGTTGCAAACAGCTTGTCCTCAGATAATACACCTGCATCGGTCAGCCTGTTAAGAAGTGTTGACTTACCCGCATTAGTATAACCTACTATAGCCGCTACTGGTGTAGAACTGTCCTGTCTGTTCTGTCTTTGCACATCTCTGTGGCTCTTAATCTCCTTTAACTCACCTGACAAATGAGCAATCCTGTCCCTTATTATTCGCCTGTCTGTCTCTATCTTCTTCTCACCCGGTCCTCTTGTTCCTATTCCACCACCAAGTCTTGAGAGTGCTGTTCCAAGTCCTGCAAGTCTTGTTGACCTGTATTTTAACTGTGCCATCTCAACCTGTATTTTACCTTCACTTGATGAAGCTCTTGCGGCAAATATATCAAGAATAACCATTGTTCTGTCCATAATCTTAGTATTAAGAACATCTTCAAGATTTCTTAACTGTGCTGGAGACAGCTCATCATCACATATTATTCCTGTTGCACCAAGCTCATCTATCATAAGCCTTAATTCTTCAAGCTTACCCTTACCAATATATGTTGCAGGGTGGAAGCTGTCACGCGGCTGTATCATCTTTCCTACTGTGACCGCTCCGGCAGTCTTAGCAAGCTCTGCTAACTCCTCTAACGACTTCCCGCAGTCGTCAAGAGGATTTAACTCTACGCCGACAAGTACAACCTTTTCCTGCTCGTCATCTGTATCATATAATGCCATATTTTCCTCCAATTAATTCTATTATGCCAGAAGCAGATGTCTTAACATATCAATCATCACAAAGCATTTATTATATAATAATCTATTCTTTTGCTATGCAGTCGCTAAGATAGTTAGATACTTCCTTTTCTTCCGAATAATTCATAACATTTTCTGTTATCTCTTTTACTTCCTTACTGCTCCACGAAGCTATCTCTTTTCTAGTTTCAAGCACCCTGCTCACTGTAACAGAGAACTCATCAAGTCCAAAATTAAGAAGAAGTGGTATCATTCTTTCATCTGCCGCCGCTTCTCCACACATTCCTGCTTCTATACCTGCATTATGTGCACACTCAATTATGTGTTTAATACTTCGTATAACGGCTGGATTGAGTGCAGAGTAAAGATAAGCAACATTCTCATTGCCTCTGTCAACAGCAAGTGTATACTGTGTCAAATCATTCGTACCGATTGAGAAGAAATCAACCTCATGTGCCAGTACATCTGCCATTATTGCCGCGGCTGGTGTCTCTATCATAACACCTATCTTTATGTCCTTATCATACTTAATGTCTTTCTTGTCCAGATCCCTGCATATACCATTTATAATCTTCTTAACTGCCTGCACCTCTGTAACAGAAGTTATCATAGGAATCATAATTCTTATATTACCATATGCACTTGCCCTTAATACAGCCCTTAACTGGGTTGTAAATATATCTACCCTGTCAAGGCAGAACCTTATGGCCCTGTATCCAAGAAATGGATTTAACTCCTTTGTGAGTCCCATATAAGGAATATCTTTATCTCCGCCAATATCAAGCGTTCTTATCGTAAGCTGTCTGCCATCAAGCACAACTGCTGCTTTCTTATATTCGTTATACTGCTCCTCCTCTGTTGGGAGTGCCTGCTTGTTCATAAATAAGAATTCCGTCCTGAAAAGTCCGACACCCTCAGCTCCAGCCTTTACAGCTTTAGCAGCCTCATCAGCATTGCCTATATTAGCAGCAAGCATTACTTTTCTGCCATCCCTGGTAACAGTCTGTTTATCTATATATTTTTTAAGTTCCTTAACTCTTTCATCATATGCTTTTTTCTTTTTATTATATATCTTAAGAGTTATAGGTGTAGGATTGACGAATACTTCGCCGTAAGCTCCATCAACTATAACCTCCTCACCCTCTGCAATTTTACTGCATATATCCTTAACACTTAATACAGCAGGGATTTCTAATGCTCTTGCAAGAATTGAAGCGTGTGATGTATCTCCACCTTTCTCTGATATAATACCGGCAATATGCTCTGTATCCATATTAGCTGTCATAGATGGATGGATTTCATCGGCAATAATAACAGTATTATCAGAAAGCTTAGTAAGATCAATATGCTTCTGTCCCTGCATTATTGCTATAAGACGCTGTTTCATATCTTCAATATCGGCTACTCTCTGTGTCATCGTATCATTGTTAAAGCTTAAGAATATGTTCTTTAACATCTCACAGGTATCTTCAACCGCAGCTTCTGCATTAAGCTTGTCATTAGTTATAGCACTTATTACACCACTGGTAAACTCAGGATCTCTTATAAGATATTCCTGATTTTTTAATACAAGAGCATTCTTATCATCACCATTAAGCTTCTGTGACAACTTATCCACAAGCTCATTAGTTTCCTGTATGAACTTTTCCACAGCCTCATTGAACTTATCAACCTCAGCTTCTGTATCCTTAATCTTAACACGGCTGACAGCATTCTTACACTTATGGATAATAAGTGCTTTTCCTATACCAATTCCCTTAGATGTACCTATACCTCTTAACATATAGACCCCCGTTTCCGCGTACATTTACGCATATATGTTACCAAGCTAATCACTGGTTAAATACATACTTTATCATATTAATCAATGTCTCACTTGTATCTCTTGAATATATAACCTCTCTTGCCGTTACAGGTTTGTCAGTTATTATATTATCAACACCTTTATTAGTAAGATTCTTTATAGAAGCGTCATTATTAACAGTCCACGCATATACCTGCTTTCCTGAATTATGAATAGCATCAACAACTCTCTTAGTAAGGAACGAAGCATTGACGCTAAAGAAATCCACGTCATCTATCTCATAGAACTTTCCATAAGCCACCGATAATATATACCCGACTTCTATTTCCTCATCATAAGACCTAACAGCCTGCAATGCACTATAATCAAATGAGGTGATAACGCACGAATCCTGCATTGAATATTTCTGTATAAGCTTTACAACCTTCTTTGCTACCTCATCACTGTTATCCGCCGTTTTAATCTCTATATTAAGTTTAATCTTTCCTTTGGCAAGCTGCAATACTTCTTCAAGTGTTGGAACTTTCTCGCCCTTGTACTGCTCTGAATACCAATACCCGGCATCAAGTCTTTTAACTTCTCTTAAAGTAAGCTCCGTAATATTCTTTAGAACACCTGTAGTCCTGTATGCTGATGTATCATGCATAACAACAATATAGCCGTCTTTGGTCATCTGGACATCTAACTCTATAACATCAGCCATATCTTCAATCGCCTTACTGAATGACGCAAGAGTATTCTCAGGTGCATCTACTGAAGCACCTCTGTGGGCAGTTATATCCGTATTGTGGAATATAGCCACTCTCTCAAACGGATTATTATTAAATGACCCAATTATATATATAATATCAAGCACTATGGATAATGCCAGCACAACTGCATATATTATCCTGTTGACCCTTGCTGAACCTTCGTCAATATCCACGAATTCAAATTCAATATCATCCAGATCGGAATATTTATAATACATATATGAAATCATTGAGAATGAACAAGGTATTGATATAAACACAAGAAAAATCTTCACACCGGCCCTCAATTCCCTAAGAACTGATAAATATACCGCACTTCCAAGATAAGCCATATCCAACAGCTTAACACCACCTATAAGTATAAGCGAAATAACTGTATAGAACACTGCTATAGCTGCAAATATTGCAAGATTATATACAATAACAGACATAATTACCCTTAATCTGTTATTTCTTACAATCTGTGAGCTTTTCTTATATGACTGTCTGAAATTCTTCCCCTCCATCATATATATATTAAATGAGAAAATTCCTCTTATAACATAATAATATATAAGAACCATAACTATTGCCACAAGCATATATATCATATACCTGTTTCTTCTCATCGTACTTCCGATAAGATTGCTCAATGTATCTGAATATATAAGATTAGCGACAATCGTAACATTTATAAATATAATCGAAATAAAGAAAAATAAAAAAAGCGGTATGCTTTGAATTCGGATTAAATTTTTAAGACGCAGGTACGCATTATATATATTATCAATTATAGATGCGTTATTACCTTTTCTCTTAGTTTCAAAGCACACAGCCAAATATGCCATCTCGTAAATGCAGTAACCGACAAACAGTATAATGCCTGTAAACAAAGCTATAATAACAACAGGGTTTGTCAGTGCCTTTACAATATATTCATTTGTTAAATATCTGATTCCTGCAACCTTCATACAAAGATTAATGGCGGCAGTTAATATAGGATATATAACTGCTACTGCCAGTAACTTATATGTCAGTTCAAACAGAATTACGTGTCGTTTGCTCCTGCGAAGCAGCCTGACATTATTCTTAAGACTTTCTAACATTGTCCACCCCGCTGATTATCTATGAAAAAACCTCTGAAGGCTGCCAGCACTTGAAGCCTGTGCAACTACACTTTCCATTTTCTTATTAGCAATTCTCTTAGTAAAATGGTAAGAGAAATCCACAACATATGATATAACAAGCACAATTGATAACACTGTAGTTACCCTCATATCCATACTGAATACAACACGTTCTACCATTTTATTGAATACACTAAATATAAGAACTGCTAATAACCCCCAGCCAAGAGTGCTTTGAAGGCATATTATTCCTTTATAATTAAATCTTAGATGGTCGTAATTCCACCATACTTCACCAAAAAGCTTCTGCATAAGTCTTGCTGTCATATACTCAAATATTGTCGCACATATAGCACCAGCAATGTATAAAGCAGGGTAATTACCCTCAATTGGTGCAAATATATGAAATGCTATAAACACGCCAAATCCATATATAACGCAGAACGGAAGCTTGGCAAAACCCCTGTTCTCCCAATATCCAAGCTGTTTTCTTATGACTATACATTCCATAGCCCAGCCAAAAAAACTATATATAAAAAACCATACCGCTAACTGGTTAACATTCATTTCCCTAAATGTAATATCAAATATATTATACATATTAATACAACTTTCTTTCATCATTACCATAATGGTTATCTTTTAACATTATTATATATATTCTTATATACATAATAAATGCAAATGTCAATACTGCTGCACACACTATCATTATAACATATTGAAGATTAACCTGCATATGCGGAAATGCAACTAAAGCAAGCATACACACATACAATACTGCTGTACATACCTTGCCATACCATTTAGCACCATCTAATCTCCTATTCGCCCTTTTCATAACTACAAGACCCATAAGTGCCATAACTACCTCTTTGACAATAATATATACAGCAAGTATGCACATATATGGAATATTAATAGCCAGAGTAACTAACATTGCAAGCTGCATAAGCTTATCTGCTGCCGGATCAATAATCTTACCCAAATCAGTTATCATATTACAACGTCTTGCTATCTGCCCATCAAGAAAATCTGTTATCCCCGAAAGCATTACAACAAGTGTCGCAACATAATAATCCACTGGTTCTTCTGCCGTAAAATAAAGATATACAAACAGCGGAACCAGTGCAATTCTTATATAACATAAAATATTGGGGAGTTTAAAAAGATCTTTAACCTCAAACTTAAACTTCATTCAAAATCCTCAATTCATACGAATATCTATAGATATCACAAGTGAAATCCAACACTTCTATATATAATATCCTATATAATAATACCCTTTATTGGCACAATTATAAAAGACTTTCAAGTGTCTCCTTAACTGCCTTAATAAAACCTTGTGTATTAAGTGTTACAGGATTACCTAATGTAGTAATAAGTGCTAAATCCTTAGTCATCTTACCATCTTCTACTGTCTTGATGCAAGCCTTTTCAAGTGTATCTGCGAACTTTGAAAGCTCTGGAAGTGAGTCGAGTTCTCCTCTCTTTCTTAAAGCTCCTGTCCATGCAAATATAGTAGCAATAGGGTTAGTAGATGTTTCTTCTCCCTTAAGGTGCTTGTAATAATGTCTTTGAACTGTTCCATGAGCAGCCTCATATTCATAATATCCCTGTGGAGATACCAGAACTGATGTCATCATTGATAATGAACCAAATGCTGTTGCAACCATATCTGACATAACGTCACCATCATAGTTCTTGCATGCCCAGATATATCCACCTTCTGAACGGATAACTCTTGCAACTGCATCATCTATTAATGTATAGAAATACTCAATTCCTGCTTCCTTGAACTTATCAGCATAATCCTTATCATATATATCCTGGAATATATCCTTAAATGTATGATCGTACTTCTTAGAGATTGTATCCTTAGTTGCAAACCAGAGATCCTGCTTAGTTTCAAGTGCAAAATTAAAGCAGCTTCTTGCAAAATTCTCAATAGAATCGTTAAGGTTATGCATACCCTGAATAATTCCTGCCCCCTTAAAGTTATGAATAAGCTCTCTTGATTCGTTACCCTGCTCATCTGTGTATACAAGCTCTGCCTTGCCAGCTGCTGGAATCTTCATCTCTGATGCCTTGTATACATCACCATAAGCGTGTCTTGCTATTGTGATAGGCTTTTTCCAAGTCTTAACATATGGCTCAACACCCTTAACAATAATAGGTGCTCTGAATACAGTACCATCTAATATTGCTCTGATTGTTCCATTAGGGCTTTTATACATTTCCTTAAGGTCATATTCCTTAACTCTTGCTGCATTAGGAGTGATTGTAGCACACTTGACAGCAACACCATATTTCTTAGTTGCTTCTGCTGAGTCAACAGTAACCTGATCATTAGTTTCATTACGATGGACGAGTCCAAGATCATAATACTCTGTATTAAGGTCTACATAAGGTAAAAGCAGTTCTTCCTTAATAAGCTTCCACAATACTCTTGTCATCTCATCTCCATCCATCTCAACGAGTGGTGTTGTCATCTTAATCTTTTCCATTACTAATCCTCCATATTGTGCATTTAATATTGGAACTATATCCAAGCTATTATTAAAATTTGCCTACAATTATAAAATATTTTTATTACTTTGTAAATGCCTGTTTTGCCATAACAATTATCTTGTATTAAATATCCCAGTTTGCTATAATTACATAATTGATTTACATAGGGTTTGCCATTTACGGTGGCTGTTATTCTAAATACTGCCGTATATGTTGTAATATTCGTGTAAACATTATTAATATGCAGGTTTTATTGTGCCTGTATTTTAAAGGATTATAGTAATAAATCACATTTAAGAAAGGACGGTTTTGTAATATGTGCGGATTTGCTGGATTTACAGGATACCTTGAAAATGGTAAGGATGTACTTACTGATATGATGAATAAAATCATCCACAGAGGACCTGACAGTGCCGGTCAGTATATAGACGACAAGGCTTATATGGGCTTTAGAAGACTTTCAATCATCGACCTTGATAACGGAAGCCAGCCTATGTTCAACGAAAATAAAAAGATTGTTATCACATTTAATGGTGAGATATATAATTATCAGGATTTAAGAAAAGACCTTATTGAAAAGGGGCATATATTTGCGAACAACTCTGATACAGAAGTTCTTATTCACGCTTATGAAGAATACGGTGAAGATATGTTAAATAAGCTTCGTGGTATGTTTGCATTTGTTATATGGGACAGTGAGAAGGAAACTCTCTTTGGTGCAAGGGATTTCTTTGGAATTAAGCCTTTCTACTACACTGTAGTTGACGGCAACATTATATATGGTTCTGAGATTAAGAGCATATTGGCACACCCTGCATATAAGAAGGAAGTTAATGATGTTGCTCTTGAAAATTACCTCACATTCCAGTATTCAGTGCTTCCTGAAACATTCTTTAAGGGTGTATACAAGCTTATGCCAGGTCACTGCTTTACTTTCCATAATGGAGAAATCAACATAAAAAGATACTGGGAGCCTACATTTGAAGCTGATGAGAGCAAGTCTTTAGATGAATTCGTCAAAGAGATTGACGATGCTATGCACGACTCAGTTGAACACCACAAGATTAGTGATGTTGAGGTTGGTTCATTCCTTTCAAGCGGTGTTGACTCAAGCTATGTTGCCGCTACATTTAATGGTGACAAGACATTTACAGTTGGATTTGACTACGAAAAATATAACGAGATAGATTACGCTAAAGCCTTATCTGAGAAAATCCAGATAGACAATTATTCTAAGCTTGTATCAAGTGAAGAATACTGGGCAGCTATCCCTAAAATCCAGTATCATATGGACGAGCCTTTAGCTGACCCTGCTGCTATTGCCCTTTACTTTGTAAGCCAGACTGCTTCTAAGTATGTTAAGGTTTCAATGTCAGGCGAGGGTGCTGATGAGTTCTTTGGCGGATATAACATTTACAAAGAACCTCTTGATACAGCAGGCTATAGAAAGCTTCCAAAGGGACTCCGCAAGTGTCTTGCCAATGCTGCACAGGCTGTTCCATTTAAGTTCAAGGGCAAGAATTTCCTTATAAGAGGAAGCAAGGATATTGAAGAACGCTTTATCGGTAACGCATTTATGTTCAACGAAAAAGAACGTGCCAAGATATTAAAGAACCCTACTGGAAAGTATAACCATAAAGAACTTACTAAGCCATTTTATGACAAAGTTAAAGATAAAGATGATGTAACTAAAATGCAGTATATAGATATTAACTTCTGGCTTATCGGTGATATTCTTCTTAAGGCTGATAAGATGAGTATGGCACACAGCCTTGAAGTAAGAGTTCCTTTCCTTGATAAGGAAGTATTCAATGTAGCAAGAACTCTCCCAACTAAGTACAAAGTTAATAAATCTAATACTAAATACGCTATGCGTAAAGCTGCTAACCAATATCTTCCTGATATGGTTGCTGAGAAGAAGAAGCTTGGTTTCCCAGTGCCAATCAGAATATGGTTAAAGGACGAGAAATATTACAATATGATTAAAAAAGCTTTCACAAGCGAAGCTGCTAACAAGTACTTCAACACAGATGAGCTTGTTAAGTATCTTGATGAACATAAAGAAGGCAAGGCAGATAATTCAAGAAAAATCTGGACAGTATATATGTTCCTTGTATGGTACAATGACTTCTTTGGTGACTCAGAATATGCGGCTTAACTACAAGACTGCGGTTATAGCTGTAATTTTTCTGAAATTCAGGATTTGAGAAAAATTTCAAGAATTAAATATAAAAAATTTCAAGAAATTCAGTATTTTAAAGAAAATCAAAAGAAAACATCTTAATTATAAATAAAAAACTGTCCTGTTTAATGATTGGATTAATATGAGCTAATTATATCTGCTCACTTTATCCAATTCATTAAACAGGACAGCTTTTTTATTACTCTACATTCTTTAATGCTTCATCCATAGGTATCTTCTTTATCTTATACATCATAAATACTGAAATCAGAGCATACACACCGATATTCAGCACGAACATAACTACGAACAGATATGGTGCATAGTAGCAGGAAATCCAGCCGGACATTTTCTCCATAAATACCCTGAACAGGCTATTCATAATTACAACTGATAATGCAATATTGATAACAACTGATATGACAACCACTATTGTTGTTGAGGTGACATACAGCCTGCTTATCTCACTGTTGGAATAACCTAATATCTTAACCATAGAGATTGATGTTGAATTCTTCTCAACAATAAGCTTAGTTAACAAGAACATTAATACTGCAAATAATACAACTGCAAAGACTTTAATAATTCCAAATACTTCTCCCATAGAACGGTCAAGCTGTCTTGAAACCTTAGTTAAATCATCAAGTGTAATCTCTGTTGCAATATATTTCTCATCAATATCAAGCTTCTCTGATGATAAGTAGCCTGAATAGTAATCATCCTCTTTGTCGAATAGATTTTTAAAATATCCTTCATCCATAAATACTGCAAATGCTGATGGATAATCATACATATCCTTAACTGTAAATGTATATTCCTTGTCCTCATATTTCTCTTTGAGCGTTATCTTATCACCCTTATTAATCTTGAACTTTTCAGCATAGCCGTGTGACACATACACTTCACCATCTTTAAGTTCACTACTGTTAATGTCAACATATTCGCTGTCATCAGCAATTCCGTATATCAATACATCTTCACTCTTTAAACGTCCCTCAAGTGTTGAAAGTGTCCTGACACAGTATTTCTCTGCGGCCTCATTATCCACCTCGACCGGAACTTTCAATACATACTGATGTTTAGCTATAAGTTTGTCCTGTATCTCATTCTGGTAATGGTCAAGAAGCGGGGTCATCATAATACCGAACAGAAGGAGTATATTGGCAAATAATATACCCACAAATAATGTAATGTAATTTGGCATATTCTGTATAATTATTCTTAAACGAAATCTGTTAAAGAACTTGAATCCTGGCAAATGCACAGCTTTCTTCTTCTGTCTTACAGCCAAGTCCTTTCTTAAGAACTTAAGTGGTGAAAGACGAAGCCTGTAACCTATGAGCAATACATTTATCACTACCATTATTATAAATGGAACAACTGTTGTTAATACAAATGCTTCACCATTCCAAAGTGTTGTATAAGTTGTAAGCGAATAACTCTGATAATATGTATCTACAAATATATCCTTAAACCATGTATATCCTAATATGTTACCGACAAGTGCACCTGCTAATGTAACAATAATCGGTAGAAGAATATAATGTAACAACAGCTCTCCCCTTGTATATCCCGAAGCTCTTAAAGTACCAATAACATTAGCTTCTTTGAATATTGTATTATTAGTTGTAACTGCAAATACAAATGCCATAATAGCTATAACAACATATAAAAGAACTATCATCATAGCCTTGTCGCTTCCCATATCATCACCGGTAAAATGTATCGCCTGATTAAGATATCCTGGAATATAATTAGTAAGTATAGCATTATTAGATATTACTTTCATAAAATCATCTGCCATCTCTTTTTCTTCTATATCGTCTGCAGGCTTATTATCATATTTCCACGAATATACATAATGAATATGTGTATCATCATACATATCAAAACAGCTCTCTGACACTACACCAACACCGAATTTTAAAGAGTCAAACATTGTATCTGAGTTGTTCGAGAAAAGACAGCTGTAATCAGATAATGCAACATAACCTGTTACTTTAAGTGCCCTTGTGCCAACATTAATTATGTCGCCGATTTTAATATCATTATTGACAGAATACATTCTATCCAATGCAATCTCGTTAATATCCTCTGCGAGTCTGCCTTCCATAACATCAACTTTATCAATATCATCTCTATTAATATAGAAACGTATTGTGCTCTGGTCGTCTTCTCTTAACTTCTCATTATTGTGTACTTTTAAAGTTTCTTCTTTATAGAAGTTCTCATATATAGTAACATTTTCTTCTTCCAGCCTGTCAATCAGCTTATCATCGGCCTTGGAATACAATTCAAAATTACCATCTTCTACATTATATTTATCAAAACTCTTATTATATGTATCAAGCACGCTTCCATCAGCTATAAGAAAACCACTTATAAGCCCTATAACAGCTGTCATAAATATAAATATGACTATATATTTTGCAATTTCACCAGTAAATTCTCTTGGCAATCGTTTAATTAAAGGATTTTTCATATCTAACTCCCATTATATAATATTTAATCTACCATTCAAGGTCAGCGGCAGATACCTTACTGTTATTAACTATATTATCTCTTATCTGTCCATCTCTTAACTTGATAACCCTGTCAGCCATATTCTGGATAGCATCATTATGTGTAACCATTATGACTGTGTTGCCGTATTTCTTGTTGACATCCTCAATAAGCTTTAAGATTTCCTTAGATGTGTGATAATCAAGTGCTCCTGTGGGCTCATCACATAATAATATGTCGGGATTTTTAACAATAGCCCTGCCTATTGCAGTTCTTTGCTGTTGTCCGCCAGATAACTGGTTAGGAAGCTTATGCCTGTGCTCATACAGCCCTAATGTATTAAGCAGTTCGTTAATATCAAGCGGTGAATCGCTAAGATAAGCACCAACCTCGATATTCTCCTTAACATTAAGGTTAGGTATAAGATTATACATCTGGAATACATAACCAAGGTGCTTTCTTCTGTATCTTGTAAGCTCTTTTTCTTTCATATCTTTAGTCTTTTCACTATCAATGCTTACATATCCCAAATCAGCATCATCTATTCCACCTATTATATTAAGAAGTGTTGATTTTCCCGAACCAGATGGTCCAAGCAGTACGCATATTTCCCCTTTTTCAACTTCAAAATTAATTCCCTTAAGAACTTCTACTTTATTAGAAGTACTGCCATATGATTTTTTTAAATCTTTTACAGTAAGAAACATATAATTTTCTCTCCTTCATATTTAATATAATTAGGTTAGTCTAACCTAACCTTTATTGGTATTATAATATCAATAACGCAAAAAAGGAACACGCCAAATGATAAAATATATCAATTAGTGTGTTCCTTTTTTATATTTTTAGTAATTTATAAGATTATTACTTATGCTCCTCAGCTAAAGTTATATTCTTCATACTATTCATACTGATGAAAAGTGTTGATGTATTATGTAAAAGTGCTGATGTTGTTGGCTGTATTACACCTAATACACCAAGTGCTATAAGTCCTGAGTTGAAAGATACTATAGTTCTGTAATTACGGTTAATCTTCTTAATAAGATTGTTGCTTAAATCCTTAAGATATACAATCTGCCCTAAATCATCAGCACTAACTGTAATATCTGCAATCTCTCTTGCTATCTGAGCACCATCACTTATTGCAATACCAACATCTGCCGCTGACAATGCCGGTGAATCGTTAATACCATCACCAATCATTATAACCTTACGTCCGGCAGCTTTTTCCTTCTCAACAAATGAAGCCTTATCTTCTGGGAGTACTTCTGAATAATATTCATCTACGCCAACCTTGCCTGCGATTGCCTTAGCTGTACGCTCACTATCTCCTGTCATCATTACAACCTTAGATATTCCAAGCTCTTTAAGTGAACTAATTACTTCCTTAGCCTCTGGTCTTACAGGGTCTTCTATACATATAACCGCCGCAAGCTTATCCTCAATTGCAAGATAAAGGTGTGAATATTCTTCTGGAAGATTATCAAACATTTCCTGTCTGCCTTCAGGCACAGTACAGCCTTCATCTTCAAATACAAAATGATAGCTTCCTATTATAGTCTTCTTATTATTTATAGTAGTTGATATACCATGTGCAACTATATACTCAACCTTTGTATGCATTTCTTCGTGGCGTAAGTTCTTCTTAGCTGCTGCATCAACAACTGCCTTGGCCATAGAATGTGGAAAATGTTCTTCCATACAGGCAGCCATTCTTAAAAGCTCATCTTCACTATCACCATTAAATGAATATACATATTTTACTGTTGGTGCAGCCTTAGTAAGTGTTCCTGTCTTATCAAATACGATAGTATCTGCAGCGGCTACTGCCTCTAAGAACTTACCACCCTTTACTGTAATATCATTCTGTCCAGCCTGTCTTATTGCTGACAATACTGTTATTGGCATAGCAAGCTTAAGTGCACAGGAGAAGTCAACCATAAGTATTGATAATGCCTTTGTTGCATTTCTTGTAAGAAGATATGTGAGTGCTGTTCCACCTAATGTATATGGAACTAATGAATCCGCAAGATGTTCAGCCTGGCTTTCAAGACCAGACTTGAGCTTCTCTGACTCCTCAATCATCTTAACAATCTTGTCATACTTACTATTACCGCCACTCTGCTTAACCTTTATTGTGAGTCCGCCCTCCTCAATAACTGTTCCTGCAAATACAGCACTTCCTGTATTCTTGCTTACCGGCACTGCTTCACCAGTAAGTGAAGCCTGATTAACCATAGCTTCACCAGTAACTACAACTCCGTCAAATGGAATAACATTACTTACATGAACTATAATTTCATCACCGTTCTTTATCTCATTAACAGGGACTAATACTTCTGTATCGGCTGTCTTAAGCCATACCTTGCTTACATTAAGTGACATAGTCCTTGCAAGATCTCCTACAGACTTCTTATGTGTCCATTCTTCCATAATCTCACCGATTCCAAGAAGGAACATAACAGAACCTGCGGTATTGAAATCATTTCTTAACATAGAAACACCGATTGCTGTCGCATCTAGCACAGGTACTTCCATCTTTCCTTTAAGCAATGTCTTAACACCGCTGCCAATATATTTAACCGACTTTACAGTTGTTACAACATTTCTTACAGATATAGGGAGGAACAGCTTACTTGCTGCTCTTAAGAATACCTTATTAACCAGCTTGTCCTGATAATAAGAATTCATCTCTCTTCCTGAACTGTTAAGCACATCTTCAGGAACTACCACCTGTGAATATGTAAAATGCTTAAGTTCATTAATAATCTGTGCTTTATCGCCTTTAAATTCTATAACAGCATCACAAGTCTTTTCATATACTTTGACAGAAGTCACTGTTTCTATATTTTTAATATAATACTCTAATATATCTGCCTGTTTAAAACTCATATGCTTCATATCCATATGAACTCTTAAACGTCCTGTCATACTGTGTTTAATATAAAATTTCATATTCTGCCTCTTAGCACTTATTCCAGCATATTATTACTGCTCTGTGCTTTCTGTTTCTTCTGATACTTCGTTTAATTCTACTGTATCATCTACAACTTCTTCTGCTGCTTCTCTCTCATCGTTGATAGCCTTAGCCTCCGCATAGATATCACCAGCATTCTCCTGAATTGTTGTTGCTGTCTTCATTACACACTTCTTAGCACGAAGAACTGCTGCTGTACAGTTCGTGTATACCTTCTTAGCATCCTGGCTTGATAATATCTTAATTCCTGCTGTACCAAAAAGTACACCTGCTGCAAATATTCCTGTCTTAACTCCATCGATTTTCTTAAATACGTTTTTCATCTTATCCTCCATTCCCAATTAACATCTGCCTGACGTAATTGACTTTGATTTTTGTTTAGGTATTATCTTATACCATACTTTTTAGTTTTACCACATATTTTTTATTAATTGAGAAACTTTATCAAAAACAGGAGGGGCATTATTATAATGGCCCTCCTGTTATACTCTTAACTGTCTTACTGTCTATGTAACCACAAGCTGTTAAACCCTTCTGCACTATCTGGTTCCATTTGCTGGCTGACAGATTGATTACTGAATTATCGTCAAACTCAACTGTGTATGTGTTGTTCATATTACATTCGCTTCCACACGATACACGATACATATTTCTTCTGTTAATAGCACCAATCTCCTCAAGTGTATTAATCATACGGTATACTGTAGCTGTTCCAATATTAGGATCAAGCTTTGATGCCTTATAATATATTTCTTTGCAGCACGAACATTCTTCATTAAGAATAATATCTAAAAGCATCATTCTCTGTTTCGTTATTCTGCATCCCCTGTTTCTTAATCTTTGCAGAATTATGTCCTTCTGCATTTCGCTTCTTTCATAGCCAACTACTTCAGAAGCATTTTTATCACATGAATAGTATTTCTGCATTAATGCCTCCTATCCTAGTGGCAGCCTCCACAATGACCACAATCTCCACCGCAGGAGTGTTTGCCATTCTTCTTACCTTTAACCATTGTATACACAATAGCGGCTACAATTACCACCAATACCACCAATACGATTACTGTGCCCATATTAATCCTCCATTCTTACACCAACTCTGACATCTGCCGCTATATCTGATGAATAAAATATATATCCAATCCGCCACTTAGTGACGGATTGAACACTTATATAATTATGATTAGGAAGTAATCTTAGTTAGCTGCTGCTTTCTTGTATTCTTCCGCTTCCTTTGTTGGTCTGAATAAAAGATAAAGGAAACCAGCTACTAATACAAATGCTACAACTGTCCAGATACTAAATACTCCATCAGCAATAAGGCTTCCGATATTGTAGATGCAAAGTGATACTACATATGCAAATCCACACTGGTAACCAATTGCTATCCAAGTCCATTTAGCACTGTTCATCTCTCTCTTAATAGCACCGATTGCTGCGAAACAAGGAGCACAGAGAAGGTTGAATGTAAGGAATGAGAAACCTGCTAACTTAGTAAATGCAAGTGCAAGTGCTGCATATGGAGATACATCTCCACCACCGTAAAGGATACCCATAGTACCAACGATATTTTCCTTAGCTACAAGTCCTGTGATTGAAGCAACGGCTGCCTGCCAGTTACCCCATCCAAGTGGAGTGAATATCCAGCCGATTGCATTACCAATCTTAGCTAAAATACTCATATCAATTTCATCTTCTGCTAACATTCTAAATCCGTCATCAGCAAATCCAAAGTATGTTGTGAACCATACAACGATTGTAGAAAGAAGGATAATTGTACCAGCCTTCTTGATGAATGACCAGCCACGCTCCCACATACTTCTAAGTACGTTGCCAACTGTTGGAATATGATATGCAGGAAGTTCCATAACGAATGGTGCTGGATCTCCGCTGAATAACTTTGTCTTCTTTAAAATAATACCTGATACGATAATTGCTGCCATACCGATGAAGTAAGCTGATGTTGCAACCCAAGGTGAACCACCAAAGATAGCACCTGCAATCATAGCGATGAATGGTGTCTTAGCACCACAAGGTATAAATGTTGTTGTCATAATTGTCATACGACGGTCTCTTTCGTTCTCGATTGTACGAGAAGCCATAATACCAGGAACACCACAACCTGTACCGATAAGGATAGGTATGAATGACTTACCTGAAAGACCGAATCTTCTAAAGATTCTATCCATAATGAATGCGATACGTGCCATATATCCGCAAGCCTCTAAGATAGCAAGTAATAAGAATAATACTAACATCTGAGGAACGAAACCAAGTACGGCACCAACACCGGCTACAATACCATCAAGGATAAGACCATTTAACCAATCTGCACAACCGATTGCATCGAGTCCGTCACCAATAAGAACTGGGATACCAGGAACCCATATGCCATAATCTGCCGGATCTGGAGCTGTACCATCATATTCGATAGCGAGGTTAATAGCTTCTTTAATATCATCAGCATCTGCTGTGAAATCTTCTGTTGCAAGTGTTTCATCATCTTCTACAGTATAATCAACTGAATCTGATGACTTAACCATAGACTTAAGAGTTGTAAGAGCCTTAACAGCAGCTTCTGAGTCATAGTCTTCTGCTTCAGTATCAATAGCATCTGCTATTGCTTTGCCCTTAGAACCAAGGCTTTCTACATATGCTGCAATGATTTCATCTGAATCGCCATATTCGTCAGCTACTTCTTCATAAGCTGAAGTACCGATACCGAAAAGGTGGAAACCATCACCGAACAAACCATCATTAGCCCAGTCTGTAGCTGCTGTACCAACTGTTACCATTGCAATGTAATATACTAAGAACATAACTACTGCGAATATAGGAAGTGCTAATATTCTGTTAGTTACGATTTTATCAATCTTATCAGATGTTGTAAGCTTATCCTTAGAATGAGCCTTCTTTACACACTCTCCGATAATTGATGAAATGTATGTATATCTTTCATTAGTGATAATACTTTCTGTATCATCATCAAAATCTTTCTCAAGTTTATCAATCTCTGCTGTAACATCAGGTACACTAGACATAAGCTGTCCGATTTTGTCATCTTTCTCTAATAACTTGATAGCGAAAAATCTCTTCTGTTCTTCTACTACATCAAGACCAATCTTATCTTCAACTGCTTCGATAACAGATTCAACTTCATCACTGAATTTATGTGCAAGCTTATTAATCTTCTTAGACTCAGCAAGCTTTACAGCCTTTTCTGCCGCTTCCCTGATACCAGTTCCCTTAAGAGCTGAAATTTCAACTACTTCACAGCCAAGCTTCTCTGAAAGCTTTGCAATGTTAAGTTCAATACCATTCTTAGCTAAAAGGTCGATCATATTAACAGCCATAATTACCGGAATACCAAGTTCCATAATCTGTGTTGAAAGATATAAGTTTCTTTCAATGTTAGTACCATCAACAATATTGATGATAGCATCTGGTCTTTCATTAATAAGATAATTTCTTGCTACAACTTCCTCTAATGTATATGGAGAAAGTGAGTAAATACCTGGTAAATCCATAATGGCAACATCTTTATGTCCCTTTAATCTACCTTCCTTCTTCTCTACAGTAACACCTGGCCAGTTACCTACGAACTGGTTAGAACCTGTAAGAGCATTAAACAATGTTGTTTTACCGCAGTTAGGGTTACCTGCTAATGCAATCTTAATTGACATTCTTTTACCTCTTTTCTTAATGAGTTAATAATTAGTTGCAACTTTCTTCATTTAGATTATGCTTGCTATAATTAGTTAATGCTAACCTTTTGGTAAAAAAAATATTAATTTACCTCTATCATAGCTGCATCTGCCTTACGAAGTGATAACTCATATCCTCGTACTGTTACTTCTATTGGATCTCCCAATGGTGCAACTTTTCTGACATAGACTTCTACGCCTTTAGTGATTCCCATGTCCATAATTCTTCTCTTAACCGGACCTTCACCATTAAGCTTAGCAACTTTAACAGTCTGACCAACAGCAACTTCCTTTAAAGTCATCTTAATCTCTCCTTCTCATTAAAATATTGTGAATATCTATATAGAGGCTTGAAACTCAAGTCTTTATACCATAATCTTTGAAGCCATATCGCTTCCTATAGCTACTCGTGATTCTTTAATATTAACTATAACATTACCGCCAGTCTTAGAAATGACCGTCACTATAGCTCCAACTACAAAGCCTAGATTCTCAAGAAATCTTCTCGTCTCTTCTTTCCCACCAATCCTTGTGATTGTTGCTGTCTCTCCCTCACCTATCATTGATAATGGCATAACTTATCACTCCTATCTGTATCTATGTTGATAATGTTTTTCATTTGCTACTGTGTTAGTATATACTAACACTTATTAGATGTCAATTACCATTTTAAGAAAATTTTCATATTATTAATTTTCACATAATAACCGCATACATATACAGTAAAATTAATATGTATGCGGTCATTACTCACTTATTAATATTATATTGGGAAGTGTCCAGAATAAATATGTCACTTATTAATATATTCATTATATTACTTTATATTATGCACATATCTGATTATACACATACATTAACTATGCATATTCTTAATTGTACATACACTCTGATTATGCAAGAGAAGCACCAAGATCCTTGCAATTACTTACAGCTTCATCATCAGGAGCTTCATTACAGATTACCGGGTCACAGCTAAGGTCAGCACCAGCATTCCTGCTTCTTTCTGCCCAGTCATCCATCCATTCTCCGCTTCCCCAGCCGTAAGAACCAAAGAGTGCTATCTTCTTTCCTGAAAGTGCCGCTTCACAGTCTGTAAACATCGGCTCAAATTCTGACTCTTCAAGATTTTCTGCTCCCATAGCAGGGCATCCGAAAGCTATTCCGTCGAATTCTGCAACCTTTGCTGATGAGAATTCTGAAGCAGTGAATAATGTTACTTCTGCTCCTTTTTCCTTCGCTCCCTCAGCAACAGCATTGGCCATAGCCTCTGTATTACCTGTTCCGCTCCAATATACAACTGCAACTTTACTCATTATCATTCCTCCATTATTGCTTTAATTTAATGCTTGTGCACATATATGTTGAGTGAATCATATATTCACGGTCAACTGATTTAATGTTCGTCCTCCTATAAAGACCTTCTGATATACCTCAGAACATTTCTTAAATCTTGCAAATGTTCTGACACTTTCCTGTTCATTGTAATATACCTTCCACACACCACAACATTTGCAGTTCTGTCCTTTATTAAAAATGAACTCCTTTACATCTTCTACAGGATATCCAAGAAATAAACCTATCTCGTGTGGAAAACAGGGCTGTGTCATAAGACGTTCCTTAAGTGTATTAATACATGCCTGTATACTTCGTTCTATGTATCCATAGCTGGATAATATATTCCATACATCATCATTATTGACTGCCTTAAATAACATACTTGGTCTGTATACATATATCAATGAACTCATATCTGTCTTTCTTAAGACTTCTATATATACGCCCTTCTCATTAAGGTTCATATTGGCAGTCTTAATCTCAGAATCGAATTCATCTTCTGATACAAATCTATAATTAAAAAGATTAGCCATCTTAATTCCAGCCAATGTAGGTGCACATTCTTTTACAATCTCATTCTCCAGCTTTCTAAGCATATAATCTCCATTCCTTATATTACGCATTACTCTGCCTGCTGTCTGTGTCAGTTACAATTAACAAGCCTTTCCGTCTGCTACATATTCCTGAAGAACTGCATTAAGTGATGAAGCACTGCTTGAATGTGAACGCACAATCCTAATGTCCTTGCTCTTTGCTTCTGTAACAGCACTATGTACCATTTTGTGTGATACTGTGTTAGTAAAAAGTATCATAAGGTCAGGGTTGCCAATTTTTTTGCCAAAGCTACTCTTCTCCTTAACAAATACCTTAGCCTTACAGCCGTGCTGTTTACATATCTTCTCATATTGACATACCATACATTCGTTACCACCAATTATAACTACACTCATATTAGTCCTCCTTATCCTGCGAAATAGATATATAGTATACATCTCACTGTTAGTTTTATTCTAACTTGTGTTAGTTATTACTAACCTATGACTTTTAAATAAACGGGTCGAGGACCCGTTAAATAAATATAAAGGCATATGCGTTAGCTGTTGCTAACTATCATTATAATAATCTAACTTAATTATTTTGTCAACAGCTTTTTATTACTTTTTATTATCCTGATTCTACATAAAAAACTCCTGATGTACACTATACAAACCTTTGTCAGTCAAGGCTTACCCGTATAATATACATCAGGATTTTATAATTTACAATATTCTGTTCTTACGCACAGATAGTTATTCTATTTACTTAAAGTACTTAACACCAGACTCGAATATCTTAATATCCTGTTCTCCATAGATATTAATAGCTACCGAATCACCACGTCTTTCAGAATGTGCCATCTTACCTAAGCATCTTCCGTCCGGGCTTGTGATACCCTCAATAGCCATATATGAGCCATTGACATTCCATTCTTCGTCCATAGATACATTGCCTTCTGGGTCACAGTACTGTGTTGCTACCTGACCATTTTCAAAGAGCTTATCAAGCCATTCCTTAGGTGCAACAAATCTTCCTTCACCATGTGAAGCTGGATTGCAGTATACTCCGCCAAGCTTTGCTTCTGCAAGCCAAGGACTCTTATTAGTAACAACCTTTGTATATACCATCTTAGAGATGTGACGATTAATTGTGTTAAATGTAAGTGTAGGTGAATTAGAATCCTGTCCTGTTATCTTGCCATTAGGTACTAAACCAAGCTTGATAAGAGCCTGGAAACCATTACATATACCAAGTGCAAGACCATCTCTTTCATTAAGGAGCTTCTCAACTGCTTCCTTCATCTTAGCATTACGGAAGGCTGTTGCAAAGAACTTAGCAGAACCATCTGGTTCATCACCTGCTGAAAATCCACCTGGGAACATAATAATCTGTGACTGGTTAATTGCTTTTTCAAATTCATCAACAGATTCTCTTATGCTTGCAGCATCAAGGTTCTTGAATACTTTGACAATAGTATCTGCACCAGCTCTCTCAAACGCCCTGGCACTGTCATATTCACAGTTAGTACCTGGGAATACTGGTATAAATACTGTTGGCTTCGCAACCTTATTCTTGCATACATATACATTGCCCTTTGAATATACAGGTGACTCAACCCTATCAGTTTCCTTAGAAACCTTTGTTGGGAATACACCCTCTAATGTATCTTTCCATACACTTAATGCTTCCTCAATATTGATTGAAACATCTTCATATGTAAACTTAGCTTCTTCTGTTACTGTACCAACCTTAGTATAAGCTGCCTTAATCTCTAAAAGCTTAGAGCTGTCTACTTCTGCTACTATACAGCCATATGCTGGTGCGAATAATTCTTCCTTTGATACAGATGGCTCAACAGCAACACCAAGCATATTACCAAATGCCATCTTGCTTATTGCTGGAACTAAGCCGTTAGCATCAAGAACATATGCAGACACAATTGCCTTGCTCTTAATAGCTTCGTGGATAGATGAATATAATTCCTTAATCTGTGAGAATACAGGAAGGTCATATTTATCTCTTTCAATGTCAAATCTTACAAGTATATTGCCAGCTTTCTTTAATTCAGGTGTGATAATATCCTGCTCTTTAGCTACATCAATAGCAAATGAGCATAATGTAGGTGGTACATCTATATGTTCAAATGTTCCTGACATAGAATCCTTACCACCGATTGATGGAAGTCCTAAGCCAATCTGTGCCTCATATGCACCAAGAAGTGCTGCAAATGGCTGGCTCCATCTTGAAGGATCTTCTGTCATTCTTCTGAAATATTCCTGATATGTAAATCTAATCTTGCTGTAATCGCCACCAGCCGCAACAATCTTAGCAACCGAGTCTGTTACTGCATACATAGCTCCGTGATATGGACTCCACTTAGAAAGATATGGATCAAATCCATAAGCCATCATAGTTACTGTATCGCACTTGCCCTTAAGCACTGGAAGCTTGGCAACCATAGCCTGTGTCTCTGTAAGCTGGTACTTTCCACCAAATGGCATAAGTACTGAACCAGCACCGATTGAACCATCAAATCTTTCAACAAGTCCCTTCTGTGAACACTCGTTAAGGTCTGCAAGTGTCTTAAGCCATCTGCCCTTAACATCATCTACTGGCTTAGCTTCAAGGTAATTAGCCTTGTCATCTGGGATATCTACAAGTACTGATGTCTCCTGATGTGCACCGTTAGTATCAAGGAAAGCTCTTGAAATATTAACGATATCCTTGCCTCTCCAGTTAAGTACAAGTCTTGGTTCTTCTGTTACAACAGCAACTTCAACCGCTTCAAGGTTCTCCTCTGTGGCATACTCTAAAAATGCTTTAACATCTGCTGGGTCAACAACAACTGCCATTCTTTCCTGTGACTCTGATATAGCAAGTTCTGTTCCGTCAAGACCTTCATACTTCTTAGGAACTTTATCTAAATCTACTGTAAGACCTGCTGCAAGTTCACCGATTGCAACTGATACACCGCCTGCACCAAAGTCATTACATTTCTTAATAAGCTTAGTTACTTCCGGACGTCTGAAAAGTCTCTGCATCTTACGCTCTGTAGGTGCATTACCTTTCTGAACCTCTGCTCCACAAGTCTCTATAGACTCCTCTGTGTGAACCTTAGATGAACCTGTAGCACCACCACAACCATCACGTCCTGTACGTCCACCAAGTAGGATAATAATATCTCCTGGATCAGAATTCTCTCTCTTAACTGCGCTTCTTGGAGCTGCCGCTATAACCGCACCAATCTCCATACGCTTAGCAACATAATCTGGGTGGTATATTTCTTTAACATAACCTGTAGCAAGACCAATCTGGTTACCATATGAGCTGTAGCCGTGAGCTGCTTCTGTAACAATCTTTCTCTGTGGAAGCTTGCCGTGAAGTGTATCTGCTACCGGAACTGTAGGGTCTGCCGCACCTGTGATACGCATAGCCTGATATACATATGTACGTCCTGAAAGTGGATCTCTTATAGCTCCACCAAGGCAGGTAGCAGCACCACCAAATGGCTCTATCTCTGTTGGGTGGTTATGAGTTTCGTTCTTGAAGTTTACAAGCCACTCCTCTGTCTTTCCGTCAATCTCAACAGGAACAACTATAGAGCAGGCATTAATCTCATCAGACTCTTCCTGATCTTCAAGCTTGCCTTCTGCCTTTAACTTCTTCATACCCATAAGGGCTAAATCCATAAGACATACGAACTTATCTTTTCTGTCTTTATATATAACAGCTCTGTCAGCAAGATACTTATTGTAAGTTTCTTCCATAGGAGCTCTGTAATATCCGTCCTTAAATTCTACATTCTTTAATTCTGTAGCAAATGTTGTGTGGCGGCAGTGGTCAGACCAGTATGTATCAAGAACTCTGATTTCTGTCATAGATGGATCTCTGTTCTCTTCATTCTTGAAGTAATCCTGAATGAACTTGAAATCCTTAAATGTCATAGCAAGACCAAGTGAATCATATAATTCCTTAAGCTTGTCCCCGCTCATATCCTTGAAGCCATCAAATACAACAACATCTGCTGGTGTATCAAACTTAGTAACAAGTGTATCTGGAAGCTTCTCATCAGCTACTCTTGAATCTACCGGATTGATACAATGGTTTTTAATCTTAGCCTTATCATCATCTGTAAGCTTGCCTGATATAATATAAGTAGTTGCAGTCTTAATTACAGGAGTTTCATTCTCATTAAGGAACTTAACACACTGCTCTGCCGAATCAGCTCTCTGGTCGAACTGTCCCGGAAGATATTCTACAGAAAATACAAAATCATCATCTGAAGCCTTAAATTCATTCTCATACACATCATCAACAGGTGGTTCTGCAAATACTGTTGTAAGTGCTTTCTTATATGTCTCATCAGAAAGATTCTCAATATCATATCTGATAAGCACCCTTACATCTGTAATTGTCTTAATACCGAGATAACCTGTGATTTCATCGTGTAACTCCTTTGCATTAACAGCAAAAGGTTTCTTTTTCTCAACAAAAACTCTTTTAACGCCACTCATTTTAATTATTTCCTTTCTTAATCAGCTGTACTCCTGTCACTACTATTTCAACAAGAATGTAAAATATTTTATCATATCATTACTAAAGAAACAAGACACAAGAACAATGTTGTGTATATTTCTATATTGTATACACTATTCATGCATACGTCTTATAATCTTGTATACAACTTCATTACCCATAACAAGAGGGGCTGTATGTGCAAAGAATACTATTCCGTCTGTCGGTGATAATATCTCACTCTTGACATATCCCTCACACGGATCAATAACCTGACCTATTACCTCATTATGGACAACCGGATCCCCCGGTTCTTTAAGCCTTTTGTAAAAACCTGCATCATATGTCTTAACGGCTGATAAATCATACTCGTTAATGACACTTGCTATGTAACCGCTGTGATTATTATATTTTAATATTCCCATTCTCGTAAGAAATCTTAACACTGACGATACTGCCTGTCTTGCAGACTTTTCATCAACAATATCTGTGCTGTTCGTATATATCGAAAAAGCATTTGTTCCATTCATCTGCCAGCTATAATTAAGCGTTGCCGTATCCATAGGCTTTGGCTTTCTTATAACAACATACTGCAGTCCAAAAAGATTGGCAAGGCTCGCACTCTGATAACCCGTTTCCATCATACGTACATGAGGTATGAAATCTCCAGGCATATAAAAGCTTGCAAACTGTATTCCATAGCTGTAGCCCTTACTGCTTTCAAATATTGCAGCAGCTATCTGCTTGGTAGTATCTCCCGCTTCATCACCAGGGAACATTCTGTTAATATCTGTATTATCTACAGGCCAGAACCTTTTTTCAACATTCATAGAAAATCTGTTAGCTGACGGAATTACTAAAATCTCGTGGTTATGCGATATTGCACCTCTCATTTCAAGGTCTTTTAACACCTTTATAAGCTGTGAGCATATATATAACTGCTGTATCTCATTACCCCTCATAGCCCCGACTATGCAGGCTGATTTCTCGCCATGTCCAAATCTGTAGCCTTCTATCTCAAAATTCTCTCTGTATATTCCCTTAAGACTATATAAAACTTCTTTTTTCATTACACTCTTCCTCCGTGTACTCTCGCAAGAAGTGCCCCCTTGTATACAACTGGATTTTCCCTCAATGTGAATACAATACCATCTACCGGAGATTCAATATGCTGGATTATCCTTCCCTCTATTGGCTCTATTATGTCGCCTATGGCATCTCCCATATGGATATTGCCACATGAATTAATAGATGGAACAAATATTCCGCTTTCCTTCGCTGTCAGGAAATTAACTTCCCCCTCTGTTGAGATAATAGGCTCTCTGACAGCTATTTTATTATCAGCCTCTGGTATTTCCCATATTCCAAGATTACTCATAAGGTTAAATATTCCATCAATAAGCTGCTGGCTGTATTCCCTGTTAATTCTGTTACCAACGCCCATCTCTGCTACAAGCGTAGGTACACCAAGATGATTAAGGCTGTATGCCAGTGTCGCATCAAGCACTGTTATTGATGAAAATATCCATACAAAATCCGCATTTAACATCTTTGCAAATGGAAGCAGTCTTTCCGCATTTTCTTCATTCAGTCTTACCTGCGGCATCTCTCTTACAAATATATTGCTTGAATGAATATCAAGACAGAAATCACTTCCAATTATATCGTTGACAATTCCTGCCGCAACACTCTCTGCCACAGCTCCATTATTATCACCTGGAAATACTCTGTTCATATCAAGCTCAAACATAGGAATTCCCCTTGAACCTGTATCTATTCCAAGGGGATTTACATCTGGATATATATCTATAATTCCTTTTAATCTTTCCAGATTATTATTAACACGTCTTATGACTTCGTAGCACACATACTGCCCATCAAGCTCATCACCATGTATTCCTGTAACAATAGATATTCTTGGAACAGGCTCGCCAGCATAATCTTTCGGTGTGAGCCTGTTCTTCTTAATAACCATTCTCTCATGCACGGGAAGCTCTATTGAAACAACCTCTTCTATCATAAACTAACCTCTGTAAATATATTCTCACTACATAGAATCATAATTTCTTATCAATACACCCTGTGAAGTCTTCTTTAAAGCAATATGCGTAAATACGGTACTAGGAACATATGTCTTATCGCCCATAAATACACGGCTTCCTGGATATATATTCTTATCAATCCTTACAACTGCCCTGTCTGACTCCCTTACAAGTGTATAAAGATTACGGCTTTTTTCTTCATATTTGGCTTTCTCTGCTGTCTTAACAATCTTTGACTGCAACAGCTTTCTGTTAAGTGTTTCATCAAACTTATCAGAACCTGCCTTCTTTAATATATCAAGCTTCTGTAAAGCCTGATTAAATCTGTCTATCTGCGTATCTATATCCTTAAGCACCATAAGCACCTTGGCATATTCACTGCTTATCTCCTTAGTTACACCAACTCTTAATACAGTCTTAGAATAAGACTCACTTCCACAAGCTTTAATACATATGCCCCTTACGCCTGTGACATCTCCGCCTATTACAGAACCTCTCTTGCCCTCAAGATATATTCCGCCATATGCCAAAGCTGTTGTATTAAGCATATAATCACACTTTATATCACTATGGCTTATAATATGTGCATTCTCGAAAAACCTTGCTGATATATTGCCCATAGCTTCGATTCTTCCGTTCTCACCTGCATTAACACCATCCTGTATAATGATATCCTGTCCTGACCATATATCTGCATCTTCAACATATCCACCTATGTATATATTACCCATAGCGTGTATCTTGACACTGCCTCTGACACTTCCGTTAATCTCTACGTCACCATTAAAATCTATGCTTCCTGTTCCAACATCAACATCACCGCTGACATTATATACATTACTTACATTAAGGTCGTAGTTACGATATTCTACTTTGCCGCTTAACTGGGCATAATAAGACTTGCCGTCCTCTGACACTGTAAAGCCCTTGCCTCTTAACTTAGGTCCTGGTCTTCCTGGCTTTGGAACTAAAAGCTTTCCAAATATATCATATCCAAATTCACCATTGGTAGGTTCTATATACTCTGCAAGCTTATCATCTTTATTAACCTTCTCAAAAAGCTTTACATTAAAATAATCAACAGAACCATCTTCTCTTAATGTAGGCTTATTATCTCTTTCATACTCTGAATCAAAGAAGAAGTTGTAATAACCATCAGTACCGTTAACTGCACTTTTGCCTTCTGCTACCACGATTTCAATATCGTACAGCTTATTAAGAATAACTTCGCGTATTCTCGCTTCATTAATTCCTGTACGCACACCTGCCTGTGAAAGCTTGTCTGCAATCTCCTCGTATGTATAAGCTTCATCACTGCCTATGCCATTAAGGACTATACTTGCTTTCATATGATCATTATCAACATTGACAACTACTTCTTTGGTATTTAACTGTATCTGTTCTCTAAGTACATCATTCAATTCTGACTCCTCCAATCAACCATAGCACATTGTCTTATGTCATCTTTATAATCGAATTCCCCTTATATGTATGTCCTTAATTACTGGTCTTTATGTACTAATAATTCCGAAGGATCAAGACCCCTCTCAAGCATTATTCTTATCTGCTCCATCTGTCTGCAAGTATATCTTGCATCGGCGTATACGCTTACATCTACACCACTCTGAAGTCCAAGCAGTATCTCCTGACTTTGAAGTTCATTAAGCTGTGGCTCTTCCTGAACCTTGCCATCATTCTCAATCTGTTCTCTCATCTCTTTCATCTGGACAGCATTGATAAATGGATCTGCATATGGACTTACATCTATCCCTTCTTCTTCTCCTAACCTTATCTGTTCCATCTGTCCTGAGGAGAAACCTATCATATTATACTTGGTAATATCTATTCCAGCCTCAAGTCCTAACCTTAACTGTTTCATCTGGTCTGCTGTATATTCATGAAGCATATACTTCGATACATCTACACATTTTAACAAGCCTATTCTAATCTCGTTAAGCTGGTGTGCATCGAAATTCTCATCAACGAAAAATGTTAAATCAACATCATCTCTCTTAGCCAGCCTTATCTGTCTTAACACCTCTCCAGAATATCCAAGCCTTGCGTATCTTGTAAGATCAAATCTGTACTTTAATGCAAGACGAATCTCTCTCATAACAGAATAATCGTACTTCGGATTGCATATAAGCGATAAATCAATACCCTCTTTTATGCCTTCTTTAATCTGCTCCATCTGCATATAATTATACTCCGGATCTGCCATAGCACTTACATCAATCCCTTCCTCAAGTGCCATTCGTATAACCTTCATCTGCCTTGAATTATATTCGGGACTGGCATATATTGAAATGTCAACGCCATTATCATTACCTTTAGTAATCTCAAGCACCTGAAGTTCGTTAAATCCAGCTTTCTTCCATTCATCTATTCCCGCATGGGAATCCGCTAAATTCCTGATTTCATTCTCTCCCATAGTTCTCTCCAATATAAATAATCATATAATTAATTGTCACAGTCCGTATTTATACTAAAATAATAGCATATGTCTGACAATTTCTCAACATATTACTTGCCGAATTTCACCGTAATCGACAAATTTCCTCATAATTCCCCATATGCCTTATAATCTCCAGAAATCCTCAATACATTTTCCTGTATTATTAATATCTACAGGGTACACTTTATCCCATTCCCTTGGATACTGCATCTGGTATTCCTGTGTCATAAAACGGTCATCTAACAGAAGTATTATACCCTTGTCATCTGCAGTTCTTATAACTCTTCCAGCCGCCTGCAGCACCTTGTTCATTCCCGGAAATACATACGCATACTGATAGCCATTCTTACCTATACTGTCAAAATAATTTCTTAATATATTACGCTGTCTGCATATCATAGGTATACCTGTTCCTACAATACACGCCCCTATAAGTGACTTATCCCTTAGGTCAATTCCCTCAGAAAATATACCGCCAAGCACACAAAAGCCCGTGACATTTCCACTTGTATTATCCATAAATACTGACAAGAAATTCTCTTTATCGGCTTCCGTCATATTATTATCCTGTATCAATACATTTTCTCCCTCAGAGATATGATAAATGTAGCTTCCATCCTCAACATCGTGCAGATCTATAACATTGCAGGCATATTTTTGTATATATATATCATACACCTCTCTCATATAGCTGTAAGAAGGAAAGAATATCATATATTTGCCCTGCTTCGACTGCGTAAGTGTGTGGATATAACCTGCAATCTTGGTGTACTCATTATAATTACGCCTCGTATACCTGCTTGTAACATCACGTCCAATAAGCACTCTCTTATTATCAGTATCAAACGGCGAATGTGCATACACAGCATAGTCATCTGCATTTCCTGAAAGCATTTCCTTAAAATAATTCACTGGAAGAAGTGTCGCCGAGAACATTATTGTCGATATTCCCTGACTTAATCTCTGCGATAACTGTCCTGACGGGTCAACACAGTACAGATGAAGTGCAAAGTCACCGTCATCGATATGCTCAGCATATATAACATACTTCTCATCTATGCAGTCATACATATTAATAAAATGTCTTATCTTAAAGAAGAATTCTATTATCTCATCGCACACCGGCTTTCCTTTATTCTTATCCAAGAACTTCTGCATATACGAATAACACGATTGCAGATTAGCTAAAAATGTGCCACAGTAATCATCTATTATTATATATTCTTTATCACAGGCTCTCTTTAATTCAAGAAGATATTTGTTGCATTTTTCAAGGTATGAAGCCAGCCTTTTGTCCATATCCTTAACTACTCTTTTGCAGGCAAGAAAATCTTCCTTGACAAGCGTTGCACTATACATCTCCCTTGCCCTGTCAACAAGATTATGTGCCTCATCTACAAGAAATACATAATTGCCTTTGCCGCCATCACCAAAATATCTTTTTAAGGAAGCATCTGGGTCAAATACATAATTGTAATCGCATATTATTCCATCACACCAGTATGAAACATCAAGCGACATTTCATACGGACACACCTTATGCTTCACTGAATACTGCAATATCGTATCCCTGTTAATTACCGCTTCATTAGTGATTATATCGTAAACAGCTTCATTTACCCTGTCAAAATGCCCCCTTGCATACTCGCACACCTCTGGATTACAGTTGTGCTCATCAAGATGACATATTTTATCCTTCGCCGTCAGTGCCACTGTGCGAAAATGCAGTCCTGCATCTCTTAGTATCGCATATGTTTCCTCGGCTACCGTTCTCGTTATTGTCTTGGAGGTAAGATAGAATATCTTGTCAGTTAAGCCATTACTGCACGACTGCACGGCTGGATATACTGTTGATATAGTCTTTCCTACTCCTGTCGGTGCCTGTATATATAACACCTTCTGTTCTTTTACCGTGTGGTATACACTCGCAACCAGCTTCTTCTGCCCCTCACGGTACTCAAATGGAAAATGCAGTTTCTGAATTGAAGCATTCCTTTCTGCCCTTTCATCAAATACATAATCCATCCACTTTTTAAAGCCAGCTACAAGTTCTCTGTACCATTTTATAATTGACTCACTGTCATATTGCTCTTTAAATCTTACTATTTTCTCAGTTTCTGTATTACAGTATGTAAGCTGTACATCAATGCTCTCCAGATTATACTTTGTTAAATATATATAAGCGTACACCATAGCCTGTGCCTTATGCACATACACTGGCTCTTTAAGCTTTCCTACATCTGACTGCATAGTCTTAATCTCATCAATTGTAACCTCACCTATCGGCAGCTTATTGCCATCCTCATCTTCCTCAATGTCAGCTATTATTCCGTCTGCCCTGCCCTCTATTCTAAGCTCGTATTCAATTCCACCCTCTGATGTCAGCTCCTCTTTATTCCTAAGAAGCACCTCTGCCCTGTAATTAGAACCCATAGAGTGCTGGATTTTCCTGTGAAGCCTCGCACCCTCCTGCATAACCTTAACATCAGCAACACCTGTATCCCTGTTATCAATATCCCCACCAAGGCACATAAATTCAACCAGATTTCTTACTGATATATTAAATGTATTATCTTTAATTACATACATATCTGTGCCTCCTTATATATCATATTTCTGCGTATTTTTTTGCGCTAATTATATCATAATTTTCTTTTTATCTACCCTATACTCACGAACCCGTGCTTATCGCACTCTTTCGTCCTGCTTCGCACGACTGTTCGTTCGTTAATGGCGCAAGAAAAGTAAATGTCTGCTTCGCAGCCGCTTCCTTTTCTTTTGCGCTCATTATATCATAATTTTCTTTTTATCTACCCTATACTCACGAACCCGTGCTTATCGCACTCTTTCGTCCTGCTTCGCACGACTGTTCGTTCGTTAATGGCGCAAGAAAAGTAAATGTCTGCTTCGCAGCCGCTTCCTTTTCTTTTGCGCTCATTATAT
>CDZY01029434.1_pt1 | contig 198133 bp, 242 predicted proteins | sample 557671 | NCBI WGS metagenome assembly CDZY01 (sample SAMEA3182091, study PRJEB8094) | gut metagenome | biome: human; feature: gut; material: Stool; isolation source: human stools | place: Canada | collected 2013-03-11
TCGAAGAACCCTTGAAACCGCCCTATTAGAAATTCCTATTAAATTTCCAATATCTCTAATTAAAATATCTTTATGTTTATAATAAAAATTAATTATGTATTTCTTATCTTTATTGTTTAATTGATTGTATGACTTAATATTTTCTCCTTTCCAATTTCTAACATACTACACTTTTTTTTATTTTGTTAACCCACCTTTAGAGGCTAATTCATCTGCTATTGTATTTGCGATATCTTTAGAATATCCATTTGTCATTATTTCTCCACGAAGTTTTTCCGATTCCTGTTTTACTAATTCTGGCAGTTTTTTTCCTATTGCCTTACGAAATAAATCAGCTTGCCCGTATGTTCTTCCACCAAACTTCTTAACAATATCAAGGAGCTGCTCCTGATAAATCATACAGTAATTTGTGTCTTTTAAAATTTCATCCATATCTGGATGAATTGATGGTGGTCTACTTCCACCTGTTGCCATTTCAACATACTCGTCAAGTGCTCCCATACTATCAGGTCTATATAATGCCAAGATGACAGATATAACCTCAAAGTCTAGTTGTTCAAGCTTTGGTTTTAATCGAATAAGCAAATCTTTCATTCCTGCTGATTCAACCTGGAATACACCATTAGTCTTACCACTTGCCAATAATTCATATGTAGGTCTGTCATTCTCAAATTCTGGATTATTGATATCATAATCCCAAGGATTTAAGTGTAAATCATCCTTAATTTCCTTTACAAGATTAAGTGTTGCCACTCCAAGAAGGTCAAACTTTACAATTCCAATGTCTTCTACATAATGTTTATCAACTTGAATTACATGCTCGCCCTTAGTTCCTATTTTCATTGGCATATAGTCATTAATTGTTGTATCAACGATTCCAACACCACCAGCATGAATAGAAACTGTTTTAACACGACCACTTAAATGCTTTGCAATATCAAACAAATCAGCATATTGTGGATTGTCTGCGAGTAAATTTGGATTTGCTTTCATACAGTCATCCCATTTATCGAATGTAAATTTCTGTGAAAGTTTTTGCATCTGATTATATGGAAATCCAAGTATCTTACCAACATCAGTAATTGCAACTGTTGGAGTAATATATGAGTAGTTAATAATCTGGCATACTCTTTCTTCTCCATATTTGTCTACAAGGTAATCAATGATTGCATCTCTGTTACCAACATCTGTATCAATATCTGGAAGTCCTACTCGTTCAGGATTTAAGAATCTCTCAAAAATGAGTCCATATTTAATCGGATCAATATCCGTGATATGACAACAATAACAAACTAAAGAACCTGCTGCACTTCCTCTTCCCTTGCCAACTTCAATTCCAAGCTTCTCGGCAGCTTTGATAAAGTCCCATACAAATAAGAAATAACCATCAAACCCCATTGAATGAATAATACCCATCTCGTAGCTCAACCTAGTTCTTCTTACTTGCTGTTCATCTTCACTGAGATTGTCATACCCTCTATCTTTCCAACCTTGTCTAACTAAATGCCATAAGAATTCATTATTATCTCTATATCCATCAGGTAATGGGAACGTAGGTAACTGTGGTTTCTGAAATGGCATATCTACATTTTCAATTAAATCTGCTACCTTATTAGTATTCTCCAATCCAAGACATACATTTTCATATCCAATCTGACTATCCATAATTTCATGGATTTCATCTTCAGATTGCATATAGCAACCTTCATATATCTCACTATTTTCGATAGCATTTTTGTCGTTGTTACTACTTTTTCTACCAATCTGAATAAGTTTGTCCTGATAATACAAATCTTCTTTTTTAGGTGCATGACTATCTGTTGTAATGATAAATGGGGTATTTGTTCTTTTTGAAAGTTCTAAGATTTTCTGATTATATGAACACTGATCCTGATGAGAATGCGACTGCATCTCAAGGAAGAAATAAGGAAAAGCTTCTTTATATTCATTAACATATTCAATACACTTCTCAAAATCTGACTCTCTCGCTAACTTGCTTGCTAAACAAGCAGAAGAAATAACAAAATTCTCGGCATATGGCTTAATATCTTCTACTGTGCATCGTGGTTTAAAATAAAACCCTTCAAAGTTACTTTTTGTAATAACCTTATTTAAGTCTTTTCTGCCTTGTTCATTTCTTATCAAACAAATCAAATGAAAATATTTATTGTCTTTATCCTTAACAGTGATATCTTCACATTCGTATAACTCACATCCATATATCATTTTAATATCTGGATAGTCTTTTTTAATAAGGTCAAAATAAATAGAGCTATACATATTGCCGTGTTCTGTGGCGGCAAATGCCTTTACACCTATTTCTTTTGCTCTGTCAAGCATTTCTTTTGGACTACCATATCCATCAAGTAATGAATAATATGTATGGTTATGTAATGAACTATACATAATTCACCTCCTACCAATTATCGTCTTCATCGTTACTATTTGTACTAATAACAGCTACATCTTCAATGATAACTTGCGGTGTTCTAATGCCGTTGTACTCATTTATTGAAGGTTTACCAACAATAGTAAATGCAATACTATCATTATCACTCCATGCATCTTGTATAAAATCATATAGCTGATTACCTTCTTTACATTTGAACTGAATGTATTTAATATCATTCACTATAAAACTGATAGTATCTTCATTCTTGCCAAATACTTCAAAACAATCTCTTGTCAATGATATATTCTCTATTGCAAGCATAGGTTCATCAATTCCTTGACAAATAATATCTTCAAACTGTGATAACTTAATAATTAAAGGGATTGTGACATGATTAATGTCTAAGATAAAATCTACACGATATGTAGAATCATATTCAGTATTTTTAAGAATACTGTTCATCATATTAATTGCTTTTTCTTTATCATCAACTGGTAAATCTACAATACCAAAAGCGTTTGCATGACCTTTACCATTAATGAATCCTGTTGAATTAACAATATCTTTAAAACTATCAATTGGACTATTATCAATATTTCTTGCACTACCACCAAATACAGTTTTTTTTGTCTTTTTATCAAAATGTTTCTTTAGCAGAATGCAAGGTTTATTATATTGCTCTGCAATTTTAATTGCTACAACACCAGTTAATCCACTATCAAGTAAGTCAGATACATCAACCATAATAAGTTTATCATCAATTGGAAGATTATCTACAACTTCTGAAATGGCTTTTACGCCTTTTTCTTTCATTTTATCTTGTCGTGATTTTGCATTTTTACAAAGTCTAGCAGCTCTATCATAAATGCTTTCCTGAATTGTTTCTACTGGTTTATTCTTTGTGGCTCTTTTTTTATATTCAAAGAACTCATCTTTTTCAATAAAAGCTCTAAATAACAATTCCTTTTCATCACTTGAACCGATGCGAATCATTCCGTTCAAAATAGGTGTTATATACCATTGGATATTGTGAATATTAACCTTACCATTTATACTGTAATCTTGTGCTTTAATAAGTGCTTGAAAACATTTATTTGTAATATTAAGTAATCCAAGATTTGTAATATATCTTGTCTCAAATGAACGCATATCCATAACATCGCTAATATTTGCTAATGCACACAAATCTAAATAGTCATCTGCAAACTCATTCCATGTCTCAGCATCTAATGCTTGTAAAAACTTATATACAACACCTGCTCCGCAAAAATCCTTATTAGAATAATTATTACTCATTTGATTATTTACAATCAATGCATATGGATTTTTTTCTTCTGACTCATGGTGATCAAGAATAAGTATATCAATACCCTTTTTTGAAAGCTCTCTGCACTGTTCTGTATCATTTGTACCAGCATCAGGGATAATCAATAATTTTGTATCATCAGATATCACAATGTCATCATCTAGTCCATGTGCCTTTGCTCTTGCGTGTAATATGTAATTAACTGGATAATTAGCATTCATTTTCTTAATATAAGAATACATCATAGCTGCTGAACAAAAACCATCTGGATCAGAATCTACTAATATTTCTATTTTATCCTTGTTATTAAAGTGTTTCATAAATAACTCTACTGCTTTATTCATGTTATCCAAATTTTCGTATGGAATTAAAACATCTTCATCTAAGTTGAGATATTTTTCATAATCATTAACTCCTCTATTTCTTAAAACTTCCTCTAATACATTAGAAGTATTATTATCGCTATTTTCATATAATTTATACTTCAAATACACACCTTCCTATCTTAATCTGTATATATTATTCTCTACCAAGTGCTTCCATTTAATAGGATCATCTGTTGGTGATTCTTTTTCACTAAGAATATTATTTTCATCAAACATATAATAAAGCGGAACACCATCAGGAAATCTTTCTGCTAATTCCTCTAATTCTTCTTTTTTTACATCTTTGTCCAAGCATAAAACTATATCAACACCAAGTCTAACTAGCATATCAATTTGATATTGTGAAAGTTCCTTCCCACCTGTACCACCAGTGTTTTGATAGCCATAACTCCATGCTTGTTCAACAAATTTTTCAGATTCCCCAACATAAATCCTTCCTGTTCTTTTTATATAAGGAAGAGTTTTATACAATCCATATATAATTTTTGATTTTGCACATGGCTCTAAATAAATATATTTATTCATTCCATCAGGTACTTTTCTATCAAAATATCTTGCTTTTACACCGACTAAATCTCCTAATTCAGAACGAATAGGAATTGTGTATCGGTTTGTTTCTTCATCAAAACCTATCTCAAACTCTCTTTGTGTTTCATAATCTATATGGTCTTCGTAGAATAAATCATTTACATAAGGCTTATAATACGAAAGTATTTTCTCCGAAATAGGTTGTAATGGTTTTTCTTTCTCTTCTGATATATTAGAATCCATATCTTCTAACATTTTCAGTATTTTAAAACTATCTGGAATATCCTCTTCAAAATCGTGATAATAAGACATTCCTATTTCTGAGCATATTTCCTTTAATCCTTCTGGAAATGTAAGGTCTTTGACATAACACACAAGATCAATAATATCTGTTTGTCTGTTACCCTTTGTCATTTGTCGAGTTTTATTCAAGCAGATAAGGGACTCATTATTGTATAAAATAATTGCTCCTTTATTATCTCCATCAGGATTACCAGCAGTCCAATATGCTCCAACTGAATGATATTTGATATGGTGGCAACCAACGGATTCTAATATCTGTTCACAATACTTATTTTCATATATATAATTCTTCAACTCTTTTACATCCAAGCTGCCACCCTCCAATTAGTCACTATTTTTTGGTTTTTTAATGATATAACCTATATTTCTCCAAATATTTAAGTTCAAATCAATCTCAAATAACATAATCTTGTCCTTACTACCTGCTCTGTTTTTATCTGGTTTAATACAAAAATATTGTTTACTTAAATCCAAATCTTCCGTCACTGGCTCACCCCAAGAATCACATTCTAAAACAACTTGATATTTATGGTATTCTTCCTTATTTAACTTTTTACCAATATTCAGAATATCAGCTACATGTTTTATCTGCTTTGCATTGGCAATGTTATTACTACTCAAACTAAAAATATCAGTAAACACCGTATCATCACTTAACTGGAATACTGCATATCCACTCATACGAAGTTCTTTTGTTAATTCTTTCAATTTAGTTGCAAATTGTTTAATCTGCGACCAATCATCAGTGTTATAACCTTTTAACGTGTCATAACCATAATATTTAATATTCTGAACCATCTTTGCTTTACGCAATTCAAATTCAATTCTCTCAGGGCTATAATCATCTCCAACATCTTTGAACATAACTTTGCCCTTACGATCACTACCATCAATCCAATCTGTAACTTTTTTTACATTCCAATATTCCTCTGACGTATCTTTTATTCTCTTTATGTAATCTTCATTACTTTCAAGATAAACACCATTATCATCAATTTTTCTTCTGATAATGTCATCATTTTTATCATGATAAACACCTAACACAATCTCTTTCTCAGGTTTTGTAATATGTACACCATGCAACTCTTGAAACTCTTTGTTATTAATAACAGTCGTAATAAGACAACTACGAAGATCTTCTTCGTCCATCTCATTACTCATAAGAAAAAAGTTCTCATTTTGCACAAGAGCCACATAAGCTGCTAAAAGTACAAGCTTTCTTGTTTTACCCTCATTAGAAAGGAAGCCTTCAAAGAGAACCTTTGTCTCTCTAAGACCAAGAAAAAATTCGTTATACATATACCAAGGGAAAGGTAAGCCGAAATTTGGCTTTTCAAGATATTTGTCGATTTGAGATGAGTTTTTATCGGTAAGCTCAACAGCTTCTTCACCAGCATTAATTACTGTATTTATCTTATCTGCTTTTGTACGGATAATTCTGTAAATGTCATTTGGTGACATTTTATCAAAGTTCCTATGAGATAATATCTTCTCAACTGGAAACCCATTTCTTCCATACTCTCTTACTAATGAATATTTCTTAACAGTATCAAAATAATTTTTCACATCATTTTCATCTGCCAATGTCATAAACCTTTGAAGCGTTTTCCAACCTTTATACTGCTTATATAATTTAAGTCGTTCTTCATTCTGACTCATAAACACATTCATTTTTGTTTCATCTAATGTTTGTGAAAATGTAAGAAAATAAGTTTCAAGATTATCATAAAAAAACTTTGTCGCAGGATCAGAGAAATCATACTTGCTTCTCATAAATGTGCTATAATTTACAATTAAGTCCAAATTTTTTGCTATAGAACCAACAAACAAGATTTCTGCTTGCACATTACAGTCTTTTAATTCATGTTCATTATCCAATATTATCTCCTATCCAAAAATATCATCCACCAAGTCTGAAATATCATCTGTATCAGCCTTACTATCTTTGGACACATTAGTATAACCAATTGATTGACTGACAATATTCTGTGATTTTTCTGTTTCTTTCTCAGCTTCAAGTATTTTTTGTTTTTCTTTCCACCTTAAATAACTGTCATATTTATTAACCAAAATGGATAAATCATACGAAAGTCGTTGTTCTGGCTGCATATGAATACCTTTTACTTCATTCTTTTTCGCAATACCATTAAGCATATCTATTTTTCTTTGCCACATATCAAGTAAGTCTGAAGGTGGAATACCTACCGACATTCCCTTAAAAGTTCCATTATAAATGTTACCCAACTTTTGCCATACGGTAGTAGGGATAATTGTCAAATCATATGCTTCTTTAATAAATTCAAATATCTCATCTTGCTCTATTGCTACTGCGAGATGCGAATATGTATCTTTTTTTATAGAATCAATGTGGTCATATATCCAAGTCCATTTTGCTGATACGTCTGCCCTTTTATTAACAATACGCTTCTGACATATATTGATAAAGCAACTACTATGATATGTTTTTTTATCATAGTAGATTGCATCGTCAATATTATTCTTGTTTATATAAAGGTTTTCTCCGCAACAACCACATTTTCTTTTAACACCATTTTTATTGTTACCTGTGTATCTTGCCATAATCCTACCTTTACATAAGCCAAATTTAATCAAACATTGCTAATACTTTATTAAGAATCTCAATATCAGTTACATTCTTATATGCTGTAGGGAGTCCTGCTGATTCAAGCTTTTCCTTCATTGCTTTCTTCTCTGTAGGTGGAAGTGCATTTCTCTTAGCAATAATCTCTTTCTTGATTACTTCAATATCTGCACTATTGCCATTATCAGATGTACTTGTTGTTTCCGAATTATCAGGGTCTCCGACCTTGCCAAGAATCTCCTTACTGTAAATATCCTGCTCAACATCAACTGCCTTTGTTAAGTCATTCTTTACTACAAAAGCCTTCTTATCTGCTGTCTTATCAATAACTGACTGCCAATCAAGTAATGTAGGATCTTCGATAATCGAATTATCTTCGTGTGTGTGTGTTCTATCCTTTTTAACATGAGCACATACTGTTCCTTCTTCATTTCTGTACATACGAATTTCAGTCTTAACATTGTATGTCATACCTTTGAATCCATCAGGAATCTTTCTACCAGTTACAACACTCATAGTTGAACCATCAGACTGCTTAATTGTTTCTTTTTCATCAGTCTCTCTAGCAGTTACAATATAGTGAACGCCAGATGCCATAAGATCAAGAATCAAATCCTGTCCCTTGAAGTTAATTGTCTGATAATCTTTTAACTCCATTCCTGCTCCCTCAATCTTAACAAGTCTGGCATCACCAACAAGTCCATCCTTATCAGCTTTGACCTTATTTCTCTTTTTAGAGAATTCTACTAATCCCTGCTTTGTTGTTAAGTTAAGAATTGTAGTACCATCAACAACAATTGCATCTGCTCTAAATGGTTCTCCATCTGCGTCAAGAACTACATTGTCTGTCTCATCTCCGTCATCATCAAGCTCATAGAAATCTTCTCCATTCTTAACTTTTGCAATATACTGTCTTACTTCTCCAAGCGACTGAGTATATACAATATAAATATTTTCAAGGTTTACACCATTTGCTTCTAAGTCACCTAAATAATCATCAATTGAACCAGTCTCAGGATCAAGATATAAAACTCTGAAAGGCTTTCCATCAGGACGCTTAAAGTACGCAAGCTGCATAGCCATTGTTGACTTACCTGTAAACTGCTCTCCATATAAAATCATACCTAACTTACTCTGTGTGACTGACGCTTTTCTTGCTTTTGCCATTAAATAATTCCTCCGTAATTTTATAATATTGATTTATTGGAACGCCATTTCTGACGTTCCATTTATTTATTCTCTGTTATGAGAATTAATCCCACGCTTCATCGTCTCCATCATCGAGATCTGTTCCATCTCCCCAATCGTCATTAGAGTCAGAACCAAAACTCTCCTCTGCTTTATTTGCATTCTTAATCTTTGCAATGGCTTCTGTTACATTCTCTTCTGTATAAAGTTCCTTATCAATTGAAGAACCCTTTGCTCCTGTGATAATAAACTCTCTCTTTGTAGGTGCAGATACTTTTTCCATACTGTCCTCTTCACCCCAATTATCATCATCATCTGTTGTAACTGTCTCTGTCTGAGTAGAAGAAACCATATGTCCACTTACCTTAATTGCATTGTAAGGATTAAGTGACTTCTTAAACTTATTAGCGAGAGCCTTATCCTCAATGATAAACTGAACATCCTCAATATTGCTGTATGTAACAATCTTTGCAAGGACAATAAATCTACCTGTTGGCTTATCGTTATCATCCTTTTCCTGCTCGATACCCATGAAAATAATCACCTGGTTGAAATCATTCTGCTTCTCGAACTTCTCATCATCAAAGTTGACCTCTGAGCAAAGTGAAATCTGATTTGGAACAAGCTTTGTAGATGTTCTCTTATTACCCTTGTCATCTGTGAAGCTGCTATAATCAAGATTTCCACGAATAAATACGCTTGCACCGTCCTTCAGATTCTCCTTAACTTCCTTGCAAGCATCAAAATCTGTAAGAATCTTCTTGTCATTAACTGTCTTGCCCTCAAAATCAACCTTCTTCTTTACACCAATATTCTTACCAATCATACGATAGCCTTCACGGTTATAAGAGAATCTATCAGTCCAAGGTACTTTTACAGTATCAGCCTTTTCGCCCTTCTTCTCAGCTCTCTTAGAGAAATAAACATTCTCCTGCTCCATTCCCTGAAGATTGACATATAATGTCTCTCCATCAAGATAACTTGTACCAAAATTAAGCATTCTCATAGGCTTGCCATTCTTGGTCTTAATCTCCTTAAATGCTGTATCCTTCTCCATACCAGATACAACTCCCTTTAACTGGAATGCACCCTTTGTCTCAGGTAAATCAAATAATCTTCCTTTTTTCTTTGTCTCTGCCATTTAAAAAATGTCCTCCTTATAATATGTAATAAAATTTTTTGATAACTATATTTGAACAGTCTTGCGACTGGAACACAGAAGTTAATTTATATAAACATCTATGTATAATCAGTGATTTTTGAGTATAAAAACCCAAGGGTATGCTGTTCTTCCACCCCTACAAATGTTTTCCGCATTTATTTGCTCTCTTGCTTTGTCTCGATTTTTATATAATTTTCGAGACATCTTGTTTTGGAATTTTTTGAACTGATTTGTTCAATGAAAATGTTTACTGAATTGATTGTTGATGTAATCTTCTACAAAGGTTATCGTATGAATTACTAATTGAATTTCCCATAGTAAACAATCTTGAAATATAACATCTGACGGTTTTGCAAATCTAAATCCATCTCCATATTTTGAAGCATGTCCCATTGTTCCGTCTCTACAATGAATAACAATAGCAATGATTACTCCAATTATATAAATGATTATTAGACAACTAATTGTCGTAAAATACTCCACCTTTTTCGTACCTCCAATCGACACCACCTAAAGTTGATGATTTTTATCTTCTCTCTGATAAAAGGCTACCATTCATCTACAAAGCTCATATTCTTACCTCGCTTATATATTCTCTAAACTATCTAAGAATTGTTTCATCCATATATTTTTATCAGCAGTTCTCTTCAATTCTTCCTGCCATCTTTTATATGCTCTAGCAACATCATTTTCATGAAATTCATTAATATCATTCATATACGAATAAACTGCTTCATCGCTAACATCCAAGTCTTTGCTTAATTCTTTATTACAATATTCTCTTATATCTGTATTTAGCGATATATCAATTTGATTTAATGCAAACTTTTTAACATTTTCATGCTCAGATGTTGGTGGAATCCACTTTTCAATTTCATCTCTAACTTTCATATATCGCTCATCTTCTGCAATATATTCATCAAGAGATTTTCTTGTTGATTCTATATCTTTCTTATGCTTTTCAATAAGCTCTTTCTTCGCTTCCTCAAAAGTCATTTGTCTATATTTATTACGAACCTCTACCGTTTCCTCATAATCTTTCTTGTAATAAGGATTGGGTTCAAATTGATTTGGAACTGGTTTTGATAATGGCTCATCTCTCATATTAATAGCCACACCAAAATTTCTAAGACAAAGCTTTAAAAAGTCTTTTCCTGTTGTAATATCTCCATCTTTTATATATGTTGTATAACCTGTTGGCACTTTCTCACCTCCTCGAAATCCACAGGAAACAGTGAATTACTGCGACTGCTTCACTTATATATTCTCTATTTGGTTTTCATTTTTATTGGAAATTGTGATTCGAATGAATCATAGATTATAAACCAATTCTATATGCAAGTTTTTTCGTAATAAAACCTGATTGGTGTAAGATCATACAAGATAGATGAATGTCATCATATATTAGATCTGTTATAGAGCAATTCGATAAGATACTGTTACCAGGCATAGTCTTTGACTTGAAATAAACAGCTTTACCATTGTATTTTTCAAATGCTTTGCAATATGTATCCCAATCTTCAACTTCAACAATTAGTGACTGATGATCTCTTATGATATTATCATGATCAATACTCAAATTTGTCTCAATTACTTGAATCATATTCTCACCTCTTACTTTTATTCTTTTATTTTGGAAAATTGTTAGCTGAATCGCTAAGACTAATTATTCAAGAAATTTCTAATGTCATTCATCATCTGTTCTGACTCATCAAGATAATATCTGTGAGTATCTACGCCATCATAATATTCAAAATACGGAATTGGCTGCTCATCATTATCATACATCCATCCAAGTTCTGAATATGCATCAAAATATACTGACACATGCTTTCCTTTATAATCAATTACAAATCTGATAATTGCACCTGCAAATGGTGGAATAATCGTCACATCCCATTCTTTATCAAAGTGAAAAGCAGGAAGTTTTCTTGCCCAACCTCTAAAATCATGCATCTGTTCCACGTTTGATAACATTAGTGACTTATTTACATTTTCCTGTAAGGTCATTTGTTTCTCACCTCCAACTATATACTCTCTGTTTTCTTTCTTCTCATTACTAATTCAAATTCTGTACTAGGATATGTGATCTGATATTCTTCTTTCTTACCTTCAGAGTCTTCCATATTACCCATAAACCATTCATATACAGCAGCTATCGCATCATCCGTAACATCTATTTTCTGTCCAACCCACATATGTTTTTCTGTATCCTGTGTTCCATAGTAGATTGTATTTGTTATCGGACTTACACCAAAACCTTTCTTTTTTGCCATTTATTTTTTCTCCTTACTGCAACAGTTCTGGATAAAAGTCATACAAATAATCTCCAAAATCTCCACTTCTCTCTGAGCCTGTTTGACTCTGCCAAAAATGTTTCCACTCTTTACCTCTTTCAGTCTGAATAAACTGTTCGTATTTAAGTCTTAAAGCTTCTCTATCTTTATAAATATCGCTCATTTTATAATTCTCCTTTAAAATTGCACCAAGAAATGTCAGTTTCATCAGTTTCTACTTCTTCACTGTAACATTGAAAACTGACTTTAAAATGCAGATAATTAACCAGATACCAGTTGCAATAGACCATTTGAATGTTAATCCAAAGCACATTGTAATGAGCTTAATAATTCCACATGTAACAATCCAACTAAGTCCATAGCAGAATGCTAAAATTGTAATGACAATAACTGCTGTTACTCCACCTTTTGCTAATTTTTCTTTTAAATTACTCATATGTATATTCTCCTTTACGCTTTAAAATTGAACTCGTCTGATGAAATCTTGTTATTGATAATCTTCTGATAAATATCTACATACATCTCATCTTTGTCTCTGTTATAAGTAACTTCAGCATATCTGTTGCCCATTGGCTGCCCCCAAATAGTACATTTCTTATAACCTAACTCATGTGCGAACCACACGAGATCCAACTGGTCAATAGTGATATTCTCACTTAATGTCTGAATTACTGCATTCTTTGCAACTTTCTCAAACTCATAACTTGTCATTTATAATTATCCTTTCCTTACTCAATAAATATTTTTACTATACAATTACTAACACTTTATAACATGGACAATTTGGATTTGCTAAATCTCCATCGTAAAACTCGTCTTTTACAAAAACTTCATCAATCACTGAACTTCCATCCGTTACTTTCATATCTATTGGATACTTTTCTAATTCATCAATTAATTCTTTTACAGTCATTTATATATTCTCCAAATGAAATCGAAAATTCATCGGCTTTTTACATAACATTAGCCGTTTGTAGTGGTATATTTACGACTACTGGATGTGAACCTGCATCCACTATCTCATTGGTAAAAGCCTTTGGGAATACCTTTTTCATTATTTGGTAACTTCCATTTACGTCTGCATTAATATATTCTCCTTTCTCACTCTGAAATAAACCTCTATAAATTCTTCTATCTTTATTGTAATTCTTCTCGATAGGTTCTTCTCCATCGAGAAAAGATGTACCACTTGTATAACTTTCATTTGTTTTAATGAACTTAATTCCTTCATTCTCACATTTATATTCAAGCCTTTGTACAATACTTAAATATGGAATAGATACAAATTTTTGATTGACTTTCTTGCCCATATCAGTTTCTTGTTTCCAACCTGAATTATAGCCACAAACTAAAGTATCAATATTATTACCTTTACAAAAATCTACCACCATCTTTGTTGATTTCTGAATATAATCATCTACTTGATTATTTCTTTTAGTTGTGAATCTTTGCATCTCATTTGACCAATCACTATCATTTCTCAGCTTTAATGCAGATCTCATTTCTGAAATCTTCTTATTATAATACTGATTAATTGACTTCAATGGTTTTCCATTTATTATAATTGGTTTCACACCACAATTTGTTGTGATGGTCATCAAATTATCGACACCTAAGTCAATTGCAGCAATACTCTGTGATTCTATATCCTTTGTTTCAGGAACTTCTATTTGGTAAACTACTTCCATAATATATTCATTGCCTTTTGGAACAAATCGAAGTTGTATTAATTTAGAATCATTTGGGATTTTTGTTCTGAAAATATTATTCATGATTTTAAGAGGTGTCCAAGAAAAATAAATATATCCATCAACAATTTTGAATTTGATATTATCTAACCCCAATTCAAATCGTCCATCTTCTTTTGGAAGATATTTCGGTAACTTTGGTCTGCCAAGATATTTAGACGGGTTCTTTGAATAATCCTTGATAGCTGTGAAAAACGACTTCCAGTTCTTATCTAATTTTCTCAAAGTAGCTTGTCCTACATTACTTCCTATACATTTATAACAATCAGATTCTTTACACAATTGAAATAATTCATTGTATTGAATCCAACGAGCATCCTCAATCAATCCTTGTTCTTTTTGTTTTGAAGACTCTATAAATTCCTGCCGAATTATGTAATTTCCATAGTTATATAAATTTTTAGATTTCCAACATAGATCATCTATGATTTTAAATAGTTTATCATCTTTATTATTTTTCTTACTCTTCTTTATTCGATGTTGTTCTACTCTACTTACTTTCATGAGTTCTCCTTAAATTAACATCATTCTAAAATCCTTTTACATCAAGCCAGGTTTATTACCCTATAAATTAACATGGTTCTAAAACCTCAAATATGTATTTGTAATTTACTTGGTATTCTTGAAGTTTAAGTTCAATAGACGAAACCCACGCCCACTATCCAATTGATTTCTCTTTTGGAATACTTGTTATAGGATAAACTGGCTTGAATTAGCCAAATAGATTTGTTACAATAGAACAAATATAGTTTATCCTATATTTTATTCTCTGTAGAGCAGATTGTTAGGTCGCCAAACTTGTGCAATCTGTTCTACTGTTTTTACATTCTCTACTTTTCAGAAGATTTTTTTAAATCTGTTAATGCATTATCCAAATCCTTAACTGCCTGAATAGCTTCCTTTGCATGAGATACTAAACTTTCAAGTGTATTCGCATAATCCATTCCTGAAATTGCTACACATAAATCATGCAACTTCATACTTCCAACGCCTGATATCTTGGCTGCGTTTTCAACTGTGTCTCCATTAAGTAATAAACCTACAAACTGTCTTACATTTTCTTTATTCGTTGCCATTTCTAACTCCTTTTTTAATTCTTCAAATTTTTGTCTTGCTTCTACACTGTTATTTGGGCATGGTTCACCATGCATTTTATTAATTCTGTCTATTGTATCTGCTTCGTCCTTCAAATAATCTGATATTTTATCAATATGTTTCAATTATTTCACCTCCCAAGGAAACCGATAATTCTTCTTAATCATGGATATCAAGCACTGTAATAAATCCATCCATATTATCTGTTATAGCCTGTTTATATTTTTCATCGAATTTTTCATCTTTGATAATATCTTTACCATTCCATGAATCTCTTGCAATAGCTGAACCGTCAGGAAGAATACATACGTAACATCCAAGCTTGTTAATATTTAAAACATCACTTTGCTTTGCTCCATCAACAAGAATATATCCATCGCCAAATCCCATATTCATGAACCAATCTTCCTCATGATACATCCATTCAGGCGTAATATTCTCTTTTAATGTTGATAAAAGACTTGACCAAAATAATCTGCCGTTTCTATCTTGTCTATCATAATAACCCCAATTATAATATTCACTATTTACAGATCCTTCTTCATCTACTTTTAGTTTTAATTCAGCCTTGTACCTGCCACCGATTCGATAGTAATCCCATGTAAAAACTGGATAATCAATCTGTTTGTCTTCTTCATCTGAGCCATATACAAGTTCTGAATTGTATGGCTTCATAATTGCTGCAATTTTATTCTCACTTGGTAATTCTTTTGTGAGTAAATGAACACAATAATGCATTTAATTTTACCTCCTACTCTATATTCTCTTTTCAAATTATTACAAGAAACGAATCTTTACTTCGATTCTTCCTCTTTCTTAAACCTATTGAATACTTTGTTATGAATATAATTTTTAATATCTACATAACATTCAGAACACAAATCTCGTACTTCCACCTTTTTTTTATCATATTGTCCTCTGTCAACGAAATCTGATGGGAAGACATCAAATGTATCATCCTTAATTTCAAAACAATCTTCACAATACTTACCACAAACATCACATTTGTATGCTCTCATCTACTCACCTCACAAATACTTATTCTCTTATTGGCTCAACCCTATATCGTTCATTCCAATCTGCTCTCTTCTTTAATAATGGAATCCAAGGACAGTGTAGGTTTTCAGATTCAGTTCCTATCAAGTCATCTTGATCGCAACCAAGATATTCTTCATGACCACAATTAGGACAAGTTACTCCATATTCAGGAACTTTATATTTAAAACTACAATAATTAGGAAATATCATCTGAACATTCCAATCATCCTTTGATTCAACTTCATATACACAGTTGCAGCATCTACATACAAACTGAATATTTTTACCGAAATAATTACCTGCTACAATCTTCATATTCACTCCAATCAATTTCTACATACTGCTTATAACATGGATAATATGTAGTAGCTCCTGTCTGATCTTTACACCAGGTATCTAACAAATTTTGCAGACCACCAATATCACACTGTTCATAAGCATCTTCATGTAACTCTTCGCAAGCATTGTCAACTACATTATCAGCATCAATATGAATCTTCTCCACGCTGCACACCCATAATCTCTCAGGTCTGCCATCATTATTAAATTCTTCATCTGTATAACGCCCAAAATAATCGTCAAAGAAATCATCAACAGTATCGTAATACTCATCAAACTCTTCACAGTACAGCATTGTATCTACATCTTTTTCATCAACAGCTACTGCATTTGCTACTTTCTCATTCCACTTCTTTATTCTCTCCTCTTCATCGGCTTTCTTCTGTCCTTCGCAGCCGCAATGTAAATAAGCCTGATTTTTATAAGGCTCTCCGCAATAAGGACACAATCGCTGCACACCATTAAAACAACTCTGGCAAAATGAAAGTGCTTGATGTTTATACGGAAAATGATATTTTCTGCCAACCTCAGAGTTGTCACCTTTAATCCTATAAACATTGTCTTCAATTTGCATTCCAAGACCATTGCAGACAGGACAAATTTTTTCGTATTCTGTAAGATCCTTGATTAGAATTTTAGGAAACGATTTTTGAATTGCTTCATAAAGATTTATTTCTTCTCTACGTGTTAAATTATTCATTTATTCCACCTGCTTTCACAATACCAATTGCTTTATGTACGCATTTTTCTATGCACTTTTCATAAGGTGTATTTCTGTAATAATCCATTTCTTCATTCCCGTAATCACCTAACTGATTCACGATGTCTTCTATATCATAAGCTGTTGGTTGTCTTCGTACTAATTCACACCACAAATCTACGAGTGAATCTGCACAATTTTTTCTTATAAACTTCTCAAATGCATCTGCATCAATTAACCTCATTTTATTTCTCCTATTCATAATCTTCTGGATGTTCTTTATAGTCATCTATTACACTTTTCATATAACTGAAATAATCTCTTACAGTATCTTTTCCATTAGTAAATCCACTTGTCACTTCATATCCATCATCGAATACTGCAAAGGTTAAGAACTCTGCACCACCTCGTTTTACTTCTATATCACAACCTCTATATTTACCTTTCATAGTGTTATTCTCCTATGCACCTGTATTTGCTCTTAAAACACACTGTTCTTCATTCATATCAATTTCTGTAATAGTAATCTCTTGACACTTCTTAAAGTCATCTGAACTTACCCTTGCTTTTCTTTCAGCATGTCGTTCATCTTTTGCAATAATTACCATTGCGTAATCTTGACACCAACCACTTGCAGGTCGCTCTACTAAATATGCTTTCATACTGTTATTCCCCTAAATCCATTCAATCGCTTTGCAATATAATGAACAACATGGGTAAATACAATTTAAAAATATCTCACGATTAATATTACGAGAGACTTTTATCTTGTAGAATCGAAAACCCCTTTGTGAATAATCAGTATAATCGAAATAATACCATTGTTCTTTATTTGCAAGTACAATTCTATCTTTTTGTCGTACTTTAATTTTATCTAAATTATCGTTCACGAAATTATTCCAATCCTCATCCGTAGCAAAGAATCCGCAAACAACAATTTGATTACTACATGGATATTTTCTTCCATCTTGTTTATTGATTTTTTCGGATATTAACTTCATTTCTTCTTCTGTCATCTCTATACATCACCTCCCAAGAAAGAAAAATTTCCTTCGACTTTTGAGTTTTTAAAAGTCTTATTTTTCAAGGTTTCATAACCTCTCAATTTGTTATTCTCTACTTTTTATTCATTTTCTTTACAAATTCACGATACTTCCTTGTATATTCGTAAGAATCACCAAAGATAAAATTTACAGCCTTATATAGTTTTGGTTCATATTTTTGAATAATTTCAAGTTCATTCTCAAAATCTCTTCCAAATGGACAGCCTGCACAACCTGTTCTTGGCAAGGCATAAACAACATAACAATCTGAATGCTCAACGTTATAAGCGTTTTCATAATCAATTTTGTCAGAATCTTTATACCAAAATAAAGGTCTATAATTATCGCATCCATCATCACCTTCACTAAAACAAGACTTGTATGATGTAGCTCTGACACCACCTTCTGCTCTTCGCACACCCACTATATTTAATTCATATGTATTTTCTTTTATCAATTTATGAGAAACGTCCTTTTTTGCATACTGACAACATTTTGATGAAATTTTAAATGTTGGTGGATTTTCAATCATAAACTCTTTAAGCCATTTATTATTTGCAATATTAAAAGCATTCGATTTCTTTAAATTACACCACCATAGCAAAGCAGCTTTACACCTAGGGTATTCTTTATATAATTCATCAAACGATTTATCTTCCCATTTAAAATTATGTCTTTGAAGTCTATCTATATATTCAGCAGCTTGTTTATTTATAAAAGGTTGACCATATTGTTTACACGATAACGGAATAGGCTTAATTGCCTTATATGGTTTTATCTTTATATTATATTTGTTTTCCAAATATTTTAGATGTTCTTTGGTCGCTTGATATTCAAGACCAGTATCAAACCAAACATAATCAACTTTATTATCTTTATCGCATCGCCATACAATATCAAGCATCACGTCACTATCTGATCCACCTGAAATCGAGCAAACTATCTTCTTATATTTAGGACTATTAATTTTCGACCATGCCCTCACCAAATTATCACCAATAATTTGATTACGTGGACATGTATCTAATAATTCATCAAGAGTTTTTGCTTTTCGTAATGAATTAGTATTTTTATTTTCATTGTTCATAATCTCTTATTTACATAGAGATTGCGCAATCTAAATTACCTATAGGTTTACTATTTCTACCTTTCTGTATTATAAAATCATTGATTTGTCTAGTGTTTGCAACCACTATAAGAAAATATTATTTTTCCTTGTTACTGGGATTCCCATAGCCGAATGGCTTAGATATGATTAAAAATTTTCCAATGAAAGATTGGTTTACTGCGAAACTGATTTTTGAGTTGAAAGTAGTTGCTTATATAGTTCTTCTGCTCTTTCATCCTTAATCATGTTTATAATGTTCAATGAGTCTCCATCTTTTCTACCAATAAACATCCAAGTTTGTTCACCCTTATGTTTATCAAATCCAATAATCAAACAATCACTAATACTTTCATCATCTGCTAAATTATTGACAAACGCATCATCATATAGTTTTGCAGTCGCCCTCAGACCTCTTGATTTATTTGCATATTCAAAAGCTCTTAGTTCATCTTTACCAAGCCATTTGATCCATGCTCCGCAATCATCACAATAAAGTCCTGTATTATTACCTTTTACTTCTGTATGTAGTGAAATGCTTCCACATTTCTTACAACAATTCTGATACATAATTTCACCTCCAATATATTATTCTCCAAACTCACAGGTGTCACATGTCGAGAAATACTTATCATGGTCTATGCAGCATTGCGGTCTGTTGTCATTTTTATCAATCTCAGTAGTCTCTTTCTCATCCATAATCGCCCCACAATTAGGGCAATATTTTGATTTCAACTTCTGATTCGCATAATACAGTTTATATACTTTTTTATTACAAACTGAGCAATATACACCTTCATTTGCGCATTCATCTAATGCGTACCAATAACCATGTTTTTTACCATTTTCTTTTGCATCGTCTTTTATATTATCCATTGGAACTGTCATTGTTCCTGCTATAACATTGGCATTAAGAAACTTTGATAAAACATCACCAAGTATTAACTCTACGTTATCTACAAGTATTTCGTCACTCTGCTTATACACTCTATGACATTCTAACCATTCATTTATTGTATAAACTTCTATATTATCTAACATGCCCATTTTCTGTGCCATGTCCATAAGATTATTTTTATTATTCATTGTAGACGTAATAATTGGTTTTCCTGTTACATATGCTGCTGAAATAAGCATTGCCGTTTTACCAGTCGCACGTCCACGATTTATAATTCTCATGTTTTCGCCTCCAATGTCTTATTCTCTCAAAATCCAAGGATACGTTGCTTTCTTATGAATTTACGCTAAGTTATAGTGAATACGATTACCATAGTTTAATGCAATCTCGGCATAAGTATAATGCAGATTTTTATACATATCTCTCAGCTTTTCATCAATATAATCCTCATCATAATCAACCTTAATTTTGTCATTTGGTAAAACAAATGAATTAGTCTTATTATTAAATACTGCGCTGTTACCCTTGAAGTTAATGTAAATACCATTATTTGCTGAATCTTCAACCCAGATATTGTTATTTTCTCTACTGAATAAATCAAGTGTTTCATTATCTGAACTAAATACAACTCCTTCCTCTGTAAACAATGTAAGTTTGTATGTATTCTGTCTTTCAGATGTATTAACAATATTAAGATCCTTAATAGCATCCTCAAATGTTTCGCCCTCATTTAATTCAAGTGCTATAGCTGATAAACAATCGTAATTAAGCTTAATCTTTCTTGAGAATGAAGCCACTTTATTGATTTCAGAATGGTACTTCTCATCAAGCTTGTCTCTCAAATAACCCTTTACTTCATCTGCCGTTGGATACTCAAATCTGAAATGGAAATGGAATCTTCCTGGTCTATTGATAAGATACTCGTTCAAATCCTTATAATTATTGCATGTAACAACAAATAACTTCTTACCTGAACTTGTACCATCGAATAATGAAAGCATCTTTGACTGTGGATCTTTATCTTTACTTTTAGCAAAAGTTTTATCAAATTCATCAAATAACACAAGCACTTCATTCTTAATATCATTTAAGAAATCATCAATTCCAGGAATAAAATCGTCAACTAGGATAACAGGAATTCCATTCTGAATTGCCTTCTGTGCCAATAATCTTGCAAACAATGACTTGCCAATACCCTTATCTCCGCTGAGAATTACGCCTAAATTCTTGCATGATTTCTCAAATCTGTTTAATACTTTATTCGCTTTTTCTTCATGAACTCCGTAGATTTTATCCTCTTTAATCTCTAAATTATGCTGCTTCTCTAAGAAGAAACCTGTAAACTGACCACATCCAACTTTATATGTCTGAGCTGGTAGATTGTCCAACACAACTAAATCTTCTCCATACACCTTGTACGTAGTTCCTGTTTCAATAATTTTCATAATTTTATTCCTTTCTATGTTTTGTTTATCTATTAATATATTCTCTGTTTATTTAAGCTTCTTTCACAAATCTTCCATCTGCTCTGTTATCATCTTGCTTGAATACCCATATACCAGGTTCAGTAATATGATAATAGTAAATAAATCCTGTGTATTCAGCGACATCGTGTAACTCTTTTACACACTCTTCTGTAGGAACAATGATTTTAACAGAATAATTATAGGTATCATCGTCCATAATATCTACAAATAAATTACCGTCTTTGTCGTAACACTTAATATCCTTTAAATGTGGATGTTTCAAAAGCCATTCGTATCTTTTACATTCAAATTCGTCATCAAATTCTTTATTATCATCCGCAATATAAATTGTTCTCATATATTCTCCTTTCTCAAAGCTAATGTGTCCTGAATTTACTTTTATTCACACGTAATATCCAAATCTTCACCAATCTTATGAATAACATTACCAAGTCCCTTACACAGCGACTTTAACCATTCCTCATTACGATTAGTCATTTGCTCGTCTCTTTCTTCGTCTGTCATATCAGACCAACAAACATTGTCCCATTTTCCATCTCTTTTAACTCTAAAATAATATCCATCCAAATTTCTATTCATAACTTTCTCCTTTCCACTCATCTAACAAATAGAAACCATTAATCTGATTATCAAGATTTCTAACCTGTTCTCTTAACTCAGACTCTTTCTTCTTACTATCTGTTCTCTGACATTTCTTCCACAATTCTTCTCGCTGCTTAGATAATTTATTGTATTTATCAGATACATCAATCTCATCTACAACTGAAATCTCAATCTTTTCACCGCAATGAGGGCAGAATTTAATTGGAAAATTGTCTGTCTGCTCCCATTCATCCTCAGAGAATGTAATGACTTCTGTATGTGAAGTGCAAAACTGAGGAATAAAACCATACTCTTTATCATAATCAACATTAAGATTTGTTAAATTTTCGTTTGTGAATTCTATGCACTCATTATTCTGAATTTCATCACAACAATACTTAAATGGCTTATATTTATATGAATGAGTATCATTAAATTTTAATCTAATCAATTCTATCTTCATATTTTTATTCTCTCAACTTTCTGCCACAATAAGGGCAATACGAAACATATTCTCTCTGATGAACAAATTCATCATCGTATTTATCCCATTCAAAAGTTTCTATAGTGTAGGTTTATTCATAAATAAACTCCTATCCGTTATGCTTTAATAAATACTCACGACTTACATTTTTAAAACTCTGCTGACCATTTTGTGATCTGTATACAAAACCCTCTCTCTTAACCTTTGGGTTTAATTCACTATATCCATCAGCTTCAAGTTTCATTTCTTCCATAGTCTTAGGTAACTCATAAGCCGTATCAATAATTGGCACACTTGTTAATCCATGACTCTTACAGAAATCAGCCATTTCTACAGTTCCAAGTCTTGTACCATCAATAATCAGATTGAATACAAATAACTGATTCTCCGTAAATTTATATGGATTGCCCTGAACTGAGCCAACTCCTTCACCTTGCAACACAACTCTGTTATAGTCATTCTCTGTTGCAAACTGTGTAAGAATCTTTTCAATGTCATATTTATCAGCTAATTCCCAATAAATATTTGACTCGTGATAACAAGCCTGTTCTCTATCAGCCTGTCTTACATTTCTACTGCATACAATAAAATCAAATTTGTTTTTGCCCTTCTTCAATCTATCAACTGCAAATGTGCAGCTTGTGCCATCGCATTTTTCAGTCTTAATCCACTTTTCCGTACTCTGAAGATAAAATGGTGCATTCTCAATTCTTGTCTCATCTGTTTTGACAATCCAATCTGGGAACTTCTTTGGATTATCTTTCTTGCGACCAAACAATAGAAACATAATCTTACGACCAATGCCGTATCTCATAATCCTTCTTACAATTGGGTTGGTGAATAACTTTGGTCTACGCTTTGCCATTGACTTATATTTAGCATTTGGATCAACCTTATTGGTCTTTCTTGCAGCATCCTCTTCAGAAGTATATGTAATCTTCAAAGCTTCTGTAACATCATCACCAATATTTCTATCCTGCAATTCTGGGAAAAGTGATAATGGTAAGGCTAATCCCTGGCTAATTACCTTGAACTTGCCAAGTCTCATAGTCTTAACTTTGAATTTCTTATTTGATAAAAATGCAAATCTCTCATCTGTTTCAGGACACTTGCTGTCAATTTCAATATAAACAGCCATATCCCCTACATTAAATTCACCCTTCTTAGCGATACAAACCCACCCTAAAACTCCAATAAGTTCAATATTATCAGCTCCTTCAATCGGTCTGATCCACTCAATCTTTTCTACATGTGCTAATGCTCTTTCTGCCATTTCAGTACCTCTCTTTCTATTTTCTATGTATTTATTCTCTCTTTATCGTTCAAAAATTCGAAAGAAATGCTTCTTTATTGAGATTGTTTCTTAGTAGCTTCTTTCAAAAATTTTTCCATACTATCAGCATCTTTATCTGTAAATTTTCTTAGTTTTTCATAACATTTTTCTGTCATCATAAGTGTATTATTCACTAGCAGTATTTTCGTGTTATCTGGTACAATTTTCATGCCGTATCTTTTCAACCACTTCTTATTAATACGTTTTTTCTTATGGGTTCTTCTTTGAACATCTTTAGTGATATACTCAGTTATGAGGATTTTATAACCTAAACCTTCAATTGTTTGTATGTTCATTTATTCTCCTATTTCTATATATTCCAATTTTCTATATATTCCAATATCCAACTGTCGTATTTATTTTCTTTGATCAACTGCTGATATAAATTTATCCATCCTTGTGCTGAAAGACCTTCGTACTTCCAAACACATTCTTTCCAATGTCTGTGTACAAAATGACCTCTTGTTTTTAACTCAATGCATTTCACACATTTATCGTATAATTTCTTGGAATACCAATTCGATCTACTTCTATTCCAGCCCTCTATAAATGCTTCAGTCGGATCATACCTACTTCTCATATCAGTAAGAGTTCTGTCGTATAACTCAGTTTTTGCATTGTATAAACAATGAAGCAGAAAGTAGATGTCTTCATAATTATTTTCAAACTCCCATTCTCCAATATTTAAATCAAAATACATTATTCTCCATTCCTTACTACATCAAACTTAATTGGTAACATAGCTGTAAATCTACTCTTCATCCAAGGTTTTTCCTTTGTTGCAAATTCATCTCCAAATTCTTCAGCCAATACAAAATCTCCAACCGTATAAATAATCGAATATCCTGTTAAATCTTTTGGGATCTCCTTATTTGCATTACAGGTTTTAAGATGAATCATTTTATCTATGCACTCACCCATTAAATCTTGAAAGAATACAAACGTTCCATCACAATTGCAACGCTGCATTGTGAAATATTCAAAATCTGCATCTGGATCACGTTTAATAATTACATTAAAATAAGGTTTGTCGCCTTTAAGATAAGGAATATCTGCTAAAATTGTTCCATCTTTTGTACAACTAATAACTGTAAATAACTCTCGTATATCCTGCTCAATCATAGATTCATATTTATTATTCTCCATGCCATTGCACTGACCTGATACAATTCTCTCTTTTACAAATTCTAATGATTTACCCATAGTTCACCTCCTAAAGAAACCAAAATTTCTTGTTAGTTTTTATCCAAATAAACTATATGATCTACATTATAATGAAATCCATCTATCTCTCCATTAAACCTACCTTTGACATACCACGCATAAGGACTAATACCTTCATTCATTTTCTCTGAAAGTTCATCGGCTTTTCTTTGATGCTCATCGGCTTCATTCTGAATAGATATTTTTTGAGAATCCCATATAAGATTTGGAATTGCATCTACACACCTTCTATACATTTCAGACTCTTTTATATATTCTCTTATCACTTTTGTCATTTTGGGAATATTGTCTTTTAATATCGGTTCACCCCTAAGTTCATACGGATACATGATTAAAATTCTAGTATCAGTACATCCTATTGGTATTAATTCTTGAACACAAAACTGTGGTTCTATCAAATTGTCACCTCCCAGATATTTATTCTCTTATTTCAAATAACTTTTCTACTGCTTTAACTCGCTTTGTATTGTCAATCGTTCTTTTGACTTCCTGTTGCCAAATACATTCCCATTCTGAAGGAGCTTCATGCTCACTGACTAAGACAACATTCTTCTCGCTCATCTTCTCAGCCCAATTCCAAAATCTGTCATAATCAAAGTTCTTACTTGATCCATATTGTTTCGTACCCTTATATGGAATATCGCAATAAAATAAGCAGCCAACTTTGTTAGAATATAACTCTTCATAATCTCCACATTGGAACTGAATATCCTCTAACCTTGGAATCTGCTCTAACAAATTTCTCTTAGCTTCATCGTAATAATTTCTTTCGGTTCCAACTTTTGTATATACGATACCTGAGTAACCTCCATCAAAGAATCTTCCGTTATAGCTTGAAAGGAAGCCAACTGCTCCAATATACCAATCTGGATATTGGGATAATCCTTTATTAAAACACTCTCTTACATCTGAGTAATGTTCTTTTGTAATAAATTCTGGGAGATTTTGAATCTGATTTAGATTCTTGAACATTTCAATAAGATATTTATGATTGTCAGAAGCGATTTTTATATCACATTGAACTTTGTCGATTACATTACAGCCGCCGCAAAATGGCTCTATGTATGTTTTGATATTATAATCTCGCAATCTTTCTTGAATAATCGGTAAAATATTATCAACTATACGAGATTTTGAACCCATATATTTCATAAATTACTTGGAGTAAGGAATTCCTTCTTGTGTACACAAACCTCGTCTCCTTTCATTATTATTGCTTATTAAAAAATATTACCTAATAACTCCATTTTCTTCTCTCTTGAAAACTTCGTCATATTCAAAAAGTTAATCATTTTTTCTGGATTATCTAATGATTTCACATACTTTTTCTGATATTCTTCTGGCATCTGTAATATGTATTTAGCACCACCATACTTATCTACTAGGGTTAAATATAAATTATTCAATACCTTTTTATCTGTCACCAATTCAATATTGTCAATAAGAAAATCAGTAATTATTGGACGTTGTGGAGCTTTCAAATTGCTTACAATTGTCTGTAAAACATCTGGACTCAGTTTCTGATAATGACATATTTTTGAAAAGTATACTCCGTTACCATCTTTATTTATTTCTTCTGCGATTTTTACGGCATACTTCTGTGAATTCAATAAAGGATTTCTTAATACAAACTGCCAAGGAATTTCGTCATAACATGAAAAATACTTTTTATCAAAAGGGTGTGCAGCCATATAATAAGTCCAAAACCTTAAATTATTCTCATATGTTTCACCGTTACAATTATAATGTGCATGCATTGTGTCAAAAAATTTATCTAATAACCTTTCATCCCATTCGTGAGGAAGAACAATACTTTCTAACTCATCTGGTATTTTGATACCTGCAAAACGCAATAGTGAAATAACATCTTTTCGATTGTTATAGAAATTTACATAGATTGACCAAAATAAAGGTACATCATATGTATTCTCATCAAATGTCTTTACGAATAACGATTCAATCAATCTGTAAACATTTTCTTTTGAAATCTGATTTGTAATAATCTGTGTTACTTTGTCATTTTCAACAACTGTTTTATTTTTCTTCTGTAGTTCATCATTCTGTTCTAATAACTTTTTAATCTCTTTTCTCAACTCTCTATTTTCACTACTCAGTCGTTTAATCTCATTTGATGTGTCAGACTGGGCAGATTCAATGAGATAATTCTTCAGCTCTTCAAATTTTTCATTAAATTCTGTATCGTTCTGCATATCTATTCTCCTTTCAATGTATTATTCTCTTAATGTGTGTATTTACTTCTTGGAAATACTTCTTCAAGATCAACACCATATCCAGAAATAACTTCTTCTAAGTCGATACATACACAATCACTGCAAATCCTTACTTCAATTCCACCTTCATCAAAAAGCGAATAGCCAAAAATATCACTCAATCGTTTGACAAATTCATTAAACCAATTAAGACTAATCCAAACACAAAACTCTGTATTACTAACCCATCCAAATTCATCTACGTATGAGATGTCAATGTCGTCTTCTTCTGGATTGATTAGTAATTTATATAGTTCTAATTCATAATTTTTCCTCATCTACCACCTCCTAAATTACAAAGAAACTTCGGTTTACTATGAACTACATTCTGACTGCTATAATTTCACCATTTTCGTCTTCGACATATACTTCGTATGTATAATCTGTATAGTCAAATCTGTCATATGTAGTTTTTCTTTTTATTTTATATTTCTCTAGTTTAGGATTATAAAAAATAGGTCTAATACCACTTGTCTCCATATCGCTTTGATATGAAACTAATTCTGCTTCAGGTGGCATAGTCGATAATTTTTCGATCAATTCTTTAACTTTCATTTCACTTATTCCTTCTTCTCAATAATAGTTACAGTGCCCTCAAATACTCCAAAATTTGATGACTGCTGAAATGTATGTGTCTCTGCAATATCATCATCTGTCATAGGTCTTGTAAGATACCATAATGAATCATCTTTCCATGTAATCTCTTCAAGTTTCTGATTTGGTTCAAGCTCAATTGTTGTCGATCCACCGAAATCTTTTGTAACAGACTGGCATCCTATCATTCCAAAACACAATGCTAACCCTAATGCGACTGCTAAAATTTTCTTCTTCATATAATTTATTCTCCTATCTACCATGCATAATGTATTCATTACCAAGTTCAAGATTCATTTTGTAATTTCCATTGTTATAAACCTGAACTCTCATATTGTAAAACTTACTATCCTGCTCATGAGAATTTGGATTATAAGGATAATTGAAACCTGCCCTTGTTAGATGTCTAAGAACACGTCTCTCTGTTGTCGCACGACTACATCTTTCTTCAAAAGCTAATTGTCCAGTGTCGAGATTTACCAAACTACAATATATTGATGTAGTGTCACCACCATATTTGTTTTTATTGTCTCTGAACGAAATCACTAAATAAACACCTATTACATTGTTATTTTCTTTCTGCACTACGACTGCACCATTTGTTAATTTGATATTTCTGTCTAAGTCTACACAATCGCAAACTCCTTTAATACTAATATTCTGCATTTATTTGCACCTCCTGTTATGTTATTCTCTATTATTTCTGCCACCAATGTTTCTTTTTATTTTCTTTATAAACATTACAAACATTTGGATAATTACAACTTTTGGTTTCTTCATTATAATATTCACAAAAATATCCATCTTCACAACCAATATCACATTCCATTTCAGTATATATTCTCATAAAGCCCTCCTAAACTCCTCAAGAATTCTATGATTCTTGGTAAAAATATTACTATATATAGTGTCTATATTTTCTATAAACACTATATATATAGTATTTTATTTACGCCTGATACACAAAACTTGGCATTGGCTGTAATTTAAACAGATTTTTCTCATGCATTGAATCAATCTTAGCTTTTACTTCCTTATTTGGCTCAATTCCATCTCTGATGTATGCATCTAATTCAGCATAAGTAAATCCAAGGTTATCTTCATCAGTCTTTCCACAAAGACCATCAGTAGGTGTCTTATCAACTAATTCTGATGGAAGTCCTAATTCACGACCAATAGCTTTAACCTCTGTTACTGTAAGGTGAGATAACGGACTAAAATCACCAGCAGCGTCACCATATCTTGTGGCGTAACCCACCCAATCTTCTGAAAGATTACACGTATTTGCAACTCGACCATTTACTGTCTGTGATACTGCATAAAGCGTAGTCATACGAATACGAGCAGGAAGATTTATTGTTGTCTGAATTGATAACTCTTCATCTAATGATGTTTTAATTTCATATTCAGTAACATTCACAATTGTTCCGACTGGAATAATAGTACGTGGAATGTCTAAAAAACTGCAAAGTTTACGACTATATTCAATATCTCTTTGTCTTCCCTGTGGCATCATCACACCAAAAACTCTATCCTTGCCAAGAGCTTCACAACATAAGCCAGCAACAACGCTTGAATCCTTACCGCCAGAAATTCCAACTACTGCCATACAATCTTTACCATTCTGTTCAAACCAATCTCTAATCCACTCTACGATTTCATTCTTTACTTTCTTAGCATCAAACATTTATATATTCTCCTTTCTACATTCGATTCATCACATCATAGAACCGAATTAAATACTCATATACATTTCTAGGAACTAATTCTTTTACCTTTTCAAATTCACCCTTTTCACATAAATCTCTAACCAAACTTGAAGAAGTATGATTTTTTGGTATCTGAATTTCTGTGAAGTGATCTTTATATTCCATAAGATTTGCTTCTCTTAAAGCAGTCTCAAGATTCTGACCTTCTCTCACACATGCTACAAAATTATATTCCTCAACAAACGGTTTCCAATTATACCAAGTTGTAAGTGTTTCAATATTATCCATTCCTAAACAAATATAGTATTCGTTGAAGATATAATCTTTTTCTTTTATATCTCTTATCTGAGCAATAGTATTGTATGTCCTCTGTGGAAAGAAGCTGGTTGTTTCAACGGAGGATGCCCACATATTATTTTCATCACAATTTGGTATTGAATTAATCAGCGATACTCGACAATATCCAGGTATCAAAGTCTTTTTCTTCGCAACATATGTATCATGTGCAGGAATAAACAATATAGCATCGGCATTAACCGCTTTTTTAGCAGTCAATGCCATATCAACATGGGCGTTAGTAATTGGATTAAAACTTCCTGGTATAAGTAAAATTTTATTCATGATTCATTCTCCAATTAATACATCTCTTTAAATAATCAACATAATCAGGGTTTTTACACATACCTTTACCTTCTACATCAGACACTTTTGCAACATCCATACCGTTACATTTAGTGGTTTTCATTACAATATTTAAAGCAGGAACATCTGTGTCATTACTCAAATAAGTACCAATTCCAAATGCAACATTTACTCTATCGTGGAAATGTCTGAATAACTTATCAGCTCTTTCAAAATCAAGACTATCACTAAACAGAAGTGTCTTTGTCTTAGGATTGATACCAAGTGACTCATAATGATTAATCATCTTTTCACCCCATTCAATCGGATCGCCACTATCATGTCTTACACCACTGAATAATGTTGCATATGTCAACTGAAAATCTTTCAAGAAACAATCAGTCGTAATTGTATCTGTGAGCGCAATACCATTTAACACACCATACTCTCTAACCCATGCATCTAAGGCATACCAGTTTGAATATGCTGGATTGTGCTTGTGATTACCCTGACCAGAGCACATAATCCATTCATGAGCCATAGTTCCAACAGGCGTGAGATTATATTTCTTTGCGAGATATACATTAGATGTTCCAACAAATTTAGATGGACTGTGTAATGTATCATTCAAATGTGAAAACTTCTCAACAGCTAACTCCTGTGCTTCAGCAGAAAGTCTTCTTCTAAGACCAAATTCAGAAAATGTACCAGCATACCAATGACCACTTCTGAGATTTTCATACTTTTCATCTAATCTCTTTTTGAAACTATTAAGTAATTCCTCATAGTTATATGCCATTCTGAAATATACTTCGTTTACAATCGCAAGTGTAGGAATCTCATACATAGATGTATTAAGCCATGTACCAAATGTTTCGATAGAAAGACCGCAATCTGAATCTGTTGTAATCTCAAAATCCTCATATCTTGGCTGCCACAATCTCAGGAAATCAACATACGAACCTTTCATCCATTTGATATTATCAATATAAGTAAGTTCATCTTCTGTGAATCTCAGACTACAATATAATTTAATCTGTCTGCGAATCTCTTCTACCATTTCTGGTGTAAAATGAACATCCTTATTACGACACTTAAAACTCCAAGTGGTTTTATAATCACTAAACTGATGATAAATAGCCTGTCCCATTGACAATTTGTAGGCATCTGTCTCCAATAAACTTGTAATAATCTGTTCCATATTATTTTCCTTCTTTCTTGATTTGATTAAATATTGTTCTAATATCATATTCTCTGTTTTCGTACTCATAAAACAGATTAATGTACTTATCAATAAAAGCCATGTCATTTGGATGCATTGCAATTGGTTTACTTTTCTTAGATTCCCACCATTTTAATTCCTTCTCAAAATTAAATGATTTACCATGATATGCTCTACCTGCTCCAAGATAATCACAAAGCATTTCTTTTTTATACTTCATTGGCATTTCAATAGGATTTCCACCATTATCAAAATTGTCCTGCCAATATTCGTAATGGTGCTTGTTTCTTCCTTTATGGTGCATCCAAGCTGCTGACCAACCATTCTCTTTCTTACAAGCATCTATTGGACTTGAAGTACCTTGATAATATTTAACACTCTCCCAAAATTCCGTTGGAGAAAATTTAGATAAATCATGTACTAACCCTTGAAATGGAATTCCCACTTTACAGCAATAGTAGAACACCCAACGTTTATGAGTACAGACTTTCTTAAAATGTCTGAAAGTATTAATGATATAATTCTTACACTTCATTATTCTCTCCAATCTTTCTATACTCCGTGTATACTTTGTTCTCACAGTAGTACAAGTTATAATCACATTGTTCAATGTACCACCATAACTTCTGATGTCCTTCTCTAAGATATTCTCTACAATAATCTGTTTCTTGATAGTGATCATCTACCATCTGTCTAAAACTCAATTCATCAATAATATCTGAGTTATGACAATACACTGCTATTCTGTTAATTAAATCCTCTGTGAAACTTTTAGTGACTACGAATACGACTCTTACGATTTCATGACAAGTACGCTTAATAGACTTTAACTGTTCAAAATCGTGTAAATGATATACAACTCTGTCAAAGTAAGGATATGGTGCAGACTTCACATTTGGCATACTTGTATGTAATTCTGTCTTAACTTTTCCTAATGTAATATCAAAAAACTTTTTATACCACTCAATGTTATTCTCTAAATTCCATAATGGATCTCCACCACCAGATATTGATACCCAATTACATTGATTTTTCTTAATCTCCTCTTCCAAAGAGTTCAATCCATCAATCGTACTCTTTGGAATCTGAAGATTATTATTCTTTACAATGCAATATGGACATGAATAGTGGCATCCAAAATTGGTTATCACACTCATGTACTTATCCATATTCTACTTCTTCTCTGTAATTCTTCTTAAAATTTTCATATGCTTCATGTGCTTCTTTTTCTGTTGAAAATCTTCCTACATAGATATTTTTATGTTTTCCACAAAATGTAACTTGCCATTTTCCATCTTTTAATTTCGTTACACCAACATATCTTGACGATGTATGTAATTTCCTTCTAGCCAACATTTCTGAAAAATTAACTCTGTATGGAAGAAATTCACATGTATTCAAAGAATATTCTTTACTACCATGACCAACATATGACATGTCTTTATCCAATTCTAATTCACCAGCTAGGAATTTTTCTCTGTCATATCCTTTTATTTCTGGAATGTCTTTTACAAAATTTTTAAAGCATAACCATTCTTTGCATACTTTTATCCCTTTGTCTCCATATAGGCAATAATTATCACTGTTTTTGTCATAGCATCTCGAAAGCATGAATCTCCATAAATTTAATTCTTTTTTATATGACTTAATATTTATATTTCCCAAACAGCCAACGCCATAATAAATTGGATAATATGGATCTCTTATTTCACCAGCCGCTAAACAAGACCTTGATATATCTTTTTCAAATCCAGTAAGAATAAATTTTACTCTAAATCTATTTTTCGATACTATATCTACAATTTCAAAATCGCCATATTTATTTGAACTCCATACTGTTCCTATATCATATTTTCTATACATACTTATCTTCTATCTGTAAACTTTTCATAACTATTTTCGTTGCGTTGAATGTTTTAGGTGTAACTGCTGCTGTACAATCTAGGTTAATAGATACATTTGCTTCTGGGAATGCAGTCTTTATTAATACTGCATTTGAAATGACACAAACATCTAAACATAAACCAATTAATTCGATTGAATATTGTTTCTGGTCAATATTATTCTCAGAAATATATTCTTTGATTTTGTTTACCAGTTCAATTGAACCAAAGGTATGCTTTAGTATGTATGTAGCATTTGTATTTTTTAATACGTTATAAACTTCATCGTTTAACTGCCAGCCATCTGTATTAGCAATACAATGTTCTACAGGTAAATGTTTGCCTTCATATGTATTCAAATAATCTTCATAATGTGTATCTTGAGTTACATAAATTTTATCTCCACGCTCCTTATACTCCTTAATTTTCTTTGCTACATTTGATACAATCGCCTGTGCTTCCTTTGTACCAAGTGTTCCGTCAATAAAATCATTCTGCATGTCTACTACGATTAATGTTTTGCTCATTTTGTTACCTCTTTTCTTTATTTTTATATGTATTTATTCTCTGAAAACTCAGAAGAAATTCCGCTTTTCTGCAAACTTCATATTATATTATTCTTTGTTTAATATTCCCAATCATCATTTCTAACCTGGAATACATCGCCGCACTCTTCAATATCTGGATAATTATATGTGGCAACATTCATAGCATATTTATCTATTTCATATGCTTTATATGTAATATTTGTAAATCCCATTTTCTCCAAACAATACCTACCAGTAGCAATACCATCATACAAACTTAGAACTTCAATAGGATAATCTAGTGGAACATTCTTCAATCCATGATTTAAAATGTGAATAATTACTTCTGCCGTCCATCCATTACCAATTTGTTTATATCTCTGAGTAGCACTGTTTTTTGGTGCTGCTGTATAATTATCTGGCAATGTCTGTAGTCTTTCACATTCTAATGGTGTTAATTTACGGATAAGATAATATCCATCTTTTAGTTTTATTGGATATAATCCATCTTTATAGCCAATAAGACCGTCTTTAACAAGATAGATCATTTTTCCATCAACAGATAAGTTTCCATTCTCATACCACTCAATCTTTTTATATTTACTTAAATCAATTACTTCTATCTCTTCACACATAACATTGTAGGGAACACCTTTATGCAGATTTGCCAATAGACACTGAGACTTGTCTTTGTTAGATACTTGAATATATCCAAAATCAAAATGATTTCTTCCACCTGCTACAGTTCTGACCATATATTCCATTTCTTTTTCACTGAGATGTTTAAAACTGTCTTCTGTAATGGAAATTGGTGTCATATACAAACCAGTTTTTGCACCTTGACCACCACCGTTACTTGTAAGATTTACACTTTTTCCATCTGAGCTATATACTCTATGAGCCTGAGCAGTTGTGTCTATATCACCAATGCGAATAGGCTCATCACTTTCTGCAATATTAACAGGTGTAAAAGCTACTTGAGTATGATGTTTTTTTAAATAATCTCGTACATTTCCTGCTTGATGTTTTAAACAATAGGCTTTCTCTTTATCAACAATTCCATATTCAAGTACGTCTTTTAAAAAGATATGTCTATCTTCTGGTTGCGGAACATTTGGAATATTTGTACAATAAATTCTCTTCCTCTGTTGTGCTGATACCAAAGCACTATTAATATGTAATAGTGGATAACCTAACTCTTCGCTAATCTGACTCTTTATTTCTTCCGCAGCAGATTCATTATTTTCGTACAAAAAGATATCTGGTTTCCACTTTTCTTTCGCCATCACATAATTTAAGAATAGTTCCCATCCTTCTCCCTCTGCTTTTGTCTCACGATTTTTTCTTTGTGCAATAGACCAATGGGTACATGGTGAGCCACCTATTAACAAACGTAATGGTCGTCCATTTAACTCACAATAATTATTTTTTTCTTTATTCTCTGTCAAAATCCTTTAATCTACAGAGATTGCGCAATCATTTTTACCCAGGAGTTACTGTTAAATCCTTTCGTTTTAATATTATTTTGTTGTAAAAATCACTCGAAAATAGGCACGTCTGCCTAACCGAATGAAAAAAATATTTCATTGTTATATTTTTGAGAAATACTTGAACGAATGTCCAAGTTAAGAAAATTTTCTATACTATATTATTCTCTGATCTGTTATTAAAGATATTTTAAATCTCTATCTCCATGAATTACTTCTTCCAAAGTCTGTTTCTTGCGAAGAAGTTCTGTCTCTAATGATTTGATTTCATCATTCAACCTACTTATTACTTTGTCTTTATTCTTTTTAGCATCCTTTTTGACAAACCATTTGCTACCAAATTGAGTGCCACCACTTCCTATAGCAACATAGAATCTATCCGTTTCATCATAATCCCAAATATTGTTGCCATAATTCATAGTAACTTCTTCTTTATCAAATATCAGTTCAAACTCATCAATATTATCATCTGTAAGTTCAATCCTAAGACCACTATCATCACCCCAAAAGTTATCGACCATTTGATATGTATCTTCGTATTCGTTATATTTAATCTCGAACACCCAGTTGCAGCAATGGAATAATTGATTTTCGTATATAGAACTTCGATATTTAACATCTGGTTCATGTCTATATAGTCCAGTCATGCACAGTTTGTTAATATTTTCCTGCGATAGCACAATTCTCACCTCCTACATATTACATATAATCAGCATATCTTCCAGTTTATAAATTTCATCTTTTAGAGATCTAATTCTGGTTCTAACCAATTTGTTAAATCCCTCTACGGCTTCTTCATATGTATCAGCAAATAATCTTGCATATATAGTTACACCATTCTTTTTTAAATCTCTACCATTTACTTTGTATTCATAAAAATATTTATCTTCTTTGATTCTACCCTTTACGGGCTTACACATAAGATTTAATGCTCTCTCATCTTCCTTGTATGCAAAAGCCCAAAAATCTTTATTATAATGTGTTCCATCATCAATGTATTGTAAATCATTAAAGGTATTTCTATATATACCATTATATCTTGCATCTATATTGTTACAATAAATCATTTTCTTACCTCGCTTTTCTTGGAAAATTTGACTGACCAGCCTTTGAATAGAATTACTTCTATATTAGATGATTCTTTACTTAATGCTTATATACTCTTTGAATAAATCACCATACGATTTACTTGGTGTTATAATCAGGTTCATATAATCTACATTGCCACTATTTAATTCTTTCTGAATGGCATGATAAATATGATACATTGCTGTTTCTTTGTCTATTCTATCTTCGTCTAACAGAAGACTAATTGTAAAATTGTTCTGTTTTATAATTATCACCTCACTTATTCGTAATCATATCCAAAAACAACAACTCATCTTTCTTCAATGTGACATCATAATCTTTCCACTTTTCCATAAGTTCTCTTGTGTCGAAACCATGCGGAACAATAATTGCATAACCATGAGGAGTCTTATGCAATTCATGATTATCCAATCCTGAATAAAAATAAATACCGTCAATAAAATCTTCTACTTTTTCTTCATTGTCTACATCAAAATCAAACAACCATTTACTCTCATCACGATTTTGTACTTGTTGTGCAACAGATGCTAGTGTACAATTTAACTGTGTCATACTTGGTTTGTCTCTCAATAAACGGATAATTAACTCTTCTCTAATTTTCTCTTCATTCCTTGAGTTGACAGATCTATATAATCTCGTCTGTTCACCAGAAACTCCTTTAGCTGCGAAGTTCTTAAAAGCCTCAATCACTTTATCTTCATTCTCTTTGTACTCAAGGATTGTTTTTGCACATTTCTTGAATTTTGGAATGTCCTTGTTATCCTTGTTGCGAGAACATATTAAATATACATATAAATTTGACATTGTATTATTCTCTCCCATACTTTGTATAATCAATTGTTTCAAACTGATCGTATACATTTGGGATAAAAATACCAACCCAAAAATCTTTCTGAAGATTTTTATAATATGTTATATTCTCATTCCAATCCTGAATCTCATCAATTACTTCTTTATTCAATAAACCGAATTCGTCACGACAAGCACCACTTTCTACTTTATATGTGATGGCATTGTATTGTTCTTTGTTTTTTTCTACTTGAGCGTTTACACCAATATAATTACAAGCAAAGACAATAAGCATAATTACCATTATAATTCCACTTATTACAACAGTAACCCAACCAGAAATTTCAATTGTGTAATCATTCTGATATAGAAATTTTCTTAACTTATTTTCATTTCTAGCATCAAACCACTCCATATTTCCAACAGTTATCAATCCAATTCCTACAATTAATACAATAAAACATAACCAAAATAACATAATTTTACCTCCAATTTTCCTAATGAAATGTGCGTTTCATTTTAATGTAAAATATATACCATATATAGTATATATTACTTATTTTCAATACTATATATGGTATATTCGTAACAATTACTCACTTAATTCTGCAAGTGCCTTATCCAGATCCTCATCAGACATATTTTCAAGTGCCGCATCCTGTCTCTTAGCCTTGATTTCAAGCAATCTCTGTCTCATCTCAGCATTTTTCTTAGCGTCTTCTCTCTTCTTTTTCTCATCCAGCTTCACGTCAACAATATACTTAACAATTTCAATCTTGTTAGAAATTTCCTCGTCTTCCTTTGACTTAGTATTCAGAAGACTCTCTTCCTCAGACTTCTTTACTTCCGCATTGAGTGTCTTAAACACTGAGTCCAGATTTGTGAGAGATAAATCCCACAAATCAATTACATTAATCATTCCTCTAAATGGAAACTGATAGTTTGCTCTTGTTGCATTGATAAATAATTCGTTGTTTGTCATAATAATCTCCTTTTCTAATTAAAACTTAATCTTCATTACACGCTCTGTTGCACCCTTAACCTTAACAACTAAATCTGCTCTCTTTGTCATAGAGAATCCAATTCCTGAAAGCTGATCATCAGTATCTTCTACATGGCACTTAGCACCTAAAGCCTCAAATACTCTCTTATGCTTTTCAAGATCACTCTTTAAGAACTCATTGTAGTATCCATTAGGACTTTCATTATTCACACAATCCTTCAAGAAGAAGAATAAATGTCTATGACCAATTCCATCCTGCTCATCAAAATAGTTTGGACTGTAACTAATTACTGATACAGGAACAAACTGATTTGTATTTACACCCCAAATCTCACGACTTGAGATAGATGAACTTCCAGACAGCTTTTCCTTAATTGAGAAGTTGCCATTCTCGTCAAGTGTAACTTCTGCCACCTGAACATTCTCGCCAGTTCTCATAGGATTACTATAATCAAATGAATAAATCTCTCCATTGAACTCAACTTCTGCTCTGAATCCATGCCTTACTGCACCTGAATACTGATGTACAAAGAATCTATATATTCCTGGTCTCATTCTTGATAAATTCTGCCATGTAATATTCTCTACTGCAACTTTTCCACGTGGATCAATAACATCGACATCTAACTGACCGCCCATAAAAGTAATTCTTGGTGCTTTGTAACTACCATAATAGATTTCTGTTCCATCTGGCTCAACACAATGGGCATCAAGGTCATAATTGTCATGTCCATCTTCGTTCCACTGAATTGAAAATCTGAGTACACCATCAACATTACCGCCAGCAGCTTTTACATTCTGCTTCATATCAGAGTCAGTAATATTTCCTGAATAAGCCCAAGACAATCCATTATTCCACTTGAACATTGTCTTAGCGTCTGGATTAACAGGTGCAATCATAGAAACAAAGTTCTTCTCATGTTTATTCTCTACAAAAACTTCAATCTCCTTTGCAGTTGGAAGTACCTTATCAATGAAATTCTGTGCTGAAATCTCTTCAACCTTAGAAAACTTCTTAGGACTTACAGCAACATCCTTTTCCATCTGTCCAAAAATATCATCTGCACCAACCATTCTTCTTGCAGCACTCTTATTTGAGAACAGTACATTATTTACAGTAATATCATTCAGATTAGCAAATCTTCTCTGTAATGAATCCATATATCCAAGTTCTGTAATAGTCTTCTTTGCATCCTCAAGCATCTTCTTTGTAAAAATAGCCTTTGGACGCTTATAATTGCTTGGAGCGACAATCTGCTCATACTTCTTAACTGCTGTGTCAAGATCCATATCCTCACTTACATTGATAAGAAGTGTTCCAATGGAATGATTTCTAATTCTACCGATAGCCATACCTGCTGTTACCGACTTCTCCCAAGTATATAAATCCTTTTCAGTATCAGAAGTCAGCTTATCATATTCCTTCTTATACTTCTTGAACTCTGTGAGTACGCCTTTCCACTCTTCGCCCTTGTAAAGTGTATTTGAATTGATAAGTTCAAGAATTGTATCGAGTGCATCCATAGTAATTTCATCAAGAGAACGCTTAAATACATTTCTTGTATCTCTGAACTGTCCTTTAACTTCCTCATTAGAACGACTACTTCTATTTATAAACTTACTTGGAAGCTCTAAGAAGAAATGATCCCACTGATGAGACTTTCCATTGATTTCCTCAAAGTTAAAATCTGTACCAATCTTAGGGAACTTAGTTGTATAAATATCTGTAACTGTATGAGCTTTTACAAAAGCATCAAGTGCATCACATACTGGCTGATATGTTGTATCACCAAGATGTAGTTCCCAAATCGTATGAATCTGGTTATCTTTGATAGTGACAGCAGAACCAATATTCTTAATAAACTGTCTACAACAACTACAATCATGTTCCCTACGCTCTCTGAAAATCTCATTTGTACCAGCAGGGAAGCTATCAAGATATGTATTCCATAATTCATCCTTATCTACATTTACCTCAAATAAATGTGTTGCCTCTTTCTGCATTTCATCGAAGTGCTTCTGTAAAGCCTTCTTAAATTTCATAAATCCATCCATGTTTTGTACCTCTTCTTTCTTATATTTATTTTTGTTAATTGTTTCTACTGTTATATTCTCAATTTATATCAAACCAGTTGCCTTATCTGGATTCTCATTAGCCCATTTTATCCATCTTTCAGCATAAGGTTCAGTCTTATCATTTAACCCAAATACTTCTCTTACGATGATATATCCTTTGCCAATCGACTCTTCCATATCTTTTGTATTGTTATCTACATCGTCTGCATCTAATGGTCGAAACACTGTCTTAGTAAAATATCTTCTACCATATTTCTTTGTTGTTGTGATTTTATTTATCTTATCCTTATATAACTTCCATACACCAGATGAATCTTTGTTAATCTGCCCTACACAATCTCCTATATTTAACACATTGTCTCCTTTCTAAATTCCAATGAATCGAAGTTTTCTTTCTACTTAAATAACCATCTTCGCAATTCTTTATTCATCTTCTCTTTCTTATCTAATTCTTCATCTCTTTTATGTATTGACTCTTTACAACTTTCTTCAAATGCTTTCAAAAAATCTCCTGGCATACTACATAAAACAGAATACGAAATAATCAATCCAATGATTGAAAAAATAATTAATGCTATATCACCATTACTCATAAAAACGACCTCCAAATTATCTCTTATACTCAATCCACCTATCTGAACCCTTGAACTTCACTTTAATCTTCGTAGGGCATCCGTCTGGAATAGATTTTAATGATTTATAGTCACCTATAATTGTTGCTGTTTCCAAAACTTTGTGATTTTTCTCGCATTCCATTGCTTTTTCTTTATCTGCATAATCAGTATTACAGAACTGACAAGTATATAATGTCTTTGTAACCATATAAATCTCCTTATCAATTTACCAAATGCCGTTTACCGTCTTATCAATAACCTCTCTCATCACTCCACCAGTCATTTTATTCATTGTATCTGCAACAAGACCTTTAAATTCTGCTCTTATTCGCCTATTACGATGAGTACATGGCGTTGAACAATAATTATTTCTTCTACATTTTTCACAGTTGCCATTTAATTTCCACTGTTCATTTTCCTGAATCTGTTCCATAACTTAGTCTCCTCTTCTATCCAAAATTTTCTGAATGGTTTTCTTATCTTTCTCAGATAAACTATCCCAATCTAACTTAAAACTTTCACAATTTTTATGGCGATTCCAACCATCATCACAATCATAAGAATAACGGTACGAACAATAATCACATGCCATTTATATTCACCTCCAACCCTTATGAAATCGAACATTCTTACTTCTATATTCCTTGAAATTCAAACTTTGCACCACAAGCGCACTTCACATGACCAACAGTTCCAATCGAAGTTGGTATGAATTCATAGCTATAATTACCGCCACAACAACCTGCTCGTCTTAATCTATCGGTGTTATTAGCTGCCCCATGGGATTCAGCGTCATGTTTTTTCATCCACTCTTCAACTTTCTGCTTTTCATTTTCAGTTATAGGAAATCCCCTATAGTAATCTGCTTTCATCTCCTCGTATTGCAACTTCATTTTTGCCATCTCTACGTCCTTATAAGCATCATCTTTCAGCTTTCTATTTTCTTCTTCCAGATATTTGATTCTATCTAGTTGATCCTCATGTCGTTCCTTGAGTGCCAAAATACACTTATCAAAGTCATATACTGTAATACCACTGCTCGTCCAATATTCACTCATAGATATTCTCCTTAGTTATTTCTATTCTTCTTATCTTTCTTATTAGCAATAATAGTGGCTTTCTCCTTTTCAATTTTATTCTGTACCCTAACTAAAATACTCTTCTTCTTTCCAAAATCCTTTGCTGTTATTCCCATAATGATATCTCCTTTATTTTTAATTATTTTTACTATTCATATAGCAATGTGCCACACGGGGTTTGAACCCGTAACCCCACGATTAAAAGTCGTGTGCTCTACCAATTGAGCTAGTGGCACATTATTCGGGTGACTTAGTTGAGCCACCCTTTTATCTCTTTTCAGTTTCAAATAGTATTTAACATTTTGTCAAAAGATTAGTTATATGATCTACATGTTTTCCCAAATGTTACGCTACCAGGCAACCTAACGTATTTAGGTACGCTAAACGCATCAGTAGTCCATGAAGTTCCTCCCAAACTCCATATCATAGGTTTCTTATCATATGTAAGTCCAGCATAATGAGCTGGTATCCACTCCTCTGACACACTATTTTTAATAAGCACTTTTTCATCTATCTCAATAGACTTCCAAAGTTCACCTTTCATTATGTCCTTTTTTGCAATTCTCTCTAATCCTGACAATTCACCTTCAATTGCTTCTATCGTAGTAATATTTGTTACGATAATTGGAGCTATTCCATTAGATGTCCTAACCCATATCAGATCACCATATGAGATTTTGCTTTTAAACTCATTCCAATTCGTATTATCTGGAACTCTCCAAGTATATTCCTTGCTATTTCCATTTGTATGAACACCATCAATAAGTGTATACACTACTAACTTATGTTCAACGCAACAGTAACAATACTCCTCGTCCATCTCCTTCATGACGAGATACTGTATATAGCCATCCACTATCATATTATTCTCATTTAATATTATTGGCTTGACCTGACCTGCACATTTCTCATAAGAGTGCTTCGAATCTTTACCAAGACAATAAGCGTCTCTATATCTATTCATCTTCTCTGGTGATGGAACAGAATTACGGAAATTACGTGATACTTTGATATCTGAAATTTTAACTAACTTTAATTTCTCCATATGTATATTCTCCTTCCTATGCTGACTTCTTCTCTTCATACGTCTTGAAATCAGCTATCATATTTTCAAGGTTCTCTGTCTGATTAGTGCTATATGTAATATTGCGATTGGTGTAATCAATCAACCAATTATCCAAATCTTTATCAAACTTGAATGAATAAGCAATCATCCCTAAGAATGCTAACTCATTGTGGTAATCAAAGAATGGCGATGATATATTTACTCCATGTAATGTCTTGAAATCATCCATTAGAGTATAGTAGTCATCTATATCTTCCTCAGACACCCTTTCTGATACATTGTCCTTTATAAACTGTAATGGATCTGATTCATTTGCATCATATACTATCTCATTTCCAGTTTCTTTATTCTCTGTTATATCTTCGGTTATATGTAAATAATCCATCATTAAAGCTGTATATGTATCAATTTTAGCCTGTACAATTTTTTTATCAGATGTTCCAGGCTCTTTATCAAGTGCATCGTAACTCCACTCGCCAATAACCTTGCTATGTAAGTTGTTTACAAGTTCATTTATAAATTCAGCGAACTTATTATCCTCAAGACCAAGTTTTGTGAATTTATGAAATGTAGCAATCCAACAAAGTATATCTTTGAATGCGAATACATTCTGAAATTTGTTTCCACAAACTTTTGCAATACGATTTCCATATTCGTTTACTTTCTCAAATTCATCAAACGAAGATTTTTCTTCAAGGAACTCATTTCTATCTTTTGGTGATTTTTTCCATGCATCTAAGTGGAACGTTGCCATAACAGAATTGGCGACTGTCTGCTCATATGTACCATTAACTCTCATTGGTTTTGAACATGTAACACAATTCTTATAAAACTCATTATTTGCTATATTCTTAATTTTCCTTGCATATGTAGGAATCCATGTAAGGGCTTTCTGGTTAGAACCCATAGATCTGTTTCGGTTGTACCTCCTAACCAACTTACTTATCTCCTGCATAGTACAGTTCTGATGAATAACAATTCTGATCTGATAATCATCAAATTTCTTTTTTAATTCATCAGGTAACTGCTCATAAGTTTTATTCTTTATGTCAAACTCACAATTGTCCCAAAGAATACTTCCGTTCTCATCTTTAATAAGATGTCCCTTTTCATCTCTTCGTTTCTTCTGATACTGAATAACACTATTTTCAAATGACTTAGTTGTTTTCCAGTTCATATGTCTAAACATATTTAATGCTGTTGTTCTCTGAATGCCGTCAACTATATACTGCTGAGTTAAATCCCCACCAAGTTCCTCTTCTCCAAGAATAATTGGAGGAATATAATCTTCTGTAAGAACTGTAATAATTAACTCATTGATAGCTTCATTGCCCCAGCAAAACATTCTCTGCACGTCCTGGTTTTCTGAAATATCCTCACTGTTCACACTCTTCAGATACGATGATAATGATAATGCCTGTTCTCTTACTTTCTTTGCCATTGTACGTTCCTCCTATTTCTTTTACATCACATGTTTCTTATATGTTTTTCTTGTTAATATCCTCTTATTCTCATAACAAGTAATGGCAGCATAATTATTGTCATATTCTTTTTTGGAAATATGTAATTTATTCTGTATATCCTTTGCCGAATATCCTATATATAACATTTTGACTATAGTTTTCTGTAATTTTGACAACCTATTCATATACTGCTCAACATTCGTTCCTTCAAAATGTTCTCCACAAGCTTCTTCATAAATATCAAAGTTAGAAGGAATTTTTTCACTTAACGGTCTACCATCCTCTCCAACTAAATCATTTATACTTGACATTTGCTTAGACGGAATTCGTTTTGCTCGATTTCTATCTCGTATTTCAGTTTTGAATTTACGTTTAATATTACTAGCCAAGAAACTATCAAAATCGCAAATATTTGAATCGTCATATCTTAATGCCGTATCTGCTAATACACTTAAAGCGATACTATAAAAATCATCATAGTCTTTATCCGATATTCCACCGATTTTTATAATCATTGGATAACATATTTTCTTCAATTGATACATTTCGTTCTCGCAATACCAATTTAATTTTTCTTGAATATTCATGGTTTAAATCCTTTCAATATGTAATTAAAAATCAAACAGTTCATTAAGCTCCCTAGGCTCATATAAACGCTGATCCATTCCAGTCACCGCATTATTTATCTCATCAGTAACCGTTTCTGATATCTTCTTTCCAAGAATAATTTCCAAAACTTGCATCTCATTCTTGATTGATCTTCTAATTATTCTCCGTTCATGCTCCATCTTATAAGCTTTGTAGCCTTGTGCAGCATTTAGATTATTAAACTCTATGTAATGTGCAATATCGCTCAGTTCTCTATCAACTTTACTCAATTGCTCAATTAGTTCTGCCTTTCTATGTAATGCATCAGCGGCTAACCCATTCAAGTCAGCTATCTTATCTAGCCACTTCTGTATATTTCCAACGGCTAACACCTTTTCTGTTTTTTCTCGCAACTCCTTAGTAGTTATTTGCTTAACATTATCGGGAGGATCGTCATCCAGTTTCACTACTTTATATCCTCGTGCCTTATAGGACTTAGATATTGAACTTTTGTACACATTTTCTGCCTTATCACGACAATATATTTCTGCGATTGCAAGATTAGTCGTTATCGTGAATCTACCAAGACTATCCTTGGCTATGTACCCCTTACCATTTCCAATAGCATATCTCGCCACATTAATCCCTCCTTCTTATTTTCAGTGCAAAAATGGCGCAATTTAATAATGTGCCATGAGGGATTCGAACCCTCGACACCTGGATTAAAAGTCCAGTGCTCTACCTACTGAGCTAATAGCACATAACTGGGCTAACAGGACTCGAACCTGTAATCGTGGGATCAAACCCCACTGCCTTACCATTTGGCGATAACCCATTATTTATTCTCTTTTTATTTCTGTTTGTGAAATATAGCTGAACTGCCACGATAAATTCTCAACAAATAACATGTTGATTTTATAGAATGATTATGTAATAATAAAATATGGTGTGGTATTATTCTGCTACATCAAACCCATGCGTAGCCAAGATGTCGGTACTGCCAATACCGTCTATTCACTTGGCTACGTTTTTTCTTACTCTATAATAGAACATCCGTTCGAGCATGTCAATATCTACCGAACATTCGTTCTATGTTTTATTTATACCTTATGGCGTGTCCGTTTTTCGGGTCATCTCTCGAAATAATATGGTATTTAAATATCCAACTGGTTCATAATTAATTGGATCTTTCTGTGTATCCGAAAATACTCTAAGCTGATTAGCAAACTCATCACAGATATTAGCAATTGTCTTTGCCGAACCAATTATGTCAGAGCACTCTCCAAATCTTTTCTTTACAAAACCAATGTTGCAATCTTGTGAAGCAAGATCCTGTGTGGCTACTAAGACAATAGCATCTTTCTTTGCATATTTCTTTGCTTCTTCAACCGTCATCATTACGTATTCCATACATTACACCTCCCCGAAGTTTGATTCATATACTCGTTTGACTTCTAATCTAGTCGCTCTATCGTTGACTGAACCAATCCTCTTTATTATTCTCTGTTTTGATACTTGTCTAACACATTCCCCTAATAACATTGAACTTTGTGTTAAACCACCAGTTCCTCTCATAACAAGAGAATGTGTAGACTGATCTATATTTTTGATTTTTGTGGTAAACGGCATCACTATAGTTGTATCACTAAACCTATTTCCCATTGCATTTTGAATAACTATAGCAGGTCTGACACCAGCTTGTTCGCCACAGAATTCTATTTCGCCAAAATCGACAAGTAGAATATCAAATGTATTAATGTCCATATTCACATCCTCCTTTCCTTTGATTGTCATTATTATAGCAAGTTGATAGCAACTTGTCAACAGGTTTGTATCAGTTTTTTAAAATAATTGACACAAGACTTATAGCAACTTATAATCAACTTGTACCAATTAATTCGAATAGAAAGGAGAAAAAATGGCACAAGGACAAATTAGCGATACCAATACAAGAATTGTGATCGTACTTCCAAAAGAGATAAAAATAAAAGCTGATATAATAGCTAATTCAGATGGTAGGTCACTTTCTGGTTGGGTACGCAATCTTATAACAAATGAAGTAAAAAAATATTATGAAGACGATGCCCAGTAAGTATCGTCTTTACATAATTTTACATCTTTTTCCACAGTTTGTATCATGGTAAATTATGGAAAATTATTTTACAAAATTCTCATTTCGTTTGCCATATCAATCGCTTTCTGATACTTGTCTACATCATCTGTGAGCATACGAATAATTTTTCCAAAATCATCGGATTTCAATGAAATAACTGGCATATTTCTAACTATCTCATCGCCCTTACCTGCAAGTACATTATGAATGAACTCTCCATGATCGTTAATTAACTGTCTATTTTTCTCTTCTGTTAACCCAATATAATTCATTGTAGTTTGAAGATCACTATGATTGAATAACTTCTGTAATGATAATAGACAATCAGGATCAAATGGGTGTGTTTTGTGTATCCAATAGCCGAAAGACTTACGGAGGCTGTGGCTCGACACAGGTGAAGTTATTCCAATATCTTCAACCGCTTTTTTTAATTTCTTTCTATAATCATCTGTCTGCCATTTAACCACATCATTATATTCAACTTCATAATAAAGGTAATCTCCCAATGATGAATATTTTCTCTGCTTATGAAAATCATTAAATATCTTTTCCTTTCGCTTATCAGAAAAGTCTTTATTTAACACTCTACACCAAGCATCAATGCTATTTTCAGAATATACATTTAACATACATCTATTAATCCAATCAGTTTTGGGCTGATACTGAAAGATATATTCATTGTAATGTTCCATTGGATCAATTTTGACATGCGACAAATAATTATCAACAGCTTCCCATACCATATTACTCACAGGGATATTGGTAATTTTACCTGTTTTCTGTTCTTCAATAGTATCAATCTCACTCTTTCGATTTCCATTCTCATAATACAGATCCGACCACTTCATCATTACTGTATCACCTATTCGTCTACCAAGAAGTAGTTCTAATAATGTAATAAGATATCCATCCCATTCGTTATTCTTCTCAAACCACTCAACAACATTCTTAATATCAGACATATTCCAGAATGGCTGTACTTCCGTTTTTCCTTTTTTCTTTGTTGCATAATCTCTTGTCTGCATATTAACCAACCTCTCTTTCATATTTATCCGTATAATAATTCTCTCTTTTTATCTTAGCTAACTCAAATATTTCATCGTAGGAATCACAATATCTAACCTCTTCGTTTTTTGTAACAAATCCGCATCGCAAACAATATAAATCTTTTACATGTCCTTTCTCACGTTGCTGCTTGCGTTGTATGCCAGTAACCAACATATTTTCTTTCATGCAGTGCAAGCATATAAACTTTGATTGTCGTTTTGGATTTCCATTTTTGTATCTGCTCACTTTATCACCTCATTTTCTGCAATAAAAAAGAAGCAGTTAATTTCTGCTTCATATTTTAAAAATATTTAATTCGAAATGTCTGTTTCATCAGGTTTTCAAATCATCAAATTTATGTTTTCTAGCCACGGCTCTGCATACTTCTTTAATAACATTTCTCTGTCTTTCTGTTTCTGCTTTTTTAAGCAACTCTTGTTTTACTTCCTCAATAACAGATTTTTGCGCATTATATAAGACACGTTCATTCATTATTATTTACCTCTCTTATATGAAAACAATCTTTCAACAACAAATTATATATTCTGTTGAGCCATTGGACATCCAAAACATACTGCACAACCTTTTAGATCCTGTAAATGCCGCTCATTAATTCAGTTTTTATCACTCGCTTGTTCATTGGATATACACACGCCACACTCCTGCATATTTTTAACTTCGTCTTCTGCATAAAGCTTACCAGAATATTTTCCTAGCTTCATATAAATTATCTCCTTTCATATGAAAGCAATTTTTCTTTGGATTTAATATCCAAGTTTTTGCATTTTTTCAATGTTAAACTTCCAATAAGTTATTACCGATGTACCATATTTCTTTATAGCATCTTGTTTTAATCCTTCACTTGTGAAAATTAATTCAAGTTTTTTTAAATCATTAAACAACTTCTTACTCATTATAGGATAATGCCAATCAAATCCTCCAACTTTTTTAGTAACAATTTGGTAACAAGCTCCGTTATCTAAAATTAGATCTTTTTCATCAAGTTCAATTATATTTCTACCAACTTTTAATTTTACCATTTTGTTATCATCTCCAATCTATTTACCAAGAATTCGTCATTTAATCAGCTAACGATAAAATATCATTTCTATCAAAGCCAATCAATTCATCAGATTCTATAATATCAGCCAATATATTAACAATTTCTTTTTGTGCTTCAGAATCCCATTCCATAAGCTCCTCTTTTATTATCTTTGCACCATTTGATTTTGCAATATAATAATCTTCCAGTGTAGCAAAGAAAAATTCATATTGACTATCAAATGGTGGCATTTTACTATTCTTCATATCATTTAAATATTTTAATGTTTTTTTATTTTTCATCTACATTACCTCATTTCATCAATTTTTCAACTTCCTGCTTTATCATACTAATTTCCGATAAATCATACTGCTCAATCATTTTCTCTAATTCATCAGGCAATCTAGTCATTTGTGATAAATCCTCAATAGCTCTTTCCATATGTTCATAAGCAAGATCCAAATTATTCCATACTGACTGCAAGTTATTTTGCGTTTTATTAATTCGGCTCATTTATACCACCTCTTCCAATCTACCTATATAAAATTGACTCTAAATCATCAATCACAATTTCTATCTGTCTTTTTACTTCTTCTTCTCTAATTTCTGTAAGAGATAGTTTATAATCTTTAATTTTCTCTTCAATTTGATCACAACACCATGTAGGATTATTTCGTTTTCTGTCCATTTACATCACTTCCTCTAATCTTCCAAGTAAATCATTCTTTCTTTTTATCCTTGTAAAAAGTAAATATAAAACCACTTTGGATATCCGTCTTGCCAAAATTCACAATAATGTCTATATCTGCTTACTTTATTCTCTTTGTATAATTCTGCGAGCAGCCTGCCAATTTCAGGAACTTTCGGCACTCCATATAGATACCATTCTATTACTTTAGGATTAAACTCATTTATATATGAATTTACAAAATTCTCTGATACAACATCAATAAACTCATCTTTGTGTTGTTGCATATAATTGAGTATCCATTGCTTTTTGCGTTCTTTTATGACATATCACCTCCAAGGAAAGTTAAAGTTCTTTGCCTCTATGTTCTATGAACCATCTATTTGCTATTGTATGAGTCAATTCAATTTGAAGCATTAATACAGTATTTGCTCCGAAATCTTTTTCATATTCTTTTTTAATTTTCCCCAATTCGTTATCATCTGGAAAACCAGATATTTTTTCTGCTTCAAGAAATTGTCCGTATAATACAGATAATTCTTCATCCGATTTTGTTTCAAATATATTCACATGCATAATGATTATTCTCCCTTCTTAACTTGAAACTTAGATTTCTTAGGCTACTAATGGCAAAATTCCATATCCACCATCAATAATTTCAATAGCCTCTTCTAATGAATTCGTTTCGTAACAATCCCAATTTGATAATCCGTCATAATCGTCTAAAAGGATAACTGCCTTACATATATCTTTCGCTTTAAATCTCTTTAAATAATTATGGCATTTATTTTTCATTTCAAATTGTAAATCATTTTCCTTAAAGTCAGGTAATTTCTTAGAATATAGTTCATGAAGTTTATCCATAACATCATAGATACTAATTTTATTACGTTCTACAAGATATTTACCGTCTTCTCTATCATATTCTTCATTATATCCCTTGTTAATTCTGCTAATCCAAAAGTCGTTTGTATCCATACAAACATATACACCTTCAAATTTATCATTGTCTGTTGGGTAGCAGTCAATTTCTTTTGCTTTCTGCATCTCTTCTACGAGATGACTTGCATTATAATATTTTGCAAATTCCATTAAATCATTCTCCTTTCCTTCCACAAGAAAACTTGGTTTACTTGGTTTATTCAATTGGCTCGTCTAATCTTTTTTCATATACATCTACATAACCGCCATAGGTATTTCCATTCTCTTCATACCAAAAATACCATTCTGTATCTGTTATTCTCTTTACATTTATGTCAGAAGTCTTTGTATTCTTAATCCATTTTTCCGCTTCATTAATAGCAACATCTTCATTTGAATATATCCCAAGCACCCTTGCGTTTGCTTCTGGGTGTTCTCCTTTATTATTAATTACTGCATGTACTATTGTATATAACATGTCATCCACTCTCCAATCTACTTAATTCCAGCTTCCTTACACAATTCTAAAAACTCATCCTGGGTAATTTGCATTTCAGGCTTAATAGTTGTTTCGTAATAATGAATTGTATCTGCCGTAAGATTATAATTCTTATCAGACTTTGCAAGATCAACCATTGATTCCAATGTAAATTTTACGATTCCTATGTATGTTTTCTTATCTATTTTGTCCATATTGTTCCCTCCAGTCTTCCAATGAATCTATTATTTATTGCTCCTTCCATTCTACACAATATCATTCAACAACTCAATCGCTTCATCAAGCTTTTCACTCGCTTCTTCCATACTATCAATTGCATCTTCAGAACACATTCCTCTATAGCTGCTTTGTAATCCTTCGGGCATATTATCAAATGCGTCCTGTTCTTCACTTAATATAGAAGATAACTCACTTGAAACTTTCTTCAAATCGGTTTGAATCAAATCAATTTCAGTTTTGAGTTGCCTTATCTTTTCTCTTCTCTGTTTATTCATTACCTATCACCCCATAATGCATGGACTACATCATAATCACTTGGCATACATGTACATGTCAAAGCTCCAAAATTCAACTTATTAAATTCTTCTTTTGTAATTTCAATTCCCATATCGCCATCAACAGTAGTATTGTAATCAAGCTTTCCTTGACATTCTGGACGAAAATACCATACTCTATAGAACTCTTTACCAGTCTTACTATTTTTACCACTAAACAAGCAGGTAATTGTTCTGCCTGAACTAATTTCAGTTGTAACAGTTTTCCCGAAATATGGATTGTATTGACTATATACATTTTTTCCGTATTTTAGATTTTCCTGTTTATCATGTTCACTCATAGCAAATAACTGCTGTGTACCCCTTCCGTAAGAAGTATTATATACTTTGCTACTATTCACACCAACAGTTGAATACAACTTAACTCCATTTCTATCAGTTGTCTCAACTCTCTTTACTCGCTCACCATTGATATAATCATTGCAAAGTCTGTCCATATAATGTACATTTCCATCTTTATCAACTGTACGAGTTGTCTTCTTCATATCATAATTGTCATACGCTGCCTTTGCAGCACTTCCTGCATAAATTCCTAAAAACGCTAATAGTCCTCCGAACATAATCATCAACCACCTTTCTTATTTTATATTACTATCTTCTCCACTTTTCCATTTCATCTACAGACTTCTTGTTTAAGTTATTATACATATCTTGTCTCTTACGAGATTCTTCCTTTTTATTAAGATGATAAGGAATGCCAAATACAATAATAAAAGCTACTAAATATCCGATTAACTGTGCCATAATGATTACCTTCTTTCTTTAATGTTTGACAAAAGCCACCAGATTATATCCGATGGCTTGCTCTACTTTGATATTCTCTATTTCTCTTCAATAATTACTAATTCAACTCTATGTGCCTTCTGATCTTTATCCAAAGCATACAAACATGGACTTTCATTTCCCTGTAATACTTCGTTGAGATTATATGCCCAACCCCAAGGGGTTTCTATCATAGTCTGACCAAAATTATTCTCAAATAACTTCCAATCACAATCATCAGGTAACTTAACTTTTAACTCATCACTACAGACTCCGTTAATATGTGGTGCTCCATATGTATACACATTTCTTTTTTCAGCCCTAAGAACTCCATAATTTCTATATATTGTAAAATTATTCATAAGGTCTTTACCTCCTATTTTTTCTTCTGCAAGATCAAAGTCTGCATCCTGTATAAATTCTCCATCTTCGTCACACTCACAATACTCAAGAGCATATTCTGTTATATACACACTCTCGCCAGCATTGTAATAGTCACATTTATAGTTTGCCAATTTTGCTTTTGCATCATTTATTTGTTCAATGTTCCATCTTTCCAATTCCTTTGGGTAACAATCATTGCCCCAAATTGTATCTCCCTTTGCAAATTTCTTATATTCCCTCCGTGTTAAATTTGCTTTACCCTCTAATAATATAATAGTATTATTCATTATCTATTACCTCCATTCCATAACATGTAATTATTATATCTTATTTAAGCTACCTTTTCCAGTGTTTCCCATTGTTCTTGTTTTCTTTTTGTTCGGTGTCTAAATAAATTTCCGTTTCTTGCGATTATTTAATCATAATACAAAGAATTTTTGCGTTTTTATTACCATACCAATCGTCAAAATCTGCATATATATCACAATTTGCCATTAAAGTATTATTATATTCACTCTGATCCATCAACTCATATAGACCAACTTCCATATCTTCCGTGTAATCTCCTTCAGGAGAACAATTGCTAAGTTCCACACAATTATCTCCATGAAAATGATTCGGATAATAATACCCCTTACTTAAAGGCTTATAGACCTCTAAATCTACATATTCTCCCTTATATAATTCTTTCACTTCCGCAACAGTCATATTCTAATTCCTCCTTATATATAAAATATTTTATTAATTTTCTCTGTAAGTTTTTCATTTTCCGAATCCAAATGAGCATATATCTTTAAAATAGTATTTACATTTGAATGTCCCATAAGTTTTGCAGCTTGTTTTATTGACACGTCAGAATAATACAAAGTAGTAGCATAATTATGTCTAAATATATGTGCTGTTAATTTTGAATTTGCATTTATATTATTATCTATTTTTGCAACTATATATTTCCACATTTTTGTATATTCACTATCTTTAAGATATTCTCCATCTATATTAAAAAAGAGCTTATCATCAATTGTTTCCATATATAATGTAAGCTCTTTTAATAAAAATTCAGGTATAGGTACTTTTCTATTGCTTGAATGTGTTTTAGGATTTCCGCATATTGGGTTTCCATTGATAAAATGCAATGATTTATCTATAACCAATTCATTATTTATAATATCATTTTTCGTCAAAGCTAATGCTTCTCCTTTTCTTAATCCACATCCATATAATATATGAACAAATACCTTACTCATTGAATCACAATCAATATTTCGAACTGCTATTTTTTCTTCTTTTGTTAATGCTCTTTTTTCATTGGATTCATAGTATGGAGCTTGAATAAAAGTATATAAATTCTTATCAACAACCCCCTCTTCTTTCGCTATTTTAAATATTTGTTTAAGTGTCAATAAAATATGTTTACATGTAGCTGGATTAGAAATTCTTTTATTGATAATTTGCTGAAGATTGGAAATAGAAATATTATTCATTTCCATTTCACCAATTTCAGGAATAAGATGATTTTCAATTATATTTCTATACAGCCTCTGTGTATTATAAGATTTCATACTTTTAAATATATCAAGCCATTCTATTGAATACTCCTTAAATAACATATCATCCCTTCCTTCCATAGCCTCAGTAAATCATCGTTTCATTTACTCATCAAGAACACCTATCATAGATGGTATCTGACACACTTTTAGTTCACCATCAAATAATTCTCTATGTTCTCTTGATTCAAAATATCTTTTTGCTTTATTATAAGCATCTCTTTTTGAATCTGCCTTTACTTCAATCATTCTATCATAGAATATTGCTATATAATTTCCATCTTTAATTCTTATCACAATACATCTCTCCTTATAACAAATCCTAAGCATTGTAAATCATCTTTTATTAACTTTTATTATTTAAAGCATCTATAAGACCTTTCCCGTTCTCTATACTAGATAATTTTAATTCTACATCAGCTATCGTACTAGCAGAAACCATTTTAATAAACTCAAATGATACTTGCCCGTTATTATTCTCTGCTACTACTTCAAGTCCATGAATTAATGCTTCTAATCCAGCTTTCATACCACCTAAGAAAGCTAATTGAATATTATTATCAATTTTTTCCATGTCTACCTCCATTGAAAACTCTAGTTTCATACTTTGCATTCTCTATATTCTTTTTCAGTTAATAGTCCTTCATCGCACATATTTTCAAGCGTTCTATATACAGCATTAGCTCTCCAACTTGCATATGAAAAACCATCAAACTCTCCGATAAGTGCATCTCTGTTTTCTTCACTTTGTTTTTGTAATTTTTCTGCTAACATGAAATTACGAAAGAAATATGCTTTATACATGGCTGCTTTAACTCTAAGATTCTCAATTTCATATTCCTGAGAAACTAATTTCTCTTGAGCTTCTAATAACTGTAACCCCATATTCCCTAATGGGCTTCTTTCAATTCTGTTTCCAAAATAAGTATAATTCATAAATCACCACTCCTTAATCTACCTGGATAATCAATCTAATCTGCTTTTCACCTATACAACCAATAACAATTCCATTGTCTCCTGTGACATACATATCTGGATAACGACCAACTCTTTCAATTTCAGGTGCATCACCAGTTTCCATTTTGTCACTGAAAAAATCATATAAATCATCCTCAACAAACTCTTTTGTAATTACTTTTTCAATTTTAAATCCGTCATGACAAAATCCTGTATCTTCTGATAACCAATCAGCAATTTCTTCAAGAGCATATTCTCTATCTTCTTTTCTTTTGTATAATTCTTCTAAATCATCAGGAATAATAAGTTCTGTTGGAAGTTCATTTAATACTTCCATATCTCCGTCTGTGTCCCATTTAATATTTATTGCCTTTAACATAATTATTCCTCCATTTCCGTTGCTTCCGCACCACTACCAAAGCAAGTGTCAGGTGCGTCTTCTTCTCCAGCATAAAGTTTCTGCCTTAATATTTCCTCTGCTTCTTCTTTACTGTTTGCTTCTACTTCGTAATAATCCTCGTAGCACTCATAATATCTAACATTAAATTTTGCCATATTTATTCCTCCAATCTTAAAATGGAATTGCTATTTCTTATCTCTAATCTTATCCAACTGTTTCTTTAATTTTCCGTCATTAATTTCAACTTCATATCCTGACAGATAAGAAACAATGTCGCTTGCTCTCTTGTTGCTCCGTGTAATACATACAGGTACTCCATCAACTGCAATAACTGTCTTGTATGTACTGTTATACTGTTTTACTCTTGTCTGTGTAATTTTCATTTCCATCACCCCCTTATCATCATATTTTTAAAGTATACAAATGCCATTATCATTGTTTTATATTTCCGTGGATGTTTCATAATGTCCTCAATTTCTTTCTCAAGACCTGCTGTATCTATATCTAATTCGCTTTTTGTAAGAAAGAATCCATTCAATCCACGAAGTTCCTCATTGCCATAAGTTTCCCTAATTTCTCTTCTTATCATTTTTACTGTGTCTGTCGTAGCTTGCTCCAATAATTTTCGATCTACCATATTAATCACTCCAATCTTCTAATAACTCATACACTTCGTCTTTATTGTTATGCATATACTGATTAAACGCTTCATAATCTCCATCTTTATCAGGAAATTCTTCAATAAATCTTTCCCACATTACATCTGACACCACATTTTCATTGAATAATTTTCCCTTGTATTCAAGTTCTGCGTCTGCCCATTCTCCGTGTGAAATATATCCAATATCTTCAATTCCGCAATAGTTTGGATATTCTTTCATCGGGAAGCTTGCTGTACCATCTTTTACTACAAAATCTCTTTCTATTGTGCTTGTCATCTTCTCACCTCTTCAATTTAGATAAATCCAAAAACATTACTATTACTATCCCTTACCATTTTGTGTTATAATACTAATATAGGAGTGAGGACTTACACGGCTGCGTCACCAACCGATGCCTCTTGTGTTAGCAATTCTCTTCTATGTATTCCCATGCTTCTTCCTCAGTTGGAAAAGCATTTGGACAACCTGGTACATAGAAGTCGCCGTACATTTTGTAAGGTTTAATCACTCTAACACCTCCTCATATGTATTTATAGAAAAAGCAGAGATAATTAAATCTCTGCTTTAACTATCAATATTAAGTTATTCTCCATTGTCTCTTAATTGACCGCCATTATAACTGATAATATATTTATACATATTAATCACTCTCCCTTACAATTTTTCAAATAATCAGCTTTCTCTTTTCTATATTCTGCTTCAATTCTATCCAATCTTTTCTGTTCTTCATCACACTCTTCTTGTGATTCAAATACATCATAGTAATGTGTATCTCCATCCCAACGACATCGCACAATTTTATCTTTCTCTTCGTCTGTTAAGTGATAAACTCTGTACATTCTAATCACTCTCCTTTATACTTCGTTTCCGTCTTTATCTGTTATAAAAGCGACTTCTGATAAATAAATACTTTCAAAAGCTTGATTTTCATATTCGCCAGTTCCATTCTTTGCTATTTCTTTCGCTTCCTCTAAAGAACTCGCTTCGATTGTTTGATCAACTTGTGCTGTATAAGTTACTGTATATTTTTCCTTAATTCCTATAAACTTTTTATATCTATTATAGTTAGGTGTGTACTCAAATGACTCAGGTGTAATTTCTTGAATAATATTACTTCCCTTCTGTCCATATTCTTCTGATACAACATAAATATTCTTAGTTTCTGTGTCAAAGAAACTCTGACTTTCCGCAAAGTCCTCAAACATTACAAACCTTTTATCCTGAAACCAATTCTGATTTAACATATCCAATCACTCCTTTAAACAATCCTTGTCAACAACTGCAAACAATTTAATTTCCTCACCGACTTCGCTTTCATCAAGATCCAGATTATCGAGCAGCTCTGCAAATGACTCATCGTTGAAATTTTCCTTATATAAATACACGTCATGTACTGTTGGAGTACACCATAAATGTAATCGAATGAATTCAATCAACTCAATCCATTCGCACTCATTGCATATCCGCTTTGCGCACCTTACTAACGACTGAACAAAATCCTGTGTCATAAGTCCGTTACCTTCGAGCTTCTCAATCTGCTCGTCAGTAATCTCCTTTACGTTGCTCATACCTTTATCCATGATATAGGAAACAACCGCATTTCCCATTCGTGAATCAAATTCTTCCTCAATAATCTTTCCTATTTTTGTCTCGTAGTATGTCATATTACGCTACCTCCTAATAATCTTCATCAATACATTCATCTGCTTCGCTGTAATACTCACCATCGTATCCCTTTTCCATTAATTTCTCCCAACAATCATTACATACTAATCTAAAAGTGATTCCATGACAGTCTCTTGTGAAATTCATATCATTTCTTTCTACTTCCTTATTACATACTGGACAAATTCTAATATCTTTTTCTTCCATAATTATTGTCTCCTATTCATTGTAAGCAGTTCTTTCATTTGGAATTAAAAAAGCAGATAACATTCTCTGCTATCTGCTTAATTATTCTCTCTATTAAGTTGTATTCATTGCTTAATTTGCATCTTCCTTATAGAACGGACAATTATCTTCTCCGTTTGTATAATACTTATCCGTTTCATCCTCTGTCATATTGTCATACTGACTACATTCAGAAGTGCCTGTTAAATTATCATACAAAAAATGTTTACAGCTATTACAATTTTTCATTATGCAGCCTCCGTTCTAATTCCTCAATAGTTTCTTTGAGTGTACTATATTCTCCATTAGTTCCCTTAGATTGTACCATATTATCTGTTGTCAGTAAATTATCTTCAATAGCATAATGAAGAAATCTTCCATTAAGTAATACCTTACAAGGTTTCAACACATGTGCATATCCCTTGGAGTTTATAAACCAATACAAATTATACTGTTCATTTTTGTATATTTGATTTACATAATAACTTGTTACAGTTCCTTTTATTTTTTCCAGGGTTAATAACGCTGCACCTTTATATGGACATAACATTTATATCACTCCTTCTAAAAACATATTTTCATTTCTTTTTGTTCTGTCTTATTCGGTGTTCGCACTAACTTATTTCCATCTTTTTCTTTTACAAATAGCAGATTTTCTTTTGCCATATCATCAATAACTTTCATAATATGGTTGATTGTCTGACCGCTTCCATAATTCCGACCATCATTCAAACCAACTCTCCATAATCTGAATTGATTTGCAAGACCTCTACACACATCAAAAGCGTAAAAATATTTAGTTTTCCTTGTAGTAACGCATGTTTCAAATAATGATTTGCGTATTTCTTTGTCTCTGCTTTTCAGATATTCCTCGTATTCGTCATCAGTTATATCATAAACGGTTTCATGTAAATCAACCCATCTTAATGAAAATGTTTCTGCTTTTTCTATAGCTTCTGCGATTGACTTAATCTCATTTTTTAATACTTCGCCACTATAATTCTGTGGATGCATATACAGATGTGATTTACCTTTTGTATATGTAGCGCATACTCCATTAAATCCTGGTTCATTACATTTCCAGCCAAGACTTGTAAATAATCTATCAATTTCCTTTCCAATAGTTTCTCTTTCATCTGCTTCCCAACCACCATTCATGCCATCATATGCTGGCGTATCAATGTTAAAATATACATTTGAATATTCATTTCCATAATCTTCATCAGGATTCCAGTTATTTGTAAGTGCGTGATCTTCTCCATATTCATAGCCTAATCCATACTGATGATATTTTATACTCATAGTCATTTCCTCCTTACTGCATAGCATATTCGTATCCATGTTTTAATAATGTTTCTGTTATTTTTCGCTTAATCCAAGGCTGTAAATATCTCCATTGTGTATATGGCTTTCCATAATTGAATCGTACATAATCTGGATAACCTAATCCATTTTTAGGCGTTTCAACTTCTACATACTCACTGTAAATTCCGAAACATCCTACACCTTTTAAAAGATAGAATTTATATTCTTCTCCGTTGTATTTTCGTACAAACAATAATGTCTTTTCCATATCAATCAACCTCCGTTCTATATTTCATAATCGCTTACTGGTTCTGTATAGCCACTATCCAATTTAATTTCCGTTGTTCCATAGTCATCATAAACACTCTTTTGTGTTCCTCTTGCATGAATAATCTTTGCAAGCTGCATAATTACATATCTGCGTTCACAACCATGCTCATCATAAACTTTATGTGGATAATATAATGCTCTACCATTGCAAACTGTAAAATCATCAAACTCTTTTCCATAGAACTGTTCACAATCACTAGCATGTAAATTCCGTAATGCGTGTTCTCTAATGTACTGTTTCTCTTCATCTGTTAATTTATCTGTGTTATCTAATAATGAGAAATCAAACAAGATATTTCTCTTGCCAGTCTCAAATGAATCGACATATTCTAAGTTGTTTTCCTTTGCTGTCTTTTTAGCTGTCTTGTATAATTTATATTCTTTAATTTTCATTTTCGTTTACCTCCGCTTTATATTTCTCAAACACTTCTTCGCATCTCGCTTTGTCACTGCTCCAAAATACTAAATGCCAGGAATAAACCCATTCTCCATTTTCAAAATATTTATATTTCTCTTGGATTTCCCATCGCTTATTCCAATGACTTCCAATTCCTTCAACCATTCTGTATTTCCGTAACCGCACCATTTCATTCACTCCTTCCATTACAAAAGGCAGACACAATAATTTGTGTCTGCCTTAATATATTCTCTATTTCTAATCAATCTCATCACACTCTAAACTATCAACATCCCAATCAAGTTCATCAATCGGCTTATCCCACAATCCTTTATCATCCGCAATATAGTTCATAATCTTTGCAAAACTACTTGCTTTTACCTTTTCCATTTCCTCTGTAAATTTATAAGTCGGCTTCATAGCATCATCGGTTTCATAAATATACACATCAATTGTATTGTCACTGTTTACGAATGCTTTGATAAAACCCATCTCATTTTTATGGAAAATGAGAAACTCACATAATCTGTTATTACAATTCCAATCAAAAGGTGTGCTGTCATTACCATTCATATAATGAATAGCTCCGTTTGTATAAAGCATTTCATCTGTTACATTAGGACACATATTTCGTGCAACCTTAAAAATTCTTTCGATTTCTCTTTTAAATTCATATCCATTCATATTATTTTTCCTCCTTTGGAGTAATTAAGCTCATAAGATTGTCTCTAATATAACCACAGAAAGCATCAATACTTCCATTTCCAATTGTCCAACAACTGTCACCATCATAGTTCCAATGAATAATTACTTCATGCCCTGCTGTGATATTAGGTAAATCAACATCTTCCTTTCTCGCATATGAACTATTTGAAAGAGCTTTGAGATATACATATCTTCTGATATTCTCAATATCTCTTTCTGTTTCTGCATTGAAAATCTCTACCAGATATTCGTCAGAACATTCATCATAAATGTCATATTCAGAAGCTCCATTTTTCTTATTATCAAGTCTCTTTAACTCTTTGCTGATTGCAAACAGTGCTGATTCCTCATATTTCTTACACTCTTCTTCACTTCTAAATACAGTTCCATCCTCTGCAATGTACTCTGTTCTTACCAGTTTCTCGATTGTTTCTGTTTTTCTAATTTCGTTTACTTTCATAGTTTTAACCTCCTTTTCTTATACTATATATTGTGGTTGCTTGTTTTATATATCGCTATATCTTGTAATTATTCTACCAAGAAATTACAATTTCCTTTGCTTTATGGCTGCTGGTAAATCCAGTTTCCGTGTCTTACCTTATCACTATTTTTATTCCAAAAGCCTAATTTAACCATGCCTTTGACACTCCCTGTTCTATGTATGCAACTGCAATTAGTTGTAAATCTTTTTCCAGTTGCGTTTTCATACTTTCGTGGACTACTGTAATATGCCATATAACCACACTCCCTTATCACTCTGGCTCTTTATCAATTAAGCCTAAGTAAAACGCATCTTTTTCTCTGTTCCAAAAATGTTCTCGCAAATCAGCGAGTGTTTTAGTTCCATTTTTCAACGCTTCATAATCTGCAAGCACCATATCATCTGTGTAATTTGCATATTCACTTTTTGCAATACCAAGTCTGAATGTCTCACCTTTTCGTATCCAACCAGATCTACTTGTATTTTTAGCTATCGGATAAGCACCAATTGTATATCCGTGTAAGTCTGGATATACTTTTGTGTTTTCACTATGCCAATCTTCAAGCTGTATTTTCGTTCCATCTGATAAAACAGCCTTATCAATTATTTTCTGCATAATTCTCAACCTCCCCACTTTCTAATCTCAATACTAAATCAAGCACTTTATCTCTATACTTAATCATCTGTACTGCTTTTCTAAGAGTTTCTTTTTCTCCAAACTCATCAGGAATAATATCAATTCCATATTCAACAAGCTGCTTTGTTGCTTCAAGTAGCAATTCTCTTGACTGTGCATCAGGACAATATTCCCTTCCTCTTGGATCTGCAATTCCTGCTTTGATATATTCTGGATAGCATAAATCAATGAATCGTGGTAGTTCATTATCTAAGTCCATCATATATGTCAAATCAGGATCAAGGATGCGTTTAGGTTTACCATCTCCACCTCGCTTTTCCATCATTTCAGCAACATCTTCTGTCTCGTAAAACTCATTCTCTGCAAGAATTTTTTTCTGAATCTCTTCTGCATTTGCCTTAATGGTTTCATATAATGCTTTTGCATTAAAATAATTGCTTTTCATTTTTCCAAGTAATACTTTGTCATACTGAATCTGTGGCAACATAATCATCACACTCCTTCCTAAATTAATAGCATTCTCTTGTATTCTGGGTTCTTTTTATGCCTATCTCCAACTTTAATAAAAATTGGCTTTCCATTGTCAATGGTCACAGCTCCACAAGGATCTGTCATAAGTGGATTTTTCTTCCAACCTTCAGGCATTTCAGAAACAACCTCAAGACCTTTTTCCTTTGCAACTTCCATTACATGTTCAATTTTCTTTTCAGTTGCACTCTTGCCTGTAGCAGCTTCAAACAATTCAATACATGCCTCAATAGTTTTCTTTCTATTCTCTTCTGTATCTTCGAGTAACCAATCAAAGTTGATTACACTTCTCTTTCCGTCATCACTTAATTTTGTTGTTGGATTATAAATACCAAAACAAGCTCCTTCAGAATCATGTACATAAGTATGGCAACCAATATAGGTTTCCATTACTTTATCAGTCCAACCATTTTTATACCATGCATAAGGTAATGAATTTTTACCTCCTGGATTTTCACAATGTACAATCTCTATTGTCATTGTTTCCTGTTTTGCATTTTTACCAAGTACATGTACCCATGTGCTACCAAAATCTCTTTTTTCTATTTCATACTTCATCATACTAATCAACCTGCCTTTCTAATTAATCCAACTTTTTGTAACTGTGTCATAAGTAGCTCCATTTGCATCCTGATACTCAATATCATCTGAATACGTAAACACATAGCACTTGTGATTACTAATTGTTTTTATTTCTCTTTCACCATGCATAATTGCATATCTTTCTCTGAATCCTGCGTTATCACACATTGTACGCATTTCTTCATCTCGCTTTGGATTACCACAAGCTGTCTGAACACATCCATATAACCAACCATTCAGATAATCAATGTTGTAACAATACTGTCTCCATGAATCTGAATCATCAGTGAATACATAGAAACTCTCTCCGTCATCACCACGCTTAATCCGTGGCTTGCCAAAGTTTGCAATAAATGCCATCAGGTTGTCTTTAACAATTTCCATTTCGTTTTTTGTAAAATCATACATAATTCGTTTCCTCTCTTTCTTGTAATAAAATAGGCAGCTAGGTATTTATTCTCCTAACTGCCTTGCGTTTACTTGTTATTCCGTTCTTCCTTTTTCTTTCCTATTTCTCTAATATGCCCACACATTTCATCCGAAACGCCATACTGTTTCAACCGTTTTGCCAAGCGTTCATAATACGGTAAGTCGTTCCATCGTGGTTTATTTTTAGCCATTTCTCTTCACTCCTTTCCAAGAAATCTTAGTTTACTTTGCTGTTATAACAAGTATGTACACCATCTCTGCACATTACTTGTAAAACTATTGCATCTTCATACTCTATTCTGCTTATAACATATAAATAATCCATTTTGCCTACCATTCCTTTCTAAAGAAATGCGAATTTCTTACTCTGCCTTATACGGTTCACATTTTTTCTTCCATGCTGTAATTTCCACCTTGACTTCACAATCATCTAATGACCAATACCATTTTTCATCGTTTCTATAAGCAAATGCTTCGCAATGTGGTGCATGGTCGTTATATCCAATAAATGTCACTTGCACATCTTCCATATCATCTGGGAAAATACCCGAACTAACAGGAATCCAATTATTATTTTCCATTTCTCTTACCTCCATTCCAAGGAAACACGCATTTAGTTTGTGTTCACTTCTTCAAAATAATCTGGTGTACATGAATATTCGACACCTACAATTCCTTTTGTACCCATATTTGTTTCAACTGTATATGTTCCGTCATGATGCTTAATTGCCCCATATACTTTACCAGTCGTCCAAACCGTAGCAAAATCATCATTGCCGGTTAAATCTTCTTCATAATCCTTTATACATCTTAACCATCTTTTATATTTCATTTCTCTTACCTCCAATTCATAAGCAACACACATTTTAATTTCAAATACTCATTGTTCCATCAAAATAATCGTTCAAACCTTCGAAATAATCTTCGTTCGACTGTTCCTGATGAACAAATCCCTGTTCACACTGTTCTTCATAAGCTGCCTTCTGTGTCTCTTTATAAATAATTTCATCAATTCTATTCATTTTCTCTTACCTCCAATTCTAAGGGAACACGTATTTACTGTTCTATAATCAGCTTTCCGTAATATGTGTAATCTAATAAAACAGCATCGACATTTTTCTTTGCCTTATACTTTTCAAATAACTCCTTTGCTATAACATCCAGTCTATCAGAATTACCTTTGTAATCCATTAATATTGATTTAGGCATATTCCATTCTTTGTTGCTTACTACAATAATCATTGCTCTTTCCATTTTTTCATCTCCTTATGAAATATCCATTTACTATAACTTTAACGCTGTATTTTTATCACTCCTTTAATCCATGTTCTCTTATCAATCTCCGTACAAGCCCTCCGTTTATATCTCCATGCACAGGAATTGATACGCTATCCGTGATCGTCTTTTCCCAGACTTCATGACCGCCTTTTGAACGGTCATGCTTAAATCCATTTGCCTTTAGAATGTCTGTAAAATCTTTATATGGTATTGGTGGTAGTCGTCCTGACATATTCATCACTCCTTTGCTTTCACCTATTCTCTTAAATTGCCTTTTTAATCGGCATAACTCTTGTTCCAACAACTTCTCTTGACTGTTCAAGTCCAAGATTTTCAACAATTAAATCTTCTACAAAAAGCGAAACGGCTGTTTTCATATCAAGCATTGGATACTTTACAACTGCATTTGCTTTTAAGGTAACAGGGTTTATTTTTCTAAATCCCCTGATTAAATACTCTTTCGTCTCTTCCCTATTGTTTGCATAAAGTTTATATGCATCTCTTAAAGCCCTCATAACATAGGTAGAATATCCGTTTGGCTTTCGGTCAAAACCAGCTCCACGACATATATCAAATACATATCTCGCACAATCTCCATTGTCGATTTTGCAAAGATTAAGCGTTACTGTGCACGAACCAAGAACCGATGCTTCTCTCATTCCCTGATTCACTACATACTCAAAACCGTATTCCATTCTTAATTTCTCTAACATTTCCGTTGCAGGATCATGCAGCACCATCATTGCTCCATGTTTCTGTATCGGCGTGAGATCCTTTACCTGTGCATTCTGATACGCATATAATTCGGCTTCAAATGCCAATCTTTCATTTGGGTTTGTTGGCGCAGTAAATATAACCTGTACTTCAAGGTCTTTATATCTCTTCTTATCTACAAGCTGGCTTGCAATCCAGCGACCATAACCATCTACTATATATACTTTGTCTTCTTCCCAATGTGGCACACCTAATAATGGCATTAACTTGCGCTCATCCCAATTCCGTACAAGATACTGTAAATCTCTTTCCGTTCTTTCATCCGTCTGATAGCGTGTGTCAATTTCCATTAACTCAACTGGTATACTTATGATAGCGATTTTCTTATTCTGATCTGTATATGCCTTTGTAAGTCCTTCTAACTTATCTACGCTTCCCTTTGACTTTCTACCTGTTACTACCTCAAACATTCTACACATAATATTCACCTTTACCTTTCGTATTAATAATTTTTTTGTATAAAAATAACGGCTTGCTTTCGCTCGCCGTTACTATAATTCAACTATTATTTTCTTCTTTGAAAACAATTCTCTTTGAATTTCTCTTTGTTTAGCCATTTCATCCTTGATATATAATTTACCTTTCTTATATATGTATGGCGAAATTTTCACTCTATTTGGAATACTTAGCATTTATATCACCTCTTTTTATACTTTCTGAAATACACCAGATTTGAGCATGTCTGCCTTCCAACACTCATAATCTGGATATTCTGTTTTATCAACCATATCTCTGTAGACTTCGTGCATCTGTTTTTCTGTGAACATTCTGCCTTTTAATGGTTCTTCGTATGTTATATATTTTGGCATACAATCATCTCCCTTCTATACATTCAGTATTATTCTGTCTTCGCATAATACATATACAAGAAATGGCAAAAACAAAGTCATATATGCCCATGCCTGATATATAATCCCTATCGTAGTTACAACTGTAATCAGTACAAGTGCGATTGCCTTTTGTTTCCATAACCGTTTCTTGTATTGTTTACTATTTTTCTTTGCCTTTGTTCTACGTATCAACTCTCTCTTTGCTTCAGAGAGTGTATATAACTCTTGCTCATCTTCTATGTAGTTATAGTTATTTGCTACCATTTGCATTGCCTCCTATATTGCCATTATCATTGGTACTATCATTGAATGTGCCTTGTCATATCTCCATATATCTTCGTTTACGTTGTTTGGTACGGACATATTCTCTACATTCCGTACTATTTCCTTTGCCTTTGCAGTATTTAAGCAAAAATCATTTGCCAACTGCATAATTTCTATTCCCCATGTCGCCATAATGCATACCTCCTAAAATCCTTCTATATTTAATGTTTCTCTTTCTATTGCTAGTCTGTAACGTGTAGCTTCACATTCACTATCAAATGTGGCTATCTTATTTCCATATTTGACTGTGAACTTTTCATGTCCACGGTTATCTATCCAACGTTTTACTGTCATTTACTTATTCTCCTTTCTGAATTGTAAACGAGCTGTATTTTGTCTTTACAATCTCGTCATCATATATATTTGCAGTTCCGTTGTCTGACATAATCAGAGAGCAAGTGTCACCAATTTGCCAATCTTCACATCCTGTAAATGCCCAGATAGTTCCATTTCCATCTTCAACTTCAACTGTATCTGTACTGTATTCAACAGATGATACAACTGTGGTGAGTGGGTAATGGTTTACTTTTGGCGTTGTATTTGCCTCAATATTAAAAAGTATGACGGACATTATTACACCTGTACTTATTCCTGCAAAAAAGGTAAATATAACTATAAGTGTTCTACTTTTCATTCTTGCCTCCATTAAAAATAGTCTGCCTTGTGCAAGCAGACTTGTAACTTGTATGAGTTTCATGATATAATCATGATTAAGCACAAACTCATTTGTGTTGATACATCACTGTTCTAGGCAGACTGTCGCAACCAGTTTGCCTTTTTATTATGTAATATTCTACATCTGCCTTTTAAATCTGCATCCGTAGCTATGTGGGTTATAACCGAACCCACTATCCGTACACAAATTCATATTGCAGACAAAAACTGATTATGTCGCCATTCGGAATCTGCCTTTGTAAAATCATAGGTACATCTTATTGATCTTCCAATTTTGTCTATGGTTTCCGTTACAAAACCGTTGTTACACGGATATGTCGTGATTACATAACCATGTTTAAGTGTACGTGTTGCCATTATTATTTTGCCTCCTTTGCATAATCTATGGTGAATCCCTCATGTTCTGCTTTGCGAATATCCTCCACAGACATCCTTGTTGTGCCTATTAAGACACCGTTTAATTTGATTGTTACCTTTGCCATTTTAATCAACTCTCCTTTACTTTATTTTTTTGTGCTAATAGTATGCACTAAAAAAGACAGAACATTTTTGCTCTGCCTTTTGTACTGGACACTATTTGATTTTTGGGTATAAAAATAGCACCCATTTGCATTTTCGCTTTTGGGTGCTATTTGTTACATACTCTTCATATTGGCATAATTAGTCCTCTTTCTTTAAATATTCTAGTTGCCTTTGTAATTCTGCAATTTTAGCTTCTATTTTGCGTTGTTCAAGGACAGATTCATTTTCTATCCACTCCATAATGTCCCCTGGTTGGACATGTAAAAATGCGCAAATCTTGTCTATTGTTTCTGTATTAACTGGTCTGTTTTTCTGGAATTTTGCCACCAATGTTGGACTTAATCCCAATTCTTTTTGCAAATCAATATATTTTAAACCATGCAACTTTAAGTAGTCACCAAGTTTATTATATATTATCATCAAATCACCTCCAATTTTTAGTGACTACATTTTAACATAGTTGTTGTGTTTTTTCAATTGACTTTGTATATTTGATATGATAATATTGTTCTTGAAAGGGAAGGGTGCTAACCTTCCCAAATTATGTAAGAACAGGACTTACTTATTTGTTATCATCATGCCAATCTTGCCAAATTGCCAGTAGTAATATTACTACTATGATAACATCAAGAACACATTTAAGCACAATATCACCTCCTTTCATGATGTGATACAAACTCACTATTTTGTAGTGAGTTTATTTTTTTCAGGTGCAACATATACGTACTTGTACATATCGGTCTTGAGTGCGTTCTTGTCCTTCATAAGCTGAACAAGGGCACGCATAAAGCTATTCTTGAATGTGGTTTTAGCCTTGTAAGATAAGGCATTGCCAGTTTTGAATAACTGTTTATTGCTACTGTTTTTATAGCCTACAGCAACAGTCATAAAACTAATAAGTGTAGGTGTAGCTTCAATTTTCTGAGCAGAAAACCATTCTTTTATAGCCTTTTTGAACTCTTCCTCTGATGTGGTGTAGGCAGTGTAAAGTTTATCTGTAATAAGTTCATAGCATGACTTAATACGTTCATCATAATCTTTTTTAAATGTATCATACTGTGTCTGATACTTTTCTACATCTGCTAAATACATAGCTTGAGCCTCAGCATCATCCTTCTTAAGTTCTGCCCACTCCTGACTAATCCGTAAGTTATTCTGAAGAATGAGTTTCTTATCTGCCATCTCATTGATTGCAACCCAAAACTTTGCCATGGTTGCGGTAAATTCCTTGCTTGAGGTCATAAACTGAACCTTTACAGATGTTGTGTTAATAGTAGCCTTATTATTGTTTTTCTTATTTGTTGTCATAATGAACAACCTCCTTCTTAAAATATAATTATAGTTATAGTGTTATTTTTAGGCTTATGCCTGATACATTTATGTAGGTGTCGAACCTATCACATACCCATAGTTCTTGTGTGCTCATAAATGTAGCCCTAATCCTGTGGTGATTTTCTCAATACCCCAACGGGGACACCCTCCTCTCAAGGGTTTGCACAGTTTCAACGGCTATAAAATAATTGTATATTTTCACAGTTCAGATAGGTCTTCGGTCATTTTCCTGTTGTTGCTATATACACCCCTGTGGAGGTTATACCCATATCCTTCTTTTAATCCTTTTGGTGTGGTGTAGAGAAACCACTCTATAGCAACCATGTGTTCTATCATAGTTTAGATTTTACAATTATTTAATGTATGTTATCCAACATTCATTTTTTTCTTGTCAAGGTAGGTTTTTTTGCACTCATTCCACGGATGGAATTTGTACGGTTTTGTAAATGTTCACGGATGAACTTTTACAAATTGCTAATATTTTGTGGACTTGTTCACTGAATTGTGATAGAATAAAGAAACTGAAGGCTTTATTCTAAAGTCCTTTGCGGTGTGGGTGTTGGTAGCACTTGCACCGCTTTTTTATTAGCTTGACTGTATATTACTACTTTTTAATGTAGTTGTCAACAACTTTTTTCATCTTTTTTCAAGAACTGAAAATTGATGAAGTGAAATAACTTGTTGATTGACTGTAACTGTATGATACTACACCATAGTATAGTTGTCAACAACTTTTTTAAAGTTTTTTGAAATAGATTTTATCTATTGTTTTATGGGTTCTATAATTTTAAACTATGATAATATTTTGTATTACTTTAAATAATACAGAATGTTAAAAATACGATAACCAATAATATATAATCTATATATCATAATATCAATATTACATTATGTAGTATTCAAAACTATATCCACGGTAAAATGTAAAAAAACCGTGGTTTTAAGGGTGTAGGGGGTAGCAAAAACTAAAAGAAGCCTTATATTTCCTGGAATTACAATAAGCTGATTCATCTACACACCAACTTTAAAATCCAATCTCTCCAAATCTCCCAATCCCCTAACAAAATCAACCCAAAATCCAATTTCATCCATCAAACACCCTTTATCGTATCCCATATCGTCAAACACCACGAAAATCAACAAAAAACCACCCAACAGTTTCAAAAATCTAAACTCAATTTCATCCAAAACCACACTCATCAATCCTAGTTTCTTCCTTATTAATAAGCACTTTTTACGATACGCATTTTTCTATCCAACTTACGCTATATGTCCTACCAGCTAACACCTATCTACTAGGGGGTGCATTAAAACTATCACACTATCCTCTCTCCAAACGACCTATATCATCAAATTTAACCCTAAAATTCAATCTAGCTCTTTACCCTACCAATTTACCGACCAAGCCATCAAAATTAAAATTCACCCTTAAAATCATCAATTTACTCCACAGATTTTATATAACAAACTCAATATACAACAATAAAAATAGTCCCTATGATTAGGGACGGTATTTTCGCAGCATAGCAAGAAAATAATTTTGGGTAAATACATAATTCTATCTGTAAAAAATCATCAAACAGAGAATATATAAGCAAGAAACCTCCAATATTCAGAAGAAAGGAAAATTTGATAATTGATTGATATTACTTTAACCACAATGTCACTTACATACAATCATTGGACTTACAACACGATTTTCGATGTAAATTTGAAAGATAACCTATCAGGCGACCAATTTATCATCTAATAATCAAAATCAAAAATAGGTGTCATTTTCGTTAATTTAATCCCACAGATACAGAAAGGAATATTTCATGAATAAAAATATATATGCAATTGCACTCGTTAAAAAAGAAATATTACATAATAAATATTTTATCCTGGTACATGCTACAACAGTAAAAGAAGCTTATGAATTTGTTATTGTACAATTCAAGAAAAATCCTCAATATAAAAAATACAAATTTGACAATGCTAATAAATTATATTTTATTGTGCCTGAAACAGAGAATAATAAAGATATAATAACCAATTACCCATTATCAATAAATTTATTAGATGAAGTATTAAGTATGTTATGCAGAAAGGAATAATTATGAATAATTTTGATCAGGAAATACCAAAGTACAGAAAAAACACAGGAAGTAACATATCCAAAGTTAAAAAGAAATCAAAACACAAATATCAATATGAAGAATGTATTATCAGATATAAATTTTCTTTTATGGGAAAGGATAATCTTACTACACAATTACTTAGCTACTGTTCTATTTGCGGCAAGATAGGTGATAGATTCAGTGAAGAAAAAAGTATTGTAGATGACAAAACTATTTATAAACAATTACCTAATGGATGGAAATATACAACTCACATGTCTGGTAAAGAAATATATGAACAGTACCATGATAGATTGCCAGTCTTCAATACTGAATTTAGTGATAAATATGTGAATCTTAATCAGAGAGAAAATGAGTAATGACAAGAGAATATATAGACAAATATTAAGACAGTAATTTGAATAAGCAATCAATAACAATCGAACCGATTTTTAAAGAGTAATTTATGAACGTAGTGAATAAATTACGAATAGTCTGTCTTATTAAATAAGTTATATATCTTCTTTCAGTTCGGCAAAGTAGGTTTCACCCCCTACCAATTTTAAAAATTAAACAAACAAGTGGGGGTTCAGACCTACTTTACTGAACGCTCGTAAATTTATTTCTCACTTAATCTCAAATGGAGAATAAATAAATATCACATATAAAGGAGGAATTTTTATTGCAACAGAAAACAGAATACTTTACTCGTTTTCCAAATGACTATATTCAAGGAAACATCAAAACTAAATATGGGGTTAGTCGAAAATTCTATATTACATACATTCTTATTGATAAATATAGATCATATGAGGATTATAGTTGGATTACGCTTAGAAAGGTTTTAAATTTTTACGGATATAAAACACATAAACGTAGACCAAAAGCAGTTCAAGAAATTCTTGATGTATTGGAATATATGATTAACAACAAAATGATTGAAGTTCAACAGGATCTTGACACGCTTGGATATGATACTGGCATTGAAATTAAAATCATTCCTGAAAATTTTGATGTTGTTGATAAGTTCTCAAAAATCACATCTTCTCAGCTTGATTTTATTATGATGAGTGAATCAAGTATCAATAAAGAGAATATACTAATGGCTTTTCTCTATATTAATTCATATATCTTCATTCGTCCTAAAAATAAAGATAATGAAGAATCTACGTATAATCCTGAAACTAAACCAGAAGCTTTTTGGCGAAGTATAGAATCTATGTCAAAAGAACTCGCTATGTCAAAGGACACAATCAATCAATGTATTCAATATCTCACCTCTTCTATAGGTGACAAAGAACCACTTTTAATCAAAAAAGAAGTTGGCAGTGTTCAGCCTGATCCAAAGAAACCACCGCAGAATGTACCAAATATATATGTACTTAATAAAGAAGGGTATGAGCAAGAAATTGAATGGGCTATTACTAAGATGTTGGAAATCTATAATGTAGACTCATTTGGAGAAATGAAAAGTGGAAATAAAGCATGATTAAAACAGAGAATAAACATACGACACAAATAAACGCAACACTACAAAGGAGCGATGCGAATGAACAAAAATAATTTTAAAATCAGAAGGAGAACAAAAACACATGACAAATTACATAGGAAATTACGACCATCATAACACATTTGGAGGAAATATTTATGCTTCAGATTTTGATATGAGTTACGTTGGTACAAGAAATATTGCTGGCAGAATAATGTCAGATTGGAAATTTGATAGAGATTGTCGAAATAATATAAAAGATAAGAAAACAAAGGAGAACACACAGAATGCTTAGATATGAGAATTTTTCAAACATAGGGATAGAGACAAGCTTACATAACGGCTACTCAATAGTTGGATTTGCACTTTGGGATAAGGCTTTAGGTCAGTACACAGCGAATTTTTATATTAAAGATGACCAGGTTAATCATCTCGATCTCATGGAAGACCACTCTTCTATCATTATTAAAACAGATGCACAGAATATAAGGAATGATCTTAATAAGTATATTAACGAGAATTTTGAGGCTGGTAAATTTAATTATTATATCAAAAGGGTTAAGTATGAGTTGAACTGTTTCGACTATGGTGATGATCTGCTAGGTGGTATAGATGAGTAGATTGAGTAGAGCTGATATGAGATATTTTCAGAAAGCTCATCAAGCCGCCGAAATATCTGATTATAAAAGGACTCATGTAGGGTGTGTTGCAGTATATCAAGGAAATATTATTGGAATAGCCTGTAACACAAATAAAACACATCCTATGCAGAAATATTACAATAGATATAAATATCATCCACAGACTTCTTATTTTTATCCTAAACTTCATGCAGAGATTAATTGTATCTCTTCTATCCGACATCTGGATATAAATTTTTCAAAGGTAAAGTTATATGTATATAGGATTCGTTGTGATCAGGAACATGGAATTGCTCGCCCATGTCCTAGTTGTATGGCTACAATTAAGGATTTAGGAATAAGGCATATATACTATACGACAAATGATGGATATGCATATGAAGAAGTAGAGAATAATAGATTGGAGGAAATTATATGAGTAAATGTTGCGAATATTGTGGCGTAACTGGAAATGATCATGTTTCTGGTTGTCCTAATTGTAAAACGCCATTCTCGGCATATAAATGTGAGTTATGTGGAGAAGAAATTTATGATGATGAAAAATATATAAGTAAATATTTGAATGTTGGTGGTAACAAGTATGTTCACTATGAATGTGCTATGGAAGATCCTGAATGGTTAATAAAATTTTTGGGCGTAGATATTGAGACTATGAGGGATTGTGAGTATTAGAATTTGGAGGATTTTATGTTAAGTAAAGAACAATTTATAAATGCGATTAATGAAGTTCGTGCGGTATCTAAATATCAGAGAGGACTTAATAATTTTTTTAGAAAAAATGGAGTTGAGGGTTATATATTTCAACCAGACTGTACGGCAACAGTAATTAATATATTACATATTATTATGGGAGAAAAAGACAAGGATGAATGGATTAGTTACTTCTGCTTTGAACTTGATTACGGTGAAAAATGGAAAGCAGGAACAATCAAAGATGAAAATGACAATGATATAGTGCTCCAAACTGCCGAAAATTTATATGAACTACTTATGAGAGAATAGAGGTGAACTGACATAGGTAATTATGGTTTAAAAATAAAAAATATAGAAGCTAGTACCCTATTTGAATATAATATTGGAGTTAGAGATCATTATGAGTACAAAGATGCGTTGTTTGTAAACAGTTTATTTAAAGACTATTTGATGGAAAATGGACTGGATACATGGAAAGATAAATCTACAAGAGATATAATTTGTTTAGAATTTAATTATGGTTCACGTACATATAGACAGGAACTTGATCATTTATACAAGGTTGCTTTGAGTTCAAGAAAAGAATATGTTAGGGCTTTATCGAGAAGGGACTCTTATGCTATTCAAAAAACCAAGGATAAGTGTAATAAAATAACTGAACTATTAGAAATAGCAAGAAGAAATAAATTTAAGTATTGTGGACTAGCCAAAGAGGAACTTCGTACAAAATTTTATAATGAAGGAGTTAATGTAGAATATATTTTCAGAAAACATAATGGTGAAATAAGGAAAAGAGAAACCCTTCATTACAAGATGCTTTATAGAAGTACAGGTAAAGCAAAAAAAGGATCTTGTATGTTTATCATTGATAAATTATATGATAAAGCAATTAATTTTTTACATATGGGCATTAAAATCCCTGAAAAAAATGCTCCAATCGTGGAACTTAGTGCTTATGCTCCTCTTATATCAAGTGGAATTGTAGGAAAGGTTAGAATAAATCCACGTAATATTTTAGTTTTAAAAGACGTAGAAAGATTTTTTAAAACAAATATTATTAGTATTGAAACTGACGATGAAAAACACTGCACAGCTAATCACATTGATAATTATCAGTTAAAAAATACATTGTTTGATGGTCAGGCATTGATAGACAGTAGTATTTTCCCTGAATGGGGGCATGGTTATATATTATTAAGACATCATTTTACCAAGATGGCTGCTTTTAATACAAATATCCAAAAATTCTTCAAAGATTATTTTGGTGATGGGTACTCTTCTGCTATCGTTAAGGATATGTGGGGAAATGAACATTATGTGAAAGATATTGAACTTATTACAACAGATAACGCAATAAAATGGAATAAATTTTCAGTCCCTTATGAATATTGGTGTGACTGGGTAGAGAAAAATGATTGTCAATTTGGCATTGTAAAAACTGCTCACGAAAGCAAACTTGGTAATGTGCAAAAAATGAGTTATCAGATGGTCAATTCTCTTAATGAAGAGATAATGGAGAATGTTGTAAAAGAAAGCGTTGAATATGTAGAGAGATTAAAAACAGATAACGATTTCTTTCTTGAATATTTAAAGAAGAATTCAAATTTTTCTAATGATTTTGAAGTATTAATTGCTCTATGTGAACATAATAAAGAATTTTATCGAAGTTCATATTTCAGAGAGAGAAAAAAGAAAATTATTGAAACTTACGTCTTGAATGTGAAAACAGGAAAAATAATTCAAAATGCTGATAATTTAACTGTTGTCGGATCTCCTTTTGCAATGTTGTTATACGCTGCAACGGGAACAGAGGATTCAGTGGATAATGATACAACATTTTATCACGAAGATGGAACGATTCAATGTTATACAAGACGTTTTGATAATAATGAACATCTTGCATTCTTCAGAAGTCCATTTAACAGTAAGAATAATTTGTTGTATTTACATAATCATTATGATGATAGATTAGAGAAATACTTTAATTTTAGTAATAATATAATTGCAATAAATATGATTGGAACAGATGCTCAAGATCGAGCTAATGGTATGGATATGGATTCAGATTTCGGCTATACAACGAATCAGATTGATATAGTAGAACACGCAAGAAAATGTTATGTTGATTATCCAACTATAGTTAATAATATTCCAAAAGAGTCAAATCATTATAATAATACTATGGATGACTATGCACTGGTTGATAATCTTCTGTCGAAGAGTCAGACAGACATTGGTGAATCAAGTAATCTTGCACAGATTGCTCAGACATACGCTAGTTCTTTTCCTCAAGAGACAAGGTATGATGATTATGTATCTATTTTATCCGTACTTGCGCAGGTTGCTATAGATAGTAGTAAGCGTAGATTTGATACAGATGTCGCAGTAGAGATAAAAAAAATTAAAGATAATATGAATATAGAAAAGAATAAATATCCTATCTTCTGGAAATTGTTAAAGAAAAATATAAATAAAGAAAATATAAATGATAAGCTTACTTGCCCAATGAATTATATTTACAATTTGAATATTTCTAAACATAGAAATAAAACTTCTACTTTACCAATGTCAGAATTTTTCATTTCACACCCACTTGAGAAAGATAAAAAGCAATGTAAAAAGGTTGAAGAGTTAATTAGTAATTATTCGTTAGGTATGTTAGATTATCATATTGATAACAATATCTATGATTATTCTTCTCATTTGTTGTTACGAAGTGATTTTGATGAATTGTTGGATAATATAAGTAAGACTTATATTTCTACAAATTACTCTGGATTAATGTCGTGGCTAATCAATAGAGCTTTTAAGATTACTCCAAAACTAGTAGAAAAAACAACTAAAATAAAATCTAAGACTTCAAAGAATAAACCATTACTTATGAAGATACTTTATCAGGTTAGTCCACGATCATTTCTTAATTGTTTTAAGGAAAAATAATTTTCAACCCCCACTGAAGAGTTTTTATCTCTTGTAATCCCTTATTTTATCTTGTTTTTTTGATTTGTAGTTAAGTACATAAATGATAGAGAAAGTGAGAAATTTTGTAACAAGTATCTATAACCGCTTGTGTCCAATGCGGAATATAAATAGGGGAACATGTTTTGACATATTTTTATAGCCGAGCCACAGGCTTTGTATGTGGCTACGTTCTAATATATAAATAATAACTTCGATTATCAATATTGTTTACGCAATATTGGATATCTTCGTATATAAACGGAGAATAAATAATTAAGTCTATAGGACAATAATTACATCTATATGTATATGACGTCTAACACATAGCTATAAATCATTGCTGTGACGCTATGTGAAAAACTTGTATGTGGTGCGCCAAACCAGTTTTAGTACAGCAAGCGAAACTGTACCATATACAATTCTGTGGAAGATATATGAACTCATGTCTATGGGTGATGAGTGAAGGCGTTTTCAAGCAGAATAAAACATATCATGATTTCTTTGGCGGTAGTTGTACTTTCTTTCTGAAGGCACGACTACTGCTATCTTTGGGAATTAGTTCAGTTTGGTAGAACGCATGATTTGGGATCATGAGGTCACGAGTTCGAATCTCGTATTTCCATTTGCGGTAAGGTGTAAAGGTGCATGTTGGGTTCATACCCCAAAGGGTCTGTTCGAGTCAGAGTCACGCTACTCTTCCACTTTTCTTCATTTGTGGATGAAACTAAAACAGGAAGGTGGTTTTTACAATCGCAAGAAAAGCGAAACTAAAAGATGATGGAATCTTATTTTGTGGTAATAATGCAAAAGGTGTTACTGGATCAATGATTTATATAAGATTTGCAAATAAACAAATTTTACTTGAATGTGGCTTATTACAGGATAATTCATATTTGGCAGCTTATAAAGCAAATTCAGAAAAATTTAAATTTAAGCCTGATGAACTGGATTACGTGTTTGTTGGACATTCGCACATTGATCATATCGGATTATTGCCCCGTCTTATCAAAGAAGGATTTCATGGAAAAATAATTATGACATATCCTTCTTCGGTTATGTCGAAATATTTATTACTTAATTGTGCTTTTATTGTAAATGATGAGGCACGAGTTTTATCAAAAAGATATAATAGAGAATACGAACCACTATATACTGAAGAAGACGTGTATAAAACACTGGACTATATTCATGTATATAATGAGTATAATCATGTTTACAAATTAGATGATGTGGTTAGTTTTCAATGGTTTAAAAATTCTCATTGTGTAGGAGCTACACAGTTACAGCTTATTTTAAATGATGGAATAAAAACAAAGAAAATTCTATATACTTCTGACATTGGAGCGTTAAATACTAAAAATCATTATGTTGAAAATACAGAAATCCCAGCTACCTTTTCTGATATATCAATCATGGAGTCAACTTACGGTTTAAATACTAGAACTATAAAGAAAACTCGTGAATTCGATGTTGAACATTTGCGAGTTGCTATAGAAACTGTACTAGAAAGACAAGGTTCTATTATTCTTCCAGCGTTTTCATTTTCACGATCTCAGGAATTATTGACAACACTATATCTCCTATTTGGAGAAAATGAAGATTTTCAAACAGATATAGTCGTTGATTCGATGCTAACTTGTGATATATGCCAAGCTTACGAAGATATTCTTGATTCAGATTTTCATGAGTTATGGGCAAAAGTGTATAATTGGAAAAATGTAAAATATGTGCGTGAAAAGGTAGAATCGAAGGCATGGGTAAATGACTCTATACCTAAAATTGTAATCTCAAGTAGTGGTTTTTGCACGAATGGGAGGATATTATCTTATCTTGATAAGTATTTACGTGATGTCAATTCTATGATTTGTTTCTCTGGATTTGTAGGAACAGATGATTCTTATTTGTCATATAGAATAAAAAATGGCAAAGCCCATAAAACAATCAATATAAATAAAGTTCCTGTACCTAATAGAGCAGATTGCATAACGATGAGCACGTTCAGTTCCCATGCTAATTTTGATGACTTATTAAAATTTGGCAGTAACTTGAATACAAATCAGCTTATCTTGGTACATGGATCTACAGAAGCAAAAAATTGTTTGAAAGAGCATTTACGAGAAGAAATATCTAAGAATGATAAGTGTTATAAGGTAAAATGTTCTGAGAAAGATATGATTATACCATTATAGGAGGTGTCAATTATAGAAGAATTACTATTTGAAATTAACAAAGATGATGACATATATAACGAAATTATAAAGAATCATCTCAATGATAGAAGAATTATTATCAATCAGGAAATAACTGATGACTTATTAGAGAATGTATGTCTTATGATTCTCAAATGGAATTCAGAAGATAAAAATCTTCCAGTAGATAAGCGTAAGAAAATAATAGTGATGGTGGAGACTGCGTACTTGGTACTCAAATATTGAGTCAGATAACATATTCAAAAACACCTGTGGTTACAGTTGGTTTTGCAAAGTGTGCATCTATGGCTAGTTATATTCTTGCTGCTGGACATATTCGCTACTGTTTTCCAAATACAATCGTCCTCTACCATGATGGACAGACAGGCTATGTATCTAGCGGAAACAAGGGTAAGGATATCCAGAAGTTTTACGATAAGCTTGATGAACGTATGACAAAGTTTATGATAGAACACACTGATATGACTGCTGATTTTATTGAAGAAATCAAGGACAGAGAATATTATATGTTTTCTGAAGAAGCAAAAGAACGCCATATAGTTGATAAGATAATTGGCATAGATTGTGATATAGATGAAATAATTTAAGGAGAGCAGTGTGCTCTCCTATTTTAGTTGATAAGGAGATAAAAGGAAAATGGCAAATAGTAAGTTAAAGTTTACAAGAACAACAACAGATAAATTAACAATTAAGGCAGGTACACTTTCAGAGGATTGCTCTACTATTACATATGAAGACGAGAATGATAGTGAACAGGATATAAAAATATCTGACCTTCTTGCAGCATTCAAGAATCAGGTGATTGATTTTACGGTTGCGCTCAAGACCGATGAGAATCTTGATGTAATCACTGAAGATGAGTAGGGAGTTGGTGATTGATTGTTTAATTTTGAAGAAGAATTAGCAAAATACGGATTAAATCAAGAGAAATATGAGCAACTTTTACAGGATTGCTCAAATAAGGTTCAACATATTTCAGATGATGATTGGTCGGAAATTTGCGCAAGGTATGGACTTGAATTTAATCCTGATACGATTCGTAAAGGGTCTCAGCCACCACTTATAGGATCTGCTTTTGTATCTGAATATTATAAGTGGAAAAATAGCATGGATAATTCTGATGGCAAGGATGATTCTTATTTTAAGGAGTTACAGATTCAGAAGGATGAACTGTATAAAGAGCGTAAACGTTTGTCTGATCAACGAAGAGAATATAACAGAGAGCTTATATTTGATGCTCGTTCAGAGCATTTAATGGATAGACTTGTTGATGTTGCCAATAGATTAAATGAAGAAAAGCCATTGATATTCAATGAAAGATGGTTTAAACCAAATATTCATAAAGAGGCGATCATGTTTTGGTCTGATTGGCACTATGGAATGGTTACGGATAATATTTGGAACAAATACAATACTGATATTTGCAAGAGGCGTATAAAAGCTTTTGTGGAAATGTCAAAAGAATTTATTCGTTTAAATAATGTTGATGTACTTAATATTGTGATGCTTGGAGATGCATCACATGGAGCAATTCATACGACTTGTAGAATTGCATCTGAAGAAAAAGCTTGCGATCAGTTGATGCATGTTGCTGAAATTATGGCTGAAGCAATCAATGATTTATCTAACGAAGTAAATCATGTGGTTTTGCATTCTTGTTATGGTAATCATATGAGAACTATACAAAATAAAAGTGAATCCATTCATTCAGATAATATGGAAAAAATCATCCCTTGGTGGATTGAACAGCGTTTACAAAACAATTCAAAGGTAGAGATCTTATATTCTGAATATAAGGAATTCACAAAATTGAATGTACTTGGAAAAAATATCTGTTGCGTACACGGTGACTTGGAAAAGAACTTCAAAGATATCGGAGTTACACTTAATACGATCTTCTCTCGTAAATTTGGTGAAACAATTGATTATACGGTATCAGGTGACAAACATCATCTTGAAGAGTTTGAGCGATTTGATATTGAAAGCATATTGATTAGGTCATTATGTGGTGCAGACGACTATTCAAATGATAGTAGATTGTATTCTCGTCCAGGGCAAACATTAATGATATTTAATGATGTGTATGGCAGAGAAGCAACATATAATATTCCATTAGATTTTATTAGTTAAAAACACTAATTTTACGACAAAGTAGACTATGTACGGAGATGCATAGTTTTTAATATTGAGACAAGTGACTGTGAGCATAGGACTACTCTTCTACTTTTGGGTAGTCCGACTTGCATAGCATCGTAGAGTCACTGCTGCGATGTAAATAGACCTGAACCCAACAGGCAATTAATAAATGGGAATAACTTCGGTTTTTGGGCTGATGAAGCCACATATGAGGGAGTGGACTCATCGAGCTGCTACCCTCTTTTGTTATTCGGCAAATTTATAGAAGTGCCGAAATTAGTTGAAAACTATTATTAATTGAGAAAAAAGGAGAAATAAAATTATGACAAAAGACGTAATGATTAGAGAAGTTACAGATAGAGCTACAGATATTTTCAATATAGATGTTGATGAGAATCATCCAAAGAAGAAATTTACTCAGAAGGAAATTACCTCTGTATTAAGAGCATTTGCAGATTGTGTTATTGACAATGTTACTGAAGACAAGACAGAGAAGATTCCTCTTCCTGGTGTTGGTAATTTCACCGCAAAGCATGTCGCAGAGAAGTCTGGTACTGTTCAGCTTGGGGATAATAAGGGTTCTACATGGCATAAAGATGCAGAAGATCAGCTTGTATTTAAGGTTTCTACGGCAGTTAAGACTCTGGGTTAATTGAGGTGAGCTTATGAAGAAACATACAAAATATGAAGATATGGATATCATCAATGTCGATGAATATGAGGACATTGTAGATGTTTTTCTTGATAGATTATTTAGTACAGAAAAAACCGTAGGAATTATTGTAAATAAGGAATTTGCTGAGTATATCACAAGTATCTTGTTAAAAATTCCTGAGACAAGTGTTAAAAAAATTGATTTCATTGATTGGTACAAGACAGATGAATATCTTGTATATGTTGACAATGACGGTTATGTTACTGCTATCCCTATTGGTGATGAAATTATTCTTAATGATGTTGATATAGTTTATATTAATATGGATGGAGATATAAAGCAGGATGTAATAGATTACTGTATTAATGAAGACAAGGAAGTTATATTATTTGGATTAACTGATGATTGCGATTGTGACGGTGATTGTGAGAACTGTATAAGTCATGATTATAATATGTACAAGCTTGATGATGATTATATACATGGATTCACAGCAAGTAAGGTTAACGATGGTTCTTATGTGAGTTATTCATATTATACAACTGAGGATCTGAGTGATAAGGATATTAAGAAGATCCTGAAAGCGTTTAATGTTTAGTCAAAGTATTCAGATGTGAATAGTTTGATACGTTTTTAATGGGTAAATTATTCATTTTAGAGTAGTTTGAAATAATCAGACAATTGTGACTTGTAAGTGCCTTTAAGTAGGGTAATTTGCCATTTTTGTCTTATTTTGAGTGTGTAGTTGTCGCTGCGCACTCTTTTATTATGGGCAGGTAGCCTAGTGGCGAAGGCAAAGAGCTGTAAACTCTTTACGCTAGAAACATCGGTGGTTCGAATCCATCTCTGCCCATTAAGAGGATACGGATAGCACCTCTTTCCCTAGTGGGGGACAATAAATATACCATGAATGCTCGGCAATAGGTGATATGTTGCCGCTATCCTTATTTAATGAAGAAATATATAAAATATATATCGAATAAATATTTGAAAGAAGTGGTTTAGTGTTTACTACTATCTCACTTCTTTTTTGTTTGAAAGGAAGTGAGATTTAATGGGTAGAAAAATACAGCATAACAATATTGTTACTGATGAGTTATTGGCTCAGTGTAATAAAGAAAATATAGAATTAGGAAATGATTTTTTGGACTATCTTCGTTCAGTTGATAGATCTCCAAATACAATCAATGCTTATAGACGTGACCTTTACATTTTCTGGGTTTATTTACTTCAGCATTGTGACAATAAATTTTTTATTGATTTGTCTAAGAGAGATATTGCTCGTTATCAGAGCTTTTGTCTTACTGAATATAAGTGGTCGCCAGCTAGAATGCGTAGAGTAAAATCTACTCTCTCATCGCTTTCAAATTATGTTGAAGCTATATTGGATGATGAGTATGAGAATTTTAAACCAATTATACGCAAAATTGAAAATCCTGCAAATGAGAAAGTATTTACCAAAACTGTATTATCTGATGAACAGGTGCAGAATATGCTTGATTATTGGGTTGAGAAAGGTAAATATGACAAGGCTTGTATTTTAGCATTAGCTGCATTTAGTGGTAGACGTAAGAGTGAATTGCCACGATTTAAAGTATCCTATTTTGATGATGAAAATATTATATATGGTTCTTTATATAAAACACCTGAAAAGATCCAAACAAAGGGAAGAGGCTCTAGGGGCAAAATGTTGACGGTATATACACTTGCAAAGCCATTTAAGCCATATTTTGATTTGTGGATGAATTATAGGAAAGAACACGGAATTGAATCTGAATGGTTATTTCCAAAGAAAGTAAATGGAGAATATATAGATGAACCTATGGATTCAGGGACACTTGATAGTTGGGCTGATACATTCAGTAAACATTTAGGAGAAGACTTCTATTTTCACAGCCTTCGTCATTTCTTTACAACTTCTTGTTCTCGAAGCGGTCTTCCTGATGATGTAATTCAAATGCTAGTCGGTTGGAGTTCGCTAGATATGGTATCAGTGTACAAGGATATTGATGCAGATGAGCAATTTGCAAAATATTTTGCTGATGGAGAAATAAAACAGGTAGAACAAAAATCACTTTCTGATTTGTAAGCAATCCCGATGAAACTTTCATCTAATACTTCGTCTAATTCCCTCTTGCATCACACAATTTTATGTGTTACAATACAAGTCAAAAGAAACAAGCAAATCCCGTTAAACGGTTTGAGCCAATAATCAAAAATGGCTAAATATAAAAATAAAATACTTAACACATTAATGACCGTGCTTTGGCGAGTGGCGGTCATTTTTGTGTATCAATTTATCTATAAGTCTTACTAAGTATGTAGCAATGATACTACCTACTGTTCCGACAATTAATGCAACAAAAATATCTATTATGTCATCCTCCTTTCTCATTATTTCCCTGAAAGGATTTATATAAACAGGATCATCACTGTTCCTGGGATAACTCAAAACCGCCTAACCATCTCAATCTAGCCAAAATCAAAATGTTGGGAATTTGCTTGTCTTTTCTATTATATCTCATATGACAGTTTCTGTCAAAACAATCCAAAATAAAAAACCTTTAAATGGGCAACCAAACAGAGAATAATATAAGTGAGTAACAGCCACTCGTAAGGCTGTATATAAAAGCACGAGATAAAAATATTGAGTTAGTTGCTACTCTAAAAGCACCTTCGCTACTACTCATTGGCGTTGCAAACTCGGAAGCGAATCAGAGTATAAAAGAAAGCTATGCGTTCACTGCTAAAATATAAGTGTGATAATAAATATCTTGGCATTTGCTATTCATGTAGCATTGTAAGACCTACTTCTTTTCTACCGACATCTAGGATTATCGGTGGCTCTTAGCCTTAGAAGTGAGAAAATGTTCGTGCTTCTCTGCGTTAATGAGAATTATTAAAATAAATGGTTACTCATATACATATCATGCATTTGACGTGTAATACACACGAGTTAGGAATGGGAGAATAATATATTATCCAGGTCATCAGTATGATTGGAACATGCATCTTATATCAGAGAAGATTTCGGTTCGATTCCGATGTGGCGTTGCAACTGGATAAATTAATGGAGTATCAATACATAAGCGCAATGTAGTTTGGTTGGTACGAGTTATCACTTACTCTTCTTGTGCGTTGGTTAGCAAGAAAAACAAGTGCATGGAAGCATGAATCGGGTTGCTGATAAACGACTAAGTTCTGAAAAACTGGATATGTACAGTCCAATATCATCTAGTTAGTGCTTTATGCTGATCTAGTGGGTGAGATACCCACATTAGGTCTGTTCGTCTAGCGGTCTAGGACACCGCCCTTTCACGGCGGCAACAGGAGTCCAAATCTCCTACAGATCATTATAATTGCCTTAGTTTATTGAGAAAGACATAAGATAAGCAGGTATGGTGGAATAGGCAGACACAGAGGACTTAAAATCCTCTGGTAATAATACCGTGTGAGTTCAAGTCTCACTACCTGTACTAAAATAATAAAATCTAATTTGTAGAAAGGAAAAGTATGACATATAAAATTTTAATTAAAAATACGCAGGCAAAGCTAAAGAATCTTTGGGAGATATACGGAACTACTTCTACTACAGGTTCTACAGTTGCATTTACTGAATATTCTACTGAAGATGTAAATGAATTACAGAATACAATTGCTGAACTTGATAAGACAATTGGGTTTGAGAATATTCGTGTGATTGCTGATGTGACATATAATATTGGAGTTACTGTTGATGAAATTAAGACTACTACTCCATCCGAGGATAATCATTTAAAAGAGTAACCAAATATGAAATAAGAAAGAGCTGTTTCCTTTGGAGATGACTCTTTTTATTATGTAGTATTGGCAGAGTTGGTATTGCACCTGATTGCTAATCAGAGGTCATCGTTTATTCGGTGCATAGGTTCAAGTCCTATATACTACGCTAATGCCGTGTGTCCGATTGGTCGAGGGTGCTGTCTTGAAAACAGTCTGGATGTAAAAGTCTTTGGGGTTCGAATCCCTAACACGGCGTTCTAAATAAATGCACTTTCAATATAATTCTATGTTGCTTTTGTTTAACTAACATGCAATAATTGTTATATGGAGGTGAATATTATGGCGTGGAATTTTACAGATGTGGCTTCTGCCGAAGAAATTATTGAAAAAATTGAAGATGGAGAAATTTCTAATTCTGCAACTGCATATGGTTTATTGGGAGAAATAATGAACGCTTTTCCTGGAACATGGATTGCAGACAAAGCAAAAGAATTACGTGACAACTTGTAAAAAATATTGTAAAGATTATTTGAAAGAGATCAGTAATAATACTGGTCTCTTTTTGTATTTAAAAAGAGAATAAATATATAGCCAACTATGAGAGGATTGTTACTGTTTCGATTGCAGATAGTTGGAATTATGGAGTGAGAAGCCTTTGACTGATCATCTTAGGTATAGTAGATACTCGCACTACTCTCTCACTCTATTTTGATTGGTTTTGCGAGTGGAAAGCGAGAATGAATATATGTTAGAAAAAGGAAAAATAAAAAATGGTATATCTGGAATTTATTGTATTGAGAATAAAATCAATAATAAAAAATATATTGGACAAAGTCAAAATATAAAAACTCGTTGGAATTCTCATATACGAAAATTGGATAAAAATATTCATGACAATAAATATTTACAAAGTTCATGGAATAAATACGGAAAGGATAATTTTAAATTTTATATTATAGAAAAATGTAAAATTGAAATTCTTGATGAAAGGGAAATATATTGGATTGGGAAATATGATGCAAATAATGAAAAATATGGCTATAACTTAACATCAGGTGGTGGTGGATATAGAGATGGCGTACTTTCTCAAGAAACTAGGGAATATATGTCCAAAATAAAAAATCCAGAAAAAGTGGTTCAAATTGATTTTGATGGGAAACTTGTAAAAATATGGCGCAGCGCAACTCAAGCACAGCGTACATTGGAAGGTATAAGAGCTAGATCAATTTTGCAATGTTGTAGACATGTTATACATCAAGCAAATGGATTTATATGGTTTTATAAAGAGGAATATGATAATATAAAAAATTTTGATGTAAAACAATATATGTTCGATAATAATAGATTTTTTGATATTCCAATTCTTCAATATGATTTATATGGTAATTTGATAAAAGAATGGAATTTAAATGAATTAAAAAATTCTGGATTAAAAATTCATGACATAAAAAGATGTTGCAGACATGAAAGAATTACATACAATGGATATATTTGGATATATAAATATGACAGAGATTTTGAACTTACAAAAGAATTTTTGCACAGGTGTCAAAAAAGCAATAATATTTATTCTATATATCAATATGATAGAGACATGAATTTAATTAAAAAGTGGTCGGCTGATGAATTAAAAAGTAATAACGAATATAATCTTTATAGAATAACAAGTTTGTGTAATGGTAAATATAAGTCAAATACTTATCAAGGGTTTATATGGAGTTATAAAGAAGTAGGTTAAATTTTAACCTGCTTCTTTTTTATTGGAATAAAAGGAAGGAAGTGATTACTATAGCTAATTTAAAACAAGCAAAAACAGATGATGAAATTAAGAAGCTAACTGTAAATTCGGTAAAATCAGCATACCATGAATTAGCTTTAGACTACAATCATCTTCTTAATTTAGATTATGTATACTGCCCTCATTGTGGAAAATGGAAAACTGTAAAGGCATTTTATTCATCTACAGAGACAGCGAGTGGAATTGAACATTTTGCATGTAAAGAATGTTTAATAGATATGTGTACTGATAAAGACAAGGATGGAAATCGAATAGACAATAAACAAAAAACTATAAATACATTTAGAAGACTTGATTGGGTGTTTATTGATTCCGATTATGAGGCACAAATTAATACATTAGCTGAAGGTGTTGGTGAAAAAAATCGCGCCACGGCAGCACAACAATATATTGTTATGGTTAAATCGTTACCACAATATAAAAATAAACATTGGTGCGATTCAGAATTAAGTGTTGAAGATGATATAAAAAATAATTCTGAAGATGTAAAAATCGTACAAAAAACATTACGTGCAGCAAAAAAGAGATTTGGTACGGATTATAACAATGAAGAATTGATGTTCCTTGAGAATGAGTATCAAGACTGGATTTCGAGATATGACTGCTCCCAAAAGGCACAAGAAGAAACATTTCAGAATTTGTCAATACTAAAACTTATGAAACGAAATGCAATTAAAAAAGGTACTTCTACAAAAGATTTAGATTACTCATATCAGCAATGGCTTGATACAGGTAACTTAAAGCCAAAACAAAATACTCTTGATACATTTTCAGATGCTCAAACAATGGGCACTTTAATTCAGAAATATGAGGAAACACGCCCTCTTCCTGAAATAGATCCAGAGCTTGCAGACGTTGATAAAATTGGTACTTACATAGACGCTTTTTATAGAGGTCATGCGTCAAAAATGCTTGGTCTAAAAAACAGATTCTCAAATATATATGAACGAGTAATGGCAAAATATACTGTCAATCCACCATCTTATGATGAGGAATCAGATAGTGAAATTCTATTTGATAAGATTTTTGGTAGCAAGGATGATGAATAATTATGGCTACCACAAAGAAAGAAAAGAAAAAGTCATTACAAGAAGTATATCAAGAAAAATCTGAGCGTGTTTTAGAAGGAGTTGCTTATTGGGCTTCGTTCTATAGAAAAAACCCACAAAGATTTGTACTCGAATATCTAAATGTGAAATTAAAGCTATTTCAAAAGATTTTAATATACATGATGATGGTTAGTACGAATTTTATGTATATCGCAAGTCGTGGTTCTGGAAAGACATGGTTGACAAGTTTGTACTGTGTTGTACGTTGTATTTTATATCCAGGGACAAAAATCTGTGTTGCTTCTGGGTATAAATCTCAATCACTAGAGGTTATTCAAAAGATAAATGATGACTTTATGAAAAATTATGGTTGGGGTTCAGCCAATCTTCGTTCTGAAATTTCTGAAATTTCTACTTCAATAAATAACGCTCATGTTGATTTTCGTAATGGTAGTTGGATAAAAATTGTTAGTTCAAATGATTCGGCTCGACATAACAGAGCAACGCTCATAGTTGTGGATGAGTTCAGGATGGTTGATTTGAATACAATTAATACAGTTCTTCGTAAATTCTTAACAGCTCCACGTTCACCTGGTTATCTTAATAACCCAAAATATGCTCACCTTCAGGAGCGTAACATCGAAATGTATATGTCATCTGCGTGGTATAAGTCTCATTGGAGTTTCGAGAAATTAAAAGCCTACTATGCAAATATGCTTGATGATACTAAGCGTTACTTTTGCGTAGGATTACCTTATCAGTGTGCTATACGAGAAGGTTTATTATCTCGTGAGCAGGTCGAGGATGAAATGTCTGAGGCAGACTTTGATCCTACTGCATTTAAAATGGAAATGGGTGCTGAATGGTATGGTGATACTGATGGTGCTTTCTTTAAATTCGATGATATATCTCCAAGGAGAAAGATACGAAACTCTTTCTATCCTCTTGAAATTTATAAAAATCATCAAATCAAAATTCCAGAATTAGTTCCAAATGAAAAACGAATATTATCTGTCGATGTAGCTTTGCTTGCAAGTAAAAAGCATAATAATGATGCTGCTGCTCTTATAATTAATTCTGCTATTCCAACAGAAAAAAATGATTATATATCTAATATTGTTTATATAGAAACACATGAAGGAATGACTACAGACGAGTTAGGTATTCTTGTTATGAGATTATTTTATCAATTCAATTGTACAGATTTGGTATTGGATACTAACGGACAAGGCATTGGCGTTTATGATTTTATAATTAAACCTCAGTATGATGCCGAATATGGAGTTACATATGAAGCAATGACTTGTATTAATGATGATAATATGGCTGATAGATGTAAAATTAGAAACGCAAATAAGGTCGTATGGTCTATTAAAGCTACTGCTGACTTTAATACAAAGGCAGCTATTGCATTACGTGCAGGATTTCAGAATGGTTCTATTAATCTTCTTACTTCTGAATTTGAAGCAGAAGAATTGGTAAAAAAGATTCGTGGATATTCTAAGATGACATCAAAGGAACAAGCGTTATTAAAATTACCATATATACAAACTTCTCTTATGGTTAATGAATTAATAAATCTTGATCATGAGATAAAAGGAACAAATATAAAAATTATAGAAAAACCAGGAATGCGTAAAGACCGATTTTCATCTCTTGAATACAATTTCAAAATTTGTCAAGATTTAGGATTTAAATTAAAACCAAAGAATACAGATGTCGAAAGTCTCATCAACAAACTTCCAATCCGTCAAGGCAAGAGATTTTCAATGTTTAACTAAAGGAGGTGCATTAACAAAAAATGCCAAGAACAAAGAAAGCGGATGCTAATGCACCTGCTACAAATACAACTAAGAAGACAAATTCAACGTCCTCTTCTACTAAAACAACTGCGGCTCAGATGCGAAATTATTCTAAAGAGGAATACCGCAAGGAATTATTTGCCAAAGCATCACAAGCCATGCAGTTACTCAACTTGCAAAAAACAGAGACACGAAGTTATACTATTTATAGTAAGGAAAATCTTCGTTCTTATATGCAAAATCCATTCTCAAACGAGAATAGATTACGTAATTTAAGCCGATTTTTATATAGAGTTTCACAACCATATAGACGATTAGTAAATTATAATGCTCAGTTAGTTGACCTAACAGCAATGAACGTAAGTCCAAATATTGATATTACACAGGATAACGATACTCAGACAATTTTAAAAGATTATTATAACACTTGTGTAGAAATTGATAAAATGCACTTACATTCTGAAATATATAAAATGCTTGTAACCGCATGGATTGAAGATGCTGCTTATGGTTATATATATGAAGATGATACAGGTTTTTTCATACATCTATTAGATGGTGAATACTGTAAGATATCTTCTATCAATCCTGATGGCAGTTATAACTTTGCTTTTGATTTTAGTTATTTCAAACAGCGAAAGGATTATCTTGACTATTGGGATTCTGAATTTCAAAAAAAATATAATTCTTATGATAGTGATTCATCTCTTAAATGGCAAGAATTAGATCCTGAACGAACAATTTGTATTAAAGTTGGAAGCGATGATCCAAAACTCTGTATTCCACCTTATATTGGTGTCTTTGAAAATCTAATTGATACTATTGATTTACAATCACTTGTTTCTGTAAAAGATGAATTATCAATATATAAACTTCTTGTAGCTCGTCTTGAACACATGCAAGGAAGTGATAATCCAGATGATTTCGAGGTAGATATTCAGGTTGCTCTTGATTATTATGCGAAACTTGAAGCATCTCTTCCAGATTGTGTATCTTCTTGTATTTCCCCTCTTCCAATTGAACCAATTGAATTCAAAGGAACTACAACAGATGATACAGATATGATTGAAAAATCTATGAGTAATCTTTTTAAAATATCTGGTGGTTCTTTGGTTTTAAATGATGAAAAACAAGGAACTACAATCTATAGAGCACATATGATTGCGGATATGATGAATGCAATTAAACCTCTTCTTGGTGAAATTGAAATATGGATGAATAGACATCTTTCTTATAATCTTTCAAATCCCGCAAAAGTAAAATATCTTGAAACTTCCCCTTGGATGAAAAATGAAAAGAAAAAAGAATTGATAGAATCTGCACAATATGGTGTACCTGTAAAAATGGCTGTTGCAGCACTTGATGGTTTTAGCCCATTGGAAGTGCTTAGAATGCAATTTCTTGAAAATGATGTACTTTCATTACATAATTCTTGGATTCCACTTCAAAGCAGTTATACTCAGTCGGGCAATAATTCTAATGATAGTGGTGGACAAAAAAAAGATGTGACAGACCTCACAGACGAAGGAGAAAGTACAAGGGAGTCAGGGAAAAATGATATGTAAGGAGTAACAGGATGAAACAGAATTTTATAAAAACAACAGATTCTGAAACTTCTAAAAAGCTATTAGCTCTTGGATTTCAGAAGGTTGATAATACAAATGGTATTTATACCTTTTTGAATACTGGTAAGATCCAGTTTTCGGATAATGATATAGATAAAAAGAAAATTCAGTATAGTAACATGCTGAGTATTTAGCCACTCTCCTATTCGAGTGGCATTTATTATGCCAAGAAAGGAGGAAGAAATGCAAAAAAAATATTTTACAGTTGAAGATTTAATTAGGTTTTGTGAACAAAAGAAAATGTATAACTTTTCTTCAAAGGAATCTGGTAAACCTATTGTTATACAAGCAATTCAGGACTTTTCTTCTGCTGATGTTGAAGAAACAGCAGATAATAAACTTTATGCAAAAGTTCGTGTCTGTCATACTTTATTAAATCGTAATGGAAGTTATATCTCAGAAGATTCTATGAAAGCAGCTATGCCTAGTCTTAAATATTCTCCACTGCTTGCGAATATTCATCAGTTGGATGATGGTACGTGGGATTTTCATTCGCACGATTATCATATAGAAAAAGATGAAGATGGAAATGAAAATGTTATCTATGACGAAAAACAAGTTGGTACATTTACAGCAGATGAACCATATCTCGAATATGACAAAGATATGGATAAAACATACGTTGTTGCCCGTGTAGTAATTCCTGAATCATACACTCGTTGCGCTGATATTATTCGTGAGAAAAACGGCACAAAGGTAAGCTGTGAGCTTATCATCTATGAGTGTTCATACAATGCAAAAGAAAAATATTTACAGTTAGATAATTTTGAATTTGCAGGTTGCACTTGCTTGGGTTCTGAAAAAGATGGGACACCTATTGGTGAGGGAATGCTTGGGAGTAAGATAACTCTTGAAGATTTCAGTGAAGAAAATAATAGCTTAATTAAATTTAATGAAAAAATGGTTGAATTACAAGCACGACTTGAAAAACTTGAGACTGCTTGTTTTGACAATAAAAAAAATAATTCTAAGGAAGGAGGAAACAAAAACTTGAATAAATTTGAAGAATTATGTCAGAAGTATGAAAAGACAGTTAATGATATCACATTTGATTATGAGAATATGTCTGATGATGAATTAGTCGAAGCATTTGCAAAAGCATTCGATGAAACTGATTCTACTAATGATGGAAGTGAGGGTGCTGATACTCCTTCTGGTAGTGAAACAACTACTGATGGAAATGAAGAAGGTGAAAATAATCCTACTGAGAAAAATCCAGATGAAAGTGAAAAAGGTGATACCACAGAAGATGAAACGCCTTTTATTGATGATGACGAATCAAAGAAGAAAGTTAATAATTCTGAAAATACCGTAGAGTATTCATTTACCAAGAATGGGGAAATTAAAAAGTTTGCTGTATCTTTACAGGATAAAATATATGCCATTCAGGATTTAGTAAATGCCACATATGCAGAGACAGATAATACATATTATGGTGTTACTGTTTATGATGATTATGTAATCATGTGTGATTGGTGGTCTGGAAGATATTATAAGCAGACTTATGATTCAAAGGATGATAACTATTCTCTTACTGGTGACAGAGTTGAAGTATATGTTGAGTTCGTTACTGCCGATGAGCAGAAAGAAATCGAATCAATGCGTTCTAACTATGCTGAATTAAAGGCATTTAAGGAGAATGTTGAAAAGAACGAACTTCATTCTAAGAAAGAGTCTTTACTTGCAGATGAAAAATACTCTGTATTATCTGATAATGAAGAATTTACAGAATTAAAGAAAAATATGGACAACTACTCTCTTGATGATTTAGAGACAAAAGCAAAGGTTATTTTTGCAGATTATGTATCATCTGTAGGTAATTTCTCATTAAATAGTTCTAATGAAAACAAATCCCATTCTATGCAGTTATTTGGTGATCCAAACACTCGTAGAAATAGTCGCTCTGGTAGATACGGAGACATCTTTAAGAAGTAATCACTTCATATAACCACAAACAAATATTAACACTTTAGTAAGTCGTGCAGAAATGTACGGCTTTTATTATGCAAATTTTTAAGGAGGAAAAATTAATGGCAATTAAATTTGAATTATCAAAGTTCCCTGTCGCTTTCCCTGCAAAAGTTATTGCGAGAGACGGTGGAGCACATATGTACAGTATTCAGCACGATGAAGATCTTTGGAATGGTGCTGTAATTGCAAAGGGTGATTATAAGGCACTTGATCTTTACGCAGAAGGTACAGCAACAAAGATTAATGCAAAGGTTGTTGGTCAGGCGGCAAACGGAAATTACTATGTAGAAATTACAAAGGATTCTCCTGCTTCTGAAGCACTTATTGTTTACAATCCACCAGTTATCGAGGAACAGTACAACAAGTCATTCCAGCTCGAAGCTAATTTTTATATCCCTGCAACTATGGAAGCTAGAGCTTATTCAGTTCGTGAAGGAGATATTTGGGAGCTTTCTGAGGCTGCATTTACAGCAAAACCTACAGTTGGAACAACTGTTGTATCTACTGTTACTGGTAAGAAGTGGACAGTTGCGTAATTTTAGGAAAGGAGACAGATAATAATTATGGAAAATACAGCTAGAAATTTAATGTTTGATCTTGCTTCTGGTCGTGAAATTTATGATGACGAACAGGGTAGAGTTATTAGTAAGGCAGAAGCAAATGATGCCGTAAGAAAAGTATGCTTTGAAGAACTTGGAATTACAGAAAAGTCTACTGAGAAGCAGATGATGAGAGCTTTAAAGTCTGATAAGGCTGTTGCTCTTTTCGAGGTAATTGAGGAAATTATCGAGAAGGAAATTGAGTATGGTTTCAGAGATAATGAATTCTTTAACAACTTCGTTGAAACAAGAAATCTTGCAGATGGTGATAGAACTGACTTCTGGACAGATACAGATATTATTCTTAACGTTGCAAAGGTTTCTGGCGATCAGCATGATTATACAATTCAGAGACTTGCTGAGGGTTCAAGTTTCACAGTTCCTACTAGCAGATATGCAGTAAAGGTTGGTGGAGATATTCGTCTCTTCTTAACTGGTCGTAAGGATTGGTCTGAACTTATTGATGCTGTAGCAAAGGCATATACACATAAGATTCAGGACGAGCTTTACGCTGAGTTTATGAATGCAGCAAGTAAGCTTCCTGTTACAACTGGTTTTAAGGGTACTGGTGCTCTTACTAAAGATAAGAAGGATGAGTTTGACGAGATTATTTCTAATGTCGCTACAGCAAATAATGTATCTTCTGTTGTAATCATGGGTACAAAGACTGCACTTAAGAAACTTAATGCTCTTGCAGGAAATGGTTCTGTTGAGTGGGTAGCTGCATCTCAGAAAGAAGCTGTTGCAAACACAGGTATTCTTGGTTCTTATGAAGGAACTTCTCTCTTAGAAATCCCTCAGAGATTTAAAGATAATACACTTGCAAATAAGCTTGTCGATCCTACTATCCTCTTAGTATTCCCTGTAATTGATTACAAACCAGTTAAATTCATTGATGGTGGTGAGACTACTCTTGAAGTAACTGAGACTGGTGCAAATGCTGATGACATGCAGACATATGAAGCCCAGAGACGTATGGGTATTGCTACAATTATTACTCGTCAGTTTGGTCAGTGGGATTTAGATGCCTAATCTGAATTAATTATAAAAATTATGGAGAGTGTGAAATATCCACTCTCCTATTTTAATGGATAGAAAGGAATTATTATGGGTTATCAGAAAAAGACTACAACAACTGCTAACATAACAGAAACAAAAGTTGAAGACAAGTCAAAAGCTCGTAAATATGAAAAGGATGATGTTATTCCATGTAAGTCACTTACTGATGGAAAACTTTTGGTAACAGGTGAAAAGACTGGAATTTTATATAGATGGGCTGATTATGGCGATGTTGAAGAGGTTGAATACCAAGATTTAGTATATATGATTCGTTCCCATAAATCTTGTATTACAAGACCTAGATTTATTATTCAGGATGCTGAGTTTGTTGAACAGTATCCAGAATTAAAAGAGTTATATGAATCATTATATTCTACAAAAGATTTAACAGATATTCTATCTTTGCCTATTACACAGATGAGAGCTGCTATTGCAAATTTACCAGATGGTGTCTTTGAGACACTTAAAGGACTTGCTGCTTCTATGATTATGAATGGTACATATGATTCTGTTAAGAAAATCAAGATACTTGATGAAATCTTTGATACAAATCTTCTACTTACATTAGCACAGAATTAGTAAAGGAGGCTCACAATGACGCTTCCATACGAAACAATTTTTTCACGAACAAGAGGACGAATTTCAGATATGAAAGAACTCTCTCTTGACGAAAACGATTTGCTTGAAATATACACAGAGCGATTAAGCAATGTAATCTCTAATCCAAGGGTGCGTAGACTATTCTCTTCTCTCACACTCGATGATGAAATTCAACAGTTGGATTTTACGCTGAATAATTCAGTAGATGAAACGGCTGATATGAATTTTGTCGTAGGAATTCTTGTACTTGGAATGACGATTGAGTGGTTACAACCACAGGTTGATTCTATTATGCACACATCAGTAATGATCGGCGGCAAGGAAGAAAAGAAGCTACTTGACAATCATAAAAATATGATTGATCGTCTTGATTCCATGAAAATTGAATTAAATAAACGTATTCGTGATTACGGATATATGTACAATTCCTATATTAACACGGAGTCCTAATATGCAATACATATATGGTGACTTCACAGACAAGCAAATCAATGAAGCAGTTCGTGCAATGCATGGCGACATTCATAAACTACTACTCTATAAAGACAAAACAATTGAAGAGAAAATATTTGAAGATGATGAAGCATTTCTCGTCTTCTTTGAAAACGTTATGTTTAAATTAGGTGGCACAAAAACCTTATTTAATGATAACGGACTTATGGTAACTCTTATGGCGACTTTACAAGGTGCTATGGATAATTTCAAGAGTGACCATTTTAGTTACAAAAAATTCCGTAGGGCAATCTTAGATTCTCATGGATATATTAAGCAGATGTTTGAGGAGGTGGGTTGAGATGCCGAGTCTATCAACAGCTAGGCGTATCGCACACGCCAAGAACAATGGAGCTAAAACGATTGGTCAGATTTATAAGGAACAGTCTGATTGGGCAATGGAGCAAACATTTGAAAACGACATCGCTACAAAGACTTGTTATATCTATGACCATTTTCATGATGATTTTTTCACAGACGAACATGGAATTACACGTTCTCTTGCTGAAGGTATGACTTATGAAAATACCAATAAGACCAAGATAGATGCAAAGTTTATTATCAAATCTTATCAGTCAATGGATAAAGACCAAGTGGAATACTATCTTATGTTTCGTCCAAGTCAGCCTTTAAGATTCAATGAAGGTGATGACCTTTATTATTATGAGACTGATTTTAGGAAACGTTATGGAGCGGCATTTCCGATAGGGCTTTTCGTGGACGTTCCAGATGATAGAGGAATTTATCATAAGTGGATTGTCTGTCGTGATGAACCTGCAAATCAGTTTCCAAAGTATCTGATTTTACCAGTAAATTACGAACTTACATGGATTGAAAAATCTAATGATAAGCGCATCAAGAGACGTATGTGGTGTTGTTTAAGACAACAGAATTCCTACACTATAGGCACTTACACCGACCGATATTTTACACATACAGATAATCAGGATAAGATATGGTTGCCAATGAACTCTATTACAGAGAAGTTTTGGTACACTTCTGAAGATTCTAAAAATATGCGTGTTGTAGTAAGTGCTTTAACAGAGCATCCTACCGTATGGACAGTGACCAAGGTTGAAAATTCAATGCCATTCGGTATTCAAAAGCTTACTATATATACGGCATTTTGGAACGAGCATACCGATTATGTCAATCTTGAAACAGGCGAAATGTATGCGAACTATTTCGATTCAGAAATCGCCCCAACAGATCCATCTATTCCAACCACTCCCCCATCTTCTATTACAGCAAGAATTTCAGCATCTACTTCAACTATTAAAGTTGGTGGTTCTTATAAAAATCTTACAGTAAATCTATTTAATGATTCCAATGAAGATATTACAACTGAATATGCTGATGCAACCTTTACATGGACTTGTTCTATTGATGATGAAGATTGGACTGATAAAGTTACATGGCGAGCTGGCACAGAGTACAACCAAAAGAAAGTAAAGTTTTTGAACAACACTTCCGTTATCGGCAAAATACTGTCTATTAAGTGTGAAATTGTTAAAGATAACTTGCCGATAGAATCTGAAATTTTGCTGTTGGAACTAACTGAGTAAGGAGGTGTTGTATGGCAGAAAAAATAATTACAAAGAATGATTTGTTAAACAAACTTCGTGCGTATAGAACTACTCCTGATGATGAAAATATTCAGTATAAGAAAAAGATTAAGAAAGCACTTATGCTCAATCCATGTCTTTTATATGCACTCAATGAGAAGTCATTAGAATCTGAACTTTTTGATGATGATGGTAATATTAATTGGGAATGGAACGAAGACACAAAGGAATATGAACCTCTTGGAGAATGGGATAGATATTTTGGTGGAACATCCAACATCCGTCCTTATTTATTTATCCCTGATACTCAGACAGAAGCAAAACACTATATCTGTTATCAAGTATCTTTTGATGAGATGCCTCGTTATCAGGATACATTAAAGTATACGAATATTACATTTACTATTTTTGTGCATGGTAATGACAGAGATGATAAATTAACTGGCATTCCAAGACATGATCTTATTGCCTCTATTATAAGAGAACGATTTAATTGGTCAAATATATTTGGGATGCAGACACATCTTGTATCATCAAAGGAATCTACTACAGATAATAATTATCTTGTTCGCACTCTTGTATTCCAAGTTATTGACACTAATGGAATCGTAAATACAACCAATGGAAAAACAAGTTTGAGCAATTATCAGTTAAGGCGGTGATATTATGGCTAATATATCGTCTGGTGCATTGGATGCAATTCAAACCGCTACTATTGAAGACAACCAAAAGAAACAAAAACCATCTAATGATAAATATCATTTTGATAAATTAAAACTTTTCTTTGGTGAAGATTATTATGTACACGGAATTAAAATATCCCAACCAACTATAGGTGATATTTTAGATATTGGTGAATCAAAATTTTATACTGCTATCTCCCCATTTATTAACAATTCCACTTCGATTCGTCTTATGCTATTTAATCTCGGTGTAGAAAATTGGTGCAAGGTAAAAGATATAGAGGTATATAATCTATTATCTCAAATTCCAGAACAAGACTATTCTCCACTTCATTTGATATTTCATGATGTAAATTTCCTAGACTATAAAATTGTTTCTTATACTGATGAAAATTCAGAAGAACAATTTGGGTTATATAATCCAGAGTCTAATATTCTATTGTCAGAAAATGAATATATGGAAATTGCTGAGTATATCAGAACCATTATGAATATTCATCCTAAAGTAGAAAAGGCAAAAGGAAGAACTACTAGAGATTGGATGAGACAAGAAGACCAAATGAACTTATCTATGAAAAAACCAGATGATAATTCTGAGTCTAATCTTCTACCTATTATTTCAGCATTGACAAATCACCCTGGTTTTAAATACAAACTTGAAGAATTAAAACAAGTAAAAATATATCAATTTTACGATGCAGTTCAAAGACTTCAAATATATGAGCAAACCCATGCATTGATGGGTGGAAGTTATTCTGGATTCTGTGACACAAGTAAAATTGATAAAGAACAATTTAATTTTATGAGAGAAATATAGTTAATTTGAACATCTATTTGGATGTTCTTTTTTATACAAATTTTTAATAATTTAAGGAGGAAATAAAATTATGGCATTTAAGATTGGTGACGTAATTATTGATAGAGCGCAGTTTGGTTATGGTGCTACTAAAGCTGGTGTCCCACTGTATGCTCTTACTCAGCTTAATAATTTTAATATTGATATTACTGCTGATTCAACAGACGTTAATGATGCAAGAGGTAATCTTGTATATAGAAAGTACACAGGTAAGAAGGGTGATGTTACTGCAACAAATGCATTCCTTAATCTTGCTGTAGTTTCAACTATTGCTGCAACAGATGCAGAAATTGCAACAAGTGATAATGCTATTGAAATGCCTATTCTTACAACTCTTAAAGCTGGTGAAACACTTGATCTTTCAGAGGACTATGTTGATGGTTCAGCAGTTGTATCTGGTCTTGCAAATGGTGCGCTTGGTAAGGAATATAAGATTGCTGCTACCCCTGAAACCGCTACAGAGACTGAGTTCGGTATTGCAGCACATGTACTTACTCCACCAAAGGCAGGGGATGAAACAGAGTTCTTCGTCAAGTACAAGAAAAAGGTTAAGAGTGGTGCAAAAGTATCTATTACTGGTAACAAGTTCCCTAAAGCTCACGAATTGTTTGTTAAGGCACTTGCAGTTGATCCATGTGATAAGGAAAGCTTCCGTGCTGTAGTAATTCATATTGCTTCATTTATTCCAAGCCCAGAGGTAACAATCGCACTTGAGGGTGGCGACTCACAGACTATGGATTATAAGGGTTCAATCCTTACTGACACATGTACAACTGAGCAGATGATGCTAGAAATCTATTTCATTGATGAACCAGAGGAAGCTTAATCTGATATCAATCTAATAAACTATAAGAGTGGTAGTTTTTTCTACCACTCTGTTTCTTTAAAGGAGGCTTACTTTGAGTAAAGAAAAGATATGCGCTGTTTGTTATAAGCCATATGAGTATTGCCCCGTTTGTGGGAAAGATAAGGATAAACCTACATGGATGTTTACATTCTGTAGTGAAAATTGTCATGATATTTATCTTATAACGTCTTCTTATGCAAATCACAAACTTACAGCAAATAAAGCAAAAAACAAATTAGATAAGCTTGATTTATCTGGACTAAATGATTTCGGTGGAAGCTATCAGAACGTTATCGCTGATATAAACGCAAACGTAACATTAGACAAAATTGGAGATATTCCTACTAAGGATTCTATTCCAACAGATACAACTAACAATTTAGTCAAGGAAAATATAAATAAGTATGAAAAGATTAAGTATTCACCTAAAAAGAAAGGGTGATGCAATTTGAATAGTGATTTTAGAAAATTCTGATGGGAATATGACATTACTATTCAAATGTTATATTCCCATTTTTTTACGGTAATACAGATAAAGGAATGAAAGGAAAATGATAAAAACTAATTTAAAAACAAGAGATTACTTTCCACACGAAGCAGTTAGGATCGTTAATCCCAAACAGTATCTACTATATATTAAAAATAATGTATATCCAGTTGATATGTATACAAGTATAGATGATAAAACAAATAATGTAATTTTGGCAATGGTATTTCTTAAAGCAGACACTACTGAAGTATATAAAAAGTGGTGTAATTATGAGTTGGATTAGGTAGGTGATTGTATGTATCTTGATAATGCAGCTACTACCCCATTAACCCCACAAGTTGAGGATTATATAGTATCGCTATTGGACGTATATCAGAACCCATCTTCAATGTATCAATCAGGTGTTGAAGCTAAGAAAATTATTACAACTGCAAGAAATAATGTAGCAAAATTTATTAATGCTAATCCTGAGAATATTATTTTTACATCAGGCGGTTCAGCCAGTAACACACTATTTATAAAAGGTTATACTCAGAAAAACGAATGTAAAGTATTATACTCTCCTACTTCACACAAATCAGTATTGAAATGTGTGGAATCATTGAAATATAAGTGTCCACTCAAAGTTGATTACACAGGAAAAATAGATATTCAGGATCTCAAGGAATGTTTATCTATGGATACCATGAAGAAACTTGTGGTTATAGAATATGCTAATTCTGAAATAGGAACTATTCAAAACGTAAAACAAATTATTGAGATATGCCACTTTTATAATGCGATAGTTTATGTAGATTGTACAGGCTCAATTAGTCAAATCCCTGTTGATGTAAAAATGTTGAACGCTGATGGTCTGGAATTTTCGGCGCATAAACTCGGAGCGTTAAAGGGAACAGGTGTTTTATATAAGAGACCGTCAATAGAACTCGAACCACTCATATATGGTTCACAGGAACAAGGCTTGTTTGGTGGCACTGAAAATGTAATAGGCATTGCAGCACTTAGTAAAGCAGTCGAGGATTATAATTACTTTTCTATCACGTCTGAGAATAGAGATTATGTTCATGATTATATCATCAATAATATAGTAGATTCTCATATTATAGGTGCAGACGTTGATAGTCGCTTACCACATAACTTATATGTTTGTTTTGATGGTATTGAAGGTGAATCACTGATGATATTACTGGATATGGCAGATATACAGGTGTCAACTGGTTCTGCATGTGCATCAGGGGATTTGACACCATCTTCTACTCTTAAAGCAATTGGATTAGATGAGAAACAAATACATAGTGGTATTCGCATGACATTTAGTGGATATGAAACAAGGGATGAATTGGATTATTTATGTTCCAATCTAAAACGATGTGTAGAGACATTAAGAAAATTAAATAAGTAACTATAAGGAGAACGGTTTTGCCGTTCTTTTTTTATTTTGGAAAGGAGAATGAATTATGAAGGATATATTAAATAGTCTTGACTGGGCAACCATTCTTGGTGTTATTTGGACAGCTATTATACTTCCAATTGGTACAAAAATTCTTACATCGGTGAATAGATGGCTTGAAGCTAGAAAGTTAGATAAATATGGTCAGATTCTTTATGATGAAGTTAAGAAAGCTGTCAAGGCAGTTTATGAGTCTGTTGTTAAAGATATCAAAGGTACAGATGAATGGACAGAGGATAAAATGGATGAAGTTAGAGAGCTTGCTAAGACTAAGATACTCCAAGCACTTCCAACAATTGTATATAAGGTATTGAGTGAAGCGAATGAGGATTTTGGTGATTATCTTGATTCTCTTATAGATACAGCACTTTATGACACAAAACACGAGGAGGTGTAACTATGGCTAGTATGAATGGCATAGATATATCAGCGTGGCAAGAAAATATTGATCTTAGTAAAGTCCCTTGCGATTTTGTTATTGTAAAGGCAACTGAGGGTACAGGATACACAAGTAATTGTTGTGTAAAACAGTGTGACAAGACTCTCAAACTCAATAAGTGCCTTGGACTTTATCATTATGCCAATGGTGGTGTTGTTAAGGCTGAAGCAGATCGTTTTCTATCAGTTGCGAAGAAATATGTAGGTAAGGCTATATTCATTCTTGATTGGGAATCGGGCGGTAACTCTCAATTTGGTAAAAATGATTATGCTTGGTGTAAAGAATGGTGCAATTATGTATATAAGAAGACTAAGATTAAGCCGTTTATCTATATACAGAAATCGGCTATGAATTATGTTAAGAATGTAGGTGCTCCACTTTGGATTGCCCAGTATCCAGATTATAATGAAACAGGTTATCAGACTACTCCTTGGAATGAAGGGGCTTACTCATGTGCAATTAGACAGTATAGTTCTGTTGGTAAACTAAATGGTTATAATGGACATCTTGATCTCAATAAAGCATATTTTAATAAAGATCAGTGGAAGAAATATGCTTCTAAGGTTGGTGTTGTATCAAGTATTTCAAGTATTGTCAGACCAATCACTAAGCCATCTACTACTAAACCTGCACCTTCAAAACCATCTACATCTTCTACCGTCTCCATTATCAAAAAGGGACAGACTGAGGCGAACAAGTTTGCTGGATGTAATATTATTGTTGATGGTATCCGTGGAACTGAGACAAAAAAAGCTGCTGTTAAGGTAGTCCAAACAGGACTTAATAAGGATTATGGTGCTGGTCTTGCAGTAGATGGAATTTGGGGTTCTGCTACTGATGCTGCATTTGGTTCGCATTATGTTAAAGTGTCAGAATGTCAATGGATGGTTACAGCACTTGAAATATTATGTTTACTCAAAGGAAAAAATCCAAAGGGTGTTGAGTATCCTGGTGTGTTTGGTCAAGGATTAAAGAAAGCTTGTGGAACATCGAAAGCTGTTAAGAAAACTTTTAAGAATTTATGTTCTTAGAAAGGTGGCTTGAATGAAATATATAGAAGCCGTATTTAATCAAAATTATATAAGTGTTATCCTAGCAGTGTTTTTACTATTATTTGCAATTAAAGAAATAATTGATCTCATTTCTTATTTCAAGGAGAAGGGACGAATTAAAACTGGTTCTGAGCAGGACAAAGAAAATGTTGAGAATAGACTTATGACTTTAGAAAAACACGATAATTGGCAATACAAAGAAATATCTAAAATGTCAAAGGGTATAGATGATATAAAATGTCAACTAACTGAAAAAGAAAGAGCTGATAAAGAGCGTACAGTTGCGACATTAAGAAATCAGTTATATGGATTACATACTAAATTTTCTGAAAAAGGTTATGTTGATAATTCTGGATTAAAAACTTTTACGGAGTTAGGAAAAATTTACGAAGCCGCTGGGGGCGATGATATTTACCACGAAAAATTGAAACCAGAAGTGTTAAGTTTGCCAATTAAGGATGATTAAATATTTCTACCACAGTAAAAATTACTCATATTATAATATACTACATAAATAAAATATATTTGTACATATTAATATTATGAGAAATAAAGTTTGGTATTATCGCAACCAAAGAGGATTAACATTGCAACAATTGTCAAAGTTAACAGGTTTGTCTGTTGCTGCTATCAGTAAAATTGAAAATGACAACACTAATGATATACTTCTTAAAAATGCTATTATCCTATCTCGTACTCTTAAAGTTGATATGTATGAATTATTTTGCATACCAAAATAAGGAGGGGATAACATGGATAAGCAATATTACAATGTTATATGTGAAGAGATTTCAATTTTAGGAGGAAAGGTTATTCACATTGACAAGAATGTTGGTAGTTTGGACGAAGTTCATGAAGTTGTTAGTGAAAATGTTGGTAAATATCCTAATGGTAAATGGGAATTATACCCTATGATAGCAATAATGTAAAAATTAAATAAATATGTTTTAGAAAGAGAGATTTCTTCGGAGATCTCTCTTTTTGTTATGTAAGGAGTGAAAGGAAATAGCACAGAATCAAGGTAAGCGATTTGAGCAAGCGATCAAAGATTCTGTTCCAGATACATGTTGGATATATCGGTTTAGAGACAACGCAGCATCATTTGGAAACGGAGACAATACTAGATTCGCTAGTAGTAATATTTGTGATTATCTTTTATTTGATGATGAATCAAGAACATTATATTTGCTTGAATTAAAATCGACACAAGGAACGAGTATTTCATTGTCAATGATTAGAGATAATCAGATCAAATCTCTACAAGAAGCAAGCGAACATAATCTTGTAGCAGGATTTATTTGTAATTTTAGAAACGGAAATAATGACACATTCTTTATAGAAATCTGTAATTTTGTAAAGATGATGGAGAATATAAATAAGAAGTCATTTAATATTAATGATTTAAAAAATAATAATGCTATTCCAATAGATAGTAAAAAGAAACGTACTAGATATACATACGACATTCAGAAGTTTGTCAATGAATCACATTTGTAAAGGAGAAAAAGGAATATGAAAATTTTAGAATTTGTAGAAAAATACAATAACATGGCAACTCAGCAGTTAAAGGATAGATTCGTTAAGGATGAAATCAAAATCACTCCATATGTATCAATCATTAAGAAAGATGCTTACGCACAGTTGATTGTAGATAAGACAACATTTGAGCAGGAATCTTATGATGATAACGGAGTAACAAAATATCGTAAAACAGATAAGATTAGAGTAAATTCTGTTGCTCAGTATGTACAGTTTTGTCGTGCCGTGATTGAATTATATACCGACCTTGAGATTGATGAGGATGATAAAGGATTCATCAAGGGATATGATGCACTTAAATCTTCTGGTTTGCTTGATATTTTAATGGTTGGCTCTGATAAGGCTGATCCACTTATCCCTATGAGTGAATTAAGTGAGTTCAAGACCATTTTAACAATGAAACAGTCTGATACTCAGTTTAATGAAACAACTACTCAGGCGTTTATTAGCAAACAGATTGGAAGGATTTCTGATTTGGCAAATGCTACTCTCACACCACTTGTTGATGTTGTGAATAAGAAAATTGATAGTTTATCCAATGATGAGTTGAGAAAGATTCTTGATGATTATAAACTTAGCAGTACCGCAAATTTTAAAGAGGTATAGAATATGAATAATTTAACTCATCTTGGAGCATTCAAGGTTATTGACAATGAAAACAAATATGATTTTTTATTATTAAATAAATATATTTCTGTTGATTTTATTTCTGATAATGATGTTACTATCAAACTTAGTGGCGGATTTGTACAATCTATATCTTATACCACCAATGGTAATATAATTATTCGTTTGTTATCATTCAGTCCTTTATTATATGACTTAATGATCAATGGAAATAAGATTCAAACAATTCAGACTCGTGAATGGAGACTTGATCTAAAAACACACGATGAAATTGAATGCGAATCAATATATCATAATTTTGAATTTGAAAATTATTCAGTCAGTGAAGATATTCATAATAATAATGAGTATATTTATGTGTTAAAAGGTGTATAAGAAATTCAAATTTCTTGTTAAATAAATAGGCTCTATACGTGTCAAAGCGTATAGGGTTTTTCTTATGGAGAGTAATATTGCTACTCTCCTATTTTAATGTTCCAAAACGGAGGTGATACAAAATGGCTGTTCGAGCTACTGGAATAAAAATAAATGATAGAGAATTGAAAAAGTTCGCAGATAGATTAACAGAAAAATATGTGGATAGATATATCTCTGCTGGCAATAAAGCACAAAGAGAAATTCGAGAAAAGTCTACTTTGGAATGGTTTATTGATAGTCAAGGCACAATGGTAAACTCATTAGATTACACACATAAGCTTGTACAGAAAAATGGTAAAGCTATCATATATTTTACTTCATATGTCGATATGAACCACTTTGAAAGGTTATCTACACAAAATGATAGTTCTATATATAGATGGAAAAACAAATATAGTGCTTCAATTGATCCAGCCTCATTCTTACTGGATCTACAATGGAATCAGGGAATACATGGATTGCCTTTGGCTTGGTCAAGACCTAACCCTCTGTTTGGAAATAGAAATATTGGAAGTGGGAATTCGTGGACTAATCCATATTTCAATCAGGGCGAAAGTCTTGAATCTTATACGAGAGATCGTTTCAAGAAAGATTGGGAATCCACTGTAAATAAATATGTAAAAAGATAGGAGGTATTTGATATGCCAGATAATGTAGCTGCTTCGATGACCGCCAGTATTGTGCTGGATAAATCCGATTTGCTTGCTCAGATATTAAAAGGGTTATCCGAAGGACAAAAAGAGTTACAAAATAATAAACTTGAAATGTATTTTGACTTTTCTAATTCAAAGAATCAGGCAGAATTCGAAAAGGTGATTCAAAAATATAGAAAGCAATTATCTTCACAAGAATTTGTTGTGCAGATAAAAGATCAAGGAATAGATGAGACTGTTAAGAGTTTGGATAAGTTGGTAGAGGTTGTTAAATCTCTTGCTTCTGGTAAGGCGTTTGGAACTGGTTTAGGTAATGGAAAAGGTATTGGTAATTCAATAGTTGATGAAAAACAACTCAAGACAGTTATTAATTTATTCGAGAAAATGGAATCTCATCTTGGTTCAATGCGGAAAGTTATATCTGATGTTGGGGATGGTGATGAGTTCTCACCTCTTTTAACTATGATTAACAAAGTAGATTCTTCTATTTCTGAATTAGCTAAGAAAACATCTAGTTTAAGTCTGAATATGAATTTAGATTTTGGCTCAGATGATAAAATAACTGCCGAAGTTCAGTCAAGGACTGCAAAATTGTTACATACTTATGAGAATCTGTTTAATAGGCTAAAAATGTCAGGTACTCTTGATTCTAATATGCAAGGTTACTTTGATAATTTCGACATTAATCAGTATGATAACATGAATGCTAAAATTGCTGCATATAAGAATTTCATTACTGAGATGAGAGAAATGTCTAAACAACAGTTTGGTAAAGATTATTTATATTCTGATATAGAAAAATCTTATTATTCAGCAGTTTCTGGTGCACAGCGTTCTTTGAATAATGTAATCAAATCTGAAAGCATTTCTAATAATTCGATAGAAAATCTTTTTGGTAAAACTGATCTTTCGGAAGTAATTAGTCAGTTGACAATTATTGTTAATAAACTTGACGAAATTTCTACATCTGCAAATAATTTTACAAATGTATTCAAGAATGGACTTGATGTAAACACTTCTATTCAGGAGGTCATTGATCTTACTAATCGTGTTAAGGAACTTGAAACTGAATTAGCGAAGATCAAGAATGTCACGCCTACTACTGTTTCTCCTGCTAGTGAAACGAATATTTCATCTGCTTCTACAGAATCTGTTACTAATTCCATCAAAGAAGAGAATAATGTATTAGAGCAGAATACTCAGAAAGTTAAGGAAAACACACAGGCTAAAGAACAGAATGCCAATGCAAACCTCAATAAGTATAATAAACGGTTAGATTCTTACAATGGTAAGGTTGATAAATATCAAGCCACTATTAACAGATTTAATGATGGTGGTTGGACAAGTAATACATATTTAGAAAATGTACAGGCTGTCAAGAATGCTGTTCATGAGTACGAAACTTTGCTTAATGAATTAAAAGGCAAAGATGCTAGTTTGGTGACAAGTGATGATATTTCTAAATTGGACGAGTATGAAAAGAAAATCAAAGATACTATCGCTACTGTTACTAATATGTCGGCTTCTGAAAAGGGATATAACTTTGTTTCTGGTCAGAAAGAATTAGATAAAATTCATAAGCTTCTTAATGAAAACAGCAAGATGTCTTCTGAGGCTAAGGCTAAGATTAAAGCTTACTATGCAGAAATTGAAAGTGGTAATCCTAGTATGAGTCTTGACAAGATTCATGGTGAAATCTTAAAGATTTATAATGCCGAAGTCGAAGCTGGTCGAGCTGGCAGAACATTGTGGGACACTTTAAAGAATAGCGGATTCCATCAATTAGCTGCTCAGATGGCAGGTATGTTTGGATTTTATGATGTTATTAATCTGGGTAAAGAAGGTTTTAATGTTGTAAGAGAACTTAATACTGCCCTTACAGAAATGCGAAAAGTATCTGATGAGACTGTTCAAAGCTTGAAAGATTATCAAGCTACTACTTTCGATACGGCAGATGCGGTTGGTACAACTGCAAAACAAATACAAAATTCCACAGCGGATTGGATGCGTCTTGGAGAATCAATGAATCAAGCTGCGGAAAGTGCAAAGGATGCCAATGTTCTTTTAAATGTATCAGAGTTTGAAGGAATAGACGAAGCAACGGAGTCTCTTGTATCAATGAGTCAGGCGTATAAAGATCTTGATAAAATGGATATAATTGATGTTCTCAATAATATTGGCAACAATTATAGTATCTCGACAGATGGATTAGCAACTGCTCTTAAAGATTCCGCAAGTGCATTAGTAACTGCAAACAACGATCTTAATGAAGCTGTTTCGCTGACTACGGCTGGCAATGCTATAACTCAAGATCCATCTAAGGTAGGGGCAGGTTTAAGGACAATTTCTCTTAGATTGGTTGGTACAGAGGAAGCTAAACAGGAACTTTCAGATTTAGGCGAAGAAACAGATGGAATGATTACTACCGTTTCTAAACTTAGAGATACAATCATGGATGCAACCAAAGCTGCATCGTCAGATGGAAAAGGTTTTGATATTCTTGATTCTAATGGAAATTATAAAAGTACATATGAAATTATGCAAGGACTCGCAGATTTGTATGACAATATTGTAAAAAAAGACAAAGAGTTAGGAACAAATAATCTTAATCTTTTATTGGAGACTATCGCAGGAAAAAATAGAGCCAACATTGCCGCAAGTATTCTTCAGAATGGAGATATGCTTCGTTCGGTGTATGAAGATGCTCAAAATTCAGAGGGATCAGCAGAAAAAGAATTAAACTCTTATCTTGATAGTATTGATGGTAAAATGGCACAGTTGGAGAATCGTGCCCAGGAATTCTGGTTTAAAGTGATCGACTCCGAAACTATCAAGAATGGAATTGATTTATTATCCACACTTCTTAAAGGTGCTACTGATTTTGTAGATACAGTTGGGTTGTTACCTACTATTTTCACAGGAGTTGCAGCAGCATTTTCATTTAAAAATGTCGGTAGGGATAAAATGTATTCCCTCAGTTTTTGAATATGCCGACAACATACATAATTTACTCTGGATACAGAGGTTTAAAGTATGTTATCCGTGAGATACACGGTGATAAACACCCTATAACGTCTGAATAGACTTGTGTGACATAAACACATAACTGGGAATTACGTCAACCTCACACTACTCTCCTATTTTGGTAACAAATTAGGCTATAGTGACAATGTGTGAACTCGTATGGTCAGGTCGGAAGCTTCCTTATATAAGGAATAACCGCCACAGTAATGCTATGGGTGAGATTCAGTAGATGCAATGCTACTGATGAGAATAGCCATTCGGTACTAACATGGAGCGTAGCCATGAATTTATGAGTTAGGAACTTATCTCCTACTTCTACGTTCGTTTGAACCAACAATCCCTTGGTCGATAAGGTGGGATAAAGAAGGAATTGCTCTACTCAATTCCTTCTTCATTTTGCTCAGTTAAATCAACTTTTAATAAAGCATCTTTGTACTGGGCTTTTGCATGAATTTCTTTATATTTTGTAATTTTATTAACTATGTATTGGATTAGTTTTTTGACTTCGATTATTACCTTATAACAAAGCCATGATACAAACCCAAGTAGAGTGCATAGAATAAAAAGAGCGATTACACCATATAAAGAATCACACTCAACAATACTTTTTATTATGTCCATCATAGTCACCTCCAATGACATATGATTATTTTTTATTATAGGTAGCGAGCCCGGTTATTAGGGAAGCGACTATAATGAACTAATAATTATGTATTGTATTATAATTATATAATATATAGGCAATAAAGGATAGTAGACAAAATAATTTGATGCATATTTCTTCCAAAAAATCAAAAATACTATATTATTATTTGATTAAGGGAGAATAAATGTATAGACGGCATTTAAGCCAACTGGATGTAAAGTATAAAAGAAGGGTAGCCATTGCAACTACCCTCCCCGATTTAAAAGGAGAAAAATAAATATGGAATACAAAAATAGAATTATTTAGATTGATGTTTGTCTTTTGTGACCATGCGAGTAATGTATTGAACTTTCTTTTCAGATAATTCTGGGTGTTTGCAAATCAGTATTGTGACAACTAATTTTAAACCCAAATATCCTAAATAGCATATACCTGCACAGCCTAAGACTCTAATTACGTTCGTTAAAATGTCGAACAATTCTACCCTCCCTTCTTTGTAGTATTATATAAAAGTTGGGAAAATGTATTTGCCCAGAAAGGGCGAGATATTTACTTTTCCAAAGAACTTGTGCCAACTACAACTATGGCACTTCGTATGGTATAATACCGAGCATTCTGTCTTGCGGCGATCTGAGATACGATGGCTCAGATACAGTTTGCTTGGTATTAGTTTACCATATTTATCCAAATATATAAATCCAGAACATACATTCTATATCATATGCGTTTTTCGCATTTTTGTAAAAAAAGAATCTCCTGTTCATTTACAATTACTTCAAAATGTGATATTTTTGAAAAAGCAACAAATCAAAAATTTTAATTTTGGAGGTAATTAAATGCAGAACACTACAAAACCTAAAACATTATCATGGATAAACAGTCAGTATAAAAAGGGCAATATCAGTTTCAGTCATAAGTTACAGCGACCAATTAATCAGTGGTCTACTCAGATGAAGAGTCTTCTGATTCACAGTCTGTTAATGGGCATTCCTGTTAATCCCATTTATCTTGTAGAAGAGGATAATGTAATGGCTACTCTTGATGGATCTCAGAGAGTTTCTACTTGTATTCAGTATATCAATGATGAATTTGCCCTTAATAAATATACTCCTAATGTAGTTATTAGATATAAGGAAAATGGTGAAGAGATTGCAAAGGAATTTGAAATAGCTAAGAAAAGATTTAGTAAACTTGATGACATTGTAAAGGAAGCCCTTCTAGTTGACACATTAGATTTTTGTATATTATCTGATTATACAGACGATGATGTGAAAATGATGTTTGAGCGTCAGAATAGTGGAAAGAAACTTGGAGCAAAATTATTAAGAGTATGTAAATGTTCTGACGAATTCAGCGATATGGTCTACTCTCTCTCAGCTAATCCTCTAATGGATAAACTTATGAGTCCTAATCAGAGAAAGAGTGGCACTGACAGGGATGTTATAATTCAGACTATTATGCTTATTGCAACAAATCAGGAGCATCAGTTTACATCATTCCGTGCCAAGGATATAGATAACTTTGTTATAGAATATGCTGACCAGTACCTTGATGTAAAAGATACTCTGGAAGAAGCAATGAATAAATTGGATGCAGCATATGACGATTTGGATATTCCTGTAACTTCTCTTCCTCAGATTTTGTACGCTTGTTATAAGATTGTTAAGAATAAGAAATCGTTTGGAGCATTGGTGGATAAGATAACAGAATTTTTAAATACCTATAGCGACAACGAGGAGTATAAGCTCTTTGTTCAGCAAGGAACAACAAGTTCTGAAAATGTGGATGGTAGATTCCAATATTGGAGAGCTATTGTTAATGATCTAAATTAAATATCAATATATAATCTTGTTTTATGGAGAGTAGTCGGTTGGCTACTCTTCTATTTTTGTATTCCTAAACATATGTTCTGATAGTATTCTGTCAATTATTGGTATATAATGGTAATATATTACTAATGATTGGGGATAATGAGCATATGAATATAAAACGAAATGCTAAAGAAATATCAATGAAATTACTTAAATGGATAGTTAGTAATATAATTTGGACAATTATTACTATTATTGTACCGTTTTCTCTTTTAATTCCAGTCGTATCAGATATTTGTAAAAGCATTGTAAGAAAAACATATAATATACATCTGTGGACATTGATATTGATAATTGGTTTTATAATTATTGAAACTTTTGTCGTATTATCTATTGTATTTTTTAAAAGAAAAGAAAATACTAATGTAACTATAACAAATCCTATCAATGAGAATACTATAAATTATGAAGAATTTGAATATTATTTTGAATCATATCACAAACATTTAACTGTATATAAAAATGGTAATGGAATATTAATTAATTCATTTACTGTAGTTATTAATGACATAAATGCTATAAGCGAATTTAAGAGAGAAATTGATATAACAGATGCAAAAGTAACCACTGAGTTTCCTAAAATGAATATAATGAAACGTGAAAAACTCAATAATAGATTCAGCAATTTTGGATTTTGGTACAAATGTTTAAATAATAAAGACTTGATCAAATCAGTTACAGAAAATTATTGGTCAGAAAATTCAAAGAAGATAGACAATGTATCAAAGTCTAATCCTAAAATTTTAAAATGGATTATGGAAATGAATCCAAGTAGTATCGAAATCGGAAAACCTTATGATATAGTGTACATAATGAGTATTCCTGGCATGTTTCCAATAGAGAATGGATATTTTATGGAATCAATTGCAAACATAAAAGGTACAAATGGAAAATTCCAATCAAGATTTGGTGTTAAACATGCAATTAAGAATTTGAAATATACTGTATCTTTTGAAAATGGGCTTATATTAAACAATAATCCAAATGGTAATATAGCTTGTAATACAGAAAAAAAGAACTTGCATTGTAGTCATCATAATAATATAATATACGATAAGTATATTTTCAATACAACCAATCCTAAAATTGGCAGTGTCGTTAATATAGAATGGACTTTTAAGTTCAAAAAACAACATCGGAAACAAAAAAGGAGGAATATATCATGAAAGGCTTATTAGAAATTGAACGTGGAGATTGATTAATAAACATAATTACGACAAAGAAAAAAACCAAAAAAGAGCAGGACTAATCTCCTGCTCTTTATTATATTAATTTAATCTGACAAAAAAAGAGTAGCAGAAATTCTCTACTCTATTTTATATTACCATTTATATCCGCAATTCTGGCAACACATACTCTTTCCAATATTACTACTAGCCAATCCAAATAACCCAGTGGACAGCCAACGTTTAGTTCCTGATATCTTTTTAATGTTTGTTGATCCACAGGTAGGACATTTGGGCACTCTACTCTTCTCTTCTAATATAGAAGCTCCGTGCGCTAACTTTGCCCTGTCTGACATTCTTTTATTAAACATATCTTCTTCTCTATGTTCAAATAAATATTGGTCAAATTCTGATGAAGATTTTATATAATCATTGATGAATTGGTCTTTAAGTTCATCATTTATAGCAATTCCACGTTTACCAATTAAAAATTGTTGCGGTATATATTCTAAATTATTATTACAATAATCACATTTTTGTTCAAGGTTATTATATTCTTCCTGTACTATTCTACCACACTTTTTACAGTAACATAACATTTTAATCAACTCCTTCTAAAATTCTATATAAGTTCATTTTAACAAGAAAGTGGTATTCAAACAACCATAAAATAAATAGTACGATATTCAAGACATTTCAAAATAATGATATTGATAAATGGACTGCTAAAATTGGAATTTTGGGAAAATCATTCAATGAACTTGGCACTATAATTAATAATGTTTTTAAAACATATTTGAATGATATTGATAGTTTTGACAAAAATATAAGTTTCTGGGATGCTTTGAAGGAGAATTTATTCTCTAAAGACTGGATAAAAAATTCTCTTGGAGAAATTGTTTCAAAAGACAATATTGATTCTTATATTGAAGAACTTGATTTGGATTCTGCAAAACAAAAATTATTAGATATATTTGACTGGAATGATTTAGTTAAAAATGGTACTAAAACATGGGATGAGTTTTTCGACACATGTAAGGGTGGCAATGAATATATCATTGATGTTATTAAAAGTACCGATGATTTATCCAAACTTACAGGCGAAGATTTAGTCGCAGCCAACCAAAAGGCTCGTGCTTCTGTTATCGCTCATAACAATGCTTTAAAGCAACAGACTTTAGGTGCAAAAACTGCTAATGTTGCCCTCAAAGGTCTTGCTATGGCAGGAAATATGCTGTTTGAAACAGCTATTGTAATAGGAATTAGCAAAATAATCGAAGGTATAAGTAATTCTATTCATAAAGCCGAAAAACTTAGACAAGAAATACAACAAGCTGGTGAAACTGCCCGTAGTGAATTCAAATCTATCCAAGACGAAATGAACTCTACCGCTTCAAAGGTAAATGAAGTTAAACAGCATTATGCAGAATTGGCTCAAGGAGTTGGAGATTTTGGTAAATCTACTCAGAATCAAGGCACATTAACAACTGATGATTACAAAGATTTTTTAGATATAAGTAATCAACTTTCAGATCTATTTCCTACATTGACACAAGGGTATGATGATAATGGTAATGCTATTATTAATCTTAATGGTGATGTAACTACAATTACTTCATCATTAAATAGTTTAGTCGAAGCACAAAAGGCTGTTGCTTCTCAACAGATAGCAGATAAAATGCCTGATATTTATTCAGATTATCGTCAAAATGTAAGTGACTATGCCGATGAGTATAATAATGATCTTCAGGCAATGCAAAAAGCTCAAGAAGCAATGTCTTATATATCCGATCCTTCTAATTATAGTATTGATCAAAATGGCAATGCTTTTCAGTACCTCCCTTATTTTAGTGGCATTGAAGAAGTAATGACTAAATATGGATTAGATTATGATCAATGGATGAATGAGTGGGGAAATGGCTTTAATACCTATGTATCATTAGATGATAACGAAAAGGCAATATTTGAGAATATATATAAAGATTTCTATAATCAATACTCAAAATCGTTAACTGATTTAGAAAAGAAAATTGATAATGAAAATAAGCAATTTGGACAGTATGTTTTCCAGTCGTTATATAATGATTCAACATATCAAGATTTTTCAAAAAATGATCCACAGAAAAAAGGCATTGTAGATAGCATTATTTCAAATCTTGATTATGATACTGTTACTGCCAAGTATGGTAAAGATTGGGGCGAAGCATATAAGAATTTAGTACAGAAAGAAATAATAAATTCTATTGCTGGTATAGATGATACAAAAGTAACCGATGCAATAAATAAGGTTTTGAATCAGGATCTTTCTGTTTCAGATTTTAATGATAATATTGCTATTATTCAAGGTTATGACAATGAGCATACAGAAGTAGATTTCTCTTCATGGTTAAATCCTAAAATCGAAAGTATGCAGGCTGCCCAAGATACTTACAACAACATCATCAATCGTTTTAAATCTAAGGATGCTAAACAGAATCTACAAGACGGTTCTCAAAAAATCAAAACTTTCCTTGATTCTAATGGTATCAGTCAAAACGCTGACAAGCTCACTGAGTTTAACACTGTAACTGCTGGTATTACAGATGCGGATGAAGCGATTCAAGAGTGGACATCTCATGCTCAAGAGGCTGGTGAAACAGTATCATCTCTTCCTACTACAATTTCTTCTGCATGGAATCAGATGTTAAATTCAACTGATAGTGATACTCAAAAAGCTGCCGAAGCACTTCAAACACTTGCAGATAAAGGCGAACTTACGATCAAAACATTTTCTGAGACTGATGGAGCTAAAAATTACTTTGATGGTTTAAATATGTCTGCCGAAGAAGCAGTTAAATATATCAATAGCCTATCCGATAAAAACTCTCAGCTTGGTGCAATGTCCAAAAATATCAAGTCAATAACTGATGCACTTGGTACAAAGGCTTCTGATGGTTTGGTAAGCGTAGATGATTTATCAGGCTTTGACGCAACAATCAAGGGACTAAGCACATGGGAAAAATTCTCTACTCTTCTTGGTGATGCGTCATCTTCAATGGAAGACTGTCAGAAAATAGCTAATGAATTAGCCACAGAATACGTCAATAGTGAATCCGTGCTGTCTAATCTCAACGAGACAAATAGAGCATATTACGAGTCACAGCTTGATAATATGGGAGTGACCAATTCTGCCGCCGTTGTTGAAGCTGCTCTTGCAAAGAATTTGGGCGAAGAAAAGATAGCTACAGAGGAAGCTGTTAAGGCTGGTCTTAGTTTACATGGCACAAAGATTGATACTACTAATGCTACAGAATTATTCTCAAATGCGACTGCTGGCGAGATAATTCAGCTTGCAAACGAAGCAAATCAGTCAGGCGTAAGTTCACAGGCTCTTGCTTTACTTGCAGTGAAGAAATTAAACAATCCTGCACTTACGACTGATGGTGATATTAAAAACTTAATGGATTTGTGTAAAGGACTTGATCTTGCAACGCAGGCTATTAAGACATTCCAGAGTATAAAAAATAGTGTAATGAATCCTGATGGTACATTTAAAGCTACAGGAACTGCGGGAGCGCAACAGTCAGAGGCTTTAAATAATGCATTTAATGCCATGAAGAGCCTTGTCAAAACTTCCGTTGGCGGTGCATCTGTTAATTCGCATGGTAGTTCAGGTGGTGGAACTTCAGGTGGTGGAGGTGGAGGTAGTTCATCCACTGCAAAGACTGCATTTGATAAACTCTCTGATTGGGCATCTCAATTCTTCGATTGGATTGAAGTTCGCCTGGATAGACTTCAGAAGAAGATCGACTCCAATATATCTAAAGCGGAATCAAAACTAAATGATAAGCGATACTCTTCTGCTACAGCTAATTATATGTCTGCTGTGGGTAATACATACACAAAGATGTATACAGAGCAGAAAGGTAGAGATAAGTATCTTAATATGGCAAATAGTTATCTTAACAAAGCAATCAGTCTTGGTGCAATAAACAAGAAACTTGCCAAAGAGATTAAGACTCGTGTTGCGGATGGTTCAATCAATATTTCAAGATACAGCTCTGATATTCAGACAGTTATATCGACCTATAAAGATTGGATAGATAAGGCGAAAGACTGCACTACTGCTATGCAGACACTTCATGACTCTCTCAGGACATACGCTGAAGATCTCAAAAAGGTATCTGATGCACAGAGAGATACTACAGTGTCTATCGCCGAGACAAAGCAGACTATTGCTACAGGTGGTGTACAGAACACGGCTACAGCCAAGAACTCATCGCTTGGATATAACAATTCTGTCCTAAATACAAAGAACAGTGCATATTACACGGCTGCTAAGTCAGCTAATAGTAATGTCAATAGATTTGCCAAGAGTGCTACTTCTGCTTTGAATAAGGGCAAGATAAAGAAGAATACAAAGTATAATGCTACACTTAATTCTATCAAGGGTTATATTAAGAAGCGTGTTGCTATTCCAGATTCATTACTTACTATTGTGGCAAAGAAGAACGCTACCTTATACAATAGGTTGTACATGTATAATCTCAGTATTGAGAACCTTCAGACTGCTAGAGAAGAATACACTACAGCATTTGCAGTAAATAATGCAGAGAAGTACAACAATATAGCAGACAAGTACAAGAACTGGGATGATGCTACAAATGATACTATGGATATGAATAGTACCAAGTCATCCAATGCAGTTTCAGCAAAGGATAAAAACAGCTATCTTGATAAGCAGAAGTCAGGCTATGGCACAATCGTCACTCGTGACAAGAATGAGCAGAATGAATACAACAAGGCTAGGGCGACTGCAAAGAGCAATATGTTTAAATCTGCAAAGGGAGCATCATATAGCAGTCTGTCAAAGACCAATAGAAATACAATTAATAAGTATATCAATGATGCCAGAAAGTCAGCCAAGAGTGGTAAGATAATATCTGTTTCTACTCTTGCAAAATTGTCTGAGTATTACAAGAAGGGCTATATATCTTCTGGGTTCTTCAATTCATGCATTGATTACAACAATGCGTTGGAGTCATATAATCAGGCAAAAGCACAGACAGAAATTGATGAGCAAACACAGATTACTCAGAGAGCAGAAATTGCTTCACAGAAGTTCTCTAATATCTCAACTGAATATGATAATAAGCGTCATCAGTATGACCAGACAGCAACTGAATTGAATAATAACATGTCTATACTTGAGGAACGTGGCAATGGTGCTTCTGCTACTTGGTATAGTAGATTAGCAAAAAATGAAGAGTCAAGTAGAAGTAATTTGATTCAGAAACGTACAGATCTCGTCAAGGAATTGAATAATGCAGTTAAGAATGGTGATGTTGCCTATAAGAGCGAAAAATGGTATGAAATGAGATCACAGATAGATGATGTGACCAATTCCATTGACGAAGCAACTAAATCGCTTGCTGAATATAATAATCAAATCATGCAAATACATTGGGATAGAATTGATGAACAGGCAAATAAGATTCAGAACCTGATAGATGAGAATAACTTCATTATTGATGAATTATCTCGTAGAGATTTGACTTCTGATGATACTGGTGGATTAACCTCTGAGGGTAATGCTGTCGCTGGACTTCACATATCCAACTACGAAGCATATAAGAAAAATGCGGAAACGTATTATGCCGAGATTGAGAGTATCAACAAGAAGTTGGCTAATGATCCATACAATCAAAAGCTAATTGACCAAAAAGAGAAATTGGTCAAGTCTTATCAGGATTGTGTAAAGGGTGCTGAAGATGAAAAGTGGGCGACCATTGATTTGATGAAATCGGGTTACGATGCCTTAAAAAATCACATCTCAGATCTTATTGATAAATTTAATGACCTTCTGGATTCAGAAAAAGATGCCTATGATTATGCAAATAATATTTCTGAGAAGACAAAGACTCTCTCAGATCTTCGTAAACAGTTGGTTGCTATTTCTGGCGATACATCAGAGGAGACTAGAGCAAAAGCCCAGGAGCTTAACCAGTCTCTCAAGGATGCAGAAAAGGATCTCAAAGATACACAGTATGATAAGCTTATATCTTCAACGAAGGATATGCTCTCTGATTTCCAGACTGATTTGAATGACAGTATTCAGGATGTAATCAAGAATCTGGACGACAATTTCAGCCAGCTCATAAATAACATAGATAGTCATTGGAACAATGAGACAATTACAAGTCTCATGGAAAAGATACAGTATGTCGCAACTGATTCATTCAACAATGTATCTGCTGATGGTAAAATATCTGAGAGCACTGGTAATGTTGTAAGTGATATTCAGAGTTTTATGGAGAGGGCTTGGGCTAAATACGATCGTGACGCTGAAACTACACAGCAGGACAAGATAGATGAAGCGACAAAAGAAAAAGTTAAGAATAATATTCTGAACAATTCTAATAGCAGATCATCTTCTGGATCTTCTACAGATGTGAAAATTGATGCCAATAAATTGATTAGTCGAATTGATAATCCAACCAATAAGATTTCTCCTGCATACAATAATACCACAACCAATACAAACAGCACAGCTCCTGTCGGTAAAGTATTATCAACTTCACAGAAAAAGTGGGTTAATGACTTCTTGAAGAAGAACATTGTTGTTGCGAAACAGGATGTTAGCAAGTATGGTAATCTGAATAAGGTACTCTACCGCAATTGGGGTAAGAAGATTCTTCCTACATCTAAGTGGACGGAGTTAGCCAAGAAGATTGGATTTAGCAACTTCTCATCTGCTACAAATTCTGCTTTTTATCAGACACTTCACAGGTCAGGTATTAAGGGGTTCAAGAAGGGTTCTGACGGTATTCCTTATGACATGATTGCCAACTTGGGTGAAAATGGTACAGAGTTACAGTATGATATATCGAAAGGTGTACTGAAGTCTGTTGGACAAGGTGATATGATATTCACTGCTGAACAGACTAAAACTCTGATGGAATTTGCCAAAAATCCTATGGCATATAAGAATATGTATACTGGTACAGCGTTTAGTATGCCGAGCGTGCCTGTAAATAATAAGGTGGATAATGATGTGAATATCTCTATTGGCGATGTCAAACTTGAGGGTGTTCAAGATCCGAAACAGTTTGCTACTGCCATGAAAGATGTCATTAAAAACAATACAGGTGGAGTTCGTAGTATGATTAAGGAAGATACAATTGGCAGTCTCAGTAAGGGATATAACTCTCAGAGCGTGAAGAGATGGTAATTGGATAGAACGGAATAACTACAAAGATATGGAGAGATTTTTGAAACTGTTTCAGGTCTCTCCTATTTCTTTGGTCTAAAATGACGAAAATTAACTAAAAATGAGGTGATAACATGACAACCAAGCGATTCTTACAACAGAAGTATGTTGAGGATTTACGAGCCGAGAATGCTGAATTAAGGCAATATATCAAGGATAATAATGTAGGTGTTCTCGTTGCAAATATAGAAGAAACAATCAGAACTCGTGAAGAATTGGAACAGACTATCTCTGAGGTAAATGAAATCAAAGGGCAGTATAGAAAACTTCTCAATGACCTTCTCAAAGATAAATATGAATTACAAAGACAAATGTTAGAAGTCAAGAAACAGATTTAAAAAATATATAAGGAGGCATTTTGTAAATGGCGAAAGTATTATTTAATAGCCAAGGTTTGATAGAGACTCCTACTCTCCTATTACAGCACAAGAATTTTGAAACGATTGGTAATGGAGGGGTTACTAATGTCTCTGGTTTAACATATAAGAATAATTTTAATGATGCAAACGAGGTATCATTTAAAATACATAAGTTTAATGATGAAAAGAAACATCCGCTATGGGATTCTATGGTGGATTTTAAGATTATATACATTCCTCAGTTACACGAAAGATTTGAAATATCAGTAACAACAAGTGAGGAAGATTCTAATGATGTATCTAAGTCAATAACTGGTACATCATTATGTGAAGCAGAATTATCTCAGATCACACTCAGAAACGTACAGATAAATACAGAAGCAGATATGACGAATCCTCTGTATGATGAGAATTTTCCAACAATCCTTTATCGTGATCCAGAGGAATATGATTCAGCAGAAAATCAAAAAATATGGACAAAATCAAAGTATGACTATCTCAAAGATAAAACAGCTTATCCAACAGAGGAGTCAGTTATTGTAAGAAAGAAATCAATTCTCAAACATGCTTCACTCTTACATCGTGTTCTCGAAAAAGCTCCGCACTATTCAATCTCATATGTTGCAAATACATTGAAGAAGTTGAAAACTGTACATGAATTTACATTTGATGGAACAGATATTCTCTCTGCTCTGAAAGATACAATAGCAGATGATTTTCACTGTGTCTTCATATTTGATTCTGAAAATAGAACCATCTCTGTGCTAGATCTCTATTCAACATGTAATAATTGTGGTTATAGGGGAGACTATATGGATGAGTGTCCTGAATGTGGTTCTAATAATATAACAAATAAATATGGTGAAGATACCAATATCCTCATCAATAGCACTAATCTTACAACTCAGATTACACTTGATTCTAACAGTGATTCATTGAAAAACTGTTTCTATATTACAGGTGCAGATGATGCGATAAATGCTGCCATTGCTAATGTAAATCCTAATGGCACACAGTATATTTATTATTTCTCAAATGAAACTTTAGCTGATATGCCAACAGAGCTACAGAGTAAACTTAGGAGTTATAATACTTTATATGACGAAATCAATACAACAAGAGAATATAATTTTAAGGCAGATAGAGTGGCTGAATACAACAAGGTCATAAATTATATCAACACTAAATTCGCATCTATGTCAAAAGATGATCAGGATAAGATCGAATATCCTACTCTCACACCACTTGTTGGTTATCCAGCACTCACTTCTGCATGGTATTCTGCTATGGATGTATACTATTTCCTAAACGATTCCATGATGCCAGTAATTGATGTTGATGGTATGGGACTAGATGATAGTATTACGTCTATTCAGGACGGACTGAAAGATCTTGGTGGTATTGCTGTTACAGGAATCAAGACTATCACTCAGAGCGCAGTTAAGGGTTCTGTAGAATCATTGGTCAAAACATTCTTCTCAGCATCTTATTATGATATGAATATAACAGATAGCTCGCTGTCTGATTATGATTCTTCAACAGACAAGAGAACATGGTCTGGTACTATCATCCTTACAAGTCATTCACAAATGGACGAGAACAATCAGTATCTTACCAAATCAGTCAAGATTACAATTGATGTAATTGAGTCCACAGAGAAATATATTGAACAGAAAATTACACGTATGACTAATCGTGCCGATGAAATCAAGGATAAGCAGATTACAAGTATTAAACTTGCAGAGGATAAGTTTAAGGAACAGCTTGGTTACTATTCTCTTGTCGAGTTAAATAATCTCAAGAAGGAATTTGAGGCTTGCAGAGATATCGCAGTTGATGGATTTACAGATGAGAGTGTTGATGTTCAGTATAATAATAGTGAACTCAAGGATAAATATGTGAATTTCTATAGTGGCAGAATTGTTGATATTCAGGATGAAATCAAAACTAGAGAAAGCCAGATCGAAGCAGTTAATGCTGTATACAATACAGAAAAGTCAACAGGTGAGATACAAGATATTGTCAATTCAGTTAAAGCAGAACTTGACCTAGAAAATTATCTTGGTGAAGATCTTTACATGTTATGGTATTCATACAGGCGTGAGGATGATTATAGCAATGATAACTATTCTTCTACTGGGCTTGACGACGTGACTCTTATAAAAAGAGCAACTGAGTTAGTTGAAGCTGCGCAGAAAGAGTTGTACAAAGCTGGTAATCTTCAATATAGTCTTAGTGCTACAATGGGCAATCTTCTTGCACTTGATGAATTTAAACCAATCAAGGACAAATTTGAAGTTGGTAACTTTATCAAGGTCGGAATAGATGATAAGGTATATTCTCTCAGATTGATGTCGTATGAGACGGATTTTGATTCTATTCAGGATATGCCTGTAGAGTTTTCAACTGTTGAAAAGGTGCACACAGGATATTCTGATGTGCAGTCGGTGCTTGATGCAAGCAGGTCTATGGCTACATCATACTCTTCCGTTAAGGATCAAGTTGACAAATCAAAGAAAACTACTGATACAGTTAATGATTGGTCAGATAATGGAATTAATGGCAATAATACGCAGTTTGTAAACAGTTCAGAACAAACTATCCTTATCAATAAGAATGGTATCCTTGGTCGTAGTTATGATGACCAACTTGATGAGTTTTCATTGAAACAATTTAAACTTGTCAACAACGGAATGTATTTTACAAAGGATGGTTGGCAATCAATTGAGACGGGTATTGGTAGATTTACATACAGGGATATCAATGGTAATCTTGTTGAAGACTACGGCATCATTGCTAAGACTGTAGTTGGTAATCTTATAATAGGTAAAGAACTCCAAATCTACAATGAAGATAAATCTATTGTTATAGACGAAAATGGTCTTACAATTGATGGTGGATATCTGAAGATTAAAGGCACAGAAGTCGGCTCTGATGGAAAGACTATCTCTGAGGTTATTATTGACCTTGATACAGCTCAAAAGTTAGTAGCACTTGCTCAACAAGCAGCCGATAAAGCACAAGAATCGGCTAACCAAGCCCAAGCATCTGCTAACAATGCTCAGAAAACAGCAGATGAAGTAAAGACTGTTACAGATAATCTTGTAACTGAAACGAATGAAATCCGTGAACTTGCCGAAAAAGGTGTGGATCATGTAACAACCTATTTCTATCAATCTGATTCTGCTACAAAGTTAGTTGGTGGCGAATGGACAACAAATAGTGTTACATGGATAAGCGGAAAATATGTGTGGCAAAAAGTTATTACATACTACAAGGACGGAACAGATAATTCTCAAACAGCAAAAGCTATTTGTATTTCAGGTGCTAATGGTCAAGATGGTAAACCAGGTGAGAATGGTGTAAAGGGTAAAGGTATAAAATCTATTACTCCTCAGTATACCATTTCTGATAGCAACGTTTTACAACCAAATGAAGGTTGGTCGGATAAAGAACCAGCTTGGTCAGAGGGAAAATATATATGGACAAGAACACTTGTTGTATATGATGACAATACACAAGAAACAACTCCTCCTATCGTGTCTAATGGATTAAATAGTGCTCTGTCTATTTCTACTGCTGCAAGAAAACAGGCTGATTTAGCTAAATCTACAGCAGACAGTGCAAACACGACCGCAAGTGAAGCCAAATCAACTGCCGATAGTGCATCTCAGACAGCTAATAAAGCAAGTGAGAATGCAACAAGTGCAGTAGACAAAGCAAATACTGCCAATACAAATGCATCTAATGCATTGAGTGCAGCCAACTCTGCTGACCAGACTGCACAGGATGCTTCTACAAAAGCTGACGCTGCCACAAAGATTGCCAATTCAGCAAGTGAAAAAGCCGATAGTGCCAATGCAAATGCTTCTTCTGCTATTGACATTTCTAATAGTGCCAAAGGCATTGCAAATAGTGCTAAGTCTGTTGCCGATACAACCAAAGGCTTAGTTGATGATGTGAAGACAGATTTATCAACTAATTATTCTACCACTGAAATTGTAAATGATAAAATCGACAAAAAAGCAGAAACAATTACTACTTCCATCACAAAAACAGTATCAGAGACTTATGAGACAAAATCTGATAGTTCACAGAAGCTTACAGATGCAAAATCTTATGCTGATGGCGTAGGTAGTAATACTCTCTCATCTGCAAATGAGACAGCCAAAGGATATGCTGATAAAGCAGAGAGTAATGCAAATGCAAACACGGCAAATCAGCTTAAATCTTATGCTAAAACAACTGATATGAAGGTTGAGATTGAAAAGAGTGCCAACGGAATTAAGCAGACTGTTGCTGAAACTTATGTTAGTAATGCTACTTATGAAACAGATTTGAACAATATTCAGGGACAAATAGATGGGAATATTCAGACATGGAGTGGTACAGATGTGCCTACATTGAAGAATGAACCTGCAAGTACATGGTCTGATGAAGAGAAAGCCACTCACATCGGAGATATATATTATGATGATAATAATCATGCATATAGGTTCAGAGTTGATAGTGGAGTGTATTCATGGCAGGTTCTTACAGATACAGATGTAACAAAGGCACTGTCTGATTCTGCTGATGCCATATCAAAAGCAAATGCCACAGAGAAGAAATTGACGACAGATTACAAAACATGGTCAGATACAAGTTCGGAGATTGAACAGACAAAAAATGGTATTTTACAGACGGTAAAAGACACCTATGCCGAATCTGCTACTGTCACAGATTTAAGCAATAATCTCAAGACAAACTATTCAACTACAAAAGATATGAATAGTGCTATTAAAGAAAAGGCTGATGAGATTACTCTTGCTGTTTCAGAAACATATTCTACAAAGAAAACTGTTGAAGAGAATCTAGCAACCTCTAAGAGTTATGCGGATGGTGTTGGTTCTAAGACACTTGAATCAGCTAAATCTGATGCAACTTCTAAGGCAAATCAAGCTAAGTCTGATGCTATTGCCGATACGGATAAGAAATTGACATCATATTCGACTACTGAGCAGATGAAGTCTGCTATAAAAGAAAGTGCCGATAAAATTTCATTAGATGTGTCAAAGACTTATTCTACTAAAGAGGAAGTTGAAAATATTCAAGTTGGTGGAAGAAATTTACTTGTAAAAACAAATCAGGGTAAAACCAAATGGGCAAATGCTTATGCTAACGGTTCATATTCGTGTGAATCTGTTAATTGGAATGGTATAAATGCTGTAAAAATGAGTTGTGCTACTCCTACTACTTCTTGGAGAATGTTTATGTTCAATGGTCTATTGGAGAATTTTGATAAGTTAGAACCAAGTGCAATCTATACATTATCTTATGATGTGATTGGAAATGTTAATGTAGGTTTTTCAAATTTATGGGATAGTGATGCAACTCATAGCATTATGGCTTCAGCACAGGAAACTGTTATAAAAAAAACATATGGTTTCCATTATATTGTAAATATAACTTTGAAAGATGCATTAAATAAAAGCAAACAATTGGTATATTTTAAAAATAACTTAAAAGCAGGGGAATCTGTAATTATTGCAAATCTCAAACTTGAAAAGGGCAATAAGGCAACCGATTGGACACCAGCTCCTGAAGATGTGGATTCTGATATCTCAACCGCAAAAGATGAGGCTGTTGCTTCTGCCAACAAAACTTTAACTGAGGAAATTATAAAAGTTAATTCGAATATAACATCAACCGCTGAATCTATTACGTCAACAGTCAAAAAGACTTATGAAACAATAGATAACGTCAACAAGGTAAGAACTTCTGTTACAGAAGCCGAAACAAAGGCACAACAGTCTCTCGATCAATTCTTATGGCTCGTAAAATCAGGTTCATCTTCTACTTCTCTTACTCTTACAGATTCTGCTGTTACGGCAATTACAAAACAGTTCACGATTAAGTCTCCTGATGGTTCAGCAACGATTATTGAAGGTGGAAAACTTAAAACAGATGCATTAAAGTCAAACAATTATGTTGTTGGTAATGATGGAACATATAGTGCATTTGGTACGTTTCTTGACTTGTCTAATGGAGAAATTCACACACCTGGATTCTATTTAGATTCAGTTGGTAATGCCTTTTATCAAGGTACGGTAAATGCTGATGCAGGTTACTTTGGAGATGCCAATAATAACTGGTATATTGGCTCTGCTGAGTTTGATAATATCAGAAACAAAGATGATGCGCTTGTGAATGGTGTAGAATATAGTGCATTAATTTCTAAGGGCAACGCTGCTCTTACGGCTGGTCATTGGTATCTCATGTCACAAGATGGTAGTCTTGGTATTCAATCGGGATGGACAACCATCAATGGTGGTAACTATGTTTTCGATAAAGAGACACAGAAATACTATGATATGGGTATGGTTGAGCCTATCTTCGGCTCTAAGAACGAATGGGATAATAAATTCTTGTATATTCGTAGAGTTAAAGATCCGTCTTCTTCTCAGTCTACTTGGGAATATCTATTCAAGGTAGATAAAGATGGTACTATTTATGAAAATGGTACAAAGCTTTCAGATAAATATGCTCGTAAGGATGCTGTAGGTAGTACATATCTCCCACTTACAGGAGGTACAGTCACAGGTAATTTAACTGTTAATGGTGCTCTCACTGCTACAGCTAGTAAGGCTAACCAGCTCACTCATACATTGAGTATCAATGGTAAGTCATGGAATGGCTCGGCTGATTTGACAGTTGGAACTATGGGCGTTGCTTATGGTGGTACGGGCAAATCAGTTTGGACTGCTAACGGTATTATATATGCAAGTGCAAGCGGTACATTGTCGCAGTTGTCTCTTGGAACTGTTGGTTATATATTACAAAGTGGTGGTACTTCTGCCCCATCATGGGTAAATCCGTCTACTCTCAATGTAGCAAGCGCAACAAAAGCAACCCAAGATGGTTCGGGCAATACAATTTCAGACACATATCTCAGAAAAGATTTTGATTCAGTTAGTCAGAACGTGTCATTTGGTGGCTCAGTAGATGTAGATGATCTTACAGCAGGAACACTTCTTGTTAGTGGAGTAGCTAGGTTCGCTAATGGACTTATCGGTAATCTCAATGGTAACGCTTCTACCGCTACAAAACTAGCAACTGCAAGGAAGATAGGAAATGCAAGTTTCGATGGGAGTGCTGATATTACTTTGGCTCAGATTGGAGCTTCAGCAGTTGGTCATATACATGATTATTTACCTTTGAGTGGTGGAGTTATTACAGGTGATTTAGTCATTAATGGGTATCTTCTTGGAGAAGCCAAATCTACAGGAGCTACTAATCATGCCATATTGCTTGGACACGCAAATCAGAATTATATGAACTTCTACGAGACGGGTGGATTATTCCAATTCTATAAAAGTACAAGTGGTAAAAATACACTTCTTGGTAAGATAACATCTAATGGTTGGGAAGGTAATGTAGTTGGTAATGTAACTGGTAATGCTTCAACTGCCACTTCGACAGGTAAATTTACGACAGCTCGGAATATTACGATCGGCTCGGCTAAAAAGTCGTTTGATGGTACATCAGATATATCATTTTCTCTCTCTGATATTGGAGCGTCTTCATCAGGTCATACACATAATTACGCTTCAAAAGTCACTCTTGCTGGTACAGATTATTCATGTGTAAGCAATGCAATTACCATTACAAAGGCTAATCTTCAAACTGCAATAGGTTCAACTGGTCTTGGTCTTATGACCGAAAAGGAACGTAGTAAACTGGATTCTATCAAGGTTTCAAGTGGAGGCACAATCGACTTCTCAGGTGTAACTGCTAGTGGTGCATTGACTGCCGTAGTAGGTGATGATAAGACAGTTGCGATTACTCATAATACAAGTGGCGTGAAAGCTGGTACATATAAATCTGTTACTGTTGACACTTATGGTCATGTAACGGCTGGTACTAATCCTACTACGCTAAGTGATTATGGTATTACTGATGCATTGAGTTCAAGTACGAAGTATGCTCTAAGTAATAGTGTTGGTGGCAATGCTTTAAAGGCTAATTTATTAGCTAATTTAGGTCGTCTTACAGATGCAAATGTTACTGTTACTGGCAGTGGTGGAGTAGCCACTTTCAAGGCATCAAGTTCTATGACTTCTCATAAGCCACCTAAAGATGGTCATATTTTGCATTTTTATTGGGATAACACAGGTAACTGGGATAGCCAAATGTGCATCTCGGCAGATTCTTCTCCTACTGTATATGTGCGAGGAATGACTGGACAAGCTAATACCTATGGTGATTGGAAAACATTATTAGACAGTACAAATTATACATCTTATACTGTCAAGAAAGACGGTACAGGAGCAAGTGGCACATGGGCTATTGACATTACAGGTAATGCTGCTACTGCAACGAAGGCTACTTCTGCTGATTCTGCTACAAAAGCCACTCAGGATTCAGATGGTAATCCAATTAATTCTACTTATTTAAAATTAATTGGTGGAAGTATGACAGGAACTATAGCTACATTAGCGTCCCAAATTCTTAGATGGACTCCTTCGACTACTGACAATAATGACACTGGATGTAGTTGGTATGGAATTGGTACATATAAAGCGAGTGATGGCTATAAAAGGTTAAATATATCTCATTATTTTGGCATCAATTTTACTACTAAAAATTCAGATAGTTGTTTTACTCATAATGGTAATACTATAATTACGTCTGCAAATATCGGATCTCAATCGGTTGCTTCCGCTACCAAAGCAACCCAAGATGGTGCAGGAAATGTAATTACATCTAAATATGTCACAATAGATACAACACAGACCATATCAGGAGCAAAAACCTTCTCGAAGGAAACAACGATTTCATCTGCCACAGTTTCGACCAGTAAGACCACTGGCGCACTGAAAGTAAAGGGAGGAATCGCTTCTGAGGGGCAAATAAGCGCAGATAAAGTAATGATTGGTGATAAGTGTACATTAGAGTATGATGCCAATTTACAGTGCTTAAACTTCGTTTTTGCTTAATGATATATGTATTTTTAAGGAGAGTAGGGAACGGTACTACTCTCCTATTTTATAAAGAAAGGAGTGTGATAGATTGTTATGTTTATGGTTGCCATTCACAGATGGGACAACGAAAAATTATGGTTTAACAAATATGGATGTAGTAGACTATGGAACTTCTGTATATGACCAAGGAAAACTCGGTAAATGTAGATCGTTTGTTGGTAATGGATATTTACAGTTATCTAACGCTTTTGGAATTGAATCGGGAAAAGATTTTTCTTGTTGTTATTGGATAAAAGAAATAAGTAATAATATATTATCTAAATTTAGAGTTGTATATCAATGTGGCAATTTAATTATTGGACATTATGGTAACAAATTTGATATTTATAGTATTACTGGTAATACACTTGATCTTACTTATGTTTGTGACACGACAGAATGGGTTCATTGCTGTATGACATATCAAAGCTCAAACAATACTGTAACAATATATATAAATGGAGTTAAATGCTCGACATCACAACCTAAAAATTTAACTGGTTTATCAGGCACAACAGCTCTTATTGGTAAAAGAAGTTCTGAAACTTATCTATTTGAGGGGTATTTAAATGATTTCAGAATTTACAATACATGTCTTTCCCCACGTCAAGTCAGGGAAATATCAGAAGGATTAGTCTGCCACTACCCTCTCGGAGAAGTTGATGGAAAAATTGGTGGTAGGAATCTGATCAAAAACGGCAAAGGAAACGTGAAAGCAGGTTTTTTCAAAAATTTTCCAACTGTAACAGACGAATATGGTGAGTTCACTTTAAAATCAAAAAAAACATATAAAGGTATTATACTTGACGGATTTGTATATGAATGCAGAGATTACCCAGTTGGTGAAAAATATACATGGTCGTATGACATAATGTACACTGCTTGGAATTTTCCTACAGGTTCTAATAGGGGGGAACTCTGGATGGGACAAAGATATGTTAATGCCCCAAGTGGAGAAACCGCCACTGGTGCTTGGAGAGGGGTAACTCAACATAATTTACCCGTAGTAGGGCAAAACGGATGCGAATTAAATAAATGGTATCATGTAAAGCAAACCGTTACTATTCCTCAGCAAGCATCTTCAAATGTTGGACAACAGGGTATTATATCTTTTTATAATTCAAACGCAAATGTTGAGGCGAGTTTTACAGCACGGCTTAAGAATGTAAAACTCGAAAAATCTTCCACTGCTACACCTTGGACACCAACCCCCGAAGACGATGCTTCTTTTTATGATAATGTAATCTACGATACGAGTGGATATTGTAATAATGGTAGTGTAACCGATTCTACATGTCCTACTTGGTCAAGTGATACACCTAGATACAAAGGAAGCTATGTGTTTAATGGAAATAACCAATATTTAAAATTTCAAAATCCTATAACATCTTCTTCAACAGATTTTACAATATCTTGTTGGGTAAAATTTGATGACACAACTGGTAATTCAACTATATGCACTATGAGAACTGCCGTTGGAAATGGAATTGCTTTATTTAAAATTGGCAATAAGATTAGGTTTGACGATAATGCACAGTTTACTTTTTCAGACTATACAATATCAGCAAACGCATGGACATATGTAGTTGTAACTAGATTGTCATCCTGTAAAAAATTGTATGTTAATGGAATATTAAAACAAACGGTAAATACGGTTGGAGATATGAAATTAATTTCAAACGTAGGTACAATTGGTGCATCCTCTCAAGGTGGAGATGGTATTTCAAATTATCTTAATGGGCAACTTTCTGATTTCCGCATCTATGCTACCGCCCTCGATAACCAAACTATTGAAGAACTTTACAAGGTTGGGGCTTCTTTAGATTCTAGTGGAAACTTATATGCTTATGATTTTAATGAAAACTAAGGGCTAACAAACGTTAGCCATTTTTAATGGAGATATTTATGATTAAAAATTGCGTAATGGACTTTTCTGAAATACCTAAAAATTCAAAAGGCTATAAATGGAAAAACTCAGAAGGTTGTCAAATAAAATACAAATATAATGAATATGAGGGAATTATTGAAGTTCTAAAATATAATAATCCCCAAAATATCCTAGTCAAGTGTAATGATAATATTATGCAAACGAGTTCTGATTCCTTAATAAATGGGCACATAGGAACCATTATAAAAGTTATTACATCAGATTTTAAATATAAAATCAATGAAATTGTACAATGTAAATATCAATCAGTAAAAATATTAAATAGATATAAAATTGATAATAACAATAAAACAAATAAATATTATGATTATGAGTGTTTAAAATGTGGTTACATTAAATTAAAAGTTATGGAGTGTAGTTTATCAAATGGTTATGGTTGCCCATGTTGTGCTGGTAAAATTGTAGTAGAAGGCATAAATGATATTCCAACCACTGCTCCTTGGATGGTTGATTATTTTCAAGGTGGATATGAGGAGGCGAAATTATATCATAAAACTTCTCATAAGTTAATTATTCCCAAATGTCCTATTTGCAATAAGATTTCTTCTAAAGAAAAACATATATCTGATATATATCATTTACATTCTATAGGATGTCAATGTGATGGGAAAATGAGTTTTCCTGAATTGATAATGTATAATATTTTGGAACAAAACAATATTGATTTTATAATTCAAGTAACCAATAAAATACTTGATTGGGCAGAATCATATAGATATGATTTTTATTTACCAACGTATAATTGTATTATTGAGACACATGGTTGTCAACATTATAAAAGGACAAAATTGATAGGAAGAACTCTTGAAGAAGAACAACAAAATGATATTAATAAGAAAAAACTTGCAGTAGAAAATGGTATAGAACATTATTTTGAGGTTGATTGCAGAGAATCTTCGGTTCAATGGATTTTAAATTCATGTAAAAAATGTGGATTGTTTGATTTTCTTAGCATTGATATTAAAAAAATTAATTTTACAAATCTATTTCATAAAAAATATAATGATAAGATTATTGAATGTAGAGATATTGTATCAAAAAATCCAAATATATGTTTTTCAGAGCTAATGAAAAAATTGGGATTTGTTCATTATTATGATTTGCAAAAATGTTTAGACATTAATAATTTGACAGTACGAAGCTCTCATAATACGCCAGTTGATTTATTCAAAGATGGTGTATTTTTTATGTCTTTTTCTTCTTTGTCAGAAGTCTACAAAAAGACAAAGGGAACTGATTGGTTTTCGGGATGTCGAGCCACTTTAAAAAATCGTATCGAAAATGAAATTATAATAAATGAAAGATATCAATATAAATATCATTTTATAAATTCTGAATTTAACGCTGGCGAGGTAATTGAAGAATGAGTAATATAACAAAGCAAGGGAATCTGATTACTACTGAAATATATGAAACAGATGCAGTTGTTGAAGATGAGGATCTATTAAAATACGCAATTAACGATAACATCAAAATCAGAATTGCGAATGATTTTGTCGTTTGTAACGAAATATGGGAAATTTAAAATCAAGTAATTAACACACATAGAGTCTACTTCGGTAGGCTCTTTTATTATGCAGAAAGGAGCGTTAAATGCGAAGTTACGTTCTAGTTAATAATCAAGAAACTTATACTCTTGTGAAGTTTTCTGCACAGGATTTTGCGAATGATCCTGTGCTCTATTTGCAGACAGATTACTTACATGGAGTTAAAGAAAATTTCAAGAAAATAACAGCTATACAGGTATTCCAGAATGATATATCTGTTGGCTTATACGAAATATATGATACATACTCTGATATTACAGATTGTGGGGCACAGTACAACGAAGATGTGAACCAGTTTGTAGATTGCTTGGCGGTTAGACTAACAAAGAGTAATCTTGCTGAACAAGTTCAGAGTTTACAGGATATTGTTAGTCCTGTTATAGATTTTAATACAATGTCTGACGAGGAAATTAAGACATATAAGAAAGGCATTCTTAATAATACCTGTACGGCAGAAATATCAAAGGGTGTACAAATAGAAACAGATAAGGGCACAGAGACATTCAGTCTTGAACAACATGATCAGAATAATATCTCTTCTCTCTGTTTGACTGCAATGCAGAATCCAGCAGTTGCATATTTGCCGTATCACTCAAATGGTAATGAATGCCGTATGTTTCCTGCCAAGGTAATTATATCACTCTATTTACAGATGCAGTTAAAGATTACTCAGGAAACTACTAAATGTAATCTGCTTCGTGTACAGTTAGACGGAGAGACAGATAGAGATACAATTATGTCTTATACATATGACACGTCTCTTAACGAATCATATCAGGCACAGTATAACGAGATTATAGCTAATACTCTTGAGATTATACAGGGACTTATTGCTGGATTTATGGGCGGTTCAGGAACTACAGATGGCTCAGATCATACACCTGATACAGACACATCTACATCAGAAAGTGGTGATTTAGATGGCGAAAATACAGAAACTACTACAGAAGATACTACAGCTAATTAGCATTGGCATAGTATCTGGTTTTATATATTGTAGTTTAGAAATTTTATGGCGAGGTTGGACACATTGGACGATGTTCATGCTCGCTTTTATTGTGGGAATTATCATTTCACAGTACAACAATATATTCACATACGATATGGATTTAGCATGGCAAGTATTATTTGGTGGATTAACATCTATCATGTTGGAATATTTATTTGGCATTACATTTAATCAAGATTTTACCATATGGGACTATAGAGGACTTTGGGGAACATTTGCACATAATCAACTTAATATCCTCTTCTGTTGTGCTTGGTTTGTGATTGTATGTATATCAATTTTTATATTGGACTGGTTTGAATATAAGGTGCTCCATGATGAGAATAAACCTTACTATGTCGTGTTTGGACATATATTCAGACCGTATGGAGAATAAACATGTGGGCTGTTATATGCCCTAATTTTAGTTGAGAAAAAAGGAGAATTTATTATGTCATTTAATAAGAAGATTACAACAAAGGAATTTTACAACATTGAACTCATTAACGTAGCTGAATGGTATTCACAGAGTAGGCAGACTGATAGAAACAAGTTCAACTCTCTTCCATTTCAGGTACAGCTTGCTCTCAGAACAAATATTAAGGAAATCGGTAAGACTTATGAGAGTTTTATGGAGATGAAGAGAGATCTCTTGCAGTCGCTTGGCGACAAGTATGTTGCTGATGGTAAAACTGAGGAAGTTGAAGAGAACGGTCAGAAGAATGTAAATGTCAAGGAAGAGTTTAGAGAGGAATATCAGAATGAGTTAGCTGAGTGTGATAAGAAGCTTCAGGAAGTTCTTAGAGATAAGACACAGGTAACTATTACTACATTTGATATGGATTCAATGTACGAGACCCTACCTGATGACTGTGGACTCAATATGGACGATATAGAGATGCTGTCATTTATGGATAAGGTAGATGATAAGGAAGATGAAAATACAACGGAGGGTGAGTAATATCGCTCTCTCAGAAAGGAGTGATTTTGCTTGGCACAATTAGGAAATTTGCTTGTCACAGGATCTAGTAGATTACTGGGCAAGCTTTTTTGTAGTGATATAAGTGTTGGAAATTCATTAAGCGTTAAGACGTTAAATGCTACTAATTTCACAGCAACAAGTGTAATAGCAAGTGGATTAACTGTTAATGGTAATGCTACCACTACTGGTACATTGAATGTTGGTAATTCACAAGTTAATGGTAAAATATCTATTAATGGTAAGGTGTCTATTAGGGATTATGCGAACAATGGTTGGCTTGGTATAAACGATACTTTGGCATGGACTAATGGTGTGTATTTCGGGAAAACCACAGTGCGAACAGATGGGATATTTCAGGTAGGTGATGCTGGTAACAAGGTGCTATTTAATCAATCTTCTGCAAAATTCTCAGTTCCAGTCACAATCAATAACTCTCTCGCTGCTAATAATATCACAGCAACTAATGTAACAGTTAATGGAAAACTCGTAGCTTATCAGCAGGAAATCAGAACTATTCAAGACTTGGGTGGTGAATTTTGTGTATCACCAACTATATATATACAGAAAGCTTCAACCACTGTTGTAAATGTAAGAAAGAAAGATAGTACGACTATTAGTATATCAATTAAAGATGAGAAAGCAATTACATCGAGTACGATACAAGGCGTTAAGTGGGCAAAAGGTTCAAAAATAAAGATTCAGAGCAAGATTGATGGTATTGTTATAAAAGGTGATGGTACTATGACTAACACATTAAATACCGACCAATACACAATGGCTATTGATGTTGTAGTGGATTCTTCAATTGCTGATCATTTTTCTACAGCGAAAAACAATGCTTCATTTGACGAGATTAATATCATGCTCTATCAGAGATACGGTAAAAAAATTGGTTCAACTACTGAGAAGGCATACTCCCCTGTCGGCATTAGAATGTCTGCTACGGGTAGTGCAAATGCTGCACCATACCTTGATATTTGGGGTAGTAAATCAAGTTCTGATCCTGATACAGTATATACTGTTCCAAGTGTGAGACTTGGTTATCTTGATGGATTAAAATGTGGTACTTATGATTGCTTTGGTTATGGTTTGTATGCGGATAATGTATATCTGAATGGTACTATTATAAGTAATTCAGGAACTATCGGAGGATTTAAAATTGATGACAATTCATTAAATAATGGAACTTGGGGAACAGATAAATCGGTATTAGTATGTACGGGTACTAATATCGCTAAAGCGGTTGGTGGTTCATCTGCTATTAATGGTTGGTGCTTTACAGCAGGTAGCAAATTCGGAGTAACTACAAATGGTGATTTATATGCAAGTAATGCGAATATAAGCGGTACAATAACATCTGAAAAAGGTAAAATTGGAAAATATACAATTACTGGAACTTCTCTTTGGACAGGTGATGGATCGACTTGCAGTGGTATTGGTGGCAATCAAGCTTTCTGGGCAGGTAGTGATAGTAGCAATGATGCTGCATTTAGAGTATCTTATTCAGGAGAACTTGTGGCTACTAATGCAAATATTACGGGTACAATAAATACCAATGATATTACTGCTACTTCTGGTACAATAGGTTCATTTAAACTTGATTCTACATATTTACAGTCGTCTGATAAAACAGTTGGACTTAGTGCAACTGAGACTAATTGGGCATTTTGGGCTGGTGGATCTACAGGTGATACTGCTAAGTTTAGGGTGACTCGTGCAGGTACTTTATACACAAGAGATATCACTGCTACGGGTGGTACTATCGGTGGATGGAATATCACTGATGACACTATTGAAGGCAGTAATACATATAGCGATATTTTATATACCATTGGAATGAAAAATGTAGTGAGCGAGTCAGGGGATAATTATACTAATATCAGTGATCAAGCATTTATCTATTCGGATATAACCAAGGATCAAGTTACAACGAGAACTATAAGTATTAGACCAAATGGACAGATTCATCTTCAAGGTACGTCTTTATCTGCGGAATCAAATGGAGGAGAACCTGGATATTGTGTTGTACATAATAATGGATTTCAAGTTTTGTCCCCTGATAAAAAAAGAACATATTTTCGAACTGCAATATTACACAACTCTGATAATAGCTCATCAGGACTTTATAATAATTTTACCTTATATACACAGACTATGACATCAACACATATAAATATTTGTAATTTAGATGATTATGCTAATCTTATAAATTTAAACTACGGAATATATTGTTCAAAGGATGCATTCTTCGGTGGAAGTACAGAATTTGGTAATTGGAAAATTTCGAATACAAGAATAGCTAGTTCCAATACTATTAGTATGGGCGCAAAAGAAGCTGGAATTATGATTGTTAATGAAAAAGATAAACCTTATGTCTTAGTTCAAAATTCAAGTGGAGATTCTTTGTTTTCAATTGAAAAAAATGGTTCTATTACCCATAATGGTAATACAATTGGGCAAACATATGTTAATTCTTTTACTGATAATAAAGCAATATCTAATGCTGTATGGGCTAACACGGGAGCAAATATTACTTTACCAGCAGGTACTTATGTGATTATGGGTAGCGTACATTTTGCCAATGCAAAAGGAGGTAGACGTGCTATAAGATTTACATCTGGTTCAACAGGTTTGGCTTATACAGAACAAATTGTTCCCGTTGATAGTAATGCAACTATTAATTCTGCACTTCAATGTCAATGGATTGTTTCGCCAACTTCTCAGACAACATATAATTTACAGGCTTTTCAGGCATCGGGTGGAAGAATAAATATGACATCAAGTTATATTAAAGCTGTGCGAATATCATAGGAGGTGTAATATGAATATATTAGATTTTACATTTAACGGAAAGAAATTATCTGATTTTGGTTACATCTGTTGCAACTTTGACAGTTCATCGGGAACAGTTGAAGTATCATCTGGTGCAGACGTGACGTTGAACCAAGAGAAGCCATCAGGATCAAATAAATTCAACTTATACTCTACCTCTTATGATGAACCGTTCACTCTTCCATTATCTATCTGTTTAAATCCTTGTGCTAACTATGAGAATATGGATATATCAGTTGAACAAGCAAGAAAAATACAGAAGTGGTTAAGTTTGAGAAATAAGAAGTTCAAGCTTGATGTTATAGGTTTTGAGAATATATATTGGGTAGGAACATTTACTTGTAAGCAAGTAATGCTTAATAGCTCGATAATTGGCTTTAATTTGACATTTACGGCAAATACACCTTATGCCTTGCAGGAAGATAAATCGTTCAATATAGAGCTATCAGACGCTCTTGAAAGTGATATTGTATTCACTTCTGATGTATATGGATATATTGATGCAGATTATGTTATTACAGTCAAGGAAGCTGGTAATTTGAAATTTGATACATATTACTATAATCCTAATACTGAGTCGTATACTCTTGATAGGGAATTCACAGTGCAAAATTGCATTGCTGATGAAAAAATATATGTCAAGGGTAATACTCAGCTTGTAACCAGTAGCAGAACTGTTCATGAGTTAGGCAAGGATTGTAATTTTATTTTGCCGAGAATAGTTAATACTTATCAGAGCGATGATGAAGAAGTTAGAAATAAAATCAAGAGTAATTTGAAATGTAACGTTCAGATTACATATAATCCAACAGCTATGATTGGATATGGATATAAGAGTTAAATATTATAGTTAGATAAAATTTATGGGAGTACAGATTAATTTCTGTGCTCCCATTTTTTACGATTTTATACATATTTTATACCTGAACATATCAAATCTAAAATATATACAAAATTCAATTTTAGTAGGTTTAGCCTTTGCACCAATTTTTTATTTCTTGCACCAATTTGACACCAATCGCCCCGTACAACACAGGATGAAATAGGATATGATAGGATTACGAATAAAAAAGAAAGTATTGAAAATGCTATATTCTCAATACTTTCAATACTTTTTGATTTACATGATTTTTATTTTGCGTAATCTGTCACGCGTGACTCTCTTATAATATTTACCTTAATCTGTCCAGGATACTCAAGCTCGTCTTCGATCTGCTTTGCAATATCTCTAGCCAGCAATACCATATCAGAATCGCTTACATGCTCAGGAACTACCATTACACGAATTTCTCTACCTGCCTGAATAGCAAATGTCTTATCTACACCCTTATGAGAATTAGCAATATCCTCTAACTTCTTAAGTCTTGTAGTATAAGTCTCCAAGGTCTCTCTTCTTGCTCCCGGTCTTGCAGCAGAAATTGTATCTGCAGCCTGTACCAGAAGTGCTATCAATGACTCAGGCTCAACATCACCGTGATGTGACTCTACCGCATTGACAACAAGCGCTGACTCTTTGTACTTTCTACAAAGATCTGCACCGATCTGAACATGTGAACCCTCCATCTCATGATCAAGTGATTTACCTATATCATGGAGTAATCCAGCACGCTTTGCAACCTTGATATCGACACCTATCTCTCCGGCCAACAAACCACACAACTGAGCTACCTCAACAGAGTGCTTCAATGCGTTCTGTCCGTAGCTTGTTCTAAATTTCAACTTTCCAAGAAGTCTTACCAGCTCTGGATGGATTCCGTGAATTCCTACCTCAAGAGTAGCAGCTTCACCTTCCTCGCGCATCATGTTTTCAACTTCCTTCTGCGCTTTCTCAACCATCTCTTCGATTCTGGCTGGATGAATTCTACCATCCACGATGAGTTTCTCAAGTGCAATTCTTGCTACCTCACGTCTTACCGGATCAAAGCTTGATAAGATAACTGCCTCAGGAGTATCGTCTATGATAAGATCTACGCCTGTGAGAGTTTCAAGGGTACGAATATTTCTACCCTCTCTACCAATTATCCTACCCTTCATCTCGTCGTTAGGTAACTGAACTAATGAGATCGTTGTCTCTGAGATATGATCAACCGCACATCTCTGTATTGCATTGACAACATACTCCTTCGCCTTCTTGTTCGCTTCTTCTTTAGCTCTGGTTTCTAATTCCTTGACCATAACTGCTGTTTCATGCTTTACTTCATCTTCAACAGTCTTTAATAAGTATTCTTTTGCTTGTTCAGAGGTCAAACCTGAAATTCTTTCAAGTTCCTGTAAACGTTTCGCCTGTAACTCTTCAACCTTAGCCTTCTGCTTGTCCAGCGCGCTTTCCTTGTTAGCTAAACTAGCTTCCTTCTTCTCAACTGCCTCAGTCTTCTTATCAAGATTCTCTTCACGTGCAAGAATTCTCTTCTCCATACGTGAAAGTTCTCCACGTCTGTCCTTTACTTCCTTTTCAAGGTCATTACGTGTCTTAAGGGAATCTTCCTTTGCCTCAAGCAGTATCTCGCGCTTCTTAGCCTCGGCGGTCTTCTGAGCTTCGTCAATAATCTCTCTTGCCTGTGACTCTGCTCTTCCTATCTTGGTCTCTACTATGTTCTTGCGATATGCAATAGCGATAAACCATGTAGCAACAAGCAGTGCAACAACAACAACAGCGATTATTCCCCATACTATTGGTGAATTCACAGGAGCACCTCCTTATTAAGTTTTCATTGTACAAGAATACAACTATTTAAGTTTAATATTTTTAAGATGTTATGTCAAGTAATATCAGAGACAATATTTCGTATACACTCAGAAACCTTACGCCTGTCAAAACCCTTGCTGTACATGTATGCATAGACTTTATCACGCTTTTCAGTCAGTTCTTCCACAGTGTATTTTTTTTGTAAAATATATGTTATCCTGTCGCTTTCATCTGATATGTCTGAGTCTTCCACAGCCAGATCGATAATATCCTGGCCTATATGCTTTGCCTGCAATTCAAATCGTATGACACGAATGCCTTTTTTAGCGGAGTTTCTGCGTACATATCCACATGCATACCTGTAATCATCTATATATCCATACGACTTCAGTTTGTCGATGGTCTGATCCACGATCTCTTCGTCGTAATACAGATCCTTAAGCTTCTGCCTGATATCGTATTCACACTTGTCCGAAAACTTTATGGAGTTCACAGCCTTGTTCATGGCACGTTTGAACAGATAGTCCCGTCTGAATTCCTCAAGTTTACTCCACTCTATCTCACCGTCACAGGCAAGATGTAATCTTCGTATATCCGATGCATAGACCGATGAAAAAGGCTCATAGTCCACAAACAGACAAAACCTTTTATCATCGATCTTCCTGATATCAGTGACAGTTGCGATCCTACTCATCTGCTCCATCATCTACAGTGTTCTCGGCAGACTCTCCGGCAACACCAACCGCCTCTCTTACCTTCTGCTCTATCTCATCACAGATAGCTGTATTGTTCTCAAGATATGCCTTCGCATTCTCTCTTCCCTGACCTATCTTATTGCCGTTGTATGCGTACCATGCACCGGACTTATCCACTATGTCGTTCGCAACAGCAAGATCAAGAATATCTCCGACCTTAGATATACCCTTGCCGAACACGATATCGAACTCAGCCTCCTTGAATGGAGGAGCCACCTTGTTCTTAACTATCTTAACTCTTGTTCTGTTACCTACGATCTCACCGCCCTGTCTGAGCGTATCAATTCTTCTTACGTCAAGTCTTACGGAAGCATAGAACTTAAGTGCACGACCACCTGTTGTAACCTCAGGGTTACCGAACACAACTCCAACCTTCTCTCTGAGCTGATTGATAAATATGACAACACAGTTGGTCTTGCTGACAACAGCAGTGAGCTTTCTGAGCGCCTGTGACATAAGTCTGGCATGAAGTCCCATATGCGAATCGCCCATCTCTCCGTCTATCTCTGCCTTTGGTACAAGTGCAGCAACAGAGTCCACGATAACGACATCAACCGCTCCCGATCTGACCATGGTCTCTGTGATCTCAAGAGCCTGCTCTCCGCAGTCAGGCTGTGATATGTAAAGATTGTCTATATCTACACCTATGTTCTTGGCGTATGTCGGATCAAGCGCATGCTCGGCATCTATAAAGCCTGCGATTCCGCCTCTCTTCTGTATCTCAGCAACAATGTGAAGTGCTACCGTCGTCTTACCACTCGACTCAGGTCCGAACACCTCTATGATTCTTCCTCTAGGCACACCGCCAAGTCCAAGTGCTATATCAAGGCTGAGGGATCCTGTAGGGATCACATCTATATTCATATTCGCATTGGAATCGCCAAGCTTCATCACCGAACCCTTACCATACTGCTTCTCTATCTGTGCTATAGCGGCATCCAATGCCTTTCTCTTATCATCAATATTTACATTACCGGAATTATTCGCCATTATATTTTCCTCCTAAACATATGTTCGATTATCTTTTAATATACTATTAGATTATTGCCACTTTGTCAACCATAAATTGGCTGCCTTCACTTAATTAATCAATATCTGTCTGGTATGTGGGGATCATCGGCATCAGAACAATGCCGCATCTTGAATTTTTCACTTAACATCTTTATGTCCGTCATTATAACACACTTTACAGCCATTAATTATTAAGATAGAATAAACTTTACCGACAAAGGCATTATAAATCGTGACAGGTTATAAAACACGCATTTCAAGGAGGAGCCATGAGCACAGTAGGCATAGTTTGCGAATACAATCCATTTCACAAGGGACACGAATATCAGATACAGCAGGCGAAGCTTCTAACTGGTGCCGAACATGTCATATGCTTTATGAGCGGCAATTTTCTTCAGAGAGGCGTTCCTGCCATAGCAGATAAGCACACAAGAACCGAGATTGCTTTGAGATGCGGTGTAGACGCTGTGTTCGAGATTCCATTTGTATACGCATCATCAAGTGCCAGAGACTATGCACATGCCGCAGTCTGCATGATGAACGCTCTTGATGGCATAGACTATATCTCATTCGGCGCAGAATGTGATGACATGGATCTTCTGCAAAAAATTGCCGAACTCACCGTCAATGAACCGCCACAGGTATCGGAATTCATAAAAAAATCCGTATCTTCGGGCATCTCATATGGATCAGCCAGAGCAGCCGCCATCTCCGGGTATCTGCAGAACCAGAACCTTACCGGTTATACCAGCGCTGATCTTGACCGTATCCTGGCAAGCCCGAACAACATTCTGGCCATAGAGTATATTGCTACTCTTATACAGACAGACTCCAGGATCAAACCTGTCCCGATCAGAAGGATCTTATCAGAATACAACAGCACTGCCACCGACAACGACATCTGTTCGGCCTCAGCCATACGTGAGCTGCTCCGGTCAGGTGATGTTGAAAGCTTAAGGCGCCACATTCCTGACAGTTGCTACAACATCCTGCAAAACGCGTACAGAAAGTCATTTCCGATGTTCGACGACGACCTGTCTCATCTCCTGTCAGCACGAAGGATACTTGCTCCGTGCACGGATGACATCGTTGACATGGATAGAGATCTCTGCAACCGTCTCTCCAGGCTTGACACAAATCTATCCTTTACTGAGACCGCAACAGCACTTAAATGCAGGAATTATACTCTCACGCACATTCAGAGAGGTCTGCTGCACACCATCACAGACCTGAGATGTGATGACTATTCCCATTTTAAAGAAAACGGCTGGATAGCCTACATCAAGCTTCTTGGACTAAAAAAAGATGCAGGTGCCGTGATAAAAAGCATGAAAAAGGCTTCGCAGGTACCGATCATAACCCGTTCAGCCGAGATATACAAAAGTACAGATTCCACAGGTCTGTCCATGTTCTCATACGACATAAAAGCCACAGACATATACAGAAACATGGTATACAACAAATACAAAATCAGTATAAAGACCGATTTTGAACAACCTGTCATAGTTATATGACATATTCTTATTTATCATATTTGCTCTATAAAATGAATACAATTGGCATATGAAGAACGTATGTTATATAATTCTAACAGCTTCAATTATAATATTTGCATGTTTAAATTCAGACATCATCAGATCCGGATGCACCCAGGGGTTACAGCTATGGTACTCATCCATTGTACCTATCCTGCTCCCCTTTATGCTGCTGACCGGTGTTATAACCAGCTTTCTCAGATCGATACAAGTATCAAAATGCTGCGCATATGCGATCATCTTTATAATAGGCCTGCTATGCGGTTTTCCCACAGGCACGATCATCATAGCTTTCTTTTACCGAAAGAGGGTCATCTCTGAAAACGTATGTCAGAGCCTACTCCCGATGTGCAACAATATAAGTCCGATGTTTCTTTACAATTACATATACAGGGATCATTTGATGGAATATATATCGTTTGCACGGCTGATCGAGGCTGTATATCTTCCACAGATCATTTATACTGTAATAGCGCTTACTCTGTCATATATGTCATCCCACCGCTCCAGCACTTCCACGGAGCTGCTTACTGCCGCAACAGTCCAGGTATCATCAGACAACCAGAGCCCCAATTCAGGGAAGCCAGAAAATACGTATTCTGACATAATAAGCAGCTCGGTACACAATATAACTGTGATCGGTGTGTACATGGTCATATTTGCTATTGCAGGAAATCTTATGTGCAGCTACTTTTCAGGCGATGCATGCACCATAATATCCACATATCTGGAGATAGGCGGCGGTGTACCAGTATTATACAGCATGGATATTTCCACAAAAATAAAGACAGCCCTCATTCTCTCACTCACTGCCTTTGGAGGGCTATCCGCCTTGTTCCAAAGCCGTGATATGATAAGAATATCCGGGCTGTCTTTCATCAAATACACAACAGGGAAAATAGTATGTGCCTTCTTGTGTTTCATTTTCTATATGATGTGTCTGTAAATACATCCTGTATCATCTGGCGTGATTACTCGTCGAGGAACTCCTCATCATCCTCATCCTCGTCGTCATATTCATCATCGTAATCCTCATCATCATAATCCTCATCGTCAGAGTCGTCTGATGAATACTCTGTCTTGCCGTATACATTGTAATCTGTGTTGTCATCATCAGCAAATGCTGAATCGTCAGCACTTGGCTGTACCTGCTCAGGAACACCGTTGATCTGAGCTATACTTGAATCAAGCTCTGCCATATTGTCTGTAACTCTTGCCGCATTGTCCTCAAGAGACTTAATGAGGTTCTCATAGTTCGCTCTCTCTGCCTGAAGTGTTGCATTTATATACTGGCTTATCTCTGTGAGCTTGTCCTTTGAATAGTACATGGAACCTGCTCTGACTTCCTTGGCATCCGCATTCGCCTCAGCGATGATCTGCTCAGCCTGGCTTCTCGCCATGTCTGTTATCTCATTCGCTCTGATGTTGGCAAGCTCAACTATCTGGCTCTGATCAACCAGTCTGTTTGCCTCTGCAACAGACTCTGTGATGATAGAATCAGCTCTGGCTCTTGCATCCGCAAGTATAGCCTCCTTGTTTCTCATGATCTTCTTACATCTCTCTATCTCATTAGGAAGCTTGAGCTTGAGTTCGCCCACCATCTGCTCCAGATCTTCCTTTGGCACAATAATCTTACTGGATGACAATGGCTGATACTTACAATTGTCAATAAATATCTCTATCTCACTGATCATCTCTTCAATACCTTTTCTTGCCATGTTTTTCTCCTCCTAATAATCTATCCAAAAATTCTTCCTTCGCCTGTCAATCTCTGTCTATCGAATATCGATCTCTCAATGTATCCCTGATCTCCTCCGGGATAAAATCATGTACATCCACACCAAAGCTCGCATATTCCTTGACTACGCTTGAGCTCAGGTACGAATACTCAATACTGGTCGCAAGAAAAACCGTGTCAATATCCGGGGCAACCTTCCTGTTGCTCTGGGCAATCTGTAATTCATACTCAAAATCCGACACAGCCCGAAGACCTCTCACTATGACCTTCACGTCGTTCTGTCTTGCAAAATCCACCAGCAGTCCTCCAAAACCCATAACTTTCACGTTTGGGATATCTGAGACTACATTCTTTAACATATTAACACGTTCTTCCAAAGAAAACAATGGAGATTTTGCGGTATTATTGAGCACCCCGACTATCAGCTCATCAAACATTTCCGCAGATCTCTTAATTATATCCAAATGGCCAAGTGTCACCGGATCAAAACTTCCCGGATAAATAGCTCTACTCATCTTCCAGTCTCCTATATATAAATGTATGTTTATTGGTCTTATATTTCTTCGTCTTATAAAGCTCCAGTCCCAGATCATCAAGATAATCAAAATTCGTGTCAAGATCAGACTCCACAATGACCATTGTGTCATCATCCATCAGAGGTGAACCTGCAAGTCTTTCAAGCACAGCCTTTTCCAGAAGCTTTCCATATGGCGGATCCATAAATATTACGTCAAATGCTTGTCCCTGTCTCTCCAGCATCCCCACTGCCTGAACTGCATCCGCTGACAAGACCTGTGCCCTGTCGGCAAGCTTCGTAAACGCAAGGTTTTTATTGATACACTCCACTGCTTTTCTGCTGTTCTCGACAAATACCGCCATGGCTGCCCCACGGCTGAGCGCCTCTATTCCAATAGCTCCGCTTCCGCTGAACACGTCAAGGAACCGGCATCCCGGAATATCATTTGAGAGCATATTAAATAAGGTTTCTTTTATCCTGTCCGTTGTCGGTCTGGTGTCCATCGAATCAATCGTCACCAGCTTCAGACTTCTTGCACTGCCGGCAATAACCCTCATATTCTTCTCCTATCTATATGTACTGTATATCATAAACTTTTCCTGCCAGACATTCTTATACCATGCCTTTTGCCAAATTACAAGAAAAGCTTCCAATCTTCACACTACTTTCCCATTATTCTGTCTCTCACGTATTTTCCGGTGTCAGACAGATCTCCATCGGATAAGCTGCCCGTGGCTGTTGAATCGGACTTTATAAGTGCCGATGTCTCATTCTTGTTACACAGACTCCATGATGAATAGCTGAGATTATTCTCGTTTATAAGCTTGAACCACTCGTCAGATGAATCGTAATCAATACCACCATTGCCCGATGCATCGCACAGGCTGAACTCACTCACAAATACAGGAAGTCCGTTGTCCAGAGCCGTCTTAACCTTATTTCTCAAGTCATCCTTGTGGGTAGCCGCATAAAAATGCACTGCGTACATGATGTTGTCATAATCGGTTATCGGATCCTGTGACGCAATATCGACATCCTGGCTCCAGTTTGGAGTTCCCACGATTATCAGAGCATCTTTGTCATTTGCCCTGATGACCGGTATTATGGTCTCGGCATACGACTTGACACTGCTCCACTGGGTTCCACCATTCGGCTCGTTGCAGATCTCATATATGACATTCTCCTGTGCCGCATATTTCTTAGATACCTTGTCAAAGAATTCTTTTGCATCATCTATATGATTATTCGGATCACTATCGCTTAGTATGTGCCAGTCAACTATGACATACATGCCAAGCTCAGTCGCTGCACTAACTCCTTTGTCGACAAGAGCAAGTATCTCGTCCTTATCTCCGCCACTGCAGTATCCGTAGCTGTCTCCTGTATCCGTATACATCGCAAGTCTTATAAGATTTGCACCCCAGTCATCCCGCAGAGTCTCAAAGGCTTCCTTATTCACATAATCAGGGAACCATGTGATTCCATGGGTGCTGACACCCTTAAGCTGATATTTGTCTCCATTCATGTCCACTATATCCGTTCCTTTTACCGAAAGTTTTCCATGTGTTTCAAATGGGATCTCTCCCGGAACATTTGTATTGTTTTTCTTCTCAGTGGCAGCGGATTCTGTATTTTTCCCGCCTCCGCTTGTTTCATTGCTGTCGGTCTTCTCAGGCGCTGAAGCTGCCATCTTAAGGCCATCTCCGCTGTACTGTGTGTCATTTACATACAGCACGTATTTCTCAACGGCGAGGTCATCTGAAGAGAAATTATATCCGAGGTTGATACTGCCCTTAGCCGGTATCTCCTGGGTGTAATCCACGGCCTTTATTGACACTGTTTTGCCTGATATCTTGTACTCTCCGCCCCATATCTGATCTACAGCCGGAGTTCCCTTATATGTAATCTCAAGCTTCCAATCCTTTGCAGACGCAGATGTGTTGTTATATATGTTGATGCTCTCTGTAGCACACTTTTTGCCATCTGCCTCCCACGTGGTATCATGTCCTATCTCAGCATAGAAATCACCTGCAATATCCAAGGATTGGTCATCCTGTTTTTCTGACGACTCAGTTGTATCGCCCGTATTGTCAGCACTTTTCACTTCTTCTGTGCCTGCAGAAGTCTCCTGCAGCGTTTCTTTCTTAACGGAATCACCTTTCTTTCCCGAAGCGATCACATATCCCATAACCGCTATAATTATCAGCAAAATGCCAATAATTATTCCCATAACTATCGTTTTCTTATTTTTCATGGTATACCCCCTTTTTTTATTTATAATACAGGCATAGTGTACAGCCTGTCATCCCCTTTGTTTATCAGTTTCGCATCTATCTCCTGTCCATAGCGGTCGTATACGTCCTGCGCCGCCCTAAGCATGTCAGCATGATTGTATATATCCCCAACCTTGAACATCAGCTCCCCGCTCTGTCTTATTCCAAAGAAATCGCCCGGGCCCCTCATCTTGAGATCCTCACCGGCTATATAGAAGCCGTCATTTGACTTCTCCAGAACATTCAGTCTCTCCATAGTATCCTTGTCCTTTTTTCCGCTCATGAAAATGCAGTACGACTGGAGATTTCCTCTTCCTACACGTCCCCTGAGCTGATGGAGCTGCGCAAGGCCAAAACGCTCTGCATTCTCCACCATCATAACTGTGGCATTTGGATTGTTTATTCCAACCTCTATGACCGTAGTTGAGACAAGAATGCTTATCTTACCATCTGCAAAATCCTGGAGTATCCTGTTCTTTTCCTCCGCCTTCATCTTACCGTGCAAACATACCACCGAAGTGTCACCGCCATATCCATCCCTGATGGACTTCTTCAGCTCCTCCGTATACTCGGTCACATTTGCAACATCGTCCAGAACTTCGCTGGCCTCCACCATCGGGCAGACTATATATATCTGATGCCCCTGTGAGACCTCCTTCATGATAAAGCCGAGAGCCGTCTTCCTGTAGCTCTCATCCACAACGCAGTTCTTGATCGGGATTCTTCCTGCCGGGAGCTCATCTATAACTGAAATGTCAAGATCGCCATACATGATGATCGCAAGGGTTCTCGGAATAGGTGTGGCACTCATAACAAGCGTGTGCGGAGCTTCTCCCTTTGACGCAAGTCTCTCGCGCTGCTTTACACCAAATCTGTGCTGCTCATCAGTTACAACGAGCGCCAGTCTTCCATACTCCACCTTGTCCTGTATGAGGGCATGTGTTCCGACCACAACCTGCACATCCATATTCTTGATACGGCTGTACATCTCTCTTTTCTCTTTCGCTGTCATGGAACCCGTCAGAAGTCCCACAGATATTCCGTATGGCTCAAACAGTGAACTGAGCTCCTTGTAATGCTGAACCGCCAGAACCTCAGTCGGTGCCATGATCACTCCCTGATAGCCACTTGCAGCCACTGCGTATAATCCGGCTGCTGCAACTATGGTTTTTCCTGATCCGACATCCCCCTGAACCAGCCTGTTCATGACATGTTCAGAGCGCATATCGTCAAGCATATCACGTACCGCATTCATCTGCGCCCCGGTAAGCCTGAACCTCAAGTTCTCAATAAACGTCCTGACCTCCTCATCACAGTTTATTATACATGTATTTTCTGCATACACATTGTCGTCTTTTATCCTGTGAAGGTTTGATATAAAGCTGTAAAATTCATCAAATGCCATCCTCTTCACAGCCCCCTTGAGCTTCTGCTCATCCTGAGGAAAATGAATCGAGTGGATAGCCTTTTGTATACCCATAATATGGTACTCATCAAGCACATTGTCATGCAGGTAATCCTCAAGCCTGTCTATGACTTCCTCTGCGCCTCTCACAGCCTTCTGTATGGTCTTCGAGGTTATACCGGGCGTTACCGTGTACACCGGCTGCCAAACATGCGTAAGTTCGCCGTATTTATCATCAGTGTAGTATTCCGGCTGCGTCATGGTCATCATACCGCCCTTATAAGCCACATTTCCTACAAACACAAACTCCTGACCTATATGAAAGAAATTACGCAAAAAAGGACAATTAAACCAGGTAAGTTTAATTGTCCCAGAGAAATCCTTTGCGTACAATATTACTATGGTCAGTCCATGTACTTTTCTGATCTCCGCACGGCTGTTCACAACAGCCCTCACGGACTGCCTGCTTCCCGCCTGCAGATCTGATATATCCACCGGATCCTCATAGGTGACATATGTCCTGGGGTAATTGAGAAGCAGATCGTTCACCGTCTCTATCCCAAGCCGGGCAAATGCCGACGCAGTCTTGTCACCTATGCCTTTTATTGTCTTTATGGAGTCATTCAATTCCATACATACACCTCTTCACAACGGATCTCACAGATACACAGAAAGTTATTCCACAGATACTATATAATAGTATATCGGCTGTCCGCCATAGTAGCACTGCACATCAACATCCGGATATGCCTCCTCCACTCTGCCAGCAAGCTTCTGCGCATCATCCTCGGACACATCAGCACCATTATATATGCTTATAACCTCTGAATCCTCATCGACCGCATCTGCGATCAGTTCAAATGTTACATTCTCTATATCATTTCCAACACTGACAAGCCCCTTATCGCCGATACCCATGATATCGCCCTCCTTGATGGCCTTTCCATCGATCGAGGTATCTCTTACGGAATAAGTTACCTGTCCGCTTTTGACATTCTTGACAGCCGACTTCATGGCAGATCTGTTCTCGTCCACATCGACTGTACTGTCGAATGCGATCATGGCGCTTATGCCCTGAGGAGCATTCGCGGTTGGAATCACAATTATATTCTTATCTTCACACAGAGTTGCCGCCTGATTAGCCGCAAGAACAACATTCTTATTGTTCGGGAGTATAAATATATTCTCGGCATTCACATCATCGATCGCATTGAGCATATCCTCAGTGCTTGGATTCATGGTCTGTCCGCCTTCTATAACACGGTCTGCTCCAAGCTCTTCAAAAAGAGTCTTGAGACCATCACCCATGGATACCGTAATAAATCCATACTTCTTACGAGGCTCCTTATGCTCCTGCTTTCTGTGCTGTCTCTCTTCCTCCTGCTTCTCGGCCTCATCGCGCTCTGCCTGACCGATAACACGCTCATGATGCTCTATCCTCATGTTGTCTATCTTCATATTAGTAAGGTATCCAAGTGTAAGACCCTTTTCAAATGCCTGACCAGGATGGTTGGTATGCACATGTATCTTAACTATATCATCAAGAGATACACATACTATCGAGTCACCTATAGACTCGAGGAAGCTCTTCAGATCATCCTCCTCAGCCTCGCCATATGGCTTCTCAAGATTGATAATAAACTCTGTACAATATCCAAACTTTATATCCGCTGTGGATATGAAATCGTTGCCTGCGCCTGTGGATGTTCTTGCCACATTCACTGTTCCAGTGTTCTTGCTGAGTTCAACTGTAACTCTGCCCATGAGACAGTCGACAGCACCCTTGAGCACCACCATGAGTCCCTGTCCACCTGAATCGACCACGCCGGCTTCCTTCAGAACCGGAAGCATCTCAGGAGTGGAATCAAGAACGGCATCTCCATATTCAATAACCTCGTCACAGAACTGTGCAAGGGACATATCTGCATCAGCACACTCCCTTGCCTTGGACGCCACGCCCTTGGCAACTGTGAGAATCGTTCCCTCCTTAGGCTTCATGACAGCCTTATATGCAGTCTCCACAGCCTTCTGAAAAGCGTCTGCTATAACGTGAACATCTATGGTCCTTGCGTCCTGCACTTTCTTGCTGAAGCCTCTCAAAAGCTGTGACAAAATTACACCTGAGTTACCTCTGGCGCCTCTGAGCGAACCTGTGGACATGGCCTTTGCTATGGACTTCATATCATCAGGTGCCGCCTCAACCTCCTTCACTGCAGACAGGATTGTCAGCGTCATATTAGTTCCTGTATCTCCGTCAGGCACAGGGAACACATTAAGTTCATTGATATATTCCTTGTTCTTATCAAGATTATTGGCACCGGCAATAAATGCTTTCTTCAGTGCAAGCGCATCAATCGTATTACTCACTTTACTCTATCCTCCAAACTAATCAAGTACTTTAACATCTTCAACATAGACATTGATATGGCTGACCTTAAACGACGTAAAATCCTCTACCTTGTACTTTACCGACTGCATAAGATTGTCTGTGACAGCCTTTATACTAACGCCATAAGCAACAACTATGTGCAGCTCAATGACTATATCACCATTCTCATCAAAACGTACATTTACACCCTTAGAAACATTGTCTCTGCGGAGCTGCTTTACAATTCCGTCCTTGACACTGACTATTCCCATTCCTACTATTCCAAAACAGTCAAGGGCTGTAAGTCCTGCAACCTGTGCAACAACACTCTCATCTATACTTACTTTACCGTTATCGCTATTAATATATTCCTTCATACACGACTCCTTTCTAACAAAGTCACCAGTGTTCATCATATCTACCGACTTATAAACACAATTACTCATCAATTATAGCATAAATCTAATTTTATTCTATAGTATTTCTTCATTTCCAATAAAAAATAAATATTTTGCTTGCATATGGAAAAATAATCTGCTATTATATGTCTTGTTGTGAACTTAGGAAGAAAGTTAGTTTATTCATTGAAGGAGGTGCTATTATGGCAAAATGTTCAATTTGTGATAAAGGTGCTCATTTCGGTATCAAAGTGAGCCACTCTCATAGAAGAGCAAACAAGATGTGGAAGTCAAATGTTAAGTCTGTTAAGGCTGTAGTTGATGGTACACCAAAGAAGATCTATGTTTGTACATCTTGCTTAAGATCTGGTAAGGTCGAGCGTGCATAATATTTGCATAATATCACCGATTCAGTTCTGGTATAAATAAGAGTGATGATCCTCAAGGATCATCACTCTTATTTTTTTATCTGCAGGAGAATATATAAGATAACAGCAATAATATAACGATTATGAGAAATTCCACAAATCCACTTATGAAATATCCTATAACCACTCCCACCGCTGTGAAAAAAAACGCAAATCCTGTGAATTTTTTCCAGATAAAAAATCACCACCATAATGATTTATTATCATTATATGTGGTGACTTTTTAATAATGCATTTCCCAACGCACTGAATCTTACTTATATTATATATTCTGATATTTATTATTCTGTGACAGATTCCTCTGACTGTGCGACATCATTTATCGCCTTGTCAACATTCTTCTCTTCCTCTGTCTTGTCCTTCTTGAACAGACCCACGATCTTATCTACGACCTCTGGGGCCATGTCTATGATCTTTGTTACGGCATCCTGGTTCTTGAGATTTACAAGTCTCGTATTTCCTCCTGAGACGACAAGAACAGCAGACGGGCTCATCTTTGCTCCGATTCCTCCGGCAGCTTTGTTGCCGTCCTGCTTATTGAACGCTCCGGCAGCCATACCAAAATTGACATCTACAAGAGGAATAATGATCGTGTCACCGACATACACAGGCTCTCCCACCACCGATTTCGATGATATAAAGCCATCCATTCCCTTAAACATAGAACCAAGTGTTCCCTCAATATTCATATTTGCCATATCAATTTCCTCCTGATATCTTTTTTAATCGAGCAATAGTTATCTTGACATTCTTGTTCCAGATCACCTTCAGCACGCTCCAGCCGATTGTTCCAAGTCTTATCCTGCCCTTCATGAACAGGTCTCCTTCCAGCCGGGCTTCAGAGAAATCCGGTGTTATATCTATATTATCATAGTATAGTGGAAAAAGCAGGCTCATATACCCCAGGCGCTCACCTGTTGTTGCCGGGTCATCCGCACCATATATGATCTGCCCCTTAAGCTTTGTGGGCTTAAGATGCTTTAACACCTTTATCAGTTCAACCTTGAAAACTCTCATGGCTTCCTTTGTTCTGACATTGTGTACAAGCTTAGTATAGCCATCTTTTTTCTTTTTCAGACTGGCAAACTTCTCTGACAGATCTTTGAACTTCGATACAACCGTCTTTGCCATACTGTCTATCCTTCTGCCCAGCCTGATGAGCGGCCCCGGTACGGGCTCCTCAAATTCGCTGTCCTCAAGAAGAAACTGCCTGTCCTCCGGCTCCACCGATGGATAGTCTTCATATCCCGGACTGTCAGAAGCTTCTTCCTCTGTCTCAGCCCGACTGTATTCCCCGGGTTCAGAATATACCTCTTCTTCCGGCTCCGGTATGGCACTTTTTTCGCTGCCCATGATGGTTCCGCCAAACAGCCTCAGCCTGTACCGAAGGCCGTCCGAATCATACAAAACCTTAAAACACAGGACAAAACCAAGCCATCTGGCAGAGAACTTCGCAAATATGTCATCATCCTTCTTCACATACGCCCTGTATCTCACCGGCGCAAACAATACGAGAAGTGCAAGAAGCACTACCAGTCCCACCAGCGACAGGATAACTATGAGCAGTATCTTCAATATCAACCAAACAATATGCATGCTCCATCCCCTTAGACCCAGAGACTATCTGGTCACGATGCAAAAAATCTCTCCACATCAACATCCCCGGTCTTCTTATATATATCATCTATTATATCCCTGACAAGCAGTACAGCCTGGAATCTGCTTGGAGCTGCACCGACAATATGTATAGCATCGCCCATGTCAGTGTAGATCTTCTGCCTGAGTTCATTCAACTCATATATCTCCAGAATCCCATCTCCAAACAACGGAAGTGTGATAACGAACACTCCAGGCACATATTTTACTCTGTGGAAGCGCCTTATTCCTCTGACCATCCTTATGATCTGCCGATCCCGTGCTCCACCAACATAAAACTTATCATCAATGACCATATTCAATCACCTGTAATAAACAGTTTATTCTTCCATCATCTGCTTTATAACAATATAGTCCGCAAGAAGTTCACTCTTTTCCCTGCATCTCGAAAGAGATCCGTTTACATATTCCCTGATCTCATCAGTGGTGTTGAAGAAAACAGGTATGTTGGAGAGTATCTTTGCCATGATGGCTCTGTTGACTGTCATTGAGTTGGCAGCAAACAGATCTGCAAACTCATTTGTCAGCTTCTCCTTACATGCAGCTATATAATCAGTATCCACATTGAGTACGCCCATCACAGCTATATTGTCTATATCCACAAACATACTTCCCGAGAGAAGCTTATCCATAATCTCCAGATCTCTGTATGTATCCTGAAGCTCATTTGCGGCAATATCATCGGTGTAACCGGTTGAGATGTCGTACACAGCGGACTCAAGCATTACCTTATGCTCTCCTGCCTGCTCCTGTTCTCCGACGATATCGTCAAGGAGTGCATATACATCCTCAAGATGCTCTCCGTCGTCAGCGACAGCCTTCTCTATGACAGTTATCGCTTTCTTACAGCTCTCAGATACGCCTTCCTTTGAATCCAGCGCAAGCATCATAACATAGAGATCGTTTACAAGCTCTATGATGAGCATATATTCAGTCACAACCGAATTCAGGAATGCTGCACTTCTGTCCAGCACATCAGTGAGCTTTCTGTAACCATCGTAATCAAGAGCAGTGTAATCACCGGCCTTTAAGACCTCAAGCGCCTCATGTAGTTCAGGGTACTCTGTCTCAAATCCCTCTGGAAGTCTTATGAGAGCAGTATTCTCGATCATCTCAATAAACTGGTCAAGAGACTCCTTCTCCACTCCATTATATATATCTAGCGTTTCTCCCAGAATGTCATAGAATCTGTTCTTTGTCATACGTATCGGGAGCTGTCCTATGATGGACTGCAGTTTGGAGTTGATGGCAACCTTGTCCTGATCTGCGAACACAAATCTGTATATCTCTTCTGCAAAGTCACTGACGCCCGCCTCATCGAGCTCCTTAAGCTCCTTCTGTATCTCCTCGTCAACATTCTCCGGATAACTGTATTCTTTCCTGTTTAAAATATACTCATACATCTCAAATGCATCCGTGTATGATGTGAGCACCTTCATCTTGGCTGTTATGGTGTTCCTGACATCCGAGATAAGCTTCATGTCAGCATCCTCGCACACCGTCTTATCTCCCACAACAAAGTCGCCTATCATCTTGTCGATCACAGCCTGGCACTGAGCGATATATGGATCATCAGGGACATCCCCATCCATATGCATGTCCTTGAGTGTCAGGTAATTCAAGGTGAATTTGTGGCATGCATATTCATAATTTGCTTTCGATGCCACCCCTGCAAACAGTGCAAGATTCCTGTCCAGATCCTTCTTTCTCTGTATATCGGTTATAAGCTTCTTCTCTTCATTATACATAATAAACTTCCTCTTTTATCTTCTTTATAAATCTTTGATCATATATCCTAGTTGTGTGTATGAGTAAACAGATGATCCTGACAATACTCCTTGTTACCTGTACACTTTGAGCAGTACCTGAACTGCAGATCAGGATAATCTTTGTCCGTTCTTCCACACACAACGCATCTGTGTCCGATATTCTCCTGTTTTGCTGTCCGCACCTGCCTGTTATAATTCCGCCGCCTCTTCATCTGCTTTGGCGAAAACTTTCTGAAGTTCTTCGTGCTCAGATAGAATATCACAAAGCTCACAAGTGACATGGCTATGTTCACTCTTCCCATAAATGTCTCATTGATGAAGTAATACGCTATAATGACGATATACAGTATCGAGAGATACTTCATCTTGATCGGTATGATCATGGCGTATAACACGCTCATGTCAGGATAGCATACCGCTATGGCAAGGAATATGGACATCAATATATAATATGTCGATGCATATGCGAAATAACCAGTCGAGCTCGCGTAATCATACCTTATGATATAGGTACAGAATATGTGTGCAAGCATTATACCGATCATGGTAAACAGCATGGAGCTGAACATGTACAGATTATAAAGGAATGTTCCGATAGTACGTTCCAGCAGAGATCCCAGACTGTAGTAAAATATCAGCATGATTATCGTGAATATATCGACACCGAATACCGGTGGTGTGATTATCCATGTGAAAAGTCTCCACACCTGTCCATGCATTACCGCCGCCGGATCAAGTGTCAACATGAACAGTATCTTTGGCTGGAACATGAACAACAGATATCCTATACCGTAGCCTATGATGAGGTATAATGTGAGGTTTCGAATGGAGTATCTGCCAAACTTCTTCTCGATCTTACTTATTATATTCATAGAAAAACTCCTGTCATACTTTTTTAAACTACACCTTTTGAATTATATAATATAAAAAATGAGTTTACAACAGTAGAATAATTAAGTTTTTCTAACCTGGCGGATAACAGCAAAATAGCTGCCAGCTATAAACCGGCAGCCAGGACAGATATCATACAGCCATGTGCATCCATCTACTTCTGAAAGTCCACATACTTTATCTCCATGTCCGCGGCAAGGGCCATCTTGTAGAGATCCGGATTGAATTTGAACAGATCATCCGGAGATACTCCAGTATTCTTAAGTACATCCTCAAATGTATCTCCATCCTGCACTGTATATATAAGAAAATCTTCCTCCATGATCACGGGAATACACACTTCATCCCCCGGCTGCATATTGTATACGTTGATGTACGGGTTTGCTGATATGATGTCGCTGAGCTTTACCTTGTATATCCTGGACAGCTTATACAGTGTGTCCCCTCTCTTCACTACATGGATAACTCCGTTACAGGTATCAAAATTCATAGCTTACCCCTGAAAGGCTTTTTTATAATATATTCACCTCCGATGATATAGTTACCTGCAAAAAACTTTTATTTTTACATTTTCTGGTAATGGTTAAGTTTTTATAAAGTCATTGTATTTTTTTAAACCCTACACTATAATAAAGTAGCTTTATCGGCAGAAATGTCGAAATCAAACACATTCAACACACAAAAGAAATTGGAAGGGTTGTTTTATGTACACATTAGGAATTGATATTGGATCAACAACAGTTAAGGTTGCTGTCCTTGACAAGGACAACAAGATACTTTTCTCCGATTACAAAAGACATTTTGCAAATATCAAAGAAACACTTAAAGATCTTGTACAGGAAGCAAAGGATGCCCTCGGCGAGAACGAGGTCAATCCATGTATAACCGGTTCAGGTGGACTGGCTCTCGCCCAGCTCATCGGTGTGCCATTTACACAGGAGGTAGTCTGTGTATCAGAGGCACTGCAGGACTATGCACCACAGACCGACGTTGCCATAGAGCTCGGCGGTGAGGATGCCAAGATCATATATTTTACAAACGGAATAGAGCAGCGTATGAATGGTGTCTGTGCCGGAGGTACAGGCTCATTCATCGACCAGATGGCTACACTTCTGCAGACCGATGCATCAGGTCTTAACGACTATGCAAAGGATTACGATACCATCTACCCTATCGCTGCAAGATGTGGTGTATTTGCCAAGACAGATATACAGCCACTCATCAACGAGGGAGCTACAAAGCCAAACCTGGCCGCTTCCATATTCCAAGCCGTTGTCAACCAGACTATATCCGGTCTTGCATGTGGTAAACCTATCAAGGGAAATGTTGCATTTCTTGGTGGTCCTCTTCACTTCCTCCCGGAGCTGAAGAATGCATTTATCAGAACTCTTAACCTGACAGGTGATGCCATCATAGATCCGGGACACTCACATCTTTTTGCAGCCGTAGGTGCCGCCATGAACTCCAAGCCTGAGGTATCCATGACACTTTCAGAGCTTATACATGCACTCTCACAGGAGCTCAACCTCTCCTCAGGTGTAGAGAGACTTGCGCCACTCTTTGAGAGCGATGAAGATTACGAGAAATTCAAGGCAGATCACAACAAGTACGCCGTAAAGCGCGGTGATCTCGCAACATATAAAGGAAACTGTTTCATCGGTGTCGATGCCGGTTCAACCACCACAAAGGTTGCACTTGTCGGTTCTGACGGTGAACTGCTCTACGACTTCTACAGCAGCAACAACGGAAGTCCACTTAACACCACCATCAGAGCTATAAAGGATATATACAGCAAGCTTCCTGATGGCGCAGTGATCGCAGGCTCATGTTCTACTGGTTACGGTGAGGCTCTTATCAAGCAGGCTCTCTCTCTGGATTTCGGCGAGGTTGAGACAATAGCCCACTACACAGCCGCAGCATTCTTCGACCCTGAGGTCGACTGCATTCTTGATATCGGCGGTCAGGATATGAAGTGTATCAAGATCAAGAACGGCGTTGTAGATAACGTTATGCTGAACGAGGCCTGTTCATCAGGATGTGGATCATTCATAGAGACATTTGCGAAGTCACTGAACTATGACATAGCAGATTTTGCGCACATCGCCATCACAGCGAGAACACCTATAGACCTCGGTTCAAGATGTACCGTTTTCATGAATTCAAAGGTTAAGCAGGCGCAGAAGGAGGGCGCATCCGTGGCTGATATATCAGCCGGACTTGCATACTCTGTTATCAAGAACGCCCTGCTCAAGGTTATAAAGCTCACAGATCCTAAGGATCTCGGAAAGAACATTGTGGTACAGGGTGGTACCTTCTACAACGATGCTGTCTTAAAGAGCTTTGAGGTCATATCAGGAAGAACAGCCATAAGACCTGACATCTCAGGTATCATGGGTGCTTTTGGTGCTGCCCTCATCGCTAGGAACAAGTACAAAGAGGGATTTGTCACGACCATGCTCCCTATCGAGGAGATAAGAAAGCTCACATATGAGAGCTCCATGACAAGATGTAAAGGATGTACAAACAACTGTCTCCTTACAATAAACAAATTCTCAAACGGCAAGAGGTTCATCACCGGAAACAGATGTGAGAAGGGTGTCGGTCTGAAGAAGAACGCAGACAACATTCCTAACCTCTTTGAATATAAGCTTGGAAGAATATTTGGCTATGAGTCACTTAAACCTGAGGAGGCAAAGCGTGGCGTGATAGGTGTTCCTCGTGTACTCAACATGTACGAGAACTATCCTTTCTGGCACACATTCCTCACAAAGCTTGGATTCTCAGTTGTACTGTCTCCAAAGTCATCGAGAAACATATACAGCCTGGGTATCGAATCCATACCTAGTGAGTCAGAGTGTTACCCTGCCAAGATCTCACACGGACACGTTATGTGGCTGCTGAAAAATGGAATCAAGTCCATCTTCTACCCATGTGTACCATATGAAATGAACGAGACTCCTGAGGCAAACAATCACTACAACTGTCCTATCGTTGCTTCTTATGCAGAGAACATCAAGAACAACATGGAGGAACTCAAGGCTGACGACATAACATTCATCAGACCATTTGTGGCCCTGGACAACGAGGAAGCTCTCGTAAAACGTATGTACCGTGAGATGTCCAAGTACTATGATGTGACAATGGACGAGATTGGAAGCGCCATACATGCGGCGTACGCAGAGGCAGAGAAGGTCAAGGAGGATGTGCGTGCTAAGGGCGAAGAAACTCTCAGATACATTGATGAACACGATATGCTCGGCATAGTTCTGGCTGGTCGTCCATATCATCTGGACCCTGAGATCAACCATGGTCTCCCAGAGCTCATCAACTCATACAAGATTGCTGTATTTACCGAGGATTCAGTCGCACACCTTGGCAAGGTCGAGAGACCTCTTATTGTCTCCGACCAGTGGATGTACCACTCAAGACTGTACAAGGCAGCCAACTACGTCAAGACCTGTGACAACTTAGAGCTCATACAGCTCAACTCATTCGGCTGTGGTCTTGACGCTGTAACAACTGACTGTGTCAACGATATACTTACCAAGTCAGGCAAGATATACACTGTCCTCAAGATCGATGAGGTCAGCAACTTGGGTGCAGCAAGGATCAGAATCAGATCCCTCATAAGCGCGGTCAACTCAAGACATGAACAGCACTACAAGACATGTCCGTCAAGCAGTGCCATCAACAGAATAGAATTTACCAAGGAGATGAAGAAGGACTATACAGTTCTTGCACCTCAGATGTCTCCTATCCATTTCGATCTTCTTGCACCTGCATTCAAGTGCATGGGAATCAACATTGAGATCCTGCCGGATGCAACCAAGGAGACGATAGATGTTGGTCTGAAATATGTAAACAACGACGCATGTTATCCATCTCTGATCGTTGTCGGACAGATGATGAGCGCCATCACTTCAGGAAAGTACGATGTGAACAAGCTGGCTGTCATCATGAGCCAGACAGGAGGCGGATGCCGTGCAACAAACTATGTAGGATTTATCAGACGTGCCCTCTCCAAGGCAGGCTACGGTCAGATACCTGTAATAGCACTGTCAGCCCAGGGCTTTGAGAAGAACTCAGGTTTCAAGATAAGCTACAAGGTCGTAAAGCGTGCAATGCAGGCTCTGATATACGGTGATGTATTCATGAGATGTCTGTACAGGACAAGACCTTACGAGAAGGAAAAGGGTTCGGCAAATGCACTCCATGAGAAATGGAAGAAGGTTTGTCTGGAGAGCCTTACAAAGACCGGAAGCAACGCAGTATTCAAGAAGAATATACAGGGAATCGTCCACGACTTCGATACTCTTCCACTCCTTGATATCAAGAAGCCTAGAGTCGGAATTGTTGGAGAGATACTTGTAAAGTTCCTTCCATCAGCCAACAACCACTTAGTTGACCTGCTGGAAGCAGAGGGAGCAGAGGCTGTTATGCCAGATCTCCTGGACTTCTTCATGTACTGCTTCTACAACAACAATTACAACTATGAGTTCCTTGGCAAGACCAAGAAGGGAGCCATAGTCAGCAACACTGTTATAAAGGTTCTGGAATCCTTCAGAAAACCTGCAAGGGATGCTCTTGAAAAGAGTAAGCGATTCGAGGCTCCTGCCCATATCGAAAAGCTTGCTGCCTATGCAAGACCAATCGTATCCATAGGAAACCAGAACGGTGAGGGATGGTTCCTTACAGGTGAGATGATAGAGCTCATAAAGAGCGGTGCTCCGAACATCGTGTGCGCACAGCCATTTGCATGTCTTCCAAACCACATCGTGGGCAAGGGTGTTATCAAGCATCTGCGTGAGGCATATCCTGAGGCAAACATCGTGGCAGTCGACTATGATCCTGGTGCATCTGAGGTCAATCAGGTAAACAGAATCAAGCTCATGCTTGCAGCGGCAAATAAGAATATGAAGAAATAAAATATCTATATATAACAATTTAAACACATTAAAAAAGGACCTGAAGCAGTCAATATCTTACTGCTTCAGGTTTTTTTATATTTTATTTATTTATGACTCAATGGTCAGGCTATGACATATTCCTTTCTGTCACAATTCTCGAAAAGCTCATAATCAAGTCTTCTCTGTATCTGTGAATGAATAAATCGAACTCCCATCCCATTCTCCGCAGCTTCCTTTGCCAGCTTATGTTTTGCTGTCTCTGACATCTTAAGCTTAACGCCATAGTAATCAGAAAGCTTTCTGACAGGACTTATTCTTTTGTCATTTAATATGGCGTAGAAGTCATCCTCAGTCATCTCCCTGAGCTGAACTATATTCCCTATGCGCCCCGCTATTTCACATCTCACATTTGCATACTGTACAAGATCTTCCTGAGTGAATGTACTCCTGTATCCGTCAAATGACTCGTCAGACGATACTGCACCAAAACCTATAGCCCTGCTCTTATTCACAGCCACCTCCTTCGCTCTGACCATGGAATCGAAGGAACCCAGGAACACAAAACTTACATTTGATGTATCTATATCAAGAGCTGGTTCACTGTTCGACGGATTGCCATCAAAATGAACCATGTCCCCCTCCAGGACCTTCAGCAGTTCATTCTGGACTATGTAGCTGTAATGTCTGTCGTCCGCGTCCTCAAACATCTTGTCGGCCTCATCGAGAACGATGATCAGATGGCTCATCTTATCCTGATCCACACCGTCGAACAGGTTTCGAACCTTCGTATTGCCCTTCCAGCCCGCGCCCGTCAGAGAGGTGGCATTGTGGATCACTATGTTCGGATATAGCTTTGCGAGCTGCCTGAATATCTCTGTCTTGCCACAGCCGGTAGGGCCTGCAAAGAGTACATTCTGCCTCCTGCCATTCACATGGTTCCAGAGGAGCATGGCAGCGGCACGCTTTGCCTCCTTCTGGCCGTACACTCTGCGGTCAAGATATTCATATATCTTCGCCGGCGAGCTCAATATTCCTTTTGCATCAGTGCTTCTTTTATCAGACTGTGTCTTTGTTTTGGATGGATTATCGCTGTCTATCTCCTTGGAAGCAGCATATCCGGCTGTTCTTTCATTTCTATCCGCCGCTTTTGCATCACAGGGGATATGCTCTTTACTTGAACGCTCATAAGCACAAAGCAATGTCGCTGCCATGTCCTCCACGTCACTGTCGCTAAGTGTAAGATTCTCAAGTGCAGTAAAAAGCAGTTCACCAATCTGACCGCTTGGCCGATGCTGCCATACATCATTTAATTCATTTACTTTATCAAGCGCCTGGTAATACTCTTCGTCGGACATCTCATCAAAGTCCCCGGCCTTTGCTTTCTTTGTGAAATCTACTGCCGGATTTGCAATGCTTCTGTTTCTGTATCCATTTGATGTTGCTCTAAGTAATTCCTCGTAAAGTTCTCTCATATTGTCGATCTTCATATGCATTTTCTCCTTTCGTCTTGCTCCACGAAACAGCTCACTGTCTGTGCCACATGGGATATTCTTTATTTGATAAACACAGTATAACTACAGCAATATTTAAGCTCGTAAAATTTACGAAGAAAAGCCACCAATCTGTGCCAATACAGATTGATGGCCTATAAACCAATGCAGCTATTTTATTTTTGGGCTTTGAAATGTCATTCTCAGCCGTTTTTTTCTTTCTTTCTCCTCCTGTTCCCTGTCGAACGCTTCAAGCGTATCTCTTATATCTGACTCATCAACATCTCCATATAATGCAGAGTTTCCTGTCACTTCGCCAGATATATCTGCCACCTCTGCTTTTACATTGTCATAGCCTTTGAAATACTTAAGGAAAACCTCCGGACAGCCTGCCGGGGCATCCCCATTATACCGCCTGTACTCCTCCATAGAGTCAGCCTTATAATCATAATTTCTAAACCAACTCACCGCCTCTGACATACCAGGGAACACATTTTCATCAAAGGTGCCTTCCTGAAACGCCGAAAATTCAAATGCACTTCCGCCATCTGTTCCGTAGAAATATACCACGCCGAACTCACAGTTGCTGGCAAGCCTCACATCGGCATTCTCCGCAAACTGCCTTTTGCCTATTAGGAATATTCCGCCGCCTGTATCATTATCAATCCACATCGGCATAAAGACATTCTGATAAGCAGATGCTCTCCTATCCGAATTCAGTCTGTCGCGGACATTATCACACGCATTGTAATATTCATCCCATGTCGTATAACCGCCGGGGATTTCAACATAGCCTGTACCGCCAGAAAATGGATTATCCCCCACATATCTGAAATACGCATCCATTATGTCCATACTTTTATCCTTCTTGCGGGGCCTGCCTCCATTTGAAAAGCCTGCGTCATAAAGCAATGTATTCACATCAATGGTTAATATGTCTCTCTGCAGGTTCTCCGTGAGCTTATCAAGAAATTCTGTATCAAAGAACATATCCGCTGCCATGTCAAATCCTGCACGATCTGTCTTTCCAATCTGCCGCAGTTTTTCAAGCCTTACCGCAGCCCGCCCGCAGCCATCAAATACATCTTTCCCAAATGTTCTCTTACCAAATTCTATAAAATGCGACAGCGCTTTCTTGTCAGGAATATATTTGCTGCTTCCTGACCAGAATTCCAGCAATCTTCTGACGTATCCTGAGCCCGATATAATACCATAATAAAAATCCAGGTAAGACGACATGAGCTCCACATACGGATTCTTCTTCTCACCATCAAACTCGAATGAGTCGAGCAGTTCGGATGAGATATGTCTAAGACTCTCTATATCTGCATCTATACCTATAACTGACTCTGATGCCTGGCATTTGTCCATATACTTATCAAGCATCCTCAGTCTGTCTCCACACGACTTGCCCTCCGCATGCTTTACCGCTTCCAGCTCTGTTTCAAGTTCTGACCTCATCGCAAGTCTGGATGCTTCATCCAACCCCTCTGCCGCAAATGATATGCTGTCCAGCAGTTTCTGGAGGCTGTTTATCTTCTCCAATGAAGCTGAAAGGCTTTTATCAGAAAGCAGCGCTTTCACAAGGAAACGGACATACTTTTTTCTGCTTGCCGCAGTGTCTGCCAGACAGTAATATTCCTCCTTCAAGCAAAGTCTTAGATTGTTCTCTCTTTTAGTTTTTACATATCCGTATAAGAAAGAATTCTCCATATTCTCATGGTAATCACGTCCTATCCTGGCATAAAAATCTTCTCTGAAACCAGCCACTTCCTATGCCTCCTCCCGAAGCTTCTTTATCGCATCTATCTGCTTCTTTATACTGATGTATGCCCTTGCGCAATTATCTGCATCAGTATAAAGAGTCATCCCACGTCTGCCAAGGAATACATCCAGCATGCCCTCCACCAGGATATCAAATATCGTAAGCGGATACCTGATATCCCTGGATTCATCCGTATAAAAAAGCTCACGGAGCTTCATATATCTGGCACAGAACCCTTCAGTGTCAGGAAATTCCTGCCTGAACCGCTTCTCGCTTTCATCCCATCTGACTGCCAGCTCATCGAAATATCTGTTAAGCTCTGCCATATCCGGATCTTCTTCAACATCCACATATTCACTAATAGCCTCTTCTATCTCTTCGTCGGTCATAGCATTATCTTCAGCCTCATCCAGAAACTCATCATACATCTGCATCTGTTCCTGACAGTACGTATCAAGTCCATCCTTCATGCTCTGGGTAAGGCTGTCTCCGATATCTTTCCCGGTAATCGACTCATATGCCATGCTGAATATTTCAAACAGACCAGATGCTCCTCTGACGCCAAAATAAGCCTCCCCCCAGAGCTCATCATATCTTTTCTCGATTGGTCTTACAGAAAACTCTCTCACTCTTTTGGCATGAAGGTAAAGCTGCTGAAATGAATCGGCATACGGTTCAGCATAGATCTGTTCAACCCACTCCATCTCGCTTGTCATGAGCAGTATCATGCAGTAGAGATAATCATGTATAAATTCTTTGAATCTTGTCGGCATACATGGAATTTTCTCTTCCGAAGCTTTTTCTTCTGTCGCTTTCATTTTGCAAAAGTCATCATCCGAAAGCCCATTATCTTTTATCGTTTCGTCACTCTCTATCCACAGTCTGTTTCTTATACCATAGCTGTCCATGGATTTTACCAGCTCATTTACAAGTTTTTCCACAGCCGCAGCTTTTCCCGTTTCTCCATCTGCCAGACACCCCAACAGAAATGATGAGACTTTGTTGTCTCTTCCGCTTACAGCCTGATCCAGAGCCGATTCCAGCTCCCGAAACTTATTCTTGCGGAATTCTATATTTTTCCACTCTTTGTCCGATATTCTCAAAGCGATCACGACCTCTTCTTTCTATATAATAATAGGCAAATTCTCTATCAACCTAACTATTAAACTAATCTTTTGAAATGATTGCGAGATTAATCTACGTCATCAAACCTTAAGCTCATCTGCGTCTCCTTAAGGGATTTCACTTTGCGCTCTGTGATCTTGTCTAACTCACCAACAGTTCCGCACAGGAGAGGCGATCTTGGATCGTAGCATGCACAGTTTGATTTCACCGCAGCCTCAGAATAGTTGGCATAACAGTATCTGCAGCCGTTTAAACACGTGTTGTATGAGCCTATCTCCACGCTCTCCATACATCCACACTCCGGGCGCTGCACCTTATCCTTTGACACCTTTATATCACAGCCTATGATCTCCTCGATGAGCTTCTTATCTATGCAGCAGTTATGCTCAATTCCGCATTTTTCAAGGTCTATGACCTCCGCACATGTCGCAACCACCATACCGTGGCTCCTTGCTATGTCGGCGATGGTCTTTGCAAATGCCTCAAGCTCATCATGACTCATCTCATATCTGTCCACTGCTTCCATGTTCTTCTTGTTCTTGGCATATATGTCGACAAAGCTTATGACACACTTCTCAGTACATCCGTCAAGCGCCTCTGCGATCTGGGTAAATGCTTTTATGTGATACTCCGGTGTGTACTTGTGTGTTAATACGATAGGATCGTACCTCCATATGACGCGCTTTTTTCCAATCTTTGCCGAAAGCTGCCGGAAAGCCGGAATGAGCTTTTGCTTCTTATCCGGAAGATTAGCCTCCATGTCTTTGCCATATCCTGTCAGAGTAAACTGAAAGTAATATTTGTATGCCTCAAGCTCATCAAGTCTTGGAAGCATCGGTATCGGATTCTTTGTCCAGAACACAATGCAGTCCACCACATCCGGTGACAGATCAATCCTGCTTATCTGATGAGCGTTCATGGGATTCCTGACATACAGGAATCCCTCCTTTATTCTGTTGTAGAACCATTCCGAATAAAATGTCGGAATATCTGTTCTTCTGCTGGCACTAACTATCATAATTTTAAAATTCCCCTTGTATCTTCCATCGTTATCTGCTTCTTGATTCCTTCAAATTTGACATATCTTCCACAGATCATATTTGCAAATATCATTCTTCTCGCAAATGACTTGGCCATTATCCTGCCATCCTTGTCATAGAGTCCACAATTTTCGCCATTTGGAGTTATGCCATACCGCAGTCTTCCGTCAGCTTCCTAAAACTGCTCTATACAGCCATCGGCTATCAGTCCCTTAAAGATATTATCAATACTGAATACCTCCTGAAGCCCACGTACACTGTCAGGTACATATCCGGTCGTATCGGCAATAAGCTTGATAGCTTTTTCATGAACAGTCCACGGATACATATACATATTTTTTGCAAATTTATAAATATCCTGCGAGAATCCACTCCAGAATGTAAACCCTCTCATGGTTTCTTCAAGTATATCCAGAACTAGATTTTTATCGGTAAGTTCCCTGTTGTCAGCCTTCCCTCTTGTTATCTTAAAAACCTGATAGCATATTCCATTTGTGCTGTCCATCGGATAATTGTGTATCTTATCACTGACATTTGTAAGCTCGTTCCATCTGTCTCTGTCGCATATCTTTTTACTGCCATAAAATATACTGTCAAATGAGTCATCATCGTCACGTCCAAAAAGCCATATCTTGTCCGGGGTATCCGGTGCCCCCACATAACTATGAAACTCGTCATATGTAAAATAACAGCCTCTGTTACTCTCCGGGCTCTCACAGATTTCCAGATCGTGTCCATACCTCTGCTCACAGTGCATTGGCTGCAGCAGCTCCACGTTCATTCCTCTCTCAATGAGACAGGTTCTAAGGTATGTTCCATAGCGGATATCATATGATTCATTCTGCTCTCTGCACACTCCATCGTCAGTTGGGACCTGTCTGTATGTGAATGCAACGTATACCGGCTTGTCCTTTATCCTTGAGTGTATTATGTGGGCAAATCTTGACATAGCCTGATATGTATTGTATAGCGACCTGTCCTCCACCTCATTGGGCACAGTGTGAATACATACCTCCTTCGTGGAATGAGGGAAGAAATAAATATCGCTTAGAGGTTCTCCTGGTCTATTTTCCATATAACCCAGATACTCATTAAAGTCCGTGCATGATTTTATTTCATCCGCCGGCTCATGAAACAAATCTGGATGACCTGATCCTTTTTCATCATGTATACCAGATGTAATCTCATTGTATCTCACCATGTCCTGCTCCGGCATGTCAGCCGCTTCCGTGATCCTGTACGGCCAGCATACCGGGTCAATTCCGGTGTAATCAAGCTTACTTTCCGGTGCTTCGCCCAGCACTCTCGCTGCATAGGACATTCCCCAATAGTCAATACCTGTGCCACAGCCTATGCTTACCGCCTTTATACTTTCAGGGTTATTCATATCTGCAAATATATCTGCGTAGGCTCTTGAAAACTGGAATCCATATGCTCTTGCATACTTCATAACATATAATGCGGTTATATGCTCATCATCATAATCCGCAGTTCCCGAATCGAACATATCATGGAACTCTGTAACAAATCTGACTCTCTCCTCTTCGGAAAGTCCTTCTATGTAATTTTCTAATTCAGTATATACTCTTTTCATGTACTCTCTTAAATTTATAACCGACATGGCAGACTCCTTTCTCCTACATCATGTAAAGTATAATATATATTCACTTAATGTTTCAATAACATCATATAGTTATCATAGCCGGTTTTTTCTCTGTGCATTGAGATACGCAGTCTTCTCGGCTGCTTTTTCCAGATAAAGCTTCGATCTTTTTAGACTATCCATACTGCTGTATATCGACAGCCCATGATCCCACATGTACGTGTCAAGCATTCCCTCCACAGCTTTTCTCATCTGTGACAGATAACTATACGGCACCTCATCAGAATATATCATATCCAAAAAACTGGCAAAACAACTGCAAACCTTATCCGAATCTTCCATCTGGTCACACACAGAGACGATGGTTTTACTTTCATCCGAATCATGACCATCCTGTAAAAATCCCTCATCCACAAACTCGTCAGCATCCAGATTATCATATATCGGCTCCACAATATCAATATCATCAATATCGAAGTCATCCATATCACCCAAGTCTTCCACGTCCTCCATGTCCTCCATGTCCTCCATGTCCTCCATGTCATTCAGTTCTTCCATATCATTCGAATCCAAGTCTTCAAACATTTCTTCTTCAATCTCCTGCATCCTTTTATAAACCTTATCGGACATCCAGTCAGGCTTATTGTCAGGATGCGAGTAGTCAAATGCAAAAACACACCATGATATAATACCTGCATCACCTATCCAGCCATCCACAATATACTCAAAAAGCAGCGTATCCTTATCATTATTTGATTCAAAATCAATACAGCCTGAGAGCAGATTATCAAATGAACCATTTGGAAGGTTATCCATCAGGAATCCGTATTGGGAAAAATCCAATAAAGACATTCTTATCGCAAGATACAGATACATTCTCACATATCTGCAAAAGCTCTTCTGTTCCGGGAGTGCATTTTCCGCTGTTATGTGCCCCAACCACATCTTGTACCTATATCCATATCGGTCCATGTCTTCCACGAGCTCTGTTATCAGCTTCTCCGCTTTTTTCTCATCAAATCTGCCATTCTCATCAGTCACCAGCGGTCTGATCAAATTACTTTTTCCACTTGCCTCACAGTCAAATTCCTTCATGAGCTTCCTGATATTTTCCTTATTATTTTTTAGGCTGCAATACTCTTTACAATTTTCAAATTTCATTTTCATGCCTCCTTGTTTTTGAACACCAGCCATGCAAATGGCAGGCGATGCATGTCTGATAAACTTTTTTCTGCTTCACTGTTTCTTATTATAGCTATGTATATATTTGTCTCGTAATATTTACGACATGTTTTCAGATGATTATAAATGTTTATGGATTTTTCCAAACCTGTGTGCTATTTTGATGTTCTGGATTGTTTTATATATGAGATCTCAAATGAGAGAATTGCAGAAATTCATTTCTCACGTATTCTCATATAAACAAACTACGGAGGTGATAAATCTTGAAACAGCAGCAGCTGCTGGAGTTATATGATACATACTCGAACAACGTATTCCGTCTCGCTATGAGCTTTTTAGGCAACACAGCGGACTCTGAGGACATTGTTCAGAATGTATATACAAAACTTATAGAAAAAAGCCCACATATATCAAAGGGCAAAGAAAAATCATATCTGCTCACGATGACGGCAAATATGTGCAGGAATCATCTAAAATCCGCAGCGAACCGTCTAAGCAGCAGCTACGAGGAACTGAGCAGCGACTCTATCGTCAGCGGATTCAATATTGAAGAGCAATCCATGTACGAGGCTCTGGGGAAACTCCCTGACTCATACCGCACTGTTCTTTATCTGCACTACTATGAGGGATATACATTTGGAGAAATTGCAAAGATACTTCACCTGTCACCATCTGCAGTTTCAATGAGAGTATCCCGGGGACGAAAAGAATTAAAAGAAATATTGAAGGAGGAATAACATATGACAAACAAAGACAAGATCAGCGATATTGATGATTTCCAAAACTCAAATACATATAACACGTCTGATGATTCTGATGACAGCAAATTTACAGACTTGTACACTAAAACTATGGATAATGTGACTATGTCTCAGGAAAACAAGGATGTTATACGCGCAAAGCTTGCTGAGCAGTCCCAGACTGGCAGATCTGGACGAAAGCTCATCCGCATAGGAAAGTATTCAGCCATTGCCGCCACTGTGTGCGCAATCCTACTGTGCATCCCGGCGACAAGGACAACCGTCTCAGCAGCCATCGACTACATAAAGCAGACATTCCACCTGGCAAATGGCACCGAGGTGACATACGAGGAAAACAGCGAGGGAAACTCCATACAGTTCACAATATCTACAGATGATGTCAACGGTTACACGAAAGTTGAAAATGGTCGTCTCTACCTTGTTCTCGGAAATACAAAAAAAGATATCACCGACCAGTGCGGTCCTGACAAATATTTCCGTCATGAGATCAAGAATGCGGACGGCTCACACAGCGTCATCCTCATAGGCGGTACACCTGAGAGCTGCGGATGGGCAGAGCTCTTCTTTGACAAGAATGGGAAATATGTATTTAACAACATGAACGTTGAAGACTACAGCGACCCATGGCTTAATGACGCCCTGCATGCTGAGGGTGTTGACACAGGCAATCCTTACCTGGATGATGACCTTTCAGATACATCCGGCAGCGCCGCTGACGGAAATGCAACATATATCGAACAGTAATTTTTCCTAATAAGCCATATTAAAAAGCAAAAGATACAAAATTTTCCTAAACAAGCCTTTTTCGATCAAAAAGGGATAAATCATCAAATATTTACCTCATATTTCTCCCTTTTTGATGATTTAACCTTGTCTTAGGAAAATTTTGTATCTTTATTTCTTCTATCATATATATTTTTAGGAAAATAATCTCTGAATAGGTATCCATTCCGATCATTCTGTGTCGTGAGATTGATATAGAAATCGCTACAGTCTCATAGGAATTCCCTTGTCCTGAAGGTATCTCTTCAGATCTCCTATCTCAAGTTCTTTATAGTGGAACAGAGATGCCGCAAGGGCTGCATCCGCACCGCCCTCTGTCAGGGCGTCGTAGAAATGATCCTTTGTTCCCGCACCGCCTGAAGCTATAACCGGGATGTTCACGTTGTCTGCTATGGTTCTGGTGAGTTCTATGTCATACCCAGCCTTTGTTCCATCGCAGTCCATGCTGGTAAGTAATATCTCTCCAGCTCCAAGCTCTGCGGCCTTCATGGCCCACTCAACTGCATCTATTCCACAGTCGATTCTGCCGCCGTGCTTGTATATGTTCCAGCCTGAACCATCATCACGTCTCTTGGCATCTATTGCTAAGACTACGCACTGGCTGCCAAACTTGTCAGCGGCATCAGCTATAAGCGTCGGATTGTCTATGGCTGCCGAGTTCACGGATATCTTGTCTGCGCCCTCACGGAGTATTGCCTTAATGTCATCGACAGTTCTTATTCCGCCGCCGACTGTAAACGGAATGAAGATAGTCTCAGCAACTCTTCTTACCATGTCGACAACTATATTTCTCTGGTCTGATGAAGCTGTTATGTCAAGGAAAACAAGCTCATCAGCGCCCGCCTTGTCATACGCTGCACCGACGGCAACCGGATCCCCGGCATCTATAAGATTTACGAAATTTACGCCCTTTACAACTCGTCCGTTCTTCACATCAAGACAAGGTATTATTCTCTTTGTATGCATGTCCTACACCTCCAGCTCTATAAAATTCTTCAGTATCTTAAGTCCAACCTCTGAGCTCTTCTCAGGATGGAACTGACATGCAAATACATTGCCGTGCTCCACGGAGGCATGGATCTGAGTTGAGTAGAATGTGGACGCTGCTACATCCTCCGGATTCTTAGCCTTCAGATAATATGAATGAACGAAGTAGACATATGGGTTCTCTGGAAGTCCCTTGAAAAGTCTTGCATTTGGATTTATCTCAAGATTATTCCATCCTATCTGCGGTATCTTAAGTCCCGGCGCATCCGGTATACGGAGTATCTCACCGTCCAGGATTCCAAGTCCTGTTGCCTCCGGTGACTCCTCGCTGGTCTTGAAGAGGAGCTGAAGACCAAGGCATATTCCGAGGAATGGCTTGTCTGCATCCACAACATCATAGATGACGTTCTCAAGACCATACTCCCTGATCTTATTCATGGCATCTCCGAAACTACCAACTCCCGGAAGTATCACCTTGTCGCTCGCCATGATCACATCTCTGTCTCTTGTGATGACAGCCTCCTCACCCAGATACTGCACTGCCTTCTCAACACTCTTTATGTTACCTGCATCGTAATCCAAAATTGAAATCATCTGTCTCTGTCCTTTCAAGTCTAACATATTTTGATCTATATTATATCTCTTCCCACTGGCACAAAACTTCTATCTGTCACTGTAGTGATATCTGCAAGCAAGAATATATACGTTATCATCATCGATCTTATATATTATTCTGTCTTTATCATTTACTCGTCTGCTCCAGAAACCAGTCAGATTTCCAGTTAATGGTTCAGGCTTGCCAATGCCTTCATTTCCATTTCTGCATATATCTTCTATAAGACTATTTATTTTCTTTAATGTCTTTCTGTCTTCCGTCTGCCAATAAACATAGTCTTTCCAACCATTATCAGTAAAGACCTTATTCATCCGCAGATACCTCCGTCAGATCATGAACAGCAAAGTTTCCTTTTTCAAGCTGTGCTTTTGATTCCATTAACCAATCATAATTGGCTTTATTTCCCATTACATACACATTTTCCATCAGGTTATTATATGCCTCTTCAGACAGCATAACAACATTTTTATTATCCTTACGAGTTACAATCATTGTTTCATAATCATCTGTAACTTTATCCATATACTTTTTCATATTATCGCGTAAGTTTGTATAATTAACAGCTAACATAAGAACACCTCCTCAGATTCACGTACAGCTTTCTGTACTTATATTGTACCGTACAGAAAACCGTACGTCAAGTATCTGTATTATCTTATGCCTATATTATAATAGATATTCTGCTCATGCATGCAATGTATTAGAACCTCAGCTTACTTCCCTTGCCGCCGCGCTTACCCGGCTTAACTCTGGTGAAGATTATCTCGTTGTCGCCAACCTTGAAGTTATCCTTCGTGCTTCCCACAAATACCGACTCAAGGACATCGTCACCCTCTAAGTTGATGAGCTTGACTCCCGCTGCGCCCTTGCCCTTTTCAGGAATCTCGGAGATATCAACTCTTATGTAATATCCTTTTTCTGACTGTGCAATAATAAAATCTCCATCAGAGAATTTACCTATGTAAATTATATCATCACCGACTTTTGAAGCATTTGCAGCACGCCTTGTGGTGTCAAATGCGGAGCCGTCAACAACCTTGGCAAGGCCCTGCCTGCTGACGAACAGCAACTTGTCAGTCACAAAATGCTCTATGCAGTCCATGAACAGGATATTCTCGTCACCGTTCATGTTGCAGAACTCGAACACCTGGATTCCCTTGTCGGCAAGACGTCCTATGAGGCTTCCGCCGCCCTTCTTGCTGGTGTTCTTCTTCGCCTGAAGCTTGATGATGTCGGCGACCTTGATGGTATACACCTGATTATTGTCGGCAAATACCGCTATCCTGTCAAGATTCTGACACTTAACCGCGAATCTGTAGTCCTTCGTGATCTGCTCTATGTTCTTCTCGTATACATTTGCATCTACGACCTTGATGTAATAGAATCTATCAAGAAGTACAGCCACATCTGTAGCCACAACCTCAGCCTTCTTCACAACAACAGTTCCATAGTCATGGATCTGTGTTCTTCTAGGTATAGCATACTTGGCCTTGATCTCAAGCATGTCATCTATCATCTGCTGCTTCATGGCATCCCTGGACTCCATGAGCCTTGTATACTTCTTGATGAGCTTCTCTGCGTCTGCCAGCTCTTTCTTGAGAGCATTGATCTCCAGACCTATGAGCTTCTGAAGTCTCATGGCAAGTATCGCATCCGCCTGTTTCTCTGTGAAACACAGGAACTTTGCATCCGCCTCTGAGCCCTTGAATCTGAACTTAACGTTTGATGTATCGCCGTGCATGAGACACGCCTTGGCATCTGCAACCTTTGTACTTCCGCGGAGTATCTCTATGATCAGGTCTATGCAATCGACAGCTGTGAGGAGTCCCATCTTGATCTCTCTGATCTCCTCCTGCTGTGCAAGAAGCTTTCTGTACTTCGTGTCATACAGACCGTACTTGAAATCTGTGTACACCTTCAGTATCTTCTTGAGTCCCATTACCTCCGGCTTGCCGTTGTTGATGCAGTTGATATTCACGCCAAATGTATCCTCAAGGGCTGCCTTCTTATATAATATATTGATAATGTTCTGTATCTCCTCATCAGAAGTTCCCTTCTTCACATCGATACACAGACATTCACCGTTCTTGTCTCCTCTGTCCGCAATATCCACGACAGCTGGAAGTTCTCTGTTCCTGACAAGCTCTGCAACAGTATCGAGGAACTTGGCGGTGCCTCCGATCATGGTATATGGAAGCTCTGTGACACAGATACTCTTTCTTCCGTATCCGATATCCCTGACCTCTACCTTACCGCGCACCTTGATCTTGCCAAGTCCTGTGGCATACACATTGTACAGTTCCTCAGGTGTGGCATTGATGATTCCACCTGTGGCAAAATCAGGTCCCGGCATGAGTTTTAACAGGTCCTCAAGCTCTATCTCAGGATCATTCAGATATGCAACAGTTGCGTCTATGACCTCACCGAGATTGTGTGTAGGAATATTTGTCGCCATACCTACTGCTATACCGGTTGAACCGCTCACCAGGATATTTGGCACCTGGAAAGGCAGGAAAGTCGGCTCTGTCTCCGTTCCGTCAAAGTTTGGTATGAACTGATCCTTGAAGAACGGAAGATCCTTCATGCACACATCCTCTGTGTACTTAGATATACGCGCCTCAGTGTATCGCATGGCAGCCGCACCGGAACCGTCCACCGCGCCAAAGTTGCCGTGTGGGTCAACAAGTGGTATCGGCAGTTTCCAGTTCTGTGCCATATTTACAAGTCCTTCATATATGGAACTATCTCCGTGTGGATGATATTTACCCATTGTATCTCCGACTATTCTCGCACATTTTCTGTGTGGCTTGTCGGAGCCTGCAAGACCATCCAGTGAGTAAAGTATCCTTCTCTGGACAGGCTTTAATCCATCCCTTACATCTGGGAGCGCTCTCTCTGTTATAACCGACATGGAATAATCCACATAGGACTGTCCCATCTCGCTCTCATAATCTACATTTAATATCTTTTCCGACATGATCTATCCCTTTCATAATACAAACTGTGAAAACGCGCTGCTAAGCATTCCCAAATATCACTTTTATATATCTAGCACCGCATCTGCACTGTGTGTCTCTATGTACTCTCTTCTAGGCGCAACCTCAGTTCCCATGAGCGTCTGTGTGAGCTGATTTGCCTCAACACGGCTGTTCACTGATACCTGCTTTAAAAGTCTTGTCTCAGGGTTCATGGTCGTCTCATAGAGCTGGTCTGCATCCATCTCACCGAGTCCCTTGTATCTCTGGATCGTGAACTTGTTCGTGTGTGTCTTTCTGTACTTTGCAAGCTCATCATCTGAGTACAGATATTTGATGTTCTTGCCCTCGCCAACTCTGTAGAGAGGCGGAATAGCTATGTATATATGTCCCTCGCTGATAAGGTCAGGGTAAAATCTATAGAAGAATGTAAGCAGAAGTGTCGCTATGTGGGCACCATCCACATCGGCATCAGTCATGATGATTATCTTGTCGTAATTCAGCTTGCTTATATCGAAATCATTGCCGTATCCCTGCATGAAGCCACAGCCAAATGCATTGATGAGTGCTTTGATCTCGGCATTCTCAAGCACCTTTGCAACAGGCTTCTTCTCCACGTTGAGTATCTTACCTCTAAGTGGAAGTATTGCCTGATACTTTCTGTTTCTCGCGGTCTTGGCTGAGCCTCCCGCCGAATCTCCCTCGACTATGAATATCTCGCATTTAGACGAATCTGAGGACTCCTGCTTTGCAAGCTTGCCATTTCCCTCAAATGAAAACTTGTTTATATTGATCTTGGACTTCTCAAGCGCCTTTCTCTTGGAGAGAGCCACCGCCCTGTCCACTATATCCTTCAGCACATCATAATTTCTGTCAAAATAAACTGTGAGCTGTTCCTTCACGATATCGTCGATGGCCTTTGACACGTCCGTGTTGGAAAGCTTTGTCTTAGTCTGTCCCTCGAACTGAGGATCCGGATGCTTCACGGATATGATAGCCTGCATGCCAGATCTTATATCTGCACCTGTCAGATTGGAATCCTTCTCTTTCAGAGTTCCAAGCTCATTTCTCGCATAATTATTGATAAGCTTGGCAAATGCTGACTTGAATCCTGTCACATGGGTTCCACCTTCAGGATTCGTGATATTGTTGGTAAATCCTATGATATTCTCCTCGCCGTCCTCCGTCATCAGAAATACGATATCTGCGGCGATTCCGTCCTTCTCACCCGATATGGCGACAACCGGTGATGTATGTGTGAGTCCCTGGGATATATCCTCAACAAATGCTGCAAGTCCCCCTGGCTGATGGAACACTATAGGCTCCTCGCCATCCCTCTTGTTCTGGAATGTGATCGTAAGATTCGGATTCAGATATGCTGTCTCTTTAATCCTTTGCTTGATGGCGTCCGCCTTGAACTTTACTGTCTCAAATATTGTATCATCAGGATAGAGTGTTACCGTCGTACCTGTTCTCTTTTCCTTGAGTTTTGTCTTTGGAAGCATACCGTCAACAAGTTCAGTTGTCGGTATTCCCTTCTCGTATGTATCGTGATAAAGGTAGCCATCCCTGGCAACATCTACTATAAGCTTGTTAGACAGTGCATTTACAACTGCAGAACCTACTCCGTGAAGTCCGCCGCTTATCTTGTAGGTGGAGCTGTTAAACTTGCCACCTGCATGCAACACTGTGTATACAACACGCTCCGCAGGAATTCCCTCCTGCTCATGTATATCGACAGGAACGCCTCGTCCATCGTCAGACACGGTTGCCGAGCCATCCTCGTTGATGCTCACCCATATATTGTTGCAATACCCCGCCAGATGCTCATCCACCGAGTTGTCTATAAGCTCCTGTATGAGGTGGTTCAGTCCGCTTCGCCCTGTGTTGCCGATGTACATTCCCGGTCTCAGTCTTACCGGCTCAAGTCCCTTTAACACCTCAATGTTTTTTGCACTATATGACATAATCTTCTCCCATTTTATAAATATATTTGCAGATGCCAGAATCCAACAGAAAAAGGAAACCCTTAGAATTATAGCCTAAAAGTTTCCTCCTTGCAAAGTATTTATTGTTCTGACGTGTTATCTGCGCTATTCTCCGGTATCATTTCCGGTTCGCCATCATCCTGCTGTATGATATCAAGGTCGAAGTAGAATACCACTCCATTCTCCACATTGTAAACACCATAGTTCTTGTTGTGAGCCGCCATGGACGCCGCAACTATAGAAAGTCCAATACCGCTTCCACCATACTCTCTCGTCCTCGCCTTGTCCACCTTGTAGAACTTAATGAATACCTTATCAAGCTCATCGTCAGGAATGTTCGGTCCCTCATCATATACAAATACTCTCAAGTTGCCTGTGACGAGTCCATCCTCAGTCCTTCTCGGCTGATCATAGTCCTTATTCGCCGTCCACACTCTGACCTTGCCTCCATCGTTGCAGTAATGAAGTGCATTTGTAAAATAATTGGTGAATACCTGCTCTATCATGAACTCATCTGCATATACGTTGCACACATCATTCAGCTCATCCGCCAGCTCAACTTCCGCATGGTTCTGCTCCACCAGAATGGATGATGAATCCACTACATTCTTTATGAGTGCATCTATGTCAAATACCACAGGATGAACCCTGTCCACTCCAAATTCAAGCTCATTCAGATCAAGTAACTGTCTGACAAGCTTATTCATCTTGCCAGCTTCGTCCAGAATGACATCACAGTAAAACTCCTTGCTCTCATCATCCTCTATAACATTGTCCTTAAGGCCCTCGGCGTATCCCTGTATGAGAGCTATAGGAGTCTTGAGTTCATGGGACACATGGGACAGGAACTCCTTCCTCATCTCATCTATCTGTACCTTCTCATCAATATCCGTCTGCAGCTTAGCATTTGCCTGTTGAAGCTCTGTCAGCGTGTTTCTCAGCTGATATGACATCTCGTTCATACTGTCCGCCAGCTCACCAATCTCATCGTTGGATGCGTGATCCACCTTCACATCGAGATCAAGCTGTGCCATACGATTGGCAACCGACGCAAGATTCTTTATCGGCTTTGCAACCGCATTGCTTATAAAATAAACCATCACAAATCCAAGCAGTGCCACCACTGAGAACACCAATAAAAAGAACTTCAAAGATGTAACTATCGTTGAGTCCACACTGGAAATAGGTTTTCTGATGATGACAACAAAACCATTGTCAAGGAATCCGACAACGTCATAATAGCTGTTGCCTGTATTCCTGTCATTTGTGATCTGTATATCATATTTATCTGTCTTCTCAATCTGCTTTCTCTTTATCTTCGGATTGTCCGGATTCTTTCCACCGCTGTAATTGAAGTAGTCTGCTATAAATGACAGATTGTTATATACCGCAGCCTCCTCGTTAACCGTCGTGTACACATGCATATTCACACTGTCAAAGATAAATATCATCGCACCTGACTGATTGATCACATCATTCGCCAGCTCTTTACTGTCTATATCCTCATCCCGTCCGAACAGTTCATTGCAGGAATTGTATGTATCCAGCAGCATCTGTTCCATGCTGTGATAGAAATACTTCTTGATAAAGATCATGGTTATAGCACACGACATAACCACCATGATAAGTATGGTCGCAACCAGAGACAACGTTATCTTGGTCCTGATCGATGTCCTTTTTGATTTCTTCATCACTCTACCTCGAATTTATAGCCCATTCCCCATATAGTCTTGATATATTCGCCCTTATCTCCCATCTTGCTTCTGAGCTTCTTGACATGCGTGTCTATGGTTCTGGCATCGCCAAAGTAATCATAGTTCCATACATTGTTGAGTATCTTCTCTCTCGACAATGCCACGCCCTTGTTCGTGATAAAATACTGAAGCAGCTCGAACTCCTTGAAGCTGAGCTCAACCGGCTTGCCATCTATCGTCACCACATGAGCCGACAGATTCATCTCAATACCTCCGGCTACAAGCTTCTCATCTGAAGCGGCATCCGTTGTTCTTCTGAGTATCGCTGCAACTCTGGCAACAAGTATCTTGGGACTGAACGGCTTCGTTATGTACTCATCTACTCCCAGATCAAAGCCCTGGAGCTCATCGCGTTCATCTGCCTTCGCGGTAAGCATGATAACCGGAACCTGTGAGAACTTTCTTATCTCCTTAAGAGTCTCCCATCCGTCCATCTTAGGCATCATGACATCAAGTATTACAAGAGATATATTCTTGTCATTCATGAATATATCCAGGGCCTGTTCACCATCTCCGGCCTCAAGAACCATATACCCCTCTCTTGTGAGGAAGTCCTTGACAAGCTTCCTCATTCTGCTCTCATCATCAACCATAAGAACCTTTATTGAATCCATATCGTACCTCCACATATAGAATAATATCCAATTTATCTCAATATAACATTGATATTTGTAAAAAATGTGAACTGAGCATATTTTTTACAGTATACCACAGCAAAAAAGCAGTGAACACACTCATGTATCCACTGCTTTTCAAAATATTCTTCTATATCTTAAATACTACTGCGCTGCCTCTGTTGTCTCAACCTCATCTGTCATGGCCTCGCTTGGATCTATAGCCTCTGTGTTGGCCTCTGTTGTGCTTCCTGCCTCACTGGTTGCAGTTGTTGCTATCTCGCCGTTCAACGTTACATTCTCCTTCTGGGCAAGTGCATATACCGCGTCATTGTATGCTGTATACTTGCTCTGGGCGTCTGAGAGAAGCTTCTGTGCCTCTGTCTGGATGTCCTTGTTCTTATCCTTAACAGCAGCCTCAACCTTCTGCATAGCCTCATACTGTGCATTCATGGCATCATAATACTGATCCTTGAGCGCCTTCACCTCGTCGGTCTTGACTTCTATAGCCTGTATGTCGTCAAGAAATGTCTTATAATTTGGAAGCAGATTGTCTGTCAAATCCTTGAGCAGAGCATCTGTATCAACAGCAGTTCCCTCAGCAAAATATGAGTTGAACTTCTTCATGATCTCCGCTTCCTCTGTATCCATCTTAGGGATATCTGTTCCAACAAACTTGATGAACTCATCCTTCACCTCTGATGCAGCCTCTGTGGTTGCCGTCGTCTCGTCTGCCTTCTTGTTTCCACATCCTGTAAATGAGAATGCAAGAACCATAGCCATCATAGTCATAAGTAATCTGCGTTTCATAATCTTTTGTCTCCTTGTTCTTCCTTGTATTTGTGTATGCCCTGCAGTCGCGTCTCCACAAGGTTATGGCAGAATTCGAATAACCTCGAATTCTGCCATCTCTTAGTATACCACCTTAAGACCACAGGTGGCAACCTGCTATTTTCTTCGTTTCTTTTTCTCCTTAGGAGGATTCTCGATCATATACTTCTCGTACATGTCTGGCCTGTGCTCCTTCGTCCTGGTGATAGACTGTTCAAGTCGCCACTCATTTATGAGCTTATGGTTGCCCGAAAGCAGTACATCCGGGACCTTCTTCCCCATGAATTCAGGAGGTCTGGTATACTGCGGATACTCAAGCAGATTGTTATAAAAAGTCTCTATCTCAGCACTGTCCTCGTTATTCAGAACCCCTGGAACAAGACGAGACACAGCATCCACGATAGCCATGGCTGGAAGTTCTCCGCCAGTCAGCACAAAATCGCCTATGGACATATAGTCATCGACTATCATCTCAAGGACCCTCTCATCTATTCCCTCGTAATGGCCACACAGAAGAACTATGTCCTCCTTCTCCGAGAGCTCCTGTGCAATACCCTGATTGAAGGTTCTTCCCTGCGGAGTCATATATATGACCCATGGTTTTCTGCCAAGCTTCTCCACCAGTGCCGTGTATGCATCATACACAGGCTGCGCCTGCATGACCATGCCTGCGCCTCCCCCATATGGGTAATCATCCACATGATTGTGTTTATCCTGGGTGTAATGTCTTATATTTATAGCTTCTATATGAAGTTTTCCCGACTCTATGGCCCTTCCCGTGATACTCGTTGAAAGTCCATTCATAACCATCTCGGGGAAAAGTGTCAAAATATAAAAATTCATAGTCCGCTCCTAGTATATGTTCATCATCTCACCAAACGTCTGTATGCGATCAATCCTCGTCATCTGAATCATCTGCTTCTACCATCTCAAATGTTCTGACCTTGACCTTCTTATTCTCTGTGTCAACATCGAACACGAAATCCGGTACTACAGGTATTAGGATCTCGCTGCCATCATCCTTCTTAACGACAAATACATCATTTGCCGGAGTCTCCAGCACGTCGTCAAGGATTCCTATGTGCTCGTCATTCTGATCATATACATCAGCGTCAAGGACATCACAGATGAAGAACTCTCCATCCATGAGAGGAACTGCATCCTCCCTGTCAACAAGTATGTCATAGTTCTTAAAACGCTCTATATCATTTATGTTATCGTATTCTTTGAACTTAAGAATAACCATATTTTTCAAAAATTTGCAAGATGTACAATTAACCTCCAAAGTCTCTCTGCCATTTGACAGATAGCACTTCTTCAAGGTCTTGAAACGATCATTGTCATCCGTTGTCGGATATACCTTAACCTCGCCCTTTATACCATGGCTTGAGGTTATCACTCCTACTCTGAGTCTGTCTTCTGTGTTGTGTTCCATTCTATCTCCTATATATAACTCATATATAATATAAGGGGGAGTATAAACTCCCCCTCTTAACTCGGTAATAAAATCCTCTGTCATATGAAGATTAAGAAATACCACTTATCCTGCTTATGCAGTTCTACTTAATATCAACGACAACCTTCTTATCACCCTTTGAAGCAGCTGCCTTGACAACTGTACGGATGGATTTGGCTATTCTGCCCTGCTTGCCGATTACCTTACCCATGTCCTCTGGTGCGACAGTAAGGTCTATCTTTATTATGCCGTCTTCTTCAGTCTCGGTTACAGCTATCTGCTCAGGATGATCTACTAGGGACTTTGCAATGATTTCTACTAAATCTTTCATCTCTATACCTCCCAAATGGAACACCAGCCATGCAAAATCGACTTCGTCGATGGCTGGCGCTGCATATCAGCTTTTCATAGAAAAGCTGATACATCCGTAAAATTACTTCTCGATACCTGCCTGCTTTAATAACTTTGCAACTGACTCAGTTGGCTGTGCTCCTGTAGCTAACCACTTCTTAGCAGCCTCCTCGTCGATCTTTACTACAGATGGCTCCTGGTTAGGATCATATGTTCCGATCTCCTCGATGAATCTACCATCTCTTGGTGATCTTGAATCTGCTACGATCACTCTGTAGAAAGGATGCTTCTTATAACCCATTCTTCTTAATCTAATCTTTACTGCCATTGTTCTTGTTCCTCCTAAATATTAATTATCTTAAGCCAAAAGGCATTTTAAAACCACCGCGTCTTCTCTTTCCGCCCATCATGCCTGACATCTGCTTCATCATCTTCTTAGACTGTTCAAACTGTTTAAGGAAACGATTGACATCTGCTATCTGGACACCGGCTCCATCTGCGATACGCTTCTTTCTGGATGGCGATATCGGATCCTGGAGTGAACGCTCTCTAGGTGTCATGGACAGAACGATTGCTTTTGGTGTTTTAGCAGCGTTCTCATCTATCTCAACATTCTTCATCTGACTTGCCATGCCAGGCATCATGGAAAGGATCTCCTGCATGCCGCCCATCTGCTCGAGCTGAGCCATCTGATCAAGAAAATCGTTGAAATCAAAACTTGCTTTGCGGAACTTCTGTTCCATCTCTTTAGCCTTCTCCTCGTCGATGGCCGACTGGGCTTTCTCTATAAGTGACTCTACATCACCCATTCCGAGGATTCGGCTCGCCATACGATCCGGGTAAAATGGTTCCAGATCTGTAAGCTTCTCTCCCATACCTGAGTACAGGATCGGCTTGCCCGTTACTGCCTTGATCGACAGTGCGGCACCGCCTCTGGTATCACCATCCAGCTTTGTGAGGATGACACCATCTATACCTATCTTATCATTGAACGTTGTCGCTACATTTACCGCATCCTGACCTGTCATGGAATCCACAGTCAGTATGGTGTAGGCAATGTCCAGATTCTCCTTTATCTCTGCAAGCTCGTTCATCATGTCCTCATCAACATGAAGACGTCCTGCGGTGTCAAGGAACACCAGATTGATATTGTTCTTGGCTGCATGCTGTATAGCCGCCTTCGCAATATCCAATGGCTTGTTGTTGTCTCCCATGGCAAACACGGGAACTCCAACCTTCTCACCATTCACCTGCAGCTGCTTGATAGCCGCCGGTCTGTATACATCACATGCCACAAGAAGTGGCTTCTTGCCTTTGTTCTTGAACTGATATGCAAGCTTTGCCGCCGTGGTGGTCTTACCTGCTCCCTGAAGTCCACACATCATGATGATCGTGATCTCATTGGATGGTCTAAGCTTGATCTCTGTCATCTCAGAGCCCATGAGCTTATCCATCTCTTCCTTAACGATCTTGATGACCATGTGTCCAGGATTCAGACCTTTGAGGACTTCCTCTCCTACAGCTCTGTCACTCACCGACTTGACAAATGACTTTACGACCTTGAAGTTGACATCCGCCTCGAGAAGTGCTCTCTTGACTTCCTTCATGGCCTCCTTGACATCATCCTCAGTAAGTACGCCCTTGCTTCTCAGCTTCTTAAAAACGTTCTGCAGTTTATCTGATAAACTGTCAAATGCCATAGACATTCTCCCTTCTGATATTATCTATCATCAGAAATCTTCGAGTATCTTATCTGAATAATTCACTATATCTTCAATTCTGCCCGCAAGCCGTTCATCCGAGTTCATCGTCTTAAGCTCATCCGCACATTCCTTGATCTTCTGAACCTGTTCCTGTGCCTTCATGAACTTATGTACCAGCATAAGCTTCTCCTCATACTCCTCGAGGATCTTGTCACAGCGCCTTACCATATCATATACGCCCTGTCTGCTTATGTTGTTGAGTCTCGCTATCTCTGAGTAAGACATGTCATTGTTCACGACATCCTCGTACACGCTCTTCTGATGCTCTGTGAGCAGCTCACCATAAAAATCATATAACATAGACTGTCTGACTATCTTCTCCATAACAAACTCTCCGTAACGCACTTGCATGTAAAGTGTTTTTGCTTTACCATGGGCTATTCTAATACAGGCAGGGTGGGTTGTCAAGTGTTTTTTCTTGACAAAGTGAATTATATTTATATTTGCAGCAAATCCTCCGTCTTACAACACAAAACCCTGTATGTTTGTTATATCGCTACAGCGATAGTTTTACAAACTGTATTCAATATATCTTTTTCACGTCATCCACCCGGTAAAGTCTCTTAAAACTCTCAAGATCCTTCTCTGATTGTATCACCATCACACCCACAAAGTTCCCGTCCTCTCTGCTCCTGAATCCGGCGACCTGTTCTCCGGTGCAGATGGAGCATCTAATGACAGCCTCGTGTTTTGCCTCATCATAGGGGAACAGCTCTGCGTTCCCCTTTTGTTTTGACTTTAATCTTGCAAACAATCCTTTTTCCACCACTATATCAACCTCTACACATAATCATGCAAGCCACTGACAAGATACATTCTGAATCATCATCTTATCATTGCGCTGACACTACGCCTCGATCTGTCCCAGTATATAAGGATCCTTGATCTTATTATCCTCGGCAAAGAACAGTATCTTCGTGAGCACCTCCGATGTCTTTGGATCATCATCCACAAATGGCAGGAATATTCTGCCCCTCCTCTGTGAGTGTACAGGAAGTACATTTATCATAGGACCTGCCTCCTGATGTACCACTCCACTTCCAAGATGGACTGTATAATTGGCGCGCTTGCCCTCTATCACTGCATGGTTCTTTGTAAATGTGACATTTGTCAGTCTGAAAAGCGGCATGGTAAATTCTGCTATCGCCTTTCGCATCTCAACAGTCGAATGTGAGGTCTCTGGATCCACGCCTCCGGCATGTGCCACGGAAACCGCCATGTCCACATCCCTCATGACCTCAGAGAATATGATATCTGGGATATCCTTGATCTTGAGATCCTTTCCTGTCTTTCTATCCGAAAATACCACCCATTCAAGCGTCGGTGATTCTATATCTGCAGGTGAGAACCAGTCTGCAAGAGCGTAGATCCGCGCTACTATATTCTCCTTGTAGTACACCTTCTGAAGTCCATCCTCTATATCAGCCACCCAGTGTCTTGACTTCAGGCAGCCTAGTGTCTTCTTCGGCTGGATCTGATTGCCCGCGTATCTGAGAGAATGTTCCATGTTCATCTCCTCTTCGGTCTTCACATAGAGTTCTCTGAACACCTGCTTGAACGGCTGAACGATCTTGTTGTCAAATACATACTTTTGTATGTCGTGCCACCTGCCTGCTGTGTACATGTGGAATGGGTGTGCAACTGTGAGCTTGGTGTCGTCTGACAAATGTTTGTTTTCATCACCAGCGGTTGTTTCAACAAACACATTGAATCCATCCTTAGTTGCAAATCCAAGAACTACATTCTGACTAGGTACGCCAGCACTTTCGCCTCTTGCATTATCTAACTGCACATCACCAGCATCGCTGTTATTCCTCAAATCAATATTCTTGCTATCATCAAGTTCATTTATCCCTGACATAATACTGTCAGCCGCATTATCAAGCTCTGCCTTCACGCCATCCGGCTCCGACACCTTGAACACCAGCGCAGCTACCATGTCATGTATAACAGGATTCTCCAGCATGCCCCTGATCTCAGCCCAGGTGTATTCCTCCTGACTCTCCATCGCATCCTCAAGCATCGCCTTTGTACGCCTTGACTGCTCCGCCATCTGCTTCTTGGCATCCATCAGAGCCAATACATACTCATCCTTCTTGATCTTTGCCGGAACGGACTTTAACTGTTTGCCGTTCTTCTCACAGATGACAGCGCATTTGCCGCCGTCCTCCATCTCAAGCCATACGGTCACTTCTCCGACCTCATGCGGCTGAAAATATTCTGTCATGCCCTGAACCACAAGGCTTTCCATACGTAGGGTAAGTCTCGTCACGTCCTGATATCCGGCATTGATCGCCATATTGCGCATAGCTGTAGAAACTGCTGCCGCCTCGCTGGCTCTCCTCTGTGCTCCGAACTGCCTGCTCTCCTTCTTGAACTTCTGAAGGAACATGTATCTGTCCTTTATCTGCTCCTCATTCTCTATCGGCAGGATTCCCACCGCCATGAGCAGGTCCTTGTTTCTCTTTGCCTCGATCTCAGCTATCAGCTCGGGCTCATCATATTTGCCAAGCGCCGCATCCGCATATTTTCTCGCCCTGGTGTGCTTTGCACCATCTGAAATGTATTTCGCCGCCTTGTATATCAGCTGGAAACGCTTGTCACCCAATCTGTCATAGACTTCGGTAAACCACGTCCTGTCAAATGCGCCGTCGTTCAGCTCATCCACCTCAAGCGGTGTAAATCTCGCTATCATAGCCTTTCTCTTGTCATCAAATGACTCGTTCATGTGCGCCATGAAGTAATAGCATCCCGCAGTAAATCCATCCCATCCAAGATACTCTCCAACTATATCTATCCACTCTGGAGAATACATAGCCGCCTCTATAAGCCTGGCATCACTTATATCCGTACCTGTAAGATAGGCCTTCAAAGTCTCCGCACTGTCATTTGCATCAGGCACACACGCCTGAAGAAGATGCGACATACTATTCTTCTTGCTGACCTTCTGACGGTTATAGTAATAACCGGTATTGAAATACGTTGATCTCTCCAGGGTCTCTTTGCCGAGGGCTGACAGTATCCTGACAAAATACTCCGCTCCGAATATTCTTGTAAGCCCGTATATATATGGAGAGAATTCTGTCTCTGTATCTCCCCTTGTGAGCTCTGCAGAAAGCACAAGCTCAGACATATCAGTGTACAGCTTCTTAGCTATATCCAGCCTTTTCTCGTCCGTCTCCGAGAACTCTCCTTCCGGACTGTGAAGAAGTATCTGCCGCACACTCCTCAGCCTTTCACGCTCCGTATATCCCCACTCATAGCCTCTGGTCTGCACCTTCCTATTGCGCTCCGTTATAAAACGCATCACGTCAGATACACATTTGAGGCTCCTATCCAGGGAATTCCCCTCAAATGCCATCTTGTACATATAATCCCTGGATATAATACCACGGCTGTATGCGGCAATATAGTTCAGGAGACCAGGAACCGGCATGACACTTCCTGTGTGTACCCAGTAATATGAATTTCTATCATTTACAACGTCTGAAGGTATATTAAAGTTATGGCACTTTGCAATGGCATAGTTGTATGGAAACAAATGCCTGAAATCCTCTTCATTCTGCCTTGCCTCGTCAGAATCCTCTTTTACGTCCAATATATCGCTGTCACCATCGATCGCAAGCCACCTTGTTATTATCATGATCTGCTCATTTGTGAGCACACTTCTGTGATATACCTTTGAATCATCACCAGATATACTGCTGCCACCTTTATTCCCGCCAAATGTATATATGAGCTCATCACTTCTTCCAAGCAGATAGTCTGCTGCCACAACGGCAAGTCTCATCTTGTCACTATCCATCACATATCTTCTATACAGGAATCCAATTACAGCTCTGACAATGGCAAGATATCCGAATGCCGGACATTCTTCTATATATATATTTCCAAACATATCCAACATAAAGCTCTCGCAGTACTTCTTGAAATCCTGTTTGTCACTGTTGTAGCCATTCAGATACACATAGAGCTGCATGCACATATACGGAGTCTGAATATTTTTCTCGTAGAAATCTACCCACAATTCCTCACATGCCACCTTGTCACGGTTCACATATATTTTCCCACCTGCCTCACCAAGCAGGCCGATCTCTCCGTCAGCCATCTCATACTCATCATTTTTGTGTTCATCCACAAATGCATCAAATTTTCTTAATATATTTATTACTTCTGAATCAGCTGCTGTATCTTTCTTTTTAGGCAGGAGCTTTGATTTGAGTTTTGCAAATGCACCCTCGCTCTTGGCAGTCCTGCACAGATCACCATTTGCAATTCCGCTTTCAGGGAAATACTTTTTGTAAAGCTCAAAGCACTCAGCCAGATAACTCTTGTCAAATGCCGGCTCATAGTCCGCATTTACATCATAAAGTCCATATCCCTCATCTGCACCGGCTCTTTCCTTACCAACATTTTTAATCTCACGTATAAGAATCTGCTCCTTAGTTGTAACACTGGATCTTCCATTCGCAGACTCTCTCTGCATAGCGTCTATATGACCAACACAATCTGCAAAAAGTTTCTGCCTGTTCTCATCATTTTTGAGCTGGAGCAGCAGGTCAAGTCCCGCTGTTCTCTTCTCCTCCTTGGCATCTGTGAGAAGTCTTCCGATGAGATCATCCATGTCATCACCGTCAAGTTTATAAAGTATAGACAGTACAGTCTCCCTTATGTCTGACTTCTTGTACTTGAGCATATTCTCAAGCTGTACATAATTCTCCGGCGAAAGTTTCATATCCTTAACGATCATCGCCGCCTTGTTTCTGGTATATGTCTCCTTGTCGGCAACTGCGTCCACCAGTATGGCACGCTGCCTGTCATTTGCCGGCTGCCTTACAAGCAGAAGCAGAAGCGCATCTCTGCTATATCTTGCGGAATCTATCTCAGGAACCATCTCCGCTATGTGCGTGATCTTGTCCTCGTCCTTTAGAGCGCTTGCACAGACCGCAAGTCTCATGATAATTGCGGATCTGTCCAGATATTCGGCATTCCATGGAAATACACACGGATCAAACTCAAGCCTCTTCTTTGGCATGCGCTCAAGTATGCCCATGAGGATATCGTACATCTCCTGACATTCTTTCCTGTTGTCAAAATATTTGTCCACCTCGGCAAATGTCATTTTCTTAAGTTCATTGTTGTACGATCTGCCGTCTTTATATATGAGACTATTCATATAAGGCTGGTAATCCGACATAAAGCTTGGCATGATGACCGCCATGGTGTCCATCTCGTCTGGGAATCTCTTGATAAATTCCTTTGCAACGCTGTGTGTGTACACCTTTCCCAGACTCATTGCCCTGATATATGTGCCAAATACCAGTCTTTGGTGTCTGCTGCCATCAAGCGCCAGCTTGTTCATCACATGGCATGCCTCGTCCACATCAAAGAAACCATAGCTCCACAGCGCAAGATAGATCTGCATGGCATCCTCGCCGGATAAAGCTTCACGCCTTGCATTTTCATCATTCAGATATGTATCTATAAGAAGCAGCTGTTTCTTCTGTATACGGTCAAGCTTGCTCTCCTCGTCAGCCACAAGTCCCGTCCAGGTGGCTACAGCCCTCATGACAGATGAGAATCTCAGAAGATCATTCTCCTTTATCACATGGAACAGGGTCATAAATGCACCTGCCGTTCCATAATCCATGTTCTCACAGATCGCCTGCCTGAGTCCCTCCTGAAGCTTTGCCGCAACGAGCAGCTTGCCTACAGCCTCATGGAGTCTTGTGTTGGAACTCATATATATTCCCCTGAGGATATTTGTCGTGAGCCTTGCCTGCGCACTCTCACCGAACATGATGTCCATGAGCACTTCCTCAAGCTCTGCATTCCCCCTGTCGAGCTCCGCCTGTATCCAATATTCAGATACTATTCTATACCCATTGCTGCTGCCATCCCTGTAATAGCACAATATATCCTGCGGTAATTTCTCCTTGTAGAGAGATACTATGTCGCATCCGTATATCCCCATGGAGTGATATTCATTCATGATCCTGAAATATCTGTCAAGAAATGCCCCATACCTCTTCGTTCGCATGGTTCTTCTGTAATAATACTGGCTTGTCTGCCACTTGATTATGCTGTCTATAGAAGTGTAGAAATCTTCCATCAGATGATCTGGCACCCACCCCGGCAAATGCTTCAGCTCGTTCCTGAAGAATTCCGAAGGAACATTCTTTTCATTCTCAAGAAATGTCTCAAGTCTCTTGCCGATCATTGACTCTTTTACATCTCCATAGTAATTATCCATCTCCTTAAGAAGCTTCTGCGCATCCGCACTATAGCTCTTTCTGAGTTTCGTGGAATTCTCGTCAAATACCTCTCTCACTTCATCTGCGATCTTCTTCTGCTCCTCAAGCTCAAGCCTTGTCTTCTTGTCCTCTGCCATTGTAACCCCTTTCTTTATGTTCTACCACATTCTGCCCGCCAGCATTGTGAGGCGGATAAATGTGATCTCATCCCCTTCGTTAAACTTCTCTTCCCTGTCCAGCTCCGTTAATTCATCCATACCGCGGAACACTCTGAACAGCCCATCCTCAAATCCTTGAATGGCTGTCTTCACTGCTTCATCCACATCCGGTTTCTTCTCCCCATAGACGATCCCGAACGCTATCTTTCCTATTCTTCCCATATCATCGATCTGTTCATCTGTCAGCACTGCATCGCCGCGATCCATGCGGGATATGTACTGTGCCACGCAGATCTTTACTGTCTCTGTTATGAGTTCCCGCAGCGTGCTCGGTGCTGTGTCATATTCAAATGGGACCTTGTGCACTGTGTTCTTCCGCTTGCCGAGCTGTTTTATGTTCATGTATAAAGTCATGTGATTCCCCCGAAATCTTGTTATATGTATATTCACATTGTGCAGAAATTGCACATACTGAAATAAATGTTCAACTTGTGCAAAATTGCACATATTGAATAATAGCGTCTGTTAAGCCACATTAGCATTTGCATTTATCTGATCTATTACTTTCTTTATGCCCATCCATACAGACGCGTTAAATATATCCGTTATACTTCCCCTGTCTGTAAATGGCGACTCCATCAGCACTGACATATCCTTTATCATTCCATTGTGCACCACATACTCAACTATCTGATTGACAAAGTATATCTGCCTGCTGTCATAATTTGTTTCATTCAGATATTCACTAAACGCCTCCTTTGCAGCGTTCATATCAAGCCCTACTATCTCACGGACAAATTCACCAAGAGGCTTGTCACCGATCTCACCCTCATAATCCTTTCTCGTTCCAATCTCATTCCAAAGGATATCCTCAAGTGCCTTCACATCCCCAGTAGTAAGTGGCTTATTTGTCTTGAGTTTTGCAATTACAATATTATCCTGATGCTGTTTTATATAGAATTCAGCCTTTGCTTTATAATTCTTCAGATCATCGTTCTCAAGTTCTGATTCATGCCAGTCAGTAGATAGGATATCATCATCAAAGTTAGTGTCGTATGTTTGTACTGTGCTTTTTATAAAGCTCATGATATCCCTAAGTCCTGTCCTTATCTCTTCGAACTCTATAATTCCAGCACCATCTACATAGCTATCCGACAATACTTTATCTATGATTTCTTTTCTGCAATCAATCTCATCAATATGTTTTCCTATAAGTCTTGAAAGTGCATTAGCCCTTTTTATAAGATCTCTCTTTGCTCTCTCGTCATTCTTTCCCGCCACATGTGCAAGCTCCAAGCCATATATAAGCGCATCAAATCTCAAAGCACTCGGCTCATCACCATCTGCCATGATATAAGGCGATACCTCTTCCTTTACGATATTGACATCAGGGAACGTTATTTTCTGGTAGTTAACTTCATCCGAGTATTTGTCCAGATATCTCAGATGCTGCTTTACTATAAAATTATCCCTGTTATCCCTCGACAATCTCTGCACTTCACTGCTCATGTCAGATATCAGTTTTTCCAAGAAGAAATTCACCCTGCCGTCCCTATCAGTAAGTGACTGCAGCTTATACGCTATCTCAAATCTTCTCTGGAATATCGCACCCTGTATAGGCATCACATTTACAGCCTCTTTGCCCTTTTTCTTTACCCTGAAGAACTCAAAGTTACTACAGAAATCAAATATATAGAACAACTCTTTATCTTTACCGTCCAGCAGTCCTTCGCAAAGTCTGGTTCCCCTTCCTATCATCTGCCAGAATTTTGCCTTACTCATTACCTTCTTGAAAAATACCAGATTGAGTATCTCTGGAACATCTATTCCTGTATCAAGCATATCAACTGATATGGCTATCTGTGGCAATTTGTTAGGATCAGAAAAGTCATCTATTGCTTTCTGCGCAAATTTTGTCTGATTATCTATAACTTCCGCGTACCCAACAAGATGCGGATATTCCTCATTGAATACTTCAAATATCTTCTCTGCGTGAGTATGATTCTTTGCAAATATTATTGTTTTTCCTATCTTCTGCCCGTAATCTATCTTGATTCCATTATCCATAAATACACGTAAGACTTTTCTTATTGTATCCTTGTTGAATAACCAGGAATTAAGCGCAGCGGACTCTATCTTATCCGGTACATCCCCAGACTCTGTCACAAATGTTTTCTCATACTCTTCCTTATCTGCGTCCGAAAGTTCTTCATATACAATTCCCTCATCAAGGAACTTTACCTTGCTCTCAATTGTCATATAATCAACAAGATATTCATCCTCAACAGCCTGTGCAAGATCATAGCCATATGTAGGAACTCCATTTGCAAGTTCAAATATATCATAAGTATTCTTGTCCACTTCATCCTTCGGTGTCGCCGTAAGTCCCACAAGCGGTGCATCAAAATAAGTGAATATATCTTTATACTTGTTATATATTGACCTGTGCGCCTCATCACATATGATCAGATCAAAATGTCCGCAGGTAAATATTCTTCCACCCTTGTCACTTGCACTGTCAACGCATCCGATCATGGTCTGGTATGTGGAAAATACACACCTTGCATTATAATTATTCTTCTCCTCCACCAGATTCGTACAGGATAAATCCTGCAGCATATTCACAAAATTACGCTTAGCCTGCGTAACAAGCGAATTTCTATCTGCCAGAAACAGAATATTCTTCACCCATCCGGCATTTATCAGTATCTTGCAAAGTGCGATTACTGTTCGTGTCTTACCAGAACCTGTAGCCATGACAAGCAATGCTTTTCTTCTGTTCTTCTGGTCAAATGCATCGCACACTGCTTTTATCGCTGCCTCCTGGTAATAACGTCCGGCAATTGTCTTATCTACCGTTACGTTTCTGAGACTTGTCCTCATAGACCTCAGATTAAACCACTTTTCCAGATCCCTTTTGGAGTAAATGCACGAACACTTTCTCTCCGGATACTGTCCATCAATAATATGCGTCTCAAACCCATTTGTAAGGAAGATAACAGGTCTTCTGCCATACTTTCTCTCAATGCTGTCTGCATACTTCTTCGCCTGATATCTGCCTGCCTCAACTCCGACACATGTCTTCTTTGCCTCTATAATAGCAAGTGGTATCTGTGTATCATCGTAAAGCACATAGTCCACCCGTCCATTTCCTGACCTGCTAGGAACACCATCAACATCAACTTCATCGATCCAGTCTGATCCCTGTACCCATCCTGCGTCCTCAAGCATAGCATCTATATAGAGTTTCCTTGTCTCGAACTCAGATATATCAAGCGGATGCTGCTTATAACGCTGCCTCTGTACCTGACTGCGTGCAGATAACTTCTCCTTGAGATCTGCATTTTCCTCAGCCAATGTCTTTAGATCTATCTTCTGTCTTTCAATCTCTTCCTGATTCTGGCGAATCAACTCTTCCTGTTCTTTGAGCTGGCTCTTTGCATTCTCAGCATTCTCCCTAGATTTCTTGGCATTTTCACGTCTGTTCAATATGGCATTTCTATCAAATTCTCTCTGCTCATATCCCCGTACATAACAACATGAAATAAAGTCCATAAATATATGCAGATTCTCCAGGCAAAGCATAGCCTCGTCAAATCCCTGACGCCTGTTATTGTGAGCCACACTGTTGCCTTTTCTTCGTATATAATCCAATCGTCTCCACAGGTCATTTCCCACATAATCTCTGAAGTCCTCTGAATTCAATAAACTGTGAAGATTATCCTGATACGGCGTTTCAAGTGAAGTCTCAACTGAATAAATCCATTTTATTGCAAACTCCATAGCCCTGCGGCAATTGAGTATACACACATCAGGATCTATAAGAATTATTCTCTCAGCCGATATTGCAACCCCAGCAAATGCGGCAAATCTTGGTTCATCCCTTAAGAAGTCGAAATTATTCATATTTTTCTACCTCCTCCCCTTTGTCTTGTCGGTATATTATAAACACATTATATAGGTAAGTAATCAGTTGTTCCAGTAGTTTGATGAGAGAGAGCAATTTTGATTTGTCGACTTGGTGGACGAAGGCGGCAAACTGTTCTTGAAGTTCTATTGGTGGTAAGGCAATGGGTATTGTATCCAAATTTGCCCTATTTAACTTCTTCTGATCAATTCCTGTTACCCAGATACTAATATCCATGAAGTTGATATGATACATTAAATAAATCATATTACATTCATCGGTACATTGCTGAACATGCGCGTGATTATTTACCCATATTTTTCCAGACGCTAAAAAAGCAATAGGTTTACTACGCAATTCTAAAGCCTTTCCATCTTCAGAAATCAAAAGGAAGTCACCGTCTTGTCTATAATCATTTATGTAATCTACAATCCCAGTTGCCCCATAATATGGATATATCCCTTGCATTCTTTTTCTATCTGCGTCTTTTACTGGCTTTCTCTTAGAATCAAGATTAATAGTAATATCTTTAAAAGGCTTTCCTCCCCATCGTTCAGATCCATATTTTACATCACCAAACATCTCTACAAATCGGGCTTTGATAA